>Ga0265798_10000007_pt1 | contig 633209 bp, 500 predicted proteins | sample P3T30metagenome_FD_192430 | JGI IMG/M metagenome (GOLD analysis project Ga0265798, IMG submission 192430) | Plant litter microbial communities from East Loma Ridge, Irvine, California - P3 T30 | ecosystem: Environmental > Terrestrial > Plant litter > Unclassified | place: USA: California...
CTGGCGTGGCTGGGCTGCTGGGTTCGACAGAATTGCTGATTTGATGCTTTCGGCTGTGCATGTTGGGACCTACCGCTGTACTCTAAATTAATCGGGTAGGTGTCTCAAGCTATATTGGCACAGGGGGGACGGCCGCCAGTCATCGACTCGCCGCCCGGTCTGTCACGCTGCCAGCGGCGGCGTTCGCTACCGAACCGCTGGTTTTGCTCAACAAGTCATTCGCAACCCGCCACCAAATTCGCCGCTGACATACTTTCCCTCTCCCCGGCTTCAATTGCCGCGGTAGGTCGAATAGCCGTAAGGGCTCAGCAGCAGCGGCACGTGGTAATGCGGCACACTGCCGTCCGCCGTAAAGATGACAGGGATCTCGGGGAAGAACGTCGGGCTCTTGTGATCGGCAAACCATTTGCCAGTCTTGAATGTAACCCGGTAAGTTCCGCGTACCATTGCCACGCCGGCGGGGAACAGGGCCGGGATGCGGCCCTGGGCGTTGGTGACGCCCTCGCCGAGCATGGTCCACCTGTCCCCCACGCGCTGCTCAAGAGTCACAGAAACATCGGCTGATGGTAAGCCGTCCTGCAGGTTGAGGACGTGGACACTGAGCGGATTGATCGCGGCGGGCGGTGCGACGGGGGATGCGGTCGCGGCACTGGCGCAATGCGCGGCAGCGCCGAGGGTAACAACAAGCAGGGTCTGAATGAATTTCATGCGTTCTCCGTAGGGTGGGGGTAGTAATAACCGGAACCTCAATGTCGCTAGCGATCAGGGCGTGTTCCGGAACACGTTGTCGATTGCGGCCAATGCGCAGGCTTCGTCTGCGGCCGGTCCGCCAGCGCCGGCAATGCCGATGGCGCCAATGAGCTCGCCGTCAACCATCAGTGGCACGCCGCCACCGAGCAGCAGCAGCGTGTCGACGGTGTTCAGGTTGGCTGTTTCGGCGCTGGCGCGGGCATTGGCGGCCAGCAGGCGGGTCGCCGTTCTGGTTGACAGCGCCGTGTAGGCCTTGCGCTGGGCAGCGATGGTGTTGTGCGGTCCGACACCATCGTCGCGGCGCAGAGCGACCAGGTTGCCGCCGCGGTCGACCACGGCGGCGGCGAGCACTTTACCTTCGGCATGGCAGGCAGTCATCGCCGCGTCGAGCAGGCGACTGGCGCCATCGAGCGAAACATCGCGGTGGGGTACGGTCAGCGGGGCGGCGGCGCTGGCCTGCACACAGGCCAGCGACAATACGATCAGCAAACCTGCAGGTAGTTGGTGGTACATGAATCATCCCTGTGATTATCGAATGGCCGCATGGTACGCAGCGCATGGAGACAACAAGATGACGGCCAGATGACAGTTTTGTCATCTGGTGCGCGGCAGGCAGTAAGATTGCGGAACAAGGAGCCAGGCAATGCGCATACTGATCGTGGAAGATGAACGCAAGGCGGCCGACTACCTGCAAAAGAGCTTGCGCGAGTCTGGCTACATCGTCGAAGTGGCAAGCAACGGTTTCGACGGCCGTTACATGATCGACGAGTTCGACTTCGACCTGGTGATCCTCGACGTGATGCTGCCGGGCCTTGACGGCTGGGCGCTGTTACAACTGGTGCGTGCGAGATCGGCCACGCCGGTGATGTTCCTGACCGCACGCGACGCAATCGAAGACCGCGTGCGCGGGCTCGAACTGGGCGCCGACGACTATCTGGTCAAGCCATTTTCCTTTGCCGAATTGCTGGCGCGCGTGCGCACCCTGCTGCGGCGCGGTCCGCCGCGAGACATGCAGGAATTTCGCGTCGCCGACCTGCAGGTCGATGTGCTGCGCCGCCGGGTCACGCGTCAGGGCGACCGGATTACCCTGACGGGCAAGGAATTCGCGCTGCTGCACCTGCTGGTCAGCCGGGTCGGCGAGGTTCTCTCGCGCGCGGTCATCGCCTCTCACGTGTGGCAAATGAACTTCGACAGCGACACCAACGTTGTTGATGTCGCTATCCGCCGCCTGCGCGTGAAAATTGACGATCCCTATCCACTGAAATTGATTCATACAGTACGTGGCATGGGTTACATGCTGGGCGAGACACCATGAGGCTTGCGTTGGCGCCCCGATCGCTGAGCATGCGCCTGGCGCTTTGGTTTGCCCTGGCAAGCGCGCTGCTGCTGGGGACCATCGGCGTGTTCCTGTACCGGTCTCTGGCAAGCGAACTGGCGTGGCGCGACGACATCGCGCTGGCAGGACGGATTGAACGCATGCGCACGCTGGTTGCCGACAGCGACAGTATCGAGGCTTTGCGCCGGCGCCCGCAGCTGTACGCCAACATGCTGGGCAACCGCGAAAACGCCTTGTGGATGCTCGACGCCAGGGGCCAGCTGCTGATCGCTGTCAATCCGGGCGGCCTGGCGCTGCCGTCCCTGCCGGCCGCGCCATCAATCCGCCTCATCGATGTCGCGACCGGCCAAGCGGCGCGGCTGGCCTGGGTCGATGTCTGGCAGGGCAACCTCCGTTTCACCGTGGTCGCCGCCAAGATGCTGGCCGAGCGCGAGCGCATGCTGGCCAGCTACCGCATGACGCTGGCGGCGGCGCTGGCAGGCGGGGCGCTGCTGTCGTTTGTACTGGGCTGGCTGATCAGCCAGCGCGCGCTGCGACCTGTGCGGCTCATGGCGGAGCGGGCCGCCGCCGTTGACGTGCGGCGCCTGCAGCAGAACGTGGCGGTGAAGCTGACATCGGTGCCACTGGAAGAAGCGCAGGAACTGCGGCAACTGGGGGCAGCGCTCGACCAGATGCTGATGCGCCTGGCCGACGGCTTTGGCCAGCTGTCGCGCTTTTCCGAAGACCTTGCCCACGAGATGCGCACGCCTCTGCATAACCTGATGGGCCACACGGAACACGCGCTGCGTAAGCGCCGGAGCGCCGATGACTATGAGCAGTTGTTGGCGTCAAATCTGGAAGAATACGAGCGCCTGGCGCGCATGATCGACAGCATGCTGTTCCTTGCGCGTTCGCAGCAGCCGGCCAGCGGCGTCACTCTTGAAACGATTGACCTGGCAGATTTGTGCACCCAACTGGTGGACTATTTCGAAGGTGTGGCCGCAGAACGCGGGATCAGCGTGGTGGTGCACGCGGCTGGCGAACTGGTTGCTGACCGTGCGCTGGTGCGGCGTGCCCTCGCTAATTTGCTGGCCAACGCTCTACGCTACGGCAATGCCCAAGGTACGGTGACGATCCAAACCTGGGTCGATGGAAAGACGGTCAGCATCGCCGTGCATAATACCGGCATTCCCATCTCGGTGGTGCATCTCCCGCACTTGTTCGAGCGATTCTATCGCTGTGACCCCGCACGTAGCCAGGGCGGCGATTCGGGTGGCCTGGGACTGGCCATCGTCGCCTCGATCATGCATTTACACGGCGGCGAAGCGCGTGTCGACAGCGATGAGATGGGCAATCGTTTCGTCCTGTCGTTCCCACAACCTGAGGAAAAGTGACCCAGTCGTGATGCGTGCGCACCAGCGACGTGACACTGAAAATCTTTCAGATGGACAGGTGCATATCCGGGCTGAGGGCTAGTAACCGCAGGGTCTGCTGCGGTTCGGATCCGGTTATCCGTGAGGCCACGAGGGCGCGCATTCCTTGTGAGCAGTGAGCCGATATTCACCGAGTCCTTCGCTCGCCTGCCCACGCATCTGTCGGAGGCTCGTTGAGAGGTCTTCGCTCTCGAGCGTCACCGCGCACCAGGATGGCGAGGGGTGCACCGCGACCGGTCAGGCCATGGCCGCGTGCATCGCATACCTGGCAGGTGGCTGAATCCGCGGCTGCACCGGCCGCGCCAGCGTGACCGGCGCCGGCACCACAGCGTCGCGCTCGAGCCAATAATTGAACTGCCCAAAACTCGGCTGCGCGCCAGCCTCCACATCCTGGAAGAAATCCCCAAGCATCTGGCGATAGGCCGCGCGGCGCGAGAACCCCTCATTGCTGGCCGCATAGCGCGCGGCGGCGGCGCGGAAGATCGCGCGCATGCCTTCGTCGGCATTGGTGCCTGTGGCGGCGCCCTTGCGCGGCCGCCCGCGCTTGATGCCGGCCGTGACGGCGCGGGTGCGGCCCGGCGCGCCCGAGTTACCGTAGTCGGGCAGCAGGGCGTCCGGCGTCTGGCCACGCTCCCAGTAGCGGCGCAGATAGCGCAGGATGCTTGATTTCGACATGCCATGGGCACTGGCGTAGCCGGCCATCAGCGTCGCGCGCTGGCGCGGATCGTACAGTGCGTGGCGGTCGGTGTGCAGGGCGCGTACCGCCGACCAGGCCTTGGCCTGCAGGTTCAGGTAGCCCTGCGGCACCGGCTCGCGCGGCGGGTTTGCTGCGAACGGGTCGACCAGCAGGCGCCGCGCGCGGCCGTAGGCCAGCGCTTCTTCCAGCGCCGCCAGGCGCATCGGCTCGGGCATGGCCGCATGGCTGCCCAGTTGATAGGTCCAGGCCAGGGCCCGGGGTTGGTCGATCCACAGCACGCGCACGGTGCGCCCGGGCACGCCCGTGTATTCGACTACATCATTTTGTCCGATCATCGCCATCTCCCACAAAGCCACGGTGACATCCACCATGCTTTCTGACATGCAAGGATCGGGCCAGCCCGGATTGGCGGGGGAGAGCACGTTTGGTGCACCTCAATTGTGCGGATCGGCGCGCGCCTTACGCTTCGGTGTTCGTGCCGAGGCAGGTCACGCTTCATTCACGCTCATCCACCCAAAGAGAGGCTTGCATGTATCCATTCCCGCAATCCATGACGCCGACCGTGCGCACCCATGTGGACGCCCAGACCGTCTTCGTCAACGAGATGTCGAAATCCTTGTTCCGCTCCTTCCAGCAGCACATCGCGCGCCTGGCGTCCGATGCCCAGGTCGAGCTGGCGCGCGTCACCGAGCAGCACGTGCAACACACCACCCGCACCGCGCGCGCCGTGGTCGACGACCTGGCGCGCACCTCGGCCGAAGAAGCCGAGCGCGGCATCCGTTCCCAACAAGAGGCGCTGCGCACCATGACCGACCCGTTTGCGCGCGTCAATGGTGCGATGCACGCGCGCGGCGACGGTGCGGCCGAGCCGCTGCAGCAGGCCGGACAGCATGCAGCCCAGCAGGCCGCGCAACAGGTGGCGCAGGTGGCCCAGGCCAGCCAGCAGGCGCGCCAGCAAGGCGCGACGCATTAATCCCCCTGGCACCGGTTCACTGCGCCAGCGGCGCCGGCGGTGATGCTGGCGCAGGCAAGCCCGTGCGCGCTCGCGGCGCCAGGCCGAACAGCGGCCGCACCCACGGCAAGCGACGCACGGTTTCGTACAGCGCGAAGCTGCCACTGGCGGTCAGGATCATCAGCAGCAACGCTTCGACGCCGGGCGCCAGGTCGAGCGGCTTGAAGCTGTGCGCCAGTACCACGATCAGCGTCTGGTGCGCGATATACACCGGGAATACCGCATCGGTGAGGTAGCGCCGCGCCGGGCCGTCGCGGTCCAGGTGGCGGCGCGCGAAGCCGCAGGCTGCGACGATGGCGCCCCAGGCGCACAGCGTGTACACATAGCGCATCACCGGCCGCCAGGCCGCCATCATCTGCGGGCTGTGTTCGTGATGCGGAGCGGCATACCAGGCAACGATCGCAGCCCAGGCGGCCAGCGCGACGCCCAGTGCGATCCAGCGCATGGTTTCCATCTGCGTCCAGACCGGCCCGCTGCGTGCCAGCAGCGCCCCCAGCAGGAACATCGACAGGTAAGTAGCGTGGTTGAACCAGTCGTCGATCAGACCATGGGTTGATGGAAAATGATCGGCCAGCAGCATGCGCACGATCGCCAGCAGCAGCGCCGGCAGCGCGATCAGCTTCCAGCCGCCCAGGCAGGCGGCGATGCGGCGCGCCAGCCTTTCGATGCGAGCATCGCCCAGCAGCGCCACGCAGGCCGCCAGCACCAGCGTGTACACCCACAGATAGGCCACGAACCACAGGTGGTTCCAGGTCGGCAGGCTCAGGCAGCCATCCTTGCAGAAGCCGTCGTAGCCGGCGAGATACAGGCGCATGAAGGCCGCGTAGCCATCGGCATAGCCGAGCTTCTCGACCACTTCCAGGTAAGGCTGGGGCGGTACGATGACCAGCATCCCGAACAGCAGCGGAAGCAGCAAGCGCAGGCTGCGCCGGCGCACGAAGGTGCCCGGCGCCATCTTTTGCAGCAAAAAGTGCGAGGCCACGCCGGCCACGAAGAACAGCAGGCTCAGGCGCCAGGGCGAGGACAGCAGCATGAACGGTTCCGGCCCCGTGCCCGCATGCGGACTCTTCACGTGCCAGTCCCAGCTCACGTAATACATGCCGACGTGATAGGCGATCAGCACGAAGAAGGCCAGGATGCGGACCCAGTCGAGGAAAAACAGGCGGTGGCTGCTGGTAATGGCGGTTGGCTGCATGGGGCGCTCTGGTCATGATGGAGCGCACAGCATCGCGCGTGGTGCGCGGCATGGCCAGCGCCGTGGGGCGAACCGGGCCTCAGGCGGGGCGAACCGGGTCCAGCAGGGCCAGCAGGGCAGGGCGATACTGGCGGCTGCACGGCACGCGCGCGCCGCTTTTCAGCACCAGCTCGCAGTCGCCCTTCTCGAGCGGGTCGATGCGCACGATGGCGGCCAGGCGCACCGCCGCGCGCCGGTGGCAGCGCGCGAAGGCCGGGCCGAGCTGGTCGAGCAGGGCGCCCAGGGTCTGGCGCAGCAGCGGCGCGCCGTCAGGCAGGTGCAGCGCCACGTAGTTGTCCGCCGTCTCCAGCCATTCGATGTCGGCCACCTGCACCACGCGCGTCGCGCCACGTTCGCTCACCAGCAACTGGCGCGGTGAATCGACCAGCGCGGCCGCATCCTGCATCGGTGCGGCCAGGCGTAGCCGCAAGCGCTCCAGCGCACGCCGCAGGCGCAGCTGGTCGAAGGGCTTGAGCAGGTAGTCGACCGCTTCGCTGTCGAAGGCGCGCAGCGCGTAGTCCTCGTGGGCGGTGACGAACACCACCAGCGGCGCCGGCGCCGGCAGCGAAGCGGCCAGGTCGATGCCGGACAGTTCCGGCATCTCGATATCGAGCAGCAGGGCGTCGGGCCGTTCGCGCTCAACCATCTGCAGGGCCTCGATGCCGTCACGCGCCTCGCGCACCGAGCCGATGCCCGCTTCCAGCGCCAGCATGCGGCGCAGGCGCTCGCGCGCCGGACGTTCGTCGTCGACGATCAGCAGATGCATGGCACCCTCACTTCGGCGCGCACGCCGGCCGGCGCCAGGGCGACCAGCGAAAACCCGGCGCGCTCGCCATGCATCGCCGCCAGCCGGGTGCGCAGATTGGCCACCGTGATGCCGGGCGTGCCACGGTCGTCCAATACACCGCCATCGTCCTCGATCCGCAGCACCATCGTGTCGCCCTCGATGCCGGCACTGACCCGGATCGCGGTTGCCTCGCGCCGCCGTCCGACCGTGTGCTTGAACACGTTCTCGAGCAGCGGCTGCAGGCTGATCGCGGGCAGCATGACGTCCAGCGCGGCGGGATCGACGTCCCAGTCGAGCGTCACGCGTCCCTCGAAGCGCTCGGCCATCACCGCTGCGTAACCCTCGGCCAGGCGCAGCTCGTCGCGCAGGCTGGCCTGCGGCCGTTCGCCCAGCGCCAGCGTGGCGCGCAGCACATCGGCCAGCCGCACCAGGGTGGCATCGGCGCGCGCCACGTCGGTATGCATCAGCGACGAGATGGTGTTGAGGGCGTTGAACAGGAAGTGCGGTTGCATCTGGCGCGTCAGGCGCTCGAGCTGGGCTTCGCGCAGCAGCGCGCCGGCCTGTTCGGCGCGCACCCGCTCCTTCATCATTTCACGGTACGACAGCAGGCCGAAGCCGATGGTGGTGAACAGGCCGAAGAACACCGAGATCTTGAGCGCCTCGTAGACGAACACTTCGGCCCATGGTTCATGGTCGTAGCGGTCACCGGCCAGGGTATGGACCGCGTGGCGAATCGCGAACACGATCGGCGTGAAGCCGAACCAGTACAAGGGCAGCCAGCGCAACTGCTGCCCGAACCAGCGCCGGGGCGTGGCCACCAGGGCATCGTGGCGGGCGCTATAGCGGCTCTGGAGCATGAACAGGACGGTTGCCACCAGCGCCGACGAGGTCTCCCACAGGATCGGCTTCCAGGGCGCGGTGCCACCGTCGCGCCGGTAATCCTCGAGCGCGACCAGCACCATCAGGGTCCAGAACAGGACCCAGGCGACGCTGGCGACGATGGTGCTGCGGCTTGAAGGCATGGACGGCGGGCAGGGACGGGATGCCCGATCATCGTGCATGTGCGCGCAATTGTCAAAATGGGGACGAATGGCTTTATGCGACAAAAGGTAACGCGCGCAGATGTGCCTAGTGCGCCATGCGACAATAAGTCATGAGCAAAACAGGCCACTCACATCCAGCCGGCAAGCACGCCATGCGCGCCCTGTTCGCCGTCCACGACTGGTCGGCGGGCCCGATGGGCGAGCCGGATAGCTGGCCGGTCGAGCTGCGGGTAGCGCTCGACCTGATGCTCGATACGCCGCAGCCGACGCTGGTATGCTGGTCCGGGCGCCATCTGATGCTCTATAACGACGCCTACGCCGAACTGCTGGGTGCGGCCCATCCCGGTTCGCTCGGCAAGCCGCTGTCCGAGGTGATGCCGACCCTGTGGCCCAGCGTGGAGCCATTGGCCGCGGCCGCCATGGAAGGGCGGCCGCAACAGGTCGAAGACCTGTGCATCGTGCTGCCGCCCGGCGACGACGAGTGCCAGCGCTGGTTCGACGCCACATATGTCCCCTTGCGCAGCCTTGCCGGCGAGGTCGGCGGCTTCGTCCATACCGCGTTCGAGACCACCGGGCGCGTGCTGGCCGCCCGCCGCGCCGACCAGGCGCGACGCGCCAGCGATGCGCGCCTGTCGGCCTTGTTCGACAGCCTGCCGGTCGGGGTCGGGGTCAGCGATACCGGCGGTGAGATCGTGCTGGCGAACGACGCGATGGAACACTACCTGCCGACGCGCCGCCTGCCATCGCGCGATGAACAACACGGCGCACGCTGGACGATCTTCGATGCCGACGGCAAGCCAGTGGCGCGCAGCGACTTTCCCGGCGAGCGCGCCCTGCGCGGCGAACGGGTAGTGCCGGGCATGGAAGCCCTGTTCCGCGAGGACGACGGGCGCGAGACCTGGACCCATATCAGCTCGGTGCCGATCATCGATGCCGACGGCGTGGTCGGCGGCCAGGTATCGGTGGTGACCGACATCGACCGCGTCAAGCGCACCGAGGCCGCCTTGCGCGAGTCCGAGGAAAAATACCGCAAGCTGTTCGAGGAAGTCGACGAAGCCTTTTGCATCCTCGAGGTGACGTTCGATGCCAGCGATGCACCGATTGACCTGGTGTTCATCGAGGTCAATCCGATGTTCGCGGTCCAGAGCGGCATCCCGGATGCCAGGGGACGCTCGGTACACGAACTGGCGCCCGGCCTCGAATCGGTCTGGCTCGAGCGCTACGGCGCCGTGGCGCTCAGCGGCGAATCGATCCTGTTCGAAGAATATTCGCCCAAGCTCGATCGCTGGTTCGAGGTCAATGCCTCGCGCATCGGCGCGCCCGAAGCGCGCCATGTGGCGCTGATATTCCGCGACACCAGCGCGCGCAAGCGCACCGAGGAAGACATGCGGCGCCTGGCGCTGGAATCGACCGAGGCCAGCCAGCGCAAGAGCGAGTTCCTGGCGGTGCTGGCGCACGAGCTGCGCAACCCGATGGCGACCATCCGCACCGGCCTCGAGATCATGCGCCAGCGCGCCGACAACCCGGACACCATGGCGCGCGTGCGCGAAATGCTCGAGCGCCAGACCCACCAGCTGTCGCACCTGGTCGACGACCTGCTCGACATCGGCCGTATCAGCAGCGGCAAGATCGAGATTCGCAAGCAGCTGGCCGACCTCAATCGAGTGGCGACCAGCGCGGTCGAGACCAGTGCGGCGATGATCGAGGGCGCGCGCCACCGGCTCGACATCAAGCTGTGGCACGAGGCGCTGTTGCTCGACATCGACCCGATCCGCATCGCGCAAGTGGTCAGCAACCTGCTGACCAACGCTGCCAAGTACACCCCGCCCGGCGGCGACATTGGCCTGGCGGTGCGCAAGGAGCAAGGGGAAGCAGTGGTTGCGGTGAGCGACAGCGGCGTTGGCATCGATCCCGAGCACCAGGCGGCGATCTTCGAGATGTTCAGCCAGGTGGGCGACCATGGCGGCCTGGTCCAGGGCGGGCTGGGCATCGGCCTGTCGCTGGTGCGCCAGCTGGTGACCCTGCACGGCGGCGCGATCTCGGTGTACAGCGCCGGCGCCGGCCAGGGCAGCACCTTCACCGTGCGCCTGCCGCTCGGCGTGCGTCTTGAAGCAGACCCGGATCGGCAGCCGGCGCCGCCGCCCGAGCAGCGCGCCTTCCCGCGCCGCAGCTTCCGCGTGCTGGTGGTGGACGACAATACCGATGCCGCCGAGAGCCTGTCGTTGCTGCTGCAAATGAACGCGCACGAGATCCGCAGCGCGACCAACGGCCGCGATGCGCTGACGCTGGTGCGCGACTTCACGCCCGACATCGCCTTTCTGGATATCGGCATGCCGGGCATGAGCGGCTACGAACTCGCGGCCCGCCTGCGCGCCATGCCGCAACTGGCGCGCACCACCCTGGTCGCGGTCACCGGCTGGGGCTCCGAAGAAGACCAGCTGCGCGCGCGTGAAGCTGGTTTCGATCATCATTTCACCAAGCCGATCGCGGCCGAATCGGTCAGCCGCCTGCTTGGCCAGCTCGGATAACAGAAGCGTCGGAATTCAAGCTGGGCCTGGCGGCACGAGCGGGCGGATCGCCAGCTCGTCCCAGCCCGAATCGGGATCGGCTTCGCGGCTGAACCGGTAGCCTGGCAGCGTGGCCAGCAAAATCTCGGCCGTGGTGCGCACGATGCAGCCGGGCGCCACATGGCCGCCGGCCACGCGCCCGTCGGCGTCGGCCACGGTGATGTGCAGATGCGCGCCATCGGGCGAGAGCGAGCCGGCCAGGGTCAGGATTTCGAGGTCGCCGCGCAGTTCGGTGGGCTGGTCGCTGCCGGCGAAGCGGATGCGCGCCACCTCGAGGCTGCCGATGCCCTGCAGGACAAAGGCTGCTTCCAGCCGGTGTTCGAGCACCAGCGCATCGAGCGTGCGGCGCAGGTCCTGTTGCGGGCGCAGGCGAATCGGCAGTGTCTTCACCGGTGCGTCCTTATTGACCGGCGCGCTCGGCGTCGATTTCCTGCTTCATGGCCCCGACCTGGTTCATGTAGTCGGCCACCGGCAAGTCAGGGCTGGCGCGCAGTTCGGGCGGCAGCAGCACCGGCATGTACAGCTCGTCGGCGGTGCGGCCGTGGCGCTGCATATTCCCGCCCAGGATCAGGCTAGATGCCAGGATCGCCAGCAGGGCGCAGGCCAGGCGCAGGCGGCGCCGGTACTGCGGCGTGACGGTGGCCAGGTGGAAGTAGACCGCCACCGCGATCGTCACCACCGCCGCATGCGAGGCATAGCCGGTCAGCCATTCGAGCGACCAGGCATAGGCCGCCACGCTGGCCAGCAGGCGCACGCCGACCAGCGCCGTCAGTGCGCTGCCATAGATGAACAGGTGCCGCCCGAGGCGCGCACGGCGCCCGAACAGGCGGTTGCCGAAGGCCCACAGCCCGCTCCACACCAGGCCGACGCCGGCGGCCGCCGCCGGGAACTGGGCATAGCGTTCCGGATCGTTGCTGGCATCGGTCAGCCAGGCCACCAGCAGCGCCGCCAGCACTGCCAGCACGATGCCGGCGCCGCCCGGCAGCATGCCTTCCCAGCCGTGCATGGTGCGGTCGACCAGCTCCGGCGCGACCTGGTGCGCCGGGCCGCGGATGCGCAGCGTGGTATGGCCCATGCGCACCACGGTCTCGCCGTCGATCGCCAGCACATCCTTGACGCGCCGGCCACGGTGCACGATGCCGTTGCGGCTGCCCAGGTCGCGCAGGCGCAGCTTGCCGTCCTCGCCCGCCTCGACCAGCGCGTGGTGGGCGGCGGCGTAGTCGTCGTCGACGATGAAGTCGTTGTCGTAGGCGCGGCCCATGCGGATCGGCAGCGCCGCCACGCGGTGGCGGTGCAACACTTCACCGTTGCGGGCCAGGGTCTCGACGGTCCAGGGACCGCGCAGCAGGGCGCTCGCTGGTACGGGTGTCTGCGCGCTCATCGGCGTCCACTGCGCCCGAACGCGCCCAGGTAGGCGCGCGTGACGCGCATGCCGTTTTCGTACGAGACCCCGGATACGTCGAGGCGGCTCTGCAGGCTCGATTGTGAGGCATCCAGGCTGGCGGTGAGCAGGGTGAAGTTGTACAAGCCCTCGAACTTGCGGTAGGCGCGCACGCAGGTGACGGCGCGCATCGGCAGGCTGCGGGTGTGCACGAAGCGCTCGGTGCAGAACGGCTTGGTCAGGCGCGGGTCGCCCGTGCTGCCCAGGTTATTGACCTGGAAGTTGTCGCTGGCCAGGGCGGCGAAGCGCATCGGGTCCATGGTGCCGCTGCGGATGTACTGGTGGGTCATGGCCACGTTGCCGGTTTGCTGGGTGTCCGACACGAACACCGCCGACTGCATCACGCAGCTCATCGAATCGGTGCTGTAGACCGCGCCGCGCGCATTCGAACGCCCCCAGCAACGCACCTCGCCCGATTCGCGCACCGGCACCAGGTACTGGCCCATGCCCTTGAGCGTGAGCGGTTCCTCGAGCAGCTTGTCGACCATGCCGGCCTGGTGCGCCAGCAGTTGCTTGCCGATCAGGGGATTGAAGTCGCCTGGCGGCGCCGCCTGCTCGGCCACCTTGCGCAGCAGCTCCTGGGCATATTTCACCGGCACCAGGAAACTGACCGACTCACCGTCGCGCCGGCGCGAGACGTTGATGCCGGCCACGTTGCCGCTGGCGGTCACGCTGGGGCCCCCGCTCATGCCCGAGTTGATCGGACCACTGAAGATCAGGCGATCATAGAAGCTGCGCGTGAGCACGCCGTTATAGGCGCCTTCGGAGATCGCGAAGCCCAGGTCGAGCGGATTGCCGAGCGAGTACAGGCGCTGGCCCTGGCGCAGCCGCGCCGGCTGCTCGGGCACCTTGAAGAAGCCGCTGCCGTTGCGGTTGATGCGCACCACGGCCAGGTCGTGCAGCACGTCGACCGCCATCAGTTCGACCGGGCCGGTATTGCCGTCGGTGTCGATGTATTCGGCGGTATAGATGGCCGGGTCGAGCGCCATCTGCGACACCACGTGGTAGTTGGTCAGCGCCAGGTTGCTGGTGCCGACCAAAAAGCCCGAGCCGACCGTCGACTGGGTGCGGCCATTCTTGAGCAGCATGCGGATCTGCAGCAGGTCGCCGCGCGCCGACTCGTACAGGTCTTGCGCGTCCGACGAAGGTTCGGGCAGGGCGACCTGGGTTTCGGATTCGCCCGCCAGCGGCGCGTCGGGGGTGGCGGCCGGCGCGCTGTCGACCGGCATCTGGGGCGCGCCCACCGCGGCCGCGGCGCCGACGGTGGCCGTGTTCTGGGTGGCGCGCGGCGCGGCTTGCGTCAGATTCTGCGCCTGGGGCTGGGCGGCCGCCAGCGGCGAGGTCGCCTCAAGGGCGACGCCGATGGCGGTACAGGTCAGCAGGAATGCCAGGACAGCTCGTTTCATGCAGTATATGAGTGGCAGTATGAAGTGCTATCTTGCCACCGGATCAACGAGCGTGGTGCGCGTTAGCGCACATTGGGCGGGATTACGAGGCTGATCCGGAGGTCGATTCCGGGACGGGCGCGGGAACGACAACGGCCCGTTCGCCCTGTTCGACGGCGGTCAGCGGCGCCATCATGTGGCCCAGCTTGGCCTGTTTGGTGTCGAGGTAGCTGTTGTTGTAGGCATTGCGGTTGACCAGCAGCGGCACCCGTTCGGCAACCTGGACGCCGATGCGGTTCAGGGCGTCGATCTTGCGCGGGTTATTGGTCATCAGGCGCACCGAGGTGATGCCGAACTGTTCCAGCATCGGGCGGCACAGCTCGTAGTTGCGGGCGTCGGCATGGAAGCCCAGCTGCAGGTTGGCCTCGACCGTGTCGGCGCCGGCTTCCTGCAGGCGGTAGGCGCGGATCTTGTTGACCAGGCCGATGCCGCGTCCTTCCTGGCGCAGATAGAGCAGGATGCCGCGGCCTTCTTCGGCGATGCGCTGCAGCGCGCCTTCGAGCTGGGCCCCGCAATCGCAGCGCTGCGAGAACATCACGTCGCCGGTCAGGCATTCGGAGTGCACCCGCGCCAGCACTGGTTCGCCGGTCGACAGGTCACCCAGGGCCATCGCCAGGTGTTCCTTGCCGGTCGCCGGCTCGACCCAGGCATGCAACGTGAACTGGGCCCACGGCGTCGGCAGCGCGCACGAGGTGGCATAGTCCAGCAAAGATGGCGGTGGCGAAGTGAGGGCGGCGGCGACAGTGGCTTGCATGACGGTGTTTCCAATCGATGACGGTGTACTTATAGCCGTCAAGTTTACCGGAAATCGAACGTGGCCGTGCGGAATCGGCCGCTTTTTGCCGTGCCGGAGCCGTAAGGGAGAAGCGACGCCATTTATGCGCGTCGGATGGAATGCGGTCGCGGCGCGCGATTGACCAAATATCCTCTTGCGGAAGGCCTGGATAGGCGTGATACGCTGTATAAATAATAACTCCAGGTGCCACATGCCAAAGTCTTCCCGGTTTCTGGCTCGCTTCGCGCCGCGCGGTCTCGGCGCCTGGCTGGCACTCGCGTTCTCGCTGCTGACGGTGGTCCTGACCCTGCTGCTGGTCGAGGTGGTCGAGCGCTTCGCCACCGCCCAGGTCAAGAGCAGCATCGGCAACGGGCTGGGCGAGATGGCGATGCAGACCGCCGACAAGCTCGATCGCGGCATGTTCGAGCGCTACCGCGAGGTGCAGCTGATGGCGCGCCGCGGCGACCTGCTCGCCCCCGGCGCTTCGCATGCCGAACGGCGCCGCATCCTGGGCGACATGCAGTCGACCTACGGCTACTACGAATGGATCGGCATGGCCGGCCTGGACGGCACGGTGCTGGTCGAGGCGCGCGGCCTGCTCGAAGGGAAGAACGTGGCCAAGCGGCCGTGGTTCATCAACGCGCTCAAGGGCACCTTCGTGGGTGACGTGCATGAGGCGGTGCTGCTGGCCAAGCTGCTACCGGTGCAGGAGGGCGAGCCGCGCCGCTTCGTCGACGTCGCCTTTCCCTGGCTCGACGCCAACGGTAAACCGGCTGGCGTGCTCGGTACCCACCTGTCCTGGGAATGGGCGCGCGACGTCGAGCGCTCGATCATTGCCCCGGTCCAGACCCGCAACCGGGTGCAGGCCCTGATCGTCAGCGCCGAGGGCGTGGTGCTGCTTGGGCCCGAGGGCCTGCAGGATAACAAGCTTGATCTACCCAGCCTGGGGCAGGCACGCGCGAAGCGCACCGGCTATGCGGTCGAGCGCTGGCCCGACGGGCGCGACTACCTGGTCGGCTATGCCGCCACCCGCGCGGTGGGCGACTATCCGGGCCTGGGCTGGCATGTGCTGGTGCGCCAGGACATCGAGGACGCCTACCACCCGGTGCGCGAATTGCGCGCGCGTGCGCTGTGGAGCGGCGTCGGCTTGGCGCTGCTGTTCTCGCTGGCCGGCCTGCTGCTGGCGCGCCGCATCACGCGCCCGCTCCAGGCCCTGGCCGCATCGGCCGACCGCCTGCGCCGCGGCGACAGCGAGCAGCTGGTACCGGCGCGGCGCGGCTATACCGAGGTACGTCAGTTGTCGGGCGCGCTCAATGCGCTGGTTGCGGCCCTGGTCGAGCGCCGCGCCGAACTGCAAGGGCTCAACGAGACGCTCGAAGTGCGGGTCGAGCAGCGCACGCTGGAACTGGAGCGCGCACTGGCATCGGTGCGCGCCAGCGAACAGCGCATCGCCACCATCGTCGGCGCGGCGCAGGACGCCTTCATCGCGGTCGACCTGCGCGGCATGATCCTCGACTGGAACGCGGCCGCCGAGCGCATGTTCGGCTGGTCGCGCCATGAAGCGATAGGCTGGCCGCTGGCCGAGATGATCCTGCCCGAGCGCTATCGGTCCAGTATCGCCAAGGCGCTGTACGGCTACCGCCAGACCGGCGCCTTCGATTACGGCCGGCGTCTGGAGCGCACCGTGATCAACCGCCAGGGCGTCGAGTTCATGGTCGAGACCACGGTGGCGCTGGCGGGCGAGGGCGAGGAGGCTTTCTTCAGCATGTTCCTGAACGATATCTCCGAGCGCAAGAAGGTCGAGCGCATGAAGAGCGAGTTCGTGTCGACCGTCTCGCACGAGCTGCGCACGCCGCTGACCTCGATTCACGCCTCGCTGTCGCTGCTCGATTCGGGCATGGCCGGCGAGCTGCCGCCCGACGTCGCCAAATTGATCCGGATTGCCAGCCAGGGCTGCGAGCGCCTGATGCGGATGGTGAACGACCTGCTCGACATCCAGAAGATCGAGGCCGGCCAGGTGGAATACGCCCGCAGCGCGCAGCCGCTGGCGCCCATGCTGCGGCATGCGGCCGAGATGATGGAAGGCCAGGCCCGCCAGGCCGGGGTCACGCTGCGCTTCGACCTGCCGCCTGGCGCCGAACAGGTGCAGGCCGCGATCGACCATGACCGCATGGTGCAGGTGTTCAGCAATCTGTTGTCGAATGCGATCAAGTTTACGCCGTCGGGCAAGGCGGTGACGCTGGGCCTGGCGCAGCGTCCGGGCTGGGCGCGCCTGAGCGTGACCGACGAGGGGCCGGGCATCGCGCCCGCCTTCCAGGGCCGCGTGTTCGAACGCTTTGCCCAGGCCGAGGTGCAAGACACACGCCAGCGCGGCGGCACCGGGCTGGGGCTGAGCATCAGCAAGGCGATCGTCGAGGAGCATGGCGGAACGATCGGGTTCGAGACCAGGGCGGGGATGGGGACGCGGTTTACGGTGGAATTGCCGCTGGCGTAACCGATTGGCTACCTGCAGTAGCACGTCGATTGCGCGAAGGCGGTAACCCAAGTCCTCTGAGCAGCCAGTTGCATCACACGTTGGTGGTATGCATGAGACTTGGGTTCCCGCCTTCGCGGGAACGACGTGGTGGAGCGGGGCGCGCGGGGCATGGTGGCGCGGGGCGCGCGGGGCGTGGTGGCGCGCGGGGCGCGGGGCGCGGGGCGTGGTGGGGCGCGGTGGCCGAGGTGCACGCAATGCACTCAACGCAGTTCGTGCACGACCATCCCCCCAAAGCTCTGCCACGCGCCAAACGCCAGTTCGAGCCGCGGCAGCAGAAGCATCAGCGACACTTTGTCGAAGTGGAAGGTGGTGGCCGAGCCGGCGATGTCGCGGCGTTGGGCCAGGGTGTAGGCCTGCGCTTCGTCCTGCGCCGCAGGCACCTTCAGCAGCACCAGGACCTTCTGCCCGCCGATCTCGAACATCAACAGGTCGCCCTTGGCGCCCGGCTCCGCCCGCCGATACTGGCGCTCGACGCCGATGCCGGCCGGTCCGGCCTCGAGCGCGATGCGTACCCGCTTGCCATGCTTGACGCCCCAGTCCAGGAAGGGCGCCGCATTGCCCTCGATCTCATCCTGATCGGTGCGGTAGTTGCGCACCGTGAGCGTGTCCGCATTGCCGGCCAGGCCGCGCAGCAGCGCGTCTTCACCGCTCCAGGCAGCCGGCACCACGAACTCGAGCGGCAGCTTGCCGGCGACCTTGCGCAGCGCGCCGAGCAGCTCGAGGTAGTGCCGGTCGCGCGCCGCCTGCGGCAGCTTGTCGGGTGCAAGCAACTGGGGCTGGACGTCGAACTGCAATCCCTTCAGGCGTTCTTTCTCGCCCGCTTCTGCGTTATAGGCGACGTAGGCGCGTATGCGGCCGATGGCGTCGTCGCGCGCGGTCGGCAAGATCAGTTCCGGCCCGTCCTCGAAGGCGGTCACCGCAATGCTGCGCTCGGCCGCCTGGCGCACGAAGGCGGCCAGCGCCTGCGGCTCGGCCACCCGGCCGGCGCGCACCGGCACATTGATGAACAGTTCGCCCATCTGCTGCCTGGCGGCCCAGTCGAGCATCTCGGCGCCGCGTTCGCGCCAGGCGTTCGGGCTCCAGGCCCAGGTGGCGCGGGGCGCGCGCCGGCGTACCTCGGCGGCGTCGTCCGGGCGCTGCGTGGCCCGATCAGGTGCTGCAGCGGCGGTCGGTGACGACTCGTCGCCCAGCGAGTGTCCGGTGACGGTAAACGCCTTGCCCTGTTCTTCACCCTGCAGCCGGATGGTGGCGCCGGGCGCCGCATCAGGCGGCAGGATATGCAGGGCCTGGACGCCGCTGGCGGCCACCTTCAGCGGCAGCGCGCGGCAACCCGGTTCCGGCTTGCCCGGCGCTTCGGTGACGATGGCGCGCATGCGCGCGCCCGTGGGGGTGGTGTAATCCTGGGTGACGGCGCCCGGCGAGGCCAGCGGCGTGCCCGGGCACAGCAACAAGGTCGCTGCCTGGGCCGGAAGCAGGAACAGCGGTGACAGCAGGAGTGGAAGCAGGTAAAAGGTACGCGACATGGCCCAAGTGTAAGCGAGCCGGGCGATTCGCCGCGCCCGCTTCGGGCCGGCTACGGCAAGGTCAGGCGCCGGGCAGCAGCAGGCGCCGCACGCGGGCCAGCAATTCGTTGGGCTGGAACGGCTTGCCGACGAAGTCGTCGGCGCCGGCGTCGAGCGCGCGCACGGTGTCGCGCTCGGTGTTCTTGGCAGTGAGCATCAGGATTGGCACCGCTTCCCAGCCGGCGCGCCGGCGTGCCTGGGCCACGATCTCGTAACCGTCGAGATAGGGCAGCATCACGTCCATGAGTACCAGGTCGGGAATGTCGGTCGTGCTGGCGACATGCTCGCTCGCCGCGCGGCCGTCGGCCAGGTGCGTGACACGGTAGCCCTGGCGTTCGAGCATGAAGCGCAATACCTGGGCGATGTGGTCGTCGTCCTCGACCACCAGCACCAGGGGCGCGGGAGCGTGTTCGTTGAGCATGGTGGGTTCTTCGTTGAATGTTCGATTATACCGATGCCCAGATGAACTGCGCAGAATCTATTGCTAGAGGGTATCACCTATTTCGCGGCTGGCGCAGCGGGTCGAGCAGACCGCGCAAGTCATTGTGATCGAGTTCGTACATCAGGGCCAGCAATTGGCCCAGCTCTCCGTGCGGAAAACCCTCGCGCGCAAACCAGCCAAGGTAGTGGCCGGGCAGGTCGGCCAGCTTGCGTCCCTTGTATTTACCATAAGGCATTTCGCGGGCCAGGAGAAGTTGCAGGTGTTCAGCGTTCATCGTGCGGCACTTTAGCAAACAACGGCGACGTTGTAGCATTTCGCTGAAAAGGGGAGGGAAACATCATGGAAGACTTCAATCTGACGCGCTTTACCGAGGCGCAGGATCCGGTATATGCCAAGGTGAGGGCTGAATTGCGGGCCGGGCACAAGCGCAGTCACTGGATGTGGTTCGTGTTCCCGCAGATCACGGGACTGGGCAGCAGCGAAATGGCGCAGCGCTACGCGATCGCCTCCGAGGATGAAGCGGCGGCCTATCTCGCGCATCCGGTGCTGGGGCAGCGCCTGCGCGAATGCGCCGCCATCGTGGCCGCGCTCGACGGGCCGTCGGCGCACGACATCTTCGGCAATCCGGACGCGATGAAATTCCGCTCGTCGATGACGCTGTTCGCCGACACGGCGCCCGACGAGGCGGTGTTCCAGGCCTGCATCGACAAGTACTTCGACGGCGAGCCCGACCCGGAAACCCTGGCCCGGGTGTAGTCTCAGGCGTCGGCGAACTGCGCCAGCAGTTCGTCGGGCCGGCCGCGCACTGCCACGTGTAGGATCACCGCGTCGGTAAAGCGCAGCGCCGGGTGGCTGGCGCGGTGGCGGGCGAACCAGAACACCTCGTCCAGGTCGTCGTCCTCGTGCGCGGTGGTCAGCACGGACTGTTCAGGTGCGACGTCGTCATAGTCGGCCGCTTCCAGGGCCGCGTCCTCGACCGCATCGTTCCAGCTCGCGCACTCCTTGCCCCAGGCCAGCATGAAGCGGCAGCCGGAGTCGACCAGCCAGCGCGCCACGTCCCAGCGCCACATCTCGTCGCTGTCGTCGTCGATCACGACCACCGCCATGAACGGCGCCAGGTGTTTCAGGTCGGGCAGGGTGTCGTGGGGGCGCAGCTGCAGGTAATGGGCTTTGTGTGCTTGCATGGTGTCGATGCTGGAAGAAGGTGGCGGCATTATCGCCGCCCGGCGTTGATCGCGGAAGGGCCGGGCGGCGGCTCAGGCGGCCGCTTTGCCGCTGCCGTCGAGCAGCGCATACAACTGCCCGATGTCGATCGGCTTGACCAGGTGATGGTCGAAGCCGGCGGCCAGGATCTGTTCGCGGTCGCGCTGCTGGCCATAGCCGGTGACCGCGATCAGCAGCGCCTCCATCGTTTCGGGCAGGGCGCGCAGGCGCCGCGCCAGTTCGAGCCCGTCGATCTCGGGCAGGCCGATGTCGAGCAGGCAGACCTGGGGCACGAGCTGGCGCGCCAGTACCAGCGCCCGCAGCGCGTCGTGTTCGACCGCCACCCGGTGCCCGCTCGACTCCAGTAGCATCGACAGGGTGACGGCGGCGTCGACATTGTCGTCCACCACCATCACGCGCAGCGATCCTGGTGCGGCGGCGGCGTAGTGCGCTTCGCTCGGCGCGGTGCTGTCGGCGACCTGGTCCAGCACCGGCAGGCAGACCGAGAAGCGGCTGCCGCAGCCCGGGCCGGCGCTGTCGCAGGCCACAGTGCCGCCATGCAGCTCGACCAGGCTCTTGACCAGCGCCAGGCCCAGTCCCAGGCCGCCCGACGAACGGTCGGACGAGCGCTCGGCCTGGGCGAACAGTTCGAAGGCGCGCCGCGCCAGGTCGGGCGCCATGCCGATGCCGTCGTCGATGACGTCGATGCACAGCTGGCGCCCGGCGTCGATGGTCGAGCCGATTTCGAGGCGGCCGCCTTCGGGCGTGTACTTGGCGGCGTTACCCAGCAGGTTGGCGACCACCTGCACCAGGCGCTTGCGGTCGCCCGCGACCGTGGTGCCGGGCGGCGGCAGGCGCAGCGCCAGGTCGTGGCGGCGCTGCTGGATCAGCGGCATGACCTGTTCCACCGCCTCGTGCAGCACGGCGCCGACGTCGAGCGGCGCGGTATCGAGTTCGACCAGGCCGCGGGTGACCCGCGAGACGTCCAGCAGATCGTCGATCAGCGCCGTCATGTGGCCGACCTGGCGCCCGATGATCTGGCTGGTGCGCTTGATCATCGCTTCATCGAGCTTCATGCGCTGCAGGAGTTCGGCCGCGGCGCCGATCGGCGCCAGCGGATTTCTCAGCTCGTGGGCCAGCATGGCCAGGAATTCGTCCTTGCGGCGGTCGGCCTCGCGCAGCTTTTCCTCGGACGCGCGGCGTTCGGTAATGTCGCTGGCGGCGCCGATCCATTCATAGACCCGGCCAGCGGCGTCGAACATCGGCACCGCGCGCGACAGGGTCCAGCCGAGGGTGCCGTCGGCGCGCACGACGCGGTGCTCGAGTTCGAGAACGGCGCTGTCCCGGATCGCCGCTTCGATCGCGTGGTGCACCCGGACGTGGTCCTCGGAAGGAATGTATTGTTCCAGCCAGAAGTGGTTGGTGTCGAACGAATCCTTCAGGAAGCCGCGCCCCTCGAGATGGTGCATCTGGGTCCAGTCGGCGCTCATGCGATAGATGACCTCGGCCGTCGCATTGGTCAGCGCGCGAAAGCGCTTTTCGCTCTCGCGCACCGCCGCTTCGGTGCGCACCTGGGCCGTGACGTCGCTGTTGGTGTGCGAGATGCAGGCCAGCGCGCCGTTGGCATCGAAGATCGGGGTACTTGTCGAGGTCCAGAAACGCTCTTCGAATATCGTCTCGCCGCTGGGCAGCACGACCGAGATCGGATAGCGCACCGCCGGCAAGGTGTCGGGCAGGCCGGTGTCGCGCACCTTGGTCAGCGATGCACGCAGGTCGGCTTCGCCGGTATCGGTCGGGTCATCCGGGTTGGCGGGGAAGGCCTGGAACAGGCTGACCCCGACCAGATCCTCGCGTCTGCGCGACGAGGCCCTGAGAAAGGCATCGTTGACGGCCAGGATGACCGCGTCAGGGGTGGGCGACAGCAGGTAGTGCCCGAAAGGCGAGCTGTTGAAGGTTGACTCGAACAGGGTGGCGGAAAGCATCGTCGTCCGAAGACCGGTTGCGGAAGCCGAATTATAGGATAGAAGCGGGCGTGTTAACGGACAATTGAAGCGGTCACAAGCATGGCGGGTCATGGACAGTCTGGCAGGCAAGACCGTGAAGATCGTGGCAAAACCATGGCGTTGCGTATAATCGGCGTACGCTTGTCTTATCATTACTAGAAAACAACAACTCATGGCCTCATCTTCCGACAACATCAGCATGGCGGTGTTCTGCGACTTCGAAAACGTCGCACTGGGCGTACGCGACGCCAACTACGAGAAATTCGACATCCGCCCGGTGCTTGAGCGCCTGCTGCTCAAGGGCAGCATCGTGGTCAAGAAGTCGTACTGCGACTGGGATCGCTACAAGGCCTTCAAGGCGCCGATGCATGAGGCGAACTTCGAGCTGATCGAGATTCCGCATGTGCGCCAGTCGGGCAAGAATTCGGCCGACATCCGCCTGGTGGTCGACGCCCTCGACCTGTGCTACACCAAGTCGCATGTCAATACCTTCGTCATCATCAGTGGCGACTCCGACTTCTCGCCCCTTGTCTCCAAGCTGCGCGAGAACAACAAGCAGGTGATCGGCGTCGGCGTCAAGCAATCGACCTCCGACCTGCTGGTGGCCAACTGCGACGAATTCATCTTCTACGACGACCTGGTGCGCGAACAGCGCCGCACCGCGGCCAAGCGCGACGAGCGCAAGGCCCAGCCGCAGTCGCGCCGCTCGAACACGAACGCGGGCGACGACAAGCGCAAGGAAGAACTCGAGGCGCGCAAGGTGCAGGCACTGGACATGGTGGTCGAGACCTTCGACGCCCTGGTGTCCGAGCGCGGCGACACCGGCAAGATCTGGGCTTCGCTGCTGAAAGACACGCTCAAGCGCCGTCGTCCCGATTTCTCCGAAACCTATTATGGCTTCCGCACTTTCGGCAACCTGCTCGAAGAAGCGCAGACCCGCGGCCTGTTCGAATTCGGCCGCGACGAGAAGTCGGGCACCTACGTGTACCGCAGCGCGAATGCGCCAGCCGCGATAGCCGGCGTCGAAACCGCGACCCAGGATGGCACCCAGGCTCCAGACGCCGTGGTCCAGGACATGCTCGATGCGGCCGCGCCGGTCGAAGGCGCGCCGGACGAGCAGGCCAAGCCGGACACCCGCCGTGGCCGTGGCCGCGGTGGCCGCAAGGGCGCTGGTCGTGGCGAGGCGTCGCAGATTCCAGCCCTGCTGGAACCGGTCGTCGCCGACACCGAGGCGCAGGTCGACGAGGTAGTCGAACCGCAGGTCGAACCGCAGGCCGAACTTCAGGCCATCGAGCAGCCGGCATCGCAGCCGACGCTGTTCGCGGTCGAGGCGCAAGCCCCGGAAGCGGTGGCAGAGACCGAGGCGCCGGCGCCGAAAGAGCGCCGCCGCGCCCCACGCAAGCCATCGGCCAAGAAGCTCGCCGAGCAGGCGGCGCTGGATGCCGCCGCCGCCGAGCAGGCAGCAGCGCCGGCAGCAGCGCCGGCCGTGGTCGAGGCCCCGGCAGAGTCGCCACTTTTCGAGGGCGAAGAGTCGGACGAGGCGATCGACGCCGCGGCCGCGGCCGCGCTGGCGCGCTACAATCCAGGCCGACCAGCGGCGAAGGCCAAGGCGCCGGCGCGCAAGGCCGCGCCACGCAGCCGCCGTCCGGCCAAGCCGAAGGCAGGCAGCGACAAGGGCTGATTCCTGCTACCAATACCGTCGTTCCCGCGAAGGCGGGAACCCAAGTTTGCATGCCATATCGTTCAAGTGTCAGGGTATTGGCGACACTTGGGCCTTGGGATTCCCGCCTTCGCGGGAACGACGGGTTACGGTTCACCAGTTACTTATGCCGCGTGCGCCGTATCGATCGAGGCGATGCAATAATGGCATCGCCTGTCCGATCCCGTCCAGGCGTCAGTCTTGAACCAGGAGCCGCCATGCGCGCCATTGCCAGCCTGTTGCTGTTGTCCGTCCTGGGCGCCGCCATGCCGGCGCTGGCGCAGAAGGCTCCGGCGTCCGATCACCCGATCCTGGGCATCTGGCGCCTCGCGGTACCCGACACGAACTGCGCCGAAACCTACCGCTTCCGCGCTGACGGCACCACGCTGGTGACCAGCGCCGCCGAGATCTCCGAGAGCGTCTACACCATCCCCAATGAGCCCGATGCCGACGGTTTCTATCGCCTGACCGACCGCGTCACCAAAGACAACGGCAAGCCTGATTGCTCGGGCAATGTGATGAAGCCGGGCGCCAACGTCACCCATTTCGTGCGCTTCCACCCGTCCGGCAAGCTGTTCCTGCTGTGTGCCGAGGCCTCGATCGAGGCCTGCATCGGCCCCTTCACGCGGGTGCGCGGCGAAGAAATCTGAGGCCACGCCTGGCCGCCGGGCCTTGGGCCATGCGGGATGAAGGTGTATATTGCTGAGCGAAACGTCAACCTCGGCCCCCCATGTCCCCGCTACTCCTCTTCTGCATCCTCATCGCGTATTTCGCATTGCTGCTCGGCGTCGCCTGGGCCACCTCGAAAGGCGCCAACAACGACAGCTTCTTCATCGGTAACAAGAGCAGCAACTGGATGCTGGTCGCCTTCGGCATGGTCGGCACCACGCTGTCCGGCGTCACCTTCGTGAGCGTGCCCGGTGCGGTCGGCACCGACGGCTTCGGCTACGCCCAGATCGTGATCGGCTACGTGATCGGCTACATCGCCGTGGCCTTCATCCTGCTGCCGCTGTACTACCGCCTGCAACTGACGTCGATCTATCACTACCTCGACGTGCGCCTGGGCCGGCGCGCCTACCTGAGCGGGGCCGGCTTCTTCATCATTTCGCGCCTGCTCGGCGCCACCGCGCGCCTGTACCTGGTGGTGAACATCCTGCAAGCCATCATCCTCGACAGCCTGGGCGTGCCGTTCTGGCTCAGCACCCTGGTCGTGCTGGGCATGATCCTGCTCTACACCTACCAGGGCGGCGTAAAAACCATCGTCTGGACCGACACCCTGCAGACCAGCGGCATGCTGTTCGGCCTGTTCGCCTGCGTCTGGATCCTGCTCGGCGAACTCGATATGTCGATACCCGAGAGCCTGAACCAGATGCAGTCGCAGGGCCTGGCCACCATCTTCACGCACGACGTGGACAGCCCCAATTTCTGGCTCAAGCAGATCATCGCCGGCGCCCTGATCACGATCACCATGACCGGCATGGACCAGGAGATGATGCAGAAGACCATCTCGGTCAAGACCCTGAAGGACTCGCAGAAGAACATGCTGACCCTGACCGCGGTGCTGGTCGTGGTGCTGCTGTCCTTCGTGTTCCTGGGTGGGCTGCTGTACCTGTACGCGCCACTGGCCGGGGTGACCGCCAGCGGCGACAAGATCTTCCCGGCGGTGGTGATGGGCCACCTGCCGGCGGCGATCCAGATCATCTTTCTGATCGCGCTGATCTCGGCCCTGTTCCCCAGCGCCGACGGCGCCATCACCGCGCTTACCTCGTCGACCTGCATCGACCTGCTGGGCATCAAGCGCCGCACCGACCTGACCCAGGCCCAGGCCGAAAGCCTGCGCCGCCGCGTCCACCTGGGCTTCGCCTTGCTGTTCCTGCTGCTGGTGATGGGCTTCAAGGTGGCCGACAACCCGAGCATGATCGGGGTGATCCTCAAGCTCGCGGCCTATACCTATGGGCCCTTGCTCGGCCTGTTCGCCTTCGGCATGCTCACCCGGCGCATGCCGCATGACAGGCTTGTCCCGCTGGTGACGGTCGGGGCACCCGTCCTGTGCGCGATCCTTGAGTACAATCAGGCTTATCTGCTCGGCTCTTACCGGCTCGGGCTGGAATTGCTGCTGATTAACGGCATACTGGTGTTTGCCGGACTGTATGCGATCTCGCGGCGTGCTCCTGGTGAAGCCAGGGCCGGCCACGTCGCCTGAGCGCATTCGTTTGATGTGATCTTGACTGGAGTTTCGATGGCCTTCAAGCCCCTCTATGCCTTGCGGCGCGGGTTCGTGTTCCTGTGGACCGCGCTCGACGTGACGCGCCGCACCTTCTTCAACCTGCTGTTCCTGCTGATCGTCATCCTGATCATCGCGATGTTCTTCGGTGGCGGCGTCAAGCCGCTGTCGGATAAAACCGCGCTGGTGGTCGAGGTCAGGGGCGACCTGGTCGAGCAGTACGAGACCACCCTGCGCGACACGGTGCTCGACAACGTCGGCGGCGACTCCAAGCGCACGGTGCGCCTGCGCGACGTGATCCAGGTGATGGACAACGCCGCGCGCGACCCCAATATCGGCAGCGTGGTGCTGCTGCTCGACGAGATGAACGGCGGCGGCATGGCCATGCTGCGCGAGTTCGGCGCAGCGGTCGACCGGGTCAAGAAGGCCGGCAAGCCGGTCGTGGCCTGGAGCGGCCAGTACGACCAGAAGCGCTACCTGGTGGCGTCGCACGCCAGCGAGGTGTATGTCCACCCGATGGGCATGGTCATGATCGAAGGCTTCGGCGGGCGTCGCAATTATTATCGCGACGCGCTCGACAAGGTCGGCGTGACGGTCAACCTGGTCAAGGTCGGCACCTACAAGAGCGCGGCCGAACCGTATATCGCCAACGGCCCCTCGGATGCCGCGCGCGAAGCCGACACGTACCTGTACAACGCCATGTGGTCCGGCTACACCGGCCTGGTCGAGAAGAACCGCAAGCTGCCCGACGGCGCCCTGGCCAGCCTGATCGAGACCCTGCCCGAGCGCATGGAAGCGGCCGGCGGCAGCGCCGCCAGGGTGGCGTTGCAGGCCAAGCTGGTCGACGGCCTCAAGACCCGCGACGAACTGCGCGCGCTGATGATCAAGCGCGGCGTCTACGAAGAAGACATCAAGTCGTTCCGCCAGGTCGGCTTCCACGAATACCTGGCGCGCCACCCGCAGAAGCAGTTTGGCGACGCGGTGGGCGTGATCGTCGCCTCCGGCACCATCACCGATGGCGACGGCGGCCCGGGCAATATCGGCGGGCGCAGCACGGCCAACCTGATCCGCCAGGCGCGCGACGACGACAATATCAAGGCGCTGGTGCTGCGCGTCGATTCGCCCGGCGGCAGCGCCTATGGCTCCGAGTTGATCCGGCGCGAGCTCGAGCTGACGCGCGCTAGCGGCAAGCCGGTGGTGGTGTCGATGGGCAGCGTGGCGGCGTCGGGCGGCTACTGGATCTCGATGGCGTCCGACGAAGTGATCGCCGATCCGGCCACCATCACCGGTTCGATCGGCGTATTCGCGCTGCTGCCGACCGCCGACAAGGTGGCCGATAAACTTGGCGTGCGCACAGACGGCGTGACCACCACCTGGCTGGCCGACGCCTACAATCCGCTGCGTCCACTCGACCCGCGCTTCGAGAAGCTGGTCCAGCAAAGCATCAACAGCGTGTATGCCGACTTCACCAGCAAGGCTGCGGCGGCGCGCAAGACCACCCAGGCCAAGATCGACGAAGTCGGGCAGGGCAGGGTCTGGACCGGCGCCCAGGCCAAGGAACGCGGCCTGGTCGATCGCCTGGGCGGCTACAACGACGCGCTGGCCTCGGCCGCCGGTCGCGCCAAGCTGGGCAAGGATTACCGCGTGGTGTATGTCGAGCGCCCGGTGACCCGGGTCGAACGCTTCCTGCAGATGGCGGGCGCCTCGGCGGCGCAGGCGATGACGATCCAGGTCAAGCTGGGCCTGGTCGAGCAGGCGATCCCGGCCGGCCCGGTCGGGCAGGTGGCGCAGGATATGGCCTTCCTGTCCGAGCTGACGGCCGAACGCAAACCGTTCGCTGCGGTCGCCCATTGCTTCTGCGGCAATTGGTGATGGAATATGTAAGCAGTTTGTAACTGATTAATACAGTGAGCTGGCGGGCGCGAACGGGGTTTCGCGCCCGTTTTTCGTTTACTGCGCCTAATTAGGGGCGAACTGTGTAAATCGGCGTTAAGGCAGTCGCTCGGCAGTCATTTGAATGGCCCAGCAGTGTACGTTACGAAACATATTCCATGAAACGCCCATGCTAAAGTCATCGTGACCCGTATTGTGCAATTAGCATTTATATCGAACAAGGATAAGCATGGACCAGCATTCCCCGACCCATCCAACCACCAGCCGTCCAGCGCGCACCCGGCGCGCCCGCGTGATCGGCGGCGTGATCGCCGTGCTGTCGATGGTGGCGCTGGGCTACCTCGCCTGGTGGCTCACCCACCAGCCGGCGGGTGGCCCTGGTGGGCCGGGCGGGCCGGGGATGGCGGCTGGTGGTCCTGGTGGTGCACGTGGTCCGGGCGGCCCGGGCGGCCCCGGTGGCCGCGGTCCGGCCACCACGGTTGGCGTGGCCACCGCGGCGCAGTCCGATATCCCGGTGACGCTCGAAGCACTGGGCACCGTGGTGGCCGCCGCCACTGCGACCGTGCGGCCGCAGGTGTCGGGCGTGGTCCAGAAGATCCACTTTACCGAAGGCCAGATGGTCAAGGCCGGCCAGGTGCTGGCGACCATCGACCCGCGCCCGTTCGAGATGGCGCTGCTGCAGGCGCGCGGCCAGCGCCAGCGCGACGAAGCCCAGCTCGAGAGCGCACGCCTGATCCTGTCGCGTTATCGCACCCTGCTGGAGCAGGACTCGATCGCGCGCCAGGAAGTCGACACCCAGGCCGCGCTGGTCAAGCAGCTCGAAGGTACCGTCTTGACCAACAAGGCGTCCGAAGGCACGGCCCAGCTGAACCTGGACTATGCGACGGTGCGCGCGCCGATCGGCGGCCGGGTCGGCCTGCGCACGGTCGATATCGGTAACCTGGTCGGCAGTGGCGACGCGGCCGGGATTGCCGTGATCACCCAGTTGTCGCCGATCGATGTCGAATTCGCGGTGCCGCAAGATCATCTGCCGGCGCTGCAGGGCCGCATCGCGCAAGGAGGCAAGCTGCCGGCCACCGCGCTGGACCGCACCCGCACCGATGCGCTGGCCACCGGCAGCTTCATCGCGCTCGATAACCAGGTCGATACCCAGACCGGCACCGTGCGCGCCAAGGCGCGTTTCGCCAATACCGACAGCCGGCTGTTCCCCAGCCAGTTCGTCAACCTGCGCCTGACCGTGAACACCCTGCAGGATGCGGTGGTGGTGCCGGTGACGGCGCTGCGCCATGGCGCGAATGGCGATTTCGTGTATGTGCTCAACCCACAGGAGCGCACCGTGGCGCTGCGCACCGTCAAGCGTGGCCAGGCGACGGTGGACAAGGTGCAGATCGTCAGTGGGCTGAAGGTCGGCGAGCAGGTGATTACCGAAGGCGCGGATCGCCTGCGCGATGGGGCCAGCGTGGTGTTGCCGGGCGAACGTCCGGCCGGCGCGGGCGCGCGTGGACAAGGGCAAGGGCAGGGACTTGGCCAGGGTCAGGGCCGTCCGGCCCAAGGGGCGCCGCAATGATGTTGCAGCACCGCGCGCTGGCGGCCCGCGCCTCACACACGTCGTTCCCGCGCAGGCGGGAACCCAAGTTTGCGAGCGTCGTCGAAATGCACGCAGCACCTGGGTTCCCGCCTTCGCGGGAACAACGTGCACATGATGCGGACTGCGGGGGCACGCGATGAGCCCCTCCACCCCCTTCATCAACCGCCCGGTCGCCACTGCCTTGCTGATGCTGGCGATCGTGCTCTCGGGCCTGGTCGGCTACCGCTTCCTGCCGCTGTCGGCGCTGCCGCAGGTCGACTTCCCGACCATCCAGGTGCAGACCCTGTACCCGGGCGCCAGCCCGGAAGTCATGGCGCGCACCGTCACCGCGCCGCTGGAACGCCAGTTCGGCCAGATGGCCGGCCTGACCCGCATGAGTTCCACCAGCGCCGCCGGGGTCTCGATCGTGACCCTGCAATTCGCGCTGGGCGAGACACTCGACGTGGCCGAGCAGGAAGTGCAGGCCGCAATCAATGCCGGCGGCTCGCTGCTGCCGACCGACCTGCCGGCGCCGCCGGTGTACGCCAAGGTCAACCCGGCCGATGCGCCGGTGCTGACCCTGGCCATCACCTCCGACACGCTGCCGCTGACCGAGGTGCAGAACCTGGTCAACACCCGCCTGGCACTCAAGATCAGCCAGGTCTCGGGCGTGGGCCAGGTCTCGCTGTCGGGAGGCCAGCGGCCGGCGGTGCGGATCCAGGCCGATACCGAGGCGCTCGCGTCCTACGGCCTGGGCCTGGACACGCTGCGCACCGCGATCAGCGCCGCCAACGCCAACAGCGCCAAGGGCAGCTTCGACGGCCCGACCCGCTCGTATGCGATCAATGCCAACGACCAGTTGGTCACGGTCCCCGATTACCAGAACCTGATCGTCGCCTACCGCAACGGCGCGCCGGTCAAGCTGCGCGAAGTCGCCAAGGTGGTCGACAGCGCCGAGAACGTGCGCCTGGGCGCCTGGGCCAATATGAAGCCGGCGATCATCCTCAATGTGCAGCGCCAGCCGGGCGCCAACGTGATCGCCACCGTGGACGCCATCAAGGCGCGCCTGCCCGAGCTGCAGGCCGGCCTGCCGACCGCCCTGCGCATGGACGTGCTGAGCGACCGCACCACCGGCATCCGCGCTTCGGTCAAGCACGTGCAGATCGAGCTGCTGCTGGCCGTGGTGCTGGTGGTGCTGGTGATCTTCGCCTTCTTGCACAGCCTGCGCGCGACCATCATCGCCAGCCTGGCCGTGCCGATCTCGCTGATCGGCAGCTTCGGGGTGATGTACCTGCTCGGCTACAGCCTGAATAACCTGTCGCTGATGGCGCTGACGATCGCCACCGGCTTCGTGGTCGACGATGCGATCGTCATGATCGAGAATATCGCGCGCTATATCGAGAAGGGCGAAAAGCCGATGGCCGCCGCGATCAAGGGCGCGACCCAGATCGGTTTTACCATCATCTCGCTGACCGTGTCGCTGATCGCGGTCCTGATTCCGCTGCTGTTCATGGGCGATGTGGTCGGCCGCCTGTTCCGCGAATTCGCGGTGACGCTGGCGATCACGATCCTGATCTCGGGCGTGGTGTCCTTGACGCTGGTGCCGATGATGGCGGCGCGCTGGTTGCGCAGCCATGAGCAGGAAAAACCGAGCAAGTTCGCCGTCAAGTTCCAGGCATTCTTTGACCGCGTCATCGAGCGCTACGACGTGATGCTGGGCTGGGTGTTGAAGCGCCAGGGCCTGACCCTGCTGGTGGCGCTGGGCACCCTGGTGCTGACCGCGCTGCTGTGGATGGTCATCCCGAAAGGCCTGTTCCCGACCCAGGACACCGGTCAGTTGCAGGCGCGGGTGCAGGCACGCCAGTCGATCTCGTATGCCGACATGGCCAAGCTGCAGCAGGAAGCGGCGCGCCAGATCATGGCCGACCCTGCGGTGGCCTCGGTGGCGTCCTACGTCGGCGTCGATGCGGCCAATAACTCCATGCTGCACACCGGCACCATGCTGATCAATCTGAAGGCCGACCGCGGCGACCAGATGGAGACCATGCAGCGCCTGCGCGGGCGCGTGGCCACCGTGCCGGGCCTGCAGCTGTTCTTGCAGCCGACCCAGGATCTGACCATCGACGCCGAGAGTGGCCCGACCCAGTACCGGCTGTCGATCGAAGGCGCCGATGAAGACACGGTCAACGAATGGGCGCGCAAGCTGACCCAGAAGATCGGCAGCCTGCCCGAGCTGCGCACCGCCGTCACCGATGCCGGCGCCACCGGTGCGGCGGCCTTCATCGACATCGACCGCGACACCGCCTCGCGCCTGTCGATCACGGCCGCCTCGATCGACGACGCGCTGTACAGCGCCTTCGGCCAGCGCATCGTGTCGACCATCTTCACCGAGACCAACCAGTACCGCGTGATCCTGGAAGCGCAGCAGGACGAGGCGATGTCGATCGCCGCCCTCGGCCGACTGCAACTGCGCACCGGTTCCGGCCAGCCAACGCCGCTGTCGGCGATCGCCACCATCAGCGAGCGCCAGGCGCCGCTGCAGGTGATCCACGTGGCCCAGTACCCGGCGGCGACGGTCGGCTTCGACACCGCATCCGGCGCCTCGCTGGGCGACGCCGTGAGCGCGATCCGCGCTGCGGCCGAAGAGATCGGCATGCCGGCCTCGGTCAGCATGACCTTCCTCGGCGCTTCCGGCGCCTACGAGGCTTCGCTGTCGAACCAGCTGTGGCTGATCATGGCCGCCGTCGTTTGCGTCTATATCGTGCTGGGCGTGCTCTACGAGAGCTACATCCACCCGCTGACGATCCTGTCGACCTTGCCATCGGCCGGCGTCGGCGCGCTGCTGGCGCTGTGGGTCAGCGGGCAAGGACTGGGCGTGATCGGCATCATCGGCATCATCCTCCTGATCGGCATCGTCAAGAAGAATGCGATCATGATGATCGACTTCGCGATCGAGGCCGAGCGTGAGGAAGGTAAATCGCCGCTGGTGGCGATCCGCCAGGCGGCATTGCTGCGCTTCCGCCCGATCCTGATGACGACCCTGGCGGCGCTGTTCGCGGCGGTGCCGCTGATGCTGGGCACCGGCGAGGGCGCCGAGCTGCGCCGGCCGCTGGGCCTGGCCATCTTCGGTGGCCTGATCCTGAGCCAGCTGCTGACGCTGTTCACCACCCCGGTGATCTACCTGGCCTTCGACCGCACCGCGCGCCGCTGGACGGGCAAGGCGCAAGGTGGTGAGCAAAGCAAGACGGAAGGGGCGGGCGCATGAATTTGTCGCGCCCCTTCGTCGAACGTCCGATCGCCACGGTCCTGCTGACCCTGGGCCTGGCCCTGGCCGGCATCGCAGCGTATTTCGTGCTGCCGGTGGCGCCGCTGCCCCAGGTCGACTACCCGACGGTGTCGGTATCGGCCTCGCTGCCGGGCGCCAGCCCGGAGACGATGGCCTCGAGCGTGGCCACGCCATTGGAGCGGCGGCTGGGCGTGATCGCCGGTGTCAACGAGATGACCTCGAGCAGCAGCACCGGCTCGACCCGCATCAACCTGCAATTCGAACTGAATCGCCAGATCGACGCCGCCGCGCGCGAGGTGCAGGCGGCGATCAACGCCTCGCGCGCCGACCTGCCGGCGACCCTGCGCAGCAATCCGACCTATCGCAAGGCGAATCCTTCGGATGCGCCGGTGCTCATCCTGGCACTCACATCCAAAACCAAGTCCCCGGCCCAGATCTATGAATCGGTGTCGAACCTGGTCCAGCAGCGCCTGGCGCAAGTGAAAGGCGTGGGCGAGGTCGAGATCGGCGGCGGCTCGCTGCCGGCGGTGCGGGTCGAGCTGGTGCCGTATTCGCTCAACCGCTATGGCGTTTCGGCCGAGGACGTGCGCGCCGCGATCCAGGCCAGTAATCCGAATCGCCCCAAGGGCGAGATCCACGGCAATGGCAACCGCCTGCAGATCTATTCGCAGCCGACCGGGGGCGACGGCCGCAGCGCCGCCGACTACCAGGACCTGATCGTGGCCTGGCGCGACGGCGCCGCGGTGCGCCTGTCGGACGTGGCCACCGTGTTCGACGGCCCCGAGAATGTGTACACCCTGGGCTTGTTCAATGGCCAGCCGGCCGTGATCGTGCTGGTCACGCGCCAGCCCGAGGCGAACGTGATCGAGACCGTGGACGGCATCCGCGACCTGCTGCCGTCGCTGCAGGCCCAGCTGCCGGGCGATATCAACCTGGCGGTGGCGTCGGACCGCACCAATTCGATCCGCGCCTCGCTGCACGAGATCGAGTTCACCCTGGTGCTGTCGATCGTGCTGGTGGTGGGCGTGGTCAGCGTGTTCCTGCGCAGCCTGCGCGCCACCGTGGTGCCGGCGGTGGCGACGATTGTCTCGCTGCTGGGCACCTTCGGCGTGATGTATGCGCTCGGCTTTTCGCTCAACAACCTGTCGCTGATGGCGCTGACAGTGGCCGCCGGCTTCGTGGTCGACGATGCCATCGTAGTGCTGGAAAACACCGCGCGCCATATCGAGAACGGCATGGACCGCATGCAGGCCGCCCTGCTGGGCGCGCGCGAGGTCGGTTTTACCGTGCTGTCGATCTCGCTGTCGCTGGTGGCGGTATTCATCCCGCTGCTGTTCATGGGTGGGCAGGTGGGCCGCCTGTTCCGCGAATTCGCGGTAACCCTGTCGGCGGCGGTGATGATTTCGCTGGTGATTTCGCTGACCACCACGCCGATGATGTGCGCCTGGCTGCTGCGCAAGGAAGACCCGGACAAGAAACCGGGGCGCCTGGCGCGCTGGTCCGAAAATGGTTTTGCGCGCGTGCTGCGCGTTTATGAACATGCGCTCGACTGGGCGCTGGGCAGCAAGCTCCTGGTGATGATTATCCTGCTGTTCACGGTGGTATTGAACGTCTACCTGTTCTCCAGTGCGCCCAAGGGTTTTTTCCCGCAGCAGGACTCGGGCCAGATGAATGGCGGCATCCGCGCCGACCAGAGCATCTCGTCGCAGGCCATGCAGCAAAAGATCTACCAGCTGGTCGAGATCATCCGCAAGGATCCGGCGGTCGAAACCGTGGTCGCCTTCACCGGCGGCGGACGCGCCGGTGGCGGCTTCATGTTCGTCAACCTGAAGCCGGTCGGTGACCGCGATGTCGCGGCCCAGGCCGTGATCGCGCGCCTGCGGCCGCAGATGGCGCAGGTCACCGGCATCACGATTTTCCTCAATCCGGTGCAAGACCTGCGCATGGGCGGACGCTCGAGCAACTCCACCTACCAGTACACGCTCAAGAGCGACAATGCCGACGACCTGAAGAACTGGGCCTCGCGCCTGGCCGAGGCCATGAAATCGCAGCCGGCGCTGGTCGACGTCGATACCGACCAGGCCGAGAACGGCGTCGAGACCTATGTCACGATCGACAAGGAGTCCGCGGCGCGCATGGGCATCACCACGCGCGACGTCACCAATGCGCTATATAACGCCTTTGGCCAGCGCCAGGTAGCGAACATCTACGATGAGCTCAACCAGTACCACGTAGTGATGGGCGTGGCGCAGAAGTATGCGCAGTCGCCCGAATCGCTGAAGGACGTGTATGTGCCGGCGCGGCCAACCGGTGGCGCGTCCACCGCCGCCTCGACCAGCACCGGCACCGCGGCCGCCACTGGCGCAGCCGGCGCCTCGACGTCGTCGACATCGAACCTGACCGCCGCACGCGACCCGTCCGGCGGCCAGGCCCTGGCCAGCAGCGCCGCCACCATGGTGCCGCTGTCGGCGATCGCGCGCTTTGCCGAGAGCGCGACCCCGACCTCGGTCAGCCACCAGGACGGCGAGCTGGCGACCACCGTCTCGTACAACCTGAATCCGGGCTTCAGCCTGACCGACGGCGAGGCGGCGGTGCGCCAGGCCGAGGCCGATATCGGCATGCCGACCAATGTGCGCGGCAGCTTCCAGGGCACGGCGGCGGCGGCGCAAGAGTCGAGCAAGGAGCAGCCGCTGCTGATCCTGGCCGCGATCATCGTCATCTACATCGTGCTCGGCATCCTGTACGAAAGCCTGGTGCATCCGCTGACGGTGCTGTCCACCTTGCCGTCGGCCGGCGTGGGCGCGGTGCTGGCCCTGCTGCTGTTCAAGATGGAGTTCTCGATCATCGCCCTGATCGGGGTGTTCCTCCTGATCGGCATCGTCAAGAAGAACGCGATCCTGATCATCGACTTCGCGCTCGAGGCCGAGCGCGCGCGTGGCCTGTCCGCGATGGAGGCGGTGCGCGAAGCCTGCATGCTGCGCTTCCGCCCGATCCTGATGACGACCCTGGCCGCGGCCGTGGGCGCGCTGCCGCTGGCGATCGGCTTCGGTGAAGGCTCCGAGCTGCGCCGGCCACTGGGCATCGCCATCATCGGCGGCCTGGTCGCGAGCCAGCTCCTGACCCTGCTCACCACGCCGGTGGTCTATGTCCTGCTCGACAAGCTGCGCACCCGCAAACCCGACGAACACAACCTGACCCGTCATCCGCATGAAGACGACACGGGTCCATCGCTGGCCAAACCATGATCCCTATGCGACACACGCTTCCGACCCGTCTCACCTTGCTGGCGCTTGCCGCGTTCCTCACCGGCTGCGCCGTCGGACCCGCCTACGAGCGTCCCGACCCGCTGCAGGCCGGCGCCACGCTACCTGGGAACTACAAGGAGGCCGAGGGCTGGGTGCCGGCGGCGCCGGCCGACGCGCTCGAGCGCGGCCCCTGGTGGACCCTGTTCGAAGACCCCGAGCTCGACCGCCTGTCCAGGCAGGTGCAGAGCGCCAACCAGAACGTGGCGGTAGCCGTCGCCAACTATGCCCAGGCGCGCGCGCTGGTGGCCCAGCAGCGCGCCTCGCTGTTCCCGGTGGTGTCGCTGGGTGCTGGCGCCGACCGTTCCGGTGGCGGCGACAACGCCGTCAACCGCAGCCCTGCCAACTCCTATCGCCTGCAGATCGGCGCCAGCTGGGAGCCGGACGTGTTTGGCCGGCTGCGGAACGCCGTGACCGGGGCCGAGGCCAGCGCCCAGGCCACCGCTGCCGACCTGGCCAGTGCCGTCCTCGCGGCCCAGGGCGAGCTGGCGATCAACTACTTCTCGCTGCGCCAGACCGACGCCCAGCGCGAGATGCTGGCCTCGACCATCGAAGGCTACGAGCGGGTGCTGCAGATCACATCGAACCGCTTCGAGGCCGGCATCGCGGCCCGTTCCGACGTGCTGCAGGCCCAGACCCAGCTCGCCAATGCGCGCAGCGACGCCCTCGGCCTGCAGAACCAGCGCGCCCAGCTCGAACATGCGATCGCGGTGCTGGTCGGCCAGACCCCGTCGACCTTTGCGCTGCCGCCCGCGCCATGGCATGTGTCGGTGCCGGACGTGCCGGTCGGCGTGCCGTCGACCTTGCTGCAACGCCGGCCCGACATCGCCGCCGCCGAGCGCGATGTGGCCGCCGCCAACGCCGACATCGGCGTCGCGCGCTCGGCGTATTTCCCCAACTTCGGCCTGTCGGCCAACTACGGCAACAACACCAGCCGGGTCGGCGACCTGTTCTCGGCATCAAGCGCGGCCTGGTCGTTCGGCCTGTCGGCGGCCCAGACCATCTTCAATGCCGGCGCCACCCGCGCCAGCGTGGAAGGCGCCGAGGCGCGCCACCAGGCCACGGTGGCGCGCTACCGCCAGGTGGTGCTGACGGCGTTTGCGGATATCGAGAACGGCCTGTCGGCCACGCGCGTGCTGGAACAGCAGCAGCAATTGCGGGCCGAGGCGGCCGAGGCGGCCGGGCTGGTCGAGGAGCAGATCCTGAACCGCTACAAGGCGGGGCAGGTGAGCTATACCGAGGTGGTACAGGCCCAGGTGACGGCCCTGAACGCGCGCCGCTCGCTGGTGCAGGTGCAGGCCGACCGCCAGACGGCGGCGGTGTCGCTGATCCAGGCGCTGGGCGGAGGCTGGCAGGAGGCGGCGCTGGCCACTGCGGCGCGTTAACCCGGCAAGACGTCCCATGCGCCAGGCATTACAATATTGCGATTATCGATTGTCAGGCACACGCCATGAAAAACTGGATTAATCGCATGTTGAGCAGCGCCGAGACGGCCCCCGAGGCCGCCGCCGAGCCACAGGCCGACGTCGCCGAGGAAGACTACGGCGTCCAGGTCGACGCCGCCTACTACCGCTGGCTCACCGCCTCTGGCGGTTACCAGGCGGGCGCGGACGTCGAGGAACACATCCTCGACCTGGTGCGCACGCTGGCAGCCGACCCGGTCGCGGCCAGTGGCCTGGTGCCGCGCGTGCCCGAGCTGATCCCCAAGCTGCTGCGCGACCTGGCCGACGACGACGTCTCGACCGGTGACCTGGCGCGCCAGGTCGAGCAGGATCTGGTGCTGGTGGCCGAGGTGATCCGCGAGGCCAACAGCGCCTATTACCGGCCGCTGCAGGCGGTAAAGTCGCTCGACGCCGCCATGATGATGATCGGCCAGAACGGCCTGCGCATGCTGCTGGCCCGGATCGCTTTCAGGCCCCTGATCAAGATGGCCGACCAGGGCTTCGCGCGCCAGGCCGCGCCGCTGGTCTGGAACCAGTCCGAGAAATGCGCGCTGGCCTCGAGCCTGCTGGCGCCGGGCCTGGGCGCGGGCGTGTTCGAAGCCTACCTGGCCGGCCTGATGCAGAACCTGGGGCTGGTGGTCGCTTTCCGCCTGGCCGAGCGCGCGGTCGAATCGGGCAAGATTCCCGGCTCCAGCGATTTCGGGCGGCGCCTGTTCGAGGTCAGCCGCGGCCTGTCGGCGGCGATTGCCGCGCACTGGGAATTTCCGCGTGACGTGGTGGGCGGCATCGCCGGCGTCGGCCAGGCGGATGCCTCGTCGCTGGCGCGCGCGGTCGAACGCGGCGACCAGATCGCCAAGCTGCGGGTGCTGCTCGATGTCCATGTGCTGCGTGATGACGATGCGCTGGTGACCGAAGGCCTGGACAGTTTCGAGCGTCGCTGCCTGGGCAAGCTGACTGACGTGCCGGCCTAGCGCTTCGTGTAGGGTTGGTGGCTGTGCCGCCGACGCGGTGATCGTTGGCGGCCAGATCGTCCGGCGCGAAATCGGCGCCGATAGCAATCACCGCGTCGGCGGCGAAGCCGCCAACCCTGCGTTGGGACAAATGCGATTGCGGCCGGTCTCTTTGGCCGTGTACAGCATCGCATCGGCCCGCAAGAACAGCGCGTTCTCGCTGCGGTACTCGGGGAACCCCGCCAAGCCGCCGCTGAACGAAAAGCGCCGCACGTCATCGCGCGCGACCTGGAACTCGATCGCGCAAAAGGCCTGGCGCAGCGCATCCAGCCGGCGCCAGCCTTCCTGTGGCGTGCAATCCCAGAACACCACCACGAATTCCTCGCCGCCGAAGCGCGACAGCAGGTCGCGCTCGCCCATCTGCGGCGCCAGGCACAGGCACAGGCGCTTGATGACGATGTCGCCGAAGTGATGGCCCCAGGTGTCGTTGATGGTCTTGAACTTGTCGATGTCGATCACGCCGAAGGCGAGCGGCTTTTCTTCTTGCGTGGCTTGCCGGATCAGGTCTTGCGCCTTGCGCTGCAGGCCGACCTTGTTGAGCAGGCCAGTGGCGCGGTCCTTGCCGATCAGGTCCTTGCTGACGCGGATCTTGGCGGCGCGGCTGGCCAATTGGGCCTCGACCATGCCGTCGCCAAGGCCTGGCAGGATGGCGTCGAAGCCGTCGCCCAGCGCGCGCCGCGCCAGCGCGTCGTCGGGCCGGCGCTGGAGCAGCACGATCTCGCGCACCGGATCGGCCTCGATATTCTTGTTCAGCACACGCGCCAGGGCGTCCAGGCGCCGGTAGGCGTCGTCCGGAATCACGACCAGGTCGGGCTGCAGTTCTTTGACGCGCAGGTGCAGGGTGGCGGCGTCCAGGTGGTGAACCACGTCGACGCGCTGCTCGCGCATTAGCGCCGCATCCAGGCCGCCGGGTTCGCCCAGGTGCACCAGCGTGATGACGTCGCCGCGCTCCGTGCGCACGAACAGGTTGAACAGTTTGTCGACCAACACATCATTGGCGATCGGCTTCTCGGCGTATGCCAGGCAGTTGCTGTCCACCAGGCGCTGCTGCAGCAGGAAGCGGCTGCCCTGGCGGCTGGATTGAAGATACACATACTCATGGCCACGCGGCAGGCGCGCGAGCAGTTCGCCCAGCATCAGGGTCTTGCGGCTGTCGTGCAGGTCGGCCTGCGTATTGTGCAGGGCATCGAGGTCGATCACGAACAGGCTGCCGCCGCGGTCGGCCTCGACGGCGGCGGTGAATTCGGCCGCTTCGCTGAAAAAACGGATGTCAAAATCGTATTTGTGCGCATGCAGCAGCAGCGCCGCGCGATTATCCTTGATGAAGAAGCTCTGGGATAGGAAGAGGACCTGGTGTCGGTACAGGGGGGCCTCGGTGCTCATGTCTGCGTGCCTGGCTGTCGGGTAATATGACATCTTGCCACGCCAATATGACGCAATGTTGACGCCGCCGGTGCACGCTTCGCGGGCGCCGGTCATTACGGCACAAAACTCCCCGACTGTGACACAAGGGCGTATACTCGCGCATTGTTTTTTTGTTTCTCGGGGTCCTGTCTTGTTCAAATCCGTCGTCCTGCCGCTCGCCCTCCTGGGCCTCGCCGGCGCTGCCTTCGCCGATGAAGGCCAATGGCAACCGCACCAGCTGCCGCAACTGAAATCCGAACTCAAACGCATCGGCATCACCATGCCGGCCGAGAAGCTGGCCGACCTGGGCAAGCATCCGATGAGCGCCATCGTCTCGCTGGGCGGCTGCTCGGCGTCGTTCGTGTCGCCGGCCGGCCTGGTGGTGACCAACCACCACTGCGCCTACGGCGCCATCCAGCGCAATTCGACCGCCGAAAAGAACTACATCGTCGACGGTTTCCTGGCCAAAACCCGCGCCGAGGAACTGCCGGGCGGCCCCAACACGCTGGTGTACGTGACCGAGAAGGTCGAGAACGTGACCGAGCGCGTACTGAAGGACCTCAATCCCGCCATGTCGGGCCGCGAGCGCCATGCGCTGGTCGCCTCGCGCATCAAGGCCCTGGTGGCCGAATGCGAGACCGACAAGTCGACCCGCTGCTCGGTGCCTGCCTTCCACCGCGGGCTGGAGTACTACCGTATCAAGCAACTGATGATCCGCGACGTGCGCCTGGTGTACGCGCCGTCCGACCGCATCGGCAACTTTGGCGGCGACATCGACAACTATGAATGGCCGCGCCAGGTCGGCGACTATGCGTTCTACCGCGCCTACGTTGGCAAGGATGGCCGTCCGGCCGATCCGTCGCCCGACAACGTGCCGTATCAGTCGAAGGACTTCCTGGTGGTGTCCGCCGAGGGCCTCAAGAACGGCGATCCGATCCTGCTGGCCGGCTACCCGGGCCGCACCAGCCGCTACAAGCTGCCGAGCGAAATCCGCTTCGCGCGCGACATCGACTTCCCGGCCAAGGCCGCGAGCATCACCGCCGATCTGTCGGTGATCGCTAGCGCGACCCAGGGCAATCCGGCCTGGGGCGTCGCCTATGCCAGCGTCGACAAGGGCCTGAACAACGTGCTCAAGAAAACCAAGGGCCTGATGGACGGCTTCGCGCGCAAGGACGTCGCCGCCATCAAGGATGTGCAGGATGCCGAGTTCCGCGCCTGGCAAAAGGCGCATGCGAACGGCAAGCAGAACCTGATGACGGAGCTCGACGCCGTGATCGCCAAGGACATGGCGTTGCAGCGCCAGGAAGCGGCCTGGCTCGAAGCTACCCACAGCGACCTGCTCAAGAGCGCGCGCACCCTGTACCGGCTGGCGCTGGAACGCCAGAAGCCGGACCCCCAGCGCGAAAGCGGCTACCAGGAGCGCGACCTGTCGTTCATCAAGGCGCGCCTGACCCGCCTCGAGCAGTCGTACGTAGCCAGCGTCGACCAGGCGCGCTACGCCGCCGCGCTGGCGCGCTATGCCCGCATCGACGCGTCGGTGCGCCCGCAAGGCGTGGACGCGCTGCTGCCGGCGCACGATGCGTTGGCTGGCCTGTACACGGGCAGCGAGCTGTCCGATACCGCCAAGCGCCTGGCCTGGATCGGCAAGTCGCCCGAGGCCTTCCGCGCGTCGAACGACCCGTTCATCGCGCTGGCGGTGCGCCTTCACGATGCCGGCATGGCGCTGGAAGAGCGCCGCAACGAGATCGACGGCAACCTCGAACGCGTGATCCCGCAATACATGGCGGCCGTGATCGCGTGGAAGAAATCGCAGGGCAAGCCGGTCTATCCGGACGCCAACTCGACCTTGCGCGTGACCTACGGCACCGTGTCGCCGTTCTCGCCGCGCGACGGCCTGGTCAAGGGTCCGTTCACCACGGTCGAGGGTATCCTCGAGAAGGAAACCGGCAAGGATCCGTTCATCGTGCCGGCGCCGCTGAAGGAAGCGATCCAGGGCAAGCGCTACGGCGTGTTCAAGGATGCGGCGCTAGGCACTGTGCCGGTCAACTTCCTGTCGAGCGCAGATACCACCGGCGGCAATTCGGGGTCGGCGGTCATGAACGGCAAGGGCGAGCTGGTCGGCCTGAACTTCGATTCGACCTATGAGTCGATCACCAAGGACTGGTATTTCGACACCGCCATCACGCGCGCGATCCACGTCGATATCCGCTACATGCTGTGGGTGATGAAAGAGGTTGACCATGCCGACAACCTGCTCAAGGAAATGACGATCAAGTATCCGAAGAAGTAATGTCGGGCGCAGCCCATCGGTGCAGCGCTGGATGAAGTTGCACCTAGCACGTCGTTCCCGCCTGCGCGGGAACGACGTTCTTATGCCAACAATATGAACGAACCCCTCATCATCGCCGGTCTCACGACCTCGCCGCTGGAACTCATCTCCTTCCTGCTGGCCGTCACCACCGTCGTGCTCAATATCCGCCAGAAGCACTGGGCCTGGCTGTTCTCGATCGCCTCATCGGCGACCTATGCGTTGGTGTTCTACGACGCCCGCCTGTACGGCGATATGGGGCTGCAGTTCGTGTTCATCGCGGCCTCGGTCTGGGGCTGGTACCAGTGGCTGCACGGCAGCGAAGGGGCCAATGCGGCGCCGCTGGTTCCGTCCTTCCTCAAGCCGAACGGCCGCATCTGGTCGCTCGCCGCCTGGCTGCTGGGCTTCGTGCTGCTCTCTACTTTCCTCGACAACTACACCGACACCGACGTGCCGCATGCCGACGGCTTCCTGACCGCCGGCAGCCTGGTGGGCCAGCTGCTGCTGGCGAAGAAAAAGGTCGAGAACTGGCATGTGTGGATCGCGGTCGACATCCTGTACGTCGGCCTTTACCTGTACAAGGGCCTGGTGCTCACTGCGGTGCTGTACGGGATATTCGTGCTGCTGGCGATCGCTGGCCTGCGCACCTGGTCGGCGCTCGCGCGCAAGCAATCATGAGCGCGGTGCAGCGGGTAGCGATCCTGGGCGCCGAGTCGTCCGGCAAGTCGACCCTGGCCGAGGCGCTGGGGCGTCGCTACGGCACGGCATGGGTGCCGGAATACCTGCGTGAATTCGTCGACACGCTGGGAAGAGTGCCGCACGAGGAGGACCAGTACGGCATCGCGCTGACCCAGCGCGCGCGCGAAGATGCTGCGGCACTCGAGGCGCGCCGCTTCCTGTTCTGCGATACCACGCCGCTGATGACGGCGCTGTACAGCCGCGTGTATTGGGAGCGGGTGGATGCGCAACTGGCGGCGCTCGACACTCGCCATGAGTACGCCTGGACGTTCGTCACGGCGCCGGATACGCCTTGGGAACCGGATGGCCTGCAACGTGAATCTGAAGCGGTGCGCCAGATGGTGCACCGGATGCTGGTCGATACACTCGCCGCGCGCGGCATTGCATACACCCTGCTCGAAGGAAGCCTGGCCGAGCGCCTGCATCAGGTCGAGCGATTATTGGGTGAGTCGGGCAGCACTCAACCACGCGCCGTCGCCTGAACTGCGGCTGCGGCTTGCCGCGCTCGCGCACGCCGAAGAAGGTCACCACCAGTTCGCCCCGGTCGTCGATGAATTCGACCGAGGTGACGCCGGCGCGGCGCACCACATGGCCGCTGCGCAGCGCGCTGTCGCGCAGGTGCAGGTTGAAGTCCGGATCGAGCACATTGAACCAGCCTTCAGACGCCATCACCTTGCTAACCTTGCCGCTATCAGCTGCGCGCTCTGGCTCGGGTTACGAAAGTCAAGAGAAATAGAGTTTCATGAAGCCGTGCACCATGCCGCTTCATTCGCCGAGGATGTCGTTACAAACAATAAATGTTTGCGAGAAGATGACTATTTGTTTCTGCATGGCATTACAATATTCCGATTCTCGAACGTGGGTGGAGCGGCATGAAAAACTGGCTTGGACGCATACTGGGTGGTTCCGATAAACCGGCGGATGCGGCGGCCAGCGCCAGAGCGCCGGCGGCGATCGAGAACGACGAAGAGACGGCGACCCAGGTGCATGCCACCTACTACCGCTGGCTGACCGCCGCCAGCGGCTACAACGCCGGGCTTGAACTCGAGGCGCAAATCCTGGCCGAGGTACGTTCGCTGGCCGCCGATCCGGTGTGCGCATCGGGACTGGTGCCGCGCATCCCGGAGCTGGTGTCGCAGCTGCTGACCGCGCTATCCGATGAAAACATCTCCACCAGCGCCTTGTCGGCCCAGGTGGGACGCGACCTGGTGCTGGTGGCCGAAGTGATCCGCGAAGCCAACAGCGCCTACTACCGGCCGATGACCCCGATCGAAACGCTGGAAGGCGCTGTGACGATGCTAGGGCTGAATGGCCTGCGCATGCTGCTGGCGCGGATCGCGTTCCGGCCGCTGGTGCGGGTGAAGGTGCAGGGCGTGGCGCGCCAGGTGGCGCCCAATGTCTGGAAACACTCGGAGCGCTGTGCCTTTGCGGCGAGCGTGATGGCGCCGGGCCTGTCGGCCGGTGTGTTCGAATCCTACCTGGCCGGGCTGATGCAGAATCTCGGGCTGCAGGTCGCGTTCCAGGTGGCCGATCGCATCTGCGAAGGCCGGGTGCCGGGCTCGGGCGAATTCGGCGTCGCGCTGTTCGCGGCCAGCCGCCAGCTGTCGTCGGTGATCGCCAACCACTGGGACTTCCCGCCCGAGGTGGTGGAGGCGATCGAACAGGCGGGCGAGCCGGATGGCTCGCACCTGGCGCAGGCGCTGGCCCAGGGCGACCGCATCGCCAAGCTGCGGCTGTTGCTCGACGCCGAAGTGATCGACGAGGATGACACGCTGATTACCCAGGGATTGAACGGGTTCCAGCGGCGCTGCCTGGGCAAGCTGGAAGACTTGTCGGATTAAAGCTCGCAGCACCAATACGTCGCTCCCGCGAAGGCGGGAGCCCAAGCTTGCCCGCTTACCGACTGCGTTTGATGTTGTCGACCAGGTCGGGACCTGGGCTCCCGCCTGCGCGGGAGCGACGTGGATGATCGCGCGCGCGACGATCCCTAGAAATCGATCTGCGCCGACAACCTGAACGAGCGCGGCGCCCCTGGCAGCAAATACCCGCCCAGCGACTGCGTCACATCGCGCCAATAAAACTTGTCGAACGCATTGTCGACCCGCGCCCGGATGATCGTGTTCAAGCCGCCCGCACGCAGCAGGTAGGAAGCGCCGAAACCGGCCACGTGATAGCCCGGCACCTTGACCCGATTGGCCGGATCGAACACCTTGTTGCCCGAATACTGCCACTGGGCGTCGAGCTTCAGGCCCGCCACTTGCGGCACCGTGTACTCCACCCACGCGGTGGTGCGCAGTTCCGGCACATTGGTCACGCGCTTGCCTTCGGTCGTGGCGTCGCCGGTGTCCTGCTGGTCGGTGTCGAGCGCCATCAGCGACAGGCTGTAGTTCAGGCTTGGCGTGGCCTTGCCGGTGGCCGACAGCTCGACGCCGCGGTGGGTCTGCTCGCCGGCGCGCACGAAGGTGTTGGCGGCGTTGGTGTATTCCAGGCCCTGGCGGATCTCGAACAGCGCGCCCGACAGCGCCAGCTGTTCGTTCACATTGCGCTTGACGCCAAACTCCAGCTGCTTCGAGCGGCTTGGGGGCAGGGCGGTATTCTGGTTACTGGTCTCCATCGGCGCGATGCCGCCATATTGCAGGCCATGGCTGATCGAGCCATACACCCGCCAGTCGCGGGCCGGCGCATACACCAGCGCCACGTTCGGCAGCGCGAACGAATCCCTGGCGTGGACCCAGCCGCCGTCGATTTCTTCCAGCGCGTCGAGTTCGAGTTTTACGTAGCGCACGCCGGCGTGCAGGGTCAGTTGCGGCGACAAGGTCATCACGTCCTGGACGAACAGCGAGCGTTCCTGGGTGGCGCGGCGTTCCATCACGGGGCCGGTCACGCGGTCACTCGCTACCGGCGGCACGATGGTCGGGTTCCAGATATTGCTCGAGCCGACGTAGTCGTAGACGTATTCGCCGAAGCTGTCGTGGCGTTCGGCGTATGACGCGCCGACCGTCAAATCGTGGCGCACCGCGCCGGTATTGGCGCGGCCCTGCAGCATCGCCTGCACGCCCCACGGCGTCTTGCGCTCGCCGGTGCTCTGGAAGTCGTAGACGTCGTAGTCGCCGTTCGAGCAGTAGCCCGGGTAATAGCCGTCGCCTTCGTTACTGCAGCCATACGGGAAGGCAGTGAAGTCGTCGCGCTTGAACCAGTGCTTGTTGGCGCTGACGGTGGCGCGCCAGTCATCGTTGATGCGGTATTCGAAGCGCAGGCCCAGGTTGCTGCTGTCGGTGTCGACCGGGCGCGTCCACGGCTGGTCGTTGAGCAGGGTCTTGGCCGAGATCCCGGTCGGCAGCACTTCGTCGCGGATCAACTGGTAGCCGGGCGCCGTGATCTGCGCCTTGTGCTGGTGGTCGAGGTCGATCTGGAACAGCGCGTCCGGCGTGATCTGCCAGTCAAAGGCGGCCGACACGAACTGGCGCTCGCCGTCGGCGCCGCGCACGTACGACTTCAGGTCTTCGGCCGCGGCATTGATGCGGTAGCCGAAGCGGCGGTCCGCGAAACGGCCGCCCAGGTCGACCGCGCCATACACGGTACCGCGCTCGCGCACCTCCACCGTCGCCGAGCGCAGTGGGGCGCTGGTCGGGCGCTTGGTGACGAAGTTGATCATCCCGCCCGGCGCCGCGACGCCGGCCTGGAGGCCGGCCAGGCCGCGCAGGACCTCGATGCGCTCCTTGTTCTCGAGCGGGATCTGGGTGTCGCCCGAGATCGCGATCATGTCCTTGCGATAGCTGGTGGCGTTGTCGAGCGTGAAGCCGCGGATCGAGAACTGCTCGGCGTAGCCGATCGCATTGTAGGCGTCGCCGATCGAGGCGTCGTAGCGGGCGGCGTCGGTGGCGCTGCGGATCGACAGGTCTTGCATCTGGCCCTGGCTGATCGAGGTGATCGAAGCCGGCGCGTCGAGCAGCTGGACGTCGGCAAAGCCGCCGACGCTGGCGCGGTCGAGGGCGATCCATTTGCTGCCGGTGACGACCACCGAGGAGACGGGCGCTGCGGCGGCCGGCGCGGTCTCTTGCGCGACGGCCTGGGACGACAGGGAAAACGCCTGCACGATGGCGCAGGCGAGGATGGTGTGCTTGGTGGTCAATGTCATGGTTTGCTCGTGTTCGCGCGCCATGCGGCGCGCTGCTTTTATCAAAGCCGGAGCCAACGTGGGGGAAGGGCAAACGAATGGAGGTGCTGCTTTGCGCTTTCCTTCGCTGGCATTATCCAGATCAGGTACGAAGGGTATCTCTCACCCGGAACAACATTCCAGGACCCCTAGCGAAGGCGCGAGTGTACCACGGCCTACGGCGGCCGTGGCGAATCTGGCAAGTCGGTTATGCGGCGCCGCTCACGCCTTGGCGGCGGACGCCGCTTCGGTCGGCGCCGGCTGGGCGGCAGCTGGCGCCACCAGATGACGCAGCAGCACGCTGCGCGCGGCGTCGCCGATGGCGCGCCAGTGCTCGCGCCGCTGCGCCGCGCGCTTGCGGTGCTTGGACGGCATGTCCTGCAAGGGCTTGAGGTAGAACGGCAGCGGCACCACGAAGCTGCGCGCATCGAGTTCGGCGCCGCCCAGGATGCGCCAGAAGCCGTCATAGGCGTTTTCGAACACCTTGTCCTGCTCGGCCTCGTAGGCCACGTGGGCGCTGCCGCGCACCGCGACCACGCGCTCGAAGCCCAGCGCTTGCGCCGCGCCCTGCAGGGCGGCGAAGCAGAAGAAGCTCGGCGAATTATTCGGGAACACGCGCTCGAAGGCCTCGAAGGCGCCGCCGGCGTCGCGCCACAGGCCCGCGTTGCGGGTGACGAAAGGCACCAGCGGCAAGTCGACGCCCACCACCGCGCCTTCGACCCAGGTCCACGACAGGCGGTGCAGCACCTTGCCGTCGGCCAGCAGGGACAATGTGAGCTCGCCTTCCGGGTCGGTACGCGGCGCCTGCTCGAGCCGCAGGATGAAGCTGCCGCCATCGTCCTGGTGCTGCCACAACACCAGGCCGTCGCCGTGCACGGCTTGCCGGTAGGCGTCGCCGAAGGTAGCGTCCTCGAAACGGTAATGGGCCAGCACGCAGCGCATGCGCTCGCGCACGCCCAGGCCACGGGCCAGGTAATCGCGGCCGCTGACACGGCGGAACAAGTCATCGTCGGGCGCGTTTTCCAGGCGGCGCACCAGCTTGAGACGGGACAGGGACTGGTGCTCGCGCCAGTAGCGCAGGGCGTGCCAGCGTTGGGTCAATCGAGCGAAGATCATCGTGCGCTCCATTCGGCGTAAAAGGCGCTTGTTCCAATGCCCGCCATGGGACGGCGGGCCAAGCTCAGCGACAAGGCAAAAATGCCGCTGTGCAATTATGTGCCGAATTGTTAACTCGTGCCCGGACGCAGTGCAAACAGTGGTCGGGAACCAGGGCGGGCGTGGTCGGTCATGGTGCTCTCTCTGGACGTGATGACTTATGGTTGTTTTTAGGCATGCACGACAAGACTACCATGTTTGCGGCGCGCCACGCTTCTTCGTTCATCATCGATAATGCGCCGGAACCAACCAGTTACGGAGGCATCAATGGCGTATGAACTGTTTTATTGGCCGAGTATCCAGGGACGCGGAGAGTTCATCCGCCTGGCACTCGAAGAAGCAGGCGCCGACTATGTCGACGTGGCGCGCCGCGAGGGTGGCGTCGACCTGTTGATGGCCGCGCTCGAGGTCGAACAATACCCGGCCTTCGCGCCGCCCTTCATCAAGGCGGGCGAGCTGGTCATCGGCCAGGTGGCCACCATCCTGCTCTACCTGGGCGAGCAGCACGGCCTGGCGCCGCGCACCGAACCGGGCCGTCTGTGGGTGCACCAGCTGCAGCTGACCATCGCCGACCTGGTGACCGAGGCCCACGACACCCACCACCCGATCGCGTCGGCCCTGTATTACGAAGACCAGAAACCCGAGGCGCTGCGCCGCTCGGCCGACTTCATCGAGTCGCGCATCCCCAAATTCATGGGTTACTTCGCGCGCCTGCTGTCCAATCCCGAACCGCGCGACTACCTCACCGGCGACAAGCTGACCTACGCCGACCTGTCGCTGTTCCAGGTCATCGAAGGCCTGCGCTATGCCTTCCCGAACGCGATGAAGACGATCGAGCAGGAATACCCGGTGCTGACCGGCCTGCGCGACCGGGTCGCCGCGCGGCCGAATATCGCCGCCTACCTGGCGTCCGAGCGGCGCATCCCGTTCAATGAGGAAGGCATCTTCCGCCGCTATCCGGAGCTCGACCAGTAGGCGATCAATCCCACGCTGGTGCGAAATCGGGGCTGACCAGGCGCCCGCCATTGTCCAGGGCGTCGATGGCGGCGCGGTCGTCCGGGCCAAGGACCAGCGTTGATGCTTGCAGGTTGCCGGCCAGGTTCTCGAGCCGGGTCGACGACGGGATCACGGCGTAGCCCTTGGCCAGCAGCCAGGCCAGGGTCACCTGGGCCGGCGTGGCGCCGTTGCGGCGCGCGATCTCGCCAATCACCGGATCGCTGATCACCTTGCCATAAGCCAGCGGCATGTAGGCGGTGATGTGGATGCCGGCGTCGCGCGCGAAGTCCACCACCGTGCGGTTCTGCAAATAGGGGTGCAGCTCGACCTGGTTGGTGGCGATATTGGCCGCGCCGACCGCATCGATCGCCTCGCGCATCAGGGCCACCGGGAAGTTCGAGATGCCGATCGCGCCCGTCAGGCCGGCATCGCGGGTTGCCAGCAAGGCCTGCATCGATTCGGCCACCGATACGGCGGCGCCGGGAGAAGGCCAGTGGATCAGGGTCAGGTCGACCTGGTCCACGCGCAGCTTGTGCAGGCTGTCCTTCAGGCTGGCGGCCAATTTATCGGCGGCGAGGTGTTCGGTCCAGATCTTGGTGGTCAGGTAGACCTCGCGCCGGGCGACGTTCGAGTCGGCCAGCGCCTGGCCAACCTCCGCTTCATTGCCATAGATCTGGGCGGTATCGATGTGGCGGTAGCCCAGTTCGAGGCCGGTGCCGACCGAGTCGATGGCAGCCTGGCCCTGCAGACGAAAGGTCCCCAGACCCAGTTGTGGCATGTTCATGATGTTTCCTTTTAAAGTGGTCAATGGGTGGCGACGGCGCTGCGCACGACTGCCTTGGCCGGCACGCCGTCGCGCCGATCGAGCCAGCCGGCGAAGGTCGTGAGCAGCAGGGCGCCGACCACGATCAGGGCGCCGATCCATGGCGTGGCCATCAGGCCGAGGTGGGAGACGATCAGGCCACCGCCCCAGGCGCCCAGCGCGATGCCGACGTTGAAGGCGGCGATGTTCAGGCCCGAAGCGACATCCACCGCTTGCGGGGCGTCGCGTTCGGCGCGCTGCACCACATACACCTGCAGGCCGGGCACGTTGCCGAAGGCGACCGCGCCCCAGGCCAGCACCGTGATCAGCACCAGCGGCTTGCTTGGCGCGGTGAAGGTCAGTACCAGCAGCACCAGGGCCAGCAGGGCGAACACGATCTGCAGCGCGCGCACCGGACCGTGGCGGTCGGCCAGCTTGCCGCCCCAGATATTCCCGGCCGCGACCGAGACGCCGTACACCAGCATCACCAGGCCGACGGTCGACGCCGCGAAACCCGAGACTTCCTGCAGCACCGGCGCCAGATAGGTAAAGGCGATGAAGCTGCCACCGTAGCCAAGCGTGGTCATGGCGTACACCAGCAGCAGGCGCGGCTTTTTCAACACCGCGAGCTGGGTCAGCAGGCTCGAAGGCTTGCTACCGGCGATATCCGATGGCACCAGGATCGCGCTGCCGATAATGGCGATCACGCCCAACAGCGAGACTGCCAGGAAGGTGGCCTGCCAGCCAAAGTGCTGGCCGATGAAGGTCCCGAGCGGTACGCCGGTGACCAGGGCCACGGTCAGGCCGGTGAACATCAGCGCGATGGCGCTGGCGGCTTTCTCTTTCGGCACCAGGCTGGTGGCGATGGTCGAACCGATCGAGAAGAACACGCCGTGGGCGAGGCCGGTAAGTACGCGCGCGGCCATCAGCGCTTCGTAGTTGGGCGCCATCCAGGCCACCAGGTTACCGAGGGTGAACAGGACCATCAGGCCGAGCAGCAGCTGCTTGCGCGCTACCTTCCCGGTGAGGGCGGTCAGCACCGGCGCGCCGATGGCCACCCCCAGCGCATACAGGCTGACCAGCAGGCCGGCTGACGGTACCGATACATTGAGGCTGGCGGCGATGGTGGGGATCAGGCCGACGATCACGAACTCCGTGGTCCCGATGGCGAATGCGCTCAGTGTGAGCGCCCAGAGTGCGAGTGGCATACGATTCTCCTTGTTGTTGCCGTATGAATGAGCTGGTGTGAGACAGGCATGCAGTGTGCCGTGCCTCAGCGCAAGGAAAAATAGGCCGCTGTACAATGGACTTTTGATCTGGAGTCATCAATGATCGATGTCGATGCCTTGATTGTGTTTGTCGCCGTCATAGATTCGGGCTCGTTCTCGGCCGCCGCCGAGCGCCTGGGACAGACCCCGTCCGGGGTGTCGCGCACCATCTCGCGGCTCGAAGATGGCCTGGGCATGACCCTGATGCGGCGCACCACGCGGCGCTTGCAACTGACCGAAGAAGGCGCCTGGCTGCTCGAGCGCTCGCGCGCCATCCTGCTCGACCTGGCCAATACCGAGGCCGAGGCGGCGGCGCGCCGTTCGCAGCCTTCGGGGCTGGTGCGTGTCAATGCGTCGACGCCGGCGTTCGACCATCTGCTGGCGCCTTTATTACCCGATTTCCTGGAAGCCTATCCGCTGGTGCAGCTGGAACTGACCAGCGGCGAAACCTATGTCGACCTGATCGAGGAGCGGGCCGACCTGGCGATCCGCATCGGCGCGCTGCCCGATTCGACGCTCAATGCGCGGCGCCTGGGCACCGGCAGGCTGCGGGTGGTGGCGGCGCCTTCGTATATCGAGAAGCACGGCGTGCCGCGTGAGCCAGGTGAACTGGCGCAGCACCGCACGGTGGGATTCACGGCGCCGGCTTCGCTCAATACCTGGCCGCTGCTGCATGCCGGCGGTGACGGTTATACGGTCAAGCCGCAGGTACTGGCGTCGAGCGGCGAGACAGTGCGGCACCTGGTCTTGCACGGGGCGGGGATCGGGTCGATGGGGGAGTTCCTGGTGCGTTCCGATATCACGGCGGGGCGCCTGGTGCCGGTGCTGGAAGAACACACCCTGCCGTGGACCCAGCCGGTGTGGGCCGTGTTCTACAAGCAGGGTGCGCTGGCGCCGCGGGTGGCGGCGCTGGTGGAGTTCCTGGCCCGCAGGCTGGGCGAGGTGCTGGAACGCTAGGCGACGGCCTCGATGGTGTCGGCCGCGCCGGCCAGCTCTGCGCACGACAGGCGCTTGACCAGGTCTTCCAGCGGCATCGGACGGCAGAACAGGTAGGCCAGGGTCGAATAGCCGGTCAGGGAGTCAGCGGGGAGATGGCCGAGCGCGATCTCGCTGTACCCGGTCAGCCCAAGCGCCAGCATCGCGGCGGCACTGAGGGTCAGCGCGGCAAACGCCTGGCGCGTGCCGAGCCGGACGGCGGCCAGCGCCGGCGCGGCCAGCAGGAAGAACAGGCCGATCGCGCCGGCCGCGATCAGCGAGCCGATGCCGACTTCAGAAGGAACGGGCGGCACCGGCATTGCCGCCCATGACGTTGCTCCGGGTCAGAACGCGTAGGTGGCACGCCCGTAGATGTAGCGCCCCGAGCGTCCGAATGGCGCGTAGGTCGAGAACGGCATATTGCTGGTGGTATTGATCGCCGGCGGCAGCGTCTCGGGATACTGGTCGAACACGTTGTCCGCGCCCAGCGCCAGGGTCAGCTTGGGCGTGACGGCGAAGCGTCCTTCCAGGTCGACCACGGTCTTGGCGCCGAGCTCGAAGTCGAAGGCCGCCGTGGTACCCGGCGACAGTACTTCACCATAGCGGGTGGCGCGCAGGGTCGCGCCCCACGGGCCCAGCTTCCAGTTGACGTTGGCGCTGATCTTGTTCTTCGGCTGGCCCTTCTCGAGCGACAGCACGTTGACCCGGTCGAACAGCACCGGCGCCGGGCTCAGGCCCGCCAGTTGCGCCGTCACCGGCACCTTGGTCACTTCGGTGTCGGTGTAGTTGCCGGCCAGCGTGAAGTCGAAGCGGCCGGCCGCGCCGGCGTTGTGCGCCCAGTTGATCACCACGTCGACACCCTTGGTCGTGGTGTCCACGCCATTGATGAAGAAGCGCCCGCCGCCCACGCCGATGAAGCCCTGGCTGGCGATGTAGTCGCGCACATTGGCCTGCGTGAGGTTTTCGGACAGGATGATGCGGTCGTCGATGTCGATCCGGTAGGCGTCGACCGTCACGCTCACGGCGCCCAGGCGCAGCACCGCGCCGAGCGAGGCGTTCACCGATTCCTCGGCGTCGAGCGGCTTGGCGCCCAGGGCCACCGCCACCGGGTCGGACGGCTTGAAGGTGGTGATCTCGTACGGAATGCCGTTGATGAAGTTGGTCGACGTCGCGGTGAAATGCTGCTGCTGCGGCGACGGCGCGCGGAAGCCGTTCTGGATCGCGCCGCGCAGGGCGAACGACTTGGTGAAGTCGTAGCGCAGCGCCAGCTTGCCGGCCACGCTGTTGCCGAAGTCCGAATATTTTTCTGCGCGCACCGCGGCCGAGGCCAGCAGCTCGGGCGTGATATTCGCTTCCAGGTCGACGAAGGCGCCGACCGCGTTGCGATGGGCGTCGACCTCGTTGGCGGGGCGGAAGCCCGGGAACACCTGGGCGCCCGGCGCGGCCGGGGTCCCGTTGGGCAGCACCTGGCCGCCGTAGCTCCACGACTGCTCTTCGCCGGCGAACAGCTCATAGCCTTCGCGCCGCGCCTCGACCCCCACCGCCACGTTCAGCGGCGACGACAGCGAGGCCAGCTCGATGCTGCGCACGCCGGTCAGGTTGAACACCGCCTGGTCGTACGAATAGCCACCGGCGTAGAACTCGGTCTTGCTGGTCGGTCCCAGCGAGCGGTTCAGGGTGTTCTCGATGGTGTACTCCATCTTGTTCTTGCCGTAGCCGAGCGAAGCGTCCATATCCCACTCGCCGGCCACCCAGGTCACACCGCCCGTCATCGAGAAATCCTTGACGGTCGGCGAGATCAGCGGCAGGAAGCCGTCCGGGTAGATCGACAGGATGTTGCGCGCATCCTGCGGCGGACGGAAGTAGCCGCCCGACGTCGCATCGCGGTCCTGGTAGCTGGCCCAGCCATACACCTTGACGCCGCCGCCCAGGTCGTTGCCGGCGTTGGCGAACAGGGTGGCCTGCTCGAGTTCCGGCTCGCCGGTCCAGGCATTGAAGCGGTTGATGGTGTTTTCGCGCGGATCGAAGCCGCCATTCACGCGCGGGTACTGCTGGCGCATGTCGTAGCCGGTACGTTCGGTGCGGTGCTGGTCGCGGTACTCGGCGGCCAGGGTCAGGAAGCCCGATTCGCCCAGCGCCAGGCCTTTCCACAGGCTGACGGTGGCGGTCTGGCCGTCGGTGCGCTTGCGCGAATCCGGGCCGGACCAGGTGCCGCCGGCGGGCACGGCGTCGTTCCACAGATCGTATTCGGTCTTGCGCGCGCCATAGGTCACGCTCGCTTCGCCGCCATCGCGGTCGGTGCGCAGGCGCATATTGACCACGCCCGAGATCGCGTCGGAGCCATATTGCGCCGCGGCGCCGTCGCGCAGCACCTCGACCGATTTCACGATCGCGGTGGGGATGGTATTCAGGTCGACCGCCGCCGAGCCGCGGCCGATCGAGCCGTTCACGTTCACCAGCGAGGATGCATGGCGGCGCTTGGAATTGATCAGCACCAGGGTCTGGTCGGGCGCCATGCCGCGCAAGGTGGCTGGGCGGATGGTATCGGTGCCGTCGGTGATCGAAGGCCGCGGGAAGTTCAGCGAGGGCAGGGCCAGCGACAGCGCCTGGTTCATCTCGGTGCTGCCGGCATTCTTGAGGGTGTCGGCCGAGATGATGTCGACCGGCGCGGCGGTGTCGAGCGCGGTGCGGTTGGCTACGCGGGTGCCGGTGACCACCACCGTGGCGGCATTGCTGGCGCCTTCAGCCTGATTGGCGACCTGGGGCGCGGCTTCCTGGGCCTGTGCGCCGGCGGCGCATAGCGCGGCAACTGCAAGGGCGAGTGCTGTCTTGTGCGTCCTGTTTCTCTGCATGGTGCTGGTTCCTCGTTGGGGTGCGGCGGTAGTCCTGGGAAAGGATGAGGCGTTGGCCTCCAGGTCATATTGCGCAGCGCCATGCAAAGTGTCAATTCGTTAAGACCGCTCAATGCGTCCTTACAACAATTGTCGAAATGTCAGGTGTGTGTAAGGACGCCGGTGTGATTAGGCGCCGTGCATAGCGCGGACCGCGGGCAGCTCCGTCGCCAGCTCCGGCAGCAGGCGATTGATCACGCTGTAGTGAATGCCGGTCTACCATTGCGAGCCTTCGCCGGTCAGGGCCGCCTCGGAGGCGTCGATCGCCGCGTGGCTGCGATCTGCGCCGCTTCAGTGGGCTGTTTCACCGAGCACGTGCATGTGCCGTGTATATTCATGTCCGCAGCTCACATAAACCGTGGCGGACCAAGTACGCCCGCATGACGAGACCAGGACCATGACATCGCTGTTCCCGAATTCGCGCTCCTTGCTGGTTGAGGTAGCGCCATCGATTACCATCAACGCCATCCTTGGTGGCTCAGGCCCGCCGCTGCTGCTGCTGCACGGCCATCCGCAAACCCACGCCATCTGGCACAAGGTCGCGCCGCAACTGGCCGAGCGCTTCACCATTGTCGCCTGCGATCTGCGCGGCTATGGCGATTCGTCCAAGCCTGCCGGCGAGCCGGATCACGCCAACTACAGCAAGCGCACCATGGCGGCCGACATGCTGGCCGTCATGCGAAGCCTGGGCTTCGAGACCTTCAAGGTGCTGGCCCATGACCGCGGCGCGCGCGTCGCGCACCGGCTGGCGCTCGACCATCCGCAAGCCGTCGAGCGCATGGCGCTGCTGGACATCGCGCCGACCCTGGCGATGTACGAACAGACCTCGGAAGCGTTCGCGCGCGCCTACTGGCACTGGTTCTTCCTGATCCAGCCGGCGCCCATGCCCGAGCGCCTGATCGAGGCCGACCCGGCCGCCTATGCGCGCGACGTGATGGGCAAGCGCAGCGCCGGCCTGGCGCCGTTCGACCCGCGCGCGCTGGGTGAGTACCAGCGCTGCCTGGCGCTGCCGGGCGCTGCGCACGGCATCTGCGAAGACTACCGCGCCGCCGCCGGCATCGACCTCGAACACGACCGCCTCGATCGCGACGCCGGCCGCAAGCTGGGCATGCCGCTACTGGCGCTGTGGGGCGAGCAGGGCGTGGTGGGCCGTTGCTTCGATCCGCTGGCCGAATGGAAGCTGGTGGCCCACGATGTGCAGGGCGGGGCGCTGCCGTGCGGGCACTATATTGCCGAAGAAGCGCCGCAGGCGCTGCTCGAGCGCGTGCTGCCGTTCCTGGCCCAGGCCTGAGGCTTGCACCGGGATCGGCCGGCAGCGCCGGTCCCTGCGCGTTCGGACGAATTGGCATATCCTGTCGGATTGTCCATACTGCGCTGGCGCCATCCGACCCCGTCGTCCCCCCCATGTCCACACCAACTTCTTCATCGTCCACCGTCACCCCCGCCGCTTCCGGCACCGTCATGCAGATCCTGTTCTCGGTGGCCTTCGTCCACCTGCTCAACGACTGCGTGCAGGCGGTGCTGCCGTCGATCTACCCGCTGCTCAAGCATGAATTCAACCTCAGTTTCACCCAGGTTGGCCTGATCACCCTGACCTTCCAGTGCACCGCCTCGCTGCTCCAGCCCTGGATCGGCCTGTACACGGATAAACGCCCGATCCCGTTCCTGCTGCCGGTCGGGATGTGCGTGACCCTGATGGGCGTGGGCCTGCTGGCCTGGGCCGACAGCTTCCCGATGCTGCTGACGGCTGCCGCGATGATCGGCGTCGGCTCCTCGACCTTCCACCCCGAAGCCTCGCGCGTGGCGCGCCTGGCCTCCGGTGGCCGCTTCGGCTTCGCGCAATCGCTGTTCCAGGTTGGCGGCAACGCCGGCTCGGCGCTCGGGCCGCTGCTGGCGGCCGCCATCGTGGTCGGCCGCGGGCAGGGCGAGATCGCCTGGTTCATGCTGCTGGTGCTGGTCGCGGTGGCGGTACTGGTGGGCGTCAGTCGCTGGTACAGCAATCACCTGATGAACATGGTCAAGAAGGCCGCCCAGCACGCCGGCCCGGCGCTGCCGCGCAAGAAGGTGATCCAGGCCCTGGTGGTGCTGGCGCTGCTGGTGTTCTCCAAGTACATCTACATGGCCAGCCTGCAGAGCTATTACACGTTCTTTTTGATCGACAAATTCCACCTGCCGGTCGGCACCGCCCAGCTGTACCTGTTCCTGTTCCTGGCCTCAGTCGCGGTGGGCACCTTCGCCGGCGGCCCGATCGGCGACAAGATCGGCCGCAAGCGCGTGATCTGGTTCTCGATCCTGGGCGCGGCGCCGTTCACCATCCTGCTCCCGTACGCCGACCTGTTCTGGACCGGCGTGCTGTCGGTGGTGATCGGGCTGGTGATGTCGTCGGCCTTCTCGGCCATCGTGGTGTTCGCGCAAGAGCTGGTGCCGGGCAAGGTCGGCCTGATCTCGGGCATCTTCTTCGGCCTGATGTTCGGCATCAGCGGCGTTGGCGCGGCGGCCATGGGCCATATCGCCGACCTGCATGGCATCGAGCAGGTGTACCAGATCGCATCCTTCCTGCCGCTGCTGGGCATCATGGCGGCGCTGCTGCCAAAGATGGAAGGCGCGCGGCGCTAGCGCGCTACAGCGCGCCGCGCCGCTCGAAGCGCTTGTAGTACAGCAGCGACCAGGCGGCCGGCAGCAGGGCCGAGGTCGCTAGAACGGCGACCGCCCAGCTGTTTGGTGCGCGCAGCAGCAACAGCAGCAGGGCCAGGGCGGCGCCGGCCACCATCGCGCGCGCCGCCATCCGGTGCGTGGCGTACCACACACGCTCGTTGGCCAGGGCCCACGGCGTGCGCACCCCGAACCAGAAGTTGCGCCGCACCTTGCCCATCACATTGCCGGTGAAGGCGAACAGCAAGGCCAGGCCGGCCAGCGTGGCGCGGCCCATGTCCGTCCCGCCGCTGTAGGCCGCCCAGGCATGCAGGCACTGCACATAGCCGATGAAGGCGACCAGCATCACGCCGCCCTGCCACCAGGTCGGGGCGAAGGCGTCGATCGTGAAGCGCTGCGGCGACAGCGACGGCAATGCGCGCCAGGCGCCGATCGCCGCCAGCATGAGGGCGCTGTAGACAAATATTCCCAGTCGCGGGCTGAAACCGTCGGCCACGCCATCGCTGTTCCAGTGGGTGGGAATCGACGCCGGCAAATCGGGATACAGCCAGGCGCAAAAGCCGGACGCCGCCAGGGTCAACAGGGCAGACAGCAGCAGGAACCTCTGTTTCATTTTTTCTCTCCTTGTTTGCATTGCGCGAGGTCGACCGTCCAGGCCAGCACGTCCTCGAGCACGGTCGTGTTCAGCGCATACCAGATGGTCTGCCCTTCGCGCCGGCTGGTGATCAGGCCGGCCGCCTTCAGCACCGAGAAATGGTGCGACATGGTCGGCTTGGTCATGTCGAATTGCGCCGCCACGTCGCCCGCATTCATTTCTTCATGCCGCAGCAGGCGCAGGACCTCGCGCCGGGTCGGATCGGCGATGGCCTTGAAGACGTCGTTAAGGGGCACGGACATTCGATGGATATCTAATTAGATGAATGTCTAAATACTAGGGCGACGTCGATTCGCTGTCAAGCCGATCGTATCGGCCTAGTCGTTGGCGATGCGGGTCAGCGTGATCGTGTACCGCTGTTCCTTGCCGTCGGCGCTCCAGCGCTGGCGGGCTTCGAGCGTGTCGGTATCGATGCGGTGCCAGGAAAAGTGGCTCGGCGCATTCACCGGGTCGAAGCTGGCGGCGTCCGGCGCGATGCTCGAGGCGCGCCAGGTGAACTCGCCCCATTGCGAGACCACCTCGCCATCCTGGAATGTGATCGTGCTGCCGTCGCTGTGTTCGGTGAACGTGGCGTCGCTGAACCGGCGCGAGCGGTACACATCCGGCGCGGGATGGTCATATTGTTCGTAGAACGGGGTTCCGTCGGGCGCCTCGCCTCTCCAGCGGCCTTCCAGGAACCGGAGTCGGGCGAAATCGTCAACACTGAACATGGTCTTCTCCTTGTGGGATGGGCGGTGGCAGGTGGGCCGCCAGAGCGCACCATGCACCGATTCGCAGCGCTATCATGGACGTTTTCCATTGCGGAGTAAATAACCATGCAACTGCACGAAGTCCAGCGCATCGCAGCCTTCGACGACGACGGCGTGGGCGGCAACCCGGCCGGTGTCTGGATTGGCGAAGCCTTGCCGCCTGCGGCCGAGATGGCGCGCATCGCGCACCAAGTGGGCTACTCTGAAACCGCCTTCGCCGCGCCGCAGGGCGAGGGCTGGCGCGTGCGCTATTTTTCGCCCGAGTCCGAGGTGCCGTTCTGCGGCCATGCGACCATCGCCCTCGGCGCCGCGCTGGCGCGCGCCCGTGGCGACGGCCGCTATGCACTCACGCTCAACGCGGCCAGCATCACGGTCGAAGGCCGGCGCGACGGCGAACGCATCGAGGCGGCGCTGCAATCGCCGCCCACCTGGAGCCGGCCGGCCGACACCCGGCTGGTCGATGCGGCTCTAACGCTGTTCGGCTACACCCGCGCCGACCTCGATCCGCGCATCCCTCCGGCATTGGCCCACGGCGGCGCCGATCACCTGGTACTGGCGCTCTCAAGCCGCGCGCTGCTCGCGGCGATGCGCTATGAACTCGATGCCGGCCGCAGCCTGACGCTGGAACATGGCCTGGTGACGGTGGTGCTGGCCCGGGCCGAGGGGGCGCAGCGATTCCACACCCGTAATCCCTTTGCCTCGGGCGGCGTGTACGAAGATCCGGCGACCGGGGCCGGCACCGCGGCGCTGGCCGGCTACCTGCGCGATATCGGCTGGCTGCATGGGGGACGCATCGAGATCGTGCAGGGCGAGGACATGGGCATGCGTTCACGGCTTACGGCCGAGATCGGCAGCGAGGCAGGCGGCTCGATCCGTGTATCGGGCACCGCGCGCATATTGTAGAAAAATGGATTTGCGGCGCCGCACAAAACCACGTGCGGTAAACCCAACTATTTTGTCATTACATTACGTATTGACGCAAAATCAAACAGAGGGCTAAAAGCCTACCTGCTCAGCAGTTAGATTTTTCATGAGCGGATTGATAATTTGATCCAGACCAACCCTGTTTCAAACCAATCAACCCAGGAGTACCGCCATGGAGCTGTTCCCCGCAGCCGTGTTCAACCCCTCGAAAGCGTCCCGTCCGCGTACTGCGCGTGCGCCGAGCGCTGGAGGCGCGATCGAGCGTTTGCCGTTCACTATCCGCCGGGTGGAAACCGAAGCGGATCTTCTCAAGGCCGTGCGCATCCGCCACGCGGCCTATGCCCGCCATGTGCCGGACTTTGCGCGCAGCCTGGCGCAGCCCGAGGCGGCCGACTACGACACCGACACCATCGTCCTGCTGGCCGAATCGAAGCTCGACGGCACCCCGATCGGCAGCACCCGCATCCGCACCAATCTCTACCGTCCGCTGGGCGTCGAAGAGTCGATCGTCCTGCCCGACTGGCTGCAGGGCAAGCGCCTGGTCGAAGCCACCCGCCTCGGCATCGACGAGGGAAGGGTTGGGCGCATGGTCAAGATTGCACTGGTCAAGGCCTGCTTCATGTATTGCGAAGACAATGCAATCGATTATTCGGTCGCGACCGGCCGTCCGCCGGTGGACAAGCAATACGAGCAATTGATGTTCGTCGATGTGTTCCCGGAAGATGGCCTGGTGCCGCTGCGCCATGTGGGCAATATTCCGCACCGCGTCATGGCGTTCGAGATCGCCACCTTCGAGCAGCGCTGGACCGAGGCGCGCCATCCGATGCTCAATTTCTTTTTCAATACGCACCATCCGGACATCGACATCGGGGCGATCGCGCCTCCGCCGTCGCTGGCCTTGCCTGGCCGCGTGCCGGCGCCGGTCGCGAAGCGGCACATCGAACTGGCCTTCGCCTGAACCCGGTTGCGCAGCAAGAGATGCGGAACGCGGCCTGGGCAGGCTGCGTTCCTTGTTTATCCCGTTAAACCGTTGCGAATTGGCCCCTCCTGGCCTATTAATTGCATGACGGCACTAGCGTAAAGTTGTATCCTTGCGCTTTAATGACGGTCGCTTTCTGCGCTGTGTCAAAGCACTACCAAGAGTGTCCATGCCCAACCTCAAACATCGGCTCCCTGCAACACTGCCGGCCGCACTCCACGCGGCTGTCGAGCTGATACTCAAGATCTTCGCGTATTACCTGATCCCGGTCGGCATCGGCATCGTGTCGCTGATCGCGCTCGTGTTCTGGCACGACGAATACCGCACCAGTGGCGACGTGCCGCTGGCGATGCACGTCACGGTCGACCAGGCCGCGAAGCTGACGCCGGTCGATGCGCTGGCGCTGGCCCGCGCCCAGCCATTGACGAACAGCCACGATACCCACCTGTCCGAAGCCCCGGTCTGGTTCGCCTTCGAGCCGATGCCGCGCGCTGGCGAGCAGGTGATCGAATTCCCGTCACGCCATGCGCTCGATATCACTTGCTGGGATGCGACCACCCTGACGCCGCTCGGCGCCGCCAACCGCAGCATGGACGATGGCGCGCTGCAGGCCGACAAGGCCGGTTTCGCGATGCGCCTGGCGCCGCTGCCGCGCCAGCTGCTGTGCCGCGGAGGCTTTTCGGGCCCGGCGCGCCTGTCGGTACTGCAATGGCCGACCGATCAATATGTTTTGTCAGTCAAGCAATATCACCGCAAATCGGGCCTGCTCGACGGCGGCATGATCGTGCTGGCGCTGTTCATCATCGTCACTGCATTGATCAACCGCCAGCCGCTGTACGTGCTGTTCGCCGGCTGGCTGATCCTGAACCTGCGCGTGGGCGCGCTGTCGGCCGGCTGGGATATCCAGTGGCTTGGCCAGGCGGTGCCGTCCGAATGGCTGCTGCGCAGCCGCGCCGTGACTTTTACGCTGTACGGCATCGCCACGCTGACCCTGTACCAGGCCCTGCTCAAGGAACACCTGGCCGAAATGCGCTACCTGCTGCCGATGCGCGTCATGCAATGGTTGTGCATGCCGATGCTGGCCGCGGCCATGCTGCTCCCTTACGGCATGTACCTGCCACTGATGTGGGGCATCCTGGTGTGCTGCTTCTCGCTGATGACGATCGGCCTGTTCAAGATTATCGTGGAGTCGCGCACGCGCGTTGCGGCCTGGTTCGCGGCCTCGTTCGCGGTCACCTTCCTGGCCTCGCTGGCCGAAGTGCTGTCGGCCGCCCTCGGGATGCGCGAGCTGCTGGGCGTGATCAACAGCGTCACCGCCGCGCTGGCGTCGAGTCTGCTGGCGGCGCTGGCCGTGGCCGAACAGATGCGCATGGAAACCGAGAAGCGCCAGGAAGCCCAGGAAGAACTCGAGCACGCCTACCAGGCGATGCCGGTCGGCCTGTTCACCCTTGACATGTACGGCCACTTCCTGAGCGTCAACCCAGCCTTGCAGAAGATGCTGGGCATGAGCGGCTTCACCCCGGGCCGCACCGCCTGGCGCCAGTTCTTCACCGAAGCCAGCTGGGCCAACCTGCACGAGCAGGTGCATGCCAAGGCCGAGGCCGAGATGGAGCTGGCCAGCCGCGACGGCAACCAGCGCTTCCTGGTCAGCGCCACGCTGGCGCGCTCGCGCATCGAAGGCGTGCTGCAGGACACCACCGAAAAGCACAAGGCCACCGAGCAGCTGCGCTTCATGGCCAATAACGATCCGCTGACCAAGGTCTATAACCGGCGCGGCATCGAGCGCGAATTCTCGAGCGCCGCCGCCAGCCTGGCGCTGGGCCGGCCGATGGCGCTGGCGTATGTCGACCTTGACCGCTTCAAACTGATCAACGACCTGTTCGGCCATGCGGCCGGCGACGAAGTGCTCAAGCAGGTGTGCGAGCGGATGGGCACGATGCTGGCCGGCGGCCAGCAGATCGGCCGCGTGGGCGGCGACGAATTCGTGATCGTGATGCCCGAGACGGCGATTCCGCTGGCCTCGATCATCTGCCGCGGCATCGTCGACCGCCTCGGCAATACCCCGTACCGGGTGGGCGACAAGGCCTTCCATGTGCGCGCCTCGGTCGGCCTGATCGAGGTGGTGCCGGGCATGCCGATGAAGGATGCGGTGTCGACCTCGGACCGCGCCTGCCGCGAAGCCAAGACCGGCCTGGGCGACGGCCTGGTGGTGTACGAGCGCGGCGCCGACGCCTTCCGCCAGCGCGCCGCCGAACTCGACCTGGTCGAACGCCTGGCCGGCCCGGATGCGACCGCTAACCTGCTGCTCGAGATGCAGCCGATCATGTCGCTGCGCGCGCCGCACGAGTCGCTCAATTTCGAGGTGCTGCTGCGTATGCGCGAGCCGGATGGGCGCGTGGTGCCGGCCGGCGCCGTGATCGCCGCCGCCGAGAAGAGCGGGCGCGCCAGCATGATCGACCGCTGGGTCTTGAGCACGACCCTGGCCTGGATCGCCGAACACGCCGAAGCGCTGGTCAATACCCGTTTCGTGTGCATGAACCTGTCGGGGGCCTCACTCAACGATGAGCGCTTCGTGCAGGATACCTTCGATATTTTGGGACGTTATGTGCACGTGGCCAGCCGCCTGTGCCTGGAAATCACCGAGAGCGTGGCGCTGCATGATTTGGACAATACGCGCCGCTTCATCGACCAGGTGCGCAGCTTCGGCGTGAAGGTCGCGCTGGACGACTTCGGCGCCGGCTACACCTCGTTCTCGTATCTGAAGGAACTACCGGCCGACGTGCTCAAAATCGACGGCAACTTCATCGTCAATATCAATGCGCATCCGGCCAATGTGGCGATCGTCGAGGCCATCGTCAGCCTGGCCGTGAACCTGGGCATGAAGACGATCGCCGAATGGGCCGAGGACGCAGCCACCGTCCAGACCCTGCACGAGATCGGGGTCGACTATGTGCAGGGCTATGCGGTGGCGCGCTCGATGCCGCCCGAACGCATCCTTGAAGGTCGCTCGAGCGCCGGCTTCATCCAGGATGAAGCATTGCTGGCGCTGCTGAGCGAGCTGGAAAATCCGCCGGCGCCGCACCTGGCCAGCGTCAGCCGGCTGCACTGAGCCGGCGGCACCGAATCATTCGAGGCCGGCCAGGACTTGCTTGCTGGCGCCCACATCGCTGAGCAGGAACTGCGCGCGCGCCGCCTTCAGGGTGGCGACGTCGCTCGACAGGTGCTCGGCCTTGACCCTTTGCATCTGCACGGCGCGGCGCTGCAGCTCGCGTGCCGGTGGCAGTACATCCTGCTGGGCCACCAGCGGGTAGGGCGCAATCCGGGTCACGCCTTCATTGGCGCTCAGGCTGGCCATGCGCACGCTGGCGGCACCCGCTTCGCATGGGCGGTCGGTGAAGGTGACGCGGCCGGCGCCGTCGACGCACTTGACGATGACGGATTCGGAATAGGCGCTCGGCGCGGCGATCGCGGCGGCGGCCAGCAGGCAAATGCTCAGTTGACGCTTCATGGTCGGCTCCTGACGGATCCAAATGTAAGGATTTCATTGTCTTCCTTACATCATTACGCTTCTGTTCGCCACTTCACGTGCGCGTGTAGGCGTGCGCGCCGTGGTTTTTTACAAACCCGCCAGTCTTGGATAAAATGTCCAATATGACCAAGACATCGCCCAGCAAGGAAGAATCCGCGCTCATCGAGCAAGTGCGGCACATCGCCGACGGCCTGGCCCAGACCTTCGCCCCGTTCTGCGAGGTGGTGGTGCACGACCTGCGCGACCCGGGCCACGCGGTGCTGGCGATCCATAACAAGCTCTCCGACCGCGCGGCCGGTGACCCGGCCACCGAGCTGGGGCTGGCGCGCATCGCTGACAGCGCCTATCCGCAGGTGATCGCTAACTATCCGAACCAGTTTCCGGATGGGCGCCCGGCCAAGAGCACCTCGATCGGCATCAAGGATGCCGACGGCAACTATGTCGCGGCCTTGTGCCTGAATGTTGACCTGACCCTGTTCCGTTCGATGCAGGGCATCCTGGAACAGTTCAACGCCCTGGGCGAGGCGCCGCTGGGCGAGTCGCTCGACCCGGCCAACGCCAACGCGATCCGGCGCCGCATCGACGCCTACGCGGCGCGGCTGGCGTCGACGCCGCAGCTGCTCAAGGCGCACGAGCGGCGCGCGCTGATGCGCGAACTGAAAGAGGGCGGCTACCTCGAGGTGCGGCGCGCGATGGAAGTGGCGGCCTCGCATCTGGGCATTTCGCGGGCGACCGCATATAACGACATCAAATAGGAGTGCCATGAACCGACGCGTGGAAGATGTGGCCGACATCGTGCAACTGAGCTTCGACCGGGTGTTTGATGTGCAGGGAAGCACCTTCAGCTTCGAGAGCGGCGGCAAGAAGGAATACAGCGTCAGTTTCTTCAACGGTAAAGCCCCGCAAGAGGGATCGCACTATGCGGTGGCCCTGGTGGAACAGGGCAACTGGCAGAAAATCATCGGCTGGCGCGATCTGTCCACCCCGAATGTGGTGCTCACGGAGACAGCATGGGATGTCGCTCACGACCAGGCCTGGACGTTCTATCTGCTTGGGCCATTTTTTGTCTTCGGCGCGCTGCTGTTCTTCGGCGGCTGGGCCGCATTGGCGGTGCTGGCCCTGTTCCTGTGGGGAGGGGTGTATTTCGTCCGACGTGCGCGCGAGCGCAACCGGCTGGTCGACCAGGCGCTCAGAGATATTCCGCCGGCGACGCCTCCCGGATCGGGCGGTATCCCGCCGCTGTCGATTCGCACCGTGATCACCGGCATCCTGGGTCTGTATTTCAGGTTTTGACCGCAGCGATAAGCACCTTGTGCTGGTTTGACGTATATTCCAGTATTGGATAATATGTCCAATATTGGACCAGAACCCCTCGTCTCCGCGAACCTGAAAGGACCTCACCATGACCTCGCTCCAGCTCCCCACCTACGAAGACGTTGCCCAAGCCGCCGAACGCATCCTGGGCGCGGCCCACCGCACGCCGGTGCTGACCTCGCGCACCGTCAACGAGGAATTCGGCGCCGAGGTGTTCTTCAAGTGCGAGAACATGCAGCGCATGGGCGCGTTCAAGTTCCGCGGCGGTTATAACGCGCTGGCCAAATTCAGTCCCGAGCAACGCCGCGCCGGCGTGGTCGCTTTTTCGTCCGGCAACCATGCGCAGGCGGTTGCACTGTCGGCCAAGATCCTGGGCATGCCGGCCACGATCATCATGCCGCAGGATGCACCGGCCGCCAAGGTGGCCGCCACGCGCGGCTATGGCGCCACCGTGGTCACGTATGATCGCTACACCGAAGACCGCGAGCAGATCGGGCGCGAGCTGGCCGACAAGCACGGCCTGACCCTGATTCCGCCGTATGACCACGCCGACGTGATCGCGGGGCAGGGTACGGCGGCCAAGGAGCTGTTCGAGGAAGTCGGCCCGCTCGATGCCTTCTTCGTGTGCCTGGGCGGTGGCGGGCTGCTGTCGGGCTCCGCGCTGGCCACGCGCGCATTGTCTCCTGGATGCATGCTATACGGCGTTGAACCGGAGGCCGGCAACGACGGCCAGCAATCGTTCCGTAAGGGCGAGATCGTCCATATCGACACGCCGCGCACGATCGCCGACGGGGCCCAGACCCAGCACCTGGGCCAGCTGACCTTCCCGATCATCCAGCGCGACGTCAACGATATCCTGACCGTGAGCGACGACGAGCTGGTGGCGTGCATGCGCTTCTTTGCCGAGCGCATGAAGATCGTGGTGGAGCCGACGGGGTGTCTCGGGTTCGCTGCGGCGCGCAGGATGAAGGAACAGCTGAAAGGGAAGAAGGTCGGGGTGTTGATCAGTGGCGGGAATATCGACCTGGGGCGGTTTGCGAGCTTGCTGGCAGGGTGAGCATCGTCGTCAACGCATGCACGTCTTTCCCGCCTTCGCGGGAAAGACGATTCAAGGTTTCGAGTCGATCATGCAGCCAGCGGCAACGCCACCTGCAGCATGAACCCACCACCCTCACGATTACGCACTTCCAGCCCCGCATTGTGCCGGGTCAGCACCCGCTCCACGATCGCCAGTCCAAGCCCGGCGCCATTCGCCTGGCCACGCGCGCTGTCCAACCGTGTAAACGGCTTCATCAACTGCGCAATCTGGTCCGCCGGCACCCCAACCCCATGGTCGCCGATCTCGATCACCGCGCGCCGTCCATGCCCGGTGGCCTTGACCCGCAGCACGATATCGATGTCGGTGCACGACGACCCAGGTGTATTGCCATAGCGGCGCGCGTTCTCGATGATGTTGTTGATCACGCGCCGCAGGTCGGTCGCATTGCCCATGACATGCACGCCCGGCATCAGATCGGTCTTGACGTGCAGGTCGGGAATGCGCGCCGCCTCGCGGCCGACATCGGACAGCATCTCGGACAGGTTGACGGGCACGAAGGTGGCCGCCTCGGTCGGTTTCGCATAGTCGAGGAACTGGCCGATGATGGCGTCCATCTGCGCGATATCCGACTGCATGCCTTCGCGCGCATCGTTCGACAGGTTGGCCATCTCGACTTCGAGCCCCATGCGCGCCAGCGGCGTGCGCAGGTCGTGCGAGATGCCGGCCAGGATCACCGCGCGGTCCTTCTCCACCTGTGCCAGGTCTTCGACCATCTGGTTGAAGCTGCGATTGGCCTCGATGATCTCTTGCGATCCCTTCTCGGGCAGGCGCGCGGGTCGTTCGCCCTTGGCGATCGCGCGCGCGGCCGCCGTCAGGCGCGCCAGCGGGCGATTGACCAGGCTCGAGATCAGCGCCGCGCCGACCACTGACAACAGGCCCACCACGGTGGCCCATCCCAGCCACTGCACGCGCGTCAGCCCGGCCAGGCGCTCGCGCTCGAGCATCAGCCAGTATTTGTCTTCCTCGATATTGAAGCTGATGTAAAAGCCCGGCACGCCATTCACGCCGCTCGAAAAGCGGGTGTCGGGGCCCAGCCGTTCACGCACGATGGCCGCGATCTCGGGCATCAACAGGTTATGCGGCGGCGGATCGACGACGTCGGTGTCTTCGAGCGTGAAGATGCGAATGCCTTCATTCGACACCAGTTCGAGCAGCAGCTCGCGCCGCAGGTCGGGCGCCGAGTGGGTAAGTGCCGCCTTGGTAATCGTGACCACCGACACCACCAGCTCGGCGGTCTGCTGCACCTGCTTGTCACGCTGGAACACGGTGATCATGCCGATCCAGGCGCCCATCGACACCGCGGTGAGTACCGACATCAGGAAGAAGGTGCGCCAGAACAGGCCGCTCTTGAACCAGGCGAAGCGCAGCGCGCGCCGCGCTTGCATGAATGGAGCGAACACTAGCGTGGCTGGCCTTCAGGGATGAACACATAGCCCAGGCCCCACACGGTCTGGATGTACAGCGGGCTCGATGGATCGGGTTCGATCAGCTTGCGCAGGCGCGAGATCTGCACGTCGAGCGAGCGGTCGAAGACTTCGTATTCACGGCCGCGGGCCAGTTCCATCAGCTTTTCGCGCGACAGCGGCTGGCGCGCATGGCGCGCGAACACCTTCAGCACCGAGAATTCGCCGGTGGTCAGCGGCACCGTCTCGCCGTTTTTCTTGAGCGTGCGCGTGCCCAGGTCGAGCACGAAGTTGCCGAACTCGAAGGTCTGCGGGGTTTCGGACGGCGCGCCCGGAATCTCGTCCGGGCCCTTGCGGCGCAACACAGCGCCGATGCGGGCCACCAGTTCGCGCGGGTTGAACGGCTTGGGCAGGTAATCGTCGGCGCCCATCTCGAGGCCGACGATGCGGTCGACGTCTTCGCCCTTGGCGGTGAGCATGATGATCGGGGTCTGGTCGCCGGCGCCGCGCAGGCGGCGGCAGATCGACAGGCCGTCTTCGCCGGGCAGCATCAGGTCGAGCACCAGCAGGTCGTAACGCTCGCGCAGCCACAGCTTGTTCATCGCCGGCGCGCTTTCGGCAGTCACGACCTGGAAGCCCTGTTCGGTGAGATAACGGCGCAGCAGGTCACGCAGGCGCACATCGTCATCCACGACCATGATCTTGGCGGAATGGCCCGAAGTGGCGCCCGCACCCGCGGTATTGTTCGACGTCGATGAAGTCATAGAGCAGTCCAGAATTGTCAGATGAATGTCGCTATGGTAACTTCTTATGGCTGCACCGGCAGCACGACTCAGCTCAGCCATTACAATGTGTTACAAACTTTACCCAATAAGCCTTACTCCGCTTTCGGTATGCACCTACACTGGCGTCAAGTGATCAACACAGCTTATCCGTTTATCAGGCAACGCGGAAGAGGAACACCATGAACCACGCGCACAACCACAATCCAGCAGCATCCGGCGCCCCAGGCGGCCGGCTCGCCCGGCTTGCGCGCCTTGGTGTTCTCGCCTGCGTGCTGGCAGGCACCGGAGCCGGCGCACTGGCGCAGAACCAGGACCGCAATCCACGCAACGAAGAATCCGCGCAGATGCGCGACCGTTTCCAGATGCAGGCCCAGCAAGACCAGCGCCAGGATCCGCGCGTCTATGAAATGCGCGACCAGGAACGCCGGGCAGCGGAAGCCCAATCCGATTCGGCACGCGACAGCCGCCGCGGTGGGCGCCTGTCGCCCGACGAGCGGCGCGACCTGCGTCGCCAGATCAAGGAAGGGGCGGACCTGTATCCGAACTCCCGCCGCCGCTGACCCAGCGGTTGGTAATGTAAAACAACGGCGCCGATGGCGCCGTTGTCGTTTCCAGAATGTGACATTCACGACCGGCTGTTCCCCGTTGCCTGCGCGGTTTTGCTGGATTGGTCGTCAAGAACCCGCATAGACGATGGTGTCGGCCATGTCACAAATTTTCTTTTTAGAAATCTAGTTGCCATATGTTTATTTAGATTGCGCAACATGCTATGTTTACCTCCACCTTACTGTTGGCAGGCTTGCCGCCAACATTTTTCGCCAACTGGAGCGTGAACGTGTCCGACCTTGCCGTACTACCCGATGTCGACCTGGCCGTTGCGCCTGCCGCCGTTCGTTTTGCCTCCAGCGGGCCCGAGCACTGCATCGCCAGGCGGGAAGACGGCATCTATGCCGATCCCGAAGTGCTGGGTACGACCCTGGCGGCGGCGGTGGACGGCATCCTGCGCTCGAACCATTATTTTGCCGGCCTCGATTACCCGGTCCTGATCAAGGCCCTGTACGGCCATGGTGCCGATCTGCCGCGCGACGCGGCCGGCCGCGCGGTGGTGCGCATCGCCGACGACATCGTGCCCTTCACGCCGCAGCGCCAGGCCCTGTACCGCTCGCTCAGGATCGCCGACGGCCAGGCCGAATACTATTTCGAGCCGGTGTTCGAGCGCGATGCCGAAGGCGTCGAGCAGCACGCCCGGCTCAATGCCGACGAATTCGTCGCCGACATGTGGCTCAAGGGCATCCGCTTCGGCGCCGAGGTCGACGCCATCCGGCGCCATATCGAGAGCGGCGCGGCGGGCCGCTACGTGGTGGCGCGGCGGCTCGATCCACGCAATGGCGACGACGCCCGGGTCGAGGAAGTCACGAGCGAGCTGCATCGCAGCGACGCGCCGCGCCAGCTCGCCAACGGCAAGCTCGACCTGATGAGTTTCCAGAACCGCTTCCCGCAGGTCGTCGCCGGCACGCGCCTGCTGCGCAAGGTGCCGCGTACCAGCGGCAGTCCGGGTTTCGACCTGAGCGGCATTCCGATCGCCCCCGAGACAGCCAAGGACCTCGATCTGGCCGCCTATGCGGCCGACGGCACGGCGGTCGAGCTGGCGCCGGAGGGCGAATTCCTGGTCGCGCGCCAGGATGGCTATTTAAGCGTCGATCCCAAGAGCAGCCGCATCGCCATCACCGACAAGATCGTCAGCCGCGACGGCGTCAGCGCCAGGACCACCGGCAACCTGCAACTGACCGGCGACTACGAGGAATTCGGCGAGGTGCAGGAGCAGCGCATCATCGAGGGCGAGGGCATCACGGTGCACGGCAATGTGTACGGGCACGTGGTCTCGCGCGGCGGCGCCGTGGTCCTGCATCGCAACCTGGTGGGCGGCAGCGCGCGTAACCAGGAGGGCGGGGTGCGGGTGCTGGGCGTGTCGTCGCAGGCCACGATCCAGGCCGCCAGGGGCGAGGTCGTACTGGGCCGCGCCGAGAACTGCGTGATCTCGGGCGCGCGCATCAAGATCGAGACGGCGATCAACTGCGAGATCATGGGCGACGAGGTCGATGTGGTGCATGCCGAAGGCTGCGCCATCGCCGGCCGGCGTGTGTCGATCGGCAGCGCGGCGCCGTGGAAGCTGGGCGAAATGCTGGTCTGGCTGCTGCGGCCCGACTGCGCGCGCATCGATGCGGCGCTGGCCCAGGTGCATGAGCGGGTGGCGCAGTTCGTCCAACTGGCGGCGCGCCACCGCGCGGCGATGGAAACCCTCACTGGCCAGCCCGAGATGCGCAAGTACCTGCTGCTGGCACCGCGCCTGCGCAAGGGCGAACTGGTGCTCACGCCGGAACAGGAGCCGCAATTCAGGCGCCTGACGGCGGCGGTGGCGCCGGCGCTCAAGGAGCTGGGCCGGCTGTCACAAGAGGCCAAGGCGCTCGACGCCGAGCGCGATGCCGGCAAGGCGCTGTTGACACGCCTTGGGGCACAGCGCTTCGAGCGGGTCGGCGCGGCGCGGGTGGCGCTGGGCCTGCTGGCAGGCGAGGTGCAGGTGCTGGCGCTGCCTTATGAACCGGACCTCGGCTGCGCCTGGGACCTGGCGGCGCGCGACATCAAGCTGCGCCTGCGCGATACCAAGGGAGCAGAAGTACTGTACGCAGGCCGCGACGGGGCCTGGACCTGGGATTCGGAGGCGGCCGCCGGCGAGGCGCAGGCGGCGACCTGAGATTGATCCGGGCGAGGCCAGAGTTGACTGCAGTCAACATCGGCTTGCAGGGGTGGGCATACGATGGTGATCGCAACCATAAAGGATCCCCCATGCACATCTCGTCCAGCGTACCGCGCTTTCCAGGGCCACGGCATGCCATACCGCGGGAATTCCTCAGCTTCATGCTCGACGGGCAGGAGTACGGACTCGATTGTGCGCGGGTGCAGGAGCTCAAGTTGCTCGGTTCGCTCGAACGCTTCGCGGCCGACGGCGAGATCATTGGCGGCGTGGCGTTGTCGCACGGGGTGATCATGCCGGTGGTCGACATGCGTGCCGGCGGCGCGCCGGCCCGGGACCGGTTGGCGCCGGATACCGACGTGATCATCCTGCGCCTGTCGAGCGGGATCGTCGGGATGGTGGTGGAAGGCGTGACCGGCATCGTGCACGTGCACCCGGAGGCGGTGCAGCCCGTGCCGGGCGGGCCGGAGGCGGCTTACCTGATCGGCATGGCGCGCATCGATGAACGGCGGGTGGTGTTGATCGATATCGATCGCTTGATGTCGTTGTCGCCGCGGCGGCCGTTGAGGGTGGCCTAGGCGGTTCGCGCTAGCTGGTGGCGCGAGCTTTCACACGCAACCTTCACACGTCGTTTCCGCGAAGGCGGGAATCCAAGTGCTTCGCTCAGTCGAAATAAAAAACGGTGTCTCAACGCTGGCAAACCTGGGTTCCCGCCTTCGCTGGAACGACAGTGGTGACCGTTGTTACGCTGCCAGCGCTTCCAGCTGCTCCTGTACTTCCAGCCACTCCATCTCCAGCGCTTCCAGGTCACGCACGGCAAATGCCTGGTCGGCCACCAGGGTCTTGAGACGGTCCTTGTTGCCCGCTTCGTAAATCGCCGGATCGAGCAGCTCGGCGTCGATCACCGCCTTCTTCGCATTGAGCTTGGTCATCTGCTCGTCCAGCCGCTTGACCCGGTTTTCCAGCGGCTTGCGCTGCGCGGCCAGGCGCTGGCGCTCATCGGCTTCGAGCCGCTTCTGTTCCTTGCGCTCGGCCGGCGTGGCGGTCGGCGCCGGCGCCTGCACCACCGGCGCGGCGGCCTTGGCCTTGGCCGGGGCGGCAGCGCCAGGAAGCGCCTCGTTGCCTTTACCCAGCTTGGTCTTGAACAGCCAGTTCTTGTAGTCGTCCAGGTCGCCGTCGAAGGGCTGCAGGCGGCCGTCGGCCACGATGATGAACTCGTCGGTGGTGGCGCGCAGCAGGTGGCGATCGTGGGATACCACGACCAGGGTGCCTTCGAACTGGGCCAGCGCCATCGTCAGCGCCTCGCGCGTTTCCAGGTCCAGGTGGTTGGTCGGTTCATCGAGCAGCAGCAGGTTCGGACGCTGCCACACGATCAGGGCCAGCGCCAGGCGCGCCTTTTCGCCGCCCGAGAACGGCTTGATCGGGCTGGTCACCATCTCGCCCGGGAAGTTGAAGCTGCCCAGGAAGTTGCGCAGTTCCTGCTCGCGCACCGTCGGCGCGATCTTGGCCAGGTGCCACAGCGGCGATTCGTCATGGCGCAGCATCTCGACCTGGTGCTGGGCGAAGTAGCCGATCGACAGGCCCTTGCCGATGGTCGCTTCTCCGGTTAGCGGCGTCAGTTCGCCGGCCACGGTCTTGATCAGCGTCGATTTGCCGGCGCCGTTCACACCCAAGAGGCCGATGCGCTGGCCGATGGTCAGCGTGAAGTCGATATGGTTGACGATGGTCTTGGTGCCGACCTGGTCGCCATGCTCGTCGCGCAGGCGATAACCGGCGTCGACGCCATCGAGCACCAGCAGCGGATTGGGCGCGGCCAGCGGTTCGCGGAACTCGAACGAGAATTCGGCGGCGGCGCGCAGCGGCGCCAGCTCTTCCATTTTAGAGAGCGCCTTGATCCGGCTCTGCGCCTGACGCGCCTTGGTGGCTTGCGCCTTGAAGCGGTTGATGAACGATTCGAGGTGGGCGCGCTGGCGGTTCTGCTTCTCGATCGCCGACGCGGCCAGCACCATCTGGGCGGCGCGCTGGCGTTCGAAACTGCTGTAGTTGCCGCCGTAGCGTTTCAGCTTGCGGTCGTCGATGTGGACCACCACGTTCACGATCTCGTCCAGGAAATCGCGATCGTGGGAGATGATGATCAGGGTGCCCGGATAGCGTTTGAGCCAGTCCTCGAGCCAGATGATGGCGTCCAGGTCGAGGTGATTGGTTGGTTCATCGAGCAGCAGCAGGTCGGATGGGCACATCAGCGCCTGCGCCAGGTTCAGGCGCATGCGCCAGCCGCCCGAGAAGCTGGCCACCGGCTGGTTCATCTGGGCCAGCGAGAAGCCCAGGCCCAGCAGCAGCTGTTCGCCGCGCGACTGCACGGTATAGGCATCGGCGTCGAGCAGGGCGCCGTGCAGTTCGCCCAGGCGCATGCCGTGGGCGTCGACGTCAGGGTGCGATTCGAGTTCTTCCAGCTCGGCCTGGAGCTTGCGCAGGCCGACGTCGCCGTCGATCGCGTAGTCGAGCGCGCAGCGGTCGAGCGGCGGGGTTTCTTGCGCCACGTAGGCCATGCGCCACTTGGCGGGGAAGTCGATCTGGCCCTGGTCCGGATGCAGCTCGTTGCGCAACATGCCGAACAGGCTCGATTTGCCGGCGCCGTTGGCGCCGATCAGGCCGATCTTGTCGCCCGGGTTGAGGGTCAGGTCGGCGTCGACGAGCAAGGGCTTGGTGCCGCGCATCAGGCTGACGTTCTGGATTCGGATCATGGTCGAACTCTTGTAAAAATCAAAATTACATCGTTGGCTTGTAAACGTCGTCCCCGCGAAGGCGGGGACCCAGGTTTGCGCGAGCAGCCAATGATGTTGAACGCAGTGGCTGCGTGAGAAACTTGGGTCCCCGCCTACGCGGGGACGACGTTCGAAGGCCGGCGCATTCAGTCAAGGCCGGCAAATCGCATGGCTTACTGCGCGGTCTGCAGCTGTTCGGCCGTCAGCAGGAATACTGCATCGTCGCCGATGCTGGTGGTCAGCCAGGTCAGGCCCAGATGGCCAAACGCGGCTTCGGCGAACTCGCGCTCGTTGCCGATCTCGACCACCAGGATGCCGTCCGGGCTCAGGCGCTCGGCGGCGCCGGCGATGATCTTGCGCACCAGGTCCATGCCGTCTTCGCCGCCGGCCAGCGCGATCTGCGGCTCGTTCAGGTATTCCGGCGGCAGGGTACGCATCGATTCCGAGTTCACATACGGCGGATTGGTGATGATCAGGTCGTACTTCTTGAACGGCACGTTCTCGTACAGGTCCGATTCGATCGGGTTGACCCGGCCTTCGAGCTTGTATTCGCGAATATTGGTCTCGGCCACGGCCAGCGCATCCTTGGAGATATCGACCGCATCGACCACGGCGTTTTCGAAGGTGTCGGCCATCATGATCGCCAGGCAACCGCTGCCGGTGCACAGTTCGAGCACATTCTCGACGCCGTCCGGGTCGGTCAGCCATGGGCTGAACTGCTGCGGGATCAGTTCGGCGATGAAGGAGCGTGGTACCAGTACCCGTTCGTCGACATAGAAGCGGTACTCGCCCAGCCACGCTTCCTTGGTGATGTAGGCGGCCGGCACGCGCTCGGTGACGCGGCGCTCGATCACGGCCATTACCTGCAGCACTTCGTCGGCCAGCAGCCTGGCGTCCAGGAACGGTTCCAGGCGGTCGAGCGGCAGTTTCAGGGTGTGCAGGATCAGGTAGGCGGCTTCGTCGAAGGCCTCGGCGCTGCCGTGGCCGAAGAACAGCTTGGCGCCGTTGAAGCGGGTGATGGCGTAGCGCAGCAGGTCGCGCGGCGTACTGAAGGTGGTGTTGGTCATGGCCTTGTTCTCGTGTTGTTTCAGGCGCCCAGCAGGCGTTCAAGCGTGCGGCGGTAGATATTCTTCAGGGGATCGATGTAGCGCAGCTCGATGTGTTCATCGATCTTGTGAATGCTGGCGTTCGGTGGCCCGAATTCTATCACCTGAGGGCAGATGCGGGCGATGAAGCGGCCATCCGAGGTCCCGCCGGTGGTCGACAGCTCGGCCTGCACGCCCAGTTCTTCCCTGATCGCACCGCACAGTGTATCTGACAGCAAACCCTTCTCGGTCAGGAAGGGCTGGCCCGACAGCGTCCATTCGAGGTCGTAGTCCAGGCCGTGGCGGTCGAGGATGGCGTGTACGCGCGCCTGCAGGCCTTCGGCCGTGCTGGCGGTTGAGAAGCGGAAGTTGAAATCGATGCTCAAGCTGCCCGGGATTACATTGCCGGCGCCGGTGCCGGCCGCGATGTTCGAGATCTGCCAACTGGTCGGCGCATAGTATTCATTGCCCTCGTCCCAGACTTCCATCGTCAGCTCGGCCAGCGCCGGCGCCGCCTGGTGGATCGGATTGCGCGCCAGCTGCGGATAGGCGATGTGGCCCTGGATGCCCTTGATGACCAGGTGGCCCGACAGCGAGCCGCGGCGGCCGTTCTTGATCGTGTCGCCCAGCACGTGGTTCGAGGTCGGCTCGCCGACCAGGCAGTAGTCGATGGTTTCGCCACGCTCTTCCAGCAGGTCGACCACGACCACGGTGCCGTCGACCGCCGGGCCTTCTTCGTCGCTGGTGAGCAGGAAGGCGATCGAGCCCCGATGGTCGGGGCGGTCGGCGATGAATTCCTCGCACGCGACCACCATGGCCGCGATCGAGGTCTTCATGTCCGAGGCGCCGCGGCCGTACAGCTTGCCGTCGCGCTGGGTCGGCACGAAGGGGCCGGATTCCCAGTGGTGCAGCGGGCCGGCCGGGACCACGTCGGTGTGGCCGGCGAACACGAACAGCGGCGCTTCAGTCCCTTTTCGCGCCCACAGGTTGGTGACGCCGTTCGACTCGACCGTCTCGCACCTGAAGCCCAGCGGCGCCAGCAGCGCGATCAGGCGCTGCTGGCAGCCTTTGTCATGCGGCGTGATCGAATCGAGCGCGATCAGCTCTTCGGTCAGCAGCAGGGTGCGCGAGGGTTTCACCTGGCGCCTTCGAACTTGCTGGCGTAGGCGTCGCTCGAGAAGCCGACCGAGACCGGGCCGGCGCCCTGCAGCACCGGGCGCTTGATGACGGACGGGTTTTCCAGCATCAGGTCGATGGCGCTGTCGGCGTCAAGGATCTGCGCCTTGCGCTCGTCGGACAGGTTGCGCCAGGTCATGCCCTTGCGGTTGACCAGGGTTTCCCAGTCGACATCCTTGAGCCAGCCCTGGACCAGTTCGCGGCTGAGGCCCTGTTTCTTGAAGTCATGGAAAGTAAAGTCGTGGCCGTTGTCTGCGAGCCAGGTGCGGGCTTTCTTGACGGTGTCGCAGTTGGGGATGCCGTAGAGAGTTGTCGTCATGGGTAGTCTGGGCCGCCGGAGCGGCGTGGTCGTTCGAAGAGGCGAGAGGATAGTGTATGCGCCTGCGGGCGCACAAGGGGGCGTCAGGACCGATTGTACACAGATGAGGCGAACGACAGCGCCGCCAGGGGCCTTGCGCGCTGCGTCAGGAATTGAGCGTGAACTCGGTGAACGAGGCGCCCTGCGGCGGCGCCGGTTTCTCTTGCTCCTGCTGCTGGGCCTGGCTCTCCGGTCCATTGTTAAGCAGCCACAGCAGGTTGGTGGCCGAGTCGGCATTGGCCAAGGCTTCCTCTTGAGTCACCAGGCCATCCTTGACCAGCTTGAACAGCGCGCCTTCGAACGATTGCGAGCCGGGCGACAGGCTCTTGTCCATCGCTTCCTTGATCTGGCCGATCTCGCTTTTTTCGATCAGGTCGGCGATATAGCGGGTGTTAAGCATCACTTCGACAGCCGCCTGGCGCGCGCCGCCGGCGGCCGACTTCACCAGCCGCTGCGAGACGATCGCCTTGACGCTCGAGGCCAGGTCTTGCAGCAGGGCGCCGCGGTTTTCCATCGGGTAGAAGCTGATGATGCGGTTCAGCGCGTTATAGCTGTTATTGGCGTGCAGGGTGGCCAGCACCAGGTGGCCCGACTGGGCATAGGCCAGCGCCGCGGCCATCGTTTCGCGGTCGCGGATCTCGCCGATCAGGATGCAGTCGGGCGCCTGGCGCATCGAGTTCTTCAGCGCGATGCCGAAGCTGCTGGCGTCGCTGCCGATCTCGCGCTGGTTGACGATCGATTTCTTGTTCTTGAACAGGTATTCGATCGGGTCTTCGAGGGTCAGGATGTGGCCGCTGCGCTGTTCGTTGCGGTGGTCGAGCATCGCGGCGATGGTGGTCGACTTGCCGGAGCCGGTGGCGCCCACGACCAGCAGCAGGCCGCGTTTTTCCATGATCAGTTCGGACAGCACCGGCGGCAGGCCCAGCCCGCCCAGCGGCGGGATATCGGCCGGCACGAAGCGAAACACCGCCGAGATCGAGCCGCGCTGGCGGAAGGCCGACAGGCGAAAGCGCCCCAGGTTGGGGACCGAGACGCCCATATTCAATTCATTGTCGCGGTCGAGCTCAAGCAGCTGTTCGGGCGTGGCGACTTCGGACAGCAGCGACAGGATGTTCTCGGGTTCGAGACGGTGCTGGTTGATGGGGATGAGGGCGCCGTTGATCTTGATGTGGACCGGGGAATTCACGGCGAAGAACATGTCGGAGGCGTTCTTCTCTTTCATCAGTTGGAACAGGCGGTCCATGGCCATTGCATCGTCTCCGTCTATGGTTCGGGTATGTCAGGGCCGGTTGGACGCGTCGGCGGCGAAGCCGCCAACGCGTCCAACCGGCTCACGCGCAAGCGCAAGCGCGCAGCTTAGTCGCCGCGCAGCAGCTCGTTGATACCGGTCTTGGCCCGCGTCTTCGCATCCACGCGCTTGACGATCACCGCGCAGTACAGGCTGTACTTGCCATCGGCCGAGGGCAGGCTGCCCGACACCACCACCGAACCCGACGGCACGCGGCCATACGTCACTTCGCCGGTCTCGCGGTTATAGATCTTGGTCGACTGGCCGATATACACGCCCATCGAGATCACCGAGTTCTCTTCGACGATCACGCCTTCGACGATCTCCGAACGCGCGCCGATGAAGCAGTTGTCTTCGATGATGGTCGGGTTGGCCTGCATCGGTTCGAGCACGCCGCCGATGCCGACGCCGCCCGACAGGTGGACGTTCTTGCCGATCTGGGCGCACGAGCCGACGGTGGCCCAGGTGTCGACCATCGTGCCTTCATCGACGTAGGCGCCGATATTGACGTAGGACGGCATCAGCACCACGTTCTTGCCGATGAAGCTGCCGCGACGGGCAACCGCCGGCGGCACCACGCGGAAACCGCCGCGCGCGAAATCTTCTGGTGTGTAGTCGGCGAACTTGGTCGGCACCTTGTCGTAGAACTGGATGTCGCCCGAAGCGACCGGCACGTTGTTCTCGAGGCGGAACGACAGCAGCACGGCCTTCTTGATCCACTGGTTCACGACCCAGCTGCCGGTGTCCTTTTGCGCCACGCGCAGGCTGCCGTCATCGAGGCCGGCAAGGACGTGGGCAACGGCGTCGCGTACTTCGGCGCTGGCGCTGTTCGGGCTGATGTCGGCGCGCTGTTCCCAGGCGTTGTCGATGATGGTTTGGAGTTGTTGGGTCATGGTGCAGGTCTTGGTTGAAAAATGAAATCAGGAATTCGAGGATGCGGGCGCTCGCTTGAGGCCCTGGCAGAACTGGACGATGCGGTTAGCCGCTTCCAGTCCTTCGTCGACGCCGGCCACCAGGGCCATGCGGATGCGGCCCTGGCCCGGGTTCTGCCCGTGCGCCTCGCGCGCCAAATAGCTGCCCGGCAGGACCGTCACATTATAGTCGGCGTACAGGCGACGCGCGAAGTCGGTGTCCGACAGGCCGGTCTGGCGCACATCGGCCCACAGGTAGAAGCCGGCGTCGGGCAACTCGACATCCATCACCCCCTTCAGCAGCGGCGTGATCAATGCGAACTTTTCCTTGTACAGCGCGCGGTTGTCCTGCACGTGCTGCTCGTCGTTCCAGGCCGCGATCGAGGCCGTCTGCACCGGTGGCGACATCGCGCCGCCGCAATAGGTGCGGTAGAGCAGGAATTTCTTCATCGCGGCCGGGTCGCCGGCCACGAAGCCCGAGCGCATGCCCGGCACATTCGACCGCTTCGACAGGCTCGAGAACACGATCAGGTTGCGGTAGGGCTGCTCGCCACCGCTCCTGCCCAGCTGGTGCGCCGCTTCCAGCGCGCCCAGCGGCGGCGCGGCGCCGGTATAGATCTCCGAATAGCACTCATCGGCCGCGATCAGGAAACCCCAGCGGTCGGCCAGCTCGAACAGCTGGCGCCAGTCTTCCAGGCCCAGGGTGGCGCCGGTCGGGTTGCCGGGCGAGCAGACATACAGCAGCTGCACGCGCGGCCAGACGTCGTCGGGCACGCTGGCGTAGTCGGGTGCGAAGTTGCGCGCCGGTTCCGAATTGACGAAGTAGGGTGTGGCGCCGGCCAGGTAGGCTGCGCCTTCGTAGATTTGATAAAACGGGTTCGGGCACAGCACCAGCGCATCGGGCTTCGAGGCATCGATCATGCACTGGGCGATGGCGAACAACGCTTCGCGCGAACCGTTCACCGGCAACACCATGCTGGCCGGATCCAGCGCCGGGATGCCGTAGCGGCGTTCGAGCCAGGAGGCGATCGCCGCGCGCAGCGGCTCGGCGCCGACCGTGCTCGGATAATTGGCCAGGCCGGCCACCGCATGCGTCAGCGCTTTTTCAATGAACGCCGGGGTCGGGTGCTTCGGCTCGCCGATGCCCAGGCTGATGGCGCAATAGGCCGGGTTGGGGACGATTCCGGCAAACAGCTGGCGCAGTTTTTCGAACGGATAAGGGTGCAGCTTGTCGAGATGGGGATTCACGGCAGTCCAGGCGCGATGTGCGCAGTGTGCGGTTTTCGATAATTTTTTATTATAGCTCCATGAATGAAGTGACGTTCGAGTGTGTGGTAAGTGATTTGCGGTAACATTAATCACACACCAACCAGCGATTTCACGTGGAAAGCGATCCGCCGTGCCGATCAGTTACGCGCGCAGCCTGACAGGACATGAACGCACCCCCGGCGCCAACCGGCACCTGGGCATTGCGCTGGCCTTCGTGGCCGGCGCCATCAACGCCGGCGGCTTTCTCGCGGTGCGCGAATACACCTCGCACATGACCGGCATCGTCTCGAGCGCGGCCGACCACCTGGTGCTGGGCGATACCGACCTGGTGCTGGCAGCCTTCGGCGCGCTCCTCAGTTTTTTACTTGGCGCGGCCAGCACCGCCATCCTGGTCAACTACATCCGGCGCCGCGGCCTGCACAGCGGCTTCGCGCTGCCACTGTTGCTTGAAGCGGTACTGCTGCTGGTGTTCGGCGTCCTCGGCGCGCGCCTGGCCGGGATCGACGCGCTGTTCATCCCGCTCACCGTGATGCTGCTGTGCTTCATGATGGGGCTGCAGAACGCGGTCATCACCAAGGTCTCGCACGCCGAGATCCGCACCACCCACATGACCGGCATCGTCACCGATATCGGCATCGAGCTGGGCAAGATGGCCTACTGGAACGCGGAAAGCTCGGTGCGCCAGCCAAAGGTGACCGCCAACCTGGGCCGCCTGCTGCTGATGCTGTCGCTGCTGGGGGCGTTCTGCCTGGGCGGGGTGGTGGGTGCGCTCGGCTTCAAGCACCTGGGCTACCTGTCGACGGTGCCGCTGGCGGCTTTCCTGTGCGTGCTGGCGATCGTGCCGGTGGTCGACGATGCCGTACGCATGCTGGGGCGGCACGGCGGGGAAGGACACGGCAAGTTGTAGTTGTCCGTGAGGAAACGCGGTTTGGAACAGGTTATCATGCCGCTTTCCGTCATCTGCCCTGTCATGCATAACGCATCGATTCCAACAGGCCGGCCGCTGAACTGGCCCCTGCTCGCCGTCTCCTTCGCCCTTATCGCCTATGCCGTCATGTGCTGGCGCTGGGGCGGCACGGTCGAGGATTCGCAAGCCTATTACGACACCGCGCGCTACCTGCGCGGCGAGCTCGCCGCCAGCGAGCTGCGCGCACCTTTCCCTTATCGCCTGCTGGTGCCGGCGGTTGCCTCGATCATGCCGGGCGATGTGCGTAACAGCTTCGCCTTGCTGAACTGGTTGCTGGTGATCGCCGGCGCCTGCTGCATGTCGGCCGCAGTGCTGCGCGCAGGGCTGGACCACAAGCGCGCCATCGCGGCCGGACTGTTGATGATCGTGTCCCTGCCCACCTTCTGGTACGCGCCTTATCTGCTGGTCGACCCGGGCTCGATCGCTGCCCGCGCCGCCTTCGTGCTGGCGGTGCTGTCCGGCCAGCCCTGGCTGGCGGCGCTGGCGGGCCTGGTCGGCTCGGCGATCCGCGAAGAAAACGTCTTGCTGCTGGTGTGGCTGGTCGCCACGCGCCAGATCGCCGTGCTGCCCGGCCTCGGGTTCCTGGCCGCCGCCGGCGGCTGGATGGTGCTGGTGCGCTGGCACCTGATCACCGGCCTGCCCAGCTATACCTGGCAGCCCAACTTCGGGACCGTGATGGCGGCCCTGCGCGACGTCCGTTCGCTGGCCTCGATCGCAGGGACGGCCTTGATTGTCGTGCCGCTGGCGATCGTCGGCTGGCGCCGCGCGCCGGCGCAGCTGCGGCCACTGGCCGGCTTGCTGCTCTTGATGGTCTTGCCCCAGCTGTATGCGGCGCTCAGCGTGCGGGTAGAAGGGCGGTTGATCTGGGGGCTGTATCCGTTCCTGGTGCCGTTCGCGGTGTGCGTCGGCTTCAAGCCAGTTGTTCGCGCCACGCCCCCGGATTCATCCCGCTCCATTCACGAAATGCGTGGGTGAACGCGCTCTGCTCCTGGAAGCCGAGCAGGAAGGCGATGTCGACCAGCCCCAGTTCGCGCCGGCGCAGATAGTCTTGCGCCAGGCAAAAGCGCAGCCCATCGAGCACTTGCTGGTAGCTCGACCCGGCTTCGGCCAGCTTGCGCTGCAGGGTGCGCGGCGACAGTCCCAGCTCGGCCGCCACCGGCGCCAGCCGCGCCTTGCCGCCGGCCAGGCGCGCCAGCAGCGCGGCGCGCACCCGCGCCACGATGGGTTGTTCGCGCGCGGCGCGTTCCGCCAGCAGCCGCTCGGCATGCTGGAGCAAAATTGGATAGACGCTGGTGTCGGCGTTCGATAGCGGCATCGCCAGCAGGGCGGCATCGACTGTCGCGCGGTGATGCGGGGCGTCGAAGGCGGGCGCCACGCCCAGCACGCGCCGGTATTCGGCATTGCCATGGCCCGGGTCGGGATGTCGAAACGCCAGCGCCAGCGGCACCAGCGGCCTCCCCGCGAGCCAGCTGCCGAATACGCGAATGCCCGCAAAGACGCTCTCCACCAGGTGCCGGGTGGCGTCCGGATAGTGGCTGATCCATTCGTAATGCGCCTGCGCGCCTTCGGGCGTTAACTGGCTGTGGCCCAGGTCATGCGCCAGCGATTCATAACGTTCGGTCAGTTGCAGCGCATGGCCGAAACTATCGCAGGCCAGCAGCAGCATGCCATAGGCGCTATAGGTGGCGGGCCCTACCTTTTCACCGACGTGCAGGCCGAAGAACGGGTCGTTCGCCAGCCGCGCGCCGGCTTCCAGCAGCGCGATGTAGCTTCGTGCCGGCAGGCTCTCTGGCAGCGGATCGAACGCGTCGGGGGCCAGGCCCGCGCCCTGCGCCAACCCATCCAGGGTAAGGCCGCGCTCGAGGGCGGCTTCGAGCAGCGGCTGCAGGTAGGAAGCGGTCACGCGGCCGCCCTCTGCAGGCACGGGAGCTGGCGCGATAGAGCAAGGCTGTGTCATGAAAGCGCAATACGGTTGGCGAACGCCGCTCTAATGTGATACTCGAGCTGGCAAAAAGAACAACTTATAGTATAAGGCAAAGTCATTGATGCGGCGTTGGAACGGTTGGGGTGACGAGTCGATTTCGGTGCAGCTGGAGGGCGAGGCGCGCGCCTTCCTCGGAGCGCGGCTGGGCCGGGGCACGGCCCCGCAAGACGCGACGTTCGAGCAGGCCTGCGCCGGCCTGCCCCAGGGGCGCTTGCCACGTCATCCGCTGGTCGACGCCAGTCCCGCCACCCGCGCCCGTCACGCCCTCGGCCAGAGCCTGCCCGACTGGCTGCGCCTGCGCCACGGGCGTCTCGGCAGTGTGCCTGACGGCGTCGCCTTTCCCGAATCCGGGGCCCAGGTGCGCGAGCTGCTGGCCTTCGCCGCCCAGCACGACGCGGTGGTGATTCCCTACGGTGGCGGCACCAGCGTAGCCGGCCACCTCGATGTGGGCCACAGTTCCAACGGCGGGCTGCGCCCGTCCATGAGCATCGACATGGGCCGCATGCGCGCCATGATCTCGCTCGACCGCGAGGCGCAACTTGCCTGCTTTGGCGCCGGCGTGACCGGTCCCGACCTCGAAGCACAGCTGCGCGCCCACGGCTATACGCTGGGCCACTATCCGCAATCGTTCGAGTACTCAACCCTCGGCGGCTGGGTCGCCACCCGTTCGTCGGGGCAGCAGTCGCTGCGCTACGGCCGTATCGAGCAGCTGTTCGCGGGCGGGCGCATCGAGTCGCCGTCGGGTACCCTCGACATCCCGACTTTTCCGGCGTCGAGCAGCGGCATCGACCTGCGCGAAATGGTGCTTGGCTCCGAAGGCCGGCTGGGCGTGCTGACCCACGCCGTGGTGCGCATCAGCCGCCTGCCCGAATTCGAAGCCTTCCACGCGCTGTTCTTCCCCGATTGGGAACACGCGGTGCGTGCGGTGCGCACCCTGGCCCAGGCGCGCCTGGGACTGTCGATGTTGCGCCTGTCAAATGCCAGCGAGACGCGCACCATGCTGGCGCTGGCCGGCCACGGCCGCCAGGTGGGGATGCTCGAGCGCTACCTGGGTTGGCGCGGCTGCGGCCAGGACAAGTGCATGCTGCTGGTTGGCGCCAGCGGCCCGCGCGGCCAGGCGCGCGAGGCGCTGCGCGCGGCGGTGACCCTGGCGCGGCGCCAGAGCGGCGTGCATGTCGGCCGCGCGCTGGGCGAGCGCTGGCGCCGCAACCGCTTCCGCAGCGTCTACCTGCGCAATGCGGCGTGGGCCCAGGGGTATGCGATCGACACGGTAGAAACAGCGCTCGACTGGCCCCACGTCACCCAGGCGGTGGGCGCGATCGAGGGGGCCGCGGCGGCCGCGCTCGAACCGTTCGGCGAGCGGGTGCATGCCTACACCCATCTGTCGCACCTGTATCCGCAAGGCGCCAGCGTGTATTCCACCTTCGTCTACCGGCTGGCGGGCGACTACCAGGCCGACCTGGCGCGCTGGCGCCAACTGAAGGACCGGGTGTCGAGCGCGATCGTCGGCTGCGGCGGCACCATCAGCCACCAGCACGGCATCGGCATCGATCACGCGCCGTGGCTGGCGGCCGAGAAGGGCGAACTGGGGCTGGGTGCGATGGGCGCGCTGTTCCGTCACTTCGATCCCGAGGGCCGCATGAACCCCGGCAAGCTGGTGACGCCATGAGTACCGCCGACGCCATGGATAAACCCGGCGTCTTCCCGCCCGGACGCGACTGGGATTTGCTGGTCATCGGCGGCGGCATCACCGGCGCCGGCATCCTGCTCGAGGCGGCGCGGCGCGGCTTGAAAGCCTTGCTGGTCGAGCAGAAGGACTTCGCCTGGGGCACCTCGAGCCGCTCGTCGAAGCTGGTGCATGGCGGCCTGCGCTACCTGGCGACGGGCAGCCTGCGCCTGACGCGCGACGCGGTGCGCGAACGCGAAGCCCTGCTGCGCGCCGCGCCCGGCCTGGTCGAGCCGCAAGGCTTCGCTTTTGCCGACCACGGCACCGACATCAAGCGCCGCCTGGGATTCCTCGCCATGCTGCGCGTGTACGACATGCTGGCCGGGCGCCGCGAGCCGCATTGGGAACGTCCGGAAGCGTTCCGCATGCTGGCGCCGAACATTGGCGAGAAAGACCTGGCCGGCGGCATCCGCTACACCGACGCCAAGACCGACGACGCGCGCCTGGTGCTGCGCGTGCTCGACGAGGCGCGCGCCCATGGCGCCGTGGCCTGCAACTACGTAACCGTGCAGTCGCTGGTGCGCGACGGCGGCAAGGTGCATGGCGCCATGCTGCGCGATGAACGCAGCAAGGGCGAGACGGCGGTGCGGGCGCGGGTGGTGGTCAATGCCACCGGCGCCTGGTCCGACCTGCTGGGCGGCGTGGCCGGCGGCAGCACGCCCGATCGCGCGCCGCGTCTGCGTCCGCTGCGCGGCAGCCACCTGGTGCTGCCGGCCTGGCGCCTGCCGCTGGCGCAGGCGATCAGCCTGCTGCATCCGGCCGACGGCCGCCCTGTGTTCGCCTTCCCGTGGGAGGGCGTGACCCTGGTCGGCACCACCGACGTCGACCATGCAGAAGGCTTGAGCTCCGAGGCCCGCATCACGCGCCCCGAGTTCGATTACCTGATGGCGGCGCTGCACGCCCAGTTCCCGCAGATGGAACTGGTGGACGCCGACGTGGTGGCCACCTTCGCCGGCGTGCGGCCGGTGATCGACGGCGGCCAGCACGGCGCGCCGTCGTCCGAGAAGCGCGACCATTTCGTGTGGTCCGAGCCGGGCCTGGTTTCGGTCGCCGGCGGCAAGCTGACCACCTTCCGCTCGATCGCCCTCGATGTGCTGCGCCATGTGTCGCAGCAGCTGCCCGGCTGGCAGCTGCGCGCCGAACGCGGCCCGGTGTTCGCGCGGGTATCGGTGCCGGCGCGTCACGATGTGCCACCCGATGTGCTGCGGCGCCTGGCCGGGCGCCATGGCGCCCACGCCAAGCCGCTGCTGCTGGCGGCGCGCGCGGGCGAGCTCGAATGCATCCCGGGCACCCAGACCCTGTGGGCCGAATTGCGCTGGGCGGCGCGCTCCGAACAGGTGTTCCAGCTCGACGACCTGCTGCTGCGCCGCACCCGGCTCGGCATCCAGCTGCCGCAGGGCGGGTTCGAGCAGATGGCGCGCATCCGCGCCATCTCCCAGCCAGAACTGGGCTGGCAAGACGCGCATTGGGAGTCGCAGGAGCGGCGCTACCTGGTCGAATGGCGCAAGCAGTACGGCATTCCGCCGGCTGCCTGATTTCGCGCGATGACCGCTGCGCTGCTGCTCGCCATCGACAACGGCACCCAGAGCGTGCGTGCGCTGCTGTTCGACCTGCGTGGCGAACTGGTGGCCAGGTCGCAGGTCGCGTTGGACGGTTATCGTTCACCGCAACCGGGCTGGCACGAGCATGACGTGGACGCCTACTGGCAGGCGCTGTGCCAGGCCTGCCGCCAGTTGTGGACCTTGCCCGGCGCCGACCGCGCGCGCGTGGCCGGCGTTGCCGTCACCGCCCAGCGCGGCACCGTCGTCAACCTCGATCGCGAGGGCCGGCCACTGCGGCCGGCGATGACCTGGCTCGACCAGCGTCATACCGATGAAGCAGACGTGCCGCGGGTCGGGCCGCTGTGGCGCGCCGCGTTCCGGGTGGCCGGCGTGGCCGCCACCATGCGCCACCTGGTGGGCGAGGCCGAGATCAACTGGATCCGCGCCAAGCAGCCCGAGGTCTGGGAAGCGACCGACAAGTTCCTGCTGCTGTCGGGTTACCTGAACTGGCGCCTGGGCGGGCGCTTCGTCGACTCCAGTGGTTCGCAGGTGGCCTATATTCCGTTCGACTACCGGCGCCAGCGCTGGGCCGGCCCGCGCGCCTGGCAATGGCAGGCGCTGGCGCTCAAGCCGTCGATGCTGCCCGAGCTGGCGCCGCCGGGTGCACGCCTGGGCGCGGTCACCGCACAGGCGGCGATGGAGACTGGCATCCCGCAAGGCCTGCCGCTGCTGGCCGCGGCCGCCGACAAGGCCTGCGAAGTGATCGGCGCCGGCTGTTGCGAACCGCATGTGGCATGCCTGAGTTATGGCACCACCGCCACCATCAATGTCACCTCACAGCGTTATGTCGAGGCGATTCGCTTCGTGCCGCCGTATCCGAGCGCGCTGCCCCACGCCTACAACATCGAGCAGCAGGTGTTTCGCGGCTACTGGATGGTCAACTGGTTCAAGGAGCAGTTCGGCCACCATGAGCAGTCGCGGGCTCTTCTCGACGACGTGGCGCCCGAACAGCTGTTCGATGAACTGGCCGGCAGCGTGCCGCCCGGTTCGATGGGCCTGATGCTGCAGCCCTACTGGACCCCGGGCATCCGGCTTCCAGGACGCGAGGCGAAGGGTGCGATCGTCGGTTTCGGCGACGTGCACACCCGCGCCCATGTGTATCGCGCGATCCTGGAAGGGCTGGCGTATGCGCTGCGCGAAGGGAAGGAACGCATCGAGCGTCGTGGCGGCATGCGCATCACCGAGCTGCGCGTATCGGGCGGCGGCTCGCAAAGCGACGCGGCGATGCAGCTGACGGCCGATATCTTCGGGCTGCCTACCGCGCGGCCGCATGTGTACGAGACGTCGGGACTGGGGGCGGCGATCGATGCCGCGGTGGGGCTCGGGCTGTATCCGGATTTTCCCAGTGCGGTCAACGGCATGACGCGGGTGGGGCGGGTGTTCGAGCCGATCGCGGCCAACCAGGCGATCTATGAACGCCTGTACAAGCAGGTATACCTGAAAATGTACCGGCACCTGCAGCCGATGTACCGCGATATCGCGCGCATCACTGGCTATCCGGGCGCGACCTGATCGCCCGGCCCGAGGTGGCACTGGACGCCACCGCGCGGTTAAAGCTTGTTCGATTATTGTCGTTAAGTCAGTATGACTACGATTTCCACGTTATCGCCCCTGCCTGCCAGCGCACGGTATGCCCCTGCCGGGGCGCAACGTGACACCTTTGCCAGCGCCGCGGCTGCCGCCGGCGAGGGCGGTGGGTCGGGGCGGGTATCGCTCAGTGCCGACGGGTTGGCGGCAGCCAGGGCGGCAGCCGACGCGGCATTGCGCGTGCCGGCAAGCGCGCGCTTCAAGGAGGCAGGCGCCTTCCTGCGCTCCGCATTCGAGGTCGGTGCGCCAGCTGCGCTGGATCGGTCGGCATTGCCGACCGATGTCGATCACCGCTTTACCCTCAGTGTCGTCACCGCGAGCGGAAAGAAAGTCGAACTGACGCTGGCGAGTCGGGATGATGAATTCCTGGTGCGCGTCGGTGTCGACGCCGGCGTCGAACTGAACGATGCCGAGCGGGACGCCGTGGCGGGCCTGGCGCAAGGTTTCCAGGATGCGGTCGACGGTATGGCGTCGCAACCACCCCAGTTGCGGCTGGCCGGTTTATCGGGCTTCGACAGTAGTGCCTTGCAGTCGGTCGACCTGCGAGCCGCGGTGAAGCTGCCGACCTCGCCGCCGGCGACGCAGACGCTGGACTTTCACGTCGATGGCCAGCGCCGTAGCGTGGCCGTCGACGGGCCGTCGGGGAAACTGAACGTCAGCGTAAGCACCGGTACGCTGGAGGCCCTCGGGACCCGGCAACAGCAAGACAGGGCGATCGCCGGCTATCTGAAGCAGTTCGACGACGCAGCCACGCGCGGTCACGGCGACCGCCAGTTGATGACAATGTTCAAGGATGCGTTTTCAGACCTGAGCCGAACATCCCTCACCGACGATGCCGCCGCTGTCGGCACGACGAAACGTGGCGGGTCGTGGGCGCTGTCGCGCGCAGACCATGCGGTGCTGACCGGCCTGCCGGACTTCAGTGCTTCCGTTACCCAGGCTTCGCAGCTGAATAATCCGGCGCGGCGCGATGAGGTCACGGCATTTCGCTACGAGGCATCGCAGAAGACCCAGGTCGGCGGGGCGTCATGGGCAGAACGTTCAGTGTCCCAGACCCGCGAGTCGAGGCTGAGTGCGCAATTCCATACGCCACTGCGCGCTGGCGCCGAACTGGCTTTCGACTTCAGTTCGGGTAGCCAGAACTATCGCCATCACCAGATCGACGATACGTCGCGCAGTGATGTCACGCTCCAGTACAAGGAAGGGAAATTACTCACGGCTGCCTTTGAACACATGGCCGACCAGTCCGAGCGAGTGCGCGAATATACGCAGGGCCGGATGACGTCGGACACGACCATCCCTTCGCAACAGCGCATATTGCGCGACCTGGTTGCCGCGCTCGACCCGTATCGGGCAGGGCGCACCCGCCACGGGCAGGCAGAGCATCCGGAAGCACGGCAAGCGCGCCATGAGGCGTCGCTCAACGCGCTCAATGCCGATATTCTGTCGCCTGGGCGCTGATCCGGATGCGCGCGGGCAGCGCTTGCGGTGCCAGCTTCCGCTGCGATCCGGTCACCGTCAGCACTTGCGCATGGGTTCCCACGTCGCCCCCGCCTGCATCGCCACCACCTGATTGCGCCCGCGCGCCTTGGCCTCGTACATCGCGCGGTCGGCCGAGACAAAGAACGAGCGGATGTCGTCGAACAGGGTCGGCACGATGCAGGCGATGCCGACGCTGACCGTGACCACGCCCGGCCCCTCGGCGCGTGGATTGGGAATCGCGAGGCACTCGATGTGGGTGCGGATCGCCTCGCCCAGCCGCGCCGCCGACGCCGCCGCGGTATCGGCCAGCAGCACCACGAATTCCTCGCCGCCGTAGCGCGCGGCGAGGTCGGTCGGGCGCATCGCGTGCGATTGCAGCGCTTCGGCGATCGCCTGCAGGCAGGCGTCGCCGGCGGCGTGGCCCAGGCTGTCGTTGTAGGTTTTAAAATGGTCGACGTCGAGCACGATCAGCGACAGCGGCTGGCTGCTGCGGATCGCGCGCTGCCATTCCTTGTCGAGGAAGGCGTCGAAGTGGCGGCGGTTGGCGATGCGCGTGAGCGGGTCGACCAGGGCCGCACGCTGCAGCGCCGTCTCGGATTGCTTGTGGTGGGTGATGTCGTGCAGCAGGGCCACGAACAGCGCTTCGCCGCCGGCCATCGGCGACAGGCCCAGGTCCATCGCGCGCAGGGTGCCGTCCGACTGGCGCACCAGCACCTCACGCGTGCCGCGGCAGCGCTCGGCCGCCTCGAGGTCGGTCGGGTCGGCGAAATAGTCGGCGTAGTCGTTGGCCGCCGGCGGCTCGACCAGGTCGGCCAGCGCTTCGCCTTCCAGCACTTCCCTGGGCTGCGAGAGAAAGCGTTCGCAGGCCGGGTTGGCATACACCACGCGGCCTTCGCGGTCGACCAGCAGCAGGCCCTCGTCCATGCCGTCGACGATCATCTGCAGGCGTTCGGCCTGCTGCTTCTGGCTTTCGCTGCTGCTGCGCAGGCGCAGCTGGGCGCGCACGCGCGCGCAGACCTCGGCCATGCGCACCGGCTTGGCGATGTAGTCGGCGGCGCCGGTGTCGAAGCCGGCCACGATGTCCTCGGTCTCGCCGCAGGCGCTGACGAAGATCACGGGGATGTGGGCGGTGTCGGGCTGGCGCTTCAGGCGGCGGCAGATTTCCAGGCCGTCGAGGTCGGGCAGGATCACGTCGAGCAGGATCAGGTCGGGCTGGACGCGGGTGGCGATGTCGAGGGCGCGCTTGCCGGAGTTGGCGACGAAGGTCTGGTAGCCCTGCTGGCGCATCATGTCCTGCAGCAGCCCGAGGCTGTCGGGAGCATCGTCGACGATCAGAATCGCGGATTGGCGCGCCGGTGCGGCGAGCGCTAGGGCAGGATGCATCATGGGTGTCGGGTAGACCTCATCAGTGACGAGAAATCATACTCTTTACACGCATGCTTGAGAGAATTTACGTTGCCTAAATTCCACGAACAAATGCCATTGTTGCATCACTGCAACTGAATCGCAAAAGTCGAGCCGATGGTAGCGGTATAACCATGCCGCGCAGGTAAATCGGGGCCGCGCGCACGGCACGGCCCCGGGGGATTACAACATGCCGGCGATCAGCTTGCCGAGGACGGCGATGCCTTCGCGGATGCGTTCCGGCGGCACCGTCACGAACGACAGGCGCAGGGTGTTGGTGGCAGGGTCATTGGCATAGAACGGTGCACCCGGCACGAAGGCCACGCGCGCGGCCAGCGACTGCTCGAGCAGTTTCATGGCGTCAATCTGCTGCGGCAGGGTGACCCAGATGAACATGCCGCCTTCGGGCTGGGTCCAGCTCACGCCGGCCGGGAAGTGTTCTTTCATCGCGTCGAGCATCACCTGGCACTGGTCGCCGTACAGCTGGCGGATGGTCGGGATGTGCTGGTCCAGGAAGCCGTCCTTGACCACCTCGTGCACCACCATCTGGGTCAGCTGGGCGGTGTGCAGGTCGGCCGCCTGCTTGGCCAGCTCGAGGCGGCGCACCAGCGGCAGCGGGGCGCAGACATAGCCCAGGCGGATGCCCGGGGTCAGCACCTTCGAGAACGAGCCCATGTAGATCACGCCGTCCGGATTCATGGCGACCATCTTCGGGCTCGGCGCGCCCTTGTAGCTCAGGGAGCCGTAGGGATCGTCCTCGATCAGCGGAATGCCGAGGCGGGCGCAGGTTTCCACCAGTTCGTGGCGGCGCTCCACCGACAGCGAGCGGCCGGTCGGGTTCTGGAAGTTGGGCAGCGCGTACAGCATGCGCGCGCCTTCGGCGACGGCGTCGATCGACGACGGCACCAGGCCGTGCTCGTCGGTGTCGACCGATTTGAATTCAGGACGGTACACCGAGAACGCCTGCAGCGCACCCAGGTAGCTCGGGGTCTCGACCAGCACGCGGCTGCCTTCGTCGACCAGCACCTTGCCCAGCAGGTCGAGCGCCTGCTGCGAACCCGAGGTCATCAGGATCTGTTCCGGCAGGATGGTCGAGCCTTCGTTCGACAGCGAATTGGCAATCCACTCGCGCAGCGGCGCGTAGCCATCGGTCGGGCCGTACTGCAGCGCCACTTTACCGCTATCGCTTAAAACCTTATTGTAGGCCGCCTTCATGCGCTCGACCGGGAAGGTGGCGGGCGACGGCAGGCCACCGGCGAACGAGATGATCTCGGGGCGCTGGGTGATCTTCAGGATCTCGCGAATGAAGGAGCTTTGCAGCTGCTGGGCGCGTTCCGAGAACTGCCACTGGATGGGATTGGGATTGTCGATTTTCATACTCGTCTCAAGGAAGGTGCACGGTGGTGCCGGGCATTATATAAAACACGCCGGGTAGGCGGCTTCATGTCGGCGAATGGCGCCGGGTCAGCGCCACCCGCGGTACAACAGTAATTGATTTACCGACAAATTAATGCCGGTTGTTGCGGCCTTATTGCCGGCTTTATGCCACTTCCACGATCATTTCGATCTCGACGCAGGTGCCGCGCGGCAGTGCGGCGACGCCGAAGGCCGAACGGGCGTGCTTGCCGGCGTCGCCGAACACTTCGCCGATCAGTTCCGAAGCGCCGTTGGTGACCAGGTGCTGTTCGTTGTAGTCCGGGGTCGAGGCGACCAGGCTCATCAGCTTGACGATGCGCTTGACGCGGTTCAGGTCGCCACCCACGGCTTCTTGCAGGGTGCCGATCAGGTCGATCGCGACCGAGCGCGCGGCAGCCTGGCCGTCAGCGGTGGTCTTGTCGCGGCCCAGGATGCCGGCGTTGATGCTGCCATCCTTGTTCTTGGCGATATGGCCCGAGATGAACACGAGGTTACCGGTCTGCACGTACATGACGTAGGCCGCGGCCGGGGTCGCCGGTGCTTCCAGGGTGATGTTCAGTTCTTTCAGTTTGTCGTAGACGGACATGGTGTTCTTTCCAGGGTTGCGTGATTGAAGCCGGTATTGTACGTCGAGCGCGCGCCTTGTACAGCTTGAGCGCCGATCAGGCCGGGCGCCGGCGCACCTGCAGCCGGCGCCCGGCGAACACGACGCCGATCACGGCCAGCGCGAACAGGCAGTTGGGCAAAGTCAACCCTTCGCCCAGCACCAGGGCCGCGCCGACCAGGCTCAGGAAGGGTTGAAGTAGCTGCACCTGGCCGACCCGGGCGATCCCGCCCAGTGCCAGGCCGCGGTACCAGAAGAAGAATCCGATGAACATCGAGAACAGCGTGACATAGCCGAGTCCGAGCCAGGCCGCCGCGCCGACGCCGGCAAATGCCGACAGCCGATCGCCGTAGTGCCAGGCCAGCAGCGGCGCCACCAGCGGCGCGGACAGGAGCAACGCCCAGCAGATCGTTTCCGGGCCGCCCAGGGTGCGTGCCAGCTTGCCACCCTCGGCATAACCGACCGCGCCGGCCGCCACCGCAGCGAACATCAGCAGGTCGGCCAGGTGCAGCGCGCCGCCACCCTGGAGTAAGGCGAAGGCGACCACCAGGGCCGCGCCGAGCACGGCCATCAACCAGAAGGCGGCGGAGGGCCGCTCGTCGCCGCGCACGGCCGCATACAGGGTCGTCATCAGGGGCAGCAGGCCGGCCAGCACCGCGCCGTGCGAGGCCGGCACATACCGTAGAGCCATCGAGCTCAGCAGTGGGAAACCGATCACCACCCCCAGCATCACCAGGAGCAGCGGCAGCCATGCGGCGCGCGGCGGCGGCGGGGCGCGGCGCCAGGCCAGCCAGGCCGCGGCCAGCAGGGACGCCCCCAGCGCCCGGCCGAGAGCGACAAACAGCGGATCGAGCTCGGCCACCGCCATGCGGGTGAACGGCAAGGTCAGGCTGAACATGGCGACGCCCGCCAGGCCGAGCAGCATGCCGCGCGTCTCGTCGTTGGCGGTGGTAGTGGAAACAGCTTGGGAAAGGGCGCTCATCGGGATGCTTTCGAGGCTTGCGGCGACAGGTTGATGGGTCTATCCTAGCCGCAAGGACCAATACAGTCCCAGTACACTTCGTCCGATAATTTGCCCACTGTGGTGGTGAAATGACCAATACACCCGCCTTTACCTTGCTGCGCGATTCCGGCGAGCCGCTGGCCGACCAGATCGTGCGCTCGGTCGCGGCGCGGGTCGACGAACGCCTGCTGCGTGCCGGCGCGCGCATGCCCTCGATCCGTCGCTTTGCCGAGAGCCACGGCGTGTCGCCCTTCACCGTGGTGGCCAGCTACGATCGGCTGGTGGCGCAGGGCTACCTGGAATCGCGGCGCGGCGCCGGCTTTTTCGTGCGCGAGCGCCAGCTGTCGCCGGCGCGCGCCCCTGCGCCCGCGGCTCCGGTGCCGGCCGAACTCGATATCGCCTGGCTGGTGCGCAGCATGTTCCGCCAGGCTCCGCTTGGATTGGCGCCGGGTTCGGGCGTGCTGCCGGCCGACTGGCTCGATGGCGCGGCGGTCGGCAATGCGCTGCGCGCGCTGAGCCGCCAGAACAGCGACGGCCTGCTCAATTACGGTTCGCCGCATGGCTTTTTGCCGCTGCGCCAGCAGTTGCAGCGCAAGCTGGCCGAACTCGAGATCGAGGCCGGGCCCGAGCAACTGCTGACCACGGTCGGCACGACCCAGGGCCTGGACCTGGTGGCGCGCGAGTTCTGCCAGCCAGGTGACACGGTGCTGGTCGACGATCCGGCCTGGTTCCTGATGTTCGGTTCGTTCGCGGCGATGGGTTTGAAGGTGGTCGGCGTGCCGCGCCTGGCCGACGGTCCCGACCTTGGCGAACTCGAACGCCTGGCGGCCCTGCACCGGCCATGCCTGTTCGTGATCAACTCGGTGCTGCACAATCCGAGTTCGACCTCGATCTCGGCGGCCAAGGCCTTCCAGGTGCTGCGCCTGGCCGAGCAGCACGACTTTCTGGTGGTGGAAGACGACGTGTATTGCGACCTGCATGCGGGCGGCGCCACCCGCCTGGCCGCGCTCGACGGCCTGCAGCGCGTGATCTACCTGGGCGGCTTTTCGAAGTCGATGGCGGCCAACCTGCGGGTCGGCTTCATCGCCACCTCGCGCGAGCGGGCGCAGCGCCTGGCTGACCGCAAGATGCTGGCCACGCTCAGCACCAGCGATATCGGCGAGCGCGTGGTCTATAAAATCCTGGCCGATGGCCACCACCGCAAGCACCAGGACCGCATCCGCGCCCGCCTGGGTGCCGCGCGTCCGGGCGCGCTGCGCCGGCTCGAGGGGCTCGGGATGCGGGTCGACCCGGCGCCGGCGGCCGGCATGTTCCTGTGGGTCGATGCCGGCGTCGACACCAACGCGCTGACGGCGCGCGCCATGCAGCAAGACCTGCTGCTGGCGCCGGGCAGCCTGTTCTCGCCCAGCCAGCAACCCTCGACCCGCATGCGCCTGAACCTGGCGGCGCTGCACGACCCGGCCGTGTGGCGCTTCCTGGAATCGCGCTGAGCTATCGGTCCTGCTGGCCCGGGCAGCCCGCGGGCATCATCTTGTGCATGCCTTCCATGATCTGATCCGGCGTCAGGTCGTGCTGGTGGGTGGCGATCGACCAGCGGTGGCCGAAGGGATCGACCACCTGGCCGTAGCGGTCGCCCCAGAACATGTCGGCCAGCGGCATCAGCGGCCTGGCGCCGGCCGCCAGCGCCTGGTCCCATGCGGCATCGGCGTCGGGCACATACAGGTGGATCACGACCGCGGTGCCGCCCATGGCCAGCGGCCCGCGGCTGCCGAAGTCGGGAAAATCGTCGCACAACATGAGCGCCGAATCGCCGATGCGGATCTCGGCGTGCATGATCTTTCCGCCCGGCCCCGGCATGCGGGCGATCTCGATGGCGCCGAACGCTTTCTGGTAGAACGCAATGGCCTCGGCCGCGCCTTCGCAGACCAGGTGCGTGGTAATGGTACGGTAGCCTTCAGGGATGGGACGCACTGCATGGTTCATGATGTTCTCCTCGATTGTGGTGAATGTTGCACCCTTTACGACGAACGAATTGGGGAGGATTCGACATGCCTCATGCATAAAAGTGCGAATTTCTTCGAGGCATAAACTTTCTTGTCAAAAAGTCCTCTTGAAATCGCCTGTGACAGCCCTATATGCCTTCGAGTCTGACCAACCCCTATAGATTTTAACGAGGAACAAGATGGCGAATGCCGAAAAAGAAACCCTTGGCTTCCAGGCAGAAGTAAAACAGCTGCTGCAACTGATGATTCATTCCTTGTATTCGAACAAGGAAATCTTCCTGCGCGAGCTGATCTCGAACGCGTCCGACGCGGCCGACAAGCTGCGCTTCGAGGCGATCAACAACGACGCCCTCTACGGCAACGACCATGAGCTCAAGATCAAGGTGTCGTTCGACAAGGACGCCAAGACCATCACGATCTCGGACAACGGCATCGGCATGAGCCGTGACGAGGTCATCTCGCACCTGGGCACGATCGCCAAGTCGGGCACCAAGGAATTCTTCAGCAAGCTGTCGGGCGACCAGCAGCAGGATGCGGCCCTGATCGGCCAGTTCGGCGTTGGCTTCTATTCGGGCTTCATCGTGGCCGAGAAGATCGTCGTCAATACCCGCCGCGCCGGCGCCTTCGCCGAACAGGGCGTGCGCTGGGAATCGCGCGGCGAGGGCGACTACTCGATCGAGCAGATCGAGAAGCCAGGGCGCGGCACCGATGTGATCCTGCACCTGCGCGAAGGCGAAGAAGAGATGCTGTCGGCGTGGAAGATCAAGTCGATCATCCGCAAGTATTCCGACCACATCTCGCTGCCGATCGTGATGCAGAAGGAAGAGTGGGACGAAGAGAAGAAGGAAACCGTGCTGCAGGACGAGTTCGAGACCGTGAACCAGGCCAGCGCGCTGTGGGCACGTACCAAGAGCGACATCACTGAAGAACAGTACAAGGAATTCTACAAGCACGTCTCGCACGACTTCCAGGACCCGCTGACCCACACCCACAACCGGGTCGAGGGCCGCAGCGAGTACACCCAGCTGCTGTACGTGCCGGCCCATGCGCCGTTCGACCTGTGGGACCGCAACAAGCGCGGCGGCATCAAGCTGTACGTCAAGCGCGTGTTCATCATGGACGACGCCGAGCAGCTGATGCCGACCTATCTGCGCTTCATCAAGGGCGTGATCGACTCAAGCGACCTGCCGCTGAACGTCTCGCGTGAGATCCTGCAAGAGTCGCGCGACGTGCGCGTGATCCGCGAAGGCTCGACCAAGCGCGTGCTGGGCATGCTGGAAGAAATGGCGAACTCGGACGAGCAGGCCGGCAAGGACAAGTACGCGACCTTCTGGAAAGAATTCGGCCAGGTGCTCAAGGAAGGCGTCGGCGAGGACGCCACCAACAAGGACCGCATCGCCAAGCTGCTGCGCTTCGCCTCGACCGCCAATGAATCCGACGAGCAGACGGTGTCGTTCGCCGACTACGTCGGGCGCATGAAAGAAGGCCAGGACAAGATTTATTACGTCACCGCCGACAACATCAAGGCGGCCAGGAGCAGCCCGCACCTCGAGATCTTCCGCAAGAAGGGCGTCGAGGTGATCCTGATGACTGATCGCGTGGACGAGTGGATGCTGTCGTTCTTCACCGAGTTCGAGGGCAAGGAACTGGTGTCGGTCGCCAAGGGCGGCCTGGACCTCGGCGCGCTGGAAGACGAGGCCGAGAAGAAGGAACACGCCGAGACCGAGGCCGGCTACAAGGAGCTGGTCGAAAGTATCAAGGGCGCCCTGGGCGAGAAGGCCAAGGACGTGCGCGTGACCTTCCGCCTGACCGACTCGCCGGCCTGCCTGGTGGCGGACGAAAACGAGTTGTCGGGCAACCTGCTGCGCATGCTCAAGGCTGCAGGCCAGGAAGCGCCGGAGTCGAAGCCGATCCTCGAGATCAATCCGAACCACCCGCTGGTGCAGCGCCTGAAATACGAAGACGCGAGCGGCGCCCGCTTCGCCGACTGGTCGCACATCCTGTTCGACCAGGCCATGCTGGCCGAAGGCGGCAGCCTGGTCGATCCGGCGTCGTTCGTGAAGCGCCTGAACGAGTTGCTGCTGTCGACTGCGAAATAAATCGCGTCACGCGACGCGCTATCTTCGTCAGCCCCCCGAACGTCGTCCCCGCGCAGGCGGGGACCCAAGTTTGCAAGCGTTACGTTAACGCAGGCAGTTCCTGGGTCCCCGCCTGCGCGGGGACGACGTTTTAACGTTAACAAAGCCGTTATCCGAACAGCGCTTGAACCGAACCGCGCTTCAAACAAACCGCGCCTGCCACGCAACGCGTGCGATGTCATACACGAATGTGGTGCGCCCATGCCACAGCTCTTCGCCACGAAAACGCATACCGAGCTTTTGCATGACGTGCGCCGAACGCAGGTTGGCCGGCTCGCAGATCGCGCACAGCAGCGGCGCCTGCAGTTCTTCAAAAGCGAAGCGCGCCATGCGTTCGGCGGCCTCGATCGCATAGCCGCGGCCCCAGCGATCTGAGCGCAGGCGCCAGCCGATTTCGTGGCCATTGGCCGGATCCTGGGCCAGGTGCTGGATGCAGCCGGCCCCAACCAGCTCGCCGCTGTCGGCTTCGATGAAATTCCACCACGAGTAGCCGATCGTTTCCCAGCGCGCCTTGACCCGCGCGATCACAGCGCGCGTTTCCTCGGGCGTCTCGGGCTGGCCCGTTATATAGCGCATCACTTCGGGGTCGCCATTGAGCGCGCGCATCCCCTCGTAGTGCGCATCGCTGACCGGCTCGAAGCGCAGGCGCGCGCTGTGCAGGACGGTCATGGCCAGGTGATCTCGTCGCAGAACTGTTCCAGCAGGCGCAGGCCTTCGGGCCAGTCGCCATGGCCGGACTCGGTGTTGAGGTGGCCGGCGTCGCCGATCTCGACCAGGCGGCTGCCCCAGGCGCTGGCAAACGCGCTCGTGCGCTCAGCTCTGGCGAAGGGATCGTTGGCGCTGCCCACCACCAGGCTCGGAAACGGCAGCGGATGCTGCGGCACGGGCGCCCAGCAATTCTGCTCGGCCGGATAGGATGGCGCCTCGACATCGCTGGGCGCGACCAGGAAGGCCCCGGCCACCTTGAGCGGTGAATTCGACAGCGCCCAGTGCGCGACCAGCATGCAGCCCAGGCTGTGCGCCACCAGGATCGGCGGCCCCTGGCAATCGGCGATGGCGGCGTCGAGCTCGGCCACCCATTCATCGCAGTGCGGGTTGGTCCAGTCGCGGTGCTCGGCGCGCCGCCAGTGCGGGTTGCGCTCGTGCCACAGCGTTTGCCAGTGGCGCGGCCCGGAATTCCACAGGCCGGGAAGGATCAGGACATCACATTTCATCTTGTTTCTCCTTGGTGGGGACAACGGTCAGCGGCGCCAGGCCAGTGGGGCGCCGCGCCAGCGCGGCCAGCCGGGCGAGCAGGCGCCGCAACCCGTCCTTGCGTTGTTCGGTCAGCATGCCGAGGACGAAGGTCGCGAGCGCGATCGCCGCGCTAAGTGCCAGCAGGTCGGCCGGGCTGCCGGGGTCGTGCGGATACAGCGCCGGCCAGGCGGCCAGCACCAGTGCATGCGAGAGGTAGAGCGTCAGGGTGTACGAGGCCAGGCGCCGGATCGGCGGCGCGCAGCGCAGCAGGGCCTCGAAGCCGGCGAAGCGCGCGCAGGCGAAATTCAGGCACACGATCAGGCCAAAGGCGTAGTCGGCCAGGAAGCGGTCGGCGTTGCCGAGCACGAACGCCTGCCCGACCCACGAAGCGCGGCCAGCCGCGCGCAGGGTTTCCTCGATGCCGCTGGCCTCATACAGCACCAGCAGCGCCAGGCTGGCGATCCAGCCCAGGCGGGCCAGGCCGCGCCCGGGCGTGTGGCGCGCCTGCCAGTGGTACAGCGCGACACCGGCCAGCCACACCGGCAGCAGCAGCCACAGCTTGATGCCCATGATGGCCAGCACCAGGGCCAGCGCCGGCAGGCGCCACGCGCCGCGCACATAGCAGGCCACGCCGAACAGCACGTAGTACCAGACTTCGTAGTTGAGCGACCACCAGGGACCGAGCCAGGGCGGCACCTCGGTCAGCGTCCACAGGTCGCCCAGGAACAGCAGGTGGAAGGGGATGTAGAACCAGGGTTTGGCCAGCTGGTACTGCCGGTCGACATCGATCGCCAGGTTGCCGGGGACCAGGCTGGCGCAGGCGAAGGCCAGCAGCAGCACCGGCAGCGCCACCGAATAGATGCGGGCGGCGCGCGCCAGCGCATACGTGCGCGCGCTGGGGCGGCGCTGGTCGGTGCTGAAGGCGATCACGAAGCCGGACAGCACGAAGAAGGCCATCACCGCCTCGCGCCCGAGCATGGTCAGCAGATCGGCGCCTGGCCCTTGCACCAGGTCGAACTGGCGCAGGTGCATCAGCACGACCGCTAGCGCCGCCAGGAAGCGGACCAGGTCGAGGTACACCGAGAACGGCTGGTCGAGGTGGGAGGGGGCGGCGCGCATGGCGTTCATAGTAATGCAAAACGGACAAGTGGCGACGCCAGCCGCTGCCGCCGCCCGGAAGTCTACAGTTCGGTACGCAGCGCGAACAGTTCCGGGAACAGCACCACGTCGAGCATCTTGCGCAGGTAGCTCACGCCGGCAGTGCCGCCGGTGCCGGTCTTGAAGCCGATGATGCGCTCGACCGTGCTCACGTGGCGGAAGCGCCAGAATCGGAACGCGGTCTCGAGGTCGACCAGCTTCTCGGCCAGCTCGTACAGCGCCCAGTGCCTGCCGGTGTCGCCATACACCCCCAGCCAGGCCGCCTTGACCGAGTCGTCGGAATGGGTCGGCTGGGTCCAGTCGGCATTCAGGCGCGCGGGGGCGATGCCAAAACCGCTGCGCGCCAGCAGCATCACGGCTTCGTCGTAGATCGACGGCAGCGCGAGCTCGCGCGCCAGCAGGGCGTGGGCCTCGGGCGACTTTTCGTGCACCGCCAGCAGGGCCGGATTCTTGTTCCCCAGGATAAACTCGAGTTCGCGGTACTGGAATGACTGAAAGCCCGACGAGGCGCCCAGGTAGGGACGGATCGCCGTGTATTCGGGCGGGGTCATGGTGGCCAGCACGTCCCAGGCATGCACCAGCTGGTCCATGATGCGCGCTACCCGCGCCAGCATCTTGAAGGCGGGCGGCAGGTCATCCTCGCGCAGGTGGCGGCGCACCGCCTGCAGTTCGTGCAGCATCAGCTTGATCCACAGCTCGCTGGTCTGGTGCTGGACGATGAACAGCAGTTCGTTGTGGTTCGGCGAGCGCGGATGCTGGGCGTTCAGGATCTGGTCCAGGCCCAGGTAGTCGCCATAGCTCATGGTCTCCTTGAAGTCCATTTTCGCGCCATGCCATTCGCTACCCTGGTCCTGGTCCTGGTCCTTGACTGCTTCTTTTTTCATGGTATATCCGATCAGGTAACGGCGCCGCGTTCGGCCGCCACATCGTAGTCGCTGCGGTCCAGGATGTCCTTCAGGATCTCGACCGCATCCCAGACGTCGGCAAAGCTGGTGTACAAAGGCGTGAAGCCAAAGCGCATGATCTCGGGCTCGCGGTAGTCGCCGATCACGCCGCGCGCGATCAGGGCCGCCATCACCGCATAGCCGTGCGGATGGGTGAAACTGACCTGGCTGCCGCGGCGCGCGTGCTCGCGCGGGGTCACCAGGCCCAGCGGATGGCCGGCGCAGCGGCTTTCCACCAGCGCGATGAACAGGTCAGTCAGGGCCAACGACTTGGCGCGCACTGCCGCCATATCGGTCGCCTCGAAGATCTCCAGGCCGCACTCGACCAGCGTCAGCGACACGATCGGCTGGGTGCCGCACAGCGCGCGCCCGATGCCGGCCACGGGGGCGAACGCGGGCGCCATCGCGAACGGGCTGGCATGGCCCCACCAGCCGGACAGCGGATGGTCGAATTGGGCCTGGTGCTTGTGCGGCACCCAGATGAAGGCCGGCGCGCCCGGGCCGCCGTTCAGGTATTTATAGGTGCAGCCAACGGCGAAGTCGGCGTCGCTGGCGTTCAGGTCGACCGGAACCGCGCCGGCCGAGTGGGCCAGGTCCCAGACAACCAGCACGCCGGCCTCGTGCGCCAGGCGGGTCAGGCCGGCCATATCGTGCTGGTAGCCGGTGCGGTAGTTGACGTGGGTGAGCATCAGGACGGCGCAATCGGCATCGAGCGCGGCCGGGATCTCGTCGACCGAATCGACCAGGCGCACCCGGTAGCCACGCTCCAGCCAGCGGCTCAGGCCCTCGGCCATATAGATATCGGTCGGGAAGTTGCTGCGTTCGGTGACGATGACGCGCCGCTCGCTGCCCGCCCCCTGGGCCTGGATGCGCAGGGCGGCGGCCAGCGCCTTGAACAGGTTGAGCGAAGTGCTGTCGGTAACCGCCACTTCGCCGGTCCCCGCGCCAACCAGTGGGGCCAGACGGTCGCCCAGGCGCTTGGGCAGGTCGAACCAGCCAGCCGTGTTCCAGCTCTTGATCAGATCGCTACCCCATTCACGCGCCACCACCTCCTGGACGCGGGGCAGGGCGGCGCGCGGGCGGGCGCCCAGCGAGTTGCCGTCCAGGTAGATAAGGCCTGCGGGCAGGTCGAAACGGTCGCGCAGCGCGGCCAGCGGGTCGCGCGCGTCGTGCGCCAGGCAGTCGGCGCGGGTGATGGTGGTGGCGGTCATGCAGGTTCCATATAAATAGTTGACGCTTCAAGGATGCGTGCAGGTCGGCAGTGTAGCAAGTTCCAGGCGCCTGAGGACTGAGAATGTTGCCGTTACGACACTGGAAAACGTGGCGAAAATATTTGAACTTTTTTTGCGATCAACCCTAAAGTTCCTGATGAGCAGTCCGATAACGATTCAAGAAGGGCGGATCAGGTCGAAAAAATAATGAAAAAACTTTTCGAACAACCCTAAAGTTCGCTTTTTGGCTGCCGTAAATGGATGAGTAAGTGGCTTCCCCGCAACATGTGCAACATCAGAAAGCCGCAAAAACTGAGTTTCCAACGGTAAATTCAGTAAAACCTGTAGTGAATCTGCGACAGCACCTGTCTGACGTAGACCCACATCAAGGCGCTTCCCGGCGTCGTTTCAGCCCGATTTTCAACTGGGTTTTCATAGGGAGCCAGAGGCGTTTGTCAGACAAACTCCTACGGCTCCATCTCGTCGTTTGCCTACCGAAAATACAGGTTTCGTCCCATTCCTGAAAAGTTTCCCCACGGTCAGAATCTATCTCGTCGGCAACACAAAAAAACGCCGAAACAACCAACGGAGAGAGAAGATGACGATGAACGACATGATGGCTGAGATTCGCGACGCAAACCTGAGCTACCTGATGCTGGCCCAGCAGATGATTCGTGCCGACAAAGTCACCGCCATCTTCCGCCTGGGTGTCTCGGCCGAGATCGCCGACCTGATCGAAGGCATGAGCAATGCCCAGATCCTGAAGCTCGCCGGCGGCAACATGATGCTGGCCCGCTTCCGCTTCGACGACAGCGCCATCCTGGGCATGCTGACCAGCCACACCAAGGAACGCAGCCTGGCCCAGTCGCACGCCGCGATCCTGATGGCCGGCCAGCCGGTCGAAGAGATCGTATAATCCTGCCAGCGGCCTCGCTGGAAGGCCGCCTCGGAGAGCAGGGAGTAGTTGATGAGCTATAAATCATGAGCAAAAAAAGCGTGGTCACCGAAGCGCAGGAAATCCAGCTCGCGATCGAACTGATCAACCTGGGCGCACGCCTGCAGCTGCTCGAGACCGAAGTCTCGCTGTCGCGCGAACGCTTGCTCAAGCTGTACAAGGAGCTCAAGGGTGTCTCTCCACCCAAGGGCATGCTCCCGTTCTCCACCGACTGGTTCCTGACCTGGCAACCAAACATCCACTCCTCGTTGTTCATCAATATCCACCAGTTCCTGGTGGAGCATGCCGGCGCCACCGGCATCCAGGCCGTCATGAAGGCCTATAAACTCTACCTCGAACAAATGCCGCCGGCCCCGGGCGAAGAGCCCTTGCTGTCGCTGACCCGCGCCTGGACCCTGGTGCGCTTCTTCCAGAGCGGCATGCTGCTGCTGGCCCCGTGCAGCCGCTGCCAGGGCAAGTTCATCGTCAATGCCCTCGACCTGAATGCCGACTACCTGTGCGGCCTGTGCCACATGCCTTCGCGCGCCGGCAAGACCCGCAAGGCCAAGGATGCCAAGGAAGCGGCCGAACGCCTCGCCGCCGGCGACGACCCGGCCGACCGCGACAGCGCCTGACTTGCGGGCGCGCTCCCCCTTGCGGCTGTTGCGCTTTCCGGCGGTCCGCGCGCTGCTGATCCAGCTCGCCGCCTTTCCACTGACCCTGGCTGTCGTTTTCCTGCTTGCCCAATCGGGCTTCGTGTTCTCGTACTGGCATGTCGCGCTGGTGCACGGCGCGATCGCCGCGCTGCTGTCCTGGTGGCGCGGCCTGGCCAGCTGGTGGCGCGCGATCCAGTTCGGTTTTCCCCTTGCACTGCTGGGCGCCAGCGGGCTGGCGATTCCGCCGGTCGCCTTCCTGGTCGTCTTTATCTTCCTGCTATTGCTGTACTGGTCGAGCTACCGCACCCAGGTGCCGTACTACCCGTCCGGGCGCAAGGTGTGGGAGGCGGTGGCCGCCGCGCTGCCGCAGGGACGGCCCGTCCGCGTGATCGATATCGGCAGCGGGATCGGCGGCCTGGTGCTCGACCTGCAGCGGCGCCGGCCGGAGTCACGCATCGAGGGCATCGAGCTGGCGCCGCTGCCGTGGCTGGCCAGCCATCTGCGCGCCTTGCTGGGACGAACCAGCGCCCGTTTCATCCGTGGCGACTACGAAAAACTCGATCTGGGCGACTACGACGCCGTGTTCGCCTACCTGTCGCCGGCGGCGATGAGCGCGCTGTGGCGCAAGGCCGCGCGCGAGATGCGGCCAGGTTCAACGCTTTTCAGTTACGAATTCATTATCGAAGAGCGCCCACCGTCGCGCGTTATACATCCGACCACAGAGGGGCCGGCGCTGTATATGTGGGACTTTTAGGCGACAAATGGTGAGTATTCGCGGGGTTTTTCTTGCCCGTGAGCCATTCTCCAGCTAGAGTAGTTCCCCACATAAACTTTTTCTGAAATTACCGTTTCGTGTCATCAGGACGTGATCGAAACAGGCTTTTCTGGAGCGAATTCCCTTGTTAGTCATCGTTGGTTACATCATCGTCTGCGCTTGCGTATTTGGCGGCTTTGCACTCGCGGGCGGCCATTTGGCGTCGCTGTGGCAGCCAATCGAGCTGTTGATGATCGGCGGCGCCGCCTTCGGCGCCTTCTTTGTCGGCAATAACGGCAAGTCGATCAAGGCCACCTTGAAGGCCTTCCCGAGCATCTTCAAGGGATCCAAGTATTCAAAGGCCATGTATATGGAGTTGATGGCCCTGCAGTTCGACGTGCTCTCGAAAGTGCGCAAGGAAGGCCTGATGTCGATCGAGGGCGACATCGAGGCCCCCGATTCGTCGCCGCTGTTTTCCAAGTACCCGGCGGTGGTGGCCGACCACCACATCATCGAATTCATGACCGACTACCTGCGCCTGATGGTGTCGGGGAATATGGACGCGATGCAGATCGAAAACCTGATGGACAACGAGATCGAGACCCACCACCATGAAGGCGCGATCCCGGCCCACGTGATCGCCAAGATCGGTGATGGCCTGCCGGCCTTCGGTATTGTCGCGGCGGTGATGGGCGTGGTCCACACCATGGAATCGGTCGGCTTGCCGCCGGCCGAGCTGGGGATCCTGATCGCCAAGGCGCTGGTCGGTACCTTCCTGGGCATTTTGCTGGCCTATGCGTTCGTCAGCCCGCTGGCCACCGTGCTGGAACAGAAGCTCGAAGAGTCGACCAAGATGTTCCAGTGCGTGAAAGTCACGCTCCTGGCAAGCCTGAACGGCTACGCGCCAGCGCTGGCCGTCGAATTTGGGCGCAAGGTGCTGTACTCGACCGAGCGTCCATCGTTCGCCGAACTCGAACAGCACATCAAGAAGAAGTAAGCCGCGATGACCGCATTCGACTTCACTCCCGGCTGCATGAAGGCAGGCGCGCATGGCTGACGACAACGCACGGCCGATCGTCATCAAGCGTATCAAGAAGGTGGCCGGCGGCCAACACGGCGGCGCCTGGAAGATCGCCTACGCCGACTTCGTGACCGCGATGATGGCGTTCTTCCTGCTCATGTGGCTATTGGGTTCGACCGCCAAGGGCGACCTGGTCGGCATTTCCGAATACTTCAAGACCCCATTGAAAGTGGCGATGGCGGGCGGCTCGGGCTCGGGCGACTCGTCGTCGGTGATCAAGGGCGGTGGCGAAGACCTGACCCGCACCGCCGGCCAGGTCAAGCGCGGCGATTCGCCGCCCGAGAACAAGTCGTATGACCTGCAGGCGGCCAAGGCCGCACTGGCGCGCGCCGAAAGCGAACGCCTGCAGTCGCTCAAGGCACGCATCGAGTCGGCCATCGAGGTCAATCCGATGCTCAAGAAGTACCAGAACCAGCTGCTGCTCGACATCACCAGCGAAGGCCTGCGGATCCAGATCGTCGACGAGAAGAACCGCCCGATGTTCGCCATGGCCAAGGCCGAGCTGCAGCCGTATACAAAAGACATCCTGCACATCATCGGCATGGTGCTCAACGAGGTGCCCAACAAGCTCGGTATCTCGGGCCATACCGATTCGACGCCGTACTTCAGCGAGTCGGGCTACAGCAACTGGGAACTGTCGGCCGACCGCGCCAATGCCTCGCGCCGCGAGATGGTGCTGGGCGGCCTGCAGGACGAGAAGGTGCTGCGGGTGGTTGGCCTGGCCGCGGCCGCGCACCTGGATGCGAAAGACCCGTTCAACCCGATCAATCGCCGCATCAGCATCATCGTCATGAACAAGCGTACCGAAGACGCGGTGCGGCGCGACGCGGCGACCCTGGACGTGCCGGCGGAAGACGCCGAAGCCGCGGCCACGGCGACGCTCCAAGCGGTCAAGAAGTAAGCCAGGGCTGGAGAGACGAAATGACAAGAAAAAAAATACTGGGTTCGCATGTGAAACGCCTGCTGTCGGGCGTGTCGCTGCACGGCCGGCGCCACCTGACCGAGGTCGAGAGCGACCTGCTGCAGACCGAACTGCTGCTGGAAGAGGCGATCGACAAGCTCAGCGCCAGCTTCATGGCGGTGCACACGGCGGTCAGCGCGCGCCAGGAAGCGATCGAGCGGCTGCTCGACGGCGGCGCGCCGACGCCTGCCGATCGCGCCTTGTTGACGTCGATGGCGGGCGAAGTGGGCCTGCATGTGAACACGGCGATCACCAGCATGCAATTCCAGGACATGACGGCGCAACTGATTGAACGTACACTGCGACGCGTGGCGGGCCTGCGCGACTTTTTGGGCACGCTCAGCGAGCATGGCGCGGACATCGCTCCCGAGACCGACAGCGACGAAATCGTCGAGCGGCTCGGCAAGGTCAGCATGGCGCTGGCGATCCAGTCGCTCGAACTGCGCAGCATGCTGCGCCGCTCGGTCGAGCAGAAGCACCTGGAAAGCGGCGACGTCGAGCTGTTCTGAGCCACGCCCGGTTCGCAACCATAAACAATTCAACCGGCCAAGGCCGGATACAAAATAGCAGGAGCACAAGATGGCAAAAACGATTCTCGCGGTCGACGATTCAAGTTCACTGCGCCAGATGGTGGCATTCAGCCTGAAGGCGGCGGGTTACAACGTGGTGGAAGCGGTGGACGGCCAGGATGGCCTGGACAAGGCCAAGCTGCAGAACGTGGACCTGGTGCTGACCGACCAGAACATGCCGAAGATGGATGGCCTGCAGCTGATCAAGACCCTGCGCACCTTGCCGGGCTACGCCAAGACCCCGATCCTGATGCTGACCACCGAATCGTCGGACGAGATGAAGAACAAGGGCCGCGCCGCCGGCGCCAACGGCTGGCTGGTCAAGCCCTTCGATCCGCAGCGCCTGATCGAGGTGGTCAAAAAAGTGATCGGCTGACGCCATGCGCGACGCCCTGAGCACGCTTACATTCGAGCGGACAGCATCATGACCATCGACATCAGCCAGTTTTACCAGGTCTTTTTCGACGAAGCAGAGGAACTGCTCGCCGAAATGGAACGCCTGCTGCTGGGCGTCGATGTCGCTGCGCCCGATGCCGAAGACCTGAACGCGATCTTCCGCACCGCCCACTCGGTCAAGGGTGGCGCCTCGACTTTCGGCCTGACCGATATGTGCGACGTGACCCACGTGCTGGAGTCGCTGCTGGACCGCATCCGCAAGGGCGAGATGGCGCTGACCTCGAACCATGTGGACGCCTTCCTGGCGGCCAAGGACGGGCTCAAGATGCAGCTCGACGGCCACCGCCACGGCGCCCATGTCGACAACGAGGCCATCGCCAATGTGCGCATGGCGCTGCACGACCTGGCCGAAGGCCTGGTGCCGGCCGCGCCGGTGGTGGCGCCGTCGTACCTGACGGCGCAGCCGCGCGCTGAACACTCGCTGGACAATGCACACCGCTACAAGATCGAGCTGCCGCAGGTCGCGCAGCGCGATATCAATGCCCTGGTCGATGAACTGGGTCTGATGGGCCGGGTCTCGGTGGCGCCGCTCGATGGTGGCCGCAGCGCGCTCATCATCACTACCCACGAGAGCCTGGACGACATCATCGCGATCTGCTCTTTCGTGCTCGACCCTGATGATTTGAAGATCTTTGAGGCGCCGGCGCTCACGCCGCAGCAGCGCGCGATCGAGGCGGCCGAGCGCAAGCGCGTCGAGGATGCGCAGGGTTATGGCTTCTTCGGGCCGGACGACGACGTCGCACCACCTACCGATGGCTTGTCGGAAGACGATCTCGGTTACGGTTTCTTCCAGCCGATCGAACAGATCCGCGCCGCGGCCGGCATCGTGGCCAGCACGCCGGAACCGGCAGCGGCCATCCCGGCCCAGGGCCGCAGTGATGTCCAGAATATGGTCGAGCACCTGGCCGAACTGAGTGCCGAGAAAAAGGCGGCCAAGAAGGACGATAAAAACGAATCGTCCTCCATCCGGGTCTCGGTCGAGAAGGTCGACCAGCTGATCAACCTGATCGGCGAACTGGTGATCACCAACGCCATGCTCGAGCAGCGCAGCACCGTGCTCGATCCGATTCAGCACGAACGCCTGCTGTCCTCGGTGAGCCAGCTGGGGCGCAATACGCGCGAGCTGCAAGAGGCGGTGATGTCGATCCGCATGATGCCGATGGACTTCGTGTTCTCGCGCTTCCCGCGCATGGTGCGCGACCTGGCCGGCAAACTGGGCAAGAAGGTCGACTTCATTACCCACGGCGCCGCCACTGAACTGGACAAGGGCCTGATCGAGCGTATCGTCGATCCGCTCACTCACCTGGTGCGCAACTCGATCGACCATGGCGTCGAAATGCCGGCCGCGCGCGTCGCGGCGGGCAAATCCGAAGCCGGGCGTTTGTTCCTGTCGGCCGGCCACCAGGGCGGCCATATCGTGATCGAGGTGGCCGACGACGGCGCCGGCCTGAATCGCGAGAAGATCCTGGCCAAGGCGCAAGCCAACGGCCTGGCCGTATCCGATACCATGAGCGACTCCGAAGTCTGGCAGCTGATCTTCGCGCCCGGCTTCTCGACCGCCGAAGTGGTCACCGACGTTTCCGGCCGTGGGGTCGGCATGGACGTGGTCAAGCGTAATATCACGGCCATGGGCGGCACGGTCGACATCCGCTCGGCGGCCGGCTTCGGCACCACGATCTCGATCTCGCTGCCATTGACGCTGGCGATCCTGGACGGCATGTCGATCAGGAGCGGCGAGGAAGTCTATATCCTGCCGCTGTCGTTCGTGGTCGAATCGCTGCAGCCGGCGCCGGCCGACGTGCGCGATATCGCCGGGCGCGGGCGCGTCTTGAAGGTGCGCGGCGAATACCTGCCCCTGATCCCGCTGCACCAGATGTTCGACATCGAGCCGCGCCACCGCGAGCCGAGCGAGGGCATCGTCGTCATCCTCGAGACCGAGGGCAAGAAGGCGGCGCTGTTCGTGGACGAGCTGGTGGGCCAGCAGCAGGTGGTGGTCAAGAACCTGGAAGCGAATTACCGCAAAGTGGCCGGGATCTCCGGCGCAACCATCATGGGCGACGGCGGCGTCGCCCTGATCCTCGATGTGGCGGCGCTGGTGCGTTCGTCGCGTCAGCTGGCCGACGATCCCGTCGTTCTATAAATTTCATTATCAATAAAAGAGGAAATCCCATGTCCAACCTGGCAAACACCACCTCGGCCGACGGGACCGCGCACGACGGCGCCGGCAACGAATTCCTGGCCTTCACCCTGGGCTCGGAAGAATACGGCATCGACATCCTGAAAGTGCAGGAAATCCGCGGCTACGAAGCCGTGACCCGTATCGCCAACGCCCCCGAATTCATCAAGGGCGTGATCAACCTGCGTGGCATCATCATCCCGGTGGTCGACATGCGCATCAAGTTCAACCTGGGCACCCCGGTGTACGACCAATTCACCGTTGTGATCATCCTGAACATCGGTGGCCGCATCATGGGCATGGTGGTCGACAGCGTGTCCGACGTCACCACGCTCACCCCAGACCAGATCAAGCCGGCGCCAGAGATGGGCACCGCCTTCAACTCCGACTACATGATCGGCCTGGGTACCGTGGACGAGCGCATGCTGATCCTGGTCGACATCGACAAGCTGATGTCGTCTGGCGAAATGGGCCTGATCGACAAGATCGCTGCATAATCCGCAGCGGCACGCAGCATCCACATCGGAGCGCGCCAATCGTGGCGTGGGCCAACCAGCATTCAGAAGGCAAGCAACGTGCCGCAGCAGAAAACAGAGACGGTCAAGGAATTCGATTTCACGCGTCGTGACTTCGAACGGGTTCGTGCGCTGATCCATCAGCGCGCCGGCATCTCGCTGGCCGACAGCAAGCAAGAGATGGTCTACAGCCGCCTGGCGCGGCGCCTGCGCGCGACCGGCATCCAGTCGTTCACCAACTACCTCGATGACCTGGAAGCGGGGCGCATGGACCGAGAGTGGGAATCGTTCACCAACGCGCTGACCACCAATCTGACCTCGTTCTTCCGCGAGGCGCATCACTTCCCGCTGCTGCTCGACCACCTGGTCGCGCTGCGCAAGAAGGATACCCGACCGCTCACCATCTGGTGCTCGGCGGCGTCCACCGGCGAAGAGCCGTACTCGATCGCGATGACGGCCTGCGAAGCGTTCAACACGCTCACGCCGCCGGTGCACATCGTGGCCACCGACATCGACACCAATGTGCTGTCGACGGCGTCCAACGGCGTGTATCCGATGGAGCGGCTCGAGAAGACGACGCCCGAGCGCCTGCGGCGCTTCTTTTTAAAGGGGAAGGGCGCCCACGAAGGCATGGCGCGGGTGCGGCCTGAATTGCGCAATCTGGTGACGTTCAAGCAGCTGAACCTGCTGGCCGACGGCTGGCCGCTGGAAGGGCAGTTCGACGCCATCTTCTGCCGCAATGTGATGATTTATTTCGACAAGCCGACCCAGCGCAAGATCCTGGGCCGCTTCGTGCCGCTGATGAAGCCGCATGCGCTGCTGTTCGCGGGCCATTCCGAGAACTTTTTGTATGTGTCGGATGCGCTGCGCCTGCGCGGCAAGACGGTGTATGAACTCGACGGGCGCAGTGCCTGAGACCGGACACGATCATGAACAGCCAGTTCGCCACCAATCTGTATCACGACCGCACTTTCAAGGTCGACGCGGCCAAGATCCTGCCGGGCGAGTATTTTTATACCGGCAAGGACATGCTGATCGCGACCGTGCTCGGTTCCTGCGTCTCGGCCTGCATCCGCGATCGGCTCACCGGCCTGGGCGGCATGAACCACTTCATGCTGCCCGACGGCGGCGCCGATGCCGGCAACAGCCCGGTCTCGGCCTCGATGCGCTACGGCTCGTTCGCGATGGAGATCCTGATCAATGACCTGCTCAAGGCCGGCGCCCGGCGCGAACACCTGGAGGCGAAGGTGTTCGGTGGCGGCGCGGTGCTGCGCGGCTTTACCGCGATGAACGTCGGCGAGCGTAATGCGGCTTTCGTGATGCAGTTCCTCAAGACCGAACGCATCCCGGTGCTGGCCGAAGACCTGAACGATATCTACCCGCGCAAGGTGTTCTTCTTCCCGCGCACGGGCAAGGTGTTGGTGAAAAAACTGATGCAAACCCAGAACGATACCCTGGCAAAACGCGAACTCGATTACGCCAAGCGACTCAAGGTCGAACCCGTCGGCGGCGCCATCGACCTGTTCTGATCTGCCAGCTGAAAGGGAAACCCATGAAAACCAAGGTGCTGATCGTCGACGACTCCGCGCTGATTCGCAGTGTGATGAGCGAGATTGTCAATTCCCAGCCCGATCTCGAAGTGGTCGCCACCGCGCCCGATCCGCTGGTCGCGCGTGAGTTAATCAAGAAGCATAATCCCGATGTATTGACCCTGGACGTCGAGATGCCCAAGATGGATGGCCTCGACTTCCTGGAAAAACTGATGCGCCTGCGGCCGATGCCGGTCTTGATGGTGTCGTCGCTGACTGAGCGCGGTTCCGAAATCACGATGCGCGCGCTTGAACTCGGTGCGATCGATTTCGTGACCAAACCGAAGATCTCGATCCAGAGCGGCATGCGCGAATATGCCGACATGATCGCCGACAAGATCCGCGCTGCCGCCCGCGCCCGCATCGCGCCGCGTTCGCGCACGCCGCTGCCGGCCAGTGCGCCATTATCGGCCTTGAGGAGCCCCCTGATTTCTTCCGAAAAACTGATCATCATCGGGGCCTCGACCGGCGGCACCGAAGCGATCCGCGAATTCCTGATGCAGATGCCGTCCGATTGTCCGGGCATCCTGATCGCCCAGCACATGCCTGAGGGATTTACCAGTTCGTTCGCCAAGCGCCTCGATTCGCTGTGCAAGATCAGCGTGGTCGAATCAAGCGGCAATGAACGGGTGCTGCCGGGCCACGCTTATATCGCGCCGGGGCACTCGCATTTGCTGTTGACCCGTTCCGGCGCCAACTACATGACCCGCATCGAACAAAGTCCGCCAGTCAACCGTCATCGTCCTTCGGTCGATGTGCTGTTCCGCTCCGCCGCGCAGGCGGCCGGTAAAAACGCCGTTGGTGTTATCCTGACCGGGATGGGCAAGGATGGTGCGGCCGGCATGCTCGAGATGCGCCAGGCCGGCGCGCATAACTTTGCGCAGGATGAAGCCAGCTGCGTCGTGTTCGGCATGCCGCGTGAGGCAATTGCACTTGGCGCGGCCCAGGATGTCGGCCCCTTGCAGGCCTTGCCGCGCATGGTGCTCGAACATCTGGCGGCGCAGGGCAGCAGGGCGTTGCGTGTTTGATCCGAATTAGGATTGTCGTCATGCTTTACGGGCTATTTTATCGCCGTAAAGCAACAAAAATGCTATTCTTGAGCTTGTAACGAGCAAACAGAGCAGCTCACCCAACAAACCACAGTAAAAGATTCAAACGGAGTTATTCATGGCTGATCCAAAGATGCGTTTCCTGGTTGTTGACGATTTCTCGACGATGCGCCGCATCGTCCGGAATCTGTTGAAAGAACTGGGTTATGCCAACGTCGACGAAGCCGAAGACGGCGTGATGGCGCTGGCCAAGCTGCGCAGCGAATCGTTCGATTTCGTGGTGTCGGACTGGAACATGCCGAATATGGACGGCCTGACCATGCTGCAAAACATCCGTGCCGATCCAGCACTGGCCAAGTTGCCGGTGCTGATGGTGACCGCGGAAGCGAAGAAGGAAAACATCATCGCCGCCGCACAGGCAGGCGCCAGCGGCTACGTGGTCAAGCCGTTCACGGCCGCGACCCTCGACGAAAAGCTGAACAAGATCTTCGAGAAACTGGACAAAGCCGGAGCCTGAAATGGTTGAGCATACTCCGGCGCCCGACGCCGGGCCGGCTTCGCACGAAGAGGTGCTGAGCCGGATCGGTCACATGACCCGCGCCTTGCATGAAAGCCTGCGCGGGCTGGGACTCGACAAGCTGATCGAAAAGGCGGCCAGCGACATCCCCGATGCGCGCGACCGCCTGGACTATGTGGCGCGCCTGTCCGAACAGGCCGCCAAGAAGGTGCTGGACGCAACCGATGCGGCCGGCCCCTTGCAAGATGGCATTGAGGCGCGTTCGACCGATCTGTCCGCCGGTTGGCAGGCGCTGCTCGACAAGGGCGCGAGCGAGGCCGAATGGCGCGCGATGGCCGAGCGCACGATTGCCGGTCTTGGTGAATCTGCCGCCGCCACGGCTGCCACTCGTGGCGAGCTGATGAACATCATGATGGCTCAGGACTTCCAGGACCTGACCGGCCAGGTGATCGGCCGCATCACCGGGATTGCGCAAAACCTCGAGAAGCAACTGGTGCAGGTGCTGATCGATTTCGCCCCCAGTGAAATCAAGCGCGAGCTCGATAACGGCCTGCTCAACGGTCCGCAAATCAAGCCGACCGGCACCGAGGTCGTGGCTAACCAGGGCCAGGTCGACGATCTGCTCGACAGCCTCGGCTTCTAGCCCGGCGCCGGGCATTTTATAGACGGCGCCTGCATGCATCGCACTAATTTCATTGTCCGTGAGCCGCTGCTCGATCCCAGGCAGCGGGTACTGGGCTATGAATTGTCGTGGCAGCAGCACGATGGGCGCGTTCCCACCGACCAGGACCTGGAAGGACTGGTCGGCTTCGTGGCCCGCCACGTCAACCATGAAGAACATGGCTGGCTGCTGCGCGACAAGATCCTGTTCCTCGACGCGGTGCCGGCCATGTTGTCGACCGATGCGCTGCACGCGCTGCCGCCGGAACGCACCGTCCTTGCCTTCGATATTCGCCAGTTGACCGACGTCGACGTGCGCTGCGCCGTGCAGGCCGTGCGCGCGGGTGGTGTCGGCGTGGCGATCCGCGGCTGCGATTTGAACTTGCTGGCGCGCAACCTGTCGCCGTATGCATCCTATCTCGAAGTGCGGTTTACGGGGATGGATGTGGCCGACCAGGCCCGCACTTATGCCGCCGCCAAGCATTCGGCGCTGCGCATGGTGGGGCGGCCGGTGGGCACCTGGGCCGACTTCGATGCCTGCGCGGCGCTTGGGCTCGACGCTTTTGTCGGCAAGCTGCACCTGACACCACGGCCCGGGAATCCTGTAAAAGGGATGAATCCGACCCAGAGCGTGATCCTGCAACTGATGCAGATGGTGCAGACCAACGAGGATGTGCCCAAGCTGGAAAGCGTGTTGAAACGCGATCCGGCGCTGACCTATAAGCTGCTGCGTTACATCAACACCGCTGGCTTTGGGGCGGGACGCGAGGTGCAATCGCTGCGCCAGGCGATTTCGCTGCTCGGGTACGCGCCGCTGTATCGCTGGCTGGTACTGCTGCTGGCCACGGCCAGTGCGAGCGGGTTTTCGCCCGTGTTGATGGAGACTGCGGTTGTTCGCGGGCGTTTGGCCGAATTGTTGGGGCAGAAATTCCTGGGCAAGGGCGAGGCCGAGAACCTGTTCGTGACGGGGATGTTCTCCTTGCTCGACCGCTTGCTGGGGCTGTCGATGGACGAGGTGCTGGCGACGATCCAGTTGCCGGCCGAGGTTGTGCAAGCCTTGAGGGGGCGTGAGGGGCCATATGGACCCTACCTGGCCCTGGCCGAGGCGTGCGAGCTCAATTCGAGGCTGGTGGCGTCGCTAGCCGATACACTGGGCATTTCGCCAACCGAAGTGAATCAGGCGCATTTGTCGGCGCTGGCCTGGGCACAGAGCGTGGCTGTCGAGTCGTAATACCCATCCCATCCCACTGTCGGAGGTCGGTCCCATGTCTGCAGCCCTGCTTGTCATCGATGTCCAGCAAGCCCTGTGTTTCGGCGGCCAAGCCGCGTTCGAAAGCGAGCGCGTCATTGACCGGATTAATTTGCTCAGTGCAAGGGCGCGTCAGGCTGGCGCACCCGTCATCATGATCCAGCACGAAGACGCGGGCATGCTGGCGCGCGATAGCGAAGGCTGGGCGCTGGCCCAGGGACTGGTGGTAGAGGCGAGCGATCTCGTGATGGCCAAGACCGCCACCGATTCCTTTCACAAGACGGCGCTGCAGTCCGAACTTGCCGCGCGCGGCGTCACGCAGCTGGTGATCTGCGGCCTGCAGAGTGATTTTTGTGTCGATACGACGACGCGCCGTGCGCTGGCGCTGGGCTTCGAGGTCACCCTGGTCTCGGATGCGCATTCGACCTGCGATAACGGCATTCTCAGCGCAGCCCAGATTTCGGCGCACCACACGGTGACGCTGGCGAATATCGAGAGCTTTGGACCCAGGGCCACGCCCGAGGTCGCGGCGCAAGTCGTTTTCTAGACTTCCGGGCCCAGCGACCTAGCCTTGTACGACGCGCCGCTCCGGCTGCTCGGTCGTCACGAAACGCTCCAGCGTCTGCTGCAACTGCATCGAAATATTCACGAAACTGCACCCGATCTGCACCTGCTCGCCGAGCAGGAAGGTGCGGAAGGGGCGCAGCAGGCGCACCTCGAGGTCGGCTATGACCACCAGGGCCGGGCCCAGTTCCAGGCGCACGCCGATCAGTCTCTTGCCGACGTGGAGCCCGAAGCATTGCTCGGGCGAGGCGCGCATGCCGACGCCGCCCTGGGAAAAATCGTAGAGGGGGAGTTCGTACTGGCGGCCCGACAGGCCGAAGCTGGCGCTGTAGTTGGCGCCCACCGGCGTTTCAACCCGGCGCGCCGAACGGCGGTTCAGCACCAGGCAATGTTCGGGGAAGATCGCCGGCACCAGGTGCGGCTGGTCGGGCAGGGTGGCCCAGTCGCTTTCCAGCTCGAACTGCAGCTTGGCGTTGCCGCCGATCGAAGCGACAAGGGTGGCGTGCTGGATGTCGGGCAGCGCGCTGCCCGTAAAATCGAGCACGAACTGCGGTAACTCGGGGTCGACCGACTCGATGCGCGCCAGGATTGCATCCTGGATGCCGCTATAGACCGTGATCGGATCGCCACTGACCGCGAGCGCGCTCAAGGCTTCGCCGATGTCGAAAGGATCCGACATCTGGTGCGGCGCGGCATTGCCGGGAATGCGGCTCAGCAGGTCGGAGGACTTGGGAGGGCCCTTGCGGGCAATGGCGACGGCATCGGAGACGTTCACGGCGGGATCCCTGGACGTGATTGTAAAATGCTGCTGCACGGGAGTATAACGCTTCTTGCAATATTGTTGCAAACCGGAAATCAATCGTGCAGCTTTGGTATCGATCAGATTTCCAGGTTGTCGATCAGGCGGGTCGCTCCCAGCTTGGCGGCGGCCAGCACGACCAGCGGTTCGTTACGCTCCAGCTCGCTTGCTGCCGGCGCCTGCAGGTCGATGCGTTTGCGCACCGAGATATAGTCCGGCTGCCAGCCGCGCTCGGCCAGGGCCGCCATCGCACGCGCTTCGATGGCGCCAATGTCGCGCTCGCCGGCGCGTACGGCGTCTGCCACCGCGTTCAGGTTCTGGTACAGGGCCGGGGCTTCAGCCCGCTCGGCGCCAGACAGGTAGCCATTGCGCGACGACAGGGCCAGGCCGTCCTCGGCGCGGAAGGTCTCGGCGCCGATGATCTCGGTCGGCATGGCAAACTGGCGCGCCATATTCCGCACGATCATGAGCTGCTGATAATCCTTCTTGCCGAACACGGCCACGCGCGGCTGCACGCAGGAGAACAGCTTGGTCACGACGGTGCACACGCCGCCGAAGAAGCCGGGACGGAATTCGCCTTCCAGTGCATTGCCCAGGCCGTCCGGCGGGGTGACGCGGTATTCCTGTGGCTCGGGATACAAGTCCTTCTCGGTCGGCGCGAACAGCACATACACGCCTTCTTTTTCCAGCTTGGCCACGTCTTCCTGGAAAGTGCGCGGGTATTTGTCGAAATCTTCGTTGGGGCCGAATTGCAGGCGGTTGACGAAGATCGAGGCCACCACCGGGTCGCCGTGGCGGCGCGCCAGGCGCATCAGCGACAGGTGGCCTTCGTGCAGGTTGCCCATCGTCGGCACGAAGGCGGTGCGCAGCTGGCCGCTTAACTGGTCGCGCAATTCGTCAATGGAAGAAATGATTTTCATGGTGATCGGATGAGAATAGGCCGGCTTCAAGCCGGCGAATAGGCGAGGCGCACGTAGATCGGCGCAAAAGGCTCGGCCTGTGTGATTTCAATCAATGTTTCTTTCGCCAGTTCGAGCATGGCGACAAAGTGTACTACCACGATCGGTACCGTGTGCTGCCCGATGAACAGGTCGCCGAACTCGACGAAGCGCTGCGATTGCAGGGTGCGCAGGATGGCCGACATGTGCTCGCGCACCGACAGTTCCTGGCGCCCGATCCGGTGGTGCTGGGTCAGCTTGGCGCGGCGCAGCACATCGAGCCAGGCGCGTTGCAAGTCCCAGGGATCGACGTCGGGCAGCGGGGCAAGCAACCCCTGTTCTACGAACAACTGGGGACGGACGAAATCGCGACCTTCCTGAGGCACATTACCCAACGCCACAGCCGCAGACTTGATCTGCTCATAGTCCAGCAGGCGCCGCACCAGTTCGGCGCGCGGGTCGCCGGCGTCCTCGATCAGGTCGTCCTGGCGCTTGGGCAGCAGCATGCGAGATTTGATCTCGATCAGCATCGCAGCCATCAACAGGTATTCCGCCGCCAACTCGAGGTTGCTCTTGCGGATCTGCTCGACATAGACCAGGTATTGCAGGGTGACCTGCGCCATCGGGATGTCGAGGATGTTGAAGTTTTGCTTGCGGATCAGGTACAGCAGCAGGTCGAGCGGACCTTCGAAGGCGTCGAGGAAGATCTCGAGCGCGTCAGGCGGGATGTACAGGTCGTTCGGCAGGCGCGTCAGCGGTTCGCCGTACAGGCGCGCGATCGCGGCGTCTTCTGGCAGAGGCGGCGCGGCGTGCTGAGTGTCCACGGCGGCGTCAATGGGCTGGTCTTGCCCCTCGGCCGCCCCTTGGGGCATCACGCGTGCGCCTCCGGCTTCAGACCTTGTTCTGGTACGGGTAGGGTTGCTGGCTCAGGCGCGATTGCTTGACGCGTTCCTGTTCGTCGAGCGAGACCGGTTCCTTGTCCCACAGCAGGGCGCGGCCGGCGACCTGGCCTGCGTCAAGGTGCGGGTTCTGTTTCTTGAGCTCCGAGATGAACTTGGTGTGCTCGGATTCGTACATCACGTGTTTTTTCGAGAAGATCATGGTAAGCGGGGTATCTATGCAAAGTGAAAAGCGACGGGGCTGATTCTTCGGCCAGCCGCCGCTTGCGTCAAGTCTTACTTGTGCAACTCGTTCAGCTGACGGGCGATGATGTCGTGGTTGAGCCACAGCACCGGCGCAATCTTTTCCGATGCGCCATGGAACATCAGGGGGCCGGCGCCTTCCAGCACCAGGCTCGACAGGTGATCGGTGATCAGCGCCTTTTTATCCTTGTGCAGGGCGGTGATGGCTTCCGAGGTGCCGATCATCACCTCGGCCAGCGCCGGGGTATTGTCCATCGGCCAGGCTTCGAAGTTGCGGAAGGTGGCGCTGGTGGCATCGTTATTGTAGCTCTCGATGGTATCGAGCAACTGCTGCAGCGAGGTGCCTTCGGCCAGCAGCGCTTCGCAGATGCGCCACTGTTCGTCGGCCCAGGCGCCGCCGCCTTCTTTTTTCAGCGCGCGCAGCAACGGGAACAGCGACAGCTCGACGCCAACGAAGATGTCCGACGAGTTGGTGCGGATTTCCGGGCAATTGAACACGGTCGCCGCCACGCCGCCGTTCCACGCTGCTTCGGCGATCGATTCCAGGCGCATCTTGGCGTAGCCCTGGGTGTAGTTGGTATAGGTCTGCCACTGGTACTGATCCTCGATCAGGATCTCGGTGCCGTGGTAGCCATACGCCGTGTAGCGCACTTCGCCGCCGGCCCGGGTGACACGTTCGCGGATCGGTGCCGAGGCATCGATCAGGTACTTGAGCGTGTTGGCCGAGACTTCGTCGAAGTTCATCAGGATCAGCTTGCCCAGGTCGCTGTCGAGCAGGGCGCGCGAGGACATGAAGCGCTCGCCGCGACCTTTGTAGATGCGGTTGGCAATGGCCAGGAAGGCCTTGATGCGCGGGATGCCGCCGGCCATGGTGTGGGCGAAGAAGACATTCGCGCCTTCCGGCACCAGCTTGTCGATCTCCGCCATCACGGTCGCGGCCGAGCTGGTGAAGCGGGCCACACCGGCTGCGCGGCAGCGTTCGATGCGTTCCCAGTCCAGCTTTTCTTCCTGCCAGTTCTTCAGGGTGATACCGGACAGCATTTCGGTCGGGTTCTGTTCGCCTTCCGGGGCGTCCATGTCGAAGCCGGCCATCAGCGGCACGTTGATAATGCGCCCGCCCAGTTTCTCTTCCGCTTCAGCCAGTTCTGCGTCGTCCAGCGCGCGCAAGCAGCCCGCGTCGTCGCGGCGGCCGACGGTGATGCCGACGATGGTCATGCCGGCGGCGCGCGCTTCGTCGATCAGGCCGTTGACATAGCCACGGCCGAACAGTTCGCCGAACAGGACGAACACGTCGCCCTTGCGGAACACATTGGCTTGTGGGATTTGGCGGAGAGGATTCAATTCGGTCATATTATTAGCTACCTATCAAAAGAGTTTGTGGCGGCGTTTTGTCATTTTTAAAAAATGGCATTGTACACACACGCCACAAGCTCGGGAATGCTTCCCGGGGCTGGCATGAGGCCGCTCTACGACCGGTCGTGCCGGTCGCGGAACAAGCCCGTCAATATGCTGGAATCAGCGGATGCGCATGCCCGGCGTTGCGCCCGGCATCGGATCGAGCAGGTACAGGCCCGGGTTCGTTTTCTCATCGGCTGCCGAAGCGCACAGTACCATGCCTTCCGAAACGCCGAATTTCATCTTGCGCGGCGCCAGGTTGGCGACCAGCACGGTCAGCTTGCCGATCAGCTGTTCCGGCTGATACGCCGACTTGATGCCCGAGAACACATTGCGGTAACGGCCTTCGCCCACGTCCAGGGTCAGGCGCAGCAGCTTGCTCGAGCCTTCCACGTGTTCGCAGTTGACGATCTTGGCTACGCGCAGGTCGATCTTGGTGAAGTCGTCGATCGAGATTTCTGGCGCCAGGGCTTCGATATCGCCATCGTCGGCAGCCGCTGGAGCTTGCGCTGCCTCAACGTTCGGAGCCGGAACTGCAACCGCTGCGACCGCCGGCTTGTCGAACAGGTTCTCGACCATCTTGGCATCGACGCGCTGCATCAGGTGGGCATAGGTGCCGATGGTGCGGCCCAGCATCGTGTCATACACGGCGGCGCCATGGGTGTCGGCCCAGCTCAGTTCGGCATCGCCCAGGAATTCGGCGACGCGCGTGGCCACGTTCGGCAGTACCGGCGCCAGCATGATGGTCAGTTGGCGGAACAAGATGAGCGCCGTGGTGCACACATCGTGCAGTTCGGCGGTCCTGGTCTCGTCCTTGGCCAGCAGCCATGGCTTGTATTCGTCGACGTACTGATTGATGACGTCGGCGATTTCCATGATTTCGCGCAGGGCGCGGCCGTACTCTCGCGCCTCGAACGCGGCGGCGATGCTGGTCTGGCGCTCGGCGCCGTCCGCCATCAGGGCCTTGCAGATCGTATCGCGGGCGGTCTGCGACAGGCTGTCGGCCAGCTTGCCGTCGAAACGCTTGGCGATGAAGCCGGCGCAGCGGCTGGCGATATTGACGTACTTTCCAATCAGGTCGCTATTCACGCGGGCCACGAAGTCGTCGCCATTGAAGTCCAGGTCTTCGACCTTGGCGTTCAGTTTGAAAGCGAGGTAATAGCGCAGCCATTCCGGGTTCATGCCCAGCTCCAGGTAGCGCAGCGGCGAAATGCCGGTGCCGCGCGACTTGGACATTTTTTCGTTGTTGACGGTCAGGTGGCCGTGCACGGCTACCTTGAGCTTGTCGATGATCGGGTGGCCCGAGAAATTCAGCATGGCCGGCCAGAACAGCAGGTGGAAGGATACGATATCCTTGCCGATGAAGTGCAGCTGCTCGGCATCCGGGTCGTTCAGGAAGGCATCGAAATCCTGGCCCTGTTTTTCAAAGTAATTCTTCAGGCTGGCCAGGTAGCCGACCGGCGCGTCCAGCCATACATAGAAGAACTTTCCTGGTGCATCTGGAATCGGGATGCCGAAGTAGGGCGCGTCGCGCGAGATATCCCAGTCGGCCAGTTTTTCGCCGTCGTCGCCCAGCCATTCCGAGACCTTGTTGACCATCTCGGGTTGCAGGCGGCCCGGGGTGTTCAGCCACTCCTTGAGGAAGGTAAAGCAGCGCGGATCGGACAGCTTGAAGAAATACTGCTCCGAAGGTTTCAGCACCGGGGTCGAGCCGGTGAACACCGAGAACGGATTAATCAGCTCGGTCGGCTGGTAAGCGGCGCCGCACACTTCGCAGTTGTCGCCGTACTGGTCCTTGGCGTGGCAGACCGGGCACTCGCCCTTGATGTTGCGGTCGGCCAGGAACATGCCCTTGGCGGTGTCGTAGAAGCGGTCGACGGTCTTGGTGACGATCAGGCCGGCATCGCGCAGCTTGCGGTAGATGCCTTGCGACAGTTCGACGTTCTCCGGTGAATCGGTCGAATACCAGTTATCGAAAGCGATATGGAAACCGTCCAGGTATTGCGCGCGGCCGGCGGCGATCTTGGCCACGAATTCCTGTGGCGTGATGCCTTCCTTCTCGGCCGCGATCATGATCGGCGTGCCGTGGGTATCGTCGGCGCACACGAAATGCACCTGGCGCTGCGCACCGCCTTGCACGTTGCCTTCGCGCTGCATTCGCTGGAAGCGGACCCAGATGTCGGCCTGGATGTATTCCATCATGTGGCCGATATGGAAGGCAGCGTTGGCGTAGGGCAGTGCAGTGGTGACGAACAGCTTGCGGGTCATGGTGTCGAAACGCTCGGGTTATATGAAAAGAAGCATTTTACCAGTGGATGGCCCTGTGCGCTCAGGGGGTATTCCCGGCTTTTGCCCCCTCCCGCCCAGCCTGCTGGCCGTTTTGCGCTACACTTCGCCCCAATATCATCCGGAGAGCACCATGAGCATCACTGAGAACGACGTCAAGACCGCTTTGTCGGAAGTCATCGATCCAAATACCCAAAAAGATTTCGTTTCGACCAAGTCGGTCAAAAATATCAAGATCGAAGGCGGCCAGGTTTCCTTCGAGCTGGAACTGGGCTACCCAGCCGCCAGCCAGGTTGAAATGCTGCGCGGCATCGCCGCCGCCGCTGTGCTGGAAGTGCCCGGCGTCGAAGGCGTGGCGATCCGCGCCTACAGCAAGATCGTGTCGCATACCGTCCAGCGCGGCATGAAGCTGATGCCAAACGTCAAAAACATCATCGCTGTCGCCTCGGGCAAGGGTGGTGTTGGCAAATCGACCACGGCGGTCAACCTGGCGCTGGCCCTGTCCGCCGAAGGCGCCAGCGTCGGCATCCTCGATGCCGACATCTACGGTCCGTCGCAGCCGATGATGCTGGGCGTGTCGGGCCGTCCGTTGAGCCATGACAACAAGACCATGGAACCGCTCGAGAACCACGGCATCCAGGTGTCGTCGGTCGGCTTCATGATCGACCCGGACGAGCCGATGGTGTGGCGCGGCCCGATGGCCAGCGGCGCGCTGCAGCAGTTGCTCGAGCAAACCAATTGGCGCGACCTCGACTACCTGATCGTCGACATGCCACCGGGTACCGGCGACATCCAGCTGACCCTGTCGCAGAAAGTGCCGGTCACCGGCGCCGTGATCGTCACCACGCCGCAAGACATCGCCCTGCTCGACGCGCGCAAGGGCCTCAAGATGTTCGAGAAGGTCGGGATACCGATCCTGGGCGTGGTCGAGAACATGAGCACCCACACCTGCACCAACTGCGGCCACACCGAAGCAATCTTCGGCCACGGCGGCGGCGAGAAGATGTGCGCCGACTTCGGCATCGACTTCCTGGGCGCGCTGCCACTGACCATGGCGATCCGCGAGCAGGCCGACGCCGGCCGTCCGACCGTGGTGGCCGACCCAGAGGGCGCCGTGGCTGCCGTCTACAAGCAGATCGCCCGTAAAGTGGCGGTCAAGATCGCCGACAAGGCAAAGGACATGAGCAGCAAGTTCCCGACCATCGTGGTCAAGAACGACTGATCCTGAGCGGGGCGCCATGCCCCGCTTCGCAGGGCGCTGTTCGCGTTAGTTCTGCAAAAAGACGGCTCAGCCTGGTTTGATGGTGACGGAAAGCAACTGGGCTGGCGTGATCAGGTGCCTTGCATCAAGTACTCGTCGCCAGCCCGAGTAATGGATGAGATAGCGGCTCGCGATACCGTGAAAGCGCACCAACCATCGCTTGAAACGGCTGTGCCAGCCATTCACATGGTTCAGGTGGATCGTGCCCCGCGCCCGCTCGCCTGCGCGCAGATTGATGGTCTCGTGGGCGATGCCTTGTCGCTTGGCAAATGCAGGATAAGCAGCGGCCCCGTCGCTGATCAGGAGACAGTCCGGTGCCAGCACCGGCCCCAGGCATTGCCCGAGTTGCGCGCTACTCACCGGACCGCGCCCGCAATGAAAATCCAGGGCATCGCTGCCGCGGGCGCAGACCACCAGCAGGCATTCGTGGTCGCGTCCGATGCCGCGATGGCTGGCCACGCCGCCGCGCCGACGCGGCGGGCGGGTCAGGCGCCGCGATCCCTTCTGCGATTCCAGTAAATAGGTTTCGTCCGCTTCGACCGTGCCGGTCAGGCGCGCTGGCCGCTCGTGCGTGAAGCCGGCCACCATGCGGTGACGCCAGCGGAAGCTGGTCGTGCGATGGACTCGGACCGCCTCGGCACTGGCGCGTACAGTGCGCGAATCAAGCAGGCACTGCAAATAAGCAAGCCAGCATTCCTTCTTTCGTAGGCGTGCCAGTTTGGTACCGGTCAATGCATTGTAGCTACGACCGCATGCGAGGCAGCGCCAGCGCTGCAGGTCGCTGGCCTGCCCACAACGGTGGGAGCGCGCGCCGCCGCATCGCGGACAGCATTTTCCGGCCGCTGCTTGTTCGATCAGCGCGATGCACGCGAATGCATCTCCGACACCGCCGAGCCAGGTGCGCAATTGCTCCTGTTCGTCATGCCGCAGCGCCAGACCGCGCAAGGCGGCAAACAGGGTCGTAAAGTCCAGACTATCCACGGCCGCCTCTTGAGGTTGACTCGACAGTGACTGAGACCGAGTTGGATAACAAAGGGTTCGCTGAATTAACGCGAACATCGCCCTGTTGTTGGCGCGCGTCATTCGTTTCGCATGCCGAAAAGGCGCCCGGCAGTCAGCGCTTTCCTGCTAACTGTCTGTTTGAAAATAAAGTCGTTAGGAAATTCCCTACCTACACTCTGAGCTTGAGTGTCCATGGCGCAAGAGTGCGCAACGGTAACCGGGAATTCCATGAACGAGGACAGCACACAGCGGTGGAGCGGGCGTTACCTGGACGTCGCGCACCGCTTCATCCCGGTCGCGCTGCAGCAGGACGCCGCGCAGACCGCGCGCGCCGGCAATGTCGTGAATGCGGCGGTAATGGCCGGCACCGCCGGGCCGCTGTATGCGCTCGCCTACTGGTTGCTGGGCCTGGAAACGGCCGCCGTCGAGATCCTGCTGTGCTGCGCGGTGATGCTGGCGGCGCCGCCGGTACTGCGCCTGAGCGGCAGCGTGGTGATGGCGCGCGAACTGTTCCTGTGCGCGCTGTTCTTCAATTTCAGTTGGCTCAGCTGGCACCTGGGCGGGATCGTCTCGCCCACCGTCAGCTGGCTGATCACGGGCCCGGTAGTGGCCATGTTTTTGGGCGGGAAGCACTGCGCCGGCTTCTGGCTGGCCATGAGCTGCGCCAGCGCGATCCTGATCTACCTGCTCGAAGCGAACGGCCTGGCCCAGCCACTGACGCCTGCTACCTACATGCCGCTGCTGCACCTGGTGTGCGACCTCGGCCTGTACGTCGTGGTGCTGGTGTTTGTGCTGCTGTTCGAGCTGACCAAGAACGACGGTTTTTCGCGCCTGCGCCAGGCGCTGGCCACGATCAACGAGCTGGCGATCCGCGATGAGCTGACCGGCATCCACAACCGCCGCTTCCTGCTCGACCTGGTGGAGAAGGAAAAAGAGCGCGCCGATCGCAATGGCAGCGAATTTTGCCTGTGCCTGTTCGACATCGATTTTTTCAAGCGCATCAACGATAGCTATGGCCATGCGGCCGGCGACGCGGTGCTGCGCGCCTTCGCCCAGGCGGTGCAAGGCCAGTTGCGCGCGCTCGATGCCTTCGGGCGCTATGGCGGCGAAGAGTTCCTCCTGATGCTGCCCGAGACGCCGGCCGCGAGCGCGATCGCGCTGGCCGAACGGGCGCGCGGCGTGGTCGAGGGCCTGCGCTGCCTGGACGCCGATGGCGCCATCACCCTGACGGTGTCGGTCGGCGTGGCCGAATACCGGCTCGGCGAAAAAGTGGCGCAGACCATCGGGCGCGCCGACCAGGCCCTGTACCTGGCCAAGTCGGGCGGGAGAAATCGTGTGCTGTGCCATGGCGAGGACGGACCGGCCGAATTCGCCGCGCCGCTGACGGCGCCGGTAGCCGTGGCGCACACCCCGCTCGAGGGCGGCGACGGCTTCCAGCGTGGCGACGCCCGGCGCGACCAGCTCACCGGATTGCTGAACCGGCGCCTGCTGCGCGACCGCTTGCGCCATGCGCTGGACCGCGCGCGCCGCAATGGCCGCACGGTGGCGCTGCTGCTGTTGAACATCAACCGCTTCAAGGAGATCAACGACGCCCTCGGCTACGAGGCGGGCGAGGCGCTGCTGCACCAGGCCGGCCATGCGATCCGGCGCTGCCTGCGCGACTGCGACACGGTGGCGCGCTGGGGCGGCGACGAATTCGTGGCCTTGCTCGAAGACCTGGGCGGCCAGGCCGACGCCCAGCTGGTGGCCGACAAGATCCTGGACCGCTTCACGGCGCCGCTGTCGGTCGCCGGGCGCGATTGCTATGTCACGCTGGCGGTCGGCATCGCGCTGTATCCGGCCGCCGACTGCGACGTCGATGCGCTGCTCAAGCGCGCCGACGTCGCCATGCGCAGCGCCAAGGGCTGGGGCCAGAACATCGTGCGCATCTACGTGGCCAATGAGGTGGCCAATGAGGTGGCCAATGAGGTGGCCAATGAGGTGGCCAATGCACCCGCCGACGCCAAGCCTGGCGCTGGCGTAGCGCCGCTGCCGCAGGGCGAGCGCCTGGCGCTCAAGAACGGCTTGCGCGACGCGCTGGCGCAGGGCCAGCTGTTCATCGAATACCAGCCGCAGGTCGAACTGCGCGAGCGGCGCGTGACCGGGGTCGAGGCACTGCTGCGCTGGCAGCATCCGGTGTACGGCCGGGTCGATCCTGGCCGCTTCATCCCGCTGGCCGAAGAGACCGGGATGATCGTCCCGATCGGCGAATGGGTGCTGCGCCGCGCCTGCCTGCAGAACCGCGCCTGGCACGCCGCCGGGCTCCCGCAAATCAAGACCGCAGTCAACCTGTCGGCGCGCCAGTTGCGCGAGCCGGGCCTGGCCGGGCGCATGCTGGCCATCCTGGAAGAGACCGGGATGCCGCCCGCCTGTCTCGACCTCGAGATCACCGAAGGCATCCTGATCGACGACCTGGCCGCCAACTGCGTCGTGCTGAGCCAGTTGCGGGCGGCCGGCGTGCTGGTCTCGATCGACGATTTCGGCACCGGTTACTCGAGCCTGAACTACCTGTGCGAGCTGCCGGTGGACATCCTCAAGATGGACGGCCTGTTCGTACGCCGCCTGGGGACGGGCGGCCGCGCGCGCGCCTACGCCATCGCCGACAGCATCGTGGCGATGGCCCATCGCCTGGGCCTGTCCGAGATCGCCGAATCGGTCGAGACCGCGCAGCAGCTGGGCGACCTGTGCGCGATGGGCGTCGACGCCGCCCAGGGTTACCTGTTCGACCGGCCACTGGCGCCCGAACTGGTGGCTGCGCTGCTGGCGCGCCAGGCCCGCGAACTGGCCGATGCGCCAGCGCCATCGCCCCGCATATTTGAATCCGTCAATGGAGAACGCCGTGCAACATGAACCGATTCCGTTCGACCCCGCGCGCGATCCGGCGGTCCTTGGCGCCTCGGGCGCCCTGGACGGCAATGTCGCCTGCTATGCGCAGCCGCGCGGCCCCGACCTGCTGCGCCGGGCCGGCGCGCTCGACGCCTGGGTACAACTGCGCGCCCGTCACGGCGTGTGGCCGTATGGCAGGGTGCTCGATGGCCCGCCCGGGCCGATCGCCAGCGTGGCCGCCGACGGCGAGGAGCCCGCGCGCGGCATCAATTTCGCGTCCCAGGATTATTTATCGCTGGCGGCCCACCCTGCGGTGCACGAGGCGGCGCGGCGCGCGCTGCACGACGCCGGCCCGCACAGCGCCGGCTCGGCCGTCTTGCTGGGCAATACCCGCTACTCGCAGGCGCTGGAGGGCGCGCTGGGCGAGCTCCTTGGCCTGGACCAGCTGGTGCTGTTCCCGACCGGCTGGGCGGCGGCCTTCGGCGCCATCACCGCCCTGGTGCACTCGCTCGATTACGTGGTGATCGATGCCCTGGCCCATGCTTCGCTGCGCCAGGGCGCGGCCTGCGCCACCCGCAATGTGCTGGTGCACAGGCACCTTGATTGCGACCATGTACGCGAGCTGCTGGCGCGGATCCGCGCGACGGATGCGGTCAACGCCATCCTGGTGGTGACCGAGGGCCTGTTCAGCATGGACGCCGACAGCCCCGACCTGCCGCTGCTGCAGCACCTGTGCCGCGAATACGGCGCGACCCTGCTGGTCGATGTCGCCCACGACCTGGGCGCGCTGGGGCCGGGCGGCGGCGGGGTACTGGCCAGCCAGCGCATGCTGGGCAAGGCCGACATCGTGATGGGCAGCTTTTCCAAGACCTTCGCCACCAATGGCGGCTTCGTCGCCTGCGCCCAGCCGGTGGCGCGGCGCCAGCTGCAGCTGTACGCCGGGCCGCACATGTTCTCGAACGCCTTGTCGCCAATGCAGGCGGCAGTGGCATTGGCGAGCCTGGCCATCGTCGCATCAACAGAGGGCGACGCACTGCGCGCCGACCTGCTGCGCAACGCGGTCGAGCTGCGCGCACTGCTGGGTTGTTCGGGCCTGCATTGCCTGGGCGGCCCGTCGCCGATCGTGCCGGTATGGACCGGCCTCGAGGCCGCGGCGCGGGTGGCCGGCATGCTGCTGGCGCGTGACGCCGTGTTCGTCAATCCGGTCGAATTTCCCGGCGTGCCGCTTGGCGCGGCGCGGTTGCGGCTGCAGTTGATGGCCCGGCATACGCCAGCCCAGCTGCGGCGCGGCGCCAGCCTGGTGGCCAATGCCTGCAACCGCGCCGGCGCCGGGCACCGGCCGGGCCAGCGCGGCCAGGAGCGCTATCGTGGCTGAGGGCGAGCCGCTGCACGCGACGTTCGTCATCCGGCAACTGGAACGCCACGCGCGCACTGCGCCCGACCGCATCGCCTTTACTTTCGTGCGCGAGGACGGGCGCGAAGAATCCCTCGACTATGGCGAACTGGCCGCGCGCGTCGACGCGCTGGCCGGCATGCTGGCGCAGGCGGCGGCGCCGGGAGAGCGTGCGCTGCTGCTGTATCCGCCAGGCCTGGCGTTCGTGACCGCCTTCTTCGCCTGCCTGCGCGCCGGCCTGGTGGCGGTGCCGGCGCCGCTGCCGCGCCGCCATGGCGGCGAGCGCCACCTGCGCGCGCTGCTGGTCGATGCCGATCCGGCGCTGGCGCTGGCCGCGCGCGAGGCCGGGCCTGCGCTGGCCCCGATCATGGAGGGAGGGCGCACGCGCCTGCTGTGCATCGAGGCTGAGGGCGGCGCGCCGGCGCCGCTGCCGGCGGTCGGGCTGGACGCGCTGGCCTTCATCCAGTACACCTCCGGTTCGACCATGGCGCCGCGCGGGGTCGAGGTCGGCCACGCCAGCCTGGCCGCCAACGTCGCCATGATCCGCGCCGCCTTCGGCTTCGACGCCGGCAGCGTGATGGTGAGCTGGCTGCCGCCGTTCCACGACATGGGCCTGGTGGGCAGCATCGTGACCCCGGTCAGCGTGGGCTTTCGCTCGGTCTTGATGGCGCCAGCGACCTTCCTGCGCCAACCGCGGCGCTGGCTGGAAGCAATCCACGCCTACCGCGCCACCTGCGCCGGCGCGCCCGATTTCGCCTGGGACCTGTGCGCGCGCCGCGTCACGCAAGCAGACAAGGCCTGGCTCGACCTGTCCTGTCTCACGGTGGCCTATAACGGCGCCGAACCGGTGCGCGCGGCCACCGTGCGCCGCCTGTTCGCGGCGTTCGCCGAATGCGGCCTGAAACCCGGCGCGATCTTTCCCTGCTACGGCCTGGCCGAGCACACCCTGCTGGCGGCCGGCGGCCCACGCGGACAGGCGCCACGCATGCTGGCCATCAGCCAGTCGCGGCTCGAGGCGGGCCAGGTGCGCGAGGCCGAGCGCAGCGACCCCGATGCGCGCGAGCTGGTCAGTTGCGGCCCGCCGGCGCCGGGTGTGGACTTGCTGGCGGTCGACCCGGACAGCTGCCGCCCGGCGGGGCCGGGGCGGGTCGGCGAGATCTGGCTGGCCGGCGCCGCCGTGGCGCGCGGCTACCGCAACGCGCCAGGCGCGGCGCAAGCCAGTTTCGAGGGCCGCCTGCTTGACGGTGCCGGGCCCTGGCTGCGCACGGGCGACCTGGGCTTCGTGCGCGACGGCGAGCTGTATATCACTGGCCGCATCAAGGACCTGGTGATCGTCAATGGCCGCAATCTGTACCCGCAGGACCTCGAGATGCTGGTGGAAGAGGTGGCCGGCTTCCTGGAGCCGAACCGCTGCGCGGTATTCGGCATCGACGACGGCGGCCAGGAACGGCTGGCGATCGTGATCGAGGCCGATCGGCGACTGGTGCGCATCGCGCGCCGGGGCCAGGCCGATGGTGCCAGCCTGGCCCAGCTCGACGCGCTGGCCCAGCGCATCCGCAGCGCGGTGGCCAGCCGCTTCGGCACCACGGTCGCGCTGCTGGTGCTGGTGCGGCCCGGGACCTTTCCGCGTACCAGCAGCGGCAAGGTGCAGCGCGCGCTGTGCCGTGCGCTGGCCACATGCGGCGAGCTCGATGTGGTGTACGCGGCGAAGAATCCCGGGCAAGATCGCCACCCGCGCCGGCGCAGTGGCGACGCGGACGCGCTGGACGCCGCCGAAAGCAGCCGGCGCACGGCCGCCGGGATGCGCGACTGGCTGCGGCGCTGGGCGCCGCGCCGGCTCGACTCGCGCCTGATGGACGAGCGCCGCACGATGCCGCCGCACGTCCTGCTCGACCTGGGCAATCACGGCTTCCTCGGCATGCAGGCCCCGCTTGCGCTGGGCGGCAAGGCGCTGGCGACCGGCGATCTGCTGCAGCTGATGGAGCAGCTGGCCGCGATCGACCTGACCCTGGCCACGGCGGTCGGCGTGCACAACGGCCTGGGCTTGCGGCCCTTGCTGCGCTTCGCCCCCGAACGCCTGCGCGCGGCGGTGGCGCCGCACCTGGCCGGCGGGCGCCAACTGGCAGCGTTCGCGCTGACCGAACCGGCGGCCGGCGCCAATCCGCTGGCGATGCGCACCCGTGCCCAGCGCTGCGCCGGTGGCTGGCGCCTGAACGGCGACAAGCACCTGATCGGCCTGGCCAACTGGGCCGGCTGGATCACGGTGGTGGCGCGCGCACTGGGTGAGGACGGCATCGCGCTGGGGACGGTGGCGCTGCTGCTGCCGGACGACGCGCCGGGCCTGCACCAACAAGCCGAGGCGCTGACCATGGGCATGCGCGCCATGGTCCAGAACGCGCTGCGCTTCGACGATGTGTTCGTGCCCGACACCCACGTGCTGGGCCAGCCGGGCGCCGGGATGGAAGTGGCGCGCGACGCGATGGCCTTCGCCCGGCTCGGCATCGGCGCGCTGTGCGTGGGCGGCATGAAGCGCTGCGCCCAGCTGATGCTGCGCTACGCCAGCCGGCGCGAGGTGGCCGGCGGGCGTCTGTTGGAGCATCCGGTGACCTTGGCGCGGCTGGACGACCTGACCAATGCGATCGGCGCGCTCGAGGCGCTGGTAAGGGCGCTGGGTGCGCACGACGAGCGTGGCGCCGGCCTGCCGCAAGAGGCCTGCATGGCCTGCAAATGCCTGGCCTCGGAGCTGCTGTGGGAAGCCGCCGACATGGCGATGCAGCTGCTGGGCGGGCGCGGCTACCTGGAACCGAGCCTGGCGCCGCTCCTGATGCGCGATGCGCGTGTGATGCGCATCCTGGAAGGCCCGACCGAGGCGCTGTACGTGCACCTCGGCGCCGCTGCTCTGGAGGGTGGCTGTCTGGCGTTCGCCGCCGACGTGATCGACAGCCGGGACGGGCGCCCGGCCGTGCAGCAGGCGCGCGCGGCGCTGCAGGCGGCAGGGACGGCGTGCCCATCCTACGCGGCCGGGGAATTGTGCGCCTGGACCCTGCTGGTGGCGGCCTGCGGCGACGGTCCGTACGCCGGCTGGGCGCGACGGCGCTGGTCGGTGCTGCTGGCGCAACTGGGTCAGCCAGTCGCGCAGGCGGCGCCGGCGAGCCTTGCGGCGCGCATCGCCGCCTATGCCGACGCGATCGGCGTGCCGGACCAGGACGCGGCCGGGGAGGGCCGCGAGCGCGATCCGTTACTGGGGCCGGAGTGGGTGGCCGATGCGCAGGAACAGGTATTGTTGGCACGGGGAGTGCCGGGGACTCCAGGGACAGGACCGGGCGACACCCGTGACCTGGTGCGGCGCTGCCTGCGATACGGTCTGGATGGGGGCGTCGACACGCTGGACGACGACCAGCCCTTCGCCGAGGTGGGGCTCGATTCGCTGTCGGCGATGCCGGTGGCGCTGGAGCTGGAGCGCCAGACCGGGATGACGATCAATGCCGAGCTGTTATACGAGTACCAGACGGTGGCCACCCTGGGCGCCTATCTCGATGCCAGGCGGGCGGGGGCGGCGCCTGGCTCAGGGGCGCAGGGCGGCTGACCGCTACCGCCGCGGGCAGGGCAAGGGAGTAAAATAGACCTTTTACCTGATTGCTTCCTGCCATGACCGTCCGCACCCGATTCGCTCCCAGCCCGACCGGCTACCTCCACCTCGGCGGCGCGCGCACCGCGCTGTATTCCTGGGCCTATGCCCGCCACTTCGGCGGCACCTTCATCCTGCGCATCGAGGACACCGATCTCGAACGGTCCACGCCCGAAGCGGTGCAGGCGATCCTGGACGGCATGAAGTGGCTGGGCCTGGAGCACGACGAAGGCCCGTTCTACCAGATGCAGCGCATGGATCGCTACCGCGAGGTGGTCAAGGGCATGCTCGACGCCGGCACCGCCTACCTGTGTTACTGCTCGCCGGACGAAGTCGAAGCGATGCGCGAGCGCATGCGCGCGGCCGGCGAGAAGCCGCGCTATGACGGCACCTGGCGTCCGGAACCGGGCAAGACCCTGCCGGCCGTGCCGGAAGGCGTCAAGCCGGTGGTGCGCTTCAAGAATCCGCTGGACGGCGAAGTGACCTGGGTCGATGTGGTCAAGGGCCCGATTACGATCGGCAACAAGGAGCTCGACGACCTGGTCATCGCGCGTCCGGACGGCACCCCGACCTATAACTTCTGCGTCGCGGTCGACGACTGGGACATGCAGATCACCCACGTGCTGCGCGGCGACGACCACGTCAACAACACCCCGCGCCAGATCAACATCTTGCGCGCGCTCGGCGCCGAGCTGCCGCAGTACGGCCACCTGCCGATGATCCTGGGCGCCGACGGCCAGAAGCTGTCCAAGCGCCACGGCGCGGTGAGCGTGATGGAATACCCGGAGCAGGGCTATCTGCCAGAGGCGATGCTGAACTACCTGGCGCGCCTGGGCTGGAGCCACGGCGACGACGAGATCTTCTCGATGCAGCAGTTCACCGAGTGGTTCAACCTGGAACACCTGACCGCCTCGGCGGCGCAGTTCAATCCCGAGAAACTGGGCTGGCTGAACAATCACTATATCAAGCATACCGACAACGAGCGTCTGGCCCAGCTGGCGCTGCCCAAGCTGGAACGCGACGGCGCACGTTTCGACGGCGCCCCGGCCTTGCCGACCGTGCTGGGCCTGATGAAGGAGCGGGTCAACACGATCAATGAGCTGGCCGATGCGGCGATGCTGTTCTACCGCGATCCGCAAGCGGATCCCGAGTTGCTGGCCCTGCACCTGACCGAGGCGGTGCGCGGTGCGCTGGCCACCTTCGCCGAACGCTGCGCCACGGTGGAGTGGAACAAGGCGGCGCTGGCGGCCATGATGAAGGAAGTGCTGGCCGCGCACAGCCTCAAGATGCCGCAACTGGCGATGCCGCTGCGCCTGCTGTTGACCGGACAGTTGCAGACGCCGGCAATCGATGCGGTGCTGGAGTTGTTTGGCCGCGAGGTCGTGCTGGCGCGGGTGCAGAAGGGGCTGTAACACGGCCTGACATATGGATCTGGATGCGGCCCCGTCATGAGGGCCGTCATGCTGGCTGTAATAAGGCGTAGGGCTGGCGGCGAAGCCGCCAACCCTACGTTGTAGATGCACGCGGTGCCGGTTGAGTATGTTGTAGATGCACGCGGTGCCGGTTGAGTATGTTGTAGATGCACACGGCGCCGGTGGAATACGGCGAACACGCATGACATCGAGTGTCCGAATGAAGTCGTGCACAATCGCTAAAATCAGACTTTGCGAAATGCAAGGTCGTCCTATATAATGCTCGCACTTCAGCGCTGCGGGGGTATAGCTCAGCTGGGAGAGCGCTTGCATGGCATGCAAGAGGTCAGCGGTTCGATCCCGCTTACCTCCACCAACTCTGAAGTGGTAGCAAGGTAGTAGAGCAGTAAAAGTAGTAATCGGTTGTTCCCGGTCCCTATCGTCTAGAGGCCTAGGACATCACCCTTTCACGGTGAGTACCGGGGTTCGAATCCCCGTGGGGACGCCAGGTAACTGGCAAGAATGACCGGACGAAGGCAGCGCAAGCGGCACTAGTCGAAGTGGTAGCAGTGTAGTAAGATGTTGTTTTCGCGTAGGGGGTATAGCTCAGCTGGGAGAGCGCTTGCATGGCATGCAAGAGGTCAGCGGTTCGATCCCGCTTACCTCCACCACGTTGGAAAGCAGCAGAGCAGTATCGGAAGTTACTAGGGTCCCTATCGTCTAGAGGCCTAGGACATCACCCTTTCACGGTGAGTACCGGGGTTCGAATCCCCGTGGGGACGCCAAGAATTTGGCAATGCGCCGCGCCAGCGGCGGCGCAAGCAAGGTAGTCGGTAGTTTAAGTTTTGTGCAGTTTTAGGTCCCCATCGTCTAGAGGCCTAGGACATCACCCTTTCACGGTGAGTACCGGGGTTCGAATCCCCGTGGGGACGCCAGCTTAAAACCGGAGTAGACCAACGCGCATGCGCGGAGAGGTGCTCCGGTTTTTCTATTGTGCTGGTATATTTGCAGCCTATACAGGTTGAGCGGTTAAGCAGTAAGATTGCAGCTAGTTGTATAGCAGTAGTACAGTTTTAGGTCCCCATCGTCTAGAGGCCTAGGACATCACCCTTTCACGGTGAGTACCGGGGTTCGAATCCCCGTGGGGACGCCAGACAGGAAGCCGGAGCCGGCCACGCGAGTGGGGCTCCGGTTTTTTTTGGGCGGACGCCGTGCGGTGAGGCGATCCCATCAGGCGTGATCGCCTCATGCGCGAACCGCGCGCGCTGCGCCCATCACGCGCGCTGCTCACAACGCCTTATTGCGCCGACCGCGCGCTACTCACCATCCAGACGGTCTCAGCCCTCCAAACGGAAATGGCACTCCGCCTGACTGGCCGGCGCCGCCCATGCCGGGCGGTGCCATGCCCATGCGCGCGCCATCACCCAGCCCCGTGGCAAACATGCCGGCCGGAATGCCGAAACCGGCAGCCGCGCTCTGCCAGGCCATGCCCGGCTGCGCCACCGGCAAGCCCAGTGCCACCAGGGCATCCGGCAAACCATAGCCGATCCGGGTCGGATCGCTCAGCGTGACGGGGCGCGCACTCATGCGCAACACCTGGAACAGGCGTTCGACCCGTTCTGGCGAGCGTGGCATGGCCATGGACTGGAACTCGGGGCGGTGCGCGAGTACCAGGGCGGCCAGGCCGGTGACATGGGGTGCAGCCATCGAGGTGCCGTCCCAGGCGGCGAAATTATTGGGCGGCACCGACGACACCACGGCCACGCCCGGTGCGCAGATATCGACCTGGGGGCCGAAACAGCTGAACTTGGCCGTAAAATAGCCCTGCATATCGACATCGGGGCCAATCGTCTCGGAATGATAGCTATCTGGCGGAAATTCACCGATCTTTCCGATCGCCGCCACCGCCAGCACGTGCGGCGACGATCCCGGATACTGCACGGCCGCAGCTGAATTGCCGGCAGCGGCGATGCAGGCGACGCCCGCCTGCCTGGCGCGCACGATCTGCCGCTCGAGTGCCTCGGAGGGCGCGGAGCCCCCCAGGCTCATATTGACCACGTCGATCCCCTGTTCGATGCAGTATTCGAGCGCGTCGATCAACTGGCTGACCTGGCCGCCGGGGAATAGCTTGCAGACGTGGAGCTCGGCTTCTGGCGCGAAGCCGCGGATGCCCCAGGCCGGATCGGCGGCGGCGATCACGCCGCTGCAGTGCGAACCATGCCCGAGCGTATCGACGTTCCAGGTGGAGCGGTCGACATTTTTATTGATGACATCGAAACCGCTGCGGATCTGGTTCAGGTTGCCGTGCGTGGTGGCGGCGCCTGAATCGATGACGGCGATCTTGACGCCGCGGCCGCGGAATTGCTGCGGCACCTGGTCGAGGCGCATGGCGCGCGCGCCCCATCCCATGGCGGATTGCTGCGGCATGTCGCGCAGCGCCGGCCAGTCGGCCAGCGCACGCAGCATGACCACGTTCGGCTCGTCCAGGCTCAGGTCGGGGTCGCGCTGGTAGAGGCTCCAGTAATCGGTGCGCGGCTTGACGTACAGGCCGCTGATGGTATGCGCGTCTTCGCCGAACAGGCGCAGGCGGGCAATGCCGTCGGGGCCGGTTACCCCGGTGCTCGGCAGCGCCCCGCCGAACAGCGAGACCTCGACCTCGGGCAGCGGTGCGCCATCCTTGCCGATCACGGCCAGCAGCAGCTCGGCCTGCTGCCCCTGGTAGGGCGTGAGCGAGCTGACCAGGTCGGGGCGGCGCAGCATGGGGTCGAGCAGTTCGAGATGCTGGTCGCGCTCGACCAGCAACTGGCCCTGGCCGCGCTGCAGCAGTTCGCCAGCTTTCTGGTCGGTCATGCGCGCCACCACCACGCCATCGACCGGCTCGCCCATGGAGGCGGGGCCGATGCCGGCCGGCGCCATGCCGCCGCGGGTGGCGATGGTGTCGACCACCTCGATGTCGGGCAGGGTGTGCAGCGCCTGCTGTACGGCCGACAGGCCCAGCGGTGCGCCCCAACTGCTGACGCCGAAGGCGCCGCCGAGCGTCGTGCGCGGCGCGACCAGGTATTTCTTCTTGCGTTCGGCGACCGGGCGGCCGCGCGCAATCGTGGCGGCGCCATCCTCACCGCGGTCAGCGGCGCCATCGGCGGCGGCAGTGCGCCTGCTCCCGTTGCCGCCAGCGACGGAGGCAGAAGTGGATTCGGGCGTCTCCTGGGGCTCGCCGGTGGCGCTTTTCGTATGTTTTTGCATGTCTTGTCCTTTGCCCGGCGCAGCTCAGTCAGACAGCGAGAGCGGCTGGTCGGGTTCGATCGTTAACTGGTGAAGAGTCTGTTGCCGCAGCCGCTCTGCGGTCGGCGCGTCGGTCTCGACTACAGCCGTATGCGGCGGCCCGGAAGAGGGGCCGATAATGTCGACCAATTGCACAGCAGGTTCGGCGCCCAGGGTCGAGAGAAATTGGGCAAGTGCGTTGTCGTCGCTGGCGGCGCGCACGATGTAGCGGTAGAGCGGGGTAGGCGGGGATGCCGGCATGGCGAAGCTCCTGAGTGCGGCCCACCGCTGGCGCGTGCCAGGCGGCGGGCCGGTGCGGGTTAGCGGTTAGTGCACGGTTTGCTGGCCGCCGAACTGCTGCTGCGCGCCATACGGCAGTTGCTGTGCGCCATAGGGCACTTGCTGGCCGCCATACTGCTGTTGCTGGGCATACGGATCAACCGAGAGCGGCACATAGCGGCCGAGCTGGGCCGCAACACCGCCGATGGCGGCGCCAAGACCCTGGTTGCCGAGTTGCTCGCCGATGAAGCCGCCGACCGGACGCGCATATTGGGTGATGGCGTTGCTGACCCAGCCCTGCGGCGCGATCTGGCCGCCTTGCTGGGCGGCTTGCTGGGCGACCTGTTGCAGCACGGCCTGCTGTTGCTGGACCTGCTGCAGCATCTGCTGCAGTTGTTGCTGCAGGACTTGCAGCTGCTGCAACTGGACCAGCGGCGACGGTTGCTGTTGCAGGGCTTGTTGCGGATCTTGGGCATCGGCGCCAAATGGCACCAGGCGGCCGAACTGCGAGCCTTGGCTGATGATATTGCCGAGCGTGCGGTTGCCGGTCAGGCCGCCGACGATCGCGCCGGCCGGCTTGCCGATCGTGGAGATCAGGTTACCGAAGAAACCTTGTGGCGCCAGCTGGCCTTGCTGTTGCTGCTGCAGTTGCTGCTGTTGTTGCAGCTGCTGCAATTGCTGGAGCTGCTGCAGTTGCTGCAACTGCTGGATTTGTTGTGGGTCGATCTGTTGCCCGCCGAGGCCCGACGGATCGGCCGAGAACGGCGATATGCTCCCGAGGATGCCGCCGGCCGTTTCGCCGATGCGGCCACCCAGGCCCGCATTATTGAACAATCCTCCAATGCCGCGCCCGACCAGGCCGCCCAATGGCCCGCCAAAAACGCCGCCGAGCAGGCCTTGCGGTGCGAACTGTTGCGGCACGAAAGCTGGTGCGCCATAGCCTGCTGGTTGAAACTCATTCATGGTAACTCCTCCGGGTAGTCGGCCGAGTCGCGGCAGGCAGGAAGCGGGTAGGCGCCTGACGCGATCGGCCGTGTTCACATGGTTCGCACCCCGGCAGGACCGGTGGTGCGACGCTAAGGGCAGGGAGAGCTGTCATCGAGGCCGCCTTCCCTGCAGGTAGGCGTTCGACCAAGTGCTGATGACGAAGTTTTCGCTGGATGGTGGTTGTGGCGTGCTTTACTTTTGCTCATTGCGATAACGCAGACGCGTGCCAGAAAGCGGAGAAATTCTTCGCGCCTTGCACTGTCTTCAGAGAAATTCTGGCACTTGGCGGTAGAATGACGGCCCCGCCGCCAAGGCCCGCCCCGCCGATTACCAGCCCATGTCCCACAACGTTTCCGCGCCGTCGCTGGCCATCTTCTGCAAGGTCGTCGACAACTACGGCGACATCGGTATCTGCTGGCGCCTGGCGCGCCAGTTGCGCCTCGAGCACGGGGTCGCGGTCACGCTGTGGGTGGACGACCTTGCCAGCTTTCGCCGCATCTGTCCGCAAGTCGATCCTGCCGCCTCCGGGCAGGCAGTGCAGGGCGTCAAGGTGTGCCATTGGCGCGGCCAGGATGGCGACTACGCCGCCGCCGACATCCCCGATGTTGTCATCGAGTTCTTCGGCTGCGAACTGCCGCCGTCCTATGTTGAGGCGATGGCGGCGCGCACCCCGCGTCCGGTATGGATCAACTACGAAGGCCTGACGGCCGAAGAATGGGTCGAAGGCTGTCACCGGCTGCCGTCGATGCACCCGCGGTTGCGTCTGACCAAGCATTTCTTTTTCCCCGGCTTCAATGAACGCACCGGCGGCCTGCTGCACGAGGCCGATCTCGATGCGCGCCGCCGCGCCTTCCAGCAGGATCCGGTCCAGGTCGCCGACTTTCTCGCGCGCCTTGGCGTTACGCCGCAAGAGGCCGCCGGCCGCAAGGTATCGCTGTTCTGCTACCCCGATGCGCCGCTGGAAGGCCTCTTGCGTGCCTGGCAGGATGATGTACAGGCAACCCTGTGCCTGGTGCCGGAAGGCGTGGCGCGCGAGCAGGTCGCAGCTTTCATCGGCGCTGCGGCGCTGGCGGGCGCGAGCGCCACCCGTGGCAAGCTTATCCTGCGGGTCGTGCCCTTCGTGCCGCAAGCGGATTACGATCTGCTGCTGTGGGCCTGCGACCTGAACTTCGTGCGCGGCGAAGATTCCTGGGTGCGCGCACAATGGGCCGGGCGCCCCTTTATCTGGCACATTTATCCGCAGGACGAGAACCTGCATCACAAGAAGCTGCGCGCCTTCCTGCAGGCGTACGCGCAAGGCCTGCCGGTGCTGGATGCATTCACCCTCGGATGGAATGGCGCACAGCCAGTGGCCGACTGGAGCGCGGCGTGGACGGCGCTCGAGGCCGAGCTGCCAGCCATCGTGGTCCGTGCCGAGTCATGGCAAGAGCAGGTGACGGCGCATGGTGATTTGGCGACGAAGCTGCTTGATTTCGTGCGCGAGCTGGGGCAGGCCGGGGAAAACAGCGTATAATGCCCGGTTAGTTTCTAACGGATTCCGACGATCAAACGCAGGTCCCGAGGCCTTCGGCCCATCAGCCCGCGATGATTTAATGCAACTATCTTTTTACGTAAAATACTATGAAACCCGCAAAAGAAATTCGTGTTGGCAACATCATCATGGTCGATGAAAAGCCGTTCATCGTGCTGCGTTCCGACGTCAATGGCTCGAGCCGCACGGGCTTCACCTACAAGTGGAAGATGAAGAATCTTCTGACCAATGCGCCACTGGAGAACGTGTTCCGTGGCGACGACAAGTTCGACGTCGTCGTGCTGGACAAGAAGCCGGTCACCTACTCGTACTTCGCTGACCCGCTGTACGTCTTCATGGATGCCGACTACGAACAGTTCGAAATCGAAGAAGAGAACCTCGGCGACGCGCTGCACTACCTGAAAGACGGTATGGAATGCGAAGCCGTGTTCTATGATGGTAAGGCAATCTCGGTCGAACTGCCGACCATCATCGCTCGCCAGATCATTTACTCGGAACCAGCTGTCAAGGGCAACACTTCGGGCAACGTCCTGAAGGAAGCCAAGCTGGAAAACGCGATCGAAGCCCACCAGCACACCATCATGGTGCCGCTGTTCGTGAGCCAGGACGACGTGATCGAGATCGACACCCGTACCAACGAGTACAAGAAAGTCGTGCGTAACTAAGCACAGGCTGTTCAAAGAAAAACGCTGCCTCGGCAGCGTTTTTTTTTGGAATCGATCGTACCCCGTAGGGTATCGTCCGATCGTTGCTCAGCGACGCAGCTGCGACAAATCCCGCACCGCCCCACGATCGGCCGACGTGGTCAACGCCGCATACGCCTGCAGCGCCTGCGACACATACCGCTCACGCCCCACTGGCTGCCACGCATCCTGCCCACGCGCTTCCATCGCCGCGCGCCGGTGCGCCAGTTCCTCGGTCGTCACGCGCAGGTTGATCGTGCGCGCAGGAATATCGATATCGATCAGATCGCCTTCTTGCACCAGCCCGATGGCGCCGCCTTCCGCAGCTTCCGGCGAGGCATGCCCGATCACCAGCCCCGACGAGCCGCCCGAGAAACGCCCGTCGGTAAACAGCGCGCACGCCTTGCCGAGCCCCTTCGACTTGATATACGAGGTCGGATACAGCATCTCTTGCATGCCCGGCCCGCCTTTCGGGCCTTCGTAGCGGATGATGACCACGTCGCCCGCATGCACGGTATCGCCCAGGATCGCTTCCACCGCCGCGTCCTGGCTCTCAAACACGCGCGCCTTGCCCGAGAACACAAGAATGCTGTCGTCCACGCCGGCCGTCTTCACGATGCAGCCCTTCTCGGCGATATTTCCGTACAGGACCGCCAGGCCGCCATCCTGCGAATAGGCGTGCTCGCGATCGCGGATGCAGCCCGCGCTGCGATCCAGGTCGTTCTGTTCGAAGCGCTCCGATTGCGAGAACGCGACCTGGGTCGGCACTCCGCCCGGCGCCGCGCGGAACCAGCGGTGCACTTCGGGATCGTCGCTGACCTTGATGTCGTACTTGTCGATCGCGGCGCCAATGCTCGGGCTGTGCACGGTCGGCAGCGAGGTGTCGAGCAGGCCGGCGCGCGCCAGTTCGCCCAGGATCGCGGGGATGCCGCCGGCGCGGTGCACGTCCTCGATATGGAATTTGTCGGTCATCGGCGCCACCTTGCACAGGCAGGGCACCAGGCGCGAGATGCGGTCGATGTCGGCCATCGTGAACTCGACTTCGGCCTCGTGGGCGGCGGCCAGCAGGTGCAGCACGGTATTGGTCGAGCCGCCCATCGAGACGTCGAGTGCCATCGCGTTCTCGAACGCAGCCTTGGTGGCGATCGAGCGTGGCAGCACCGAGTAGTCGTCGCCTTCGTAGTGGCGCTTGGCCGCGTCGACGATCAGGCGCCCGGCGCGCAGGAACAGTTCCTTGCGGTCGGCGTGGGTGGCGACGATGGTGCCGTTGCCCGGCAGCGACAGGCCGAGCGCCTCGGTCAGGCAGTTCATCGAATTGGCGGTGAACATGCCGGAACACGAGCCGCAGGTCGGACAGGCCGAGCGTTCCACTTCGGCAACGTCGGCGTCGGACACGCTGGCGTCGCCGGCCTTGATCATGGCGTCGATCAGGTCGAGCTTGATCACCTTGCGCTCGTTGTTGACCACCTTGACCACCTTGCCGGCCTCCATCGGGCCGCCCGAGACGAACACGGTCGGGATGTTCAGGCGCATCGCGGCCATCAGCATGCCGGGCGTGATCTTGTCGCAGTTCGAGATGCACACCATGGCGTCGGCGCAGTGGGCATTGACCATGTACTCGACCGAGTCGGCGATCAGGTCGCGCGAGGGCAGTGAATACAGCATGCCGCCGTGGCCCATGGCGATGCCGTCGTCCACCGCGATGGTATTGAATTCCTTGGCGACGCCGCCGGATGCCTCGATCTCGCGCGCGACCAGCTGGCCCAGGTCTTTCAGGTGCACGTGGCCGGGTACGAACTGGGTAAACGAATTGACGACCGCGATGATCGGCTTGTCGAAGTCGCCATCCTTCATGCCGGTGGCGCGCCACAGCGCGCGGGCTCCGGCCATATTGCGGCCCTGGGTGGTGGTGTGTGAACGGTAAGTCGGCATGAGGCGCTCCAGCGAAGTCGAAAAACAATGATGGCATCAGGGTGAAGGCTGGGGCTGGATTTGTCCAATATATGATCGTGATATCTGTGAGTGGTTCTGGGTATCACAGAAGTGCTGCGTATCCTGCTGTCGTGCTGCTATGCTATTGCTTTGTAATACATGGAACGGGCAGGGCATGCAGCGCAGGGATTTTGTACGACTGGGATTGACAGCTGGAGCGGCTGCTGGCGCATCCGGCCTGGCATTGGCGGCGCCTGCCACGAAAAAAACTTCCGCCAGATTCGCGCCCGAGCAGATGCTCGAGGCGGGCGTCCAGGTCCAGCAGCAAGCCATGCGCGCCGGCAAGCTGACGGCCCACGGCCTGGCCACCCGCTACCTGGCCCGCATCGAGGCGGTCGACCGCGCTGGCCCGCGCCTGCGGTCGGTGATCGAGCTCAACCCCGACGCCCTCGAGACCGCGCGCGCGCGCGACCGCGAACGCAAGGCCGGCAAGCTGCGTGGCCCGCTGCACGGCATCCCGATTCTACTGAAGGACAATATCGCCACCGGCGACAAGATGTCCACCACGGCCGGTTCGCTGGCGCTGGACGGCGTGCGCGCGGTGCGCGACGCCCACCTGGTGGCGCGCCTGCGCCATGCCGGCGCCGTCATCCTCGGCAAGACCAATCTGTCGGAGTGGGCCAATATGCGCTCGGTGCGCTCGACCAGCGGCTGGAGCGCGCGCGGCGGCCAGACCCGCAACCCGTATGCGCTCGACCGCAGCACCAGCGGCTCGAGTTCGGGGTCGGCGGCGGCCATGGCGGCCAGCCTGGCGACGCTGGCGGTGGGCACCGAGACCGATGGTTCGATCGTCTCGCCCAGTGCCTGCTGCGGCATCGTCGGCATCAAGCCGACCCTCGGCCTGGTCAGCCGCGCCGGCATCATCCCGATCGCGCATTCGCAGGACACGGCCGGCCCGATGGCGCGCAGCGTGGCCGACGCCGCGTTTCTGCTCGGCGCGCTGGCCGGCCCCGATCCGCAGGATGGGGTGACGGCCAAGGCGCCACGGACAAATTATGCGAGCTTCCTGCGCAAGGATGGGTTACGCGACAAGCGCCTGGGCGTGGCGCGCGATTTCTTCGGCGCCAACGACGGCGTCAATGCGCTGATCGAGAAGGAACTGAGCCTGCTGCGCGAGCAGGGCGCGATCCTGGTCGATGTCGCGATCCCCAATCGCGACCGCTACGGCGAGACCGAGCTGACCGTGCTGCTGCACGAATTCCGGCCCGACCTCGAAGGCTGGCTGGCGGCGTATGCGCCGCACGCGCCGGTCAAGACCATGGCCGACATCATCGACTTCAATGTGCGCAACGCCAGGCAAGAGATGCCGTACTTCGGCCAGGAACACCTGATCGCGGCCCAGTCGAAGGGTGGCCTGGAAGCGCGCGACTACATCAAGGCGCTGGCCAACAACCGGCGCTATGCGCGCGACAAGGGAATCGACCAGGTGATGCGCGACCAGAAGCTCGACGCCCTGGTAGCGCCGACAGGCGGTCCGGCCTGGCTGATCGACTATATCAACGGCGACCATTACGGCGCCAGCTTCTCGTCACCGGCGGCGGTGGCCGGCTATCCGCACATCACGGTGCCGGCCGGCGTGCTGCACGGGCTGCCGATCGGGCTGTCGTTCGTGGGCAAGGCCTGGAGCGAACCGGCGCTGATCGCCATGGCCTACGCCTACGAACAGGCCGGCCGCCGGCGCCGCGCGCCGACCTACACGGCGCACATCCGGGTCTGAGGGTCAGCGCCCGGCGGCCTGCTTGGCCTGGGTGAACACCGGCCCCCACTGCGGATGGCCATGTTCGCCCGGTCCCAGGTCGAACGACGCATCGAGCTTGAAGGCACGATCAAACGCCTGGCGGCACAGCGCCTGGCGCCCCGTCACGCAATAGCTGAAGGCGGTGTATTTAATTGCGGTCAGCCGTTCGCGCTGGCTGGCGCCGTCCATGTCGCTGCTGCCCAAGCGCCGGATCGCGCCGTTGTAGTCGCCCTTGTCGTACAGGGCGATGCCTTCGCGCAGGGCGATGTCGTCGCGCTTTGCCGCCTGCGCGGCGGGACGGTTCGGCGGCGAGGCGCGCTGCGGGCGGTCCCTGCCGCCGTCGGCGCGCGGATGGGCGCGCGACTTGTCCTGGCCGCCCAGCGAGGGGCCGAACTGGGCGCAGCCCGACATGGCAAAGGCCACCAGCGCCAGTGCGCCGATGCGGCTCATGGTAACGATGCTCACTGTGCTGCCTCCTCGGTAAAGTCGAGTTCAATGGTGCCGGCCTGGCCCTGGGCCGACTGCACGGTCACGCTATGCTCCGGAAAGCCCGGGTTGACGATGCGGATCGTGTGTTCGCCCGGCGGCAGCGTGATGTGCCTGAGCGGCGGGCTGGCGCCACGGTCGACACCATCGACGATGATCGTGCCCCACGGCTTGACCGACAGGGTGTAGGTGGTGCCGGCGACCGCCGCTTCGGGCGGCGTGCCTTGCGGCGCGAGCTGGACCGCGGTGGGCGGCACGGCCGCGTCGGGCGCGGGTTGCGGCGTCGGCGGCGCGACCGGGGCGCCGGATGGCGACTCGTCGATCACCGGGCCTTCGAGCTGGGCCGGCGTTACCTGGGGCAGCGTCACCAATGGCGCTTCGGAGGCATTGTGCGGCTCCTCGAGCGCCGGCGGCACCGACAGGGCCAGGGCGTCGCTGGAATCGGCCTCGCGCAGCATCCCGACCAGGGCGGCCAGCGCGGCGCCGATGACCAGCACGGCCATGCCGATCCACAGCCAGCGCTGGGAGCGCTCGGGGGCCGGGCTGGGCGCGACCGGATCGGGCGCGGAGCGGGTGCGGGGAACATGGGCCGGAGCCGGGGCGGCAGCAGGCGCCGCCAGCACCTCTACCGGGGCGGGGGGCGGTGCCGGGGTTGGTGCCGGGGTTGGTGCCGGTGCTGGGGCAGCGTCGTCATCAGGCGGTGGCGCAACAGGCGGCGGGCCAAGTACCACGATGCCCAGCAGGTCGCGCATGCGCTCGATGGTGCGCGGGCGGGCGGCCACATCTGGCGCCAGGCAGCGGTCGATGGCATCGATGAAGCCTTCGCTGTAGTCGCCCAATGGGCGGCCGCGCAATGGTGTGGTGGGGGCCAGGTCGAGTGTGACCGCGTAATGGATCACCGCGGCCAGGTCGTGCACGTCGCGCGCTTCGATCTCGGGCAGTGCCTCGGGATCGGGTTCCTGGTCCGAGCTGGGCAACAGCATCGGATCGCCCGAGTCGAGAATGAGCAGGGTGTCGGGCGTGATCACGCGGTGCGGCATGCGCATGCCATATTGCACTTCGAGCGATTGGAGCACCTGGCGCACGATGCGGCGGCACCAGGCTTCGCTCACCATCTCGTGGTTGTGCTCGACGATCTCGCGGACGGTGCGGCCGTCGAACTGCTGGGCGGTGGTATCGGGACTGGTCATCATGGCATCGTACCAGGCGCTTTGATTGCGCCCAGGGGAATGTTTATTTATTGCAAATAATGCCAGATTTACGCCATGAATGGCGCGGTCCCGCTCAACCGTGCGCAGTAGTTACATCTTGACCGCCAAAACCGCGTTCAGACTTCGACGAAACGCATCTTGAACCAGCGGCCCTTGATGACTCCAAAACCGGGGCCGGGCGCATCGCCCTGGCCCAGGCGCGCCACCGCAGCGGCGGCGATGTTGCGATCGAGGGCCACATAGCTGTTGAACTCGCCGATATTGATCTTGCCAACCTGTTCCTTGGTCAGCCCGGCGTCGCCGGTCAGCGCGCCGAGCAGGTCGCCCGGGCGCAGCTTGGCCTTCTTGCCGCCGGCGATGCACAGGGTCATCATCGGCGCCGGTGCGGCCGGTTCCTCGTGCTCGCCCAATGCATCCAGGTTTTCCCACACCGCCTCCTGGTTCTGGTATTCCTCGATCAGGCGCACCCATTTCTTTTCATTCGACGCCACCAGCGTGTGTGCGGTGCCGCTGCCGCCGGCGCGGCCGGTGCGCCCGACGCGGTGCACGTGCACTTCGGGGTCGCGCGAGACGTCGACATTGATCACGGTGTCGAGGTCGGCGATATCGAGTCCGCGCGCGGCGACGTCGGTCGCTACCAGTACCGAGCAGCTGCGGTTACTGAACAGCACCAGGATCTCGTCGCGTTCCTGCTGTTCCAGTTCGCCATACAGGGCCAGCGCCGAGAAGCCCTGCGCCTGCAGGCTGTCGGCCAGTTCGCGGCAGCGCGCCTTGGTATTGCAAAAGGCGAGGGCGGACACCGGACGGTGGTGCTTGAGCAGGCGCCCGACCGCTTGTTCGCGGCCGTCGAAGCCGATCTCGTAGAAGCGCTGGTCGATCGCCTCGAGGCTGTGCTGGCCCTCGACCTTGACTTCGAGCGGATCGCGCAGGAAGCCGGCGGTGGCGAAGCGGATATCGTCCGGGTAGGTGGCCGAGAACAGCAGGGTTTGACGGTGGATCGGCGTGGCCGAGACGATGCCCGCGATCTCGTCATAGAAGCCCATGTCGGTCATGCGGTCGGCTTCGTCCAGCACCAGGGTCTGCACCTTCGAGAGGTCGAGCGTGGCGCGGCCCAGGTGGTCGCGGATGCGGCCCGGGGTGCCGACCACGATGTGGGCGCCGTGTTCGAGCGAAGCGATTTGCGGACGCATCGACACGCCGCCGGTCAGGGTCAGGATCTTGACGTTGCCGACGCCGCGCGCCAGGCGGCGCAATTCGCCCGCGACCTGGTCGGCCAGTTCGCGCGTCGGGCACAGCACCAGGCCCTGTACCGCGAACCAGGCCGGATTGAGCTTGTTCAGGATGCCGATGCCGAAGGCCGCGGTCTTGCCGCTGCCGGTCTTGGCCTGGGCGATCAGGTCGCGTCCGCCCAGCACGGATGGCAGGGTCTCGGCCTGCACCTGCGTCATGTGGTGGTAGCCGAGCGTGGCCAGGTTGGCGAGAAAGCGCGGTTCGAGGGACAGCGAGGTGAACGAGTCGGATTGCATGGCTAAGCCTCCAGCCGGCAGGGCCGGGCTATTCGGGATCGGGCGCCCAGACCGGCAGGCCGGTCAGGTCGAGTGTGTCGTCGCGTTTCCAGACGGGCAGGCCGGAGGTATCGGTTTCTTCGAGCAGGTGCAGTTGCTCTTGCTTGCGCGCGATGCGGCGCGGACGAAGGCTGCTGCGCTTGGGTTCCGGCGTTGGATCGGAATGAGGAGCAAGCAAGGGAACGAGCGGCGTTGCCGGCTCGAAGCCGGGCAGGTCGAACGTTGCGATGTCTTTCTTGTCTCTCATCCTCTGCCCTCTGCATTTTCTGCCGCAGAAAACAAAAGCCCGGCTCGGTGAGTCGGGCTTTGTACTGAATTTGGTTGCGGGGACAGGATTTGAACCTGTGACCTTCGGGTTATGAGCCCGACGAGCTGCCAGACTGCTCCACCCCGCGTCTGAGAACGATAGTATAGCGCGCATTGTCGCCAATTGCAATCGGCGGTTGCCAAGGCAACCGTCGCCCCCGCGCAGGCGGGGGCCCAAGTTAGCCGGATCAGCCAGCGGCCGGGCCAGAAACCCGCAGCCGCCACAGCGAGGTCACTTCCTGCGAACGCGCCGCATGCAAGGGATCGTCCGCATCGCTGGCGCGTGCATGCACCGGGCGCGTATCGTGGCGCGCGACGACTTCCAGGCCCGCTGCCTCGATCCAGCCCAGCAGCTGCTCGCGGCTGCGCAGGCCAAGGTGTTCGGCAAAGTCCGACATGATCAGCCAGCCTTCGCCGCCCGGTTCCAGGTGCGCGGCCAGGCCGCCCAGGAAGCCGCGCAGCATGCGGCTGTCCGGGTCATAGATCGCGTACTCGATGGCCGAACTCGGTTTGCCCGGCAGCCAGGGCGGGTTGCAGACCACCAGCGGCGAGCGCCCTTCGGGGAACAGGTCGGCCTGCACCACGTCGACCTGCGCCGCCAGGCCGAGGCGCGCGATGTTCTCGCGCGCGCAGCCAAGCGCGCGCGCATCCATATCGGTGGCGACTACCGTCATGCCGCGCCGCGCCAGCACGGCGGACAGCACGCCGGTACCGGCGCCGATGTCGAAGGCCAGCCTGGCGCCCGCGGGCAGCGGCGCCTGCGCCACCAGCTCGACGTATTCGCCGCGCACCGGCGAGAACACGCCATACCAGGGATGGATGCGCTCATCGAGCGCCGGGATCATGACGCCCTTGCGGCGCCACTCGTGGGCGCCGATCACGCCCAGCAGTTCGCGCAGCGATGCAATATAAGGTTCATCGACCGGGCCATACGCTTCCAGGCAGGCCAGGCGCGCGTCCGGCGCGCGTCGCAGGGGGATGCCATGGTCGGCCTCGAACGGGATCAGGAGCATGGCCAGCGTGCGCGCGCGCTGCAGTTGGCTCAGGCGGTGGCGATGAAACGCTTCGGTCGGCGTGACCGGTGCGCTGGCTTTCTTGCGGCGTGGGCGATCACCCTTGTGCTCGATGCGGCGCACCAGCGCCTGCAGCAGCTGGCGCGCATTCTGGAAGTCGCCGCGCCACAGCAGGGCGGTGCCGTCCAGCGCCAGGCGATAGGCGGCATCGGCGCTCATGGTGTCGTCGGCCAGCACGACCTTCTTCGGCGCCGGCCAGCCGCTCTCGGAACGCCACAGTGCCGAGCGCTGCTCGCCGCCTTCTTCCCATTCGATGCGCGTCGTCATATTAATGATGGTGGTGCCAGTTGCCGTCGGTCGATTCGATATAGCCCTTGACCGCGTCCGGGCTGCCGGTCGCGTGACGCTTGACTTCGCCGCAGGCGCAGATGCCCTGGTAGGGCTGGATGTGCGAGCAGGCCGACACTTTCTGGAGGAAGACTTTGACCGGCTTGGCGCATTTGGCGCACTTGAAGGTCAGGATGCGGGCAGGCTTCATGGTTTGCAGCTTATAAATAGAGGAAAAGAGCGGCATTTTACACCGCGCACCACGACCGCTTTCGCCACCAGGCAGGCAACGCCGGAATTGACAAGGAAGAATCGTCAAACCTATACTCGAATGATCGCGCTAACACTAAATGTTATAAAGTGTTATTACAGCCGCGGTGACCATAATAACTCAGGAGACAAGGTAGCTCATGACACTGACAATTAAGCAGTTCAGGCGCTCGCTTGCGCCATTGACGGCGCTATGCGCGATGCTGGCCGCGCCATCGGCCTCGGCGCTGGGCGAGCGCCAGTTCGTGCGGTTCGAGGCCAGCGCGAATGCGGTGGTGCTGGCCGGCCAGGGGCGCGCAGCGCCGCTGCTGGTCGACCCTAACGACGACGCTGGCGTACGGCGCGCCGTGGCCGACCTGCAGGGCGACATCGCCCAGGTCAGCGGCGCTAAACCGGCCCTGGCGCATGCTGCCGGCAGCGCCGTCGACAGCATGGTCATCGTCGGCACCCTGGGCCAGAGCGCCCTGGTCGACCGCCTGGCGGCCGAAGGCAAGATCGACGCCGCCGCCATCCGCGGCAAATGGGAAGGCTTCCTGATCCAGACCGTGCGCAATCCGATGCCGGGCGTGGCGCAGGCGCTGGTGGTGGCCGGGAGCGATCGCCGCGGCGCCATCTTCGGCGTGTATACCTTGTCGGAACAGATCGGCGTCTCGCCCTGGAAGTGGTGGGCCGATGTGGTTCCGGCGCGCCAGGCCACGCTCGCCGTCCCGAGGGACACCAAGGTGAGCGACGCGCCGGTGGTGCAGTACCGCGGCATCTTCCTGAACGACGAAGCGCCGGCGCTCACCAACTGGGCCAAGGAAAAGTACGGCGGCTTCAATCACCGCTTCTATGAAAAAGTCTTCGAGCTCGTGCTGCGCATGCGCGGCAACTACCTGTGGCCGGCGATGTGGCCGCCCACCGCCTTCTATGCCGATGACCCGGAAAACGGCCGCCTGGCGCACGAGATGGGCATCATCATGGGCACCTCGCACCACGAGCCGATGATGCGCGCGCACGACGAGTGGGCCCGCTTCGGCAAGGGGCCGTGGGACTACAGCAAGAACGCCGGCGTGCTGCAGGATTTCTGGAAGCAGGGCCTGCGTAATTCGCATGGCCAGGATCGCGTGATCACGCTGGGCATGCGCGGCGACGGCGACGAGCCGATGTCCGAGGATGACAATGTCGACCTGCTGCAAAAGATCGTGCGCGACCAGCGCGCCCTGATCGAGAAGGACACCGGCAAGCCGGCCGGCGAGGTGCCGCAGGTATGGGCGCTGTACAAGGAAGTGCAGGGCTATTATGAGAAGGGCATGCGGGTGCCTGACGACGTGCTGCTGCTGTGGTGCGACGACAACTGGGCCAATATCCGCCGCCTGCCGACGCTTGACGAACGTGCGCGCAAGGGCGGCGCCGGCGTCTACTATCATTTCGATTACGTGGGCGGCCCGCGCTCGTACAAATGGTTGAACGTGACGCCGATCCCCAAGATCTGGGAGCAGATGCACCTGGCCTGGCAGTACGACGCCAAGCGCATGTGGATCGCCAATGTCGGCGACTTGAAGCCAATGGAAGTGCCGATCGAGTTCTTCCTGACCTATGCCTGGAACCCGCAAGCCTGGCCGGCCGAGCGCCTGCCAGAATACCTGCGCCTGTGGGCGACGCGCGAATTCGGCGCCGAGCACGCGGTGGAAATCGCCGACCTGGTCGAGCAGTACACCCGCTTCAACGGCCGCCGCAAACCCGAGCAGCTCGAGCCGGGCACCTATAGCGTGCTGCATTACGATGAAGCCGGCCGCATCGCGCGCGACTACGCGGCGCTGGCCGAACGCGCGAGCAAGGTTGCGGCCAAGCTGCGCCCCGAGCTGCGCGACGCTTTCTTCCAGCTGGTGCAGTACCCGGTGGCGGCATCGAGCAATATGAACGAGCTGTATGTGGCGGCCGGCCAGAACCACCATTACGCCACCCAGTTCCGCGCCACCACCAACGACATGGCTGAGCGCGTGCAGGCGCTGTACAAGAAGGATACCGAGCTGGCGCAGCAATACCATGCGATCGGCGGGGGCAAGTGGAACCACATGATGTCGCAGACCCGCTTCGGCTACGTCAACTGGGAACAGCCGCGCGCCAATGTGCTGCCGGCCGTGCACCGCATCGACGTCCCGCCTGGCGCGAACATGTCGGTGGCGGTCGAGGGCAGCGCCAAGGCCTGGGGCGCCTACGGCCTGAAGGCACTGGACTTGCCGGTATTCGATCCGTACGCGAAAAAAACGCACTACCTCGACATATTCAACCGCGGCAGCGCGCCGTTCGAATACCGCATCGTGTCGAATCAGCCTTGGGTGGTGGTGAGCCAGGCGAGCGGCAAGGTGACCGGCGAGCAGCGCGTGACGGTCGATGTGCGCTGGGATAAAGTGCCGGCCAATCCGCAGCCGGCGGTGCTGACCATCACCGGTCCGAACGACACGCGGGTGCTGGTCAATGTGCCGCTGCGCAGCAAGGATATGCCAGCCGGCGCCAAGGGCTTTGTCGAGACCGACGGCGTGGTGTCGATCGAGGCCGCCAACTACACCCGCGCGCTGGCGCCGGAAGGCCGCAGCTGGCTCAAGATCCCGGGTCATGGCCGCACCGATTCAGGCGTGACGACCTTGCCGGTGACCGCAGCCGCGCTGGACGTCAAGCAGGGCATGCGCCTCGAGTACGACGTCAATACTGTCAGCAGCGGCAAGGTGAAGCTGCAGGTGACGCTGGCGCCGACCTTGAAGTTCCAGCCGGGCGCCGGCTTCCGTTATGCCGTCTCGATCGATGGCGAAACGCCGCAGATCGTCAATGTGCATGCGGACGAGTCGGAGAAGTTCTGGGAAAAGATCGTGTCGGATGGCGCGGCCGTGTTCACGACCGAGCACCGGTTGGCCAAGCCGGGCAAGCATGTGCTGAAGTTCTGGGCGCTCGATCCGGGCCTGGTGGTGCAGAAGCTGGTGATCGATGCGGGTGGGCTCAAGCCGAGCTACCTGGGGCCGGAGCAAAGCCCGCGCCTGTAATCCCGGCGGTGGTTAACTGAAAAAGGGCAGTCCGCGTCATGCGGACTGCCCTTTTTAGATTGTGCCGCGCGATTACGCTTTACGCATCGGCATCGCGCGCAGCGAAGCGGCAATCGCTTCGCGCATCGGCTTGGCGCGCAACTGGCTGTCGTAAGGCGTCGGACGCTGCGCCAGGCCGTCCGGACGCTTCGCTTCTGCCCAGGTCTGCAGCCAGTTCACGTGATCGGCCATGCCCCACAGCAGGAAGTCGCGGCAGGTCGGATAGCTGAGCGTCACATCCAGATAGTCACGCGCCAGCGCCGCCGTGGCTGCGTCGCGCTTGGCGAAGTCGGCCGGGAAGGCCTTGTCGTTGACATCGAACTCGGTGATCAACAGGTCCAGTCCCATGCCGGTGACTTCGTCGAGGAATTTGCGCCATTCGCGCAACACCGCCGTATTGGCCGGTCCGGACATCATGTCGCCCGCGCTGACATGGCTTTGCAGGCCCAGCGCGTGGATCGGGGTGCCGCGCTTCTTCAGGTCCGCCAGCAGTTTCAATACGCCGGCGCGGTGCTTGGCATCGTCGCCCAGGCCCGGTCCCATGAAGTCGTTGTACACCAGCTGCGCCTTCGGCGCATGCTCGTGCGCCTGGCGGAAGGCGAACTCGATCTGCTCGACCGCGCCCATGCGCTTGGTGAACACGTTCTCGATCAGGGTGCCATCCTTCGGCGACACTGCTTCGTTGACGACGTCGTGGCTGACGACGTCCTGGCCCATATGCGTGCACACGGTCTTGATATGCTCGCGCAGGATCGCTTCGGCGTTGCTTGCTGGCTTGGATTGCAGGTCGAGCGCATTGACCCAGTCGGGCAGCCATTTCGGCGCCTGCCAGATCAGGGTGTGGCCACGGATCGCCATGCCCTCCTTGCGCGCCCAGGCGAACATCTCGTCGGCCGGGCCCCACTGGTAAGGACCCGGCTTTGGCTGCAAGGCCTGCCACTTGGTCTCGTTCTCGGCGACGATGATATTGCACTCGCGCGCCATCAGGGCGCGGTAGGCAGGGTCGCGGAAGCTCTTGCGGGTGTCCTGGTCTTCGAGCATGCCCATGGCATTACCGAAGCGCATGCCTTTGGCCTTGGCCAGGTCCTTCAGGGCGGGCGCGCCGCCTTGCGCGGCAAAGGCCGCCGGTGCCAGTGCGGCGCCGGCCGCAGCGCCGATCAGTTTCAGGGTATCGCGTCGCGATGTCATCGGGTGGTGTCTCCTTGTCTTGTATATGTTGTCTTACGCCTGGCGATAAGGCGTGATGGTGACGATCTTGCCGTCGTCGTCGTAATGCAGTTCGGTGACCTTGACCGAGCGCAGGTGGGTGACGCCGCCCGACAGGCTGCTGTCGTGGTAGAACAGATACGAGCGGCCCTCGAACTCGCAGATCGAATGGTGGGTGGTCCAGCCGATCACGGGCGTCATGATCTGGCCCTGGTAGGTGAACGGGCCATACGGGCTGTCGCCGGTCGCATAGCACAGCAGGTGGGTGTCGCCGGTCGAGTACGAGAAGTAGTACTTGCCGTTGTACTTGTGCATCCACGGCCCCTCGAAGTAGCGGCGATCGTGGTCGCCGGCCAGCAGTTCATTGCCATTCTCGTCGAGGATCTGCACGGCGCGCGTCGGTTCGCTCAGTTCCAGCATGTCGCCACGCAGGCGCGCCACGCGCGGCGCCAGTGCGACTTCGTGCGCTGCCGGTTCTTCGTGCCCGGCGCTGTAGACGTTGTCGCGGTACTTCTGCAACTGTCCGCCCCAGATGCCGCCGAAATACAGGTAGAACTCGCCGTCGTCGTCGCCAAACACGGCAGGGTCGATTGAATAGCTGCCGGCGATCGGCTGCGGCTGGGCAGTGAAGGGGCCGGTCGGGCTGTCGCTGATGGCAACGCCGATGTGGAAGATGCCGCCAGCTGTCTTGGCCGGGAAGTACAGGTAATACTTGCCGTCCTTGCGCACGCAGTCGGGCGCCCACATCTGGCGCTCCGCCCACGGTACGTCGTTCACGTGCAGCGCCACGCCATGGTCGACCGCCTTGGCCTCGGGATGGTCCATCGATATCACGTGATAGTCTTCCATCGCGAAATGGGCGCCATCGTCGTTGAACGGCACGCCGCCCTCGATGTCGTGCGAAGGATAGATGTAGATGCGACCGTCGAACACGTGGGCGGATGGATCGGCGATGTAGATGTGCTCGAGCAGCGGCGCGGAAATCGCGCGCTCTTTGAGGGACTGCACCTGGTCTTTGTCGATAATTTCTGGCATGAAGATAGTCTGGTTCGGGTTCAGGAAAAGATCATTGCTGGGCAGCGAGCGCGCGGCGTTCGCCGAGTTCGCGTTCGATCTGCAGCTCGGTGGTCTTGCGGATGTCGTACAGCGACAGGCAGCACACGGCGAGCAGGAAAGGAATCGCGGCGTAGACGCTGACCGACAGGCGCACGCCTTCGGCGACCTGGGTCGGCTGGACGGCTTGCGCGGCGTCGTAGCCATAGCCTGCCAGCAGGGCGGCGACCAGCGCGCCACCGATACTGAGGCCTGCCTTGAGGCCGAAGATCATGGCCGAGAACAGCAGGGCGGTGGCGCGGCGGTTGTTCTTCCATTCCGAGTAGTCGGCGACGTCGGCGATCATGGCCCACAGCAGCGGGATCGTGATGCCGTAGAAGAAGCCGTACAGGATCTGGGCGCCGAACACCAGGCCGATCGAGCTCGGGCCGATCCAGTAGTAGCTGAGACGGAACAGGGCCGCCAGCAGCAGGGCCGCGCCGAACACGTCGCGCTTGCCGAAGCGGTCGGCCAGCGGCTTCGAGAAGCCGATCCCGACGATCATCAGGATGATGCCGACCGCATTGAACAGGCTGAAGCCCGAGGTGGCGGCGTCTTCCGGCCAGTGGAACTTGGTCAGGCCCATATTGGTGAGCAGCGAATTGAGACCGTCGATGAAGGACAGGAAGCCGACGTCGCTCAGGAAGGCCGCCAGCGCCGCCTCTTGCAGGAAGTTACGGAAGTAGAAGATGTACATGCCGCCCTTGAGCGACAGCGTGATGAACACCAGGATGGTCAGCACCAGCATCACCACCCAGGGGCGGTTGCGCATCAGGTCGGCGATGTCCTGGCGGATGCTCGAGCGCTGGCTCGCGTTAGGGACGATGCGCTCGCGGGTGGTGAAGAAGGTGATCAGGAAGCAGATGGTGCCGGCCACGGCGAAGATCATCATCGTGGTCTGGAAGCCGGCCACCTTGTCGCCGTCGCCCAGGATCAGCACCAGCGGCAGCAGCAGCACCTGGATCACCAGTTGCGCGATCAGCACCGCGACGAAGCGGTACGAGGACAGGCTGTTGCGGTCGGCCATGCTGCCGGTGAGCACACCGCTCAGGGCCGAGTAGGGCAGGTTGTTGGCCGAGTACACCAGCATCAGCAGGATATAGGTCAGCAGCGCGTAGATGTACTTGCCGCGCTCGCCCAGGTCGGGCGTGCTGAAGGCCAGGATCGCCACCAGGCCGAACGGCACCGAGGTCCACAGGATCCATGGACGGAACTTGCCCCAGCGGGTCGAGGTGCGATCGGCGATGATGCCCATCAGCGGGTTGAAGCAGGCGCCGACCAGGCCGCCGATGAAGATGATGCTGGCCGCGGCGTTGGGAGAGATCTGGTAGACGTCGGTGTAGAAGAAGGCGAGGAAGGTAAGTAGGGTCTGGAAGATCAGGTTGGCGGCCAGGTCGCCCAGTGCATAGCCGATTTTTTCAGTTGTCTCCAGCGTCGGCTGCGCTTGTATAGTTGTCGTCATTGTCTTGCCAATCTAGGTGTTGAAAAGGCATGCGACCCGGGGCAGCTTCGCTGGCCGGATCACTCATGTATCACGCTTGACCAGTAAAAAGTTAGCGCAATCATTGTTTTCGATTGTGGAGGAGATGCCAATCTCAGTCAACCGCTTTATTGCCAATTCGCATACCAGTTATATGCTTTGCTCTGACGGTAAATACGAGACTGCGTGTTAGAATTGATTGGTTCAAGTTCGCGCTAACATGCGCGCTGCCAGAGGCCATCCCGAATGTCTACTTCCAATACCGAGCTCACCAATCCATTGGAGGTCAAGCGCGGCCCGAACATGGCCGATGTGGCGAAACTCGCCGGCGTGTCGCCGATGACGGTGTCGCGCGTGATGAACGGTAAATCGACTGTGCGTGCCAGCACCCGCAAGAAGGTGACGGCGGCTGCCGCGGCGCTGAACTATGCGCCGAACCCCGAGGCGCGCCTGCTGGCCGGATCGCGGCCGATCCGCATCGGCTTCCTGTACAGCATGCCCAGCGTGCGCAGCGGCGCCTATCTCACCGAAGTGCTGCTGGGCCTACTCAACAAGGTCAGCCTGAACAATGTCCAGTTGCTGGTCGAAAGGTGCGCCGACGGCGACCAGATCGCCGAACAGACCCAGCGCCTGATCGACAACCAGATGGATGGGATCATCCTGCCGCCGCCGCTGGTCGACAATGCCGACATCGTGGCGCGCATCGTCGACGCCGGCATTCCGCTGGCCCTGATCGCCTGCGGCCAGCCCGATCCGCGCGCCAGCGCGATCTGCATCGACGACCGCCAGGCAGCGTATGAGATGACGCGCCACCTGATCGAGCTGGGTCACCAGCGGATCGGCTTCATCACTGGCCACCCTTACCAGTCGGCCAGCGCGGCGCGGCTGGAGGGTTACCAGGCCGCGATCAAGGAACTGGGCGCCGACCCCGCCGCCGAGTTGGTCACGCAGGGGATGTTCAACTACCGCTCCGGGCTGGACGCCTCCGAGATCCTGCTGGCGCTGGCGGACCGTCCGACCGCGATCTTCGCCAGCAACGACGACATGGCCGCCGGCGCGGTCGCCGTGGCCCATCGCCTGGGGCTCGACGTGCCGGGCGATATCACCGTGGTCGGTTTTGACGATACCGCCTTGTCGACCACGATCTGGCCGGCCTTGACCACGGTGCGCCAGCCGACCATGGACATGGCCGAGGCGGCGATCGAATGCATCGTCCAGCGCGTCACGGCTGCGCGCACCGGGCTGCCGTCCGGCCCCGAGCACATCAAGACCGAATTCGCCCTCGTTCGGCGCCAGTCCGACGCCGCGCCGCGTATCCGTCCGCCAATACGCATATTTGCCTGAAACATTATCTCCGCTTGATTTGGTTGCGCTATCATTGGCATTACAGATTTGGTAGTCCTGCCTTCCGCAGGCCATGCCATCAACCGGAGACCATGTTGAAACCATCCCGCCCTGGCCGCCTGGCCATCGCCGTCCTGGCCGCGTGCGGCCTGGGTGCCTGCGCACTACCGCCATCTGCAACCGATCCCGGCTCCCGGCACTGGGTAGCCAGCTGGGGCACGTCGCAGATGCCTTATGGCCAGGCCGAAGCCTTGCCCGCCGAACTATGGAAAGACGGCACCGTGCGCCAGGTCGTGCGCCTGTCGCTCGGTGGCAGCCAGGTGCGGGTCCGCATCAGCAATGCGTATGGCAGCGAGATGCTGGTCGTGAACGAGGCCAGTATTGCGCGCGCGCTGCGGCCGGGATCTTCCGACGTGGTGGCGGGCTCGCTCCAGCTGCTGCGCTTCAACGGCAGCAGCACGGTGCGCATCCCCGCCGGGGCCGAGTATGTCAGCGACCCGGTCGACCTGGCGGCGAGCAGCGGCCTCGATCTCGCGGTGACCATGCACCTGGCGAATACTGCGGGCCAGCAGACCGGCCATGCCGGTGCGCGCACCACTACCTTCCTGGCGCCTGGCAGCCAGGCCACGGCCGCGAGCCTGGTCGGCGCGAAGACCGTCACCCGCTGGCACCAGCTGGCCGACGTCGAAGTCAGCGCCCAGCCGGGTGCGCGCGCCGTGGTCGTGATCGGCGATTCGATCACCGACGGTTATGGCGCCACGACGGACGCCAACAACCGCTGGACCGATCACCTGGTACAGCGTATCGCGCAGGACGGCAAGCGTCCGCTGGCCGTGATCAACGCCGGCATTGGCGGCGGCCGCCTGCTACGCGAAGGCCTTGGCCCGAGCCTGATCACCCGTTTCGAACGCGACGTCCTGGCGAGAAATGGCGTGAGCCATGCGATCGTCTTCATCGGCGTCAACGATATCGGCGTGCTGCGCCGTTCAAAAGAAGACACCCCGCAGGCGATCGCGACGATGCTGGGCGACTTCAAGCAGGCGCACCTTCAGATGATCGCGCGCGCCCATGCCAAGGGCATCTGCGTGATCGGCGCGACCATCACGCCATTCATGGGCAGCGGCTACTACGGACCGGCCGAGCACAATGAAGCGCTGCGCCAGGCGGTCAACGATTGGGTAAGGAGCGAACAGGCCTTCGATGGCGTGCTCGATTTCGACGCGGTGCTGCGCGATCCGGCGCGGCCGTCGTATCTGGCCAAATCGCATGACAGCGGCGACGGCCTGCATCCATCGCACGCCGGTTACGCCGCGCTGGCAGCGGCGGTGCCGCTCCAGCAGTTCGACCACTGCGCCTACAGCCGGCTGAGGTAAGGCCGCTCGCGGTACTCGAAATAATCGAAGTCGGCATGCAGTGCGGTGCCGGCCATGTCCTGGCAGGCCATGCCGACAAAAGCGCCCGTGAAATTGGGCTGGCCGGGCGCGCTGGCCTCGTCCGACAGGATGCTGGCGTCGAACCGCTGCGCCAGCCACTGCCAGGGGCCGTCGTCCAGGCGGTAGCCGAAGACCAGGCGTTCCTCATCCACTTCCACCCTGAGCTGCACCGGCACGCCCGCCGGAATGGCGATCGGCGCGGTGAAGGCGTCGGCCTGCAGGTGATTGGGCAGGCTGCTCATCACACGCAGGTGCTTGCCGGTCTCGTCGTCGTGGGTGATGTACAGGTAGTGGAACTTGGCCGCGCCGTAGTAGCAGACCAGGCCCGCCTGCTGCTGGAAGTGTTCGGGTTCGAACTCAACCGACGTCGACGCGCTGAAGCAGTGCGCCTGCTGGCGGCGCGCCACCAGCGCCTGGCGGAAGGTGCTGCCCAGGCTTTCGCGGCCGATCAGGCGCAGGTGGCCAGGCCGGGCTGTGAGGCTGAACAGCTCTTCGGGATAGGGCGTACGCAGCCACTGGAAATCGATCGGCAGTTCGGCCGTATCGAATTCGGCGCGCGCGGGCAGGGGCTCGAAGGGATGCGCAGGCAAGCCTGGCGCCTCGGCCTGCAACTGCGGCATGCCCTCGCCATCGAGTGTGCGCAGCCAGCCATCCTCTCCCCACACGACTTCCTGGATCGCCGTCTCGCGTCCCAGCGTGCAGGTACCGCGATTGCGCAGCGGCCGGCCGCACAGGTAGACCATCCAGCTGCGGCCATCCGGCGTGTCGACCAGGTCGGCGTGGCCGGCGCGCTGCAGGGCGGCGTCGGGACGCGAACGCGTGGTGAGTACATTCACGTCCGGGTGCAGCTCATAGGGTCCGAGCAGATCGCGCGAGCGCGCCATCGTCACGCCATGGTTCCAGCCGGTGCCGCCTTCGGCGGTGAGCAGGTAGTAATAACCATTGCGGCGGTACAGGTGCGGCGCCTCGGTCAGCCCATGCTCGGTGCCGGCGAAGATGTTGGTACGGCTTCCCACCAGGCGCTGCTCCTGCACCGAGTATTCCTGCAGCACGATGCCGGCGAAGCGCTTGCCGCCCGGGCGGTGGTCCCACAACTGGTTCAGGAAATACTTGCGCCCGTCCTCATCGTGGAACAGCGAAGGATCGAAGCCGCTGCTGTTCATGTGGACCGGATCGGACCACGGCCCGTCGATGCTCGGGCTGGTGACCAGGTAATTGTGAAAGTCGCGCAGCGAGGCGCTGCCGCCGGCGCCGCCGGTCGAAGTGCGGCCATAGCGCTTGACGTCGGTGTAGATCAGCCAGAACAGGCCATCCGCATAGCTCAGGCAGGGCGCCCACACGCCGCAGGAATCGGGCGCGCCGCGCATGTCGAGCTGGCTGGCGCGCGTCAGCGGCCGGCCTGCCAGGCGCCAGTTGACCAGGTCGCGCGAATGGTGGATCTGCACCCCCGGATACCATTCGAAGGTGGAGGTGGCGATATAGTAATCGTCGCCGACCCGCACGATGGACGGGTCGGGATTGAATCCGCGCAGGATCGGGTTGTGAATCATGGTTTCTCAAAAAGAGGTTGAGGCTCGCGCACGAGCGTCCACAGCAGCACGGCCGCGATCAGGTCGAGCACCGCCAGGCTGACGAAGAAGGGCGTATAGCCGACGCTGGCCAGCAGGGTACCGATCAGGAGCGAGAAAATAAGCAGGCCCAGGTTGCCGAACGTGCCGCACATGCCGGCCACGGTGGCAACCTCGTTGCGCCGGAACAGGTCGGACGACATGGTGATGACGGTGACCGACAGCGTCTGGTGGGCAAAGCCGGCAAGGCTGAGCAGGGCGATCGCGGCGTAGGCATTGTCGACGTAGCCGACGAAGGCCACGCCCATCATCATGACTGCGCCAACGGTGAACGCGCCGCGCCGGGCATTGATCAGGCGTACGCCGCGCTTTTGCAGCGCCAGCACCACCAGCGGCCCGAACATGCAGCCCAGGTCGGCCGCCAGGAATGGCAGCCAGGCGAACATCGCGATGTCCTTCAGTTCGAAGCCGCGCACCGTGGTCAGGTACAGCGGCACCCAGAAAGCCAGCGTGCCCCAGGCCGGATCGGCCAGAAAGCGCGGCAGGGCGATGCCCCAGAAATTGCGCTTCTTGAGGATGCTGAGGATGGACGGCTTGGCGCCGTCGCCCGCCAGGTGATCTTCCTGGCCGGCGGCGATGTGCTCGGCCTCGGCTTTCGACAGGCGGCGATGGCGCTTGGGCGCGTCGTACAGCAGCAGCCAGGCACATACCCACACCAGCCCGAGCGCGCCGGTGATGACGAATGCCGATTGCCAGTTGTAGTGCAGGATGGCCCATACCACCAGCGGCGGCGCCAGCATCGAGCCGAACGAGGCGCCGATATTGAAGACGCCACCGGCCAGTCCGCGCTCCTTGGCCGGGAACCATTCGGAGACCGCCTTCATGCCGGCCGGATTGGCCGAGCCTTCGGCCAGGCCGAGCAGGCCGCGCAGGATCGCCAGGGTCTGCCAGTTGGTGGCCATGCCGTGCGCCATGCAGATCAGCGACCAGGCGGTGGCGAAGATCGCGAAGCCATATTTAAGGCCGATCACGTCGAGCACGTAGCCGCACAGCGGCTGCAGCATGATCGCGCCCTGGAAGGCGGCCGTGATGTAGGCGTACTCCTGGGTCGTGATGCTCAGTTCCGTGAGCAGCGTGGGCGCGGCAACCGCCAGCGAGCTGCGGGTCAGGTAGTTGACCACCGCCCCCAGCATGATCAGGCTGATCATCCACCAGCGCAGGCCGCGGACGGTGCCGCCGCGAACCCGGCCCAGGACTGCGGCGATCATTGCATCACCTTCATGGCGTCACCAGGCTGGGGCGCTTCGGATCGTAGGTCCAGTCGGGCACCAGGTAGCGCATCGCCATCGCATCGTCGCGCGCGCCGCCAGCCACCTTCTTGTAGAGTTCATGCGCCTGAGTGATCTGCGCCATGTCGGGCTCGATGCCCAGGCCCGGACGCTCCGGCACCGCCACCTGGCCGCCCACGATCTGCAGCGGCTCCGTGGTCAGGCGCTCACGGCCCTCTTGCCAGATCCAGTGGGTGTCGATCGCCGTGATCGTGCCCGGCGCCGCCGCCGCGCAATGGGTGAACATCGCCAGCGATACATCGAAATGGTTGTTCGAATGCGAGCCCCAGGTCAGGCCCCAGTCGTGGCACAGCTGCGCCAGGCGCACCGAGCCCTGCATGGTCCAGAAGTGCGGATCGGCCAGCGGGATGTCGACCGCGCCCAGCAGGTGCGAATGGGCCATCTGGCGCCAGTCGGTGGCGACCATATTGGTGGCGGTGCGAATCCCCGTGGCGCGCTTGAACTCGGCCATGATCTCGCGTCCCGAATAGCCGGCTTCGGGGCCGCACGGGTCTTCGGCGTAGGCCAGCAGGTGGCCCTGGCCGCGGCAGGCGTCGATCGACTCCTTGAGCGACCAGGCGCCGTTCGGATCGAGCGTCACGCCGGCGTCCGGGAAGCGGCGCTTGATCGCAGCCACCGCCGCCATCTCCTCGTCGGGGCGCATCACGCCGCCCTTGAGCTTGAAGTCCTTGAAGCCATACTGCTCGACTGCCGCTGCGGCCATCTCGCCGATCGATTCGGCAGTGAGCGCTTGCGCGTTGCGGACCTGGTACCAGCCGTCGCGGCCCGCATCGTCGTCATAACCCAGATCGGTGCGGCCACGGTCGCCGATATAGAACAGGTAGGCCAGCATCGGCACGTGGCTGCGCTGCTGGCCGTCGCCCAGCAGCTCGCACAGCGGCACGCCCATGAACTGGCCGAGCAGGTCGAGCAGCGCCGCCTCGACCGCGGTCACCACGTTTTCCAGGCGCAGGTTGATCTCGTGCGGCTGCTTCATCACCGCAGCTTCGGCGCTGGACGTGACCTGGTGGCTGACGCCCGAGATGGCGGCGCGCAGCTGGTTCAGGGTGCGGCGGTGGTGGCCAATCTCGGTGCCTTCCACCAGCGGCACCAGCTTTTGCAGGGCCAGCAGGATGCCGTTGGAGCCGGGCACTTCGCCCATGCCGGTGCGGCCGGCGCTGTCTTTCAGCAGCACCAGGATGCGGGTGAAGTAGGGCGCGTGGGCGCCACACAGGTTGAGCAGCATGCTGTCGCGGCCGGCGACCGGGATGACTTGCATCCCGGTGATGGTCGGGGTGGCGGCGCGTTGAATCGGATTCATCTACACAATCTCCAGAATAAGTCGGGCAAACCGAATGACGCTCAAATCCCCGGGGCGTACGGGAAGCGGATCGACTTGTAGTGTTCCAGCGAGTGGGCTGGCTTGCGCACGCCGGCCGGCAGCGGCAATCCCGACACATCCTGGAAATAGGCCAGGCTGGCGTCGCGCCACCATTGGGCCTCGACGTGCTGCTGGGCCAGGCGCTGCGCGGTGTCGGCGAAGCGTTCGGCGTCGACCAGGGGCTTCATCTTCTGCCATTCGGCCTGCATCGCAGCGGCTTCGGCCACGCCGTGGTCGTAGCGCGTCACCAGCTCTTCCCACAGGGTGCGGCCGGACGCCAGGCGGTAATCCCACGGCAGGCGGTGGAACCACAGCAGCAGTTCGGGCGGCGTGGTCTTGGGATCGGCGAAGCGGCGCGCCACCTCGGGTGCGTACTGGGCCACGGCATTGCTGCCGCTGGCGGTGCGGTCGAAGCCGATGCCGTCGCGCGCGGCGCGGTGGTAGTAGATCGGGTTCCAGTCGGCGCGTTCCAGGTTGTCGACCCATGGCGCCGGGCCGTGGTGGTGGCTGCTGCCCATCACGTGGTTCAGGCCCAGCGGCGTCATGTAGTCGACCACGGCTTCGCGCGAACGCATCATGATGTTGGTGACCGGGTCCAGCAGGCGTGCGTCCGGGCTGAAGGTCTGGGCCGCCCATTCGCGCGCGATGACGCGGCTGTCCAGCGCCTGGTCCCAGGCCATGCGGCCGTACATATACCAGTTGGCCTGGTCGAAGATCGAACCGCTCCAGTTGCGGCTGCTGCCGATATTGGCCACGCCCGCGATGCCGCCGACGCGGCCCTGCTTGCCCTGGATCGTATCAGCCACGGTCAGCTTGCGGCCGCCCACACGGGTATCGAATTCCAGCGTCTCCTGGAACATCGGTCCCAGATAAGCCAGGTGGGTGGCAAAGCCCAGGTACTCCTTGGTGATCTGGAATTCCATGATCAGCGGCGTCTTCGGCATGGCGCCGAACATCGGGTGGGCCGGCTCGCGCGGCTGGAAGTCGATCGCGCCGTTCTTTACCTGCACCATCACGTTGTCGTCGAACTTGCCGTCCAGCGGCAGGAACTGGTCGTAACCCTCGACCGCGCGGTCATGCGCCTTGCCGGCCTTCGATTCCTCGGGCGAGGCGTAGACGAAGGCGCGCCACATCACGATGCCCTTGTGCGGCGCCACTGCGCGCGCCAGCATATTGGCGCCATCGGCGTGGTTGCGGCGATAGTCCTGCGGGCCGGGCTGGCCTTCAGAGTTGGCCTTGACCAGGAAGCCGCCGAAGTCGGGGATGGTGCGGTAGATCTCGTCGGCCTTGTTCTTCCACCAGGCGGCGACTTCGGGGTCGAGCGGATCGGCGGTCCTGGTCTGCTTCATCTCGAGCGGGGTCGACCAGCGCACCGACAGGTAGACGCGGATGCCATACGGACGCAGCACGTTGGCGATGGCGGCCGCCTTGGCGATGAACGGCGCGCCCAGCACCTCGGCCTTGGAATTGACGTTATTGAGCACCGTGCCGTTGATGCCCAGCGAGGCATTGGCGCGCGCGTAGTCGGTATAGCGCGGATCGATGATGTGCGGGAGCTCCCACCAGTTCCAGATCGATTCGCCGGCATAGCCACGCTCGACAGTGCGATCCAAATTATCCCAGTGGTTCAGCACGCGCAGCGGCAGGGTAGGCTTCGAGGCCAGCGCGATCCTGTCGGCGCCGGTTCCCAGCTGCAGCTGGCGCAGCCAGGCGAAGCTGCCATACAGCAGGCCGGCATCGGTATTGGCCGCGACCAGCGTGACGGGCGCGCCGTTCAGGGTGGCGCGACGCACCACATAGCCTTCGTCGCCGATCGTCTTCAGTTGCGCGCGCACTGCTGCGGTGGCGTCCAGGCCGGGCGGGAGGTCGGCGCCCTGCGCCAGCACCACCGTGTTGGCGCGCGCCTTGTCGACGATGGCCGGGGCCTTGCCCAGCAGGCCCTGCAAGCCGCGCTGCAGTTCGGCGCGCGCGGCGCCCTTGGCCGGCGTGTCGGCGCCGAGTGTCAGGATCGAATCGGCGACCTGTGCGCGCTGGGCGGCGGGGAGAGGTTGATAGCGCAACCACAGCTGATAACCATCTTCCGCGGCGGCATGGGTTGGTATGCAAAGCAGCATACCAATAAGAAATGCGGTCCAGAGCCGCCCGAAAAGTCGCTGCATAGATTGTCTCCGTTGTTTTTTAGTGCCGAATGTTTGTTTTGTATCATTCGGATGCAAGAATGTTAGCGCGAACCTTTTCGATTTGAAAGCCTTTTATTGGCTCGCACGGGGCCAAAGCAGGGAAGACGGGACTTGATCGCCTCAACGCACAAGGCAGTTTGATAGGGCAATCATTCGCGCTTTACCAACGTTCGGAATATTTTGTTGACAATCATTATTTTTGACCAGTAGACTTGGATGGTTGCGATAACATTCGTGTTATTAGAAATGTTTGTAACAGTGCTTGAAGTAAAAAAATAATCAGGAGATAAGCATGCAGAAGACACACCTCACCGCACGTCCGGCGTTCTTGCCTGGCGGCCGCATCAGTCAGTTACCTACATAGGACGGCGCGCATCTTCCGAATATGGAAGCGTTCGCCATGTGCAGTCGATGGCAACGCATGCCATGGCGGGCTTTCCGGCCCCGGACAGACTCCGCCTACCATCAGACAACCGTTGACGGTTGCTTTACCTAGAAATAGAAAATCATCAGGAGACATGGAATGACTCGTACTTCTCAGCAGCAAGGTGCAGCACGCCGGCGCCAGTGGGCGCTTGGCCTGACCGTTCTGGCTGGCCTGGTTCACCAGGCTTACGCGCAGGACACCACGACGACGACCGACGCCAATCCGGAAGCCGCCGTGAACGTGGTCAAGGTGACCGGCTACCGCGGCAGCTTGCTGGCATCGGCGCGCGACAAGAAGGAAGCGGTCGGCTTCCAGGACACCATCAGTTCGGAAGACATGGGCAAATTCCCGGACAAGAACATCGCTGAATCGCTGGCCCGTATTCCCGGCGTCCAGATTTCGCGCGATGTGACCGGTGAGGGCATGAACGTCCAGATCCGCGGCCTCGGATCGAGCTTCACCAAGGTCCTGCTGAACAACGCGCAGATCGCCGTGGCCTCGTCCGGCCCGATCGATGGCGCCAGCACCAACCGCGAGATCGACCTCGACCTGCTGCCGACCGAACTGTTTACCAAGCTGACCGTCAGCAAGAGCCCGAATGCCTCGATGCTCGAGGGCGGCGCCGCCGGTACCGTCAATCTGCGCAGCGCCCGTCCGTTCGACAAGGAGGGCGCCTACGTCGTCTATGGCGCAACCGCGCAGAAACAGGAAATCGCGAACGACGTCGGCGGACGCGGCTCGATCCTGGCCAGCAAGACCTGGGGCGACAAATTCGGTATCCTCGGCGGCTTCTACGTCAATCGCCAGAAAGCGCGCACCACCGGCTACGAGACGGTCGGCCTGACCAATGCCAACCTGTCGGCTGCGCAGAACGGCCTGCCGTCGCGTAACAACACCGGCGGCGGCAACTGGACGATTCCGGGCACGGTCCCGAATGGCGCCGGCGCTGGCCTGGTCCCTGGTACGGTCATCGACCAGGCGTTCCTGGAGAGCCGCAATCCGGGTACCAGCATCACCGCGATCGACAACGCGCTGGTGCCGCGCCTGGGCCGCTACATGGATTACTACGGTAACCGCGACAAGGCGGCGGCGATCATCAGCGCCGAGTACCGTCCGACCGAAAACCTGCACTTCTACGTCGATACGCTGTACAGCGAAAAAGACGACGACATGCAGCGAATCGGCTACACCTGGGCCATGCGCAACGAGTTCGCGATTCCGCTCGACATGACGGTCGACCGCAGCGACTGTAACGCCGGCTGTACGGCGACCGGCGGCACCTTCGCCAACTCGCGCTACTTCATCGAATACGGCCCACGCCGCGACAAGACCACGCTCAAGGGCATCAATCCGGGGATGACGTGGCAGATCGCGCCAACCCTGAAGCTCGAGGCGCAGGCCAACGCGACCAAGTCGGACTTCACCCACGAAGCGCCGACCGTCATGCCGATCACCGCGGCCGGCAGCGGCCTGGTGGCAAGCTACGCCACCACCGGCGGCGTACCTGATATCACCTTCAACCGCGACGTGAACGATCCGGCGAACTTCGTCTGGGCCGGTGGCCGCGTCAACATCCAGAACGAGGTACGTGAAACCAGCACCAAGGGCTTCCATACCGACCTGACCTGGGGCGACAACAAGCTGAACCTGAAGCTCGGTTACGCCTACGATGACATCGACCGCCGCATCCGCGGCCAGGACAACTCGGGTGCGTGGCAGGCCGCGGTGTGCGGCAATAATCCAAGCGTGTTCCTGCAAGGCCCGAACGGCGCGCCAGCCTGCGACGGCGCCAACACGCCTGGCGCCAGCGCCGCTGCACTGTATCCCGGCTATGGCACCGGCTTCACCGCGGGCCAGAACACGCCATTGACCTACCAGGGCTCGCTGATCCCGGCCAACCAGCTGGCCAGCTACCTGGTGCCTGGCGAATACGGCCGCCTGGTGGTCGACTGGGACCGCTTCAGGAAGGATTCGAACTACGATTACTATAACGACACGGCGCCGGATTCGACCAGTTCGTCAACCGGTGCCAGCTCGGGCTATATGCGTGAGAAGACCTCGGGTTTCTACACCGAGATCAACGGTTCGACCCTGCTCGCGAACATGCCGTTCCGGTATAACGCCGGTGTGCGCTATGTGCGCACCAAGCAGGAAGTCGGCTCGCTCAATTCGTTCAGCGACCCGCGCAATGCGAATCTCACGCTCAACGGTTCCAAGTACCCGAACGCGACCCAGTGGCAGTACCAGAACACCACCTACAACAACACGCTGCCATCCGGTACGGCAGCGCTGACGGTGGCCAACAACGTGATCGTGCGCGCCGCGGCATCGAAGAGCATGACGCGTGCCAATCCGAACTCGCTGCGTCCTGGCATCAACTTCAGCTCGGTCTCGGCCGACGTCGGCACCATCGGCAGCCCTGAGCTCAAGCCGTACATCTCCAAAAACCTGGACTTCGGCGTCGACTGGTACACCGGCGGCGAAGGCTACGTCAGCCTGACCGTGTTCCAGAAGAAGCTCAAAGGCTTCACGGTGATCGAGAATCGTACGCTGCCGTTCAGCGCCCTGGAAGTCTATGGCGTCACCTATGCCAACCTGATTCCGAACCAGCAGGCGGCAATCGACGCCCGCGGCGGTCCGGGCGCGGCCAACGTGGTGATGAGCCAGGAGCGTAATGCCGGCGGTATCCTGCGCATTCGCGGCCTGGAAATCGGCTGGGTCCAGCCACTGGACAAATTCTTGCCGATCAAGGGCTTCGGCTTCAGCGAAACCGCCACCCTGATCAACCAGTCGGCCAGCGGCGAAGGCACCAACGGCTTCGTGGCACTGAACGTGCCGCGCAAGAGCAACAACTTCGGCGTCTACTACGAGAACCACGGCTTCATGGCGCGTATCACCCACACCTACCGCGAAGGCAGCCAGGCAGCCAATGGCAACCAGAACGGCATCCCGCTGGCAGCCTTGTATGGCCGCGCCTACAAGCAGGCCGACTTCTCGTCGAGCGTGGATCTGGAGCAGGTGTTCGATCGCGAAGGCTGGCCAACCATCACCTTTGACGTGGTCAACGTGAACAAGGCCAAGCGTGACTCCTACTTCCAGTTCGAGAACGCGCAGTTCGGCTTCTATGATCCGGGCCGTACCTTCCAGCTGGGTGTCCGCGGCGAGTTCTGATCGGACTGGCGCGGGCTGACTGTCCTACCCGCGCTCGCCGCGATTGCAGCGAGCGCGGGGGCGATGTCCACGCCCCGGCGAGCAAATGCTAATGATTGCGTTAACATTTGCTGTTAAAATCATGTCCGCCAACGCGTTCGCGAACCCACACCTGCCGCCCTTCGGGGCGGTATCAGCAATAGAGGAACCATGACTACCATCCAAGCCAATCCGCTTCCCGATGACATCGACCGCGCGCTGCTGGTCGGCCGGGTCTGGCGTACCGAAGGCAGCAATGAAGGACCAGCCGTGGTCGCCGTGCGCGGCGGCCGCCTGGTCGATATCACCCGCCATGCGGCCACCGTGGCCGACCTGTTCGAACGCCGCGACCTGCTCACCATCGTCGGCAGCGCCGAGGGCGCCGACCTGGGCTCGGTGCAAGAGCTGATCGACGCCGCCCTGCAAGGTAGCGCCGCCAACGGCATCCGCCTGCTGGCGCCATGCGACGTCCAGGCGATCAAGGCCTGCGGCGTGACCTTCGCCGTCAGCCTGCTCGAACGCGTGATCGAAGAGCAGGCCAAGGGCGATCCTTCGCGCGCCGTGGCCCTGCGCGAACAGCTGCAGGCGACGATCGGCAGCAACCTGTCCGAGATCGTGCCCGGTTCGGAAGCCTCGCAGCGCCTGAAATCCGAGCTGTCGGCCCAGGGCCTGTGGTCGCAGTATATGGAAGTGGGCATCGGCCCCGACGCCGAGGTCTTCACCAAGTCGCAGCCGATGTCGGCGGTCGGCCTGGGCGCCGAGGTTGGCCTGCACCCGTCGTCGCACTGGAACAATCCGGAACCCGAGATCGTGCTGGCGGTGAACAGCCGCGCCGAAGTAGTCGGCGCCACGCTCGGCAACGACGTCAACCTGCGCGACATCGAAGGCCGCAGCGCCCTGTTGCTGGGCAAGGCCAAGGACAATAACGGCTCGTGCGCGATCGGTCCGTTCATCCGCCTGTTCGACGGCGACTTCTCGCTCGACACCCTGCGCCAGTGCGAAGTGCGGATGCTGATCGAGGGCCAGGACGACGGTTTTACGCTCGAGGGCAGCAGCCGCATGCGCGAGATCAGCCGCGATCCGCTCGATCTGGTGGCCCAGACCTGCGGCCCACATCACCAGTACCCGGACGGCTTCATGCTCTTCCTGGGCACGATGTTCTCGCCGATCAAGGACCGCGACGCCAAAGGCGGCGGCTTCACTCACCACCCGGGCGACAAGGTCAGCATCTCGACCCCGTCGCTCGGCACCCTGGTCAACAGCGTGCAGCGCAGCGACGCGATCACGCCCTGGACCTTCGGCGTGCGCGCGCTCTACGCCAACCTGGCGCAGCGCGGCTTGCTGAACTCCGGCGGCAAATAAGAAAACAGCCCTGAGCGGCACACCTGGAGCAAGAAAAACCCATGTCTGACTTTATTCAACCGGCCTTTGTTTACGCAACCTACCCGGACCTGAACGGCAAACGCGTCGTCATCACCGGCGGCGGCAGCGGCATCGGCGCCGAGCTGGTTACCGCTTTCGTCGGGCAGGGCGCCCGGGTCTGGTTCCTGGACATCGCCGAGGCCGCAGGACGCGCCCTCGCCGAGTCGCTGTCCGGCGCCACCCACGCGCCGCGCTTCGTCGCCTGCGACCTGACCGACCTCGAGGCCCTGAAAACCACCTTCGCCGCCATCGTGCAGGAAGCCGGCGCGATTGACATCCTGCTCAATAACGCCGCCAACGACGACCGCCACACGATCGAAGACGTCACCCCGTCCTACTGGGAAAGCCGGATCAACGTCAACCTGCGCCACCAGTTCTTCTGTTCCCAGGCAGTCATCCCCGGCATGAAACAGCAAGGCCATGGCGTGATCCAGAACTTCGGCTCGATTTCGTGGCACCTGCCGCATACCGAGCTGGCCCTGTACATGACCTCGAAAGCCGGCGTCGAAGGCATGACCCGTGCGCTGGCGCGCGACCTCGGCCCGCATGGCATCCGCGCCGTGGCCGTGGTCCCCGGCGCGGTGCGCACCCCGCGCCAGGAAGCGCTGTGGCACACGCCGCACGAGGAAGCGCGCATTCTCAACGGCCAATGCCTGCAGGAGCGGGTCGAGATGCAGGACGTGGCGGCGCTGTCGCTGTTCCTGGCCTCGAACAATGCGCGCCGCTGCAGCGGCCGCGAATACTTCGTCGACGCGGGCTGGTACGGCGCATGAGCACCATCATTCCACAGTGCCTGTGGGAGGTCGGCGCCACGCTGGGCGAGGGCGCGCTATGGCATGGTGCGGCGGGCCAGGTCTGGTTCGTCGACATCAAGGGCCGGCGCCTGCATTGCTTCGAGCCTGAAACCGGCGCCAAACGCAGCTGGGATGCGCCGGGCCAGGTGAGCTTCATCGTGCCGGTCGAGGACGGCGGGTTCGTCTGCGCGCTGGAAGATGGTCTGTACCGCTTCGTCGACGAATCGGGCGAATTCCTGCCGCTGCAGCAGGTCGAGGCCGACCAGCCGGGCAACCGTTTCAACGACGGCCATGTCGATGCTGCCGGCCGCCTGTGGTTCGGTTCGATGGACGATGCCGAAGACCGGCCGACCGGGGCGTTGTACTGCTTCGATGGCCGTGTCGACGGGCGCGACGTGCGCCGCATGGACGACGACTACGTGATCACCAACGGGCCGGCGGTCAGCGCCGACGGTCGCACGCTGTACCACACCGACACGCTGGCCAAGCGCGTGTATGCGTTCGACCTGCTGGACGATGGCAGCCTGGCCAATAAACGCCTGTTCACCGAACTGGCCGATGGCGGCTACCCCGATGGCATGGCGGTCGATAGCGAGGGCTACCTGTGGGTGGCCACTTTCGGCGGCTGGCGCATCGACCGTTTCGATCCACAGGGACGCAAGGTTGGCGAAGTGCGCTTCCCTTGCGCTAATATCACCAAGCTGGCCTTTGGCGGCGCCGACCTGCGCACCGTGTACGTCACGACCGCGCGCAAGGGCCTGTCCGCCGCCCAGCTCGAATCCCAGCCGCTCGCCGGCGGGCTGTTTACTTTCCGCGCCGCCGTGCCGGGACTGCCGCAGCATGCGCTGCGGTTGCAGGAGCCAAACCAGAAATGACAGACAACAGCAAACGTCGCTACCGCTCGCAAGACTGGTTCGACAATCCAGAGCGCATCGACATGACCGCGCTCTACCTCGAACGCTTCATGAACTACGGGATCACGCCCGAAGAGCTGCGCTGCGGCAAGCCGATCATCGGCATCGCCCAGAGCGGCAGCGATATCGCGCCGTGCAACCGCATCCACCTGGAACTGGTCAAGCGGGTGCGCGACGGCATCCGCGACGCCGGCGGCATCCCGATGGAATTCCCGCTGCATCCGATCTTTGAAAACTGCCGCCGCCCGACCGCGGCGCTGGACCGTAATCTGGCCTACCTGGGCCTGGTCGAGATCCTGCACGGCTATCCGATCGACGCCGTGGTGCTCACCACCGGCTGCGACAAGACCGTGCCGGCCCAGTTGATGGCCGCGTCGACGGTCGACATTCCCGCCATCATCCTGTCCGGCGGGCCGATGCTCGACGGCTGGTTCGAAGGTGAACTGGTCGGCTCGGGCGCCGCGATCTGGAAGGCGCGCCGCCAGCTGGCGGCCGGCAGCATCGACGAGAAGAAATTTGTCGATATCGCCACCGCCTCGGCGCCGTCCGCCGGTCACTGCAACACCATGGGCACGGCGTCGACCATGAACGCCGTGGCCGAGGCGCTGGGCATGTCGCTCACCGGCTGTTCGGCGATTCCCGCGCCGTACCGCGAGCGCGGCCAGATGGCGTACGAAACGGGCCGCCGCATCGTCGAACTGGCCAAGGAAGATATCCGGCCGTCGAGCATCCTGACGCGCGACGCCTTCCTCGACGCGATCGTGGTCAATGCCGCGATCGGCGGCTCGAGCAATGCGCAGCCGCATATCGTGGCCATGGCGCGCCACGCCGGGGTCGAGATCACGCCCGAAGACTGGATGGAATACGGGTATGACATCCCGCTGCTGCTGAACATGCAGCCGGCCGGTAAATACCTGGGCGAGCGTTTCCACCGTGCGGGCGGCGTGCCGGCCGTGATGTGGGAGCTGGAGCAGGCGGGCCTGTTGCGCTCGCAGCGTCCGACGGTCACCGGCAAGACCCTGGCCGAGAACATCTACGCGCGCGAGACCGACGACCGCGAGATGATCAAGCCGTTTGCCGATCCGCTCAAGGATACCGCGGGCTTCCTGGTCTTGAAGGGCAATCTGTTCGACTTCGCGATCATGAAGACCAGCGTGATATCGCCGGCTTTCCGCGCGCGTTATCTCGCCAATCCGGGGCATGAGAACTGCTTCGAGTGCAAAGTGGTCGTGTTCGAGGGATCGGACGATTATCACCACCGCATCAACGATCCAAGTCTCGGCATCGACGAGTACACGATGCTGGTGATTCGCGGCGCCGGCCCGGTCGGCTGGCCTGGTTCGGCCGAAGTGGTCAATATGCAGCCGCCTGATCACCTGATCAAGCAGGGCATCAACAACCTGCCGACCCTGGGCGACGGCCGCCAGTCTGGCACCTCGGACAGCCCGTCGATCCTGAATGCCTCGCCCGAAAGCGCGGCCGGCGGCAACCTGGCGCTGCTGCGCACGGGTGATGTGGTCCGGGTCGACCTGAATCATGGTCGCTGCGACGTGCTGCTGTCGGACGAGGAACTGGCAATGCGCCGGATCGACGCGCCGCCGCCGATCCCGGCCAGCCAGACGCCTTGGCAGGAAATCTACCGCGCCAGCGTCGGCCAGTTGCACAAGGGCGCCTGCATGGAGTTGGCGCTGCCGTACCGTGGTGTTGGCCACGACATGCCGCGCCACAACCACTAAGCGTTACTCCACCACCACCGCGCTGCTTCCACCACCGGCGGGTCGCACCATGACCTTGGTTGCGATCCGCTCGGTCATCTCGTGCACGTGCGAGATCACCCCTACCTTGCGGCCCATCGACTGCAGCGCATCGAGCGCATCCATCGCCACGCCCAGCGTCTCGCTATCGAGACTGCCGAAGCCTTCATCGATGAACAGCGACTCGACCCGTACCCGGTTCGATGACAGCGAGGCCAGGCCCAGCGCCAGCGCCAGCGACACCAGGAACGATTCGCCGCCCGACAGCGAATTCACCGAACGCACTTCACCCCCCATGTCCTGGTCGCGCACCATCAGCGCCAGCGACGGCATGCCCTGGTAGTTGACCCGCTCCAGGCGATAGCGCCTGGCCAGCTGTTTTAGATGGGCGTTGGCGTAACCAAGCAGCACGTCGAGCGTGAACTGCTGGGCGTAGTTGCGGAATTTCTTGCCGTCGCTCGAACCGATCAGCTCCGACAGCTTGCCCCAGCGCTGCTGTGCCGCCTGCTGGCGCTCGATCGCGGCCAGGCTCGATTCGGACTGGCGCCGCCGTTCGTCGTCCTGCAACGCGCGCAGGCGCAGCGCGGTCGCCGCCTCGATTGCGGCCTGGCGTTCGCCCGCCAGGGCGTCGAAGGCGGTCTTGAGCGCCTCGAACGGCTGGCCATCGGGCGGGTTCGATTGCTGGTGCGCCACGCGCTGGGCGCGCCGTTCAGTCAGGATGGTGGTGGCATTGCCCACCTCGACGTCGATGGCGTTCAGGGCGCTGCGTTCCTGCGCCAGCCAGGCGGCGCCGACCTGCAGCAGGCGCGCCAGTTCGTCGGCATCGACCACCTGGTCATGGTCTTCAGCCTGGCGCCGGTAGTCTTCCAGCCAGTCAGCCAGCGCCGTGCTGGCCGTGGCGCCGGCCGTGTCGAGTTCCAGGATGCGATCGAGTAGCTGGGCCAGTGCGGCCCTGGCCCGGGTTTCAGCTTGCGCCGCTTCGTTAGCGGCCAACTGGCGCGCCGCCAACTGTTCGCGCGCGCCGGTCACGGCCGCCGCCAGCTCACGTTCGACCTCGCTCGCCGCGCGGCCTTTCCACAAGGTGGCGCGCGCGGTGTGTTTGGCGCTCATTTCGCCATCGATGCGCGCGAACTCGGCCGCCAGCCGGGCGCCGGTCTCATCGATGCCCGCGACGCGCGTCTGCAAGGCGCCGGCCTCGACTTCCAGCGTCGCGATCGATGTGGCGGCGCGGGCCTGGACCTCGGTCTGCTCGCGCCACTGCAGGACTTCGGCGGTGCGCGCCTGGCTCCAGCCCGCGGTGTCGCGGCGCCATCCCGCCTGCCAGCCGTCGCCATGGGCGGCGGCCATGGCCGGGTCGAGTTCGGCCAGCAGGGCATCGAGTTGCGTGCGCGTCGTCTCCTGGCTGGCGACCAGGGTCTTGAGTTCATTCTGCAGGCGCAGTGCAGCGTCGCGCTGGGCTTCGGCGTCCTGGCGCAACCTGGCGAGCACCGCTTGCGCGCCGTCGACGTCACGCTGGGCCGCGTCGCGCGCGGCGGCGGCGCTACGCCAGGCCTGCTCGCGCCCAGCGAGTGCATCGAGGGCTGCGCGCAAGGCGCTGCGCTGGGCCCCGAACCAGTCGAGGCGCCCGGCCTCGGGCGGCGCCTCGCCAGCCAGCGGATCGGCATCCCAGCTTGCAGACAGGCCGGCGATGCGCAAGTCGAGCGCGCTCCGCTCGCGGGCCAGGGCCGCCACGCGTTCGTGGGCGGCAGCCAGGGAGGCGCCGTGGTTTGCCTGCAGCGCGCCGTTGTCGCGCACCCGGGCACGGCAAGCATCGACCTCGGCCCGCAGGCCGTCGAGCATCGCCTTGAGGGTTGCATCCTGGTGGGCGTACGGGTGCGCGAGCGAGCCACACACGGGGCAGGGATCATCCACGGCCAGCTTGGCGCGCAGTTGCTCCACGTTGGCGGCGCATGCCAGTTCGGCGGCGCTCAGCGAGCGCTCGGCCTGGGCCATCGCCGCGTCCAGCGTCGGCGCCACGGCGCGTGCTTCCTGCAGGCTGCGCTCGGCGGTGGCGGCAGTGCTGGCGACGCGCTCGCTTTCTTGCGCGATCCCGGCCAGCGTTTCGCGCGCGCCCGACAGGTCGAGCCAGGTGCGCTCGGCCACAGCCAGCCGCTCGCGCCGTGCTTCCAGTTGCTGGCGTTCGGCGCCGATGGCGTCGGCGTCGAAGGCCTGCAGCGCCGCCATCGCCGTGCGCCGCTGCGCTTCCAGGGCGTCCAGGCCTTCGATCGCCTGACCCAGGGCGGCTGTTGCCTGGGCATCGCGGCCGGCTGCCTGGTCGGCGGCGGTGCGGGTTGCCGCCAGCGCCTGGTCGCCGGCGGCCAGCGCAGCCTGCGCCTGCCCGGCCTGGCGCAGCAGGCGTTCCCACTGCTGCCAGCCGGTGGCCACGGCTTCGTGCCGCGATTGGGCCGCAAGCCAGGCCGCCGCCGTGTCGCGCAGGCCGCGTGCGCGGGCCAGCTCATCGAGTTTGGTTTGCTGCTCCACGCGTGCCGCGCGTGCCTGCTGGCGCGCAGTGTCCAGGGCGGATTTTGCTTGCGCATGACCGTTTGCCAGGGTCGCGAGCGCGGCGTCAAGCGCCTTGGCCTGGTCCAGTTGCGGCGCAGCGGCGCGCAGCTGCGCGTCGACCGCATCCAGTCGGCCGATGGCGGCATCGACGTCGGTAGTAGCGGTGCGTTTCAGCTCGAGCGCCGCGGCCAGCTCGGCTTCGCGCTGCGCGAGCGCCGAGTGGGCCTGGCGCCGTTCCTGTTCCAGGCGCTGGACGTCGAGCGCCAGCGGGCGCGCCGGCTGCACCGCTTCCAGTGTGGCCAGGCGCTGGCGGCGTTCACCGGCTTCCAGGCGCTGGGCATTGGCCGCAGCCAGCGCGGCCTCGGCCTGGGCCTCGCCGCGCTGGAGCTTGTCGAATTCATGGTGCCAGCGCAGCTGGGCCTCGAACAGGGCGTGGCGGCTGTCGAGCGCATCGCGCGCTGTGTCGGCCGCGGCGCGCTCGAGGTCGAGCTGGGCGCGCTCTTCCAGCGCCAGCGGCGCTGCATTGGCCAGTGTCGCTTGCAGCACCTGGGTGTTGTGCTGCTCGAGCTTGTAGCGCTCGAAGGCGCGGCGCGAGATCTGGCTGTAGATCGTGGAGCCGGTCAGCGTCTCGAGCAGCTCGCCGCGCTCGTTCTCGTCGGACTTCAGAAAAGCCGAGAACTCGTTTTGCGCCAGCAGCACCGCGCGCGTAAACTGGTCGAACGACAGGCCGACCCGCTGGACGATCTCGGCCGCGGCTTCGGTATTGGTACCACCCAGCGGGGCCAGCTCGGGCAGGCGGTGCAGGGTCACCTTGACCGGCTGCAGCGCGCCGCCAGGCTTGTTGCGCGAGCGGCGCACCGCCCAGCGCGCGCGATAGCGGCCGTCGTCGCTGCCGACGAAATCGACTTCGGCCCAGCCCTCGGCGGCGCCGCGGCGCAGCAGGGTGCGCGGATCCTGGGCCGTCACCGTCTCGTCGCCGACGTCCGGCAGGCGGGTGCCGGAACGGCGCAACAGGCGCGGCGTATCGCCGTACAGCGCCAGGCACAGGGCGTCGAGCAGGGTGCTTTTGCCGGCGCCGGTCGGGCCGCTGATGGCGAACAGGCCGCTCGAGGCCAGCGGCTCGGATTCGAAATCGACCGCGAATTCGCCGGCCAGCGAGGCCAGGTTCTTGCCGCAGATGCGCAGGATCTTCATGGCGCATCTCCTTCGACCGCGTGGAACAGTTCGGCGAAGGCGTCGATCTGTTCCGGCGGGGCCTCGTCGCCATATTTCTGGCGCCACAGGCGGCGGAAGATGTCGTCCGGCTGCAGTTGCGCCAGCTGGTCCAGGCTCAGGGCTTCGGCTTCTTCATCCGCGATCACCAGCTTGCGGGTCGGCTCGATCTTGGCCAGCCGTACCGGTTTGCCCTCGAGGACCGTCTCGATCCGGCCGCGCAGGCCCGGTTCGGGACCGTCCAGCAGCACCCGCACCTCGAGATAGGGCCAGGCTTGCGGCGCCAGCTCGGAGTCGAGTTCGAGCGTTTCCAGCGCCGCCAGTGCGTCTTCCAGCGGGGCCGGCGCGGCCGGCACCCGCAGCAGCTGGACTTGGCGCGGGATGAACAGCGGGGTGATGGCGCCGACTTTGCCGTCGTCGAGGTCGATGCGCAGCACCTGGTGCTGGTAGCCCACTTCGGAGAACGACAGCGGCAGCGGGCTGCCGCAATAGCGGATATGTTCGTGGCCGCCGACGCGCTGGGCCAGGTGCAGGTGGCCCAGGGCCGCATAGGCGATGCTGGGGTCGAACAGGCTCACCGGCAGCGCTTCGCTGCCGCCGATCACGATGCGGCGCTCGGAGTCTTCGGACGGCTGGCTCTTCGCCATGTGGCAGTGGCCCATGGCGATGATGGCCTGGCCGGCGGCGGCCCGTTCGCGCGCCAGCGCATGCGCCTGGCGGTAGAGCAGGGTGGTGCCGTGCAGGTAAGGATCGTGCGCGGGTGCGTCGGTTTGTTCATCGCCGTCGGCGGCGCGCAGGCGCGGAAGGTCGCCCGGGCGCAGGAAGGGCACGGCCAGGCACCAGGCTGCGGTATTGCCGTCGCGGTCGTGCAGCGGCACCAGCAGGCGCTCGAAGTCGATCTCGCCGTCGCCACGGCGCAGCACATTACCGACCACGATCGTGCCATGGGCTTCGAGCAGCGGCGTCGGCGCCTCCAGCCGGCCCGGCGAATCGTGGTTGCCGGCGATGACGACCACCTGCAGGTGCGGCACGCGGGCACGCGCCTGCTGCAGGAAGCGGTACAGCTGGCGCTGGGCGCTGGACGAGGGATTGGCGGTATCGAAAATGTCGCCCGCGACCAGCAGCACGTCGATATGCTGCTCGACCAGCGTATCGGCCAGCCAGTCGAGGAAGCACTGGTGTTCGTAGGTTCGGTCGTGATTGTGCAGGGTCTGGCCGAGGTGCCAGTCGGAGGTGTGCAGCAGCCGCATGGAGAATTGACGAGTGAGGTGAACAGGATCGGGGTGAAGCCGGCGCCTACTATAACGCAGCCGGGCGCCGGCCCGCCAGCGAATGGCTGGGCGATGCTGGCGCCACCGCCGCTAGCATGTTGAGAGCACATTTTGTACGGGAAATCCAACCCGCCTGACCTCGCTCGCACTGTGAAATCCGGTTTGATCAATGTCAAACCCGCCGACCTCCTTGTCTCTACACTACGAAGTTCTTGTCGGCCGGCGCCATAACAAACCAATAGCCGGCCACCCCTATAAAGCATCCCCGGCCGCCCCAGGCGTGGCTCGTCCACGTCCGCCAGAGGAGCAAACTCAGAGGAGACACCATGCTGACATCAACCTATACGCTGGTCGCCTTGTCCGTCGAGCAGGCGCGCGCGCGGGTCGAGGTGCAGGCGTTGCTGGAGCGCTGGCGCCCCGGCGCGTGGTGGGGCGAGCCGCCCGCCATGCGTCAATACGAGCAGGCCTGCGAGGCCCTGCGCCAGGCCAGCGAAGCGTGCCGCTGGCGCAAGCTCGACAAGTTCGTGCTGCCGGCGCTGTGCCGGTGCGGCGCGGATGCCGCCAGGCTGGTGGCCGAGCTCGACGACTTGAGCCGGCAGGCCCATGAGGCGCGCCAGGCGGCCCAGGCGGCGGCTGTCGAGGGCGATCCCGGCTGCCTGGCGGCGCTCGAACGCTGCTGCGAGCTGCTGCTCGAGCGCCTCGAGCGCGAAGAGCGCGAACTGCTGCCGCTGGCGCGCACCAAGATTCCGGGAGAGACCTGGTTCGCGATCGCCAACCAGATGCTGGCGCACGACGCCCACCATAACGAGAATCGCGGCGCCGGCATGGGGCTGGCGCGCGGCCTGCCGCCGCTGGAGATTACTCCAAAGCAAGACCTCGCCTTGCCAGTCGTAAACTGAATCCGGCAGATGGGTCAGGCATGCCGATCGATGCCGGGGAGTTTGCTATGATGGGAGTTTTGGAAGTGCGATTTCATCATGTTCGAATTCCTATTCAAGCGGCAGGGCGCGAAAGCGGCCGCGTCCGGCGACAAGCCAGCGGCGAAGACGCCTGCGGCGGCGGACGGCGGCGCCAAGCCAGGCGCAGGCAAGTCGGGCAAGTCGGGCAAGACGGCGTCCACTCCGGCGCCGGCCCCGGCAGTTGAAGCACGCGCCGCGCTGGCCCAGGCCCGCGAGCGCCAGGCCGCGCAACTGGCGCAGCTGGGCACCGACCAGGCCGCCGCCGTCGATTTCATCCTCCAATCCGAGTTCTCCGAACTGCGCCTGGCTGCGGCCGAGCTGGTCCATGAGCGCGCCCATCTCGAACGCGTGCACGCGGCGATGCGCAACCTCGACCGCCGCGTCGCCAAGCTGGTGCAGGGCAGGCTGGACGCGATCCGCCACCACGAATCCGAACTGCGCCGCGGCCAGGACGCACTGGCCCAGGCCAGGACGCTGCTGGGCGACGCCCTGCTGACCCCGAACCACGTTGCCGAGCTCGATCGCAAATGGTCGGTCATCCGGGCGCCCGAACTGACAGCCGAATTCGACACCGTGCGTGCCGAACTTGGCGCTCGCCTGGCGTCGCAGGTGGCGCTGCAGCGCGCCATGATCGACCGCCTGACGCTCTTGCGCAAGCTCGAGACGAGTGGCCTGGACGCGGCCGCGCTGGCGGCCCGCCTGGACGCGCTCCAGCACGAACAGGCGGCGGCGCTGGTCGACCCCGGCTACGCCTCGCTGCCGCGCGCGCTGGTGGCCGAATTCGCGACCGAACATGCGCGCCTGGGAGCCGGCCTGGCCACGCTCGAGCAAGGCCAGGCGGCGCTGGCGGCGCGCGAAGCGGCATTGGCCGCATGGGAAGCCCAGGCGCCGGCCGAACTCAAGCCCGACACCGTGCGCCGGGAATGGGAGCGCTTGCCGGCCTTGCCGTCGAACGCCGCCGCCGGTGACCTGCAGGCGCGCTACGAGGCGCTGCGCGCGAGCTTGCCGCAAGAGACCAGGGCGAAGGCCGCGCCGCCCGCCGCCAGGGAAGGCGCAAAAGACAGCACAAAAGACGGCGCGAAAGACGGCGCCAGGCCTGCCGCGCGCGGCGCCGACCAGGCCTTCCTCGACAATATGGACGCCCTCGAAGCCGCTTTGCAGCAAGGCTCGCTCGGCACCGCCGCCGAGCTCGACAAGGCACTGAAGGACGCCAAGGACAAGGGCATGCGCCTGTCCACCCAGCAGGCCGACCACCTGGCCCATCTGCGCGCTGAGCTCAAGCGGCTGTCGGACTGGGCGCGCTGGGGCGGCAACGTGTCGCGCGAAGAACTGATCAAGAGCGTCGAATCGCTGCCGGCCGAAGGCCTGGCGATGGCCGAACTGGCCAAGAAGGTGGGCAGCATGCGCGATCGCTGGAAAGCGCTGGACAGCCTGTCCGGCCCGGCGCCACGCAGCCTGTGGGAGCGTTTCGACGCCGCCTGCAGCGCGGCCTACGCGCCGGCTGCGGCGCACTTTCGCCACCTGGCCGACGAACGCCATGCCAACGCGGCGCGCGGCCAGGCCCTGGTCGACGAAGCGCAGGCCGAGGTCGCGCGCCTGCAGTCGCACGAGGGCAACTGGAAGCATGTCTCGGCGACCGTGCAGCGCCTGCGCACCGCCTGGAGCCACCTGGGCGCGGTTGACCGCAAGGAAAAGAAGCGCCTGGACACCCTGTTCGCCGACGCGCTGACCACCCTGCAAAAGCCGCTCGAAGACCAGCGCCGGGTCGAGATCGCGGTGCGCGAGCAGCTGATCGAAGAAGTGCGCAAGCTCGATCCGCACGAACGTCATGCGGTCGACCTGCTGCGTGAACTGCAGGCGCGCTGGCAAGAGCACGCGCGCGCGCTGCCGCTCGAGCGCAAGGCCGAACAGGCGCTGTGGCAGCGCTTCCGCGGCGCCTGCGACACGCTGTTCGCGGCGCGCAAGGAACACGCGCATGCGGCCGACAGCGAGCGCCGCGAGCACGAGACGGCCAAGGAAGCGCTGTGCGCACGACTGGAGGCCGCCGCGCTGGACGCCAAGCCGGCCAACGTCGGCAAGCTGCTGCGCGAGGCCGCCGCCGAATGGCAGGCGATCGGCCCGGTGCCGCGCGCCCACGAGGCGCGCATCGACAAGCGCTATCACGCCGCGATCTCCAGCGTGCAGCACCATGCCGACGCCGCGCGCCGCGCGCAGGACACGGTGCTGGCCGGCGCCGTGCGCGACAAGCTGCGCCTGGTCCAGGCGCTCGAGACGGCGCTGGCCAATCCGGACGCCGCCACCCAGGCCGCCGACTGGCGCGCGCGCTGGGACGCCTTGCTGCCGCTCGATGGCGGCTACGAGCCGGTCCTGCATGCGCGCTTCGAAGCCGCCCTGGCGGCGCTCGAGGGCGACCGCGCCGGCTATGTGCAACAGCTGGATGCGAATCGCGAACGCCTGCTGGCTGAACTGCTGCGGCTGGAAATCGCGGCCGGCATCGACAGCGGCGCCGAGTTCGCGCGCGAGCGCCTGCGCCTGCAGGTCGAGGTGCTGCAAAGCTCGCTCAAGTCGGGCCAGAAGCCGGGCTCGCAGACGGCCGAGCTGCGCGCCTTGCTGGCGCTGCCGGCCCTGCTCGACGTGCGCACCGAGACCCGCATCGAACACCTGCTGCTGCGCCAGCCGAAAGGGCAGCCATGAACGAGGTGAGGGTGCAGGCCGGGGACTTCGACCTCGGCGCCGAGGTGGCGCGCCTGCGCGCGAATGACGCGCGCATCGGCGCCGTGGTGTCCTTCGTGGGCACCGTGCGTGACCTGAACGACGGCGCCCGGGTCTCCGAGATGGAGCTCGAACACTATCCGGGCATGACCGAAAAGTCGCTGCAAGACATCGCGGCCCGGGCCTGCGAGCGCTGGCCCCTGTACGGCACCCTGGTCATCCACCGCGTCGGTCCACTGGCGCCGCTCGACCAGATCGTGCTGGTGGCCTGCAGCGCCGCGCACCGCGGCGACGCCTTCGCGGCCTGCGAGTTCATCATGGACTACCTCAAGACCGAGGCGCCGTTCTGGAAGAAAGAGCAAACGCCGGATGGCGCGCGCTGGGTCGACGCGCGCGTGACCGACGACCAGGCGAAAGCCAAGTGGGCGGTATAGCGACGCCGCTGGCTTTTGCCGCGGTCGGCCTGGGCGCCGCGCTCGGCGCCTGGCTGCGCTGGGGCTTCGGCCTGTGGCTGGGCGGCCTGCATGGCCTGGTGCAGGCAGGGACGCTGGCCGCCAACCTGCTGGGCGGCTACCTGGTCGGCCTGGCGCTCGGCTTCTTCACCGACCAGCCGCAATTGGCGCCCGAATGGCGGCTGTTCATCGTCACCGGCTTCCTGGGCGGCCTGACCACGTTTTCCAGCTTCTCGGGCGAGTCGGTGACCTTGCTGCAGCGCGGGGAAGTCGGCTGGGCGCTGGCGCATACGGCGCTGCACCTGTTCGGCTCATTGCTGCTGTGCGCGGCCGGCTTCGCCACCTGGCGCGCGCTGCGTGGCTGAGTCGATGAGCGTTCTTCCGATAGAGATCCCGCGTCGCATCGATGCCGCCATCGCCCTGTACCGCCAGGGCGAATTCGCGTTGGCGCTGGCCTCGGTCGACGACCTGCTGGGCGGCGAGGCGGCCAATATCGACGCCCTCAACCTGGCCGCGGCCTGCGCGCTGGCGCTGGGCCGGCCAGGGGAGGCCGAACAGCGCTGGCGCGAGGTCCTGCGGCGTCAACCTGGCCATGCGGCCAGCTGGAACAACCTGGGCATCCTGCTGCAGGGCGCGGGGCGCGAGGACCAAGCGCGCGACGCCTACCGCCAGGCGCTGGCGCTGCAAGCCGATTATCCCGACGCGCGCGCCAACCTGGGCACGCTGCTGCACGGCCAGGCCGACGCCCTGCAGCGGCAGGGCCGGCGCGCCGAGGCCGAGGCCTGCTACCGGGCCGCCCTCGACCTGAAACCCGACCACGCCGAGCTGCACAACAACCTGGCGGTGCTGTATGCGGGCGCCGCGCGCGCCGACCTGGCGGAAACGCACTACCGGGAGGCGCTGCGCCTGCGTCCCTGCTATCCCGAGGCCTGGCACAACCTGGGCCTCTTGTACACCGCCGCGCGCCGCCTGCCGGACGCGGAAAGCGCGCTGCGCGAATACGTGGCGCTGCGTCCGCACGACCCGGAAGGCCTCAATTCGCTGGGCAACGTGTGCCAGTACCTGCACCGGCCGCGCGAGGCCGAGGCGATCTATCGGCGCGCGCTGGCGCTGGGGCCGGACAATGCCCGTACCCTGAACAATCTCGGCGCGCTGATGCAGCGCGAAGGGCGGGCGCAGGACGCCGAGGCCTGCTACCGGCATGCGATCGCAGCCGACCCGGAATATCCGGAAGCGCGCTGGAACCTGGGCTTTTTGCTGCTCGCGCGCGGCCGCCTCGATGAGGGCTGGCCCTGGATGGAGGCGCGCTACGACGCCAGGCTGGCGCGCCCGATCGCGGCCAGACCGCGCTTCGCATTCGCCTGCCCGCAATGGCAGGGCGAACCTCTGGCGGGGCGCAGCATCGTGGTCTGGCCCGAGCAGGGCTTCGGCGACACGATCCAGTTCGTGCGCTACCTGCCGCTGCTGCGCGCTGCCGGCGCCGGCAGCGTCACGCTGGTCTGCCAGGATGCGCTGTTGCCGCTGGTGGGCGCGGTCGACGGCGCCGACCGGGTGTTGGGCCTGGGGCAGGCGGCGCAGTTGCCGCCCCACGACTGCTGGGTGTTCCTGCTGAGCCTACCCATGCATGCACACACCTCGCTGGCGACGATTCCGGCGGCGTTGCCGTATCTGGCTCCCGACCCCGAGCGGGTAGCGGCATGGCGCGCGCGGCTGGCGCAGGCAGGTGCTGGCCTGCGGGTTGGCCTGGTCTGGCGCGGCTTCGGCGGCCACGTCAACGATGCCAACCGTTCGCTGCCCGGCCTGGCCTGCCTGGCGCCGCTGCTAGGCTTGCCCGGTGTGAAGTTCTTCAGCCTGCAGCGCGGCATGGAGGCGGGCGCGGGCGCGGGCGAGGCGCTGCCGCCGCAACTGGCCGATCTCGGCCCCGACATCGCCGACTTCGGCGACACCGCCGCCATCGTCGCCGGGCTGGACCTGGTGATCTGCGTCGACACCGCCGTGGCCCATGTGGCGGGCGCGCTCGGCAAGCCGTGCTGGGTGCTGCTGCCGGCCGTCCATCCCGACTGGCGCTGGATGGAAGAGCGCACCGACTCGCCCTGGTATCCGGGGGCGCTGCGCCTGTACCGGCAGGCGCGTCCTGGCGACTGGGATGGCGTTGTGGGGCAGCTAGCCGCCGACCTGGGAGCATGGCCGGACTAGTTGTCATCAATACGCCGGGTCGCAGAATGTGTATTTTCACGCTCGCCGGATGACTTTGGCGCCATACATTGTGGCGAAATTGCACAGAATGTAGCGAGATGTAGCATGTGCCGTCAGTATCTTGTCCGGCGGCATTGTTTCCATTGAATAATATCGGTTTTATGGCTTTTGCCGTCTTTGCGTCGGCCCCGATACCCACCATGAACCACATTTACCGCCTCGTCTGGAACAAGAAACGCCATATGCTGATGGCTGTCGCCGAAATCGCGAGCACCAACGGCAAGGAAACGGGGGCGGATGTCGATGCAGACAAGACCGTGGCTGAGACCTGTAGCGGATTTCCGAGCGCGCGGACCTTGCTGGCGGCTGCCGTGATGGCCGTGTTCCCGATGGTGGCATTGGCGCAATCCAGCCATGTCATCCCGGTCGCAGGCGTGAAGAACCTGTCCGACGGCGACGGCAGCAATGCCGTCGCAGCGGGGTGGAATCTTCGCAATGACGGCGCGCTCGATATCAGCGCGACCGATCAGGGCACGAGTCTGCAAAGCCTGTCCGGCTCAGGCGCCGTGCTGCTCGGCGAGCGTATGCTGACGCTCACGAATGCGAGCGACTACTATGCAGGTACGATTCGCGGTTCGGGCGGACTGATCCTGTCCGGCGGGATGGAGACCCTTGGCGGGACCAACACCTATCTCGGTGCGACCATGATCGAGCAGGGTGCGAAGCTGGCCCTGTCCGGCTCCGGCAGTCTGGCGCTGTCGAGCGGAGTGATCAATGACGGCACGTTCGATATCTCGGCGACCAATCAGGGCGCCACGATCCGCTCGCTGGCAGGCAATGAATCGGGCAGCGTGCTGCTCGGCACCAAGACCCTGGTCCTGAGCGCGGCCTCGGGCGAGTATGACGGGACGATCAGCGGCAAGGGCGGCGTGACCGTTGCCGACGGCATGGAAGTGCTCAGCGGCGTCAATCACTACACGGGCTTGACCACGATCGGCGCCGACGCCACACTGGCACTCACCGGTTCGGGCAGCATCGCGTTCTCGAGCGGCGTGGTGGCGGACGGTACCTTCGATATCGCCCAGGCCACCAAGGGCGCGCAAGTAAGCAGCCTGTCCGGCTCGGGCGCTGTGCTGCTGGGCGACAAATCACTTGCCCTGACTGGCAACGGCGGCAATTTCGGCGGCGCGATCGGCGGCAACGGCGGCCTGACGGTGACCCAGGGAACCCATGTCCTGAGCGGTGCGAATACCTATATCGGCGCCACCGGCGTCGCGTCGGGTGGCACCTTGACCCTGCGCGACAGCGGCAGCATCGCCATGTCGAACGGCCTGGCGAATGACGGCGTCTTCGATATCGCGGCGACCTTTAAAGGCGCCGAGGTGAGCACCATGTCCGGTTCGGGCACCGTGCTGCTGGGCGGTCAAACCCTGACCCTGACCAATGCCAGCGATGTATTCGCAGGCAGCATCCATGGGTCGGGCGGGCTGGAGCTCGCCAGCGGCCACGCCACCTTGAGCGCCGAACAGCACTACACCGGCGGGACCACGGTCGGCCAAGGGACCGAGCTTGCGCTGAGCGGCCAGGGCAGCATCGCGGCCTCGAACGAAGCGGTCATCGACGGCAAGCTCGATCTCGCCGGGCTGGATCAAGGTGCGCAACTGCAGTCGCTGTCCGGTTCGGGCACTGTGCTGCTGGGTGACGACGCGCTGACCTTGACCGATGCCCACAGCCGTTTCGACGGTGTGATCCAGGGCGCGGCGGGCCTGACGGTTGCAGGCGGTACCCAGACGCTGGGCGGCATCAACGACTATCGCGGCGTGACGCGGATCGAGGACGGCGCCGGCCTGGCGCTGGCAGGTTCGGGCAGCATTGCCCTGTCGAGCGGCGTCATCGCCGACGGCACGCTCGATATCGCGCAAGCCACCAACGGCGCGCAAGTGAGCAGCCTGTCCGGCTCGGGTGCGGTGCTGCTGGGCGATAAGGCCCTCGCGCTGACCGGCAATGGTGGCGATTTCGGCGGCGTCATCGGCGGCAATGGTGGCCTGACGGTGACCCAGGGAAGCCACGTGCTGGGCGGTGCCAATATCTATACCGGCGCCACCAGCATTGGCGCAGATGGCAAGCTGGCCCTGCGTGATAGCGGCAGCATCGCCATGTCGAACGGCCTGGCGAATAACGGTGTGTTCGATATCGCGGCAACCAACAAAGGCGCCGAGGTCAGCACGATGTCCGGCTCGGGCAGCGTGCTGCTCGGCGGCCAGACCCTGACCCTGACGGCTGCCAGCGATACCTTTGAAGGCAGCATCCACGGTTCAGGCGGCCTGGAACTGGCCGGCGGCCATGCCACCTTGAGCGCTGAACAGCACTACACCGGCAAGACCACGATCGTCCAAGGGGCCGAGCTGGCGCTGACGGGTCAGGCCAGTATCGCGGCCTCGAGCCAGGCGGCCGTCGATGGCATGCTCGACCTCGCGGGACTCGATCACGACGCACAGTTGCAATCGCTGTCCGGTTCGGGCGCCGTCCTGCTGGGCGAAAAGGTACTGGCACTGACCGGCAATGGCAGTGACTTCAGCGGCGCCATCAAGGGTAACGGCGGCCTGACGGTCAACCAGGGAAGCCACGTCCTGAGCGGAGCCAACACCTATACCGGCGCTACAGGCATTGGCGCCGATGGCACGCTGACCCTGCGCGATAGCGGCAGCATCGCCATGTCGAATGGCTTGACGAATAATGGCGTATTCGATATCGCGGCGACTCATAATGGCGCTGAAGTCAGCACGATGTCCGGCTCGGGCAGCGTGCTGCTGGGCGGTCAAACCCTGACCCTGACAAACGCCAGTGATGTGTTCGCAGGCAGCATTCACGGTGCCGGCGGGCTGGAACTCGCGGGTGGCAATACCACCCTGACCGCTGAGCAGCACTACACCGGCAAGACCACGGTCGGCCAAGGGACCGAGCTTGCGCTGAGCGGCCAGGGCAGCATCGCGGCCTCGAACGAAGCGGTCATCGACGGCAAGCTCGATCTCGCCGGGCTGGATCAAGGTGCGCAACTGCAGTCGCTGTCCGGTTCGGGCGCCGTGCTGCTGGGCAGTGATACGCTGACCTTGACGGCTGCGCACAGCCGTTTCGACGGCGTGATCCAGGGCGCGGCGGGCCTGACGGTTGCCGCCGGTACCCAGACGCTGGGCGGCATCAACAACTACAACGGCGTGACGCGGATCGAGGACGGCGCCGGCCTGGCGCTGGCAGGTTCGGGCAGCATTGCCCTGTCGAGCGGCGTCATCGCCGACGGCACGCTCGATATCGCGCAAGCAAACAATGGCGCGCAAGTGAGCAGCCTGTCCGGCTCGGGTGCGGTGCTGCTGGGCGATAATGCACTCGCGCTGACCGGCAACGGCAGCGATTTCGGCGGCGTCATCGGCGGCAATGGTGGCCTCACGGTCGATCACGGCACCCATACCCTGGGCGGTGCGAATACTTATACGGGCGCCACCAGCATTGGCGCCGAGGGCACGCTGGCCCTGCAGGGCAGCGGCAGCATCGCCATGTCCGAGGGCCTGGCGAATAACGGCGTATTCGATATCGCGGCGACCAGCAACGGCGCCAAAGTCAGCACGATGTCCGGCTCGGGCAGCGTGCTGCTGGGCGGCCAGACCCTGACCCTGACGGCTGCCAGCGATACCTTTGAAGGCAGCATCCATGGTTCCGGCGGCCTGGAACTGGCCGGCGGCCACGCCACCTTGAGCGCTGAACAGCACTACACCGGCAAGACCACGATCGGTCAAGGGGCAGAGCTGGCGCTGACCGGCCAGGGCAGCATCGCGGCCTCGAGCCAGGCTGCCGTCGATGGCAGGCTCGACCTCGCGGGACTCGGAGACGAGGCACAGCTGCAATCGCTGTCCGGCTCGGGCGCCGTCCTGCTGGGCGATAACGCCCTGGCACTGACCGGCAACGGCAGTGACTTCGGCGGCGCCATCAGCGGCAACGGCGGCCTGACGGTCAACCAGGGAAGCCATGTCCTGGGTGGCGCCAACACCTATACCGGTGTCACCGGCATTGGCACCGATGGCACGCTGACCCTGCGCGACAGCGGCAGCATCGCCATGTCGCATGGCCTGGCAAATAACGGCGTATTCGATATCGCGGCGACCAGCAACGGCGCCGAAGTGAGCACCATGTCCGGCTCGGGCACCGTGCTGCTGGGCGGTCAAACCCTGACCCTGACCAATGCCGATGATGTATTCGCCGGCAGCATTCACGGTTCCGGCGGCCTGGAACTGGCCGGCGGCCACGCCACCTTGACGGGTGAGCAGCACTACACCGGCAAGACTTCGATCGGCCAGGGGGCCGGGTTGTCGCTGACTGGCGACGCAAGTATCGCGGCCTCGAACGAAGCGGCCATCGACGGCAAGCTCGATCTCGCTGGGCTGGATCACGGTGCGCAACTGCAGTCGCTGTCCGGTTCGGGCACTGTGCTGCTGGGTGGCGACGCGCTGACCTTGACCGATGCGCACAGCCGTTTCGACGGCGTGATCCAGGGCGCGGCGGGCCTGACGGTTGCAGCCGGTACCCAGACGCTGGGCGGCATCAACGACTATCGCGGCGTTACGCGGATCGAAGACGGTGCCGGTCTGGCGCTGGCAGGTTCGGGCAGCATTGCCCTGTCGAGCGGCGTCATTGCCGACGGCATGCTCGATATCGCGCAAGCAAACAACGGCGCACAAGTAAGCAGCCTGTCCGGCTCGGGCGCGGTGCTGCTGGGCGATAAGGCCCTTGCGCTGACCGGCAACGGCAGCAATTTCGGCGGCGTCATTGGCGGCAATGGTGGCCTGACGGTCGATCACGGCAGCCATACCCTGGGCGGTGCGAATACTTATACGGGCGCCACCAGCATTGGCACCGAGGGCACGCTGGCCCTGCAGGGCAGCGGCAGCATCGCCATGTCCGAGGGCCTGGCGAATAACGGCGTCTTCGATATCGCGGCGACCAACAACGGCGCCAAAGTCAGCACGATGTCCGGCTCGGGCAGCGTGCTGCTGGGTGGCCAGACCCTGACCCTGACGGCCGCCAGCGATACCTTTGAAGGCAGCATCCACGGTTCCGGCGGCCTGGAACTGGCCGGCGGCCACGCCACCTTGAGCGCTGAACAGCACTACACCGGCAAGACCACGGTCGGCCAATCGGCCGAGCTGTCCTTGAGTGGCCTGGGCAGCATCGCGGCGTCGAGCGAAGCAGCCATCAATGGCAAGCTCGACCTTGCCGGGCTGGATCAGGGCGCGCAATTGCAGTCGCTGTCCGGTTCGGGCACCGTATTGCTGGGCAACGACGGCTTGACCCTGACCGATGCGCACAGCCGCTTCGATGGCGCGATGCAAGGCGCCGGTGGCCTGGCGGTTGCCGCTGGCAAGCAGACCCTGGGCGGCATCAACGAATACAGCGGTGCGACCCGCATCGACGACGGCGCCCAACTGACGCTGTCCGGCTCGGGCAGTATCGCCCTGTCGAGCGGCGTGACCGCCGACGGCACGCTCGATATCGCCCGCACCACCAATGGTGCGGCAGTGACGACCCTGTCCGGCAACGGCAACGGCGCCGTGCTCCTGGGCGGACAAACCCTGACCCTGACGAATGCCAGCGGCAATTTCGCTGGCGAGATCCAGGGCTCGGGCGGCTTGACCATCGCCGGCGGCACCGAAGTGCTCAGCGGCGTCAACACGTACAGCGGCGACACCGCCGTCGCGCGCGGTGCGCGCCTGACCCTGGAAGACGCCGGCAGCATCGCCAACAGCCGCCTGGTCATGGAAGGCGGTACCGTGTCCTTCGCGGCCAGCGACAGCGCCGCCATCAAGAGCCTGGCCGGTAGCGGCTCGGTGCTGCTGGGCGACCAGACCCTGACCGTGACTGGCGCCGGCGATACCTTCACCGGCAATATCCGCGGCTCGGGCGGCCTGATCGTCGCTGGCGGCACCCAGGTGCTGGACACCCACCTGAGCGTTTACCGGGGCGCCACCGTAATCGCCGACGGCGCCACGCTGGGCCTGTCCGGCGGCGGCAGCGGCGGCCTGGCGATGTCGAGCGGCGTGCTGGTGGCAGGCACGCTCGATATCGCGGCCATGCAAGACGGGGCCGAGGTGCGGACGCTGTCCGGCGCCGGCGCCGTCAAGCTGGGCGATAACACCCTGACCCTGACCCAGGCCAGCGGCGAATTCTCGGGCGTGATCCACGGCTCGGGCGGCCTCGAACTGGCCGCGGGCCACGAGATCCTGAGCGGACAAAACACCTACCGCGGCGATACCGCGATCGCCCAGGGCGCAACGCTGGCGCTGGCTGGCGACGGCAGCATTGCCAACAGCCGCGTCAAGGTTGACGGCAGCTTCGATATCGCGGCCAGCAACGGCGGCGCGGCGATCAGGAGCCTGGCCGGCGCGGGAACCGTCGAGCTTGGTGGCCAGACGCTGACCCTGACCAGGGCCAGCGACACCTTTGCCGGCAGCATCAACGGTTCGGGCGGCCTGGCGATCGGTGGCGGCACGGCGATCCTGGCAGGCGACAACCGCTACACCGGCGCCACCAGCATCGCGGCCGGCGCCACCCTGGGCCTGTCCGGCTCGGGCAGCCTGGCGCTGTCGAGCGGCGTGATCGCCGATGGCATCTTCGACGTCAGCGGCGCCGACAGCGCGCAGATCAAGACGCTGTCCGGCGCCGGCGCAGTCAAGCTCGGCAGCAATACGCTGCAGCTGACCAATGCCAGCGGCAGCTTCTCCGGCATCATCAGCGGCAATGGCGGCCTGTCCGTCGAGGCCGGCAAGCAGACGCTGGGCGGCGCCAACACCTACAGCGGCACCACCGGCATCGGCCGCGCGGCCACGCTGGCCCTGGCCGGCAATGGCAGCATCGCCGATAGCCGGGTCGAGGTCGGCGGCACCTTCGACATCTCGGCCAGCAATGGCAAGGCCGCGGTCAAGGGCCTGAGCGGCGGCGGCACGGTGCTGCTGGGTCGGCAGACGCTGACCCTGACCCAGGCCAGCGGCAACTTCGCCGGCACCATCACCGGCACCGGCGGCTTTACGGTCGGCGGCGGCAGCACCACGCTGACGGGCGACAACCGGTACACCGGCCTGACCAGCATCACGGCCGGCGCCACCCTGGGCCTGTCCGGCCGGGGCAGCCTGGCGCAGTCGAGCGGGGTGCTGGCCGACGGCACCTTCGACATCAGCCGCGCCGCTGACGCGCGCATCAAGTCGCTGTCGGGCGCCGGTGCGGTCAGTCTTGGCAATAACACGCTGCAACTGAGCAATGCCAACGGCAGCTTCTCCGGCATCATCAGCGGCAAAGGTGGCCTGGACGTGGCGGGAGGCAGCGCGACGCTGGGCGGGCTCAACACCTACAGCGGCGCCACCATCATCGGCGACGGCGCCACGCTGGCCCTGGCCGGCAAAGGCAGCATCGCCAACAGCCTGGTCGATGTCGACGGCACCTTCGACATCTCGCGCGGCAACGACAAGGTGGCGGTTCAGGGTCTGGCCGGCGCCGGCACGGTGCGCCTGGGCGAGCGCACGCTGACCCTGACCCAATCCAGCGGCAGCTTCAACGGCACCATCACCGGCGCCGGCGGCATCAAGCTGGCAGGGGGCGAGCTCACCTTGAGCACGGCGCAGGACTACAGCGGCGCCACCGCCATCGCCAGCGATGCGCGCCTGGCGCTGTCCGGCAAGGGCCGCATCGCGCAAAGCGCGCTGGATGTGGACGGCGTGTTCGACATCGCCGGTGCCGACGGCAACGTCACGCTGGCGGGCCTGAACGGCGCCGGCAGCGTCCTGCTGGGCGCGAACCATCTCGGCGTGACCCGCGGCGGCGCCTTCAGCGGCACGCTGGCAGGCGGCGGCGGCTTGAACCTCACGGGTGGCACGCTGGCGCTGACCGGCGCCAACACCTATCTGGGCCAGACCGTGGTGTCCAACGCCACCCTGCGCACGATGGCCGACGCCAATCTGGGGCGCGGAGCCGGCGCGCTCGAACTGCGCGACGGCACCTGGAACACGGGCGCCGATCTCAGGCATGAGCGCGGCCTGCTGCTGGCCGGCCGTGGCACGGTCGATGTCGATACCGCGACCACCACCACCGAGACCGGTCGGGTGAGCGGCAGCGGCATGCTGGTCAAGGACGGCGAGGGCACCCTGATCCTGGGCGGCACCGTCGCCCATGACGGCGGCCTGCAGGTCGCTGGCGGCACCCTGGCTTTGACCTCGGTCAATACCTACACGGGCGACACCACGATCGGCAGCGGCGCCACGCTGCGCATCGACCGCGACGCCAACCTGGGCTCGCTTGATAACGACTTGATCATCGATGGCGGTCGCTTGCAGACCACCGGCACGCTCGACTCGTCGCGCGCGATCGAGATCACCGCCAGGAACGGCGTGGTCGACACCGAGGGCGCCGACAGCATCGTCACCCTGGACGGCAATATCAGCGGCGCCGGGCGCATCGTCAAGGACGGCGAAGGCACCCTGGTGCTGGCCGGCGACAATGCCGGCGGCCAGCTCGGCGCCAACCGGCCGGGCGACGGCTGGACCGGCGGCCTGACCATCAATTCGGGCCTGGTCAAGGTGACCAATTCCTGGGGCCTGGGCTGGGGCAGCGTGATGACCTTCAATGCGGGCACTATCCACGCCACGGTCGACATCCTGACCGGCCAGGACATCAAGATGGGCCGCAGCACCGACATCAATGTCGATACAGGCACCACCACCACGCTGGCGGGCGACCTGATCTCGAGCGGCGCCGGCGACGGCTGCTTCAACAAGACCGGCCTGGGCACCCTGAATGTGCTGGGGGCGGCGCGGATCGACGCTACCTGCGTCCTCGAGGGCAAGCTGCTGGCCAATGGCGTCTTCGCCAGCAAGGTCACGGTGGCCAAGGGCGCCACCCTGGGCGGCGCCGGCACCTTGCAGGGCGACGTTGTGGTGCATGGCACCCTGTCGCCGGGTAATTCGCCGGGCATGCTGAGCGCCGATTCGAACATCACGATGGCCAGCGGCAGCACCTACAAGCAGGACATCGGCGGCGCCCAGCAGGCCAGTCCCAGCACGCCGATCGGCGCGGCCGGCCATTACTCCTACCTGCAGGTAGTCAACGGCAAGCGCTTCACGATCGAGGATGGCGCCACCCTGGCGCCGGCCCTGGCCAATCTGTATACGCCAGGCCAGCCTGGCTACGGCTCGGCGCAGTTCGTGCCCGAGCTGGGCCAGAACTTCCGTATCCTGAGCGCCGAAGGCGGCATCGACGGCCGCTTCGACACCCTGGTGCAGCCGGAAGGGCTGGGCGCCAACACGCGCCTGGCGGCCTTCTACGACCATGGGGGCAACAACAGCATCGAGCTGAAGGTGCTGCCGGCGTCGTACGCCACCTGGAGCCAGGATGCTGGCGCCAACGCCCGTTCGATCGGCGCGGCGCTCGACCGCATCGTCAACCTCGACCAGGCCGGCCAGGGCAGCGCTGCCCAGACCAGCCTGAGTTACGCGACCGGTTCACGCAATGCGCAGCAACTCGGCAGCGTGCTGCAGGGACTGGCGGGTGAGGTGCACGGCGCGCTGGCGGCGGCCTTGCCGCAGGCCGGCTGGGAACTGCAGCGCACCCTGCTGCAACGTGGCGGCGCGCAAGACGAACGCGCGCTGTGGATCGACCTGGCGGCTGGCCGCGCCAGCTGGAAGGGCGGCGACGTGGCGTCCGATTTCGATGCCGACCGCATGCAGGTGAGCGTCGGCTTCGATGTGCTCAAGGCGCGTGAGCTGCGCCTGGGCTTCGGTGTCAGCCATGCCAGCACCGATCTGGACGCGGACGCTGGCAACGGCAAGCTGCGCCAGAACAAGGTGTTCGCCTACGGCCAGGCGGCCGCGGGCAGCGTGCTGTTCGACCTGCAGGCTAGCTATGGCCGCGACAAGACGGAAAGCCAGCGTGCCGATCCGCTCGCCGCGGGCGCCGGCCTGGCCACGCGCGGCGAGGGCAATAGCGCGCTGCTGGGTGCGGGCGTGAGCTTGCCGACTGCCTTCGCGGGCAGCAGCCTGGCGCCGTTTGGCCGGGTCACCGTGCAGCGGGTCGAGCGCGATGCAATGCGCGAAGCCTCGACCTCGGTGGCGGCACTGGCGCTGGACGGCTGGTCGGCCACCGGTACCCGCGTGGTGGCCGGCGTGGCGGGCAATTCGCGCAACATCGATCCGCTGCAGGCCTCGACCTGGCGCTTCAATCTGGGCGCCGGCGTCGACGCCGGCGAGTTGCTGCGCCCCGCACTGGGCGCGACGCTGGCCGGGACCGGCATCGTGATCGGTGCGCCGGATGTGGGCCGCGGCTTCGTGCAGGGCAGTGTCAACGCAACCGTCCAGCTCAAGCAGGGTACTTACCTCTACTTCGGCGTGAGCGGAGAAGCGCGCAGCGACTACCGCACCGTCGGCGGCAATGCCGGCGTGCGCGGCGTGTTCTGATCCTGTAATCGTTGTACACCTTGAGGCGGGCCGGCATTGCCGGCTCGCCTCGCTTTTAGGCTAGACTAAGCCCATGCTCGAAGGACTCTCCCATTTCTGGATCAACCGCGCTCTTGACGCCGGGCGCTGCGCGCTGGCGCGCCAGGCGTTCGACGCCGCCGGCGTGGCCCATGCACGGATCGAGGCGGTCACGCCCGAGACGCTGCCGCCGACAAGCGTGCGCGAGCCGTTCGCCAACTCGCTGGCCGAGCTGGCGATCTTCACCTCGCACCTGCGCGCGGCCGGGGCTGCCGGGGCTACGCTCAGCAGCAGCGGCGCGGCGGCGGCCGTGATCATGGAAGACGATGTGCGCGCCCACTACCGCTACGACGGCGCCGCGCTGCTGGCGTCGGCGCCGCCGGACTGGGAAATCCTGCAGCTGCACGTGAGCCACGCACCGGTGGTGCGCGAACTCGGCCAGCTCTACCTGCGTCACGGCATCCTGTGGCACGAATGGGAGCCAAGCTGCTACTCGGCCGGCGCCTGGGTCGCGCGGCGCGGTGCGCTCGAAGCCCTGCTGGCGCGCTACAGCCCCGATGGCAGCAAGCTTGACTTGTCCGGCGTGCACGCCTGGGGCAAGCTGGTGGCCGACCATCTGCTGTACCGGCGCACCATCTGCTATACGGCGACGGTGCCGTACTTCTTCAACGACGTGGCGCTCGATTCCACCCACGCGCCGCAGCGCGACGCCACCCATCACCTGCCGGGCGCGCTGGCGGCGCAGCAGGTGCGCCAGCAGATTCTTGAAGCGAAGGGCGGCTACCCGTTCGCGCTGGCGCAGTCATGAGCGCCGGCGGCCACACTGTCGCGGTGGTGATCGTCACCACCTGCCGCCTGTCGCTGGCGCGCGCGGTGCGCTCGGTCTATCGCCAGCGCCTCGAAGGGCGAATCCAGATCCTGATCGGGGTCGACTGCGATCCGAACCGGCAGCTCGACGCGCTGCTGGCCGAACTGGTGCCTCAATGCCCGTCGCATGTGACGATCAGCCTGATCAACCTTGGCTACTCGACCTCGCTGCGCCACGGCGGAGTGCACGCGTCGTTCTATGGCGGCTCGCTGCGCTCGGCCTTGACCCTGCTGGCCGACAGCCGGGTGGTGGTCTACCTGGACGACGACGACTGGTTCAGGGACGACCATTGCGCGCACGTGCTGGCGGCGATCGAGGGCAAGAAGTGGGCGTTCTCGTATTCGGTCTACGCCGATGGGAATACCGGCCAGGAGTATTGCGTGGACGAGATGGAAAGCGTCGGCGTGGGTCGCGGCATCTATGCCGAGCGTTTCGGCGGTTTCGTGCGGCCGAGCGGGCTGGCGATCGACAAGCTGCAGCTGCTGCACGTGGTGCACCTGTGGTCGTGCGCGGCGTTTGCCGGCGGCGATGGCGAGGACCGGTTGGTGTTCGAGCAGCTGCGCAAGGAGCCGCATGGGTGCACCGGCGTCGCCAGCGTGTGCATGGCGCTCGATCCGAAGGATTCGATGCATGGGCGGCGGGTGGCGTTCATGCGGTCACGCGGGGTGGAGTACGACGGCGCCGACAAGATCGAATCGAGCCGGTAGGGTTGGCGGCGCAGCCGCCAACCCTACAAATCCAGTGCCGCCGCGTAGGCCGCATGCGGCCCATGAACACCGAATGCCGCCAGCGCGGCTTCATATCCCGCTGCCGGCTGCTCGAAACTGGCCGCCTGCCAGATCGACTCGAAGTGCTGCGCAGTCCAGGTATTGACCCCGGTCTGCACATAGGTGTACACCCAGGGCGCATCGAGCAGCAATACCCGCCCACGTCCCAGCATGACGTGCATCACGGCCGTATCCTCGCCACGCGCCAGCGCCGGATAGGCCGGCACGCTCGCGCGGCGCGCCAGCATCGATCCCTCCCATTCGCGCGCACCCGACACGCCAAGCCGGCGCGCCCCTGGCGCCCACAACATCCAGCGTTGCAGGAACAAGGCATCGGCCTGCAGCGTCATCAAGCCCTGCATGCCCAGGGCAATGCGGTCGGGGTGATACAGGTCGTCATCGTCCCACTGGCAGATCCAGTCACCGCGCGCTGCCTCCAGCGACAGGTTGCGCAGCTCGCCCAGGCTGGACACCGGCGTGGCCGGGAACACCAGCCGGATGCGCGCATCGCCAAGTTCGCGGCAATAGGCTTCGATCTCGGTGCCCGGAGCATCGCACACCAGCACCAGCTCGCGCTCAGGCCAGCTTTGCCGAAGGAAGCAGTCGACCGCGAAGCGTCCCGGGAACTGGCGTCCGCGGGTCACCATCAGGCATGAGACCAGCGGCTGTGCGCCGCGCCAGGCCAGGTGCTGCAGCACGCCCTGCAGCAGCAGCACGCCGTCCTGGCCCAGCTTGAAACCGGCGCCGCGTCCGGGACCGGGCAGGAAGTCGGTGAAGTCGGGCGCCCCGCTCATGGCAGATACGGGCGCGCCAGCAGCGCATAGGTCGAGCCGCCGGTGCGCACCCAGTCCTCGGTCAGCAGGCCGGCGTGGAAGGTGGTGAAATCGGTGCGCGCGGCATCCCACCACAGGTGGCTGCACAGGTGCAGGCTGACCACGTCGCGCAGGTCGGGGTCGACCCGCTCGAACAGGTTGCGCATGCCGTCCTGTGTCCACGGATGGCGGTAGAAATACTGGCGCGGTACCACGTGCACCAGCTCGGGATGGTCTTCCCACAGCCGCGTCGCGAGCTGGCAGGAGTGACTGGTCCACTTGCCGTCGAAGGCGCCGTAGGATTGCTCCAGCCAGCGCGTGACGAACGGCGCGCCGGGACGGGCGCCGATCAGGGCATTGCACAGCGACGGGCGCAGGATGCCGCGTTCGTCCGGCAGCGCGCCTTCGTCGCCCAGCACGCAGTCGTGGTCATGCAAATGGTCCGGCATCGGCGCCACGAACAGCGTGTCGATGTCGGCGTACACGCCGCCATGCTCGGCCAGGATGCGCAGCCGGATGAAATCGGCCTCGTGGGCGTAGCTCCAGCCGGCGGCGGCGATCAGGCGGCCCTCGCTCGAGCGCCCGTAGGCGGCTTGCGGCAGCGCCTCGCGCGTCACCTTGCGCAGCACCAGGTGCGGCTTGATGCGGTCCCACAGCGGACCCCATGGCTCATGGTCGTGATGGAACCAGATCGCATGGCCCGGATTGAGCCGGCGGCAGGATTCGAGACACAGGTAGTGCGCCAGGTGGAACGGTTGGTCCTGCACCCGCAGGCCGAAGATGAAGTGGAAGGTACGCGGAATCATGGGCGGGCCTCCAGCACGCCGATCGCGCGCCCGAACTGGCGCATGACCACCCCTTCGGCATAGCGGTTGGCGATGGTCTCGCTCAGGCGCTGCGCGTGCGGATCGGGCTTGCCCCGGTGCGCGAAGCGGTAACGCATCTTGGCGCGCGCGTCCTGGATGTCGGCCACCGCCCAGCGCTGGTCCGTCGTATAGCTGGTGCCGGGCCAGTCGATTGGCTCGAGGCTGCCGCCGATCAGGCCCGGATGGTCGCGCCCGAGGTAGTCGAGCTGGCCGCTCCAGCCGGTCATCAGCACCGGGCGTCCGAGCGCGGCGGCCTCGAAGGCGCCCATGCCCCAGCCTTCGGCACGCGCCAGCGAGACATAGGTGTCGCCCAGGCTGTGCAGGCAATCAATCCAGCCGCCGTCGATGCCGTCGCCGGCCAGCACGCCGACCGGCGGCAGCGCGCTGCGCCCTGTGCGCGCGGCGAAGGCGCGAATGCTCTCCTGTACCAGCTCGAGCGAGGTCTTGCCCAGTTCGTGCGGCAGCGGATGGTGCACCGGCCGGGTTGACGTCTTGATGCACAGGGCCACCGGCTCGTCGGCCGTGAACTCTTGCAGGAAGGCCTCGACCAGGCGCGGCAGGTCCTTGCGCAGCATCCAGGCGCCGATGGTATAGAACACGTGATGCTGCGGCTGGAAGCCGAGCCGTTGGCGCAGTTCGGCGCGCCGGGCAGGGGTGACGTCGTCGATTGCATGGCGCCGGATGTGCGGCACCACGTGCACCGGCACCGTCACCCCGCCGGCGCGGAATACCTCGGCATTGAAGGTCGACGGCACCAGCACGCCGTCGAAGCGGTTCAGGATCGCCGGCCAGTGGGCCGGGATGCGGTCGGCTTCCCAGGTGCAGTAAGCGTAGTTGCGCTTGCCCGGTTCCAGGCAGGCGCCCAGGTATTCGGGTACCAGGTGGGCGACCACGACCGCGTGCTCGCGCGGCGCGGCGCTGCGCGCCAGGATGGCGGGCAGGTCGCGCAGGGCCGGATCGACGGCGCTCGCACGCATCGCTTCGAGCAGTTGCGGGTCCATGCCAGGGGTCCAGAACTGCAGCCCTTGCGCGCCCCAGAACACCGGCTGCCACTGCAGATCCAGGCCCAGGTTGAGCAGGCCGCGCAGGTAGGCCAGGCCGGACAGGCCGTAGCCGGTGGTGTCGCCGTAGGAGATGTACTTGATGCTCATGCGTTTCCTTGTTGCGGCCGCTCGATGCGCAGGCCGGCGATGCGCAGCGGCGCACCATCCGTGCTCAAAACACCGATCACGACGTCGTTGCGGCTGCGCGCGATGTCGAGCTCGAGCACCGGCTGCGGCGCGCCGTCGGCCTGGGGAGCGGATTGCGCCAGTTGCTTTCCCGAGCCTTTTTCCAGCGCGACCAGGGCAATGCCAGCGCCGGCGCCGAGGTCGGCCGATACCCGGTAGCGCCCGGCCGCGAACGGGATCGGCAGGTGGCACAGCACTACCGGGTCGGGCGTGACGCCTGCGGTCGCCGCGGCGCCAGGGTAGGCCAGCTGCCCGCCATCGAGCTTGCAGCCCGTGCGCCCGTGCAGCGCCAGGTAGTCGGCGCCGACCAGCAGCGGATAGTCGGCGGCGTAGGTCAAGTGGGAATAATAGAAATCGTTGTAGTTGTTCACGCCCAGCTCGAGCCCCAGTTCGCTTAAACCGGCGCCGCGCTTGGTGCGGTAGCCGATCATGCGCCCATCGGTAGCGTCGACGAAGACCAGCGCTTCGGTATCGTCGCGCTGGGATACGTTCTGCACTTCGCCCAGGTGGATCTGTCCGGGTTCGCAGTGCATGGCGATCGCCTTGCCCAGCAAGACCGGCCCGGTGGGGCATAGCGACGACGCGCCGCGATAGCGGCTGCGGCAGTTGGCGACGATCATCCGGATCGCCGCCTCCAGCGCCGGCGCCCCGGCCGGCGCGCCCAGGATGGTATTGCTGACAATCCAGGGCGCGATCACGGCGCGGTCGCGAAACACGATTATCTTGCCGCTATCGAGTGGGAGCGGGGCATGGAAGAACACCGACAGGTCGGCGTACAGCCCGCCGAAGGCATGCAGCAGGCACAGGCGCGCCAGGTCGGCGCGGTAGGCGTAGGGCAGTAGCTGCTCGTAGGCCCAGGCGACGTCGGGCTCCATCTGCGTGCGCAGGAAATCGCGGATCGCATCCTGGTCATACAGGCGATGCGGCAGGCCGGGATGGTGTTCGCGCAGCGACGCGATATTGCGCGCGATCGCCGGGGGCAGCGCCGCCGGGTCGGTAACTGGCTGGTCGGCAATGAGGATGCTGAATAGATTCATTGATAGAAGCATGGACGTCGTGGCTGAATTGTAAGTGATACCGCCACCACGCGACCGATCGGACATCTTGAAAAGCCTCGCGCTCATCCCTATCTTGTCTCCAGGTTAAGAACAACTCTAGGGAGCAACACCATGCGGCAAGATAAATTGACGACCAAGCTCCAGGAAGCACTGGCGGATGCCCAGAGCCTGGCGGTCGGCAACGATAACCAGTACATCGAAACAGTCCACCTCCTGATCGCCCTGCTGAACCAGGACGACGGCAGCGCGCGTTCGCTGCTGCAGCGCGCCGGCGTGAATGTCGGCGGGCTGACCAATGCCCTGAAACTGGCGCTCGAGCGCCAGCCGAAGGTGACCGGCGCAGGCGGCAACGTCCAGGTCGGGCGCGACCTGATGGCGCTGTTGAACCTGTCCGATCGCGAAGCCCAGAAGCGCGGCGACCAGTTCCTGTCGTCCGAGATGGTGCTGCTGGCGCTGACCGAAGATAAATCCGACGCCGGGCGCCTGGCGCGCGAGAACGGCCTGGCCCGCAAATCGCTGGAGTCGGCCATCTCGGCGGTGCGCGGCGGCGAGTCGATGAATTCGCCCGAGGCCGAAGGCCAGCGCGAATCGCTCAAAAAATACACGCTCGACCTGACCGAGCGGGCCCGGGCCGGCAAGCTCGACCCTGTGATCGGCCGCGACGACGAGATCCGCCGCGCGATCCAGGTGCTGCAGCGGCGCAGCAAGAACAATCCGGTGCTGATCGGCGAGCCTGGTGTCGGCAAGACCGCCATCGTCGAAGGCCTGGCCCAGCGCATCGTCAATGGCGAAGTGCCCGATTCGCTCAAGGGCAAGCGTGTGCTGTCGCTCGACATGGCGGCGCTGCTGGCGGGCGCCAAGTTCCGCGGCGAGTTCGAGGAGCGGCTCAAAAGCGTATTAAAAGAGCTGGCGCAGGACGAAGGCCAGACCATCGTCTTCATCGACGAGATCCACACCATGGTTGGCGCCGGCAAGGCCGAAGGCGCCATGGATGCCGGCAATATGCTCAAGCCCGCGCTGGCGCGCGGTGAGCTGCACTGCGTCGGCGCCACCACCCTCGACGAATACCGTAAATATGTCGAGAAGGACGCCGCGCTCGAACGCCGCTTCCAGAAGATCATCGTCGACGAGCCGAGCGTCGAGGCGACCATCGCCATCCTGCGCGGCCTGCAAGAGAAATACGAGCTGCACCACCAGGTCGACATCACCGACGCCGCCATCATCGCCGCGGCCGAACTGTCGCACCGGTATATCACCGACCGCTTCCTGCCCGACAAGGCGATCGACCTGATCGACGAGGCGGCGGCCAAGATCAAGATCGAGATCGACTCCAAGCCCGAAGTCATGGACCGCCTCGAGCGGCGCATGATCCAGCTGAAGATCGAGCGCGAAGCGGTGCGCCGTGAGACCGATGAAGCGTCGCAGCGCCGCCTCGAGCTGCTGGGCGAGGAAATCGGCCGCCTGGAGCGCGAGTACAACGACTACGAAGAAGTGCTCAAGGCCGAGAAGGCGGCGGTGCAGGGCACCACCCATATCAAGGAAGAGATCGAGCGCATCCGCTACCAGATGGAAGAAGCACGGCGCCAGAGCAACTGGCAGCAGGCGTCCGAGCTGCAGTACGGCCGCCTGCCGGAGCTCGAAGCCCAGTTGCGCCAGGCCGAGGAAGCCACGGCGCGCGCCGATGCCGATGGCGTGAAGCCGAAGCTGCTGCGCACGCAAGTGGGCGCCGAGGAAATCGCCGAGGTGGTGTCGCGCGCGACCGGGATCCCGGTGACGCGCATGATGCAGGGCGAGCGCGACAAGCTGCTGCATATCGAGGACGAGCTGCACAAGCGGGTAGTGGGCCAGGACGAGGCGATTGTGGCGGTGTCGGATGCCATTCGGCGCTCGCGCGCCGGCCTGTCGGACCCGAACCGGCCGTATGGCTCGTTCATGTTCCTGGGGCCGACCGGGGTTGGCAAGACCGAACTGTGCAAAGCGCTGGCCGGCTTCCTGTTCGATACCCAGGACGCGCTGATCCGGATCGATATGAGCGAATTCATGGAGAAGCATTCGGTGTCCCGCCTGATCGGCGCGCCGCCAGGCTATGTGGGCTACGAGGAGGGCGGCTATCTGACCGAGGCCGTGCGCCGCAAACCCTACAGCGTGATCCTGCTCGACGAGATCGAGAAGGCGCATCCGGACGTGTTCAATGTGCTGCTGCAGGTGCTCGACGACGGCCGCATGACCGATGGCCAGGGGCGCACCGTGGACTTCAAGAACACGGTGATCGTGATGACCTCGAACCTGGGCTCGCACCGCATCCAGTCGATGGATAGCGATGAACCAGAGGTGGTCAAGCTGGCCGTGATGGCCGAGGTGCGCGGGCACTTCCGTCCAGAGTTCATCAACCGGATCGACGAGATCGTGGTGTTCCACGCGCTCGACGAGAAGAATATCGGCGCCATCGCCCGCATCCAGCTGCACATCCTGGAAGCGCGCCTGGCCAAGATGGAGATGGTGCTCGACATCGACGACGCGGCGCTGCAGAAGATCGCCGAAGCCGGCTACGATCCGGTGTATGGCGCACGACCACTCAAGCGCGCGATCCAGCAGCAGATCGAGAATCCGCTGTCCAAGGCGATCCTGTCGGGCCGCTTCGGGCCGAAGGATACGATCCCGGTGCGGGTGCGTGGTAACGAGCTGGTGTTCGGTGAGGAGCAGGTCGACCTGGCCAAGTAAGCCTGCGCAGTAGCACTTGAGGCACCAGGGGCGCGGCATTTGCCGCGCCCCTGGTCGTTTACAGCTCAGTTACAAGCTATTTCTTGATGGGAATTAATGCGCGATTTTTCAGGATGCGAAATGATCGTCTTGCCATGCGGGATATGCAGCATAGCTCAGCACTGGCTTGTTCTCATTGGTAGAAATTTGATTTCGCATCCCGAAATAGGGTACGCAAGTGATTGAAAATACTGATAAAAATTTAAGTACTGTGTCTTATATAAGAGTGATTGTGCTGCGCACAAACCGGTTTATGATTTGATCAACGGATTCGCAATACCAACCAGACGTGTCAATCACCTTCAGGAGAACACCATGACTAGCCGTGAACAGCAAATCGCCGATCTGCAGCAAGACTGGGATACCAACCCGCGCTGGAAAGGCGTGGTCCGCAACTATACGGCAGCCGACGTGGTCCGCCTGCGCGGCTCGGTGGCGATCGAGCACACGCTGGCCAAGCGCGGCGCCGACAAGCTGTGGAATCTGGTGCATGACGAGCCTTATGTGAACGCGCTCGGCGCCCTCACCGGCAACCAGGCCATGCAGCAAGTCAAGGCCGGCCTGAAGGCGATCTACCTGTCGGGCTGGCAAGTGGCGGGCGACGCCAATGTCGCCGGCGAGATGTACCCGGACCAATCGCTGTACCCGGCCAACTCGGTGCCGCTGGTGGTGCGCCGCATCAACAACACCTTCCAGCGCGCCGACCAGATCCAGTGGTCCGAAGGCAAGGACGACATCGATTATTTCGCCCCGATCGTGGCCGATGCCGAAGCCGGTTTCGGCGGCGTGCTCAATGCCTACGAGCTGATGAAGTCGATGATCGAGGCGGGCGCCGCCGGCGTCCACTTTGAAGATCAACTGGCCTCGGTCAAGAAATGCGGCCACATGGGCGGCAAGGTGCTGGTGCCGACCCGCGAGGCGGTCGAGAAACTCAACGCCGCACGCCTTGCGGCCGACGTGATGGGCACCCCGACCCTGGTCATTGCCCGCACCGATGCCGAGGCGGCCGACCTGCTGACCTCCGACGTCGACGCCAACGACAAGGAATTCTGCACCGGCGAGCGCACGGTCGAGGGTTTCTACCGTGTGAAGCCGGGCGTCGAGCAGGCCATCTCGCGCGGCCTGGCGTATGCGCCATACGCCGATCTGGTGTGGTGCGAGACCGGCAAGCCGGATCTTGAATTTGCGCGCCGCTTCGCCGAGGCCATCCACGCCAAATTCCCGGGCAAGATGCTGGCCTATAACTGCTCGCCCTCGTTCAACTGGAAAAAGAACCTGGACGACGCCACCATCGCCAAGTTCCAGCAAGAGCTGGGCGCCATGGGCTATAAATTCCAGTTCATCACGCTGGCCGGCTTCCATTCGCTCAACTACGGCATGTTCAATCTGGCTCACGGTTATGCCCGCACCGGCATGTCGGCCTTCGTCGAGCTGCAAGAGGCCGAATTCGCCGCCGCCGAAAAAGGCTTCACCGCCGTCAAGCACCAGCGCGAAGTGGGCACCGGCTACTTCGACGCCGTGACCCAGGCCATCCAGCAGGGCCAGAGCTCGACCACCGCATTGCATGGCTCGACCGAGGACGAACAGTTCTTCGAAGAGAAGAAAGTCGCATAAACGGCGCTTTTACCGATGGCAGGCCGCAGCCCCACAAGGGCTGCGGCTTTTTTGCGTGGCGCATCGCATTTCCTGCCCTGACCGTTGTAGTGGATAATGGCGCCTAATTCTGCCGCTTACTTTCTCGCGGCAAACCTCTTTTAGGAATTCCAGCTTATGTTGAGCTACCGCCACGCCTTCCACGCGGGTAACCACGCCGATGTCCTCAAGCACTTTGTCCAGGTGCAGCTGCACCTGTACATGAACCAGAAGGACGCCGCCTATACCTATATCGACACCCACTCGGGCGCCGGCGTGTATTCGCTCGACAGTTTCCAGTCAAACAAGACAGCCGAATTCGAAACCGGTATCGGCCCGCTGTGGAACTGCACCGACGTTCCGGCCCCGCTGAAGGAATACCTTGACCTCATCAAGGGCATGAATCCGAGCGGCAAGATGCGCTACTACCCCGGCTCGCCCTACGTGGCCGAGCAGATGTCGCGCGAGCAGGACCGCCTGCGCCTGTTCGAGCTGCACCCCGCCGATTGCAAGATCCTGGCCGACAACTTCCGCAAGCTCGAGGCGCACAAGGCCGAGCAGGGCGAGCGCTCGCGCGGGCGCCGCGTGCTGATCGAGCATAGCGACGGCTTCCACAGCATGAAGGCGCTGTTGCCGCCGCCGTCGCGCCGCGCGCTGGTGCTGATCGATCCGCCGTACGAAATCAAGGATGACTACAAGCGTGTGCGTGACGCACTCGACGAAGCGCTGACCAAGTTCCCGAGCGGTATCTTCGCAGTCTGGTATCCGGTGCTGCAGCGCATGGAGTCGCGCCAGTTCGCCGACCGCCTCAGGCGCCTGCCGGCCAAGGAGTGGCTGAATGTCACCCTGACCACCACCACGCCGACCCCGGACGGCACCGGCCTGCACAGCAGCGGCATGTTCATCCTGAACCCACCGTACACGCTCGAACCGATCCTGCGCGAAGTCATGCCCTACCTGGTGCGCGTGCTCGGCAAGGATGCCGGCGCCCGCTTCACGATCGAAAAGGGCACGCAAGTGACCGGCGCCGCCGCCGGCCGCATCGTCGGCGACACGCCGCGCGCGCCGGTGGGCAATGCGCGCCGCGCCAGCCCGCTGTCGGGCAAGGGCAGCCTGCGCCTGCCGGGCCAGAGCATGCCGCGCCCCGACGAGGCGCCGGCCCCGGCCGCCAAGCCGGCACGCAGCGGCGGCGCGCGCGATGCAGCAGCACGCGACGGTGCACCGCGTAATGCAGCACCGCGTGACGGCGTACCGCGCAATGCAGCGCCACGCGATGGCGCATCGCGCAACGCAGCACCACGCGACGGCGCACCGCGCAATGCGGCGCCACGCGATGCAGCAGCACGTGACGGCGCTCCCCGCGCCCCGCGCAACAGTCCGGCACGACCTTCCGCCCCAGGTGCACCGCGCACTGGCCGCACCCGTCAGGGAGGGCGCGGCGGCTGACTTTAGGCCGCTGTTCGATTCGATGTCGAAATGCTAAGATTAGTATTTTTGTAGTATAGTCGTCGTGGGCGGATCGCGTGTGCGATCCACCGGCGCGGCGCGCTGCCGTGACTGTTTCCAGGAGTATTGATCGATGCATGCCGATGCAACGGCAGCGGTATCCGTACCGTCCGATGATTTCTTTCTTGCGCGTCAGCCCATTCTCGGGCGCGACCAGCACCTTGTCGCCTACGAGCTGCTGTTTCGTGCTGCCGGCGAGGATGACGACGCCAAGCTGACCGATGGCGCCGCGGCCACCGCCGCCGTCATATCGCACGCGTCCCAGCTCGGCATGGAGCAGGTGGTGGGCGATCGGCTCGCCTTCGTGAACGTCGACGAAGTCGTGTTGATGAGCGACTTCGTGCGCTTTTTACCGCCGCATAAAGTGATCCTGGAGATCCTTGAGACCGTCAAGCCGACGCCGACCTTGCTGGCGCGGGTGGCCGAACTTAAGAGGCTCGGCTTCAAGTTCGCGGTCGACGATGTGATCGAGCATTCGAGCGAACTCGATCAGCTGGTGGAACTGATCGACATCATCAAGGTCGACGTCAAGGGCGTGGCCCCGAACGCGCTGGCGCAACTGGTCGAATCGCTGCGCAGCACCGGCAAGCGCCTGCTGGCCGAAAAAGTCGAGACCATCGACGAATTCAAGCTGTGCATGGAGCTCGGCTTCGAATACTTCCAGGGTTATTATTTTGCGCGCCCCGTCATCCTGAGCGGACGCAAGATCACGCCATCCGAAATCACGATCCTGCGCCTGCTGGAACTGGTCAACTCGAATGCCGACAGTCAGGCGATCGAGTCCGCCGTCAAGCGCGACGCCCTGATCAGCCTGAATCTGCTGCGCCTGGTGAACAGCCGCGCCGTGCCGGGGCCGCGCATCGAGTCGCTGTCGCAGGCCCTGGTCCAGCTCGGCCGGCGCCAGCTCGGACGCTGGCTGCAGATCCTGCTGTACACGGCGGCTGGGGCGCGGGTCGAACTCACGTCGCCGCTGCTGCAGCTGGCCACCACGCGCGGCAAGCTGCTCGAACTGATGACCCTGCGCGTACGGCCGGGCGACACCTCCAGCGCCGACCGCGCCTTCACGGTGGGCATCATGTCGCTGGCCGAGGCCCTGTTCTCGGTCAAGATGGCCGATATCCTGGCCCATGTCGACATCGCGCATGATGTGCGCGAAGCCCTGCTCGAGCGCGCAGGCGACTTCGGCACCATGCTGCACATCGCCGAACTGCTCGAGGCGGCCGAAGGCGGGCGCAAGCTGGCCGGCGCCCTGAAAAAGATCGGCCTGACGGCGGCCGAAGTGCGCGAGATCGAAATGGCGGCCTTCGATTGGGTGCGCGAGCTGACCAACGACGTGCAATCTGTCTGATCTGTGACATTGCGTGAACGTGTGGCGCGCGTTCTGAGCGTACATTCATGGGATGAAAACCGTCCTGCTGTTCCTGGTCGCTGCCGTGGCCATCGTCCCTTTGCCTGTCCGCGCCACCCAGTCCCTGGAAGTGCCTGAGGCGATCCGGCTCGACCTTTATGCCTGTGTCCGTCCTGTCTATCCACCCCCTGCGCTGGCAGAAAGGGTCGGCGGCAGGTCGACCCTGGAAATCCAGGTCGATGCCGAGGGAAAGGTATCCGACGCCCGGGTCGCCGTGTCCAGCGGCAGGACCGATCTCGACCAGTCAGCGCTGGCGGGCGTGCGCAAGTGCGCTTTCCATGTGGTGGCTACCCTGGGCAAGCCGGCGGACCATTGGTTCCAGACCCAATTCGTCTGGCAGCCCGGCATGGCGCGCCGGGTGCAGGATCCTGCGCTGCTTTCCAGCACGCGGCAAGCGGCGGAAGAGGGCGATCCTCTCGCCCAGAACAGGCTCGGCGCCTGGCATGAGCATGGTAGCTATGTCGAGCACGATATGGCACAGGCCGCGGCCTGGTATCGGCTGGCCGCCGACAATGGCAATGCCATCGCCCAGAACAATCTTGGCGTGCTGTACAGCCGTGGCGTCGGCGTGCCGCGCAGCAGTGTGAAGGCGGCCTACTGGTATGAGAAAGCGGCCGAGCAGGGTCACGGCTGGGCCCAGGCCAATCTGGCGCGGGCTTACGAAAGCGGCAGTGGCGGCAAGTGGGACCGTGACATTGCACTGCGCTGGCTGACGGCCTCTGCCGAGGGTGGCCTAGCCGCTGCCCAGGTGCGGCTTGGCCTGCTGTTGCTGGCTCGTGCAGCATCCGATGAAGAGCGGGTGCTAGCCACGGCCTGGCTGGCGCGCGCCGCTCAGGCGAACGATCCGGCCGGCCTGTATTACCTGGGGCGCAGCTACGAGCGCGGATTGGGTAACGCGCAAGACGATGCGCAGGCGGCAAGCCTGTACCGCAAGGCGCTGGGCCGCAGTGGCGGGCGGGCCGAAACGGCACTGGGCGCCCTGATCGAGGCCGGTCGCACCCACGCCGAGGCGCCGGACCAGGCGCTCGCGCTGTACGACACGGCGCTGCGCGCGCGCGATCCGGCGGTCTTCTATCATTATGGCGTCGCGCTGGAAGCGCGCGGCGATACCGAGCTGGCAGCCGCGATGCTCCGCCACGGTTCGGGATTGGGCGACTGTCAGGCGGTGTTTCGGTGGATGGAAATCCGCATGGCGCAAGACCCCACCTTCAACACCTCGTGGCGACGCATACCGCGACCGCCCACCATCGAGATGTGCAGGCAGTCGATCGAGCCCGAGCCGCTGTTCTAAGGTTCTTACTGTCCCAGCAGCAGGAACACGGTCGGCTTCTTGTGGAAGTCCGGCCCTTTATTGGCCGCCAGCGCCGCTTTCCACTTGGCCGCCGTCAGAGTGCGCACCGACTCGCTCGCCAGCGACAGGTCGGTCGCCACGCAGATCAGCGTCCCCGGCTGGCAGGCCCCGGCAAGTGCGTCGAGCATGGCGCCGTTGCGGTACGGTGTTTCGATCAGCAACTGGGTCTGGCGCTCGGCGCGCGAACGCTTTTCCAGGTCCTGGATGCGCTTGGTGCGCTGGGCCGCGTCGGTCGGCAGGTAGCCGTTGAAGGCGAAGCTTTGTCCGTTCAGGCCACTGGCCATGACGGCCAGCAGCAACGAGGATGGACCGACCAGTGGCCGCACCACGATGCCGTGCTGGTGGGCCAGGCGCACCAGGTCGGCGCCCGGATCTGCCACTGCCGGCACGCCAGCCTCGGACACCAGTCCGGCGTCGCGTCCCGCCAGCAGCGGCACCAGCAATTGCGCCAACGCCGCCGGCGGCGTGTTCACGTTCAGCTCAGCGATCTCGATTTCCTGCAGCGGCTTGGCCAGCGGGTGGTCGATCGAAATCAGCTTCAGGAAGGCGCGCGCGGTCTTGGCGTTTTCGGCCACGAAATAATCGAGCGTGCTGGTGAGCGCCTGCACCTGGGTCGGTAGCAGATTGTTCAGGGCGCCTGGGGCGGCGTCGGTGGGGCCGAGGGTGTTCGGGATCAGGTACAGGGTGCCGGGCATGGTGGAATCGGTGAAATCAAGTGCCAAAAAAACGCACGCCGGCCTTGCGCAGCATGCCGCTCAGGGCAATCAGCGGCAGGCCGGTGAGGGCGGTCGGGTCGTTCGAATGGATGCTCTCGAGCAGGGCGATACCGAGCCCCTCGTTCTTGGCACTGCCGGCGCAGTCATACGGCTGCTCGATGCGCAGGTAGGCGTCGAGCTCATGGTCGGGCAGGTCGCGGAAAGCGACGCGCACCTGCACATTCTCGACCTGCGCCGCCTGCTCAGGATCGGCAATGCGGCCATCCCACAGGCACAAGGCCGTATGAAACACGACTTCGCGTCCGCGCATCAGTTGCAGTTGGGCCAGGGCGTGCGGATGGTCGCCCGGCTTGCCAATCTGCAGCCCGTCAAGTGTGGCGACCTGGTCGGAGCCGATCACCAGCGCCCCGGGATGCAGTCGTGCAACGGCTTGCGCCTTGGCGCGCGCCAGGCGCAGGGCGGTCGCTTGCGGGGTCTCGCCGTCCAGCGGCGTTTCGTCGAGCTCGGGTGCGATCGCCTCGAACGGCAGGCCGAGCCGTCCCAGCAGCTCACGGCGGTAGGCAGAGCTGGAAGCGAGAATGAGTCGCACGGGGGCGGTGGCTGACATAGGGTGCGCGAGAGGAATACGACAGTTTTTTGACGTTGCTGCGAAAAGCCTGCTATTATCGCAGGTTTTCCGGGATACCTTTCTAAATGAGCGCTTTTGTCATCGACGCCTTCGAGTTTTGCAAGAACGACGGCCATCGTGAAGGTGCTACGCCGCTGGTCGAGATGCCTCGCCTGGCCGCTGAAAGTGTGGAAAAGAGTGGCGATATCAGCTGGTCGATCCAGGGCGGTCAGACCCGTCAGGGCTATCCGTCGCTGACCCTCGCGGTCGCCGGGCATGTCAAGCTGGTGTGCCAGCGCTGCCTGCAGCCAATGGACTACGAGATCGATTCGGAGACCATGCTGGTGCTGGGTCAGGACGACGCCGATGCCGATGGCATCGAGGAAGTCCTCGACGACGAAAGCATCGATGTGATCGTCGGTAGCCGCACCTGCGATATCCGCGACCTGCTCGAGGATGAAGCGCTGCTGGCGTTGCCGCAGTCGCCGAAACACGATGTTTGTCCCGATACGGGCTTGCTCGATCGCCTGAAAACGGATAAAGTGTCGCCCTTTGCTGCCCTCAAGAACCTGAAGGCGGACTAAGAAAAAATAGCAGTAACAATCAGCAGCACAGGATTCGCAGTACGGTGGCGGCAGCGTAGAAACAATGTCGTCCAAAATCTGCAAAGTAACGTGTCAAACGCGTGCAATCGAGTATGGCATTCGCGGTAGTTGTAGCAGCGTTCAACATGTCGGCGCCTTTTTGGTTGCCGTCGAGATACTCGATTTGCATAGTATGTAGATCGAATGTGTTAAAATTTTAGAACTTAGTATTGGAGTTATCATGGCTGTTCAGCAGAATAAAAAATCCCCTTCGAAGCGCGGTATGCACCGTTCGCACGACTTCCTGACCGCACCAAACCTGGCAGTCGAGCCGACCACCGGCGAAACCCACCTGCGTCACCACATCTCGCCTAACGGCTTCTACCGTGGTCGCAAAGTCCTGAAAACCAAGAACGACGAGTAATCGACGTTCTGGCTTTTAGCACCATGAAAGCGGCGCAACGTATGTTATCTGCGTGGCGCCGCTTTTTCTTTGGCATCTGCTCAGTAACCGGCTGCATCCCTGGCATCGCCGTCATGTTGAACAGCCCGGATCCCGTGCGCGTATCCGCCACGACCCGATCCCCTCTGGCCGCCCGTCCTGTGTGAGCCGCGGCATCTCCAACAAATGACAATTAAAATATCCATTGACTGCATGGGCGGCGATCACGGCCCCTCAGTTACCATTCCGGCAGCCATCTCCTTTCTCAAAAAGCAAGCGGACGCCGAGCTCGTGCTCGTTGGCGTCGAAGAGGTGCTGCGCGCAGAACTCAAGAAGCACCACGCTGACAATAGCCCGCGCTTGAGCGTCAAGCACGCCTCTGAAATTGTCGCCATGGACGATCCGGTCGAAGTCGCCCTGCGCCGCAAGAAGGATTCGTCGATGCGCGTGGCGATCGAGGCTGTGAAAGACGGCAGTGCCAATGCCTGCGTCTCGGCCGGCAATACCGGCGCCCTGATGGCCGTGTCGCGCTATGTGCTCAAGACCATGGCCGGCGTCGACCGCCCGGCGATCTGCTCGATCATGCCGAACCAGAAGGGCGGCCCGACCTATATCCTCGACCTCGGCGCGAACGTCGACTGCGAGCCGGACCACCTGCATCAATTCGCCATCATGGGCTCGGTGCTGTGTTCGGCGATCGAAGGCATTCCGCGTCCGACCATCGGCCTGCTCAATGTGGGTACCGAGGAAATCAAGGGCAATGAGGTAGTGAAAGCCACCGGCGTGCTGCTGCGCGCCGACGCCGAACGTGGCAAACTGAACTTTTTCGGCAATGTCGAAGGCAATGACATCTTCAAGGGCACGGTCGACGTCGTCGTGTGCGACGGTTTCGTCGGCAACGTGATGCTCAAGGCGATCGAAGGCCTGTCGCGCTTCATGAAGACCACGTTCAAGGAAAGCATCATGTCGATGCTGGGCGCGGTGTTCGCACGCAAGGCCCTCAAGAAGCTCAATCCCGAACGCTACAACGGCGCCGGCCTGCTGGGCCTGAAAGGCCTGGTCTTCAAGAGCCACGGCGGCGCCAATGCCTATGCCTTCGAGTGGGCGATCAAGCGCGCCTACGATGCCGCGCACAATAATGTGCAAGAGCATCTGTCGGCCCTGATCACCGAACTGATGCCAAGCGCTACCGCTGCCGCTCCCGCACCCGTGCAGGACAGCCAGCGCCAGGCACAATAACCCAGCAGGATGGTGAAGCAATGACCTTGTATAGCAAAATCACCGGCACCGGCAGCTACCTGCCGGCCAACCGCGTCAGCAACGAACAGCTCGCCGCGCAACTGGCGGAGCAGGGCGTCGAGACCTCGCACGAATGGATCGTCACCCGCAGCGGCATCGAGGCGCGCCATTTCGCCGCGGCCGACGAGTTGTCGTCCGACCTGGCGGCGCACGCCGCGCGCCGTGCGCTCGAGATGGCCGGCAAGACCGCGGCCGATATCGACCTGGTGATCGTCGCCAGTTCCACTCCCGATTTTCACGGCAGCTTCCCCAGCACCGCCTGCATCGTGCAGCAGAAGCTGGGCATGGCCAACGGCAGCGCCGCCTTTGACGTGGCGGCCGTGTGCAGCGGCTTCGTGTATGCGCTGTCGACTGCCGACGCGTTCATTCGCGCCGGCAACCACAAGCGCGTGCTGGTGATCGGCTCTGAAGTCTTTTCGCGCATCGTCGATTTCAAGGACCGCACCACCTGCGTGCTGTTCGGCGACGGCGCCGGCGCGGTGCTGCTCGAAGCCTCGAACGAGCCGGGCATCCTGGGCGCCAAATTGCACGCCGACGGTAGCCATGCCGACATCCTGTCGATCCCGGGCAACCTCGCCAATGGCGCGGTGGCCGGCAGCGGCTTCCTGCACATGGACGGCCCGGCGGTGTTCAAGCTGGCGGTGTCGGTGCTTGAGAAGGTCGCGCACGAAGTGCTGGACCATGCCGGGATGACTGCTGACCAGGTCGACTGGCTGGTGCCGCACCAGGCGAATATCCGCATCATGAACGGTACCGCCAAGAAGCTCGGCCTGCCGCAGGAGAAGATGGTCGTCACCGTCAACGAACACGGCAATACCTCGGCCGCCTCGATCCCGCTGGCGCTCGACCAGGCGGTGCGCGATGGCCGCATCAAGCCGGGCCAGAACGTGCTGATGGAAGGCGTAGGCGGCGGCTTTACCTGGGGCGCGGTGCTGGCGCGCATGTAAGCGGCGCGCCACCGCGCTTCATAAAATAACAACACTACGGAAAACAACGATGAGCAAATTCGCATTCCTGTTCACCGGACAAGGCGCCCAGGCAGTGGGCATGCTGAACGGTTTCGCCGGCAATCCGGTCGTCGACCAGACCGTGCAAGAAGCGTCCGACGCCCTGGGTTTCGACCTCAAGCGCATGATCGCCGACGGCCCGAAAGAAGACCTGGACCTGACCACCAACACCCAGCCGGTCATGCTGACCGCGGCGGTGGCCGTATACCGCGCCTGGATCGCGGCCGGCGGCCCGGTGCCGAATGTGGTCGCAGGCCATAGCCTGGGCGAATACTCGGCCCTGGTCGCGGCCGGCGTGATCCCGTTTGCCGATGCGGTGCCGCTGGTGCGCTTCCGCGCCCAGTCGATGCAGGACGCGGTGCCGGTCGGGCAGGGCGGCATGGCCGTCATCCTCGGCTTGCCAGCCGACGACGTGCGCGCTGTCTGCCTTGATGCCGCGCAGGGTGAGGTGGTCGAAGCCGTCAACTTCAACGAGCCGACCCAGATCGTGATCGCCGGCCATACCGCCGCGGTCGAGCGTGCCTGCGAGATCGCCAAGGCCAAGGGCGCCAAGCGCGCCATGAAACTGTCGGTGTCGGCGCCGTTCCACTCGTCGCTGCTGAAACCCGCATCGGACCGCCTGCGCGAATACATGAGCACGCTCACTTTCGCTGCGCCCCAGATCGACGTCATCAACAACGTCGACGTCGCCGTGCTGAACGATCCAGAGCAGATCAAGGATGCGCTGGTACGCCAGGCCGCCGGTCCGGTGCGCTGGGTCGAGACCATGCAGAAGATGGCTCGTGATGGTGTGACCCAGGTCATCGAATGCGCACCGAGCAAGACCCTGATTGGCATGGCCAAGCGGATCGACGCCAATTTGGTCGGCGAAGCGCTGGTCGACCAGGCCGCGCTGGAGCGCGTGCTGGCCTCGATGCAATCGGCGTAATGCTTGGCGTGATGATAAATAAGGAAGAATCCATGAATCTGCAAAACCAAGTCGCCCTCGTTACCGGCGCATCGCGCGGCATCGGCAAGGCCATCGCCCTGGAACTGGCCCGTCAGGGCGCCAAAGTGGTCGGCACCGCCACCAGCGAATCGGGCGCCCAGGCGATCTCGGATTACCTGTCTGAATTCGGCGGCAAGGGCGTCGTCCTGAACGTGCTCGACAGCGCACGCTGCGCCGAAGTCGTGGACGAAGTGCAAAAAGGCTTCGGCAGCCTGTCGATCCTGGTCAACAATGCCGGCATCACCCAGGATAACCTGGCGATGCGCATGAAGGACGACGAGTTCGACAGCGTGATCGCGACCAACCTCACCGCCGTCGGCCGCCTGTCGCGCCTGGTGCTGCGCGGCATGATGAAGGCCAAGGCCGGCCGCATCATCAGCATCACCTCGGTGGTCGGCGCGGCCGGCAACCCGGGCCAGATGAACTACGCCGCCGCCAAGGCCGGCGTGGCCGGCATGACCCGCGCGCTGGCGCGCGAGATCGGCAGCCGCAATATCACCGTCAATTGCGTGGCCCCGGGCTTTATTGACACCGACATGACCAAGGCGCTGGGCGAAGGCCAGCACGAGGCGCTGCTGACGCAGATCCCGCTGGGACGCCTGGGCCAGCCGGAAGACATTGCCCACGCGGTGGCTTTCCTGGCCGGGCCAACGGCGGCCTACATCACGGGCACCGAGTTGCACGTGAATGGCGGCATGTACATGAATTAATCGAACGCCTGTTTTTGTCCTCTTGTGATAATACGTTACAGGCGCAATCTCGATTTTTAGCAGCACTTTTCGGCGAATTAGCCGCAGTCGCCGAAAATAGTTTTTCGGGTCTCAAACCTGATAAAATGCGCGCACTTTCCGCAACACATACCTTAATGGAGCTACAACATGTCGGATATCGAACAACGCGTTAAAAAAATCGTCGCTGAACAACTGGGCGTTGCTGAAGCAGACATCAAAATCGATTCCTCGTTCGTTGACGACCTCGGCGCTGATTCGCTGGACACCGTGGAACTGGTGATGGCGCTGGAAGACGAGTTCGAAATGGAAATCCCTGACGAGCAGGCTGAGAAGATCACCACCGTCAAGCAAGCCATCGACTACGCAACCGCGCACGTCAAGGCCTAAGTAGTCGCTTTACCGTTTTTGGGAGAATCGCTTGAGTCGTTCACGCAACCGCCGTGTCGTCGTCACCGGCCTGGGCTGCATCTCACCTATCGGCAACACTGTTGCCGAAGCGTGGGACGCGGCACTGGCCGGCAAGTCGGGCATTGCCGCCATCACCAAGTTTGATGCAGCGCCATTCACGACCCACTTCGCTGGTGAGGTCAAGAACTTCGTCGTCGAAGATTACCTGCCGGGCAAGGAAGGCCGCCACATGGATAGCTTTATCCATTTCGGCATGGCAGCCGGCATCCAGGCCCTGCAGGATTCGGGCCTTGAAGTCACCGAAGAAAACGCGGACCGCATCGGCGTGGTGATCGGTTCGGGTATCGGCGGCCTGCCGATGATCGAAGCGACCAAAGAAGAATACACGAGCCGCGGCGCACGCCGCATCTCGCCATTCTTCGTGCCGGCCTCGATCATCAACATGATCTCGGGCGATCTCTCGATCAAGTTCGGCCTGCGTGGCCCGAACCTGGCCATCGTCACCGCCTGCACCACCGGCCTGCACAGTATCGGCGCGGCAGCGCGCCTGATCGAGTATGGCGACGCCGACGTGATGATCGCGGGCGGCGCCGAATCGACCGTGTCGCCGCTGGGCCTGGGCGGTTTCGCCTCGGCACGCGCGCTGTCGACCCGCAATGACGATCCGGCTACCGCCTCGCGTCCATGGGACCGCGACCGCGACGGCTTCGTGCTGGGCGAGGGCGCCGGTGTCATGGTGCTCGAAGAATACGAACACGCCGTTGCGCGTGGCGCCAAGATCTATGCTGAAGTCATCGGCTTCGGCATGAGCGCGGACGCCAACCACATCACCTCGCCGGTCGAGGATGGCAGTGGCGCGGCGCGTTGCATGGTCAATGCGTTCAACAACGCCGGCATCAATGTCGACCAGGTGCAGTACGTCAATGCGCACGGCACCTCGACCCCGCTGGGCGACAAGGCCGAAGTGCGCGGCATCAAGCGCGTGTTCGGCGACCATGCCAAGAGCCTGGTCGTGAACTCGACCAAGTCGATGACCGGCCACCTGCTGGGCGGCGCCGGCGGCCTGGAATCGGTGTTTACCGTGCTGGCCATCAAGAACCAGGTGTCGCCACCGACGATCAACATCTTCAACCAGGACCCTGAATGCGACCTGGACTTCTGCGCCAATACGGCGCGTGAGATGCAGATCGACTACGCGGTGAAAAACTCCTTCGGCTTCGGCGGTACCAACGGTACCCTGATCTTCGCCAAAGTCTGAACCTGATCGCCCCATCCCGGTCCAACGGGATGGGCGCTTCCAGATACCTGCCCGGCGGGCAGGTTCCCTCCTGCTTCATCCTTCGTTTCCCGTTCGCTGTACCCGTTGCTTTCGTCACCACTGGCCTGCTTCATGTCGCTCGCCGTGTCTGCCGTCATCGCGCCGTCGCGTCGCCTGCGCTGTCTGCTCGCCGCCTTCTGCGCGTCGCTGTGCGCGGCCTGCGTGGCCGTAGGCCTGCTGCTGCCTGAACGTTTTGCGTTCGGCGGTGCTGTCGCGTCTGTGCCCCTGCTTGCCGCGCTATCCCTGCTGCGCCTGTTTTTCCCTTTCCTGGCTGCCCGGCCACGCCGCCTCATGGGGCGTGATGGAAGTCATTCCAGCGCGCTTTTGCACTCGATTGCAACGGTGCGCCGGATTGATATTTCTGGACTTGGGCAGCTACGCCTGACGGTACAACAGGTGTTGGGGATGGGTGGGGCGGCGAGCGCGATTCCGGCGCTGGGCTCACCCATGACGCTGCTGCCTGGCGCCACGGTCTGGCCTTGCTGCATCCTGCTGCGCCTGCGCGCCGACGACGGCACGACGTGGCCACTGGTGCTGCTGCCCGATTCAGTGGCGCCGGGACAGTATCGCGCGCTGGCGGTGGCCGTGCGTGTGCTGGCAAGCGGCTCAGCAACAATACCGATACAAAACAGTGTGAACTTATTGCAGGGGGTCAACTCTTAGAATGGGTGGGCCGCCAATGGGACATGGTCCGTGACGACAGAACGCGAGTGTGATCAGGTGTTGGTAGAGCGCGTCCAGGCTGGGGACCAGAGGGCTTTCGATCTGCTCGTCTCCAAGTACCAGCGCCGTTTAATGCGCCTGGTGTCGCGTCTCGTCCACGATCCGGCCGAAGCCGAAGATGTCGTGCAAGAGACCTTCATCAAGGCTTACCGGGCCCTGCGCCATTTTCGCGGGGATTCAGCTTTTTATACATGGCTTTATCGAATAGGAATCAACACAGCCAAGAATTTTCTGGTAACCCAGGGAAGGCGCGCACCGACCTCGACCGAGACGGATGCCGAACGCGCCGAAGGATTCGAGGACGCAGACAGCCTGCGTGACATTAACACACCAGAATCAATGCTTGCCAGCAAACAGATTGCCCATACAGTGAACGCAGCCATGGAAGCATTGCCGCTCGAACTGCGCACGGCGATCGTCTTGCGGGAAATCGAAGGACTCAGCTATGAAGAAATCTCTGAAGTGATGGCCTGTCCAATAGGGACAGTGCGCAGCCGGATTTTCCGTGCACGCGAAGTCATTGCCGAGAAATTGCGCCCTTTACTCGATTTCCCGGTTGACAAACGTCGGTAGCTAGCAGGATCGTACGAATATATATTGAACACCCCTACGGCGACACACCGATGGACACGAACAAGAAATTACGCGAGCAGATATCTACCCTCAAAGACGGCGCCTTGCCCGACGCCGAACTGGAGCTGGCCCTGGCCGCGCTCCAGGGCAGTGACGGCCGCCAGGCCTGGGATCTGTATCACCTGATCGGCGACAGCCTGCGCGATGGGCCTGCGTCCGGCGCTGCGCCGGCGCTATCGCCCGACTTTCGCGCGCGCCTGGCCGAACGCCTGGCGGCCGAGCCGCCTCCGCTGCGCCGGACGACAGTCAGCGTCGAACCAACCGGCCTGGCGGCCGTGCTTGCCAAGTCAGCATCTTCTTGAGATCCTGGCACTGGCGAGATCCTTATTCCACGCTTAAAAATCCTCTCTCTTTCGCAGGGAGGCGGGTTTTAGGGCCCAAGCGGCCCGGGCGCGGCGCGACAAAGCGCGCAATTTGGCTTACCATTCAGTCAATCTTAGCCATTCCATAGCGATTCCATGACCAGTAAAACTGCCAGCCTGTTCCTGTCGGCGCTGCTCGTGTCCGGCGCCACGGGCTTCATCCAGCCCGCCCACGCGGCCGCTCCTGTTCCGATCCCCACCGTCAGCGGCTTGCCCGACTTCACCGACGTCATCGACAAGGTGGGGCCGGCCGTCGTCAATATCCGCACCACCGAACGCGTGCGCGCCCGCGGCGGCGCGCCGGGCGAGGAAGAGATGCAGGAATTCCTGCGCCGCTTCTTCGGCGGCCAGGTGCCGCGCGGTGGCGGCCGCCGCGGCCCGCAGCAGGAAGAAGAGCGTGAAGTGCAGCGCGGTGTCGGCTCCGGCTTCATTATCTCCGCCGACGGCTTCGTGCTGACCAATGCCCACGTGGTCGAGGGCGCCGACGAGGTCACGGTGACCCTCTCCGACCGCCGCGAATTCAAGGCCAAGGTGCTCGGCGCCGACCGCCGCTCCGACGTCGCCGTGCTCAAGCTCGACGCGACTGACTTACCTTACCTGCGCACCGGCGACTCGAGCAAGATCCGGGTCGGCGAATGGGTGCTGGCCATCGGCTCGCCGTTCGGCCTGGAGAATACCGTCACCGCCGGCATCATTTCCGCCAAGTCGCGCGACACTGGCGAATACCTGCCACTGATCCAGAGCGATGTGGCGGTCAATCCCGGCAACTCGGGCGGCCCGCTGATCAATCTGCGTGGCGAGGTCATCGGCATTAACTCGCAGATCGCGACCCTGTCCGGGGCCTATAACGGCATCTCGTTCGCAGTGCCGATCGACGAAGTCATCCGCGTCTCCGACCAGCTCAAATCCACCGGTAAGGTGACCCGTGGCCGCCTGGGCGTGCAGATCAGCGAAGTCACGCGCGACGTGGCCGAGTCGCTCGGTCTGGGCAAGGCACGTGGCGCCGAGGTCTCGATGGTCGAGGCGGGCGGCCCGGCCGAGAAGGCGGGGATCAAGGTCGGCGACATCATCCTGGCCTTCAACAAGCAGCCGATCCAGTCCACCACCGACCTGCCGCGCCTGGTTGGCGCCTCGAAGGTGGGCAGCCGCGCCAGCGTCACCGTGTGGCGCCGTGGTGCCCAGGTCGAAGTGCCGGTGACGATTGTCGAATTGCAGGAAGAACGTCCGACCCCGGGCCGCCAGCAGCCGAAGAAACCGGCGCCGAACGCCACCCCGGATGCGCTCGGCCTGCACATGTCGGCGATTCCTCCTGCCGACCGCAAGGCGCTGGGCATCGACCACGGCCTGCTGGTCGAAGAGGCACAGGGCCCGGCGGCCACCGCCGGCATCCAGCCGGGCGATGTGATCCTGCAATGGAACAACACGCCGATCACCAGCGTCGAACAGTTCAAGGCCTTGCTGGCCAAGCATGACAAATCGAAGGCGGTGGCGCTGCTGGTGCAGCGCGAGGAAACCACGCAGTACATTACGCTCAAGCCACGCCAGTGATGGCAGGGCAGGGCGGCGCGCCGCGCTTCACCTTGTATTCGCGCAGCTGGTGTCACCTGTGCGAAGACATGCTGGCGGCGCTGCGCGCGCTCGAGCCGCCGGGCCTGCCGTTCGACGTCGCCGTGCTGGACGTCGACGCCGACCCGGCGCTGGTGGCGCGCTTCGACGAGCTGGTACCGGTGCTGTACGGCGACCCGTCGCAGCCCGAGCTCTGCCATTACTTCCTGGACGAGGCGGCGGTGCGGGGCTACCTGGCTCGGTGCGCATCCTGAGTGTCCCTCTGGAAACCGGCCGTTACGCCTCGAAATCCGGTAAAATGCCGGGTCGGAGTGGTTGTTACCTACCTTCCAAAGAATTTCCCGCTTTGCCATGGCGCTCGCCTGGGGACCGGCACGGCCCCCGACGCAGCGCTTTTTCGTATTGCGCAGCCCGTTTGTGCTGCACGGCAGTGCGCCTTATATCGTCGTATTCGCCGCCTTTCGCGGCCTTTCTGGTTTTGAGCTTTGTTAATGAACAACATACGTAACTTCTCCATCATCGCCCACATCGACCATGGCAAATCGACCCTGGCCGACCGCATCATTCAATTGTGCGGTGGCCTGTCGGACCGCGAAATGGACGCCCAGGTGCTCGATTCGATGGACCTGGAACGCGAGCGCGGCATCACCATCAAGGCCCAGACCGCGGCACTGCAGTACAAGGCGCGCGACGGCCAGGTGTATAACCTGAACCTGATCGACACCCCGGGCCACGTCGACTTTTCGTACGAAGTGAGCCGTTCGCTGTCGGCCTGCGAAGGCGCGCTGCTGGTGGTCGACGCCTCGCAGGGCGTGGAAGCGCAGACGGTCGCCAACTGCTACACCGCGCTCGACCTGGGCGTGGAAGTGGTGCCGATCCTGAACAAGATCGACCTGCCGCACGCCGATCCGGACAACGCCAAGAAAGAGATCGAGGACGTAATCGGGATCGACGCGGCCGACGCCACCGTGTGCTCGGCCAAGACCGGCCTGGGCGTGGAAGACGTGCTGGAAACCCTGATCGCCAAGGTACCGCCACCGAAGGGCGACCCGGACGCGCCGCTGCAGGCCCTGATCGTCGACTCCTGGTACGACCCGTACGTCGGCGTCGTGATGTTGGTGCGCGTGGTCAATGGCACCCTGCGTCCGAAGGACAAGATCCTGCTGATGGCGACCGAATCGGTCAACCTGGTCGAAAACATCGGTGTGTTCACGCCACGTTCGGTGTCGCTGCCACAGCTGACCGCCGGCCAGGTGGGCTTCATCATCGCCGGCATCAAGGAACTGACCGCCGCCCGCGTGGGCGATACCGTGACCCTGGCCAGCCGTCCGGCGCCGGCGCCGCTGCCGGGCTTCAAGGAAGTGCAACCGCAGGTGTTCGCCGGCCTGTTCCCGGTCGAGGCGAACCAGTACGACGCGCTGCGCGACTCGCTCGAAAAACTGAAACTGAACGACGCCGCCCTGATGTACGAGCCGGAAGTCTCGCAGGCGCTGGGCTTCGGCTTCCGCTGCGGCTTCCTGGGCCTGCTGCACATGGAAATCGTGCAGGAGCGCTTGGAGCGCGAATTCGACATGGACCTGATCACGACGGCGCCGACCGTGGTGTACGAGGTCGAGATGAAGGATGGCAGCATCATCCGCGTCGACAACCCATCGAAGATGCCGGAGCCGTCGAAGATCAACGAAGTGCGCGAGCCGATTGTCGACGTCAACCTGTACATGCCGCAAGAATACGTGGGTGCGGTGATGACCCTGTGTAACGGCAAGCGCGGCATCCAGATGGACATGGCCTATCACGGCCGCCAGGTGAAGCTGCATTACGAAATCCCGATGGCCGAGATCGTGCTCGACTTCTTCGATCGCCTCAAGTCGACCTCGCGCGGCTACGCCTCGATGGACTACGAGTTCAAGGAAAACCGCGCGGCCGACGTGGTCAAGGTCGATATGCTGATCAACAGCGAAAAAGTCGATGCGCTGGCCATTATCGTCCACCGCGCCAATGCGCCTTACCGCGGCCGCCAGGTGGCAGCGAAAATGCGCGAGCTGATTCCGCGCCAGATGTTCGACGTCGCGATCCAGGCCGCCATCGGCGCCACCATCATCTCGCGCGAAAATGTCAAGGCGCTGCGCAAGAACGTGCTGGCCAAGTGCTATGGCGGCGATATCTCGCGCAAGAAAAAGCTGCTCGAGAAGCAAAAGGCCGGCAAGAAGCGCATGAAGCAGGTCGGCTCGGTGGAGATCCCACAGGAAGCCTTCCTGGCCATTCTCCAGGTGGAAGATAAATAATGAACCTGCAACCCATCCTGGGCAATTTTGCCCTGATCCTGTTCGTGGCCATGGTGCTCACCGGTGTGATCTGGTGCCTGGACACGTTCTACCTGGCCAAGCAGCGTCGTCGCACGGCCGATGCTGCCCTGCGCGAGTACGATACGCGCAATGCCAAGCTGGTAGCGGATGGGATCAAGGTCGACCACAACGGCAACCGCGCGGCGATCGAGCAGGCCCACCTGCGCCAGCCGACCTGGATCGAGTATTCGGGCAGCTTCTTCCCGGTGATCGCGCTGGTATTTATCTTGCGCTCGTTCCTGTGGGAGCCGTTCAAGATCCCGTCGTCGTCGATGGTGCCGACCCTGCTGGTGGGCGATTTCATCCTGGTGAACAAGTACACGTATGGCATCCGGCTGCCGATCATCAACAAGAAAATCATCCAGCTGAATAATCCCCAGCGCGGTGATGTCATGGTGTTCAAGTATCCCAAGGATATGAACCAGGATTACATCAAGCGCGTCGTTGGCGTTCCGGGTGATAAAATCAGTTACGAAGACAAGCGCCTGACGGTCAATGGCAAGCCGGTTGAATACACCGGTTTGGACGATTACCTGGACGACCAGCATCCGGTCTACCATAAGCAATTCGTCGAGAAATTGCCAAGCACGCAAGGTTTTACCCAGCACCGCATCCTGAATACGGCCGACAGGCGCAATATCGATCTCGGCAGCGTGGAAAACTTCCCGCTGCGTGAAAACTGCGAATACACCTACGACAAATTCACCTGCGTGGTGCCGGAAGGGCAGTATTTCATGATGGGCGACAATCGCGACAATAGCGCGGACAGCCGTTACTGGGGTTTCGTGCCTGACCGCAATATCGTGGGCAAGGCCTTCGTGGTCTGGATGAACTTCAGCAATCCGAAACGTGTCGGCGGTATCCAATAACAAGGGGCGCGCATGGGTCGCAGCAAGCTGGTGAACAATAAACAGGCTGGCATTTCGCTGTCCGGCCTGATCGGCGCCCTGGCCGTGATCGGGGTGGCGGGGATTTTTGCGATGCGCATGGTGCCCGCCTATATCGAGTACAGCGCGATCAAGTCCGCGATCGCCACGGTCAAGGAAGGCGGCGGCAGCATCCGCGAGATGCAGCAAGCTTTCAACCGCCACACCGGCATCAATGACGTGGAAGCGGTGCGCGGGCAAGACCTGGTCTTTACCCGCGACGGTGAAGAAACCCAGATCAGCTTCGCCTACGAAAAACGCTTGCCACTGATGGGTAATGTCAGCCTGCTGATCGATTTCGCCGGCACCACCGACCCCAGCGGCGTGGTGGCCGAGGACGACAGCGCCGCCCCGTAAGACTTTATAGAAACACCGTGGCTCGGCCACGCATATGACAACAATGAATCTTCAGCTATTGCAAACGCGCTTAGGCTATACGTTCCGGGAAATCGGGCTGCTGCAGCAAGCCCTGACCCACCGTAGCCATAGCAGTCTGCATAACGAGCGCCTGGAGTTCCTGGGCGACTCGATCCTGAACTGCGTCGTGGCCTCGGTGCTGTACGAACGTTTCAGTCAGCTCGACGAGGGCGACCTGTCGCGCCTGCGCGCCAATCTGGTCAAACAGCAGGCGCTGTTCGAGATCGCCCAGAAGCTCGATCTGTCGCAGTTCCTGCGCCTGGGCGAGGGCGAACTCAAGTCGGGCGGTTTCCGTCGCCCGTCGATCCTGGCCGACACCCTCGAGGCGCTGCTTGGCGCGATCTTCCTCGACAGCGGCTTCGACAGTGCGCGCGCAGTGATCCGCGCCTTTTATATTCCGCTGCTCGACACGGTCGACCCGAGTACACTGGGCAAGGATGCCAAGACCTTGCTGCAAGAATTTTTGCAAGCCAAGCGCATCGCGCTGCCGACCTATAATGTGGTGGCCACCCATGGCGCCGCCCACAGCCAGGAATTTGAAGTCGAATGCCTGGTGCCGAAGCTGGCCGTGCAGGTATTCGGCCGTGGCGGCAGCCGCCGCGCGGCCGAGCAGGCCGCCGCCAGCCTGGCGCTCGAGGCAGCGCACAAGGCGCTCGCCAAGGCGCCCGCCGCGCGCAAGCCGCGGCAACGCTCGGCCCAGCTGAAGCTGGCCGGCATTGCCACCCCCCAGGGCGAGGCCGCATCGGCCGCCCAGGCAGAACCAACAGGAATCGAAAAAGCATGAACGCCACTCCCGACAACTTCCGCTGTGGCTATATCGCCATCGTCGGCCGCCCGAACGTCGGCAAGTCGACCTTGATGAATGTGTTGATCGGCGCCAAGGTGTCGATCACCTCGCGCAAGGCCCAGACCACGCGCCACCGCATCACCGGCATCCAGACCCACGACGACGCCCAGTACATCTACGTCGACACCCCGGGCTTCCAGACCCGCCACGCGAATGCGCTGAACAAGACGCTCAACAAGACCGTCAGCAATACCTTGACGTCGTCCGACGTGATCCTGTTCCTGCTCGAGGCCGGCACCTTCGGCCCGGCCGACCAGCAGGTGCTCGACATGCTGCCGAAGAACGTGCCGGTGATCCTGGTGATCAATAAATCGGACCGGGTCAAGGACAAGGCAGTCCTGATGCCATTCGCGCAGAAGATCGCGGCGTTGTTCAACTTCACCGCCATCGTGCCGGTCTCGGCCAAGCTGCGCTTCCAGGTCGATGCGCTGGAAGCCGAGATCAAGCGCCACCTGCCCGAGAATCCGCCGATCTTCGGACCGGACGACATCACCGACCGCAGCGAGAAATTCCTGGCCGCCGAGATCGTACGCGAAAAAGTGTTCCGCCTGCTGGGCGACGAACTGCCGTACACCAGCACCGTCCTGATCGAGCAGTTCGAGCAGGAGGGCAATCTGCGCCGCATCTTTGCCGCGATCCTGGTCGAGCGCGACACCCATAAATCGATGATCATCGGTAACAAGGGTGCGCGCCTGAAAGAGATTTCGACGCAGTCGCGCCTGGATATGGAAAAGCTGTTCGGCGGGCCGATCTACCTGGAAATCTGGGTCAAGGTCAAATCCGGCTGGGCCGATAACGAAGCGGGCCTGCGCGCTTACGGTTACGAGTAAGGTCGCAACGCAAGCCGCGCGCATGCCCAGCCACGACGAGTTCATCGACAACCAGCCCGAGCAGGCTGCGCCAGCCGCCGCCAAGCGTGCGCGCGCCCCGGCTAGAGGATCGGTCAAGGACGGTCGGGTGCTGGGCCAGCCCGGCTTCGTGCTGCACAGCTATCCGTACAAAGAAACCAGTCTCATCATCGACATGTTCACCCGCGAGCATGGCCGGGTGGGGCTGGTGGCCAAGGGCGCCAAGCGCCCATTCTCCAAGCTGCGCGGCGTGCTGCAGACGTTTCAGCCCCTATCTGTGTCGTGGAGCGGCAAGTCCGAGCTGCGCACCCTGATCGATGCCGAGTGGGTCGGCGGCATGCTGCCATTGGAACGCACGGCGCTGCTGTGCGGCTTCTATCTGAACGAACTGCTCGTCAAATTGCTGGCGCGCGACGACCGCCATCCAGCCCTGTTCGACCACTACGTCTCGACCCTGAACCAGCTCGCCCACGGTGAACCGGTGCAAATTGTCTTGCGAAAATTCGAAAGAGCCTTACTTAAGGAGACGGGTGTCGCCGCCGATCTCAGCCGTTGCACGAGCAGCCGCGGGCGGGTCGAGCCGGCCGGCTCCTATGTGGTCGATCCGGAGCGTGGTGCGCGCGTGGCGGGCGCCGGCGAAGTCTGGCCCATCGTTTCGGGCAAGACCCTGCTGGACATGGAGCGTGAGGACTATACTGATCCTGCGACCCAGGCGCAGAGCAAGCAATTGATGCGCTTCCTGCTGGCGCACCACCTGGGCGGCCAGCCGCTCAATACGCGCCAGATTTTGATCGACTTGATGCAACTGTAAAAAGAACACTATGAGCTTCCTGCAACCCGCCGGCCAGGTGATCGACCTGGGCGTGAACATTGACCACATCGCGACGGTGCGCAATGCGCGCGGGACGACTTATCCGGACCCGCTGCGCGCCGCGCTGCTGGCCGAGCAGGCCGGCGCCGACCTGATCACCCTGCACCTGCGCGAAGACCGGCGCCACATCAAGGATGCCGACGTGCTGGCCCTGCGCCCACTGTTGATGACGCGCATGAACCTGGAAGCAGCCGTGACCCGCGAGATGATCGACTTTGCCTGCCAGGTAAAACCCCAGGACGTGTGCCTGGTGCCGGAGCGGCGCGAGGAAGTCACGACCGAGGGCGGGCTGGATGTTGTGCGCTACTACAACGAGGTCGAGGCGGCCGTGAAACAGTTGAAGGACGAGGGCATCCGGGTCTCGCTGTTCATCGATGCCGATGCGCGGCAGATCGAGGCTGCGGCCGCTGTCGGCGCCACCGTGATCGAACTGCATACGGGACGTTATGCCGAGGCTGAAGGCGCCGAGGTGGCCCATGAGCTCGAGCGCATCAAGCTGGGCGTGCATGAAGGCGCGAAACGCGGCCTGCGCGTGAATGCCGGCCACGGCCTGCATTACACCAATGTCCAGCCGATCGCGGCGATTCCCGATTTGCACGAACTGAACATTGGCCACGCGATCGTGGCGCATGCGCTGTTCGCCGGCTGGGAGAATGCCGTGCGCGAGATGAAGGCGATCATGGTCGCGGCGCGCCTGGGTGTGTCGTACGCGCCGAAGGCCGGGGCTTGACATGATCTACGGCATCGGCACCGACATCGTCCAGATCTCGCGTGTCGAGGCGGCGCTTGCGCGCAGCGGCCCACGCTTCGCCGAGAAGATCCTCGGCCCGCAAGAACTGGAAAAATACCACGCCCGCAGCGCCAAGAATGCGGTGCGCGGGCTGCGCTTCCTGGCGACGCGATTCTCGGCCAAGGAGGCGTTCTCGAAAGCCATCGGCATGGGCATGCGCATGCCCATGACCTGGCGCTCCGCCCAGATGCTCAATGACCCGAGCGGCAAGCCGGTCATCGTCTGCAGCGGCGCCCTTGGCGACTTCATGCGCGAGCACCGGCTCAGCGCCCAGGTGACGATCAGCGACGAGGCCGACTACGGCGTCGCCTTCGTGATCGTGACCCAGGCGCCGGCCGTATCACCGGTAGAGTAATGTCCGAAGCAAAGCCCGCAGTACCATCGTCATCACCATCGTCGGTCGAAGTGACGCCCGAACTCGCGGCCCGGTTGGGACGCGAACGTCTTTCCGGGGCGCGTGAAGAGTCGCGCGCCGAAGCCAACCGCGAGCTCAGCCCCAAGGTCGAGGCCGACGTCCGGGCCCAGGTGCTGGCAGTCGTCAATCGCCTGCCGAGCCTGCCCGGCGTGTACCGCTATTTCGACGCGGCCGATAATGTGCTGTATGTCGGCAAGGCGCGCAATCTCAAGAACCGCGTCTCGAGTTATTTCCAGAAAAATCTTTCCAGCCCCCGCATCGCGATGATGGTGTCGCAGATCGCGCGGCTGGAGACGACGGTGGTCAGCAGCGAGGCTGAAGCACTGATCCTGGAAAACAACCTGATCAAGTCGCTCAAGCCGCGCTACAACATCCTGTTTCGCGACGATAAATCCTACCCGTACATCAAGATCACGGGCGGCGAGGCGCCGCGCATGGCGTATTACCGCGGCGCGCTGGACAAGAAGAACCAGTATTTTGGTCCTTTCCCCAGCGCCTGGGCGGCCAAGGAATCGATCCAGCTGCTGCAGCGGGTGTTCATGCTGCGCACCTGCGAGGACAGTGTGTATGCCAACCGCACGCGTCCCTGCCTGCTGCACCAGATCGGCCGCTGCAGCGCGCCGTGCGTCAAGCTGATCGCGCCGGACGAGTACCAGCACGACGTCGAGAACGCGGCGCGCTTCCTGCGCGGGCGCCAGAGCGAGGTGATGGCCGACCTCGAGCAGAAGATGCAGTCGTATGCGATGGAATTGAAATTCGAGCAGGCGGCGTCGGTGCGCAACCAGATCCAGGCCTTATCGAAAGTGCTGCATGCGCAGAGCATGGAAACCACGGGCGACGCCGATGTCGACGTGATCGCTGTGGTGGTGCAGGGCGGGCGTGCCTGCGTCAACCTGGCGATGGTGCGTGGTGGCCGCCACTTGGGCGACCGCGCCTATTTCCCGAGCCATGTGGGCGATTCGCTGGGCGAGTGCCCGCTCGAGGTGGAGGTGCTGTGCGCCTTCCTGGCCCAGCACTATGCGGGACAGTTCATTCCCGGCACCCTGATCCTGAATGTCGAGTTCGACCAGCCCGAGCTGATCATGGCCTTGCAGGAGCAGTGCGGTCATCGCATCAACCTGGTGCTGCAGCCGGGCGGCCAGCGCCGCCAGTGGCTCGAGATGGCGCAAAAGGGCGGCGAGATCGCGCTGGCGCGGCTGCTGTCGGAGCAGGGCTCGCAACAGCTGCGCACGCGCGCGCTGGCCGACACCCTCAAGCTCGACAGCGAAGACCTGGACGCCTTGCGCGTTGAATGCTTCGATATCAGCCATACGGCGGGCGAGGCGACGCAAGCCTCATGCGTGGTGTTTCATCACCACCAGATGCAGAACGGCGAATATCGCCGCTTCAATATCAACGGCATTACCCCGGGCGACGATTACGCGGCCATGCGCCAGGTATTGACGCGGCGCTACGAGAAAGTGGCGGGCGGCGAGGGCGTGATGCCCGATATCGTGCTGGTCGACGGCGGCAAGGGGCAGGTCGAGATGGCACGCCAGGTATTTACGGAGCTGGGGCTGGATATCTCGATGATTGTCGGCGTGGCCAAGGGCGAAGGGCGGCGCGTGGGCCTCGAGACCCTGATCTTCGCCGATGGCCGGCCGGCGCAGGAACTGGGCAAGGAGTCGGCGGCGCTGATGCTGGTGGCCCTGATCCGCGACGAGGCGCACCGCTTTGCAATCACCGGCATGCGTGCCAAGCGCGCCAAGGCCCGCCAGGCATCGCGGCTGGAAGAGATCGAGGGTATCGGCGCCAAGCGCCGCCAGCGCCTGCTGGCGCGCTTTGGCGGCCTGCGCGGGGTGATCGATGCCAGTGTGGAGGATTTGATGACGGTCGAGGGGATCTCGAGCGCACTGGCGGAAGAGATCTACAAGCAGCTGCACTGAAAACGTGCGGACGCTGGCGTCAACCAGATCGTCCGCACATCGTTGAGCTTGTACATGCGCCATTTCTTCACATACAGATGAGTCATCTGGCCCAAATCAGCTTAGCCATGTAGACTAACGGCCAAGCATTTTCCACGGTAATCAGCTCTCTCATGCCCTTCAATATACCGATTCTCCTGACCTGGTTACGCGTTGCGCTCATTCCCTTAGTTATCGGATTGTTCTATCTGCCCACTGACTGGATGACGCTCCCTGAGCGCAATCTTGCCGCTACAGTCGTGTTCATCGTCGCCGCCATCACTGACTGGTTCGACGGTTTCCTGGCCCGTCGCTGGAACGAAACCTCGGCATTCGGCGCCTTCCTCGACCCGGTAGCCGACAAGCTGATGGTGGCCGGCGCGCTGCTGGTACTGGTCCAGCTCGACCGGGTGGACGCCATCATCGCCGGCATCATCATCGGCCGCGAGATCACCATCTCGGCCCTGCGCGAATGGATGGCCCAGATCGGCGCTACCCGCTCGGTGGCGGTCAGTTCGCTGGGCAAGATCAAGACTGCGGCCCAGATGACGGCGATCCCGATGCTGCTGTTCCATGACCACCTGTTCGGCATCGATATCCACTTCTGGGGCGAGTACCTGCTGTGGGTGGCGGGCGTGCTGACGGTGTGGTCGATGTTCTATTATTTGCGCCGCGCCTGGCCCTTGATCAAGGAGAAGGCGGGGGCGGTTTAATTTGTTTCGTGGCATCCTTGACGTACAGAATAGAATCTCTATAATGCCTGCCTGTTGCGACAACAACGCAACAGAATGAAAGACGAAGCGGGAGTAGCTCAGTTGGTAGAGCGCAACCTTGCCAAGGTTGAGGTCGAGAGTTCGAGACTCTTCTCCCGCTCCAAAGATTGCAAAGTTGCAAAGCGATCTTGGAAAAACGTCAAAGTTCTGTCATAATCGTTGTTCTGTACGCGGGAGTAGCTCAGTTGGTAGAGCGCAACCTTGCCAAGGTTGAGGTCGAGAGTTCGAGACTCTTCTCCCGCTCCAGTTTTCGAACTGGGGCATGCAGTTGGTAGTACATTGTAAGGCTCCATGCGGGAGTAGCTCAGTTGGTAGAGCGCAACCTTGCCAAGGTTGAGGTCGAGAGTTCGAGACTCTTCTCCCGCTCCAGGTTTTTGCAAGATCGGTAGTAACACTCCTAAGCGGGAGTAGCTCAGTTGGTAGAGCGCAACCTTGCCAAGGTTGAGGTCGAGAGTTCGAGACTCTTCTCCCGCTCCAGAATTCAGGAAGACTCTTTCTTCCCTTGTTGATGCGGGACATAACCGCTCTCATCGATAAGCGCACTATATCCTCTGGCGAGGTAGCAAAGCGGTTATGCAGCGGCCTGCAAAGCCGTCTAGGTCGGTTCGACTCCGATCCTCGCCTCCAAATAATAAACGGACGGGTCTCACTTGAGGCCCGTTTTGTTTATATCAGTCGCATAAAAACCAAATTGGATTTGTTGGCGGTCGAACCGAGGTCGATAGTCTTCGTCAACGGCCAAGCAGGCCGTTGCAAGCAGCTCAGAAGCGTATCGTAGGTAGGCTGGAGAGGGCTCAGTCATATTTGAGTCTGTTTCACCATGGGTTCGCGCCGATGAAACTCGAGGTCCACCTGAGTCCTGGAATTCTAATGATACGTTTCAGGACAGTGTGCTGCCATATGACAATAGATGACGCATTTCTCGGCAGCACGGGGTCGCTGAGAATGCAAACCCGTGGCATCCCCAGTCGCGCATTGTATCCGACGAAATCATACGTTCGTAATACCGGATGCGTCCAGCATGTCCGCAAGGCCATTCGCCCTGACTCACGTAAATCGGGGGCCACGAAAGCCAGGGCAGTTCAGTTACGGACGACGGAGAGCCATAAGCCGCTGGTTGACGCGATCTGGGCTGGGCTACCCCGGACTTGCAACAAGCTCTCCAACTCATCTTACCCGTGCATCTCTATTCCGATTCCGTCGCCTATCCAGGCATCAAATGCGTCAACCCGGATGAATTTGGTATGAACCTCATACGGAGGGGGCACCATCCAATAGTGAAGCTCGCGGCTGATATAAACCTCCACGTTTCGGGGCGGCGCCTGCGCGGGCTTTGGCCAGTTTAAAAGGTCTAGCATCCTGTCCCGGTTCTCCTCCAGGAATTGTCGACGGCCTCGAATTTTGCTGTACTGGCCAGCTCTGTCCACGTCACTCGCGCCGAAAATGCGGTCTCGCAACCGCCGCGAGTCTTTGATTGAGTGCGCTGTCTGGTTGTACTTGCACTCTGCATAAAGGATGGTGTTCGTTTCAGGCCAGTAGGCAAAGACATCGTAGTCCCCGACGTCCGCAAAGCCTTCCTTGCGAAATCGTCTGAAGAAATCCACGCCGCCTTCAATGTGCGGGGTGTAGCGCTTGACAATCTCTACGGCTCGGTCCTCGAGTGCATCTTCGATGGACGTCTTGATGGACTTGACAACTGCCTGGACGTTCGGCCACTGGAAGTCTGCTGGGAGAACCCCGTCTCGAACCGCTGACAGCCAAATAAGGTGAGACCGGCTAGCGTGCTCGGCTCCCCAGGCGACCTGACTGCCCACGGTGACGAGAGGCCGGATTGCGTAGCGGTGAAGGCGCTTGCTGTGCTCCCAGAACGGGACATCGCTCTCGTCGATTTCCTTGCCGGGCAAGCGCCTGATATCGGGCCCCGAAAGCGTCAGGAACGACACGATTGTAGCAGCCTCAGGTTGTGTTATCCCTTCAAAGCCCTGCACGATGGCATTGGCAAGGTGTTCCGGGTCGCCCAGGTAGCACAGCGCCAAGTCATCCGCCAAGCCATGACGCACCGGCTGGGTGAGTACTGCAAGAGCCTGCAAAAGTTTCTGCAGTTCGAACCCCGCGTCGGCCCGGAATACGTGATTAAGTTCTTCGTTCACCAGAAGTTCTGCGACTGCGCCTTCCACGACGTCGGCGCTATTAATATCCTCACCTAGCCTGATTTTCGCCAACTCTTGAACGTATTCTTCTTCTCGCTCCTGCCAGGCCTGGGAGTAGAAGACCGTAGGAACGAACTGGTCATCGATATCGACTCCGCCTACGTCAACCTGGTTGTGCAGTACGTCGCTGGCTCCCGCGAGAACCATGTACCAGTCCACCGACCCAATGAGCTGTCGCAAGCGTTGCGGCGTGATTCGCTCCTGACCACCCGGGACGGAGCTGACTGCCTTTTCCAGCAGGTAGCGGTAGTTGCGAGCGGTGCTTTCGAACTCCTCCCGTGCCTTGGAGAGCGCTTCCAAGCGGTCGTAATCGACCTGATGGACACGGCTCTGTTGCACTCTCGTCTCGCGAATGCGCCTTGCAAGGAGCAAGCCGTCGTGCTGCTCGACACAGCTCATGACCAGCATCTCCCTGTCCAAGGCGGCAAGCTGTTTCTCGAGGTGAAGGCGAAAGCGCTCTCGCGCCGTGTCGATGCGAACCTTTGCTTCACGCAACTCGTAGCGACCGGGCTCGAGTCCACTTTCCTTCATTACGATAGCCAATTCCTTGCGCGCCAGCTTGTACTCAGTGGGCGTCGGAACGATCGGGTCAGCAAAGTCGGGCACTTCTATCGTCCGTTCAACAACCTGCAGATGGTAGCGCGCGGGGCTCGCCGCGAGACTCGCCAGCCGGTTTGCCAGGTCCTGCGGGGCAGCGATGCCAAGTGACGTTGTGCAGGCAGAAAATGTCTCTTGAAGGCATCGTGTCAGCAGCGGTTGTAAACTGATACACGCAGCGATTGAAAACTGATACACCGTTTTGAGATGATGACTGCTTTGCGGAACCGTGCGAACAAGATGACGCCGCGCTCTTTTAAGACCGCACGGGACGAACTGGAATAAGTATTTACGTGCATAAAATCCCGCACGTGTCGCACCACAGGGCGGCGACCGGTTTGTCCGGCCAGCCTTCCAGCGTGATCGGTGCCCCATGCCGACCAACTCGCCCCTGCAAAACGGTACTCCTTTAACAGCTGCTCGATCGCTTGCAGGTAATACGTTCCGGGCAGTTAGTGCGCGCTTGCGTACCAGCTCCCGATTTTCGCCGTGCGCCGGACATGATTCTCGTCTTCGATGTTCTGGTAAGCGCGAGGTACTTGTCGGCATATTGCTCGACAGGAGAGTGCGCTGTTGGCCTGCCGCGAAGGGAAGTGTCCGTGGGGTGGAGCGCATCCTGGTGACCTTGCGAACTCAGTCTGCTCGCTTGCGCGGCGGACGCGAAAAACACACACGCTGTCGCGCGTGGTACGCCCGCCTCCTCCTGTTGCCCCCACGCGGTGACATGGGTCAAGGCGCATGGCCAGGGCGTCTGCAGGAGCATTGGCGCGCAGTCGCGGGGACGGCAATGCTGCATCGTGCTAGCATGGATTCATGGTCACAATGACCGAGGAGCTATCATGGAACTGATCGAACCTGACGAGATGCTGCAGTATGTGCACGTGCTGAGAGCGTGGTCTTGCGATCCTGCCGATTTTGAACTGCATCAGGTCGATACCACCGATCCGGGGAGTGACGAATTGTGTCCCTTCAAGGGTCACGTCGACATCCGTCGCAAGTCGACTGCGCAGCACAGGGAGTATCCGACCGGTGACGCAACGGCATGGGTCGCTTCGTTCGAGCGTGATCTGGCAGCAGGACGATTTGGCCAGGTCCAGTCGACCTGACGGGAGACAAAGCGCCGACAATTGGCGTAACTGCGCATGAGGAAAGCGTGTTGCCTTGTGTTTCTTCTCCAGTAGCCCAGCGGAGCGCACTGTAACCGGGCGGGCGAGGCAATTTCTATCTCGATGCGCGCAGTTGCTGCATACCGGTATCCTGCCCCTGGCTATCTGTTGGCTTCACGTTCTCCACTGAATTGCCCCAGATTTTCCTGGTCCCAGATGTTCCATCGCACATAGCAGCAGAGCCCTATTTGATCGGAGATAATCATGAGCAAAAGTCAGGAATCGAAGAAATCCACGAAAAAAGAACCCGCCAAGACCCCAAAGGAAAAAAAGGCCGACAAAAAGATCAAGAAAGCTGAGAAGTTGCGCCAGCAATAAGTTCTTTGTAGAAAATGCGCAGGTCGGCAAGCAGGCTTCCATGTCGTGCAAGGGAAACTGGTACGGCAATGCGCCGATGGAGAGCTTCTGGGGTAGCTTGAAGAACGAATGATTCATCACCAAAGGTTCGCTACACGGGCGAAATCAGCGATCAAGGAGTACATCGGGATCTTCTACAATCGCCAGCGGCGCCATTCGCGCCTTGGCTATGTATCGCCAGCCTCATTGGCTGAGAATTTCAACAAGGCGAGACCGGCTGCTTGAAACGGACGTGTCCTTTATTGACAGTACACCTCAATACGCATCCGCCTGCATTCAGCGTTCCATGGCGGTTGCATTTTTCAAGCAATTTATTGCCGTCTGCTATTGCCGGAAAATAGATATGCAGATTGGCCGCACGGACGTGAAAAAGAGCGCACAGTATTTAGGTCAAGCCGATCTACGCTGATCGTCATCTCCCAGACGGCATTTGCCTTGCTGCCATTCCCGCCAGACATGTCAACGCATTGCGTCCGGCGCTCGCCTTCCATCCCGTTTCATTCCCCGAAAGGTACTCCATGTATCCGTATCCCCCATCCGTCAATCCCGCCGTGCGCTCGCATATCGATGCACAGACCGCATTCTTGAACGAACTGTCGCAGACCGTCTTGCGCTCTTTCCAGCAGGTCTTCCAGCTGAACATGCAGTTAGGCCAGACGCTGCTCGAGGAGGCCACCGGCACCGTCCAGCGCATGCTGACCGCCGATCGTCCCGCCGACGCGATGTCGGCCGCGGCATCGCGGGCCCAGCCCGCCACTGACAAGCTGCGTTCCTATCACCAGCAAGTGTCGCAACTGGCCGCCATCACCCAGGTCGACCTGACCCGCGCGAGCGAGCAGCACGTGCAGGAAACCTCCCGGACCGCACGTGCGTTGGCCAGTGAAGTCACCCGCGTATCGACCGAGGAAGTCGACAAGAGCCTGCGCCAGCAGGAGGAAACAGTCAAGAATTCGCGCGACGTGTTCCTGCAGGAGGCGCAGCGCGGCGCCAGCATCGGGGCCGAGTACCTGAACAACCTGCAGGGCGAGGCCGTAGGTGCGAAGCCCGATGGCCAGGCTGGGGCCCCGCGCAGCTCGGGCGATCAGCCAGGCGGCAACGGTAAGGCCGGCGACATGGCTGCGTCGCCCCCACGCTGATGCTCAATTCTCCCCCGGGCCCGGGGGCTGGCTTTGCGGCGGCGCCGACCATGTGGTCGCGCCGCCGCTTCTGTCTGCGCGAATCCTTTCCACCACCTTGTCCGGGACAGCGAACCATGTTTGACATCTCTTCCGACGCATGGTCATTGATGACCCTGCCCCGGGGGTTGGTGCGCCCGCGCAGCCCATTTCCGCCAGCCGGTTCAGCCACGGATTGCATGACGGTGGCGCGCGCTGCACTACCGCATGGATGCCTGAGCGCTGCCAGACGGCGGTATGGATGACATGCCGGCCCGTGCGTGTCCTACGTCACTGGCAGCGCCGGTGTTCATCATGAGGAAATACGTTGAAACCGGGAGCCCAAGTGGAACGAATACCTCAAAGGCGGCGTGCCGCAGACCTGCGCGGCGAGACGGCTTTGGAAGCCCATGGTCTGTTGATCGGGCAGATTGCCTGTCCTGCGTATTGTTGTACTGTGGACGGGGCCGTACGATACGCCAACAGCGCCGCCAGGCGGCTGTGGGGCTCGTTGCCCGATCCAGACGAGAATGGGCGCTGGGACGGCTTCACGGCGCTGTACGGGCCGGATGGCAGTGTGCTCGACAGGCCTGCCTCGCCTGCCGCGCTTGCGGCGCGTACCGGTCTGGCCCAGCCGCCGGCGGAGCTGCTGGCCGGGTCTGCCGACGGAAGCAAGCGCTGTGTGGTGATGCATGCACGACCGGTTCTCGATGCCGACGGCGTCACCGAAGGCGTACTGTGTTCCCTGACGGACATCAGCGAGCGGCGTCGCCTCGAAGACCAGGTGAAGTTCGTGCATGACAGCCGGGCCGGTTTCCTGCATGTGCTGGCGCACGAACTGCGCAACCCGCTGGCCCCGGTCATGGCGGCGGCAACGCTCCTGCAACGACAGCCCGGCGCCCCGAACGTCGACCGGATGACGGGCGTCATCGTGCGCCAGACCCGAAAGCTCGCGCGCTTCGTCGACGATCTGCTCGACGGTTCCCGCATCGAACAGGCCTGCGACATGCCGGTGTCGATGCGCGTGACGGATGTCGACGAGGTGTTGGCCCACGCGTGCGACGTGGTCGGCTGGATACTGGGCGAACGTGGTCAGACGCTCGGCGTGGCCGTCTGTCCAATGGGGAAGGGGCGAGACACGAGATTGTGGTGTGACCCCGAGCGGCTGGCGCAGGCGCTCGGCGGCGTCCTGCTCAATGCGAGCCAGTTTTCAGACGATGGGGCCGCGATTTCACTGGCGGTCGCTGTCGACGGCATTTTCCTTGAACTGCTGGTGAGCGACCAGGGTATCGGCGTCGAGGAAGCCGAACTGCCACTGCTGTTCGAACCGTTTCGCAAATTCACCATGCATCCGCGACGCGCTGAATCGGGAGCTGGACTCGGCCTGGCGATCGCACGCAGTGTGAGTCGGGCGCACGGCGGCACGGTGTCTGCGGCCAGCGCCGGAAGGGGGCATGGCATGCGCCTGAAATTCGTGCTGCCCGTGGTGCTGGATGCGGCGTTTGCCTGAGCCGAACCGGTCACTCCCGGGACGGGCGGGCGCCCGTCGCGGCGCCCGGCCAACAGTGCGCCTTTCGACAGGCAATGGGCGTACGCTGGGATGGCGGTTACCGCACCAATGGGAGGGACTATGATGACGCCCGAACCCGCGAACACGTTTCGCGGCCTGCCCCTGACCTCGGAGCAGGACAGCGAGATCAGGCACTACATTCATGCCAGGGAACGCAGCAGCCTGCCTTGGGATACGCCGGAGCTGCAGGCGATGCTGGCCGACATGCTCGACCCGCCTGAGACCGCCCAGGAAGACCGCCATTGGCTCTCGGAGAGCATGGGCGCGGAGCGGGCGGCAGTGGTCCTTGATGGGGGAAAAGACCTGGACAGGGCCGATCCTTATCCCGAGTCGTGAATCCATCGCCCGCACCTTGTGCTGCGGCGGGTTGTGGATAGGCTTGAATATTCGGTAGCCGACGGATGGCGGCATCGGCGCGAGGTTCCCTGCGCACGAGCATCCCCGATTGCCCTCCCGCGCACCGCGTCACCGGGCCGCTCGCGCCGGCGACGATGGGTATATGCGATTGCGTCAGACTGGCGGGCAGGGCTTTCCCTGCCGAAGAACCGTTTCGTCGATCCTGGCTCTGGCGACGCGGATGATCCGCGCATGCGCATCTGCCGCGCTGTTCTGCGGGTTAACCAGGGACCCTCTGACCGTGGGATGGCTATCCTTGAAAGCATGGAAGTGCCCCAGCCATTTCGTTGGATGATCCTGCGACGGCGTGGTTGCCCACTCGATGCGCTAGCCGGGGTATTGCTCGTCGAGCATGGTGAATTCGAGAGCGTCCGCGTCACAGCGATTTTGCATGAAGCCTCAAGTTGGAAGGTGCGCTCTGTCGGGCCCGTGGAAGAGACGTGCGCTTGATGGTCGCTACGCCAGTACTGGTGCGGGAGACCGGATGCGCGAACCGCACAAAGAGAGCGGACGCTTCAAGGAATGTGTGGAATGCGTTTGTCGTCGATCCACTTGCGCGCATTGTCGAAGGAACTGTTGACAGCTTCTTCAGGGGTGAGGAAACCTTTGGAGCCCGCCGCCTGATGGTGGCACAGGGGGAATGTGGCATATTCGCTTTCATAGATCGTGAAGATGTCCATGAAACGTCGGCGAATCGTCTCGACCGGATTGGCCACGATGGTATAGCCTTTGTAATGCATTTTTGCCTCTGTGTGCATGGGTGCTCCTCGGTCGAGAAACCACAGTAACACGAATCCATGTACCCACTTTATCTGGCAAAAAATATAATTTTTGCACTTGCTGCAGTGATGCTAGACTGCCCAATGCGCACCCGAATCGACTGCCTGAATGCCATACTCATCGATGCTGTCGTGACGAATTATCGCGCACGAAGCATTCAATCCGCTGCCAGGGCGCTGGCGAAGAATCATATATCGCTGGAGGTCGCGCTACGCGTGCTAACCCAGCCGTGGCGACGGCGAGTCGCTCGCACTGGCGCCCCGGTGTTCGGGCAGCGGATAAGCGAGTGACGCGCCTGGCTACGATCAAGGGCGCCGGCGCGCAGACACGGCCTCTGCTGTCGAGGGACAAGGATGTACCACGGTGAACGCTTCAACAGCATCACCCATGCCGTTGGCGCGGCGGCCGCTGTCCTGAGCGGTGTGCTGCTCGTGGCCGTGGCCGCGCGCAGCGGTGACGCGTGGAAGATCGTCAGTTTTAGCGTCTATGCAGCCACCTTGCTGCTGCTCTACCTGACCTCGACCCTGTACCACAGCACGCGCGGCGCAACCAAGGACATGCTGCGCAAGCTGGACCATTGCGCCATCTATCTCTTGATCGCGGGCACCTACACGCCATTCACGCTGGTATCACTGCGCGGGGCCGTCGGCTGGACAATGTTCGGCGTGGTCTGGACCCTGGCCGTGCTCGGTATCGTGCAGGAGCTGCTGTTCGCCAGGCGAGGGCGCGTGCTGTCGCTGGGCATCTATGTCGTGATGGGCTGGCTCGCCGTTGCCTGTATCGGTCCACTGGTCGATGCGCTCGGCTCCGCCGGCTTTGCCTGGCTGGCGGTGGGCGGCTTGTTATATACGGCCGGCATCGTCTTTTATGCCACCGACCGCAAGGTGCGTCATGGTCACGGGATCTGGCATATGTTCGTCCTGGCCGGCAGTATTTGCCACTACGTCGCCATCCTGTTGCATGTGGCCTGAGACCGACTGCAGCTGCTTTTCGGTGCCCGTAGCGGTCGCTGCGCCACGGCGCACCAAACGCGCGCGTCGGTGCAAGACCGCCGCGAAAAGCACTGGCCCCGGGGCGGTGCGGTGCGTATGATGAATCGCACCGGCATTTGAAATAACGGCGAACATCATTCCGATGTGTCGCCTGGCTTAAGCGCATTGTGATGGAGAGCCGATGCTTATCAATGAGCGCCAACGGCGGCGGGACGGGGCTTCAGCAGATGCCGTCGCACGAGGGCTGAATATCCTCGCAGCGCGTAATGCCGAACTCGCCAGTCGCTACATGCGCCACAAGCTTGTTCCCGAGCATGTGATTGCGCGCGTACTCAGCCATCCGGCCCTGTGCCGCCGGGAGAGCGCGAGACAATCGGTCTCGGAAGCGATCACCCCTTCTTCACCGGACGATAAGACACCGTAGCCGTGGCTGTGAGCCGGACGCAAGCGGAGGGCAAGCGCTGACATGCATTACCGAACCCGATTCAGACCTGGAAGTCCGGCACTGACGCGCCTTGCTCACCATGTCGCGTGAATTGATGCAAGTCGATGAGTCGAGCGCCGTACTCGTGTTGGCGGGCCGCGCCGTGGCGGAACTGGCGCGCATCGACAGTGCCTTGCTGCTGGTGCGCGGTGAGATCAACGAATGTATCGCGTTCGACAGCACTGGTACGCCGGGCAGGGCGCAGTCCGGTCATGGCAACCGCCGCTGCGCCTGGCGCTCGGCAGCGATACCGTCGCACGGGTGCGCGCCAAGAATGTGTCCGTCGAAGGCGAACTGCAAGCGTGGATGCATTTGTCGCTGTCGACCGACCAGGACGCGCCGGCCAGGGCCACCTGATGATCGCAGTACCGGCGTGCTACACGCTCCGGCACCGCTCCGGTCCCGGCTTGTCGGAGGCAGCGCGCACGATCACCGGACATCCGGCCCCGCCACGTCGGCTACCGGTGCCTTGGCCGGCGACTCGGCCACGCCGGTGGTGGCGAAACGCTCGCGATACACCGTGGGCGCGATGCCCAGCTTCTTGATGAAGACGCGCCGCATATGGGCTTCATTGCTGAACGCCGCTCGCGCAGCGATCACCTTCAGCGGCAGCGCAACATCGGCCAGCAACTGCGTGGCGCGCTCGAAGCGACAGGTCTCGATGTAGTCCTGGGTGGTGGCGCCGACCTCTTGCTGGAACACGCGCGCGAAGTGACGTTCGCTCATCATGGCTTTCTGCGCCAGCTGCGCTACCGACAGGCGCTGGTCGAGGTTGTCCAGGATCCAGCGCTGTACTTCGCGGATGCTTGGTTTTGCCGTGCGCGCGCTCAGCAAGTGCGTGCTGAACTGCGATTGCCCGCCCGGGCGCTTCAGGTACATCACCATCTCGGTCGCCACTTCAAGCGCCAGTTCACGGCCGAAATCCTGTTCCACCAGCGCCAGCGCCAGGTCCATGCCGGCCGTGACGCCGGCCGAGGTCCAGACATTATCCGATTGGATGAAGATGGCGTCGGCATTGACGTCGATACCGGGGTAGTCGGCTTGCAGGCGGTCGGCGACGCCCCAGTGCGTGGTGGCTTGTTTGCCCTCGAGTACGCCGGCAGCGGCAAGGAAGAAAGCGCCCGAGCACAGGCTGGCCAGGCGCTCGAGGCGCGGCGTGGCCTGCGCGATCCAGTCGATGATGACGGCGCTCTCGACCAACGCCTCGTGGATATGGCGCGCGCCCACCACGACGGCGGTATGGGGCAGTGCCAGCGTGTTGACGACCTTGGTCGCATCGAGCGACATCAGGGTATCCGAAGATATCGGGCCGGTCCTGAAGGACGCCACCCGCACATCGTAGCCCGCGGCCTGGCCCCGCCGTTGCCGGTGCAGGTTGGCGTACTCGAACACCGACATCGGGCCGATCGCTTCCACCGCCTTGAAGCCGGGATAGACGACGATGTCGACGGTAATGGCGGCGGACGGTGCGGCAGGCGGCATGGGCATGTGAAACGGGTAGCAAAGATCCGGTCATTATTGCACCAAATCCTGCCAATCGCGGCAGCCGGTGGACCGCTTGCTCACTGGCCCCGGCACAATGGCCTGGTCCCGGATGAGCGCCCACCGTGCGCTCATCGTCACTTACTGAAAGAGCATTCCATGAAAACCAGAGCAGCAGTTGCCTGGCGCGCCGGCGCGCCACTGACCATCGAAGAAGTCGAGCTGGAAGGTCCGCGCGCAGGCGAGGTGCTGGTCGAACTGAAAGCGACCGGCATCTGCCATACCGACTACTACACCTTGTCCGGCGCCGATCCGGAAGGGATCTTCCCCGCGATCCTGGGCCACGAAGGCGCTGGCGTGGTGGTCGATGTCGGCCCCGGCGTCAGCACGCTAAGAAAAGATGACCATGTCATCCCGCTGTACACGCCCGAATGCCGCCAGTGCAAATTCTGCCTGTCGCAGAAGACCAATCTGTGCCAGGCGATCCGCTCCACGCAGGGCCGCGGCCTGATGCCCGATGCGACCTCGCGCTTCTCGCTCGACGGCATGCCGCTGTTCCACTACATGGGCACCTCGACCTTCTCCAACTACATCGTGGTGCCCGAGATCGCGCTGGCCAAGGTGCGCAACGACGCGCCGTTCGACAAGGTCTGCTACATCGGTTGCGGCGTCACCACCGGCGTGGGTGCAGTGCTGTTCTCGGCCAAGGTCGAGGCGGGGGCCAATGTGGTCGTATTCGGTCTGGGCGGCATTGGCCTGAACGTGATCCAGGCCGCGAAGATGGTGGGCGCCGACAAGATCATCGGGGTCGACATCAATCCGGCGCGCCAGGCGATGGCGCGCAAGTTCGGCGCCACGCATTTCGTCAACCCGAACCAGGTCGAGAACGTGGTCGATGCGATCGTGCAGATCACCGACGGCGGCGCCGACTACAGCTTCGAGTGCATTGGCAATACCACCACGATGCGCCAGGCGCTCGAATGCACCCACAAGGGCTGGGGCAAGTCGTTCATCATCGGGGTGGCCGCCGCCGGAGAAGAAATCGCGACCCGGCCATTCCAGCTGGTGACCGGCCGCGAATGGCGCGGTTCGGCCTTCGGCGGCGCACGTGGCCGCACCGATGTGCCGAAGATCGTCGAATGGTATATGGAGGGCAAGCTCAATATCGATGACCTGATCACGCACCGCCTGCCACTCGAGCGCATCAACGAAGGTTTCGACCTGATGAAGTCGGGCGAATCGATCCGCTCCGTCGTGTTGTATTAGCCGGGGCCGGCGGCCTGCAAGCTACAGCGGCTGTCCGGGTCGGGATGCTTGAGATCGACGAGGTAGTCCGCGACGATCCCGTCGACACAGGCGTTGCCACCGATGAGCGTCACGCCGTGCCGCTCGCCGTCGACGGTCAGCAGGCTGGCGCCGAGCGTCCTGGCCAGGCTGATGCCGCCTTCGTGCGGGGTAGCCGGGTCGCGCGTGACCGACACCACCAGCGTTTTGGGTAGCCCCTTGATATTGGTGGCGTACGGATAGCCCAGTGTCGGCTTCACCGGCCAATGCTCGCAGAGATCGCGCGCCTTGACGGGCCGGCCGGTGGCCATGAACGGTGCACTGTCAAACACCGCCTGCTTGATCGCGCTTTCCTGCTCGGGGGTGTGGCGCTCTTCATCGAGGCATTCGATCGCCAGCTGGGCCTCGGCAGAATTGCCGTAGCGTCCATCGGCGCCGCGCAGAAGGACCAGGTCACGATACAGCATCAGGGTACGACCGTTACCGGCCTTGAGTTCCGCAATGCCTTGCACGATGCCCGGCCAGCCCGACTCGCTGTAGAGAGGCAGGACCACGCCGGTGAGGGCGGCCGTGTAAGTCAGCTTGCGCCCGTCGGCATTGACGATCGGTGTGTCGATCAGTCCCTGCAACAGCTGCTGTAAGGCGGCCGACGCCTGCGCGGGATCGCTGCCGAGCGGGCAATCGGGCATCCTGGCGCAGAAGGCGGCCATATTCTCGAAGCCGCGTTGAAAGCCCGTGAACTGCACCAGCCGGCGTTCTGCCGTGCCAGTCGTGGGATCGATGGCGCCGTCGAGCACCATTGCCCTGACGTTCATCGGGAACATCTCGGCGTAGATGGCGCCCAGTCGCGTGCCGTAGCTGGTGCCGGCGAAGGTGAGTTTGCGGTCGCCGAGGACGGCGCGCAATACGTCCATATCGCGCGCGACATCGCGCGTGCCGACGTGGGCCAGCACGTCGGCACCGCCGGAACGCTCGGCGCATTGCTCGTATAACTGGCGGGTCTCGTCCTCGGTATAGTCTTCGATCCCCGAATTGAGGGTGGACAGCGTCACATCGGCCTCGCGCTGCGCGTCCGTGAAGCAATCCAGGGCCGGCGTCGACGCCGCCACCCCGCGTGGGTCGAAGCCGATCAGGTCGAACTGCTTGGTGATCGGACTGCCGGCCGAAGCATCGGCCACCATCGCCGCGTAGCCCATGCCGGACGAGCCGGGGCCGCCCGGGTTGAGCAGCAGCGAGCCGATGCGTTTCTCCGGCGCGCCGGTCGCCCTGACGCGCAGAACGGCAATCTGCGCGGTTCTTCGATCCGGGTTCTGGTAGTCAAGTGGCACCTGGAGCCGCGCGCACTCGAAGCGCCTGTCGGCGAATACTTTGGCATCGGCTGCGGTGGTGGCGTAGCTGTCGCAGGGACCGAAGGTCAGCCTCTGGTTGTAGAAACGCGCCAGCGCCTGTGGGACGGCGCCGGGTGTCTGCGGCCAGCCGGGATGGGACGAATCGCCACAGGCGCCAAGCATCATGGCGGTTGCGATGAGTGTTGCTGCCCTGAGCGTGCGCAGGCGTCGAACGCCGGTGTCGCGGTTGTCTGATTTGTTCATTCAAGCACCTGATTTCTGGTTGACGCACCGGAGTACCTCCTCAGGCATGCATATCAAGGGAGCGGCGCGGTTGAGTGGAAAAGACCACCAGGCGCTAATGCCGTCAAGTCAAGCGGCTCATGCACGTCGTTCCCGCGCAGGTGGGAACCCAAGCTCTGCGAACGTCGTCGAATCGCTTGCAAACTTAGGTTCCCGCCTTCGCGGGAACGAGGTTTTTACGTTGGCTCAGAGGTGCACTGTGGCTTGACTTAACGGCATTACCACCAGACGCCCATTGTCGAGGGCGTTCATTGCCGGAACATGGCAAGCAGCGTCAAAGGCCAGTCTCGTGGTATTCCCTGAACACCTCGCCCATGAAATCCACGACTGCCCTGACACGCGCACTGGTACGCAGCCCGCGATGCATCGACAGCCAGACATCCTGGTCCAGCTCCGGAATATGCGGAACCGCCGCCACCAGGCCGGGCTGGTCGCTCGCGAGAAACGTGGCCAGCACACCCAGGCCGGCGCCATGCACGACACCATCGAGGATGCCGAGGCCATAGCTGCACCGCAGCCACGGTGCGGGCGCCCCGGGTAGCGCGCGCAACCAGCGGTCGGACTGGAACTCGGCGCGCGGCTCATCGAAGCCCACGAAGGGTAGCTCGGCCCACGCCTGGCTTGCCAGCGCGCCGGCGTGGCGCTGCGCCACGCCCCGGCTGCAGTACAGCCCGAAGGACAAGGTGCCGAGTTGACGCGTGACGAGGTCGAGCTGCTCGGGGCGATATGGCCGGATCGCGATATCGGCCTCGCGCCGGGCCAGGTTGTAGGGGCGGTGGGAAGTGACGATCTCGATTTCGACATTGGGGTAGGCGTCGTGGAAGCGGGCGAAGCGCGTCGTCAGGAAATACGATAGCCATTCATCCGTGTTGATGCGCACCAGGCCGGACGCCGCGTGCGCGTCCTTGTGATCGCGTGCCCGCTCGACTTCCAGCGCTATATCGCCCATCTGGTCGGCCAGTGAAATGATGCCGGCACCAAAGCTGGTCGGCACGCACCCGCCCTGGAATCGCTCGACGAGCTTTTGCCCAAGTGCTGCTTCCAGTTCGTCGAGCCGGCGCGACAGCGTTGCCGCGCTCGCCCCGGCCTTCTTGGCGGCCCCGCGCAAGGTGCCTTCCTGCGCGATCAGCGACAAGATCCGAAGGTCGTCCCAGTTCAGGTGCTTCATGAATGAAGCGCCATGCCTTGTTTTTGTCTATATGCATCCATTTCTTGAGTATGGGATCATGCCGTATAGACGTCAAGCAGGCATGTCGCCACCCCTCACCGCCACGCTCGCGATCGCACCTTAGCCAACCGGTGCCGGCAATTCCCGCATCGATCAAAGAAAGAATCTCCCATGCGACCATTCCGTGACCGCGTCCGGCACGCGCTCCTGTTCGAGGCTGTAGCCCTCGCCATCTTCATCCCGGCATCGACAGCGCTGTTCGATCAGTCCCTCGAGAGCATGGGCGTGATCGGCATCGCGTCGGCGACCATTGCCACGCTCTGGAACTTCATCTACAACGTCGGCTTCGACCGCGCCATGCTGCGTGTGCGCGGCACGGTGCACAAGACGATGGCGATCCGGGTGGCACATACCTTCCTGTTCGAAGCCGGTCTGGTCCTGATGCTGATTCCGCTAATCGCGTGGTATCTGGGTCTGACGCTGTGGGATGCACTCATCATGGACCTGGCCATCGTCACGTTCTATCTGGTGTATGCCTTCTTCTTCAATATCGCCTACGACCGCATTTTCCCGGTGCCCGCCATGGCGCCGCCACAGATGACCTGATAGCGATACTGGCAGAGCTGGCAGCCCCAGCGCTGCGAAGACATGCTATATTGATTTGGCAACGTTTCCAATTTATGGCGACGTGATGACCAGAGGAGACCCAAATCAATGCATAACACTGTCCCGATGCTGCGCAGCGCCGTCCTGGCGGCACTGATCGGCGCGATCACTTTCCCCTCGATGGCGCAGGAAAAGCCCGGCGCCGTCCAGGCCTGGCTGACGCTGGGTGACCAGAGCAAACTGATGGCGCGCGGCGCCGACGCCCGTTTCAGCCGCGACCAGCCGGCACCCACCGTCATCGACATCGACCCTGAAACCCGCTACCAGGAAATCCAGGGCTTCGGCGCCTCGATCACCGACGCCTCGGCCTACCTGATCGCGCAGCGCATGAACCCGACCCAGCGCGAATCCCTGCTGCGCGAGCTGTTCGGCCGCAATCCCGGCATCGGCATGTCATTCACGCGCCTGACCATCGGCGCTTCGGACTTTTCGCAAACCCACTACAGCTTCAATGACATGCCGCGCGGCGAAAGCGATCCGGGCCTCAAGCATTTCTCCATCGATCCGCAGCGCGCCAGCGTGCTGCCGACCATCAAGCGTGCGCTGGCGATCAATCCGCAGCTGAAGGTGATGGCCTCGCCCTGGAGCGCGCCAGGCTGGATGAAGACCAGCGACAGCCTGGTCAAGGGCGCGCTCAAGCCCGAATCCTACGACGCTTTTGCCCGCTACCTGGGCCGCTACGTGGGTGCGATGAAGGACGAGGGTGTACCTCTCTTTGCGCTGACCCTGCAGAACGAGCCGCATTTCGAGCCGGACGACTATCCGGGCATGCGGGTCGATCCGGCGAGCCGCGCCGCCTTCATCGGCGGCCACCTCGGCCCCTTGCTGGCGCGCGAACATCCCGGCACCACGCTGTTCGACTGGGACCACAACTGGGACGAACCCGATTCGCCGACGACAGTGCTGAAGGACCCGGTGGCCGCGAAGTATGTGAGCGGCGTGGCCTGGCACTGCTATGCGGGGAATGTCGCGGTCCAGGCCCAGGTCCATGCGCAGTTCCCTGACAAGGACACCTGGTTCACCGAGTGCTCGGGCGGACGCTGGGCGCCGGAGTGGAACAAGAACCTGATGTTCTTCACCAAGACCCTGATCATCGACAGCACGCGCGGCTGGTCACGCGGTGTCCTGCTGTGGAACCTGGCGCTCGACGAAAAAGACGGTCCGCACCTGGGCGGCTGCAAGGATTGCCGCGGCGTGGTGACGATCGATTCGCGCACCGGCGAGGTCACGCGTAACGTCGAGTACTACGCCCTGGCCCATGCCAGCCGCTTCGTGCTGCCGGGCGCCCACCGCATCGGGTCGAGCGAAGCGGCAGGGGAGCTGTCCAACGTCGCCTTCCGCAACCATGACGGTTCGCTGGCCATGGTCGTGGCCAATGGCGCACAGGCTGAGCAGACGTTCTCGGTGCGCATGAAAGGGCAGAGCTTCCGCTACACGCTGCCGGCCATGAGTGTCGCCACCTTCGCCTGGGGTGGCAAGCAGTAAATCAGCGCCTGCGATGAAATAGTATTGACAACAAATTTGTCGCGGCGTAATAATGACCGGCATTATTTGGCAACGTTTCCAATTTTTTTTTCTCTAATTTGGCAACGTTTCCAATACGACGTTCAACGATAAAAATTCAGGAGACACGTATGAATCGATTTCGCAAGGGACCAGTTGCTTCGGGCGGCCGCCGTACAATTTCCCTGACTCCCATCGCAGCCGCCTGCGCGCTGTGCCTGTGGAGTGCTTCGGTGCAGGCCCAGTCCGAGGCCAACGCACCGGCCGGCGCGCCGGCGCAGGTGAAGGTGACCGGCATCCGCGGCAGTATCGAAAGCTCGATCGCGATCAAGAAAGAGTCCGACTCGATCGTCGAATCGATCACCGCCGAGGACATCGGCAAGCTGCCCGACCAGTCGATCGCCGAATCGATCGCGCGCCTGCCGGGCCTGACCGCCCAGCGCGTGGCCGGCCGCGCCCAGGTGATTTCGCTGCGCGGCCTGGCGCCCGACTTCGGCGTGACCCTGCTCAATGGCCGTGAACAGACCAGCACCAGCAATGACCGCAGCGCCGAATTCGACCAGTATCCGTCGGAGCTGCTCAGCGGCGTGGTGGTCTACAAGACGCCAGACGCCAATATGACGGCGGCCGGTCTGTCCGGCACCATCGACCTGCGCACCGTGCGTCCGCTGGACCGCAAGGGCCGCACCATCGCCTTCAATGTGCGCGGTGAGCACAATAGCAACGATGAACTCAACAGCGGCTGGTCGAACAAGGGAAAACGTGTGTCGGTGTCCTACATCGACCAGTTCCTGAACAACACCCTGGGCCTGGCCATCGGCTACGCCCATCTGGACACCCCCGGCCAGCAGAGGGAATACAAGTCCTGGTGGTGGGGCGACAACAACAAGCTGCCGGTCGGGAACGAGGACGTGATCGCGCTCAAGGGCGCTGAAGTCACCGCGACTTCGCGCAAGCAGGTGCGCGACGGCCTGATGGCCGTGATCGACTGGAAGCCGAGCCGCGACCTGCGTTCGACCCTCGACCTGTACTACTCGCAGTTCGACCAGGAAGAAGCCATGCGCGGCATGATGTGGAACTCGGCCGACACTGTCACCTATCGCAACCCGCAGATCGAAACCATCGGTGGCGTGCGCATGCTCACCGGCGGCACCCTGGTCGGCATGGAACCAATCGTGCGCAATGACTACAACGAGCGCCGCGACGAGATGGCCGCGGTCGGCTGGAACACCAAGCTGCGCCTCAATGACCGCTGGTCGGTCGACGGCGACCTGTCGTACTCCACCGCCAAGCGTTCCGAGACCACGTCCGAGACCTACGCCGGCCTGGGGCCGGCAGGTTCCGGCGTCACCGACGATAACTTCGGCTTCCAGATCCCGACCGGCTCCGGCCTGCCGCAGTTTACGCCGAGCGTGGACTTTGCCAATCCCGCCACTATCCGGCTGGCCGACGTCGGCGGCTGGGGGCATGACGCCACCATGCACCACCCGCGCGTCGAAGACCGCCTGGGTGCTGCCAAGCTGAATGTACGCGGCGAACTCGATGGCTGGTTCAGCAATGTGCAGGCCGGCCTGAGCTTCTCCAAGCGCGACAAGTCGCACGAGGACGTCTCGCAGACCTACTGGTTGAAAAACAACCGTGCGTTGACCGCGGTGCCGGCCGACCTCATCGGGCCGACCACCTCGCTGGCCTGGGCCGGGATTCCGGGTGTGCTGTCGTTCGATCCGCGCGCGGCGATCGACCGGTTCTACGACAAGCGTCCGGTCGACACCGACGTCGCCCAGCAGGACTGGGAGGTGAGCGAGAAGCAGGCCATCGGCTACCTGCGCCTGGGCATTGACACCGACCTGGGCAAGGTGCCGCTGCGCGGCAACCTCGGTGTGCAATACGTCCACGTCAACCAGGAAGGGCAGGGCAAGGCGGTCAACGGCAATGTGATCACGTCCTTGCGCGACGAGCACTCGTACAACGATGTGCTGCCAAGCCTGAACCTGAACTTCGACCTCGGCAACTACGTGCGTGACACCTACCTGCGCTTCGGCGTGGCCAAGACCGTCGCCCGCCCGCGCATGTCGGACATGCGCGCCGGCGTGGCGGCCGGGGTCGACATGACCACCCGCATGTGGAACGGCAACGGCGGCAATCCGCAGCTCGAACCGTGGCGCGCCAACTCCCTCGACCTCTCGCTCGAGCACTACATGGGCAAGGGCAGTTATGTATCGGCCGCGTACTTCTTCAAGGACCTCAAGAGCTATATCTACAACCAGCAGCGCCCGTTCGACTTCAGCGCCTTCCCGAACTCCAGCGCCATCATTCCGATCTCGAATATCGGCACCATCAACCAGCCCGCCAACGGCCAGGGCGGCTTCGTGCGTGGCATCGAGCTGAGCGCGTCGCTGCAGTTCGGCAGCCTGTGGCAGCCGCTCGACGGCTTTGGCGTGCAGGCCAGTGTGTCGGGGACCGAGAGCTCGATCAGCCCGAACGGCCCGGGCGCCACCGAGAAGCTGCCAGGCCTGTCTGGCGTGGTGCGCAACATCACGCTGTTCTACGAGAAGCAGGGCTTCTCGGCGCGCGTCGCCCAGCGCTACCGCTCGGCCTTCCGCGGCGAAGTCACCGGCCTGTTCGCCCAGCGCGCGTTCAGCGAGATCCTGGCCGAAGACCAGGTCGACATCCAGCTTGGCTATGAATTCCAGGATGGGCCATTCAAGAACCTGGGCTTCCTGCTGCAGGTGAATAACCTCGGCAACGAGCCGTACCAGACCAGGCAGGGTAGCCCGTTCGCCAGCGGCGCCGTAGCGCCCGAGCGCTACACGACCTATGGCCGCCAGGTGCTGTTTGGCATGAACTACAAACTGTGAGAGAGACATGACGACAAGACGAAATGCGATGCGGGTGGTGTGCGCGATGGCGTTGACGATGATGGGGACGGCGGCGATGAGCGCGCCGGCAGCAACTACTCCCTGGCAGGTGGTGACCACGTCCCAGGGCGGCGCCCAGCGCTTCGCCGTGCAGGCGCTCGGCGCGCCGCAGCCGGCCGGGCAGCCGATGGAGACCGAGACCGCGGTGTTCGTCGACACCCGCCAGCAGTTTCAACAGGTGTTCGGCTTCGGCGGCGCCGTGACCGATGCGGTGGCCGAAACCTATGACAAGCTCACGCCGAGCGCGCAGCAAGCCTTCCTGAAGGCGTATTTCGACCCGCGCGAAGGCCTGGGCTACAACGTGCTGCGCACGACGATCCACAGCTCGGACTTCAGCAGCGGCAGCTACACCTATGTCAAGGATGGCGACCGCTCGCTCGCTTCGTTCAGCATCGAGCACGATATGCGCCACCGGATCCCGCTGCTGCGCAAGTCGCTGGCCGCCGCCAAGGGGCATGGCACCGAGATGCGCGTGTTCGCCAGCCCGTGGAGCGCGCCGGCGTGGATGAAGTCGAATAACAGCATGCTCAAGGGCGGCAAGCTGCTGCCCGAGAACCGCGACCTGTGGGCCAGCTACATCGTCAGGTTCGTCCAGGCCTACGAGAAGGCGGGCATCCCGCTGTGGGGGCTGTCGGTGCAGAACGAACCGATGGCCACCCAGACCTGGGAATCGATGCTCTACAGCGCCGAGGAAGAAACGCGCTTCCTGGGCGATTACCTGGGCCCCGCGCTGTCCAAGGCCGGCATGCAGGACAAGAAGATCATCGTCTGGGACCACAACCGCGACCTGCTGCCGCAACGCGCCGCCCACATCATGTCCGACCCCAAGGCGCGCCCCTACGTCTGGGGCATCGGCTTCCACTGGTACGAGACCTGGACCAAGGGCCAGCCGATGCACCGCAATGTCGCCGCGGTACACGCGGCCTACCCGGACGTGGCGCTCCTGATGACCGAGGCGACGGTCGAGAAATTCGATCCGGCGCGCCTGCAGGACTGGGCCAACGGCGAGCGCTATGGCAGCGAGATCATGGCCGACCTGAACGCCGGCGCGGCCGGCTGGATCGACTGGAATATGCTGCTCGACAGCCGCGGCGGACCTAACCACGTCGGCAACTACTGCTTCGCGCTGCTGCATGCGAGCGACGACGGCCAACTGATCTACACGCCGAGCTACGCCTATATGGGCCACTTCACGCGCTACATCAAGCCGGGCGCGCGTCGCGTGGGCGCGACCACCAGCCGCAGCACGCTCGATACGGTCGCCTTCCGCAACGGGGACGGCAAGCTGGCGGTGGTGGTGATGAACCGGCTCGAGGCGGCCCAGCGCTACCGCCTGATGATCGACGGGGTCGAGACGACGGTCGAGATTCCGGCCCGCGCGATCCAGACCGTGCTGCTGTAGACTGTGCTGAATTAGCAGCGGGAGGGACGTGGTAACGATCAAGGAAGTGGCCCGCATGGCCGGGGTGGGCACCGGGACCGTGTCGCGCGTGGTGCGCGGCAAGGGCTCGGTCTCGGCCGACAAGCTCGAGCGGGTCAGGCAAGCCATCGACGCATCGGGCTACCGGCCCTCGCACGCCGCGCGCTCGCTGCTGTACGGGCGCTCGCGCATGATCGGGGTGTATATACCGATGCTGGCCGGGACCTTCTATACCACCATCCTGCAGATCATCGATGCCGAGCTGCGCGCCGCCGGCCTGCACATGATGATGGGCTTCGGCACCGGCGGGGGGCGGGCGAGGGAAGAAGCGGTCGATGGCGTCAACCTGCTGTTCGCGCGCGGCTGCGACGGCGTGATCGTGCTCACCAGTCCCCTGCAGGAACAAGACCTGGCGCTGTTCGGCGCGCAGGGCCAACGGCTGGTGGTGCTCAATTATGCCCTCGGCAGCATCCCGCAGCAGTGCTTCACGGTCGACCATGTGCAGGGCGGCCGCCTGGCCGCGCGCGCGCTGCTCGACCAGGGCCATCGCCAGATCGCGGTGCTCGGCGGACCACGCGCGGTGCAGGACAATATCGAGCGCATCGACGGTTTCATGCGCGAGCTCGAAGGCGCCGGGATCGACACCGGCGCCATGTGGGTGAGCGAGCACGATTTCTCGTCCAGCGCGGGTTGGTTCGGGGCCCAGGACTTGCTGGCCTCGAATACCCGCTTCACCGCGCTGTTTTGCGCCAACGACGAAATGGCGCTTGGCGCCATTTCGCGTTTCTATGAGGCGGGCATCCATGTGCCGCGCGACGTGTCGGTGATCGGCTATGACGATACCCCGAGCGCCGCCTACGCCGCGCCGCCGCTGGCCTCGGTGCACATCCCATGGCGCGAGATGACGGCCAGCGGCGTGGCCGAGCTGCTCAACCTGTGCGACGGCGGACGGCGGCGGGTAATCCGCAGCTTCCCGGTCAGCCTGGCGCTGCGGGCCTCGGTCGCACGGCCGCGCAAGGATCAGAAGAAGTAGCGCACAGACGCCCCCGCGGTCGCCTGCGGCACCGTCGACACCACCAGTCCGGCCGCCGTGCCGTAGGCGATGTCACTGGCGAATTCGTGGGGATGCAGGGTGGCGAACAGCGCGCCCTGGAACTTGCCGATGTCGTAGCTCGCTTTCAGGTCGTAGCGCACATAGGTCGGCATGTCCCGTTCCACCAGCGGAGCACCCATGTAGTACGGATTACCGGCGGTGACGTAGACGTCGCCGTTGAGCGTCAGCGTGCCCGGCCCCATCGCCCGGCGGTACTGGGCGCCCGCCTTCCAGGTCTGGGCCGGCACCGACAGCCGCGCGCCGGCGCCGGGCGCGGGGTTGTCCAGGCGCGCGCGCAGGATGCGGCCGTAGCTGAGGTAAGTAGTCAAGCCGCCACCGGGCTGGTATTGCAGGTCAAATTCGATCCCCTTACGCGTGGTCTGGCCGGAAGCGACGAATACGTCGGGCGCGGTATTGACGATCTCGTCGTCGTTCTTGATATGGTAGATGGCGCCATGCATGCTCAGGCCCGCCAGCGGACGCGCGTGAAAGCCCAGGTCGTGCGAACGAACCCGGCTCGGGTCGATGCCGGCATTGATGCGTCCACCTGATGCCCCGAGTGGACCAAGGCTGCCGCTGGTGCTGATCTGTTCAGTGGCTGGCGAACGGAAGCCCTGCGCCACGTTGGCATACAGCTCGAGGTTCGGCAGCAGGTTCCAGATCGCGCCATATTTGGGCGTCGGCACGCTGCCCTTGTAGTCGGTCGAGGCGGCCGGCAGCTTGAGGTTGACCAGCTCGTAGTCGAAGCGATCGTAGCGTGCACCGGCATGCAGCTTCAGGTTGGGCAGCACGCGGTACTGGGCCTGGAAAAAGACGCCATAGGTCAGCAGGTCGAGGTCCTGGCTGTTGACGTAGTTGGCGGTCGGCTGCCAGTCGCGGTATTGCTGGCGGTAGGCCTGGCCCTTGTCGCGGCGCGCCTCGGCGCCGACGGTGAACAGGCCGTCGGCGCCGACGGTCCAGGTATTGCCGGCGCGCGCGCCCGAGATCGCGCGGTCATCGAAGCCGAAGGTATGCAATACCGGGCTGTTCTGGATTGCGCGGCTGCGCTCGAAATCCTCGACATAGGCGGTGGCGAACCAGCCGGCGGCGCCGGATGCCGGACGGCGGTTGAACACCAGCGTACGACGCTGTGCGTCGCCAAAGCCGGGCAGCTCGTACATGACCGCATGCGGATCGACCAGGCCAGCCTCCATCGCCGGCAGCGACAGGTAGCCGGCGCCGGCATACTTTGACTTGTAATAGCTGGCGCGCAGGCTATAGACGCCGTCGCCGATATTGCTCGACAGCTTCCAGAACAGATTGCTGCGGTCGTTGCCGCTGCCGTGGCGGAAACCGTCGTAGCTGTAGCGGTCGGCCACCAGCAGCGAGCGCACCTTGCCGTGCTCACTCGACAGCACCAGCGTGCCGCGGCGGCCACCGTAGCTCTCGACCGTCAGTGCCGCACTGGAAGGGGTGGCCGCGCCGCCTTCGCGCGTGGTGATCGCCACCGAGCCGGCGCGGTTCTGGTCGCCGTACAGCGCCGAGACCGGGCCCTTGATGACGTCGACCGTATCGATCATCTCGCCGGTCATCCATTCGAGGAAGGCGGGGCCATGCCCGGCGCCGCCCTGGCTGGACGGGATATTCTGTGGCACGCCGTCGATATGGATGGCGGTGTCGGCGCCGTGCGTGCCCTGGGTGGCGAAGCCGCGCATGCGAAAGCCGTTGCCGGTGTCACCCTGGTCGATATTGTTGGCGACCACGCCCGGCACGCGGCGGAACACGTTCGAGATGTCGCGGCCGATATTCAGGGTGGCGATGTCTTCGGCGGTGATGGTCGTCACGCTGCCCGGGAGCGACCTGGCGCCCGTTCCTGGCGCCAGGCGCTCGTCAAGGTTGCGCTGGCCGGTGACTTCGACGATTTGCGCGGTTTCGGCGCCGGGCGTCGTAGCGTCGTCGGCCAGGGCCTGGCCGGCCAGCGCGCCGGTCAAGAGAATGGCGCGGGGAATCGCACGCAGCAGGGGGGCGGGCGAGGTGGTACGGCGGGTGGATTGCAAAATCGTTACTCCAGGATCGAGGGTCAAAAAAAGGAAGCGTGCCGGGGCGCCGCTCAGCGGCGCTAGCGGCGGCGTTCGTGCGCCAGCGCGGCCAGCGCCAGCGCCGCGAAGCCGCCAGTCCAGGCCAGCAGCATCCAGGCACGCGCCGGCAGATCGGGCGCTGCAGACAGTGCGGACGAGGCGGCGAAACGCGGCACCCGCTCGAAGTCGCGGAATCCATAGCCGCCCAGGCAGGTGCGGGCGCAGCGTGTCTGCTCGTCGCCCAGCGCGGCGCGTTGGATGGCATCCTGGAACCAGTCGCGCAGGCGGTGCTGGTAGCGCCCGACCTCGCCGATGAATTGGCGATGCCGTGCGTGGTCGTTACCGGCGAGGGCTGCGAAGGCGGCATTGGCCAGGGTGATCGGACTGAACATGCTCAGATGCTCGAACAGCGCGCTGCGTGCGCCTTCGGCAAGCGCGAATTCGCGTTCGACCCCGAGCATCGTGCGTTCCAGTTCCTGCGCGCGGTGTAGTCGCGACACGCTGGACGCCACGTCGCCAGGCGCGCTGCGGGTCGGTTTCCATTCCGGATGGCTGTCGTAGAAGCGCGCCAGGCTGGCGCTGCGGTTGGCGTTGACCTGGTCGAGCGCGTCGCGCATGGCTTGCACATAGCGCTCGCGCGGCGGCACCGGGGCCTGGACGCGCGCCGCCACGTCGAGTGCCGCGGGCACCACGATCGCGAACAGCAGCCACAGGCCGAAGCCGGCGAAGGCTGCGCTCATGCGGTTGGCGCAGCAGGCGCAGACGGCGCTTGCGACCGCGCTCCAGAATGCGGAGTACAGCAGCACGATGCCAGCCCAGCTGGCGACAGCACCCAGGCCGGCCGCGTCGGCCGCTATCGCGCCCGACAAGAGCGCGGCGCCTGATACGGTGGCGATCAGGAGCGCCGTCGCGAACAGCGACCGGGCCCCGGCCTGGACCAGCAGGATGCGTTCGCTCCTCACGCCCTGCAGCAGCAGGCTACGCAGGCGCAGGCTTTCGCGGTCCTGGGTCAGCACCGACGCGGTCAGGGTCAACAGCACCAGCGGCCACAGATAGACCACGAAGAACATCAGGTCGTAGCGGCCGATGGCCAGGCGCGCCGGATGCTCGATCTCGGCGGCGGTGCGCACCGATTCCATCGATTCGGCGCGTACCCGCACCGTGGCGGGTCGGATATCGGCTTCACCGATGGCGAACGCCGCGCCGGGCAGGGCGGGAAGCGAGGCAAAGCCCACGTGGGACCGGAAGGCGTAGCCGCGCACGTCCACCGGGGTGCGGTAGTAGGCCAGGCCGGCAAATTCAGGCGAGTCCGGGTTGGCGAAGTAGCGCGCCGCGAGGTTCACGGCCGCGTCGCGGGCGCCGCCTTCCTGCGCCGCCGCGGCCTGCTGGGCCGCCTGGGTGTGGCGCTGGAAGCGCGCGCCTTCGAACAATCCGTACCAGGCCAGCAGCAGCGCCGCCGCCAGCAACACCAACGTGCCGCGTTCGCGCAGCAGGCTGCGCAGGTCGTATCGGACCAGGGCCAGGGTGCGCATCATTTGACGCTCCCGTGGCGCAGGCGCCGCAGTGCCACCCGCGCCAGCGCGAGCGCGATGGCCAGGCCGGCGAGCAGCGGCAGCAGCCAGCGCATGAACAGCTGGGCGCCGTCGACGGCGGGATAGCTGAACCGGAACGGCGGGATGCTGCGCCACAGCGCTTCGCCTGCTTCGTATTTGACGCTGTCGCGGTCCGGATGGTGCGCCAGGTCGGTATTGAGCCGCTCCTGCATCAGGCGCCGGTGGTGTTCCGCCGCCTGTACGAACGCGAGATGGCTGGCGTTGTCGCTTGCCGCGAGCCGGCTCGACAGGCCGCCGATGGCGACCGCCGGCGACAGCCAGCCCGCCAGCGCGATGGCGCGATCCTGCGCGCCCATCGCGTCGAACAGCGGGCCGTAGTGGCGGTCGAACACGGCGTTGCCATGGGCCTCGCTGCGCAGCTGGGTGACGCCCGACCAGTTGACCGGCAGCTCGGACACCTGCCGCACGCCATATTGCGCCAGCAGTTGCCGCTTGTGGCGGTCGGCCTCGGCCGGGTCGTCGGGCATGCCAAGCTGGTCCTCGATGGCCTGGCGCAAGGCGTGGACCGAAGGCAGCGGCGCTGCCGACTGCGCCAGCTCGACCGCGGCGCGCGGCACGACCAGCACCAGCACCGTCCATGCGGTGACGAGCGTGGCCAGCGCGGCGCGCATGGTCGGCGCGAATGCCGACGCCGCCGTCACCAGTGCCGCCCAGGTGGCAAGGTAGACCAGGTAGCCGGCGCCGAACAGGGCCGCGCGGGTCGCGCCATCGACCAGCGGTTCGGCGCTGCCGGCATGCCACTTGAGGAGCGCGATCGCGAGCACCGCCGGCAGCGACATCGACAGCGCCAGGCATAGCAGCACGGCGCCACGCGCGACGGCGAGCGCGCCCAGTGGCGCGCCGTTCAGGCGCAGCGCGGGCAGCATGCCGCGTTCGCGTTCGGCGGCGAACATGCCGAAGCCCAAAAAGATCATCGCCGCCGGCGCCAGCACTTGCAGCACCAGGGCCGGAGTGAGCCTGAACTGGCGATCGGCGCCGGCGCTGTCCGCAGCGGGCCGGTACACCATATCGTTCTGCTTGTGCGCCTCGAGCCACACGCTGGTGCCGACGTAGTGCTCGACACCGGGATCGATCGCGGCCAGCGTCGGCAGCGGCTTGAACACATAGACGCCGTAGTGGGCGGCCGAGTGCGGGTTCTTGCTGCCCTGGTGGATCCAGCGCTCGCTCTCGGCGCTGGCAGCGGCTGCGCGTGCCGAGCGGGCGCGGTCGAGGTCGAGCGCCGCCAGCAGCGCGGCGCTTGCCGCGAGCGCCAGGCCGAGCGCCAGCACCAGCGCCACGCGCCAGTCGCGCCGGCGCTCGCGCCAGTCGGCCAGCCAGGCGCCGACAAAGGCTTCACGCCACACGCGCTCAGGCCCGGATCGCGAGGCTGTCAAGGTAGTTGCGTTCGAGGTCGCCTGCATGCAGTTCTCCGAGTTTCCATTCGCTGATCAGGCGCCCGCCAACCAGTACGCCGCAGCGGTCCGCCAGTTCCTGGGCGCGCAGCAAGTCATGGGTGGCCATGATCACGGCTGCGCCGTCATCGGCGACGGCCCGGATCAATGCGCCGAAGGCGACGCTCGCTTCCGGGTCCAGGCCCGAGGTAGGCTCGTCCAGCACCAGCACCCGCGCGCCCTTGGCCAGCGCCATGACGATGCCGACTTTCTGGCGCATCCCTTTCGAGTAGCCGTGGGCCTGGCGGTGCCAGGCGTGCTGGGGCAGTCCGACGCGCGCCAGCAGCGCTTCGATCTCGCTTGTCGGCAGGCGCCGGCCGAGCAGGCGCATGAAGAAGTCGACGTTCTCGACCCCGCTCAGGCGCTCGTACAGGGCGACGTTCTCGGCGATGTAGGCCGCATGTCCGATCGCCGCCTCGGCCGGCGGCAGCGGCGAGCCGGCCAGTGCGATGTGGCCGGCGTCGGGCCTGATGAAGCCCAGCAGGCAGCCGATGGTAGTGGACTTGCCGGCGCCGTTCGGGCCGAGCAGGGCGTAGACCTGGCCCGCTTCCACATGCAGGTTGAGGTCGTTCACGACGGTACGCTCGCCATAGCGCTTGGTCAGGTGTTCGATGCGGATCATGAAGGTTCTTTATCAAGGCTGGGGACAGCGCCAGTGCAGACAGGCGCAGCAAGCCGCACGCCGATTGTCGGCGTGTGCAATATCAGGACAAGACAGGGTTAGCAGGCGCCAGTACGGCACGACGGCAAATGAACGTGTTGCTCGGCTTTCGATAATGATAGACCATTATCAATAAGGAGTGAAGCTAATTGTGTGTTCGTAAATCGTTATGGTCCGTCCGGGTACGCGGCGCGGTGTTCATGCGATGCCAAAACTGATATCGCTGGCTCAAAATAAGTTATTGGAAACTCATCCGGGGCCGGCTTAGTATGAGTCTCGACAGCCGTATCGGCATCCTCCGGGACGGGTCCGTTCGCGTCACTCGGATCAATCGTTCAGAGGAGTCATCCATGCCCGGTCCCGTCGCCACCCCCGGCGCAGGCGCAGCCTCGCCATCGCCCATGCGGGTCAGCAGCTTTGCCGTGATGTCGCTGCTATCGAGCCTGTTCTTCACCTGGGGCTTCATCACCGTCATCAACAACACCCTGCTGCCGCACCTGCGCAGCGTGTTCGACCTGAGCTATACCCAGACGACGCTGATCGAATCGGTCTGGTTCATCGCCTACTTCGTCGCCTCGATCCCGTCGGCGCGCCTGATCGAGCGCGTCGGCTACAAGCGGGCGATCGTCACCGGGCTGGTCATCATGGCCGCGGGCGCCCTGATGATGGTGCCGGCGGCGCGCTTGCCGTCCTACGGCGTGACGCTGTTCGCGCTGTTCGTGATCGCCAGCGGCATCACCCTGCTGCAGGTCTCGGCCAATCCGTACGTGACGGTGGTCGGCTCGCCCGAGACGGCATCGGCGCGCCTGAACCTGGTCCAGGCCTTCAATTCGCTCGGCACGACCCTGGCGCCGCTGTTCGGCGCCTACCTGATCCTGGGCCGCTCGAACTCGGGCACCGCGCAGGCGGGCGGCGTCCTGACCCAGGCCGAGCGCCTGGCCGACGCCCAGGCGGTCCAGCTGCCTTACCTGATCGTGGCCGCCGTGCTGGTACTGCTGGCGATTGCGATCGCGCGTTTTCCGCTGCCGGCGCTGCACGCCAGCACCCGCCGCGCCAGCAGGGAAGAGCGCGCCGCGCTATCGCTGTGGCGGCACCGTAACCTGGTGTTCGGCATCCCGGCGATCTTCATCTACCTGATCGCCGAGATCGGCGTCGCCAACCTGTTCATCAATTTCGTGGCCCTGCCCGAGATCGGCAACCTGAGCCATGAGCAAGGGGCCCATTACCTGTTCCTGCTGTGGGGCGGCATGATGGTGGGGCGCTTCCTCGGCAGTTTCCTGATGCGCCGGATAGCGGCCGAGCACGTGCTGGCGCTGGCCAGCATCGGCGCCTTCGCCGTCATGCTGGTCGCCGTGTTCAGCACCGGCAAGGTCGCGCTGTGGGCGCTGGTCTCGGTCGGGCTGTTCCACTCGGTGATGTTCCCAACCATTTTCGCGCTCGGCATCAAGGGACTCGGTCCGCTCACCGAGGAAGGTGCCGGCCTCTTGATCATGGCGATCGCGGGCGGCGCGCTGGTGATCCTGCATGGCTGGCTGGCCGACACCATCGGCCTGCAGCTGTCATTCCTGCTCACTGCGGCCTGCGAGTTGTACGTGCTGTTCTACGCCGTGTGGGGCGCGCGCATGACCGATCCTTCGCAAGGTGCGCGCTGATACAGCGGGCAGCCGGCATGTCAAGACAGTATAAAATATGAGAATGGGATATCATTATCGACTAAGTTGAGATGTACTACGAAGGAGTCGGATGCAGTCCCCAGTTACCAGCAGCCTCGATCACCCAGCAATGCGTATGCCGCTAACCCAGGCTGCCACCAACCGCCGTCGGCTGCAGAGCCTCGATGCGCTGCGTGGCTTTGTGATGGTCATCATGTTGATCGACCATATCCGCGAAAACTGGTATCTGCACCTCGCAGTGGCCGATCCCGTCAATCCGCTGGCGGTGGACCCGGCGCTGTTCTTCATGCGCATCGTCACCAATCTGTGCGCGCCGATCTTCGTCGGCCTGACCGGCCTGGGCGCCTACCTGTACGGCCTCAACCACACCAAGTCTGAAACCGCGAGCTACCTGCTCAAGCGCGGCTTGCTGCTGATGGCGATCGACGTCACGCTGCTTACTTTTGCCTGGACCGTCAAGCTGCCGGTGACGGTCTGGCTGCAGGTGATCTGGGCCATCGGCGTGTGCATGATCGCGCTGGCGGGCCTGATCCATTTGCCGAAGAAGCTGCTGCTGGTGCTTGGCCTGTTGATCGTCGGCGGCCACAACCTGCTCGACGGCGTGCGCCTGATGCCGGGTGAACCGGGCTTCGTCGCCTGGGCGCTGCTGCACCAGCGCGACCTGATCGCCTTGCCGTTGGGCGCTGTCGCCCGGACCTCGTATCCGGTGCTGCCGTGGATCGGCGTGATCGTGATCGGCTATCTGCTGGGTAGCTGGTTCGAGCCGGGCAAGGATGGCGGGCAGCGCGTACGCCGCTTGCTGCTGCTGGGGGTGGGCATGCTGGCCGCCTTCGTTGTGCTGCGCTCGCTGAATGTCTACGGCGACAAGCCGTGGGTCGCGCATGACTCGCTGCTGCACACCGCAATGGGCTTCATCTCGCTGACCAAGTATCCGCCATCGTTCCAGTTCCTGCTGCAGACGCTTGGCATCGGTGTGATCCTGCTGGCCTTGTTCGAACGTTGGGAAGGTCGCCCGTGGCTGACGGCGCTGGCGGTGTTCGGTGGCGCGCCCATGTTCTTCTACATCATGCACATGTATGTGCTGCGGGCGCTGTACCACGTCGCCTACGCTGTCTGGGGGCCGACCCACGGCGTGAGTTTCGGGCTGGATGACTTCAACTGGATCTGGCTCTGGTATCTGGTGCTGCTGCCGGTCCTGTATGTGCCGACGGCGTGGTACTCGCGCCTGAAAGCGCGGCGCCGCGATATCGCCTGGCTCAAGTATTTTTGAAGACGGGCAGCGGTGCGGCGCGCTTGGCGCGCGTTGCCAGCCAGCACAGGATCGCACCGCCGCACACCATGGCCGCACCCTGCCAGAAAGCCCATGACAATGGCGTGCGCAGCAGCACGGAGGACAACGCGGCCGACAGCACCGGGATGAAATACGAGGCGCCGGCCAGGATCGTCACGTTTCCATGCAAGATCCCCACGTTCCAGGCGCCGTAGCCGAAACCCATGGCCGCGGCGGCCAGCACCAGGTACACCAGCGCCGGCGTGCTGAACGTCATCTGGCCGCCACCTTGCAGCGCGTACTTGGTCCACAGCGTGATCGAGACCAGCACGAAGAACAGGGTCACGCCGTTCTTGCCGTTGGCGATGCGCGCCGTCACGGTGCAGTAGGCGGCCCAGATCAGCGTTCCTGCGAAGGCCAGGCCGTAGCTGAACGGATTGTCGCGCACATTGGCCAGCATGCCGGCCGCATCGAACCCTTGCTCGCCGCCCAGCACCCGACAGATGCCGGCGATCGACAGCGCGAAGCCCGGCACGATCAGCCAGTTGGTCGGTTGGCGGTTGAACAGGATCGCTGCGACGATGGTGAAGATCGGCCACAGGTAGTTGACCATGCCGACCTCGATCGCCTGCTGCGCGCTGTGGGCATGGCCGATCGACAGCGCCAGGCACAGTTCGTAGACCACGAACAGAAGGCTGCCCCACGCAAGATAGCGGCGCGGGAATGCGCGCAGCGGTACCCATCCGACCGACAGCAGCAGGAACACCGAGGCCACGCTGTACATCATGGCGGCGCCGCCGGTGGGACCGAGGTGTTCGCTGACGTTGCGCAGCAGGCCGACGATGGAACTCCACAGCAGGATGGCCAGCAGGCCGATCAGGGTCGCCTTGTTCGTGTTCTTCATGATTGGTTCGGTATGTTTCGTCCAGGCCCCTCGACAGTCGGCGTCGATCAAGGCGTCAGCCTGCAATATACGCGGCAAGTTCCTCCGGCGTGCCATTCGGGAACGCCTCCTTCAGGTAAGCCAGGAACGCCGATACCCGCGCGCTGAGCAGGCGGCGTGACGGGTACAGCGCCCACAGGGCGATTTCTGGCGCGTCCATCTCGCCCCAGCTGACCAGGGTGCCGGCAGCCAGGTCGTGGCTAAGCAGCGACAGCGGCAGTTGCGCGGCGCCGACCCCGAGCCGAACGGCATCGCGCACCATGAACAACGATCCCAGGCCCAGCACCGGTTCGATCGCGATCGCCGGTTTGCCGGCCGGCGCCGCAAGCTGCCAGGTCGCGCGCTCGCCGCGCTCGAACAGGCGCATCTGCAGGCTGGCGTCGAGTTCCACGACACGGCGCGAGAGCGTCGCCTTGGGACGGCCGGTGGCGCGCGCTGCGCGCCCGACACCGCCGTGGCGGGCAACCAGATTGAAATCGACCAGGGCCAGCACATCCATGTGTTCCACCTTTGAGACAGTCTGTCCTGATGGTGGCCATCATGGTCGGGGCGACAGTCAGGATGCGCGCAGCATGCGCGCCAGCGCCTCGGCTTCCAGTAGCCGCGCGCACAGCTAGCCCTGGTAGGCCTGGCAGCCGTCTCGAACAAAAAGTCGCGCTGGGCTGTCGTTTCCACGCCTTCAGCACCTTCTGGCCGGGATTGGCCCCCAGCGCGATGATGGTGCGCGCGATCACCGCGTCGTTCGGATTGGTGGTCAGGTCGAGCACGAAGGAGCGGTCGATCTTGAGCATGTCGAGCCGCAGCCGCCGCAAATAGGCCAGCGACGAATAGCCGGTGCCGAAATCGTCGATCGCGAAGGTCAGGCCGTGGGCTTTGAGGGCATTGATCTTGCCGACCGCGTCCTTGACGTCGTCGAGCAGCGAGCCTTCGGTGATCTCGAGCTTGAGCTTGTGCGGATCGGCGCCGCTCGCATCCAGGCAGTCAAGTACTTGCGCCACGAAGGCCGGGTGGTGCAGCTGGCGCGCACTGACGTTGACGGCGATCTCCAGATGACGGGTCTCGGGTTGCCGGGTCTGCGGGAAGATGCTCGAGCAGCATGCCGAATTCATCGCCGCCGAAGCGGGCCACCGGCCGGCATCCAGATGCGCTTCTGACATGCTCGCTCATCGGGACTCAATGCAGCGCCTCCGTTAAAAACAAATGTAATATGCAGTCTGGCGTGCAGGGAAGGTGCATTGTGTGTCGATGCACACGGCCCGCCGCTATCCTGACCGAATAAGCATCGAGCGAGGTGATTCTTGAGCAAGCCAGAAGCGGACGGCCGTATCGCACCATACACCCATGCCGCCGCCGGCTGGGGGGCAGTCAAGCAGGTCGCGATCAACCTGGTCAGGGAAAAGGTCAGCGGCAGCAATATCAGCGCCTTGCTCAGGCAAAACCAGCCCGACGGCTTCGACTGCCCTGGTTGCGCCTGGCCCGACCGCACCCATACCTCGACGTTCGAATTCTGTGAAAACGGCGTCAAGGCCGTGGCGGCCGAGGCCACCGGCAAGCGCGCGCGCCCCGATTTCTTCGCGCGCCATACGGTGGCCGAGTTGATGCAACAGTCTGATTACGAGCTCGAACAGCACGGCCGCCTGACCGACCCGCTGGTGTACGACAGTGCCAGCGACACCTATCGCCCAATCGACTGGAGCGAGGCGTTCGCATTGATCGCGCGCCACCTGCATGCACTGGACGACCCGAACCGCGCCGCCTTCTACACCTCGGGCCGCGCCAGCAACGAAGCGGCCTTCCTGTACCAGCTGTTCGTGCGCATGTTCGGCACCAATAATTTTCCGGACTGCTCGAATATGTGCCACGAGCCGACCAGCCGCGGCCTGCCCGCGACGGTCGGCGTCGGCAAGGGCACGGTCACGCTCGAGGATTTCGAGCATGCCGACACCTTGCTGATCTTCGGCCAGAACCCGGCCACCAATCATCCGCGCATGCTGGGCGAACTGCGCGCGTGCGCCAGGCGCGGCGCCCGCATCGTCTCGATCAATCCGCTGCGCGAGCGCGGCCTGGAGCGCTTCACCGATCCCCAGGCCGCGCTTGAAATGCTGACCAACTCCAGCACCGATATCAGCTCGATGTTCGTGCAGCCCAAGCTGGGCGGCGACTTCGCGCTCATCAAGGGCGTGGCCAAGCGCCTGGTCGAGCTGGACGATGCCGCCCGCGTGGCTGGGTTGCCGCGGCTGGTCGACCAGGCATTCATCGAGCAGCACACGGACGGTTACGATGCCTTCGCCGCAGACCTGCGCGCCGAGAGCTGGGATGACATCCTGGCCGAATCGGGTGTGCCGCGCGAACAACTGGAGGGGCTGGCCAGGGTCTATATCGCCGGCGAGCGCGTGATCGCGACCTGGGGCATGGGCCTGACCCAGCACAAGAACGCGGTGGCGGCGATCCAGATGCTGTCCAACCTGATGCTCATGCGCGGCAATATCGGACGGCTTGGCGCCGGACTGTGCCCGGTGCGCGGCCACTCCAATGTGCAGGGCGACCGCACGGTCGGCATCGAAGAAGAGCCCACTCAGGCCTTCCTCGACCGGCTGGGCCAGGCCTTCGATTTCGAGCCGCCGCGCGAACATGGCTACGATGTCGTCGAGACCATCAGGGCCATGCTGGGTGGCCGGGTCAAGGTGTTCATCGGCCTGGGCGGCAATTTTGCCAGCGCGACCCCCGACACACCGCTCACTTTCCAGGCGCTGCGCGCCTGTGCCTTGACGGTGCATATCACCACCAAGCTCAATCGCAGCCACCTGGTGCACGGCCGGGATGCGCTGATCCTGCCGACCCTGGGCCGTACCGAGACCGACTGGCAGGCAGGGGTGGCGCAAGGCGTGACGGTCGAGGATTCGATGAGTATGGTGCATATCTCGTACGGCATGAACCAGCCCGCGTCGGCCAACCTGCTGTCCGAAGTGGCGATCGTCGCCGGCATGGCCCAGGCCACCCTCGGCAGCGCCAAGGTCGACTGGAACTGGTATGTGGACGACTACGCGCGCATCCGCGACGCGATCGCGCGCTCGATCGCGGGCTTCGACGACTACAACGCACGGGTGGCGGTGCCGGGCGGCTTTCATTTGAAGGTCGCCTCGCGCGAGCGCGAGTGGATCACGGCCAGCGGCAAGGCGCAGTTCGTGGTCAATGCGATCGATAAGGACACGCCCATCCATCGCGCCCGTGCCAAGTACGGCGAACGCCTGATGGTGCTGATGACCACCCGTTCGCATGACCAGTACAACACCACCATCTATGGCATGGACGACCGCTACCGCGGCGTGTTCGGCATGCGCCGCGTGCTGTTTGCCAACCGGCTCGATATCGCGATGCTGGGCCTGGCCGCCGGCCAGCTGGTCGATATCACCAGCGTGTGGGATGACGACACGCTACGGCGGGTCGAACGCTTCGTGCTGGTCGAATACGATATCCCGCGCGGCTGCCTGGGCGCCTACTATCCCGAGACCAATCCACTGGTACCGCTGGGTAGTATCGCCGACGGTGCCGGCACGCCGGCGTCGAAGTCGATCCCGGTGCTGATTTCGCCATCGGGCTAGATCAACTGCCGCTCGCGCGCCTGGCGTATCGCATCCTCCCGATTACCCACACCCAGCTTGGCAAAGATCGCCTTCAGATGGTGCTTGATCGTCTCCGGCGACAGCGCCAGGTCGCGCGCGATTGCCTTGGTGGTGCTGCCCTTGGACAGCTCATACAGCACATCGACCTCGCGCGGCGTGAACACCTTGCCGGCCACGCTCTGCACCCGTTCGCGATGATGGCGACTGAGCCGTTCGACCAGGGTCGCGGCCCAGCGGTCGTTCTCACCCTGGGCCGGGTCGATCGGGCGGTGAGCGAGCCAGCCGCCGAGCACCGTCATCATGCGTGGCCCGAGTTCGACCAGGGGCTGCGCCATTCCCAGTTCGCGGGTTTCGGCAAGCAGGGCCTCGAGCGCCTTCGCCTGCGGCCGTTGTACCCGCTCCACATGGTGCAGTTGCAGATACATGGCGTCGGCTGTCAGTTCGCTGGCGCGAAAGCCCAGGCGGTGGGCCCGGGCCTTGAACGCCAGCGCCGTCTCCTTGGCCAGGCCCAGCCGGTTCTGCGCGAGCATGTAGAAATAGCGGGCGCGCGCGATGTGTTCGACCACGGACCACGGAATGTCCAGCTCGCGGCCCGCCCATTCCCAGCGCTGCTCGAGGCGCAACTGCACGGCCAGCTCGGCCAGGTCGGGCGCGCCACGCACGCTGCTGAACTCGAGCCAGGCCATCGAGGCCGCGATGTCGAGCAGCGGCAGGCTTTCCTCGACCGCCAGGGTGCGCGCGTCGTCTAGCAGGTCGAAGGCGCGCCCGGTGTCGCCATTGGCGAAGTGGCAGCGCGCCAGCGCCACGTAGCGCGCGTAGCACACCTCGAAACGGAAGGTGGTGGTGGCCCGCAGCAGCTCGCCGAAGTGGACGATGGCCTGGTCGATGTCGCCGCGCAGGTAGGCGACGTGTCCCAGCACGCCCGTTGCGAGTTGCGCCAGCGAGGCCTGGTTATAGCGCAGGAAGTTCGCGTCCTGGCGCAGCGAGAGCGAGATCAGGCGCTCGGCCGCGTCGAGCTGGCCCCTGGCCAGCGCATTGCGCGCGTGGTACATCGGGATCCAGGGGCTATTGTGGGTGTAGGCGCCGCGCTGGCCCAGGGCCACGATCTCGTCGATCCGGCGTTCGCAACGCTCGATCGGTCCCAGCCGCTGCAGGAAGTAGATCTCGATCGGCAGGACGATCGCCATCATGCGCGGATCGAGCACCGCCTCGGCGCGCAGCACGTCCTTCGCCCTGCTGAGCGTGGGCCAGGGCGGCAGCTGCACGGCGTGTTCCGACAGCTCCATCAGCACCAGGCAGCGCGCCAGCTCGAGGTCGTGCAGCGAGGCCGGACTGTAGGCCAAACTGCTGGCCAGCCGGTCTTCCAGGATTTGCTGCTCGATGCGGTCCAGGTCCGCCTCGTAGCGGCTCGGTTCGCCCTCGATCAGGCGCAGCACCATCTCGATCAGATGCAGGCGAGCGCGTTTGCGCACGATCGCCTCGGGCAGCAGCTTGAGCATCAGCCGGGTGCGCACCATGCCCTCATTGGCCACCAGCCTGATCGCCCCGGCGTCTTCCATGATGGCGGCGGCGAGCTCCAGCCGGCCGCCGTCGACCGCATGCTTCATCGCCGTATGCACCTGGCCCAGCGCGGCCAGGTGGCGCGCCGCGCGCTCATGCAGCAGCGCGACCCGGCCAGGGGCCTGGGCCTCGCGGCTGTCGACCAGGTAGTCGCGCATCAGCGGATGCAGGCGCGCGGTCCATGCGGTTTCGTCGACCACCGCGATCGGCCGGATGTGGACCAGTTGGCGCAGCAGCGCCAGGCTGTCGGTGGCGCCGCCACCGCGCACCGCGTCGGCGCCGTCGGCGTCGATCAGGTCGAGCACTGCGACGTCGAGCAGGAACTCGCGCAGGGCGGGATCCATGGTGGCCAGTACCTCGTTGGCCAGGTAGTCGAAGATCTGGCGCCGCGGGAGCTTGTCGTCGGCCCCGATGCCTGACCCGATCCGGGTATCGGCGCCTTCGGCGCGCAGGCGGGCCAGCTGCAGCGCGAACGGCCAGCCCTCGGTGTAGCGCGCCACCTGCTCCACGCTTTCGGGCGGCATCGCGCCGCCCAGCAGCGCCTCGGATTCTTCCGGCGTGAAGCGCAGGGTGTCGGCGTCGACGATGCGCAGCTTGCCGGCCAGCTGCAGCCGGGTGAGCAGGTGGCTCGGCGGCTTGCGGCTCGACAGCACCAGGCTGGCGCCGGGCGGCAGCTCATCGAGGATCTGCATGATCATGTATTCCACTGCCGGGCCGGCGGCCTGCTCGAAATTGTCGATGAAGACCGTCAAGGGCGCCGCCACCCTGGCCAGGCTGTCGGCCAGCGATCCTTCGTCAGGGGCCACGCCGACGCCGCAGCGTTTGAGGGCCGTGCCGAAGCGTTCCGAGAATACCGCGGCATCGATATCGCGTTCGTCGCAATCGAGCCAGGCGACCAGGCTGCCGTTCGCCCTGGCATGTTGCGCGAACTGCGCCATGGTGGTCGACTTGCCGAAGCCGGCCGGTGCGGTCAGGAAGGTCAGCCTGGCGGAGCGGGGCGGGGCGGTGAGCAGCTTGTCGATGACACGCTGGCGCCACAGGGCCTCGTCGAGGTAGACGGCGGGTTGCGCGGACGGTTCGGCAAACGATGTCATGTGGCGAGCTCATCAAGACGGTCGGACTATTGTGACACGCGTGCCCGGCTTTGCCTATCGGTGGGGCCTATCCCCCATCTTTTCCCCCGCCATCCCCCGGCACCGGCATGCACCTGATCATCGCCTTGCCATATAGTCGATCGCATTCGATGACCACCGGAGACAAGCATGGCCGCCCACCGTATTCGACCGCTCGCACTCGCCGTCGCCGCCGTATTTGTCGCTCCCGGCAGCGCCTGGGCCCAGGAGGTGCAAGAACAGGCGGAACCTGGCGACGGCGTCGACCGGATCGAGACCATCGTCGTCAGCGCCCAGCGCCGGCTGGAGCGCCTGCAGGATGTCCCGGTGGCGGTGAAGGCGTTCAGCCACAAGCAGATCGAATCGATGGGCATCAACAGCACCCAGTCGTTCATCAACCTGACCCCGAATATGTCCTTCGATAATTCCTTCACCTATGGGAATTCCTTCGTCGTGCTGCGCGGAGTCACCCAGATCAACAATGCCGATTCACCGGTGGCGGTGGTGGTCGACGGCGTGCCGCAGAATAACCAGAAGCAGCTCAGGATGAACCTGTTCGACATCGAGCGGATCGAGGTGCTCAAGGGCCCGCAGGGCGCGCTGTATGGTCGCAACGCGATCGGCGGCGCCATCAATATCGAGACCCGGGCGCCGTCCAACAAGCGCGAGGGATTCGCCGCGATCGAAGCTGGCAACGGCGAACTGTTCGACGTCTCCGCCGGATTGGGTGGGGCGCTGGTCGAGGACAAGCTGTTCTACCGCATCGCGGCCCAGGGCAAACAGTTCGGTGGCCTGATCGGCAATACCTATACCGGCCAGCGGGTCGACGAAGTCGATCACGACGGCTCCTTTCGTGCGCGCCTGCTGTACAAGGCGGCTCCCGGCCTGGACATCGACCTGCGCGCCAGCGCCAGCGACTTCAAGGCTGGCGCCACCTGGGACAGCATCGCCGTCAAGGACCGGCCCGACATCATCGTGGCGCCGCGCTCGAGCATCCTGGGCAAGACCGAGGGCACGACGCGCGACTTCAGCGTCAAGGTCGATTACCAGCTGCCGTTCGCGACCCTGAGCGCGATCACCGCCCACACCCGGCTGACCGAGGATTACCGCGGCGACCTCGATTTCTCCAACCCGGTGGACTCCCCGGGCGGCTTCGTCGGCCTCGGCTTCCAGGCCGGCCAGGGCCAGGACCTGGGCCTGCGCATGACCAGCCAGGAACTGCGCCTGACCTCGGCCGACGAGGGGCCGCTGCGCTGGATCGGCGGCGTCTATTACCTCAAGACCGACCGCGACCTCAAGACCCGCGCCTTCATCGACACCGACAGCTCGCTGGCCCAGTTCGACGATCCGGCCAGGCACATCGTCAAGCTCGACGAAGCGAACAAGAACACCGCCAAGGCGGTCTTCGGCCAGGTGGATGTCGACCTGACGCCCGCCACCACCGTATCGGCTGCCCTGCGCTACGACCGCGATGAGCGCGACCAGCGCGACCTGCAGACCGGGGGGCGGCGCCAGGCCACGTTCGACAAATGGCAGCCCAAGCTCACGCTGAACCACAAGCTGGCCCGCGAGGTGCTGGGCTACGCCACGCTCAGCACGGGCTTTCGTTCGGGCGGCTTCAATTCGCCGGGCAGCCCCAACTTTTTGCCCGAGACGCTGACCAACGCCGAACTGGGCGTCAAGAGCACCCTGCTGGACAACCGCCTGGTGCTCAATGGCGCCGTGTTCCGCTCACGCTCGAAGGACTTCCAGTTCTTCTATGTCGACGTGGCCACTGCCTCGCAGGTGATCGCGAATATCGACAAGGTGACCCTGACCGGCTTCGACCTGGATTGGCGCTACCTGCCGCTGCGTGGCTGGGAACTGGACGGCGGCGTCGGCTACACCAAAGGCGAGATCGAGGCCAACCGCGCCGAACCGACCTCGGTAGGCAAGCACACGCCGAAGAATTCACCGCTCAAGATCAACCTCGGCCTGCAGCACGTGCGCGCCCTCGGCGCCGGCCTGGAGGGCGTGGCGCGGATCGACTACGAACACCGCGACAAGAAATACTGGCATCCCGATAACGTCGCGGTATCGCCGTCGCTCGACCTGCTGGGACTGCGCCTGACCCTGCGCGATGCGCGCGATGCCTGGTCATTGACCCTGGCCGGACAGAACCTCGGCGACGAGCGCTATTACGCCGACTTCAATTCGTCGCGCTACAGCGGCCAGGCCTATGACATCGGTTCGCTCGCGGTCGGCCGCACGTATTCCCTCACTTTCAAGACCCGCTTCTAGGCACCGGACATGATCAAATTAGGCATAGACGTCGGCGGCACCAACACGGATGCCGTCGTCATGGATGGCAAGCGCATCCTGGCTTCCTGGAAGACCGCGACCACGCCCGACGTGACCGGCGGCGTGCTCGCCGCGCTGCGCGCCGTCTGCGAAGGCGCGCGGCTGGGCCCCGGGGCGCTCGACGCGGTGATGATCGGCACCACCCATTTCACCAATGCGCTGGTCGAGCGCCGCGGCCTGAACCCGGTCGCTGCGATCCGGCTCGGGGCCCCGGCCACCACCGGCCTGCCGGCCCTGACCGACTGGCCCGTCGATTTCGTGGCCAAGGGCCTGGTCAGGTCTTACATCGTCCGTGGCGGCTACGAATTCAACGGCAAGGATATCGCGCCGCTCGACCACGCCGAACTGGCGGCGATCGCAGCCGACATCGCGGCGCGCGGCATCCGTGACATCGCATTGTGCGGCGTGTTCTCCTTCATCAACGGCGAGCAGGAGCGCACGGCGGCAGCCATCCTGCGCGAACGCCTGCCGCAGGCGCGCATCACGCTGTCGTCCGATATCGGCCGCATCGGCCTGCTCGAGCGCGAGAATGCCGCCATCCTCAATGCCTGCCTGGGCGAGCTGGCCGACAGCGTGGTCGATGCCTATAGCCTGGCGCTGGCGCAGAGCGGCATCGAGGCGCCGTTCTATCTCACCCAGAACGACGGCACCCTGCTCGACGCCGACCAGGCGCGGCGCTTCCCGATCCGCACGGTGGCCTCGGGGCCGACCAATTCGATGCGCGGGGCGGCCTTCCTGTCGGGCCTGAAGGACGCGATCGTGGTCGACATCGGCGGCACCACGGCCGATGTCGGCATCCTGGCCGGCGGCTTCCCGCGCCAGTCGGGCGTGGCGGTGCAAGTGGGCGGGGTGCGCACCAATTTCCGCATGCCGGATGTGTACAGCATCGGGCTGGGCGGCGGTTCGGTGGTCGACCGCGAGCGCGAGACGATCGGGCCGGTGAGCGTCGGCTACCGCATCCACACCGAGGCGCTGGTATATGGCGGCGCCACCACCACCGCCACCGACGTCGCCGTGGCGGCCGGCATCGCCGCCCTGGGCAATCCGCAGCTGGTGCGGCATCTCGAGCCGGCCGCGGTGCGGCGCTGCGTGGCGCGCATGCAGGACATGCTGTTCGATGCCATCGAGCGCATGCGGACCTCGGCCCAGCCGCTGCCGGTGGTGGTGGTCGGCGGCGGCAGCATTTTGGTTGGCGCGGCGATCAGGGATTTGCCGGTGATAGTGCCGGAAGGCTTCGGGGTGGCCAACGCGGTGGGCGCCGCCATGGCCCAGGTGAGCGGCGAGGTCGATCGGGTCGTGCTGCTGGCCTCGCAGACGCGCGAAGTGGCGCTGGCCCAGGCCGAAGCAGACGCCACCGCGCTGGCGCTGGCCGCGGGCGCGCTCCCCGGCAGCGTCACCGTGCTCGATGTGGAAGAAACGCCGCTGACCTACCTGCCCGGAAATGCGACCCGCATCCACCTGCGTGCCGTGGGCGACCTTGGACAACAGGATTGATGATGAGCTTGATCGCAGAACACGATATCGAGGCGATTGCCGCCGGCAGCGCCATCTACGGCACCGGCGGTGGCGGCGACCCTTACCTGGGCAAGCTGCTGGCGATCCAGACCGTCCGCCAGCATGGCCCGGTGCGCTTGGTCGACCTGGATCATTTCGACGACGACGACCTGATCGTGCCGATCGCGATGGTGGGTTCGCCCTCGGTCATCCTCGAGAAACTGCCGCAGGTCGAGCCGATGCTGGCCGCCCTGGCGGCGCTCGAACGCCACCTTGGCAAGCGCGCCAAAGGGCTGATGTCGATCGAGGTCGGCGGCATCAATTCGACGATCCCGTTCTGCGTCGCCAGCCGCCTCGGGTTGCCCCTGGTCGACGGCGACACCATGGGCCGCGCGTTTCCCGAACTGCCCATGACGCTGTGCACCTTGCAGGGCATCCTGCCGTCGCCGCTCTGCATCGCCGACGAGAAGGGTAATGTGTTCACCGCCGAAGTGGCGGACATCCACGCCGCCGAACAGTATGTGCGCACGATCACGATGGAAATGGGCGGGGCCGCCTACCTGGCGCTGTATTCGATGAGCGCGGCGCAGGCGCGCAAGACCGTGGTGCCGCGCTCGATCAGCGTCGCGCGCGAGGCCGGCCAGGCCCTGTTCGACGCCCGCCGCCAGCACGCCGACCCGGTCGCTGCGGTGGTGCGGGCCACTGGCGGCTACCTGCTCTACAAGGGCAAGATCACGGGCGTGACGCGCACCGTCGATGGCCGCTTCAGCTTCGGCCATGCCAGCGTCCAGGGCCTGGACAGCCACGCAGGTACCCAGGCCAGTGTCAAGTTCCAGAACGAGTTCCTGATGCTGGCCAGTGAAGGCGCCGTGCTGTGCACGACGCCCGACCTGATCGTGCTGCTCGACCTGGAAAGCGGAGAGCCAATTACGGCCGAACAGACCCGCTTCGGCCTGCGCGTGGCGATCGTGGCGATTCCCTGCGTGGCCGAGTGGCGCACGCCGGCCGCGCTGGAGCTGGTCGGGCCGCGCAAGTTCGGCTACGCCTGCGACTACGTCGCGGTCGAGAAGCTGGTATTGGAGCGTTGAGAAAAACCGCCGCCTTGCCGCCTAGAGCGGCAGGGTGGTCTCGTACTTCACTTCGCGCAGCGCCACACTGGTATTGACCTGCGCCACGCCATTCAACTTGACCATCACATTGTGCAAAAAGTCGTGGTAGGCATCCATGTCGGCCACCACCACCTTGACCATATAGTCCGAACTGCCGGTCGTCTCGTAGCACTCCACCACCTCGGGACGCAGGCGCATCACCTCTTCGAACTGCTCGACCACGCCCTCGGCGTGGCGCTGCAGCGAGACATGCAACAGGCATACCACGGCCAGTCCCAGCTTGCGGCGGTCGAGCAGGGCGGTGTAGCGCACGATATAGCCGTTCTCCTCGAGCTCCTTCTGGCGCCGCCAGCAGGGACTGGCCGACATGCCGATCTTCTCGGCCAGTTCATTCGACGACACCCTGCCATTTTTTTGCAGTTCAGCGAGAATCTTGAGCGATGCCGGGTCGAGCGGTGTATTTTTCATTGATTGTCATCGAAATCGAAAGGATCTCGCCAGTTTAATGCTTGCGGGTGAGGAAATAGAAATAATTTGCCGCCGTGTGCGGCATATCCTGTCTGCACATAATAACCATGTGAGACCATGAATTCGATGACCACCCCGCCAGCCCTGCTGGCCGATCCCGATTACGCGCTGGACGACAACCTGCGCCGAGAAACAGGCCGCGTCTTCCTCACCGGCACCCAGGCCCTGGTGCGCCTGTTGTGCATGCAAAAAGCCTTCGACGAGCGCCAGGGCATCGACAGCGCCGGCTTCGTCAGCGGCTACCGCGGCTCGCCGCTGGGCGCGGTCGACCAGGAACTGTGGCGCGCCAAAGACCTGCTGCAACAGCACCGCATCGAATTCCTGCCCGCGATTAACGAAGAACTGGGCGCCACCGCCGTCATGGGCTCGCAGCAGGTCGAGGCCGACCCCACGCGCAAGGTGGCCGGCGTGTTCGGCATGTGGTACGGCAAAGGACCTGGCGTCGACCGCGCCGGCGACGCCCTCAAGCACGGCCATGTCTATGGTTCGTCGCCCAACGGCGGCGTGCTGGTGATCCTGGGCGACGACCATGGCTGCGTGTCGTCGTCGATGCCGCACCAGAGCGAGCAGGCCCTGATCGCCTGGAGCATGCCGGTCCTGAATCCCGCCAACATCCAGGAATACCTCGAGTTCGGCCTGTACGGCTGGGCCCTGTCGCGCTTTTCCGGCGCCTGGGTCGGTTTCAAGGCAATTTCCGAAACCGTAGAAGGCGGGGCGGTGGTCGAACTGCCACCGCTGCCCACCTTCACGGCGCCGCAAGATTACGTCGCGCCGCCCGATGGCCTGCATAACCGCTGGCCCGACTTGCCCGGACTGGCGCTGGAACAGCGCGCCGAAGCCAAGCTAGAGGCGGTGCAAGCCTTTGCCCGCGCCAATTCGATCGACCGCCTGGTGGTGGCCGCGCCGCATGCGCGCATCGGCATCCTCGGCGCCGGCAAGGCCTATCTCGACCTGGTCGAGGCCCTGGAGCGCATGGGTCTGTCCCTGGCGCGGCTCGAGCAACTGGGCGTGCGGGTGTACAAACCAGGCTTGACTTTCCCCCTCGAGCGTACCCGCCTGGCCGCCTTTGCCGACGGGCTCGAAGAAATCCTGGTAGTCGAAGAAAAGGGCCCGGTGATCGAGCAGCAGGTCAAGAACCTGTTCTACAACCTGCCGGCCGAGCGCCGTCCGATGGTGGTCGGCAAGGCCGACCGCGACGGCCAGCCGCTGCTGTCGGCGCTGGGCGAGCTGCGGCCCTCGCGCATCGCGCCGGCCCTGGTGCATTGGCTGGCGCCGCGCTTCCCCGAGCTCGAACTGGCGAACATGCTGCCCGCGTTCTGCGGCGCCGCGCTGCCCTCGAACGGCGCCGACGGCGTCAAGCGCACGCCGTATTTTTGCTCGGGCTGCCCGCACAATACCTCGACCCGGGTGCCGCAAGGCAGCCGCGCCTACGCCGGCATCGGCTGCCATTTCATGGCGACCTGGATGAAGCGCGACACCAACTACCTGTCGCAGATGGGCGGCGAGGGCATCAGCTGGGTGGCGTCGTCGCGCTTCGTCGACGAGCCGCATGTATTCCAGAACCTGGGCGACGGCACCTTCTACCATTCAGGCTCGCTGGCGATCCGTCAGGCGGTGGCGGCGCGCACCAATATCACCTATAAAATCCTGTACAACGATGCGGTTGCGATGACTGGCGGCCAGCCGGTGGACGGCAGCCTGTCGGTGCCGCAGATCGTGCAGCAGGTGGTCAGCGAGGGCGCGCGCAAGGTGGTGGTGGTGACCGACCAGCCCGAGAACTATGCGCAAGTGCGCCTGCCGGACGGCGTCACCGTGCACCACCGCGACGAGCTCGATGCGATCCAGCGCATGCTGCGCGAGATCGCCGGCGTCACGGTGCTGGTATACGACCAGACCTGCGCCGCCGAGAAGCGCCGCCGGCGCAAGAAGAACAAACCGGGCAAGACCGTATTCCCCGATCCGGCGCGGCGCATGGTGATCAACCCGGCCGTCTGCGAAGGCTGCGGCGACTGCGGCGTGCAGTCCAACTGCCTGTCGATCCTGCCGCTCGAGACCGAATTCGGGCGCAAGCGCCAGATCGAGCAGTCGTCGTGCAACAAGGATTATTCGTGCGTCGAAGGCTTCTGTCCGAGCTTCGTGTCGGTGCTGGGCGGTACGCTGCGCAAACCGGCCAGCGTCAAGCTGTCGCTGGCCGACCTCGAAGCGGCACTGGCGGCCTATCCTGAACCGCGTCCGCAGGCGCTCGATAAACCGTTCGAGATCCTGGTGGCAGGCGTGGGCGGCACCGGCGTCGTCACCGTCGGCGCCCTGATCACGATGGCGGCCCACCTGGAAGGCAAGGGCGCCTCGACCCTCGATTTCATGGGCTTTGCGCAAAAGGGCGGGGCCGTGCTGTCGCATGTGCGGGTGGCGCAGTCGCCCGCGCGCCTGAACCAGGTGCGCATCGACCTGCGCCAGGCCGACGCGGTATTCGCCTGCGACCTGGTGGTGGCGGCCATGCCCGACAGCCTGTCGGTGATGCGCGAGGGGCACACCAGCGTGGTGGCCAATGACCGCGAAATCCCCACCGCCGATTTTACGCGCGAGCGCGATGCCTCGATCAACAAGGACGGCCTGCTGGCGAAACTGGGCCTGGCGGCGGGCGCCGCCAAGCTGCGGCGGCTCGATGCGCACGAGACGGCGGCGCGTTTCCTGGGCGATCCGATTGGCGGCAATATCCTGTTGATGGGATATGCCTGGCAGGCGGGCCTGGTGCCGGTCGGCTTGCCGGCGCTGATGCGCGCGATCGAGCTCAATGGCGTTGCGATCGACATGAACAAGCGCGCCTTCACGCTGGGCCGCCTGGCGGCGGCCGATGTCGGCGCGCTGGAAAAGCTCGATCGTACAGGTGTCAAAGTGGTGCAGTTCAGGCCGCCGACATCGCTGGCCGAGACGATTGCCGTGCGCAGCGCCTTCCTGGCGAAGTACCAGGACGCGGCCTATGCGGCGCGCTATGAACGGGCGGTGGCCGCCGTCGAGCGCCGTGAAGGCGAACTCGATGCCGGCGGCGCGCGCAAGCTGAGCAAGCTGGTGGCGCGCAACCTGTTCAAGGTGATGGCCTTCAAGGATGAGTACGAGGTGGCGCGCCTGCACGCCGACCCGGCCTTCCGCGCACAGATCGCGCAATCCTTCGAGGGCGACTACAAGCTGGCCTTCCACCTGGCGCCGCCGCTGCTGGCGCGCCACAAGCCAGGCTCGACGGTGCCGCGCAAGATGCGCCTGGGCGGCTGGATGATGCCGGTGTTCGGCGCGCTGGCCAGGTTCAAGTCGCTGCGCGGCGGACCGCTCGACGTGTTCGGCTACACGGCCGAGCGTCGGCGCGAACGGGCGCTGCGCGAGCGCTACCTGGCGTTCGCCGACATGCTGGCGACCAGCCTGCGCGCCGATAATATGGCGGCCGCGCTGGCGCTGGCCCAGTTGCCGGACGGCGTGCGCGGCTACGGCCACGTCAAGCTGGCGGCGCTGGACCAGTTTGATGCCGACTGGGAGCGCCTGCTGGCGGCCTACCGCGGCGGGCAGGTGGTGGAGCTGCGCCGCCGCGCCTGAGATGATAGAGTGAGCAGGGTCCGATTCGCCAGGCCGGTACATACATTTGGACAAATGTATATAATGCCGGCTTGGCCCCGAGTCCGCAACCATGCCCCCAGATACCTCCCAGCACGACGTCCGCAGCGCGCTTCGGCGCGAACTTACTTCGCCCCATTTGTGGCAGACCCGCATCGTGGTGGTCGGCCTGGCGGCGGTGGCCGGCCTGGTGGTGGTCGGCTTCACCTGGCTGGCCGAAAGCTCCTTCGGCCTGTTCCTGGGCCTGGCCGATACGGCCTGGTGGACGCCGCTGCTGTGGACCCCGCTGTGCTGCGCCGCCATCGCCTGGCTGACGCGGCGTTATGCGCGCGGCGCGGCCGGTTCCGGCATTCCGCAAGTGATGGCGGCGCTCGATCCGGCGCTGTCGGGCGGACGGCGTCCGCTGCTGGTGTCGCTGCGCCTGAGCTTGGCCAAGATCGTGCTGACCTCGGGCGGCCTGCTGGGCGGCATGTCGCTCGGGCGCGAAGGGCCGTCGGTGCAGATCGCCGCCGGGATCATGCTCAGCGCCCGCCGCTGGCTGCCGCGCCATAGCGGCATCACGGCCAATTCGCTGCTGGTGACGGGTGGCGCGGCCGGTATCGCGGCCGCTTTCAATACGCCGCTGGCCGGGGTCATGTTCGCGATCGAGGAATTGTCGCGCACGCCCGAGCAGCGCAATAGCGGTTTGCTGATCGCCGGCATCGTGCTGGCAGGCCTGATCGCCGTCTCGGTATATGGCAACGGCACCCATTTCGGCGTGATCCGTCCCGGTCCGATCGGCTTGCCGCTGCTGATGCCGGGCCTGCTGACCGCGTTGGCCTGCGGCCTGGCCGGGGGACTGTTCGCGCGCTTGCTGGTGACCTGCCTGCGCGGCAAATCGGACGACCTGCCCACCCGCTGGCGTGCGCGCCATCCGATCCGGTTTGCCGCCGGCTGCGGCCTGGCGGTCGCGCTGATTGGCATCATCAGCGGCGGCGCCACCTATGGCAGCGGCAACGAAGCCACGCATGGCTTGCTCAATAACGAAGCCAGCGTGCCGGGGGCCTATGCCTTGTTCAAGTTCGTCGCGACCTGGCTCACCGCCTGGTCGGGCATCCCGGCCGGGATCTTCGCGCCGTCGCTGTCGATCGGCGCCGCGTTGGGCCACGATGTGGCGCTGCTGACCGGCTACCCGCACGGGGCGGCGCTGATCGCGCTCGGCATGGTCGGTTTTCTGGCGGCTGCCACCCAGGCGCCGCTGACCGCCTTCATCATCGTGATGGAGATGGTGGACGGGCACAGCATGGTGCTCAGCCTGATGGCGTGCGCGCTGGTGGCGAGCACCGTATCGCGCGTGCTCAGTCCACCGTTATATGGCACGCTGGCGGGGCTGCAGTTGCCGCCCCGTCCGGGCAATCCGGATAAGCCTTGAGCCAGCGCATGCGGCGAAATTGACGGGGTCGCAGCGAGCTTCTATTGCTTTCAGTAAAATATGCAGTGAATCGCCGGCCTCCACGCCGGCGATCGTCATTTCCGCTCCGGGTGGAGGTTCGAGGCCAGCTAGCCGCTGGCGCCGTCCTCCGGCGGCGCCAGCGGGGCGCGGCTTTGCTCGTTGTTCTCCCGCACCAGCCGCGCCAGCAGTTCCATGAACTGCGCCTGCTCGTCGCTCGTCAGTGGCGCAAGCAGGCGCCGGCGCAGGCTTTGTGCCCCGGCTTCCATCGATGCCAGCAGTTGCTGGCCCTGGGCCGTGATCGACAGCGCCCGCTGGCGCCGGTTGTGCGGAATCACCTTGCGCTCCAATAATCCCTTTTCTTCGAGGCGGGCGCAGACGGTGGCGCCGGTCGAGGTATCGACGGCGGCCTTACCGGCCAGCGTCACCTGGTCGATTCCCGGATGGACCGCGAGCCGGCTCAGGATCGCGTACTGCACCGGCGTGAGTTCGTCACCCATCTCGGCATAGAACAGCGATACCGAAATCTGCTGGGCCCTGCGCATCAGGTGGCCGGGGTGGTCGTGCAGGTCCAGTGGGTGGCGGGTGGGATCGGGCGTGGCGGCGGTCATCGTGTGCGAGAAGGCGTGGTGCGGCGCACCATCGAAATAAGTGTAGCCGGTAGTTTACTTGGCCCGGCAAAAGCAGGATACTTTTCTACATTAAGTGTGCTGAAGATTATAAATTATAAGGAGGTGACATGTATCCCAAGAACGCCTGGTATGTGGCCTGTACCCCGGACGAGATCGCGAGCAAGCCGCTGGGACGCCAGATCTGCGGTGAACGGATCGTGTTCTATCGCGGACAGGGGGGCAGGGTGGCCGCAGTCGAAGATTTCTGCCCGCACCGCGGGGCGCCATTGTCGCTCGGCTTTGTCCGCGACGGCAGCCTGGTGTGCGGCTACCACGGTCTCGAGATGGGCTGCGACGGCAAGACCGTCAGCATGCCGGGCCAGCGCGTGCGCGGTTTTCCGTGCATCCGCAGCTATGCGGTCCAGGAGCGGTATGGCTTCATCTGGGTCTGGCCTGGCGACCAGGCCCAGGCCGATCCGGCCACCATCCACCACCTCGCATGGGCCGACGACCCGGACTGGGCCTACGGGGGCGGGCTGTATCACATCGGGTGCGACTACCGGCTGATGGTCGACAACCTGATGGACCTGACCCACGAGACCTATGTACACGCGTCGAGCATCGGCCAGAAGGAAATCGACGAGGCGCCGGTGACGACCCGGGTCGAAGGCGCCCAGGTGGTCACCAGCCGCTTCATGGAAAACATCATGCCGCCGCCGTTCTGGCAAGCGGCCCTGCGCGGCAACGGCCTGGCCGACGACGTCGCGGTCGACCGCTGGCAGATCTGCCGTTTCGACGCGCCCAGCCACGTGATGATCGAGGTCGGGGTTGCGCATGCAGGCAAGGGCGGCTACCACGCCGACCCGGCGCACAAGGCGTCGAGCATCGTGGTCGACTTCATCACGCCCGAGACCGAGACTTCGCACTGGTATTTCTGGGGCATGGCGCGCGATTTCAAGCCGCAGGATACGGCGCTCACCGACGCCATCCGCGTCGGCCAGGGCAAGATTTTCGACGAGGACCGCGAGATGCTCGAACGCCAGCAGCAGAACATCCTGCGTCATCCCGAGCGCAAGCTCCTGATGCTCAATATCGATGCCGGCGGCGTGCAGTCGCGGCAGCTGATCGATGCGCTGCTCGAGCGCGAGCAGGCGGGGCAAGCGGCGGCGGGCCCGGCATGAGTATCTTCGAGGTCAGGGTGGTGCGCAAGGTGCGCGAAGCCGACGCCATCTGCAGCTACGAGCTGGTGCGCGCCGATGGCGCGCCGCTGCCGCCGTTCGAGGCCGGCGCCCACATCGACGTCCACCTCGATGGCGGCCTGGTACGCCAGTACTCGCTCTGCAACGCGCCGGGCGAGACCCAGCGCTACCAGATCGGGGTGCTGCGCGATCCCGACTCGCGCGGCGGTTCGCGCGCCATGCACGAGGAGATCGACACCGGCGCCACGCTGCGCATCAGCGCTCCCAGGAACCACTTCCCGCTGGTCGCGGCCGAGCGCACGCTGCTGCTGGCCGGCGGCATCGGCGTCACGCCGATGCTGGCGATGGCCGAGGCGCTGGCGGCGGCCGACGCCGACTTCACGCTGCACTACTGCGCGCGCTCGCCCGGGCGCGCGGCGTTCAGGGAGCGCATCGCGGCCTCGCGCTTCGGCGCCCGCGTGCACTTTCATTATGACGACGGCGCACCCGCCCAGCGCCTCGACCTGGCCCGGGTGCTGGCCGCGCCAGGCGTCGGCACCCATCTGTACGTGTGCGGACCGCAGGGCTTCATCGACCATGTGCTGGAGCGGGCCAGGCAGCTCGGCTGGTCGTCGGCGCAGCTGCATGTCGAGTACTTCGGCGCGGCGCCGGTCGACAGCAGTGCCGACCGGGCCTTCGATGTCAGGCTCGCATCGAGCAATGCGCTGGTCCGGGTGGCGGCCGGCCAGACCGTGCTCGAGGCGCTGGCGCAGCATGGCGTCAGGGTGCCGTATTCGTGCGCGCAGGGCGTGTGCGGCACCTGCCTGACGCGGGTGCTGGCAGGCGAGCCGGAACACCGTGACCTGTACCTGACCGAGGACGAGCAAGCCGCCAACGACCAGTTCCTGCCGTGCTGCTCGCGCGCCAGGTCGCCGCTGCTGGTGCTGGACCTGTAGGACGGGCGCCCGGGGGGGGGGCGCCATAGGGCGCAGACGGCGCCACTTATTTTATTTATAATCGTTTTATTTCAAAACGATGACCATGGCAAAACGCACCCAGGCCAAACTTGTCGATGCCGTGCAGGAAGCTGCAGGACAGCCGCTCGACCAGAGTTTTCTATTGAGCCTGGTCGGCTACAACCTGCAGCGTACCTATCTGACCATCCTTCCCCAATTCGACGAGCGGATGAGCAAGTTGCAGTTGCGCGCCGTCGACTTCGCCGTGCTCAGCCTGCTGAACGCGAATCCCAACATCACCCAGAAGCGCCTGTCGAAGGCGGTCAAGGTGTCGCCGCCGAACCTGGCGGTCCTGCTCGACCGGCTCGAGACGCGCGGCCTGGTGGTGCGCCAGCGTAATCCGCTCGACAAGCGCTCGCAGACCCTGATCCTGACCCCTGAAGGCGTCAGGCTGTGCGTGAAGGCTGAGAAGACCGTCACCGAGTTGGAGCGCAAGGCGGTGTCGATGCTCGATGACGCCGAGCGGGCCGAGTTGCTCGGCTTGCTGCAGAAGGTATTCCTGGAAGCGCCGCCGCCCCAGGAATCCTGAGTGCGCGGCGGCCGCCGCGCCATCTGTCAGCCGGCGTCCAGTACCGGCTTCAAGCCGCCCCAGACCGGCATGAACAAACGCGGGTCCATGCTGCGCACATCCTGCATCAGCGGGCGGAATCCCATGTGCGCCAGCACGTCGCGCTCGAGGTCGACGCCGGGCGCGATCTCGGTCAGTTCCAGGCCGTCCGGCGTCAGCCGGAACACCGCGCGCTCGGTCACGAACAGCACGCGCTGCCCGCGCCGCGCGGCGTCGGCGCCATTGAAGGTGATCTGCTCGACCTGCTCGATGAACTTGCGCGAGCGGCCCTCCTGCACGATGCGCAGGCGCCCGTCCTCGATCGCCACCTCCAGGCCGCCGGCAGTGAAGGTGCCGCAGAACACCAGCTGTTCGGTGCTGCGCGTGATGTTGATGAAGCCGCCGCAGCCCACCGGCCGGCCGTTGAACATGCTGACGTTCACATTGCCTGTGTTGTCGGTCTGGGCCAGGCCCAGGAAGCTGGCGTCGAGGCCGCCGCCGTCGTAGAAGTCGAACTGGGATGCCTGGTCGATGATCGATTCGGCGTTATAGGCCAGCGCGAAGTCGCCGCCGGAGGCCGGGATGCCGCCATTGACGCCGCTCTCGATGCTTAGCGTCAGCTGGTCGGCCACCCCTTCCTCGGCGGCGATGGCGGGAATCCCGGCCGGGATCCCGATGCCCAGGTTGGTGATCGCGCCGCGCTTGAGTTCGAGCGCCGCGCGTCGCGCGATGACCTTGCGCTCGTCGAGCGCCATCGGCTTGAGCGAGTGCACCGGCACCCGCAAGTCGCCGCACAGGGCCGGGTCGAACCCGGTGCTGATTGACTGCATATGGTGCTCGGGCCGCCCCAGCACCACGTAATCGACCAGGTAGCCCGGCACCTTGACCTGTTTCGGGTGCAGGCTGCCTTGCTGCACCACCCGTTCCACCTGCGCGATCACGATGCCGCCGCTGGCGCGCGCGGCCTGGGCCAGCTGCAGCTGCTCCAGGTGCACGCCTTCCTTGTCCAGGGTCAGGTTGCCGTTTTCGTCGGCCAGCGTGGCGCGGATGATCGCCACGTCGATCCGCGGGCAGGGGTAGTGCAGCCATTGTTCGCCGCCGAAGTCGACCAGGTGCACCAGGTCTTCGGTGGAACCGGGGTTGAGCTTGCCGCCTTGCTGGCGCGGGTCGACGAAGGTGCCCAGGCCGACCTTGGTCAGCAATCCGGGGGTCTGCGCCGCCATGTGCCGGGTCAGGTGCGACAGCGAACCTTGCGGGAAGTTATAGGCCTCGACTTCGTCGCGGTAGATCATGCCCATCAATTCCTTGCCGGTCTGGCCGAAATGGCCTGCCACCGTGCGCTTGATCATGCCCGGATGCGCGAAGTGCACCATGCCGCCGGTGCCGCCATTGCCGATCGCGCCGCAGGCCCAGGTGGTCAGGGCGCGCGGGTGGCCCTGATCGAGGAAGCGGCGCTCGAGCGCGATCAGCACTTCTTCGGCCAGGCCCATCATGGCCAGTCCACCCAGGAAGATCAGGGATTCGTCCTTCACCAGGGCAGCGGCGGCGTCGGGGGTAATGACTTGCATGTCGGTCTCCATGGATATCGAATTTAATTGTTATAAATAATAATCAAAACCCTTGTCGGCTGCAAGATCTTCGTTATAAGATATAACCAATAAATTGATTCGTATTTGGGGAACACAGGATGAAGAGCGAGAAACCGGGTACTCCGCTGCTGAGTATCGAGATGGTGGGTGTGGTGGCCAGAATCACCTTGTGCCGGGCCGCCAAGCGCAATGCGCTGAGCGACGACCTGGTGCGCGAATTGCAGGCGTGTTTTGACGCGTTGCCCGACACGGCGCGCGCCGCCGTGCTGCTGGGTGACGGCCCAGCCTTCTGCGCCGGCCTGGATTTGTCCGAGGTGCGCGAAAACAACACGACCGAGGCCGTGCTGCACTCGCGCATGTGGCATGCCGCGTTCGAGCGGGTCAGCTTCGGCCGGGTGCCGGTGGTGGCCTTGCTGCACGGCGCCGTGGTCGGCGGTGGCCTCGAACTGGCCAGCGCCTGCCACGTGCGGGTCGCCGAGACGTCGGCCTTCTATGCGCTGCCGGAAGGTTCGCGCGGGCTGTTCGTCGGCGGCGGCGGTTCGGTTCGCATCGCGCGCCTGATCGGCGTCTCGCGCATGACCGACCTGATGCTCACCGGCCGGGTGCTGAGCGCGAGCGAAGGGCAGGACATGGGCATCAGCCACTACCTGGTCGAACCGAGCAAGGGACTGGAACTGGCGATGGAGCTGGCCAATCGCATCGCCGGCAATGCGCCGATGACCAATTTCGGGGTGATGCACGTGTTGCCGCGCATCGCCGACCAGTCGATCCAGGACGGCTTGATGACGGAGGCGCTGATGGCGTCGGTCGCGGCCAGCGACCCCGAGACCAGGCTGCGCCTGGCCGCCTTCCTCGACGCCAAGACCAACAAGGTGCGCCAGGCCGTCTGACGCTTGAACCGCCGCGCAGACGGCGATCGAACAAGAAAAGGAGACATCATGGCGCAAGCCGTGCGTTATCGTCCGGTGCATTTCGCTCCGGCCGCCGTGGAAGTGCGCGCAACGCCCCACGCAGTGTATGTCCGCGCCAGCGCGCCGCTGGCGCGCCATGCCACCCGCACCACCGATCTGCTGCTGCAATGGGCGGACCTGGCGCCCGAGCGCAGCTTCATGGCGCGGCGCGAGGGCGGCGCATGGCGCCACCTGAGCTACGCGGCGGCGTTGGCGAGCGCACGGGCACTGGGCCAGGCCCTGCTCGAACGCGGCCTGTCGGCCGAGCGGCCGGTGCTGATCCTGTCCGGGAACGACCTCGAACACGCCCAGCTGGCGCTGGCCTGCCAGTATACCGGCGTCCCGTATTCGCCGCTGTCGCCGGCCTATTCGCTGCAATCACGCGATTACGGCAAGGTGCGCCACGCGGTCGAATTGCTGCGCCCGGGCCTGGTATTCGCCGCCGACGGCGCGGCCTTCGGGCCGGCGCTCGACGCCGCCGTCGGCGCCGACGTCGAGGTGGTGCTGGCCGGCGGCCAGCTGCCGGGCCGCGCCACTACGGCCTTCGCCGAGCTGCGCGCAAGCAGCCCGACCGATGCGATCGATGCCGCCCGCGAGTGCACCGGGCCGGATACGATCGTCAAGTTCCTGTTCACCTCGGGCTCGACGCGCATGCCCAAGGCGGTGATCACGACCCAGCGCATGCTGTGCGCGAACCAGCAGCAACTGCTGCAATGCTGGCCGTTCCTGGCTGACGAGCCGCCGGTGCTGCTCGACTGGCTGCCGTGGAACCATACCTTCGGCGGCAGCAAGGATGTCAACCTGGTGCTGTTCAACGGCGGCACCCTGTACATCGACGACGGCAAGCCGACTCCCCAGGACATCGACACCACCCTGGCCAACCTGCGCGAAGTGGCGCCCACCATCTATTTCAACGTTCCCAAGGGATGGGAAGAAGTGGCGCGCGCGCTCGGTCGCGACGCCGACCTGCGGCGCAACTTCTACAGCCGCCTCAAGCTGCAGTTCTATGCCGGCGCCGCCCTGTCGCAGCCGGTATGGGACCAGCTGCACGCCAGCGCCGAGCAGGAGTGCGACGAGCGGATCGTGATGACCACCGGCCTTGGCATGACCGAGACCGCGCCGTGCGCGATGATCGTCTTGAGCAACGAAGCCCATGCCGGCGAACTGGGCACGCCTTGCCCCGGCATGGAAATCAAGCTGGTGCGCGACGGCGACAAGACCGAGATTCGCTACCGCGGCCCAAACGTCACCGCCGGCTACTGGCGCGCGCCGCAAGAGAGCGCCGAGCTGTTCGACGACGAGGGATTCCTGCGCTCGGGCGATGCGGTGCGCTGGCGCGATAGCACCCGCCCCGAACTGGGCTTCCTGTTCGACGGCCGGGTGGCCGAGGATTTCAAGCTCGGCACCGGGACCTGGGTCAGCGTCGGCATGCTGCGCGAACGGGCAATCCGCGAGGGCGCCCCGTATGTACAGGATGTGGTCGTCACCGGCCACGATCGCGACCAGATCGGCGTCATCATCATCCCGCGCCTGCAGCCTTGCCGCGAGCTGGCCGGCCTGGATGACGCGGCCGCCATCGACGCAGTGCTGGCGGCGCCGGCGGTGCGCGCTACTTTCCAGCGCCTGGTGCAGCGGCTGTACGAGCAGGGCAGCGGCAGCGCCTCGCGCGTGCGCCGCGCGTGCCTGCTGCACGAGCCGCCCATGATCGATCGCGGCGAGATCACCGACAAGGGCTCGATCAACCAGCGCGCGATGCTGACCCACCGCGCCGCACTGGTACAGGCCCTCCACGACGGCAGTGCGCCGTCGTTCATCCAACCTAACGAATCCGGGAGCCCCGCATGAGCTTGTATTCTTCCTACAACGATATCTGGATGCTGGACGGCGTGCGCACCCCGTTCGTCGACTACTGCGCCGGCCTGTCGGCGGTCTCGCCGACCGACCTCGGGATCAAGGTGGCGCGCGAGATCCTGGCGCGCACCGGGGTCGACCCGGCCGCGATCGGGTCTGTCCTGTCGGGCAATATGGCACCCGGCGACTGCTACCAGTACATGATCGCGCGCCATATCGGCCTGTATGCCGGCGTGCCCCAGCACGTCACCGCGCTCAATGTGCAGCGCATCTGCGGCACCGGCTTCGAGCTGTTCCGCCAGGCCGCCGACCAGATCAAGCTGGGCTACACCGACACCGCGCTGGTGGTCGGCGCCGAATCGATGACGCGCAATCCGATCGCCGCCTTCGGCCACCGCACCGGTTTTCGCCTCGGCGCGCCGGTCGAGTTCCAGGACTTCATGTGGGAAGCGCTGGTCGATCCGGCGCCCGGCATCACGATGCCCCAGACCGCCGAGAACCTGGCGCGCCGCTACGGCATCGGCCGCGCCGAGGTCGACGCCTACGCGGCGCGCTCGTTCGAACGCGCCGTGGCGGCCCGCGAGCGCGGTTTCTTCGGCGGTGAGATCGTGCCGCTGACGAGCGAGCAGTTCGCCCTCGAAGGCTACGCCACCCGCGGCCTGCGCCTGACCGGCAAGCAGAAGGAGCTTGCGCTCGACACCCATGTGCGCCTGTCGCCGGTCGAGGTGCTGGCCGGCCTGCGCACCCTGTACCCGGACGGCGTCCAGACCGCCGGCAACAGCGCGGCGCTGGTCGACGGCGCGGGCGCGGCGATCGTCGCCAGCGGCGCGGTGGCGCGCGCCGCGCGCGGGCGTCCATTGGCGCGCCTGCTGGCCTGCGCCGTGGCCGGGGTGGCGCCCGAGATCATGGGCATTGGCCCGGTGCCGGCGATCCGGCTGCTGCTCGAGCGCAGCGGCCTGCAACTGGACCAGGTTGGCGTGCTCGAGATCAACGAGGCGCAGGGCGCCCAGGTGCTGGCGGTGGCGCGCGAGCTCGAACTCGACCAGGAGCGCCTGAACATCAACGGCGGCGCGATCGCGATCGGCCATCCGCTGGCCGCCACCGGCCTGCGCCTGGCCATCACGCTGGCGCGCGCGCTGCGCGAAACCGGCCGCCGCTACGGGGTAGCGGCAGCCTGCATCGGCGGCGGGCAGGGCATCGCCCTGTTGCTGGAAAATCCCGATTCGGACAATTAAGGAGCACCTATGCAAGCAGCAGGACAAGCGGCCCTCGTGACGGGCGGCGCATCGGGCCTCGGCGCCCAGACCGTGCGCGAACTCGCGGCCCAGGGGGCCCGGGTCGCCATCCTCGACCTCAAGCTGGAGGCGGCGCGCGCGCTGGCCGACGAAGTGGGCGGCCTGGCGCTGCACTGCGACATCTGCGACAGTGCCAGCGTCGAACAGGCCTTGCAGGCCGCCGCCGCGGTGCATGGGCCGGCGCGGATCCTGGTCAATTGCGCCGGCATCGGCGGCGCGCGCCGGCTGGTGGGGCGCGACGGCAGCGCCATGCCGCTGGAAGACTTCAGCCGCATCATCCAGGTCAACCTGGTGGGCACCTTCAATGTGATCCGCCTGGCGGCGGCGGCGATGGTGGCGCTGGAACCACTCGAGGACGGCGAGCGTGGCGTGATCCTGATCACCGCGTCGGTGGCGGCCTTCGACGGCCAGGTCGGCCAGGAGGCCTACGCCGCGTCCAAGGGCGGCCTGGCGGCGCTGACCCTGCCGCTGGCACGCGACCTGGCCCAGTTCGGCGTGCGGGTTGTAACGATCGCCCCGGGACTGTTCATGACACCGCTCCTGTACAAACTGCCGGAAGACGTGCAGGCCTCGCTGGCGGCCACGATTCCTTTCCCCAAGCGCCTGGGCAAGGCGGACGAATTCGCGCGCCTGGCGGCCCACGTCGTCTCCAACCTGTCGCTGAACGGCGAAGTGATCCGGCTCGATGGCGCCTTGCGCCTGCCGCCGCGCTGAGGCTGCGGGCTTGTATCTGACCTTAAATAATTATAGAGTATAACTAATGAGCGCGAGCCGGTGCCGTTGCCTGCGCGGGGGAGACCATGAATACATCCAATGAAATCACGCTGCTGATGGTGGGCGACCTGGTGCTCGACGAGCCGGACCCGGACCGCTTCTTCGACGGCGCGCGCGCCGCGCTGTGCGGCGCCGACCTGGTGGTCGGCCATGTCGAGACGCCGTACACGCTGCGCGGCAGCGAGCAGGCCGGCGACGTGCCGGCCGAAGCCGGCGATCCGGCCAAGCTGGCCAGCCTCGCGCGCGCCGGCCTGCATGCCGCCAGCCTGGCCGGCAACCACATCTTCGACCAAGGCGACACCGGCATCGCCGACACCATCGCCGGCCTGCGCGAGCAGGGCATCGCGCCATTCGGCGCCGGTCCCGACCTGGCATCCGCGCGGGAGCCGGCGCTGCTGGAGCGGGCCGGCCTGCGCTTCGGCTTCCTGTCGTACAACTGCGTCGGGCCGCGCCTGTCCTGGGCCGGTCCCGACAAGGGCGGCTGCGCCTATGTGCAGGTGGTCTCGCACTACGAGCCGGAAGGCGCCAACCCGGGTGGCCCGCCGCAGCCCTTCAGCTTCGCGCTGCCAATGACGCTCGATGCCATGCAGGCCGATATCGTGGCGCTGCGCGCGCGCGTCGACGTGCTGGTGGTGGCCCTGCACAAGGGGCTTGTACATACGCCGGCGACGCTGGCGATGTACGAGCGCCCGGTGGCGCGCGCCGCGCTCGAGGCCGGGGCCGACATCGTGGTCGGCCACCATCCGCACATCGCGCGCGGCATCGAATTTTACAAGGGCAAGCCGATCTTCCATGGTCTCGGCAATTTTGTGACCGTCACGCGCGCCCTGAATGTCGAGGGCAACGCCCACCCGGCGCGCCTGGCCTGGGCCGAGCGGCGCCGCAAGCTGTTCGGCTTCACGCCCGATCCGGCCATGCCCTGCTATCCGTTTCATCCGGAATCGCGCAATACCATGATCGCGGACTGCCGCATCGGGCCGGATGGCCGCGTCAGCGCCGGCTTTCGGCCGTGCTGGATCGACGACACCGGTGCGCCGCAGGTGCTGGGGCAGGGCGCGCCCGGCCAAGCCGTGGTCGAGTACCTGGCCGCCATCGGCCGCGCCGCCGGCATGGACACCCGCTTCGAATGGGATGGCGAACGGGTGCTGGTGACGCCGGGCGGCAACGATCCGATGGGAGGCGCACGATGAGCGGCCTTGCCAACCTGCAGGCGGCCTGCGCCCAGCCGCTGGCCGCCGCCATTGCTGCCAGGGCCGCCGGCCAGCGGGTCGTGGCCTACCTGGGCAGCTCGGTGCCGGTCGAACTGATTCGCGCCAGCGGCGCCTTCGCGCTGCAGCTCGCCGGCGACCCGGTCCACGAGACCCCGCTGTCCGACCTTTACCTGGATCCCGAGTACGACGGCGAGATCCGCTCGCTGTTCGACCAGATCGGCGCTGGCGCCTGCAATGTCGCCGACCTGATCGTGATCCCGCGCAGCGCGAACGGCCTGCTGTACCTGTATTACAGCCTGCTCGAATTGCGTCGCCTGGAGCCAGGCCGCGATTTTCCCGAACTGCTGCTGTACGACGTGCTCAACACCCCCAACTGGGCCACGGCGCGCTATGTGTTGGGCCGTACCCGGGCCTTGCATGAACGCCTGGGCGGGACTCCCGACCAGCTGCGCCGCGCGATCGAACAGGCCAACGCGGTGCGCGGCGCGCTGCATGCGCTCGATGCGCGCCGCCGCGCCGGCCGCCTACTCGGCAGCAGCTGGTGGAGCGCCCTGCGCGCGTCGCGCGTGATGGCGCCGGGCGACTGGTTCGACGCCGTCGAGGCGCTGGCCAGCGAGACGGCGCCGGCGCGGCGCCTGATGCTCAAGGGTTTCGGCCAGGATACGCCGGCGCTGTTCCTGCTGGCCGAGTCGCTCGGCGCCAACGTGGTCGCCGACGACTACCCGGGCGGCACGCGCAGCGTGCACACCCTGGTCGACGAAGCGGCCGAGCCGCTGGCCGCGCTGGCCGAGCACTACCAGTTGCGGGTGCCGACCGTGCGCTCGACGCCGCAGGCGCGCGAGGACGCCGCCTGGCTGGCGCTGCTGGACGCCAGCACCAGCCAGGCGGTGCTGTTCTACCAGGAAGAATTCGACGACACCCTGGGCTGGGATTACCCGGCCCAGCAGGCGCTGCTGGCGGCGCGCGGCATCCCGCAAGCGCTGCTCGGGCGCCAGTCCTACCGCAGCCCGGACCAGGTCGCCCAGCGCCGCGTCCTGGGCGACCTGCTTGAAAGGATGAGCGCATGACGGCACCGACTCCAACCCGCCTGGCCTCGACGCTGGCGGCCAATGCCCACCAGAAGGCGGAGTTCCAGGCCTTCCGGCGCCGCGTGCTGGAACAGGGGGAACCGTATGTGATCGCCGACGCGGTCGCACCCCACGAGATCCTGCACGCAATGGACATCCACGTGACGCCGGTGGTCTGGTATTCGGCCATCATCGCCGCCAAGCAGCTGTCGCCCCATTATTTCGCCCAGATGGACGCCTGCGGCTTTCATGACCGGCTGCCGCGCTATACCAGCCTGCCCCTGATGAGCACCCTGGACGGCGATCCCGAGCGCGCTCCCTACGGCGGCCTGCCCAAGCCGATGATGATCCTGTCGCGCTATCGCGACGACTATGGCCAGCGCATCAGCCAATTGTGGGCCCAGGCCTATGGCGGGGTGCCGGTGTTCGGCCTCGACGCCAGTTCGTCGGCCAGCCTGGGGCCGCGCTGGTGGGAGCGCGGTCTGCGCGACTGGGAATCGGTGTACGAAACCCACCGCCTCGACTTCCAGGTCGAGCAGCTCGAAGGCCTGATCCGGACCGCCGAGACCCTGTCAGGGCGCAGCTTCGACCAGCTCGAGTTCCTGCGCCAGATGCACCGCATCAACCGGGCCGGCGAGCTGGTGGCCGAGATCCGCGACCTGATCGCGCGCGCGCGCCCCTTGCCGGTACCGCTCACCGAGCAGCTGGCCAATGTGATGGCGCCGACCTGGAACCGAGGCAGCGCCTGGTCGGTCAGCCACCTCGAGGCCTTCAGGGACGAGATCAAGGCGTTGATCGAGGCCGGCGCCGCTGCCTGCCCGAACGAGAAGCTGCGCCTGCTGTGGGTCGGCAACGGCCTGTGGTTCAACACCGCCTTCTACCGCGCGTTCGAGGAAAAGTACGGCGCCGTGTTCGTCTGGTCGATGTATTCGAACTTCCTGTCGGACGGCTATCGCCGCTATTTCGACGAGGAGCCCGGCCAGGCGCTGCGCGCGCTGGCCTCGCGCCATATCAGCATGAACGAGCAACTGCACGTGCCGCCATGGATGGCCGACTGGATCGTCGAGCAGGCGCGCGCCTACGGCGCCGACGGCGCGGTGATGCTGGTGCCGACCCACGACCGCATGGGTTCCTTCGGCTCGCGCCTGACCAAGGTGGCGCTCGAGCGCGCCGGCATCCCGGTGGTCGAGCTGCACGCGAATATGGTCGATGCGCGCCTGTGGGATGGCCCTGCCATGACGGGCACGGTCGAACGCTTCATCGAAGAGCGCCTGATGGGCTGAGCGCTTGACGCGGCCGGCAACACGCAAGAACAAGATGCATCACACCAAAGGAGACGACATGAACGACGATAACACGCAGCGCAGGCCCCTGGAGGGCGTCACCATCCTGGACCTGACGACCGCCCTGGCCGGACCTTACTCGACCCTGATCCTGGCCGGCCTCGGAGCCCGCGTGATCAAGGTCGAGAACCCGCGCAATCCCGACTCGGCCCGCACCAATTCGCCCTACCTGGGGCGCGAGGGCATCAAGGTGGTGCGCGAACACGACGACGATTACTCGATGGCGATGCTCGAGCGCGGACGCAACAAGGAAGCCATCACGCTCAATATGAAGCATCCCGAAGGGCGCGCTCTGTTCTTCGAGCTGGTGGCCAAGGCCGACGCCGTGGTCGAGAACTTCAGCGGCGGCGTGGCCGACCGGCTGGGCATCGGCCACGCCGCTTGCGCCGCGGTCAACCCGCGCATCGTGTACACCGCCATCAGCGGCTTCGGCGCCAATGTCCAGCCACGCCAGAACAAGGCCATGGATAATATTGTCCAGGCCATGAGCGGCATGATGCTGGCGTCCGGCCGCAGCGGCGAGCCGCCGGTGCGGGTGGCGATCCCGTTCGGCGACCTGAGCGCGCCGCTGTTCGCGGCCATCGGCACCCTGGCCGCGCTGATGCAGGCGCGCGCGACCGGCCGCGGCCAGATGGTCGACGTCTCGCTGCTGGGCGCCCTGAGCGCGCTGGTGGCGGCCGAACCGTTCGAGATCATGGCCCGGCTCGGTCACGACACCCGACCCGGCAACTTCATGCCGCGCCTGGCGCCGTTCGGGGTGTTCCCGACCAGCGACGGCTATATCTCGATCTGCGCGCCCAAACAGGACTTCGTCAAGGGCCTGTTCGGCGCGATGGGGCGTCCGGAGCTGCTCGACGACCCGCGCTTCGCCACCCGCGACGCGCGCGTGGCCAACCATCTCGCCTTGCATGACCTGGTGAGCGCCTTCACGCGAACGCTCGACACCGCCCGGGCGGCCGAACTGCTGACCGACTTCGAGGTGCCCAATGGCCCGGTGCGCGATCCGGCCGAGGCAATGCGCGACCCCAACCTGCTGGCGCGCGGCGAGACCGCCAAGCTGCTGCATCCGGTGTATGGCGCGGTCGAGGACATCGTGGTCGGCGGGCTGCCGATCCGCATGTCGGGCGCGTCGACGGCGCTTGACCGGCCGGCGGTGACCCTCGGCGCCAGTAACCAGGATGTCTACGGCAGCATGCTCGGCCTCGACGCCGAACGCATCGCGGCACTGGCGCGCGACGGCGCCATCTGAGCCACCTGCTTCATACAATTCCAACAAAGGAGACAAGCACCATGATGGCTGATAACACCAATCCCACGCTCGCGGTACAGCGGCGCTGGGTGATCTATTACCTGGCGACGGTGGTTGCGATGATGGCGATGCAGATGTCGAGCCTGGGCTTTTCGCCGCTGCTGCCCGACATCCAGCGCGAGTTCGACATGAGTTTCAGTCAGATCGGCACCTTCACCGGCGTGTATGGCCTGGTGGCCCTGGTGGTGAGCATCCCGGCCGGCATCGCCGCCAAGCAGTACGGCGAGAAGCGGGTGATGTGCGTGGGCCTGGCGATCCTGGCGGTCGGCCTGTTCGGCCTGTCGCTGGCCGAGAACTTCGGCCAGGCCATCACCGCGCGCGCGGTCTGGATCTTCGGTTACCGCCTGGCCTTCGTGTGCGTGATGACCGCGATCGCACTGACCGCGCCGCCGCACCTGAAAGGCATGGCGATGGGCATCCTGGGCGCGATGTCGTCGCTGGCCACCGTGGTCGGCGCGCCGCTGTGCGCCGGCATCGCGGTCAGCCTGGGCTGGCGTCATGCGATCATGGCCTTCGGCGGCGTGGCGCTGCTCGGACTGTTCGTGTTCTACGCGTTCTACCGCCAGCGCCCCGAGGTGATCGTCAAGCCGGGCGCCGGGGACGACAAGCGCGGCGCCTTCTCGGCGTTTCGCCTGCCGATCGTCTGGACCATCCCGCTGCTCGGCCTGACCAATGCCGGCGGTTTCGCCGCGACCTTCTTCCTGCCGTCGGCATTGAAGGCCGAGTTCGCGCTCGACGCCGCCGCCTCGGCGCAGGTGATCAGCATCGCGTATATCTGCGCCATCGTGGTCAACCCGATCGGCGGCTACCTGGCCGACCGCTACAACCGCTGGCTGGTCCTGGCCGGCATGATCGGCCTGATGATTCCGGCCTCGCTAGCCATGATGTCGCACAATCTGCTGGTATTCAAGATCGCGGCCGCGGCCCTGATCTCGCTCGGCCTGGCCTCGACCAACCAGCTGTACCCGACGGTGGCGGAACTGATGCGCGGCCGCGACGTTGGCCCGCTGATGGGCGTGACCGCGCTCGGTGGCGGCATCTTCGGCTACCTGGGCCCGCAGGCGCTGGGCTGGCTGCGCGACTGGTCGGGCGGCTTCGTCGCCGGCTGGTGGGCGCTGACCATCGTGGCCGTGCTCGCGATGTGCCTGGTCCTGATGCTCAAGAGCTATGCCGAACGCAATAACGCTCGCCTCGATGCCGGCCTGGCGGCCGGAGCGGCGCGATGAAGCGCCTGGTCTTGACGCTGTGCGCCGCGCTGGCCTGCGCCGCGCAGGCCGCCGCTCCAGTGACCAGCACCGAGGGCAAGCTCAAGGACGGCACGCCTTACCGCATCGATATGCCCCAGCGCTGGAACGGGGCGGTGCTGATTGGCCTCGACTATGCGAGCGCCGCGCCCGGCCTTGACGCGAAGGCGCTGCAGGCCGAGGGCTACGCCACCGCCGGCACCACCCGCACCGTGACTGGCTGGGCCTTGCACCAGGCCGCCGCCAACGCACTGGAGACGCTCGACCTGTTCGAAGCCAAATACGGCAAGGCCGAGATGCCGATCCAGTTCGGCCTGTCCCAGGGCGGCCATGTCGGCGCGCTGTCGATGCAGGCCTATCCCGAGCGCTGGCGCGGCGCCATGATCCGCTGCGGCGGCCTGTCGGGCGCGGTCGGTCAGTGGCAGGGCAAGCTCGATGGCCTGTTCATCGCCAAGGTGCTGCTGGCGCCGGATTCGGCCCTGCCGGTCACCGGCATCCCCGACGACTGGGAGCGCGGCGCCTGGCCGGCCTGGACCGCGATGTTCGAGGCGGCCCTGAAGACGCCCGAGGGCCGGGCCCGCATCGCCCTGGCGGCACGGGTGGCGCAGCTGCCGGAATGGTCCGACCCGCGCCAGCCGGAGCCGGCGCCTGACGACGCCGAGGCGCGCGCGGTCGGCCTGGCCGAGAGCCTGGTGCGCGGCCTGCTGCGCCAGGGCATGGGCAGCCGCAACCAGCTCGAGCGCCTCAGCGGCGGCAACGTCAGCGCCAATGCCGGCGTCGACTACGGCGCGCTGCTGGCTGCGGTCGACGGCGATGGCCTGGTGCGCGGCCTGTACCGCAAGGCCGGGCTGGCGCTCGACCAGGACCTGGCCGCGCTGGCCAGGGCGCCGCGCCTGGAAGCCGATCCGAAGGCATTGGCCTTTGTCGCCACCAGCGTGTTCGATGGCGACCTGGCGATGCCGGTGCTGACCATGAACGCGCTCGGCGACGCGATCTCGGTGCCGGCCTCGCAACAGGCTTACCAGCAGGCGGTCGCGCGGGCCGGGAAGGGCGCGCTGCTGCGCCAGACCTATACCCATAGCGCCGGCCACTGCGCCTTCACGCCGGCCGAAGCGGTGGCCGGGGTGCATGCGCTGGTCGCGCGCATCCGCAGTGGAAGCTGGCCCGATACCTCGGCGCAGGGCATGTCGAAGCTGGCCGCTGCCGCCAGGCTCGGCGAATCGCGCTTCGTCGACTACACACCGCCGCCGTTGCTGCGGCCGTACGACGCCTGCACCCTGGTTGGCGCCCTCGAACAGGCGGGCGCCAGGCCGTTTGGATTGCCGGGCCAGGCCCTGCCGCGCTGCATCAAGGAACAGCCGGCGCCTGCCCGGTAGCAGTGTTGCGCAGCGGCGGCGGCGGGTGCGCCCGCCCGCATGCCGCGCCTGGCCCGGCTGCGCCCCATCTCCAGGGGCGCGCCGTGGCCGATCCAGTCCTCTCTTTTTTCCCTGAACCTCGTGCGGCGGCTGCCGTGCCGGGCCGCAACGCCACCCTGTGCCCGGCGCTTGTATCCGTGCACTTTTTGTTATAACGTATAACCATTACTCAAAAAAATAAAATATCCTGGAAATCACGCCGCGCTATTTGCAAATCTGATTTTTCGTTATAGGATATAACTAATAAATTTTATAACCATAGATGGAGACAGACATGCAGACTTCCCAATTTCGAGTTCGAGGCGCAGCAGCCGGGCGCGCTGGCGAGATGCCGCAGCGTATGACGACCGTCGCTTTCGCGGTGGTGTGCCTGGTGTCCGGCCTGCCGGCGACGGCGCTGGCCCAGAGCGTGGACCAGGCCCCCGCCGCCGCTCCAGCCGCTGCGCCGCTCGCCGCCCCGGCGGCGGTCCCGCAAAAGGTGCAGGAGGTGGTGGTTACCGGTTCGAGCATCCGCGGAGTGGGGGCGGTCGGCTCGCCTGGCCTGTCGCTGAACCGCGATACCATCGCCGCCAGCGGCGCGACCAACGGCAGCGAGATCGCACGCACGCTGCCGCAGGTGATCAGCCTGGGTGCGGACGAGAGTCGCCTGAGCGGCGCCCAGGATGCGTCGGCGAATACCACCCGCACCTCCGGCATCAACCTGCGCGGCATCGGCAACGAAGCCACCCTGCTGCTGGTCAACGGCCGCCGGGTCGCCTCGAGCGGCGTGGTCAAGGCGCTGTCCGATCCCAACCAGATTCCCGCGGCCGCCATCCAGCGCATGGAGGTGGTGCTCGACGGCGCCTCGGCGATCTACGGTTCGGACGCGGTGGCCGGCGTGGTCAACATCATCACGCGCAGCAACGTCGACGGTGGCGAGACCATGGTGCGCTACGGCCATGCCGACGGCATGAACCAGAAGATCATCAGTCAGACGATCGGTAAGACCTGGGACCAGGGCAGCGCCTTCATCGCCCTCGAGCACAATGATCGCAGCAGCCTGCGCGCCAGCTCGCGGGCGTTCTTGTCGAACGACCTGCGCCCGTACGGCGGCACCGACCAGCGCTCGACCCAGGGCGCGCCGGGCAATGTGCTGGTCGGGACCACCAGCTACGCGATCCCCGCCGGCCAGAATGGCACCGCCCTGACCCCGGCCCAGCTGGTGGCCGGCGCCGGCAACCGCTACGACGCCGGCACCGTCGGCGACTACCTGCCGTCGCAGAAGCGCGACAGCGTGTATGGCAACATCTATCATCGCCTCAACGACAAGCTCGAGGTGTTCTACGAAGGCCTGTATTCGAAGCGCGACTATAAGCAGGAAGTCGCGCCGCTCGGCGCCAACATCACCGTCCCCAGCACCAGCCCGTATTTCGTGCGCCCGGCCGGCGCCGCGCCGGCGACCAGCCAGAGCGTGGCCTACCGCTTCGTGTACGACGATGTCGATCGCGACCTCGGCGGCGATGAAAAGAACAGCCTGAACACGATCGGCCTGACCTATGAGCTCGACAACGGCTGGGAACTCAATAGTTCGCTGAACTACGGCCGTACCGAGGGTTTCGTGCACCGCGTTGGCCTGATCAATACCAGCGCGCTGGCGGTGGCGGTGGCCAACGGCGGCCTGAATCCGTTCAGCGCGGTCGCCGGCAGCAATCCGGCCTTCCCGGGGGTGGTGGCGTTCCGCGAGCAGAACGCGGTCCATACCGACGCTTCGTTCGCGGTCAAGCTCGACGGACCGCTGTTCAAAATCGGCGGCGGCGACGTCCGGATCGCGCTCGGCAGCGAGGCGCGCCACGTCGAGTTCGAACAGGGCCTGCTGCAGAACGTCACCACCCGCACGCCGACCCCTGCCACCTCGGCCCTGGAGAACAGCCGCCAGGTCAAGTCGGTGTATTCGGAGCTGTTCGTGCCCCTGATCGGCAACCGCAACGCGACCGCGTACGCCAAACGCCTCGAGCTGTCGCTGGCGGCGCGCTACGAACGCTATTCGGACTTCGGCAGCACCACCAACCCGAAGGTGGGCGTGCGCTGGGGGATCAACGACAAGGTCAGCCTGAATTCGACCTATGGTACCTCGTTCCGGGCGCCGTCGCTGGTCGACAACCTCGGCTCGCTCGACAGCCTGTCGCTGACCAATGTCTTCGTCCAGAACTTCACCGACCCGACCGCGCCGGGCGGCGTGCGGCGCGGCATCCTGGTCAATGGCGGCAACCCCGACCTCAAGCCCGAAGAAGCCACCACCTGGTCGTTCGGCGCCGACTTCAAGCCGCTGCGCGGCTGGAATATCTCGGCCAGCTACTACAAGATCGACTACACCGACCGTATCGACGTGGTGCCGGGCAGTGTGCTGGCGGATGAAGCCCTGTTCTTGAGCTATATCACGCGCAACCCGTCGGCCGAGGCGGTCAACGCCCTGTACGCCAGCCCCAACCTGCAAAGCCCGCCGGAGGCGCCGTCGACCATCGGCGTGATCGTCGACGGCCGCCGCAGCAACCTCGGTTCGCTCAAGCAGCATGGCGTCGACCTCGACACCCGCTACACCTTCGACAATGACTACGGCAACTGGCTTGTCGGCTTCAACGTCGCCAAGATCCTCAAGCTGGAACGCTCGGGCGCGCCAGGGCTGCCATTCAGCGACGCCCTCGACACGCTCGGCAATCCGATCAGCCTGCGCATGCGCGCCAACGCCGGCTGGAAGTCGGGCCGCTGGAGCATCAATGTGTTCGCCAACTACACCGGCGACTACGAGAACACGGCGCTGGTGCCGCGCGTGAAGGTGGCCAGCCAGACCACCACCGACCTGTCGGTCTCGTATGCCATCGAAGAGAGCGCGCGCTACCTGGGCGGCGTGGTGCTGAACGTGAACGCGCTGAACGTGTTCGACCGCGATCCGCCGGTCGTGATCAATGGCCAGAGTTCGTGGGATTCGCAGGTCGCCTCCGCGATCGGACGTTTCGTGTCGTTCTCCCTGACCAAGAAGTGGTAAGCGCCGCTTGAGGCGGATCCGGGCGGCGGCGCATGCCGCCCCCGGATTTTTCATTGTCACGCAAGGAAAGCCATGCACCAGCCGATCCGATTCTTCCTGGCCGCGGCGACGGTCGCGGCCATCTGCCTGCCGGCGCAGGGCGCCGCCGATGGCGCCGCGCGGGCACCCTCGGCCGCCTTCGGCCAGCCGCTGCCGGCGCCGGTCAGCGATAGCGTCCTGACCTCGGTCTACATCCCGCTGCCGGACGGTACCCGGCTGGCGGCCGACATCTACCGTCCCGCCAGCAAGGGCGTCGCCTTGCCCGGGCGCTTCCCGGCGATCCTGCACGCGACCTCGGCGCGCCAGCGCGTCGGCGCCAGCGTCGACCGCTCCGGCGCGGGCGACTTCAGCAAGGGGATGATCAATCTGGCCGGCCATGGCTACGTCCATGTGCAGTTCGAGCGGCGCGGCATGGCCGCCTCGTTCGGCGTGCGGCGCGGCTACCACGACCGCAGCGAAGCGCAGGATTCGCAGGACGTGATCGAGTGGGTCGCGGCCCAGGACTGGTCCGATGGCAAGGTCGGCGCCTACGGTTGTTCGAACACCGGCGACGCCGCCATGCACTTTCTGACCTTGCCCTCGCCGCGCCTGAAGGCGGTGTTCGCAGGGTGCTTCAACTGGGACAAGTACAGCGGCGGCAGGCGTGGCGGCGTGCTGGCCAACTGGGGCACCGGGCCCCAGGGCAGCTTCGAGCTGGACATGAAGTCGACGCCGGTCGACGGCGACGCCGACAAGACCCTGCTGCGCCAGGCCGCGCTCGGCCACCAGACCAATACCAATCTGTACGCGCTGTGGAGCGGCATGCCGTTTCGCGACTCGGTATCGGCCCTGACCGGCACCCGGTTCTGGGAAGAAGGCAGCATCGGCACCTACGCGCAGCAGGTGCGCGCCTCGAAGGTGCCGGTGTACGTGCAGGCCGGATGGAACGACGATTTCCGGGCCCAGGCCTTCATCGTGCTGGAAAACCTGCCGCAACCGGCCAAGCTGATCATCGGCCCCTGGAACCACTGCGAGAGCGGCGAGTTCCCGATGGCGGCGGAAGCCAAGCGCTTCTTCGACTTCTGGGTCAAGGGCATCGACAACGGCATCATGGACGAGCCGCGCATCCACTTCACTACCGCCAATGCGGCGGCCGGCAAGGCCTGGCGCAGCGCCGACCGCCTGCCCTTGCGCCCGGCGGCGATGACGCCGTTCTACCTGGGCGCGCGCGTCGCGCCCGAAGCGAACGACCATCTGCTCGACCCGCGCCAGCCGGCGCGCAAGGGCGAGACCAGCTTCCGGGTCGATTACGCTGCGGTATGCGCGCGCGGCACCGGCCTGGGCGCCACCTGTCCCCAGGACGACAAGGGCATCACCTTCACCGGCGCGGCGCTGGAGCGGGACACCGAAGTGACGGGATTCCCGGTGGCCGACCTGTGGGTGTCGTCGAGCGCCAGTGACGGCCCGCTGTTCGCCTACCTGGAAGACATCGCGCCCGACGGCGCGATCGCCATGGTCAGCGAGGGACGCCTGAAGGCCTCGCTGCGGACCCTGAATCCAGCTCCCTACAAGCTGCCCGAGGGGATGCTGTGGCACGGCTTCCACGAGGCCGACGCCAGGCCGCTCACGCCCGGCATGCCGGTGCGGATGGCGTTCGAGCTGATGCCGGTTTCGCATGTGTTCAGGGCCGGGCACCGCTACCGCCTGACCCTGACCGGGGCCGACCCGCGCGAGAAGGAACGGGTGCGGCTGGATCCGGCGCCGGTTTGGACCCTGCATTCGGCGCCGGGCCAGGCTTCGCACCTGCTGCTGCCGGTGGTGCGGCAGCCATGAGCGGGCGCCGGCCCGGCGCTACGTGGCCTCACCGTGCGCCTGCTGGCTGGCGCGGTAGTCCTTCGGCGTGAGGCCGTAGCGCTTCTTGAACAGGCGGCTGAAATAGGCCGGGTCCTGGAACCCGAGTTCGTAGGCGATGGTGGCGATCGAGGAGGGCAGGTAGGTCAGCTGGCGGCAGGCCTCGAGCAGCAGCCGGTCCTGGGCGATCTCGAAGGTGCTGCGGCCGGCGATGCGCAGGCACAGGCGGTTCAGGCGGGTCGGACCGACGCGCAGCTGTTCGGCATAAAGACCGACCTGCCATTGTTCCTTGTAGTGCTGTTCGACCAGGGCGCGAAAGCGCGAGTAGAGCCCGAAGTCGCCCTGGCCGCTGCTGTCGGCCAGGCGGTGCTCGGACTGGGCGCGCACCAGCAACAGCAGCGCGGCGCGCGCCAGCCAGTCCATGATCAGGGCATGGCCCGGTTGCGGCCAGGCGGCTTCGGCCAGCAACTGCTCGAGCAGCGCCTCCAGCCGCGCGCGGGTCGGGCCGCCCGGCGTCATCGCGATCGCGTGCGCGTCGACGAACAGCGGCGCGAACAGGTTGCCGTGCTCGTGCCCGGCGGCAAACAGCATGTGCTGGTCCATCGTCAGCACATAGCCCCTGGCTTCGGCCGAGAAATCGAAGCCGTGGGCCAGCGATGGATGGATGGTGATGGCCACCGGTCCGGCGCAGTCGATCAGGCTGTCGCCGATGGCGGCGCGCACCTCGCCGCCAAACAAGAAAAGTACCTGGAACAGGCCGCGGTGAATATGGGTGTCGATATGCCAGTCGTGCAGGCGGCTGCGCGTCTCGATCAGTTCGATATGCACCTGTTCGGCGCTGTCGCCTTGCGCCTGCTCGCCGTACAGGGCGAACTGCGGGATGTCACGCGACGGGCGGGATAGCTGGATGGGCATGGCAGGTGTGGTAAGGGCTTGATCGACAGGATGTTGCGGCTGTCAAAATAGTACAAGTCATTTTCAGTTTCATCCATTCTTTTCGCGGCCCCGGGGAACTAGCATGGATGGATACCAACAAACAACGGAGACAACCATGCGCACCCAGGTCGCCATCATCGGCGCCGGCCCGGCCGGACTGCTGCTTTCCCACCTGCTGCACCTGCAGGGCATCGAATCGGTGGTGCTCGAATCGCGCACCCGGGCCGAGATCGAATCGACGATCCGCGCCGGCGTGCTTGAGCAGGGCACGATGGACCTGCTCACCGAGAGCGGCGTCGGCGCGCGCATGCGGGCCGAAGGCGCGCTGCACCATGGCTTCGAACTGGCCTTCGACGGCCGCCGCCACCGCATCGACCTGACCGAACTGACCGGCAAGGCGATCACCGTCTATGCCCAGCACGAAGTGATCCGCGACCTGGCGGCGGCGCGTGAAGCGGCTGGCGGCCAGATGCTGTTTGGCGTCTCCGATGTCGCGCTGCACGGTGTCGACAGCGACACGCCGGCGGTCACGTTCAGGCATCAAGGCGCCCAGTTGCGCATCGATGCCGATTTCATCGCCGGCTGCGACGGCTTCCATGGCATCGCGCGGCCATCCATGCCACAGCACGGGCGCCAGGATTACCAGCGCACTTATCCGTTCGGCTGGTTCGGCATCCTGGTCGAGGCGCCGCCGTCGGCGCCCGAACTGATCTACGCGCGCCATGAGCGCGGCTTCGCCCTGGTCAGCACCCGCTCGCCGAGCGTGCAGCGCATGTACTTCCAGTGCGATCCCAAGGACGAAGTGGACAACTGGTCGGACGACCGGATCTGGTCCGAGCTGCATGCGCGCCTGGAGAACCGCGACGGCTGGCGCGTCACGGACGGCAAGATCTTCCAGAAGAATATCGTCGGCATGCGCAGTTTTGTTTCGACGCCGATGCAGTCGGACCGGCTGTTCCTGGCCGGCGACGCCGCCCACATCGTGCCGCCCACCGGCGCCAAGGGCATGAACCTGGCCGTGTCCGACGTCAAGCTGCTGGCGCGCGGCATCGAGCAGTTCTACGGGCAAGGACGCGACGAGCGCCTGCAGTGCTATACCGACGACGCGCTCAAGCGCGTCTGGCGCGCCGAGTATTTCTCGTGGTGGATGACTAGCATGCTGCATACCTTCGCCGACGCCTCGCCATTCCAGCGCGAGGTGCAGCGCGCCGAACTGGAGAACCTGGTGAGCTCGCGCGCGATGGCGACCGCGCTGGCAGAGAACTACGTGGGCGCCTTCTAGGCGCCGTCTCAGGGGCGGTGCAGCTCGCGCACGATGCGGTAATCCTGGTCCGACACCGGCACCAGGCGCGCGACCTTGAGCTTGTCGAGCAGGTCGGCGCTTTGCGGCCCGCTGCGGTTGAAGAAGGCAGCGCGTATCTTCTCCTTGATGTCTTCGCACAGCTGGCCGCGAAACACGAACGGGTCGGTCGGAATCGGGGCAGAGCGCCACACAACCCGGATCTGCCGCTCGCGGGCCGGGTCCGACGCGGTCTCGGCGGCCAGGTTCTGGCTGCCGACGAAGGCGGCGTCGATCTGGCCCTCCAGCACCCGCTGCACCGACTGGGTGTGGCTGCCGGTGTAGCCGACCTGGGAAAAATAGGATTCGAGCGGCGTGCCGACCTGGCGCGCGAAGACGTGGCGCGGGACCAGGGCGCCCGAGGTGCTTTCGGGGTCGACCAGGGCCAGGCGTTTGCCGCGCAGGGCCTGGATGTCGGCGATCGCGCTGCCGGCGCGCACGATCAACAGCGAATGGTAGAACGCGCCTTCCGGCTGGAACCTGGACGCCTTGTTCGCGTAATTGGCGAACGCCGTCAGTTGCGGATCGGCGCGCCGGGCCGAGACGTAGGAGGCCGAGCCGATGCGCGCCAGGTGGACCGCGCCGGACAGCAGCGCTTCGATTACCGCGCCATACGAGGGCGCCGCATACACCTCCAACGGGATCCCGAGTGCGGTGCGCAGCTGGTCGAGCAGCGGCTGCAGCTCGGCAAGCTCCTTCCTGACGTCGCCGCGCGGGATGATGGAAAAGCGCAGCCGGTCCGGCCGTTCGCAGGCGGCGGCGCGCGCCCGGGGACTGCTGGCGCCGATCGCCGCCAGCAGCGGCAGGCGCATGATGGTCCGGCGGCGTGGATCGAGGTTCATGTGGCCTGCAAGGTATGGGATTTCTTGTGGAGGAGGGGCGCAATCTGGCTTGCCGCACCGGGGCGCTGCAGGTAGAAGCCCTGCACCTGGTCGCAGCCGGCGGCCTTCAGGTGCACCAGCTGGTCCTTGGTCTCGACCCCTTCGGCCACCACGCTCAATCCCAGGTTGTGCGCCAGCGTGATCGTCGAGGCGACGATCACCGCGTCGTTGGTGTCGTTGCGGATGTCGCGGATGAACGAGCGGTCGATCTTGACGGCGTAGATCGGGAATTGCTTGAGGCAGCTCAGGCCCGAGAAGCCAGTGCCAAAGTCGTCGAGCGCCATCCGGATGCCGGCCGCGGCGAGGGCGTCCAGGTTGCGCTGGGCGACGTCGGTATCCTCGATCAGGCTGCTCTCGGTGATCTCGATCTCGACCAGGTCCGGGGCCAGGTCATGGCGCGCCAGCGCGCCGAGGAAGTCATCGATCAGGCGCTCGTCGCGCAGCTGGCGCGCCGATACATTGATCGCCACCGGCACCAGCGGCACGCCGTCGGCCCGCCAATCGGCCAGCTGGCGGCACACGGCGTCGATGATCCAGCGTCCCAGCGGCACGATGAAATCCTGCTCCTCGGCCAGCGGGATGAAGTCGCCCGGGAAGATCAGGCCGTGGTCCGGGTGTTCCCAGCGCACCAGGGCTTCCAGGCCGACGATCTGCAGCGTGTCCAGGGTCAGCTTGGGCTGGAAGTGCAGGCAGAATTCATCGTCGTGGATCGCCGCGCGAAAGCGCGCGGCAAGCTCCGAGTGCAAGGCGCTGGAGGCGTTGAGCGAAGCGTCGTAGTAGCTGAAGAAGCCGCGCCCACGCGCCTTGACGCTGTACATCGCCTGGTCGGCGTGCAGCAGCAGGGCGTCGAGCTGCTGGCCGTCGCGCGGATAGAGCGCGATGCCGACGCTGGGGCTGGTCTCGACGTCGTGCCCGTCGAGGTCGGGGTAGACCGCCGACAGGCCTTGGACCAGCTTGCCGGCCAGCTGGGCCACGAATTCCTCGGACGGCACTTCGGACAGCAGCACCACGAACTCGTCGCCGCCGAGGCGGGCCACCAGGTCGTATTCCCGCACCGCGCCGCGCAGGCGCACGGCCACCGCTTTCAGGAGCTGGTCGCCGACGCCGTGGCCCAGCGTGTCGTTGATGACCTTGAAGCGATCGAGGTCGAAGAACAGCAGCGCATACAGGTTGCGGCTGCGCCTGGCCCGCGCCAGTTCGGTAGTCGCCATTTCCTGGAACATGCGGCGGTTGGCCAGGCCGGTCAGGTGGTCTTGCGAGGCCAGGGCCAGGGCGCGGCTTTTCTCCTGTTCGAGCTGGGCGATCAGGCGCTGCTTTTCCTGTTCCGAGAGGGCCACCGCGCGGTGCAGCTTCTGCTGCTTCCAGAGACCAGCTGCGATGCCGATGGTGATGATCAGGACCAGCAGCGAATAGCCGCCGGCGCGCACGAAGTAGGCCTGGTGCTGGGTGTCGAGCCGGCCCAGCACGATCGTCGGGTCCTGGATCACCGCAATCCGGATCGGGATGTCGGCCAGGATCTCGCGCGCCACGATCGCGTCCAGCGCGGGCGCTGGCGCGCCCGCTGGCCCGGCGGCGGGCAGCAGGATCCCGCCCTGCATGGTCGCCAGCGGCGCCCCGTCCTGGTGGACGATCTCGATCCGTCCATCCGGCCCCAGGTCGACATTGCGGTAGCTGGCCAGAAAATAGCCGAGGTCGACCATCGCGCCGTAATAGCCGCCGGCGGCGGCGCTGCCCTGGCTCACCAGGAGCGGCAAGCGCCAGGGGTGTTTCCCGTTCGCCGCCGGATGCCCGATCGACAGCGCAGGCGCGTCCGGCCGGCTGCGGGCAGCGGCGACCAGCGCTTGCAGCTCGGGTTCGCGCTCGTGGTTGGCGGACGAATACAGCAGGGCGCCGTCGGCGCCGAACACTGCGGCGCGCACATAGGCCGAATCGCCGACCAGTTGCGGATTGAGGTGGTAGGCGGTGGCGGGCGCGCCCGTGCCGTCGCTGGCGGCGATGCGCGCATACAGATTGGCGCGGCCCAGCACCTCGGCCAGGTTGGTGGCGACGATCAGGACGATGTTCTCGCTGCTGGTGATGGCCGCCTGGCGCGCCACGGTTTTCTCCTGCTCGGCGCGGTCGACGTAGAACAGCCAGATCGAGATCACGATCGTGCAGCCAAGGACGCAGGCCATGGGCAGCAGGGCGTTGGGGCTGACCAGTGACAGGACGCGGCGGCGCAGGCTGGCGAGCGGAATGGGGATGGAGGCAGGCACCGGGCTGTCGTATTACAGAACCAAAATACGCCATCCTAGCGATATCGCATGACAGCGTCGTGACATGGGGTGCTATTACGCGTCGTGGACGATCCGGCGGCTCTGCTATGCTCGCCGTTCGCACTGACTGGAGGACCGCATCGATGACGCTCGACTCTTGCGCAAGGCCGCGCAACTTCAATGTGATCCGGTTCGCCAGCGCCATCGCGCTGGCCGTCGCAACGCTCGGCGCCGCCGCCGTCCAGGCACAGGACCGTAGCCCGCAAGCGGCCGCGCCGCTGCAGTGGCAGCAGCAGGACACCGCCTCCAGGCCCACCGCGCGCCACGAGAACGGCTTCGTGTCGGTGGCCGGACGCCTGATCCTGGTCGGTCGACGCGGCGACCGGCCGCTCGATATTCACGATCCTAAGACAGGCCTCTGGACCCAGGGCGAACCGCCGCCGTTCGAGATCCACCACCTGCAGGGCGTTGACTACCAGGGCAAGCTGTACCTACTCGGCGCGCTGACCGGCAAGTTCCCGCCGCAGCGCCGCCGCGGCGCAGCTGGCGTGGCCGTGCACGAGGGGATCAACTACCTGGTCGGCGGCAACCGGCGCGGCCACATGAGTGGCTACGTCAACTGGCTCGACGCCTTCGACCCGGCCAGCGGACGCTGGACCGCGTTGCCCGATGCGCCGCACGCACGCGACCACTTCCACGCCGCCGTCATTGACGGCAAGCTGGTGGTGATCGGCGGCGAGAGCATGGCGCAGGAGCCTGCGCAGCGCGAGGTCGAGGCCTGGGATCCGGCCACGGCGCGCTGGCAGGCCTTGCCGCCGTTGCCGGTGGGCCGCCACGGCACCCAGGCCGCCACGCTCGGCGACCAGGTGTATATCGCGGCTGGCAGCGGCAAGCGCGGTGGGGGGCTGAGCTGGATGACCTCTGGCGCATCCAGCCCGGCGCGGGCGCCAGTCGCGGCCTCGCGCGTGACCTGCCTACGATGCGTTCGCGCTGATTCCCGAAGCGCCGGGCTCTGGCTGGATCGACGCCACCCTGCCCAAGTCGCGTTATGTGCCGGAGAAGCCGGGGGCGTTGAGGTGGGTTGAACGCGCCCAATCACCGTTCCGGTTGAAGGACGAACTCCGTAATCTCGGCCGGCACCCCCAAGCGGATCGGAAACCCGTTCCACAACCCGGTGCCATTACTGACATAGAGCTGCATGCCCCCAACCCGGTAAGCGCCCGACACATACCCGCCGTTGGCCCGCTTCACGACCTGATCGATACCGCGGATCATGCCGCCATGAGTATGGCCGGACAACTGGACGTCGATCCCCGCTTCAGCATTGTCCGCCACGCCGATCGGCTGGTGACTCAGCAAGACCACGGGCGCGCCCGGCGCCGCGCCAAGCACGGCGCGCGCCGTATCCGGCCCTTCCATGTCGAACCGCGGCGCCACCCGGTCGGTCAAGCCGGCTACCGTGAGCCGTGCGTCTTCATGCTCGATCATGGCATGGCGGTTGACCAGCACCCGCATCCCAAGTCCTTCGAACACGCGCGTCCAGCGCTCGGCGCCGAAATAATATTCGTGGTTGCCGAGGCTGGCGATGACCCCATGGCGCGCCGCCAGGTCGGCCAGCGGCTTGACGTCGCGCGCGCGTGCCTGGGGCGAACCGTCGATCAGGTCGCCGGTGATCACCACCAGGTCGGGCCGCAGGGCATTGCTGCGCTCGACCACCTCGCGCACCCAGCCCTCGTGCATCAGGCGGCTGATGTGCAGGTCGGTCAGCTGCACCATGCGAAAACCTTCCAGGGCCGGCGGCAGGTCGCGGATCGCAAGCTCGACCCGGCGCACCTCGGGCACCTGGATCGCCTGGCCCACGCCGACGGCGGACAGCAAGGCAGCGAGCACGATCGTCGCATAGCGCAAGCGCAGCGTCAGGCGCGCTTCGAACCGGCGTCCACGGCGCAGCGCCCAGGCGACCAGCAGGACCAGGTCGGCAGCCAGTTGCAGCAAGAGCACCAGCAGGAAGCTGCAGAACAGCCAACCGAGCAGGATGATGAAAATGCGCGGGATCTCGGGCGAATACATCGTGCCGAATACCCAGCGCTGGATCACATGGTGCTGGCACACCAGCAGCAGGGCCAGTGCCAGGACGATGCGGGTGGCGCGTTGCAGGGGCAGGGGAACGATCAGGCGCAGTACGAGATAGATGTAGGCGAGGTAAACATACGGGAAAAACACAGCGGCAGCACTCTTGTCTTTGGTTAAGTTGCTGCGATGGTAACGCAATCCACCCCTGCGCCACGCCCCGAACGGGTTTATTCGAGTTTAGTAAACGACGCTAAACTTCGCCTTATTTACAGAAGACTGTTGAGTGGGTGTTCATTCCTTTGTATAAATTCGCTTTGTTGGAATGCGAAGTTCTCCGCCATGCAAGCGGCATCGATGTCGTTTAGTAAATCCCTGTGAACGCTATCATTCTTGGCGTTTCAGTAGTCCCGGGGAGGAGTACAGAATTGCCGGTCCGCGGAACCTGAACCGTTCCGCCGCTGGACTTCGCATCAGCTTCAAGGTGGATCGCCATGACCGGCCGAGGCATCGGACGGTAAGGCATCCAGGCCCACTTCGCGTCGCGCTGCGGGCATTGGCGCCCACGGGCGTTCGAGACCTGCAGCCGCCATAAAAGAAAGCCCGCTACAGGGCACGATCAGGAGACAGATGATGACTTCAACAACCCAAGCCGCTTCACGCCAGCTGCGCTGCCGCGTCACGCCCATCGCCATGGCGGTCGGCGTCGCACTGATGTCGCTTTCCAGCGCCCATGCGCAAACCACATCGCCGGCGGCGCCATCGGCCGACCAGCCGGTGCAGCCGGCGGTGCAGTCGCCGGCCGATTCGGCGCTCCCGACCCCGGCCGCGCAGAACGCCGCCAGTCCGGCTTCGACGGTGCTGGTGACCGGCTACCGCTACTCGATCGAGAAAAGCCTCGACCAGAAACGCGAAGCCAATTCGATCGTCGAGGTTGTCACGGCAGAAGACGTCGGCAAATTCCCCGACAAGAACGTGGCCGACGCGCTGCAGCGCGTGCCGGGCGTGGTCGTCACCCGCAGCGGCGGCGAAGGCAAGAACGTCAGCGTGCGCGGCCTGTCGTCCGACCTGACCCTGACCCAGTTGAACGGCAACTACGTCGCCACCGCCGAATCGAACGGCGACCCGACCCGCTCGTTCAACTACATGCTGATGCCGTCGAATATGCTGGCCAGCGCCGAGTTGTACAAGACGTCCGAGGCGCGCTTCGACGAGGGCGGCATCGGCGGCACCGTGATCCTGCGCACCCGGCGTCCATTGGATGTGAAATCCGGCTCCGGCTTCTTCAACGCCGAAGGCACCTGGGCCGACACCACCAAGAAGACCGATCCGCAGTTCTCGGGCCAGTACGCCTGGCACGACGAGAGTAAGCGCTTCGGCGTCCTGGTCGGCTACACCCAGCAGAAGCGCACCACGCGCACCATGGGCGCCAGCACTGAGAACTGGCAATGGTATGCCGACGATTACCGCGGCCAGCCGCCGGTCGACGTCAACGGCCAGCCGTCCGGCCTGAATTCGTTCTGGTGGGGCCAGTCGGGCTTCTACGACCAGTCGGGCAAGTACTACTCCAAATTCGCGATGCCGACCTCGGTCAACCTGGATGTGCGCGAAACCGAGCGCGAACGCAAGGGCGGCCAGGTGACCCTGCAATTCAAGCCGCTGCGCAACCTGAACCTGACGGCCAACTACTTCCGCTTCGACCTGCAGCAGGATTCGCAGCTGAACCAGTTGAAGGTCCCTGAATGGAATATCGCACGCTACGACGGCGACGGCAACTGGCCGGGTGGACGCCTGCTCGACGGTCTCACCTTCGACCCGAGCGGCACCATCGTCACCGGCGCGCAGTACAGCATGCACCCCGGTAAAGCCTATTACTGCAACAGCGCGCAGGCCGGCGCGGGTGGCTTGACCAATACCGGCGGCTTCGGTCCCGACGACTGCACCATCCCGACCCCGCAGATCACCGGCAACTACAGCCGCGAGAAGGCGCTGTCGCAGACCGCCGATTTCGAAGTCGAGTGGAAGGGCGATTCAGTCGACGCCACTTTCAAGGCCGGCCGCACCTGGGCCAAGGGCGGCCCCGAGATGCAGTTCGGGATGCCGATCAAGCCGCGCCGCCAGAATGCGGACGGCAGCTGGGCGCTGGGTAATACCGCGACCTCGTGGAGCACCGACGGCACGCCGACCATGACCTTCGCGCCGGAACTGATGCAGAACCTGCGTAACGGCATTGGCGAGATCGACCTCGGCTCGACCTCGTCGTCCTGGACCCGCAATACCACCGAGCAGAATTACGCCCAGACCGACCTGACCTGGCATGCCGACAGCAATTGGCTCGACTCGGTGCAGTTCGGCGCCAAGTACCGCGATGGCGGCACCAGCCGCAGCACCGGCAACAACTACTGGGTATGCCAGGGCAGGGATCCATCCAACTACGACAACCGCTACCAGAACGGTTGCGATACGACCGCCAACCAGTTCCGTCCCGAGTTCCTGTACAACGAATCGCTCGGCAACCTGACTAACGGCCTGCAGGCCAGCGCCTTCCCGGGCATTAACTACCCGGCCTATATCGCCCACCTGAACCAGACCTACGGCGCGATGCAGACCCGTAACGAGGATAACTTCGTCTACAACGTCGACGAGAAGATCACCTCGATGTACCTGCAGGCCAATATCAAGACCGACCGCCTGCGCGGCAACTTCGGTGTGCGCGTGATCCGCACCAGGCAGCATGCCGACTCCACCGACCGGGTCGACTACTACAACGACTACTTCTTCGACGGTCCCGACGGCTCGCCGGCGCCGTGCCTGCCGGGCGGCCTGCCAGCGGCCGGCGCGCCTGCGGGTTCGGGCTGCACCAGCGGCTTCACCGTGGTCCCGGACAGCCAGACCAATCCGGCCACCGGCCACGTCTCGACCTTCGTGGTCAGTGCGCTCGATCGCAAGTACACCGACGTGCTGCCGAGCCTTAACCTGGCCTTCGACCTGACCGATACCCTGCTGCTGCGCGGCGCGGCCTCGAAAGTGGTGGCGCGTCCCGGCTACAACGACATCGCCTTCCCGGGCGCCCTGAACTACTACAGCCAGGAATTCGTCGACGACCGCCGCCTGATCGGCGGCGCCGACCGCCAGGGCTGGTATGGTTCGGGCAGCAACAAGGAACTCGAGCCGTACATGGCGACCCAGTATGACGTCGGCCTGGAGTGGTACTTCCACCGCGGCTCGGTGCTCGGCCTGGGCGTGTTCCGCAAGAACGTCGAGAACTTCGCGGTGCCGGTGGTGCGCGACGTGACCCTGAATATCGGTGGCGAAAACCTGTCCGTGCAAAACTACGCCACCAGCGCCGGCGGCCGCGACGCGGTCTCGAAGGGTATCGAGCTGTATGGCCAGCATACCTTCGACAATGGCTTCGGCATCCAGGCCAACTACACGTACAACAAGACCAACCAGGCCGCCATCACGCTGGGCGACGGCACCGAGATCGGCACCTCGCCGCTGGTCGGCAGCGCCAGGAACCAGGCCAACCTGACGGTGTTCTACTCGAACGAGAAGCTGATGCTGCGCGCCTCGTACAACCGTCGCGGCGAAGTGGTCAACGGCCTGATGAACGGCTTGAACGTGTATGAGGAGCCGTACAGCCAGATCGACCTGAACGCCGCCTACAACTTCACCCCGCAACTGAGCCTGACCGCGTCGGTCCTGAACCTGACCGAGGAAGAATCGCGCTCCCACCTGGGCAACGACACCAAGCAGCGCTTCTACTCCAACAACTACGCGGGCCGTGTCGCGTACATGGGCCTGAACTACAAGTTCTGAGCCTGACCCGACCTCCCCGCGCCGCCAGGCCGGGGAGGCTTTTTCATTGGATGGACAAGCCATGAACAAGCACGAACACGCCCGCAGGCGCGGGCGCGGGCGCGGGGCTGGGCTGGGGCGATGGTGCGCGCGTCTGCTGCCCGGGCTGTTGCTGGTCCTTGCGGCCGGCATCGGGGTGACAAGGGCGGCCGAGCCAGCGCCGGGCGGACGGCTCGCGATCGACCAGGCGTGGACCTTCCGCCTCTTGCCCGGTCACGGCCTGGCCGAGGCGCATCCTGAAGCGCTGCCATCGCGCGCCGCCACCGTGCCAGGCACGGTGCACACCGACCTGCTGGCCCACGGCGTCATTCCCGATCCCTATCTCGGCGCGCCGGAGGCCAGCCTGCAGTGGATCGGCCTGGCCGACTGGGAATACCGCACCAGCTTCGACGTCCCGCGCGCCACCTTGAACAAGGCACGCAGCGACCTGGTGTTCGAGGGCCTCGACACCTTCGCCGAAGTCTGGCTTAACGGCGTCAAGCTGTTTGAGGCCGACAACGCCTTCCGCACCTGGCGCGTGCCGGTCCAGGGCCAGCTGCGCTCGGAGGGCAACATCCTGCGCATCGTGCTGCATTCGCCGATCGCCAGGATGCTGCCGACGGTCGCGGCGATGCAGCACAAGATCGCCGGTAACTATCCGTCTCCTTATGGCGACGAGCCGCAGGACGCCATGACCGGCAACTTCGTGCGTAAACCCAGTTATCACTACGGCTGGGATTGGGGGCCGCGCTACGTCACGGCCGGCATCACGAAGCCGGTGCTGCTGCAAAGCTGGGATGCGGTGCGCATCGACGACCTGCAACTGCGCCAGGACCGGGTGGACGCCGCGCGCGCCGACCTGGCCGCGATCGCATCGCTCGATGCGGTGCAGGGCGGCAGCGTCGAGCTGCGCCTGTGGCAGACGGCGCCAGATGGCAAGCGCGCGCTGGCGGCATCGCGCCGCGTCGACCTGCGTACGGGCGGGAATCGGGTCGAACTGCCGGTGCGGATCGATTACCCGCAGCGCTGGTATCCGAACGGGTATGGTGCCCAGCCGCTGTACCGCTATGAGCTCGAGGTGCGCGACGGCAGGGCGCTGCTGGCCACGCATGGCGCGCGCACCGGCCTGCGCAGCGTCGAATTGCGGCGCGATGCCGACGCCATGGGCAGCAGCTTTTATTTTGTCGTCAACGGCATACCCGTCTTCGCCAAGGGCGCCAACACCATCCCCTTCGACATGTTCCAGCCGCGCGTGAGCAAGGCGCAGCTGCGGCGCGTGCTCGAATTGGCGAAGAACGCCAATATGAATATGCTGCGCAGCTGGGGCGGCGGCTACTACGAGGGCGAGGATTACTATGACCTGGCCGACGAGCTGGGGCTGATGGTGTGGCAGGACTTCATGTTCGGCGGCGGCATGCAGCCGGCCTATGACGAGGCGTTTCGCGCCAGCGTCGTGATGGAAGCGCGCGACCAGGTGCGGCGCCTGCGCAACCGGCCCAGCGTGGTCCTGTGGTGCGGTAATAACGAGCAGGAGATCGCCTGGAAGTACTGGGGGCATCGCAAGACGCTCGAAAAGGCCGACCCGGCCTTCGCCAATCGGGTCTGGAAAGGCTATGTGCAGCTGTTCGGGGTCGACCTGCGCCAGGTGGTGGCCGAGGAAGCGGGCGGCATTGGCTACTGGTCCAGCTCTCCCGGCAACGATCTGCAGGAAATCGCCAACACCCCGGCCGCCGGCGACATGCACTACTGGGAAGTGTGGGGCAACCCGGCCCATCCGGTCACTCAATACCTGGACATCACGCCGCGCTTCATGTCCGAGTATGGCCTGCAAGCCTGGCCGGTCCAGCGCACCATCGACGCGTTTGCCCGCCGCGACGAGCAGGGCGTCGCCACGCCGGTGATCGAGGCGCACCAGAAGTTCATGGCCGGCAAGGGCAATGAGCGGCTGCTGAAATACGTGCGCGATGAATTCGGCGAACCGCGTGACTTCGCCGCCTTCACTTGGCTGAGCCAGGTGATGCAGGCCGAAGGCATCGAGCTGGCCGCGCTGCACCACCGGCGCAGCCGGCCGACCACGATGGGGTCCTTGTACTGGCAGCTGAACGATGTATGGCCGGGCGCTTCATGGTCCGGCATCGACTGGTTCGGGCGGCCCAAGGCGCTGCAATTCCATGCGCGTCGCTTCTTCGCGCCGGTGACGGTGGCGGCGCTGCACGACGCGCGCGGCGCAACCGGCGTCAGCCTGCTCAACGACCGCGCCCACGCCGTGCGCGGCGAATTGCGCATGCGCGTGATGACGCTCGACGGCAAGACGCTGCGCGACGAACGCCGGCCGGTCGAGATCGCGCCGCTGACGGCGACCAGGGTGAACGACTATCTCGATGCCGATCTGCTGCAGGGCGCCGACCCGGCATCGACCGTGGCCGTGTTCGACCTGCAGGCCGAGGGCGAACCGGCCGCGCGCGGCACCGTCTATTTCGCACCCGCGAAGGAGATCGCATGGCGTGACGCCGGCCTGCGCGCCGAGCTGCATGGCGATACCCTCGAACTGTCCAGCACCACCCTGGCGCGTGCGGTCTGGGTCGATTTCGGCGCGCTCGACGCCGAGCTGTCCGACAACGCCCTGACCCTGCTGCCGGGCGAGCGCGTCCAGCTGCGCGTGAGCTCCGCCGCCAATGCCGACGCCTTGCGCGCCGCCCTGAATATCCGCTCGCTGGCCGACGCCATGCGAGCCACCAAACCAACACCATAGGAGTTGCTCCTCACATGAAGAAGACGCACACCATCGCATCGACCGTGGCGCTGCTGCTTGCAGCCAGTGCCACCCAGGCCGCGCAAGCGCACTTTTCCACCTCGTTCGAAGCGGGCCAGCCGGCACCCGTGGCCTTGAGCGGCGAGGGCGTCAAGGTCGTCCTGGGCAGCGGCCCGGAACGTCCCTATGCGGCCAAGAAGAACGCCGCCTATACCGGAGCGCAGGCGCTGCATTACCGCGCCGAGGGCAAGGGCGGTCGCCTGCAGCTGTGGGCGGTCGATATCGAAGTGAAGCCTGAGACGGCGCTGTCGTGGATGGTGCTGCCGGAGATCGTCGATGGCGACATCGACACCTCGACCAATGTGTCGCTCGACCTGGTGCTGGACGACGGCAGCCGCGTGTCGAGCCGGGACCTGCGCGATCATCACGGCGTGCGCCTCGGCGCCGCCGCCCAGGGACAGTCGAAGACCCTGTACCCGCAGCAGTGGGCGCGCAAGGAAGTGCGCCTGGGCGCATTGAAGGGCCGCCGCATCAAGGCGATCGAACTGGAACTGCGACCGAGCGCCAAGGGCGGCGCCAGCGGCTGGATCGACGATGTCGCCATCAGCGAGCAGGCGGCGCCCAAGGTGACGCGCCTGTCCGACCACGTGTTGACCACCCGCGGCACCCAGGCCAACGGCACTTTCTCGCGCGGTAATAATATCCCGGCCACGGCCATGCCGCACGGCTTCAATTTCTGGACTCCGGCCACCGATGCCAGCACCCTGAGCTGGCTGTACCGCTGGAACGAGCAGAACGATGCCGACAACCGTCCGCGCCTGCAGGCGCTGTCGCTGAGCCACCAACCGAGTCCGTGGATGGCCGACCGCCAGACCTTCCAGGTGATGCCATCGAGCGCACAGGGCCGTCCCGACGCCGACCGCCAGCGCCGCGCGCTGGCGTTCTCGCACGACCAGGAACTGGCGCGCCCGCACACCTATCGGGTCGACTTCGACAACGGCATCCGCGCCGAGCTGGCGCCGACCGAGCGCGCCGCGATCTTCCGCTTCCGCTTCCCCGAGAAGGCCGATGCCAACCTGCTGTTCGATAACGTCGACAACCGCGGCGGCCTGACGCTGGACGCGGCGACCCAAACCCTGCGCGGCTACACCGATACCCGCAGCGGCCTGTCGAATGGCGCCACCCGCATGTTCGTGTTCGCGCGCTTCGACCAGCGCTGGCAGGACAGTGGCCTGATCGAGACCGGCCGCCCGACCGGCTACATCAAGTTCGCTGCCGACAAGGGCGAGGTGAGGATGCGCATCGCCACCTCGCTGATCTCGGTCGAGCAGGCCCAGCGCAACCTCGAGCTCGAACTCGGCAACGCCGGCTTCGACACCGTGCGCGAACGTGCGCAGGCGGCCTGGGACAAGGAACTGGACCGGGTGCGGGTGGAGGGCGCCAGCCAGGACCAGCTGACCACGGTCTATTCGAACCTGTACCGCCTGTTCCTGTACCCGAACGTCGCCCACGAGAACGTCGGCACCGCGGCGCAGCCCGACTGGCGCCACGCCGACCAGAGCGGCTGGTCGAAGGACAAGACCGGCGGCGACGCGCTCAAGACCTCGGCGCCAGTCATCCCCGGCAAAGTCTATGTCAACAACGGCTTCTGGGACACCTTCCGCACCACCTGGCCGGCCTACGCGCTATTCGCCCCGAAGCGCACCGGCGAGATGATCGACGGCTTCCTGCAGCAGTACCGCGACGGCGGCTGGGTGGCGCGCTGGTCGTCGCCGGGCTATGCCGACCTGATGGTCGGCACCAGTTCCGACGTCGCCTTCACCGACGCCTGGCTCAAGGGCGTGCGCGGGTTTGACGCGCACCAGGCCTACGAGGCGGCGCTGAAGAACGCGACCGCGGTGCCGCCGGTGTCGAACGTCGGCCGCAAGGGCCTGGCGCAGTCGATGTACCGCGGCTATGCCGACACCACGGTCCACGAAGGCATGTCGTGGACCCTGGAAGGCGCGCTCAACGACTTCGGCCTGGCGCAATTCGCCACGGCGCTGGCGAGCCAAGAGGGTGACACGGCCCGTGGCCGCCGCTACCGCGAGGAAGCCGCGTATTTCCGCGCCCGCGCCGCCGACTATACGCATGTGTATGACCCGGCCACCAAATTCTTCCGTGGCCGCGATGCCAAGGGTGGGTGGCAGGTGCCTGCGAAAGAGTTCGAGCCGCGCCGCTGGGGCGGCGACTACACCGAGGCCAATGCCTGGACCTTCGCCTTCACCGCGCCGCACGATGCCGAAGGACTGGCGAGCCTGATGGGCGGTCGCCAGGTACTGGCCAGCCGCCTCGACGAATTCTTCGCCACGCCAGAAACGGCTGAAGCCAAGTTCTCGGGCAGCTACCGCCAGGTGATCCACGAGATGACCGAGGCGCGCGATGTCCGTATGGGCATGTATGCCCACAGCAACCAGCCGGCCCACCACATTCCGTGGATGTACGTGGCTGCCGGCCAGCCGTGGAAGACCCAGCAGATCACCCGCGAAGCGGTGCGCCGCCTGTATTTGGGCAGCGAGATCGGCCAGGGCTATGCCGGCGACGAGGACAATGGCGAGATGTCGGCCTGGTACACCTTCGCCACGCTGGGACTGTATCCGCTGCGGATGGGTTCTCCCGAATACGTGATCGGTTCGCCTGCCTTCGCGCGCACCGAGGTGAAGCTCGAGAACGGCGCCAGACTGACCGTCATCGCCCACGGCAACAGCCCGGAGAATGTGTACGTGCAGTCGCTCAAGGTCAACGGCCAGCCGTGGAACAAGGCGTGGATCCGCCACGCCGACATCGCCGCCGGCGCCACCCTCGAATTCACGATGGGCAGCAAGCCGTCGGCCTGGGGCAGCGCGCCTGGCGACCTGCCGGCTTCGATGACCGCCGCCGGCCAGCGTCCTGCGGCCCTGCATGACCATAGCAAGGCGGCAACCGTCACCCTGGACGGCAAGCGCGCCGACGGCGCGCTGGTCGACGACGATGCAGGCACCACGACGACGCTGCCGGCGGGGGCCAGCATCGGCTTCGCCTTCGCCAAACCGACCACGATCCAGCACTACACCATCACCGGCGGCAAGGCGCCGCTGGGCAAGGCCAGCTGGACCCTCGAAGGCCGTGACGGCAAGGGCGCCTGGGTGGCGCTGGACGGGCGCGAGGACGAAGTGTTCGCCTGGGAGCGCCAGTTGCGGCCATTCGGCGTCGCCAGGCCGGGTGCCTATCGCGAGTACCGGCTGCGCTTTGCGCAGGGCGCGGCGTTCGAACTGGCCGAGCTGGAATTGCTGGAAGCCGGTCCCGGCGCCGCGGCGCCCAAATAAGAGACGTTATACCCAACCGTGGCCGGTAAATACCCATATTGACAAGGCATTGGCGGCGTTTACTAAAAACCGCTAAAACATGCCTTGTTTCACCCGCCCCGGTTGACGCTGTCGAAACGCGGCTGCTATAAATTCGGCTACCAAGAACGCGGAAACCCGCGTTTATTAAACCAATAACCGGAGACCGATCATGACCATGATCCCCACGCCATGGGTGCGGCCTTGAGCCAGGTCACCCTGCGCGACATCGCCAGCGCGACCGGGCTGTCGATTGGCACCGTCTCGCGCGCCCTCAAGAACCAGGGCGGCATGACCGAGGCCACCCGCGCCGTGGTGCGCGAGGCGGCCCAGCGCCTGGGCTACAACTTCTCGCTGCTCAAGAAGGGCCGCATCCGCCGCATCGCCTTCCTGCTGCACAGCCAGCACAACACGCTCACCTCCAGCCCGTTTTTCACGCCGGTGCTGCACGGCGCCGAGGAAGCCTGCCGGCGCGAGGGCATCGCGCTGTCGCTGATCGTGGTCGGCCCGGCCGAACCGGTGCTGGAACAGATCCGCCTGCACCAGCCCGACGCGATCCTGTGCGCCGGCTTCTTCGAACCGGAGGTGCTCGGCGCCCTGCAGCAGACCGGCAAGCCGATGGTCCTGGTGGACATGCACCGGCGCGGCTTCACCTCGATCAATCCGGACAATATGGGTGGCGGCTACCTGGCCACCCAGCACCTGCTCCAGTGCGGGCGCAAGCGCATCGCCATGTTGTCGGGCTCCCTGGCCCACTACAGCATCCAGCAGCGCAACCGGGGCTTTCGCCAGGCGCTGTTCGACGCCAAGGTGCATGCCGACCCGAGCTTCGAAGTCAGCGTGCCGACCATGGGCGAGGGCGAGGAGGGCGTGATCGAGGCCATGCGCAGCCTGCTCAGCCTGCCGAAACGGCCGGACGCGCTATTCTGCTACAACGACAGCACGGCCCTGGTGGCCATGAAGGTCTGCCTGGCCGAAGGCCTCAAGATTCCGTATGACCTCGCGATCGTCGGCTTCGACGATATCGCCGCCTCGTCGGCCTCGATCCCGCCGCTCAGCACCGTCCATGTGGACAAGGAAGCGCTGGGACGGGCCGGGGTCGAATCACTGCTTCACAAGCCGGACGAACAACCGTCCCAGATAACCTTGCCAGTCCAGATGATCGTGCGCGAAAGCAGCTACGACGACTGAGGCACCCACACCCGATACCGCCATGACCACTTACCCGAACTTTCGCAGCCCGGACGTGCTGCTCGACCACGCGCGCCACACGATGCGCTTCTACCATCCGCGCGCGATCGATCCCGCAGGCGGCATGTACCACTATTTCAAGGACGACGGTGAGGTCTATGATATTCACCATCGCCACCTGGTCAGCAGCACCCGCTTCGTGTTTACCTACTCGATGGCGTATCGTCAGTTCCAGGACCCGGCCTATCTCGAGGGCCTGAAGCACGCGCTCGGCTTCTTGCGCGAGGCGCATCGCGCGCCGGATGGCGACGGCTATGCCTGGATGCTCGATGGCCGCATTATCGAGGATGGCACCCAGCACGCTTACGGCGAGGCCTTCGTGCTGCTGGCCTACGCCCACGCCACCATGGCCGGCATCGAGGAAGCCCGCCCCTGGATCGGCGAAGCCTTCGACCTGATGGAAAAGCGCTTCTGGAACGCGGCCGACGGCCTGTATGCCGACGAAGCGAGCCAGGACTGGAGCGAGCTGTCGACCTACCGCGGCCAGAACGCCAATATGCACGCCTGCGAGGCGCTGCTGGCGGCGCATGCTGCGACCGGCGAGGCCCGCTACCTGGAACGCGCTTATACCGTCGCCTACAACATCACCCAACGCCAGGCGCAGCGTTGCGGTGGCCTGATCTGGGAACACTACGACACCAGCTGGCAGCCCGACTGGACCTTCAATATCGACGATCCGGAAAACCTGTTCCGCCCATGGGGCTACCAGCCGGGCCACTTCACCGAATGGGCCAAGCTGCTGGTGCTGCTCGAGGCGCGTGGCAAGGATGTGTTGAGCCAGGACCTGGGCTGGCTGCTGCCGACCGCCGAAAAGCTGTTCAAGGTGGCGCTGGAGCAGGGCTGGGATGGCGAGCACGGTGGCCTGTGCTATTCGCTGGCCCCCGACCTGACCGTGTGCGATGCGCACAAATACTTTTGGGTGCAGGCCGAGAGCGCCGCCGCCGCCGCCATGCTGGCCCAGCGCACCGGCAATGCCGAGTACTGGACCTGGTACGACCGCCTGTGGCAATACAGCTGGACCCATTTCGTCGACCACCAGCACGGCGCCTGGTACCGCATCCTCGACCGCGAGAACCGCAAGCTGAGCGACGAGAAGAGCCCGGCCGGCAAGGTCGACTACCACACCATGGGCGCCGTCTACGACATCGTGGCGGTGCTGGGGGCTGACAAAAGTGCTTAATCCTCCCTTCATGCTGTGCGCCGGCGAGGCGCTGACCGACATGATCGACCAGGGCGACGAACAGTGGGTGAGCCGCGTCGGCGGCTCGACCTGGAACGTGGCGCGCGCGCTGGCGGTGCTGGGCGAACCGACCGCCTTCGCCGGCGCCATCAGCCTGGATCGCTTTGGCGATGCCCTGTGGACGGCCAGCGAGGCCGTCGGCCTGGACACCCGCCTGCTGCAGCGGGTCGACCGTTCGCCGCTGCTGGCCGTGGTCGAGCGCGGCGAGCCGCCGCGCTACTTCTTCATCGGCGACGACAGCGCCGACCTTCACTTCGAACCTGAGCTGTTCCCGGCCGGCTGGGCCGATGGCCTGCGCTGGGCCCATTTCGGCGGGATCAGCCTGGCGCGCGCGCCGCTGGCCGGCAAGCTGGTCGCGCTGGCGCGCCGCCTCAAGGCCTACGGCGTCAAGATCAGTTACGACCCCAATTTCCGCAACCTGATGGACGAGCGTTACACGCCGACGCTGGAGGCAATGGCCTCGCTGGCCGACCTGGTCAAGGTCTCGGACGACGACCTGCGTGGGCTGTTCCCCGGCCTTGGACTCGATGAGGCGCTGGCGCGACTGCGCGCCTTCAATCCGACCGGCTACTGCCTGCTCACGCGCGGCGGCCAGGGCGCCAGCCTGTTCCGCGCCGGCCAGCGTTGCAATGCGCTGGCCCCTGAGGTGGCGGTGGTCGATACGGTCGGCGCCGGCGACGCCAGCGCCGCCGGCCTGCTGCACAGTCTCGCGCGCCACTCAGGGCGCAGCCTGCAATCGCACCTGCACGCCGCGCTGGCCGCGGGTTCGGCCGCCTGCCTGCAATCCGGCGCCACCCCGCCACCGCCCGCCGCCATGCAGCAACTGTTCGAACTGCTTGAAGGAGAAGTATCGTGATGACGCAATCTTGCAACCGTTCGTTCCAGAGCGCCGTGCGCGGCCTGTGTTTCGCGCTGACGGCCTTCCTGCTGCCGCTGTCGGCGGCCCACGCGAGCGCTGCTGGCGCACCAGCGAAAGCGCTTGTTGCCGTCGGCAGCATGCCGGTGAATACCTTCATCGGTACCCAGGACGAGGGCAATACCTTCCCCGGCGCCTCGGCGCCGTTCGGCATGATCCAGGTCGGCCCGATCGCCGACCACTACGCCGGCTACCGCTACAGCGACCAGAAGATCCGCGGCTTTGGTCACTCCTTCCTGTCAGGCGCCGGCTGCTGGGAGCAGGGTGGGCAACTGTCGGTGCTGCCGGTGACCGGCAGCATCGGCCCTGGCGGCGACTTCGACACCAGCAAGAAGGACAGCTTCGACCACAAGAAGTATGCCGCCGAATATACGCATGACGGCGAAGTCGGCCAGGCCGGCTACTACAAGGTCAAGCTCACCAGCTATGGCGGCATCACCGCCGAGACCACCGCCCTGACGCGCGCGGCCGCCGAACGCTATACCTACGCGCCGGGCACGCAGACCGGCCACGTGCTGGTCAACCTGGGCCAGGCCAATGAACGCCATTCGGTCATTGGCAGCGAAGTGAAGGTGGTGGGCGACCGTAGCGTCGAAGGCAAGATCGTCACCCGCAGCTTCTGCGGCGGCGCCAAGTACACCACCTGGTTCCGCATGGAGTTCGACCAGCCTTTTGCTGCGCGCGGCATCTGGGACGACCGCGCCGGCTGGCCGGACGTGGACGGCCCCAGCCAGCAGGGCGAGGCCAAGCCGCACGGCGTGTGGCTGAGCTTTGACCTCAAGGACGGGCAGGCCGTCACTGCGGTCAGCGCGATCTCGCATGTGGACGCGGAAGGCGCCCGCATCAACCTGAAAGCCGAGGGTATGCAAGGCGACCGCCCGATGAGTTTTGAGGCGATGAAGACCAAGGCGCAGGCCAATTGGCAGCGCGAACTGGCCAGCGTGCGCATCGAGGGCGGCAGCAATGACGACCGCACCGTGTTCTATACGGCGCTGTACCACGCGCTGCTGCAGCCGCTGACCGGCAACGACGCCGACGGCCGCTATCGCGGTTACGACGATGCGATCCACGTCGCCAGGGACTGGACGTATTACGAGTTCTTCTCGCTGTGGGACACCTACCGCGCGCAGAACCAGATGCTGGCGCTGCTGCGTCCCGAGCGCGCGAGCGATATCGCGACCTCGGTGCTGAAGATCCGCGAGCAGGGCGGCTGGCTGCCGCGCTGGGGCTATGCCAACTTCGAGACCAATATCATGACCGGCGACCCGGTGACGCCGTTCCTGGTCGACCTGTGGCGCTTTGGCGCGCTGAAGGGCCGCGAGGCAGAGGCCTACGCCGCGCTGCGCGAGAACGCCTTCGGTGTGCCGGCCCATGGCATCCGTCCGCAAGGGCGCTCGGGCAATCCGAGCTATATGCAACAGGGCTTCGTGCAGTACGACCGCAGCTTCGTCTCGAAGGGCATGGACACCGACCCGCACCACGGCGCCTCGGCGACCCTGGAATACGCTGCCGCCGATGGTGCGCTGGCCGAGATGGCCAGGGCACTCGGTCATGCCGACGATGCAAAGGTACTGGCGCAGCGCGCGCTCAACTGGAAGGCGATCTGGGATCCGAGCGTGGTCGACGCCCCGACCGGGCAGAAGGGTTTCCCGCGTCCGCGCCTGGTCGACGGCAGCTGGTTCGGCGACGTCGGCAGCGGCTACGATCCGCGCGGCGACCATGGCTTCCATGAAGGCACGGCCTGGCAGTACCAGTGGCTGGTGCCGCAGGACGTCCCGGGCCTGGTCGCGGCCATGGGCGGCGCGCAGCAGGCGTTGAAACGCCTGGACCAGTTCTTCGACTACGAGGCCGTGCTGGCCGATCCGAATGCGGTGCGCAAATCGTGGGTGGTGGGTCCGTACAGCTACTACGCCCAGTTCCGCTACAACCCGAACAACGAGCCCGACCTGCACGCGCCATGGCTGTACACCCTGATGGGCCAGCCGTGGAAGACCACCACGGTGGCGCGCGCCGCCGAGACGCTGTTTACCAACGGCCCTGGCGGCGTGACCGGCAACGACGACCTGGGCACGATGTCGTCCTGGTACCTGTTCAGCGCACTGGGCATGTACCCCGACATGCCGGGCAGCGGCCGCTTCCTGCTGCATGCGCCGCGCTTCGCGAAGGCCGAGATCGACTTGCCGCAGGGCCGCATCCTGCGCATCGAAGCGCCGGGCGCCAGGCCGGGCGAACGCCGCTTCGTCAAGTCGGTCAACTACGCCGGCCGCGCGCTGGAGCGGGTGTGGCTGGACTGGGAGCAGCTGCAGTCGGCAAGCACCTTGAAATACCAGCTCAGCACCAGGCCGGATACCAAGGGCTGGGGCACGCGCGGGCGTGACCTGCCGCGCGCACCGGCCGGTGTCGCGAATTAATAAAACCAATACCAGGAGACAGCATGGCCAACATGCCCTATAAAGCGGCGCCTGCCGCGCAAAACCAGGGCGCAGCGACGCAACTGGACAGCAATACCGGTGCGCTCGTCATCGTGACGATCCTGTTCTTCATGTGGGGGCTGATCACGTCACTGAACGACGTGCTGATCCCGCACCTGAAGGCGGTGTATACCCTGACCTATGTGCAGGCGATGCTGGTGCAGTTCTGCTTCTTCGGCGCCTATGCCATCGTGTCGCTGCCGGCCGGGGCGCTGATCCGCCGCATCGGCTATCAGAAGGGCGCGGTAGCCGGCCTGCTGGTCGCCGCCGTCGGCTGCACCCTGTTCTATCCGGCCTCGTTCGGCGGCTACGGCCTGTTCCTGCTGGCGCTGTTCGTGCTGGCCTCTGGCATCACGGTGCTGCAGGTAGCGGCCAATCCCTATGTAGCGGTGCTCGGCCCGGCGCGCACGGCCTCGAGCCGCCTGACGCTGACCCAGGCGTTCAACTCGCTGGGCACCACGATCGGACCGGCGGTCGGCGGCCTCCTGATCCTGTCGGCGGCGGGCGCCGTCGCGGTGGCAGGCGTCGATGCCGCCGCCGAAGCAGCGAGCGTGCGTGGTCCCTACCTGGTGCTGGCCGGCGTGCTGGTGCTGCTGGCCGTGCTGTTCTGGATGGCCAGGTTGCCGGCGATCGCCGACAGTGACGACGTGCCGCTGGCCGGCGAAGGCCACGGTTCGGCGCTGGCGCACCGTCACCTGGTGCTGGGCGCGATCGGGATCTTCCTGTACGTGGGGGCGGAAGTGAGCATTGGCAGCTTCCTGATCAACTTCATCGGCGAGCCGCATATCGCCGGGCTGTCGCATGCCGATGCCGCGCATTACGTCAGTATCTACTGGGGTGGAGCGATGGTGGGGCGCTTCATCGGCTTTGCCGTGATGCGCGTGGTCAGCCCTGGCAAAACGCTGGCCTTCAATTCGCTGGCGGCGATTGCGCTGGTGCTGGTGGCGACCTTCAGCGAGGGCAGCCTGGCGATGTGGGCGATCCTGGCCGTGGGCCTGTGCAATTCGATCATGTTCCCGACCATCTTCAGCATGGCGTTGCATGGGCTGGGCAAGCATACCGGCCAGGCCTCGGGCATCCTGTGCATGGCAATCGTGGGTGGGGCGCTGGTGCCGTTTGCGCAAGGTGCGCTGGCCGATGGATTCAATGTGCAGGTGTCGTTCCTGCTGCCGGCAGCGTGCTATGGCTTCATCCTGTACTTCGGGGCCAAGTACGCGTCGATGTACGCTACGCGATAAGTGCGGCGCCCACCTCAGTCCGTGCCTGTCGCCGGAAGTGCGCGCAGCGCCTCGAGGGTGCGCACGAAGTCGGCGGCAGGCACCGGGCGGCTGTACAGATAGCCCTGCACCTCGTCGCAGCTGCGGCTTCTTAAAAACTCGAGTTCGTGCGCCGTTTCCACACCTTCGGCGATGACGCGCAAGCCGAGTTCGTGAGCGAGCGAAATGATTGCCGCGACCATCGATGCGCTGGCGCTGTCGCGGGCAATATCGCGCACGAACGATTGGTCGATCTTGAGAACGTCGACCGGAAACCGCTTCAGGTAGGCCAGGCTGGAGTAACCGGTTCCGAAGTCGTCGATGGCCAGCTTGACCCCCATCGCTTTCAGTTCGTGCATGGTGGAGATGGCAAGTTCGACGTCGTGCATCACCAGGCTTTCGGTGAGCTCCAGCTCGAGACAGGACGGCGCGAGTCCGCTTTCATGCAGGATGTCGGCGACCAGGCGCACCAGGTCGGCATCGCGGAATTGTCGCGACGACAGGTTGACGGCTACCCGCAGGGCGCCATGGCCGTCCGCGCGCCAGCGCGCTGCCTGCAGGCAGGCGGTGCGTAACGCCCAGGCCCCGATCGGGACGATCAAGCCGGTTTCCTCGGCCAGGCCGATGAAGCGATCGGGACGTATCATGCCCTGTTGCGGATGGCGCCAGCGGATCAGCGTCTCCATCCCGGTGACCTGGCTTGATGCCAGCGCGATCTGGGGCTGGTAATGCAGCTCGAACTGGGCGTGCTCGAGTGCCTCGCGCAGCGCCTGGTTCAGCGCCTGGCGCTCGGCCACTCGCTCGCCCATCCCCACCTTGTAGAAGTACATGGTGTGGCGTCCTGCCTCCTTCGCATGGTACATCGCAATCTCGGCGCGGCGTATCAGGCTGCCCGCATCGTCGCCATCGTCCGGGCAGGCGGCGATGCCGGCGCTGCACCCGATATGGATGCGCTGCCCGGCTTCTTCGAATGGTTGGGCCAGCGCATCGAGCACCTGCCCGACGGTCGCCGCAGCCTGCGCCGCAGGACCGTGCTGGTCGAGCAGCAGGACGAACTCGTCGCCGCCGGTGCGCGCCACGGTATCGCCGCTTTGCACTAGCAGCGCGATGCGGTCGGCGGCCTGTTGCAGCAGGCGGTCGCCGACATCGTGGCCCAGGCTGTCGTTGACATGCTTGAAGTGGTCGAGATCCACCGCCACGACCCAGGAAGACGGCGCCGACCGGCTGGCCCCGGCGATCGCGCGTCCGATGCGCTCTGACAGCAGTACCCGGTTCGGCAAGCCGGTGAGGGTGTCGAAATAGGCGTGGTGTTCGAGCCTGGCTTCGTGGATCTTGGCGTCGGTGACATCGTACTCGATCAGCACGAAGTGATCGGTGCCGCCGGCAGCATCGTGGACGGGCGCGAGGTAGACGTCGCAGATGAGCTCTGCGCCGTCGCGGCGCTGCAGTCGCAGCAGGGCATTGCTGGCGCGCCGCGCGAGCAGGGCCTGGTGCAAGGTCTGCGCACCGGGTTGCTCGGGCATGGCAAGCAGCAGCGTTTCGAGATGCAGGCCGACAAACTCGGCCGCGCGGAATCCGCGCATGCGCTCGAAGGCGGGGTTGACGTATTCGATCGGATGGCCCGGTCGCGTGGCATCGACCAGCAGCACGGCATTGGCGCTCGATTCAATGGCGCGGAAATACACGCGCATCGCCTCGTGGGTCCGCTTCAGATCGTCCGTTCGCTGGCCGACCAGCTGTTCGACCCGGCGCGTGCGGTTGACGGCGGCGTGCACGTAGGCCGCCACCGCCATGCTCCAGGCAAGTCCGACCATCAGCATCGACAGCGAACCAATGTGCATCGCAACGGTTACCAGCGTGCGTCCCCGAACTTCCCAGGCCTGGCCGCCAATGTCGATGCGCTTGGTGGTGTCAAGGACGGTGGCTCCGGCCAGGGATTGCCACCAGGCCGGATGCGTCACCGGATCACCGAAGCGAGCGACTTGCGCCATGCCGTTCCGACCGTCGACCTGGCCCGCGATCAGTAGTTCGATTTCCTTGCGGCTGAGAAGGTTTGCCTGCCCCAGGCGATCCTCGAGAAGTGCGGCCGCGTCGACAATGGCCTCGGTAATGCCCAAGTCCGGCGGGCGCGTCGCATCGTGTGCGATCGACGCCGCACGCCCGGGCACGCCCAGTGCGAGCGCGACTCCCAGCCGGTTGCTTGGCTCGATCAGCGGAATCAGGCCGCTTGCCGCATATTTTTCGGTTCCCAGCGCGCGCGTGGCCAGTCGGCGATGGGGCGGATACGCCCAGATATCGTAACCGTGTGCCACCCGGTTGCGCGGTACAGGTGCGATCTTGTCGAGCGCGAGATAGAGCGGCCTTTGCTTCGCCGTCACGAAGCCGGCCGGCAGGCGTTCGCGAATTTCAAACTGCGGCCATTCTTCCCGCGCCCGCAACTCGTATGCACTGCGCTCGGCAGCCGTGACAAAGCGGAAGAAGACCAGGCCACGGATATAGGAATGCGCAGCCAGCAGTGGTTGGGAGAAGCGCTGGAACTGTGCTTCGGTGACCGTGTCGGTAGAACCGAACAGCACATTGATCGCCCGTGTGGCTTCGGCCGCATCGTCGAAGCCGGCATTGACTGCCGCCACGCGCGCCTGTATCCGGCGCTCGAAATCGAAGGCGATGCGCTCCTGTTCGGAATTCCTCAGTAGCGAGAACAGGAGAAAGGTGATTACCAGGCCGGACAGCAAGGTCGCTAATGTCGCTACATGCAAATTAGCGGTGCGGGCAGAGGCAGCTAGCGATTGCTTGGGCATGAGACCGAGTCTAGCAGAACTTCGTGCGGCTCCTGCGCCGCGTACTGGCGCAGGAACCGCTATTGCCTCGTTAATGGAACGCGTAATTCACGCTGGCATAAAACCTGCGCCCACGTGGATCCGTATAGCTCGGGTCGTACCCCGACAGGAAGAAGTAAGCCTGGTTCGAATACGGCGGGCTCTCGTCGAACAAGTTTTGCACGCCCGCGCGCAGCTTCAGGCGCGGCGTCATGACGTAAGCCGCCGAGATATCCCACAGCGAGTACGACTTGACCTTGTTTTCCGCGACCACTGAACCATCGTCGATATTGATCGCCGTGTTCTGGTCATCGTAGCCACTCGACCAGGTGTTCTGCAAGCTGCTTGAGAACGGCCCGCGCTCCCAGTCGAAACTCACCGTATGGCGCCAGCGCTGCACCACGCCGTCGGTAACGAACTTGTTCAGGTTACTGACAAACGCATCGCCCGGCGCATTCTGGATTTCGGACGACAGCACATAGGTGCCGTTCAGGCGCCCGCCGAATCGGCCAAGCGCCGTGTCGACGCCGCGCACCGTCACTGCCAGGTCCAGTCCCTTGGCCAGCTGGGCGCCGCGGTTTTCCTTGCGCAGCTCGATGTAGTCGATCACGTCGTCTTCATCGCGGTACACCAGGTTGCCGTACTTGGCCAGGTTGCCGAGGATGATGTCGTCGCCGATCTCGCTGATCAAGTCGGTGCGCTTGATGTTCCAGTAGTCGAGCGAGGCGCTCACATTGCGCCCGGCCGCGAACACGGCGCCGAGCGAGAACTGACGGCTGCGCTCGGGCTTGAGCTCGGCATTGCTGTAGCGCCGCGTATCCCAGTTGTCGGCGCAATCGGCGTAGTTGTTGTCGACCGTGGCGCAATACACCGGATCGGGCAGGGTCGCAGTGCTGCTGTAGACCGTAGGGCGGTACAGCTCATTCATGGTCGGTGCGCGAAAACCCCGGCCGGCCGAAGCACGCACCAGCACTGCGTCAGTCGGGCGGTAGCTCAGGCCAACCTTGGGGCTGGTAGCGCCGCCGACCTTCTCGTAATGGTCGTAGCGCGCCGACAGCTGCGCTTCCCACCGTTTCGCGAACGGCACCAGCAGTTCGCCATAGATGCCGGCCACGTCGCGCTTGTCGCTGGTGGCGCGGCCGCCTTCGGGCGCGGCATCGTTGTTGATGTTGTCGCTCAGGAGCAGGGCGGACGGCGTGAAGTTGTTTTTCTCGCGCCGTACTTCACCACCGATCGCCACCGCCAGCTCGCCGCCCGCCAGCGGCATCAGCGCGCGCGAGAACTTGACGTCGAGGGCGTCAAGCGTGCCGCGCGCACGGCGCACCACGTCGTCGACCTGGATGCTGTCGATCAGGGCCAGGCCTTCGGGGCTGGACGGGCCGAACGGATTGATGCGGCCGTCCAGGATGCCTTCCATCAGCTCGTTGTACAGCACATAACCGTTGGTGTCGCGGTCCTTGACCGTGTTGACGCTGTGGTTGTAGGCGGTGTCGTATTCCCAGCCGCCGACAGTGCCGCTGACGCCGACCACGAAGCGCATGCCTTCGCTGGTCAGTTCACTGGTGCGCTGGCCAGCTTCCGACAGGCGCATGCGCAGTTCCAATTCACCCGGATAGTCGTCGTCGAGTTCTTCCAGGCCGCTGCCCACCAGTTGCGGCACCAGCCGGTAGTCGATATAGCCGGTCACGCGCGCCGACGAACCGGTGTACCAGGACTTGGAACGGCTCAGCGCCACCTCGGCATAGGCCTGGTGACCAGCACCGAGCTTGAGCACGCCGCGGCTGAGCAGGCTCGCCTTTTCGGTCTTCGGATACAGCTCGGTATCGCCCATATAGTTATAGGTGCAGGCATCGACGCCGCCGGTGCCATCGGGCAGGTAGACATTGGCTGGCGGCGCGCAGTCGGGCGCCGACAGGTTGATCAGGCGGTTGGTGATCGGGCGGCCGTTGATGGTGAAGCCGCGTTCCTGCAGGTGGTCGCGCTGGTTCGAGGTCAGGCGGATATTCGCCGGGCCGGTATAACCCGACAGCAGGTGGCCCAGGCGTTCCTCGACCCGCAGGCCAGGGATGAAGCTGCGCTGGCTGGTATTCAAGGCATTGGTGCGCTGGAAGTCGGCCACCGCGAACACATTGTAGCCATCGCGTTCGAGGTCCCCCTTGCCGGCGCTGATGCTGGCGGTGCGCTTGCCGGCGCCGCCTTCGTCGGTGGTGCTGCCGTAGGCGTTCAGCTCCAGGCCCTGGAAGTCCTTGCGGGTGATGAAGTTGATCACGCCGCCGATGGCGTCGGTGCCGTACAGGGCCGAGGCGCCGTCCATCAATACTTCGACCCGCTCCAGCGCCGCGGCCGGGATGTTGTTCAGGTCGACGCCGCTGTCGTCGCCCGGTGAGGCGAAGTTGGCCATGCGCCGGCCATTGAGCAGCACCAGGGTCGATGAGGTGCCGATCCCGCGCAGGTTGGCGCTATTGAAGCCGCGCTGGTCGCCGCCCACATTGATGCTGGCGCCGTCGGTCAGGCCACCGACGTTGGCAGACACCCGCGCCAGGATTTCGGAGGCGGTGGTTACGCCAGCCTTCTCGATTTCGGCGCGCGAGACGATCTGCACCGGCAGGGCGGTTTCGGCCTGCACCCGGCGGATGGCGGAGCCGGTGACTTCGACCTTGGCCAAGCCCTTGGACAATGGCGCGGGCGTAGTGTCGACCGTGCTGGGGACGGGCGTCGCCGGCAGGTCCTGCGCCAGCGCCACGCCTGCGCTCATTGTGCCCGTTGCGATCCAGGCGCCCGCAAGCAGCGCCGCGCGCACTGCGCGTGCGACTGCTTTCAGGTTTGTCTTCATGGTGTCCTCGTCAAATCTTGGAATAGTTGACGATATTAAACTCGCCGGGATAGCAAGCGTATGGACAATTTGCGAACCGCAGGGGCCAGACAGCAAGGTGTTGTAAATCCGGTACGAAAGGCCATGGCGGCGTTAAACTGCATTGCGCGGCGCGAAATAATGAATTGCGGGTAGTGTCGGTTCCCGGTGGACGCAGAATTGATGACAATGGTTCACCGATCACGGCCACGCGACATCGAAGCCATCATCCATCCCCCTACCTGCGAGGACCAGCCATGACAACACCTGCCGAAGTGCGCCCGCCGCTGCCGCCGTTCACCCGCGAATCCGCGATCGAGAAGGTTCGCCTGGCCGAAGACGGCTGGAATACGCGCGACGCCGCCAGGGTGGCGCTGGCCTACAGCCTGGACACCCGCTGGCGCAACCGCGCCGAATTCGCCCACGGCCGCGACGAGGCGCGCGCCTTCCTCGAACGCAAATGGAACAAGGAACTCGAATACCGCTTGATCAAGGAGCTGTGGGCGTTTACCGATAACCGCATCGCCGTGCGTTACGCCTACGAGAGCCGCGACGACTCGGGCAACTGGTACCGCTCTTACGGTAACGAGAACTGGGAATTCGGACCCGACGGCCTGATGGTCAAGCGCTACGCCTGCATCAACGACATGCCGATCAAGGAACAGGAACGCAAGTTCCGCTGGCCGCTGGGACGCCGTCCGGACGACCATCCCGGGCTGTCCGACCTGGGGCTCTGAGCCCTGTGGAAGCCTATGACGACCGGCTGCCGGCCAAGACCCTTCAAGCCGCGCGCGTGTTGCATTCGGTGAAACGGTGCGTTCCACCGATATCGATTCCCTAAATTGTCGGTATTTATGACAATGATGGTGCGTACCGGGCCGGCCAGGGTGGCCGGCGGCGCCATGCATCAGCGGTGAACAATGATAAGACAGATTACCAGGGACGACACCGGCGCCTATACGCTGTCGTTCGGGCAGTTCGTGATGGTGCCATGCCAGCGCTGCCTCAGACGCGATGGCGCCATCGTGCCGATCGGCGCGCGCGCCTTCGATCTCCTGCGGCTGCTGGCCGAGGCGCCTGGTCAGGTGCTGGATCATCGCTACCTGATGGAGCGGGCCTGGGCCGGCCGCGTGGTCTGCGCGGCCAACCTGCGGGTGCAGATCGCCGCCTTGCGCCGGATCCTCGACATCAGCGGGGTGGAGCGCTATATCCTGAATGTGCCGGGACGCGGCTACCTCTTGACCGCGCCAGTGGTACGCCTCTGAACGCTGGCACCAGGCAGTGATGCCGTCCGCGATAATCGTCGTCGCTCATGGGGTTGCCCTGCTTTACCGGTAATTCAAACCGCATCCTTCCTGGCCCGGGCGGCGATCAGGTCGATGTCGGCCGGCTGGTATCCGGCGTGGTGCATGCGCCGCAGCGCTTCAGGCGTCGGCGCGCCGGGATGGGCCAGCAGGGCCGCGACGAAGTCCAGGCAGGCGCTGGCCTTGGCGTCATGGCTGCTGCCTTCTTCATTGGCCAGCATCTCGGCGGTGTTCATGCCGGCGACCCGGCCACGCTCGCGCAGGGCCAGGATCTTGCGGGTAGGTGCTCCACGGCCGGCGCGGCGGCGCGCCAGGTACAGGTCGATGCGGATCCGGGTGCGCTCGTCGAGCCCCATGTCGCCGGGGGCGCCGTTACGCGATTCGTACGGGTTCATGGTGGTTATCGCGGCGAATGATTGCTGAGACAGCCATTCTGCGAAATAATGACCTCCGCTGGAATCAGCGTGCAACGCAAGTCACTATTTCGCAGGGAGAAATGCGTGGACCAGCTCCATTTGATGAACGTGTTCGTGGCGGTCGGCGAAGAAGAGGGCTTCGCTGCGGCGGCCCGGCGCCTGGACCTGTCGCCGGCGGCCGTGACGCGCGCCATCGCCGGTCTCGAGGAAAGCCTGGGCGTCAAGCTGCTGCTGCGCACGACGCGCAATGTGCGCCTGACCGAAGCAGGGCGGCGCTATCTGGACGACACGCGCGCCATCCTGGCCAGCATCGTCGAAGCCAACCAGGCGGCGGCCGGCGTCAACTCGGCGCCCAGGGGCAACCTGACGGTGACCGCCTCGGTGTTGTTCGGGAAAACCTTCGTCATGCCCTGCATCGTGCAGTTCCTGAACGACTACCCCGAAGTCGAGGTGTCGGCGCTGTTCCTGGACCGCATCGTGAACCTGGTCGACGAGGGCATCGATGTCGCGGTGCGCATCGGCCACCTGCCCGATTCGAGCCTGAAGGCGCTGCGCGTGGGCCAGGTGCGGCGCGTGCTGTGCGCCTCGCCCGACTACCTCGCCCGGCAGCCCCTGCCACAGCATCCGGCCGACCTGCTGCACCATACCATCATCGCCGCGACCGGCATTTCGCCGCGGGTCGAATGGAAGTTCGGCGCGGTCGACGATCCGACCATGGTGCGCCTGCGTCCGCGCCTGACCGTGACCAGCAACGACGCCGCGATCGAGGCCGCCTGTTCCGGGCTGGGCATCTGCCGCCTGCTGTCCTACCAGATTGCCGACGAACTGACCGCCGGCCGCCTCCAGATCATCCTGGCGGATTACGAGGAAGCGCCGTGGCCGGTGCATCTGGTGCACCGCGAGAGCAAGTTCGGCTCCTCGAAGGTGCGCAACTTCATCGACCTGCTGGCCGACCACCTGCGCGCCAACCCGCATCTGAACTGAAGGAATTAACATACGCGCCGTATGTCAATCTGCTAGAATTGATCCGTGACCCATGTGGAGTGGCCGCGTGCCGCGCATGCGCCCACTTCTTCCACGCATGACCGCTGATCGACCGCCATGACACCGTTTGCCAACCACCGGGGCTACGCCTCCATGTTCCGGCAGGACCACCTGACACTGGGACTGTTCTTTCCGATCGAAGCCTATGCCGGCGCGGTGCCCGAGATGGACATCGCCACCCAGCTCGCTACCGCCAGGCTGGCCGAGGAAAAGGGGTTCTCGGCCCTGTATTTTCGCGACGTGCCGCTGAATGTGCCGTCGTTCGGGGACGTCGGCCACATCTACGACCCGTGGGTCTTCATGGGATTGGTGCTGGGCCAGACTTCGCGCATTGCCCTGGCCACCGGCAGCATCGTGAGCACCTTGCGCCATCCGCTGCACCTGGCCAAGGCGGCGGCGTCGATCGATCGCCTGTCGGGACAACGGCTGGTGCTGGGACTGGCGACCGGCGACCGGCCGGCGGAATTCGCGGCCTTCAACGCGCCGATCGAAGAGAAGGGCGAGCGTTTCCGCGAAGCGCTGGCAGTGCTGCGCACCCTGTGGGCCGAGGACTACCCGACGATCGCCAGCGCCCGGGTCGACATGCGCGAGGGCGACCTGCTGCCCAAGCCGCTATTGCGCGATATCCCGGTGCTGGTGACGGGCAATTCGCGCCAGAGCCTGGAGTGGATCGCCGAGCATGGCGACGGCTGGTTGTTCTATCCGCAGAACCTGGCGCAGCAGGCCGCCACGGTGCGCCAGTGGCGCGCGGCGACGCCGCACTTCAAGCCGTTCGCGCAATCGCTGTACATCGATCTGGCCGAAGACGCGAACGAGGCGCCGTCGCCGATCTTCCTGGGACTGCGCACCGGCCACCTGTTTCTGGTCGAGTACCTGGAACAGCTGCGCGCCATCGGCGTCAACCATGTGGGGCTCAACCTCAAGTACGGGAAGCGTCCGGCGCACGAGGTGGTGCAGGAACTGGGCGAGTTCGTGACGCCGCGTTTCGCGGCTTTGCCTTTGCCTTTGGCTTGAGCAGCAGGCCCTCGATCAGCATCACGAAGCTGTCGACCGCCTGCTTGGATACGGCCTGCTGGTCGTCGGCCTGGGCGATCCACAGCGAGGCGCTGAGCAGCGCGCCATTGAGCAGGCGCGAAGTGGCCAGGGTGTCGACCTGGCCGATGGTGCCTTCTTCGATCAGCCTTTCCAGCGTGCGCTGGGTGCTGACGATGCATGCGTTCTGGACCTGGTAGCGCGAAGGGTCGCCCAGCGCGGCAGGGCCGTCGAGCAGCACGATGCGCTGGATCTCGGGTTCGGTCGCCATCATGATGTAGGTGATGCTCTCGTCGATGAAGCCTTGCCAGGCGGTCGGCGCGTTGATCAGGGACGCTTCCAGTCGCGCCATGATTTCGGCGTCGATCTGGGCGATTACCGCTTTCAGCAAGCCTTTCTTGTCGCCGAAGTGGTGGTACAGGGCGCCCCGGGTCAAGCCGGCCTTCGCGGTCAGGTCGTCCATCGAGCTGTCGGCGAATCCCTTGCTGGCAAAGGCTTCCCGCGCCGCCTTGATCAGCTTTTCCCGCGTCTGCGCGATCATGTCTGCACGCTTCAATGCCATTCCTCTTTCTCCTTCGTGATTAATTCACATACATAGCGAATGTCATTTGACATACGTCATGTATGTGACTAGTATTCATCACATACGTAATGTATGTGATTGACCCGATCCCGCGCGCGCCGATAACGTCAGGAAAGGAAGCGCCATGTTTGCAGCACCCCCAGCAAGGACGATCGGCCTGATCGTCAATCCGATCGCCGGCATGGGCGGCCGGGTCGGCCTGAAAGGCACCGATGGCGCCGCGGCGCTGGCCGAAGCCCGGCGTCGCGGCGCGCTGCCTGCCGTGCACGAGCGCGTGATGAAGGCCCTGGCGCGGCTGGCCGGGTATGCCCGGCCGCTGGTGGTGCTCACCGCGGCCGGCGCGCTCGGCGAAGACGCGGCGCGCCAGGCCGGGCTGGCGCCGACGATCGTGCACACGCCGGTATCGGCGGCCAGCAGCGCCGACGATACCAGGGCCGCGGCGCGCGCGATGCTCGAACGCGGGGTCGACCTGCTGCTGTTTGCCGGCGGCGACGGCACCGCGCGCGACATCCTCGACGTGGTCCAGGACCGGATCCCGATCCTGGGCATTCCGGCCGGCGTCAAGATGGTGTCGGCGGTGTTCGGCACCACCCCGGCCAATGTCGGCACGCTTGCCGCGCTGCTGCTGGCGGGCGACCATTCGGTGGGCGTGCGCGATGCCGAGGTGATGGACATCGACGAGGACGCGATGCGCGGCGATCGCGTCTCCACCCGCCTGTACGGCTACGCCCACAGCCCCTATGCGGCGGCGCTGGCGCAGAACGCCAAGGCCGGTTCCAGCCAGCGCGCGGACGTGGCGCTGGAGGCCGCCTGCCGTCAGGTCGCGCGCGAGATGGCGCCCGGCCGCCTGTACATCATGGGGCCGGGCAGCACCACGCGGCGCGTGATGTCGGCACTGTCGCTGCCGGCGACCCTGCTCGGGGTCGACGCCGTCATCGACGGCAAGCTGGCCGGGGCCGACCTGGCCGAAGCAGACCTGCTGCGCCTGATGCAGGGCAGGGAGGCATCGCTGGTGGTCGGCGTGCTCGGTGGCCACGGCAGCCTGTTCGGACGCGGCAACCAGCAGATCAGCAGCGCGGTGATCCGCCGCGTCAAGCGCGAGGACATCATCGTTGTCGCCTCGATGGACAAGCTGCTCGCGCTCTCGCCGCGCGCGCTGCACGTGGACACCGGCGACGAGGCGCTCGACGCCGCGCTCGTGGGCCACCTGCGGGTGCGCACCGCGCCTGACCGTTCGATTCTGTTCCGGGTCGCATCGTAGCCCGGTTTTTACCGCAGTGATAACCGAAGTAACAACCCGGAGGCCCCCATGCGTGACCAGATCGCCCATCCCTATATGGCAAACTCGGTGCCGGCAATCAAGCAGGAAATGCTCGACGCGATCGGCGTCGGCAGTATCGAGGAACTGTTCGTCCAGATCCCGCAGGATCACCGCACCACCCATCGACTCGCGCTGCCGCCGGCCCTGACCGAAAGCGAGTTGCGGCGCCACCTGACCGGAATCCTGTCGAAGAACCGGACGGTCGAGGATAACCTGAGCTTTCTCGGCGCCGGCGTCTGGCAACATCACATCCCGGCCACCGTCGACGAGGTCGTGCGCCGCAACGAATGGCTGACCTCCGTATTCGGCGAACCGAGCTCGGACCACGGCCGCAACCAGGCCTGGTTTGAATTTTGCAGCCAGCTCGGCGAACTGCTCGAGCTCGACCTGGTCGCGCTGCCGGTGCGTAGCTGGGGCGTCGCCGCCGGCTTTGCGATCCGCATGGCCGCGCGCCTGACCGAACGCAGCGAAGTGGTGGTGGTGCGCGCCATCGACCCCGAACGCCAGGCGGTGATCGAGAACTTCTGCGAACCGGTGCAGATGGCCGGCCATATCGCGATCCGCGCGGTCGACTTCGATCCGGCCACGGGCTTGATGGACCTGGACCACCTGCGCACCCTGGTCGGCCAGGGCACCGCCGCCGTGTATTTCGAGACCCCGTCGTACTTCGGTGTCATCGAAACCCAGGGCGCCGAGATTGCCGCCATTGCCCACGCGGCCGGCGCCGAAGTGATCGTCGGCGTCGATCCGATCTCGCTCGGCGTGCTCGAGACGCCGGCGAACTATGGCGCCGATATCGTGGTCGGCCCCATGCAACCGATGGGCGTGCACCTGAATATCGGCGGCGGCGTCGGCGGCTTCATGGCCTCGCGTGACGAAGAGCGGTATGCGCACCAGTATCCGACCCTGTTCATCAGTATCGCCGAGACCACCAGCCCCGGTGAGTACGGTTTTGGCCTGAGCCTGTTCGAGCAGACCTCGTATGGCCTGCGCGACAAGGGTAACGACTGGACTGGGCACTCGGTCTATATGTGGGCGATCGCCAATGCGGTGTACATGGCGATGATGGGGCCGCAGGGCTTCATCGAGGTGGGCGAGCTGATCCTGCAGCGCGCGCATTACGCGGCCCACAGGCTGGCCGCCATTCCGGGCGTGCGCGTGACTTTCCCGAGCGGTTTCTTCAAGGAGTTCGTGGTCAGTTTCGACGGCGCCGCCATCAGCGTGGCCGAGATCAACCGGCGCCTGCTGGCGCAAGGGATTTTCGGGGGCAAGGACCTGAGCCGCGAGTTCCCGGAATTCGGCCCGAGCGCCCTGTATTGCGTGACCGAAGTGCATACCCAGGCCGATATCGACCGCCTGGCCGCTGCCATCAACAAGGTGATCAATGATGAATAAACCAGTCAAGGAATACCACGCCCCGGTGTGGAACGAGCCCGTGATTTTGGAGATGGGCTATCCCGGCCGCCGCGGCGTGCTGTTCTCGCAAGCCGAGCCCGATGTGCACGCCGCGGTTGGCAGCGGCGCGAGCCTGGTGCCGGCCCGGATGCGACGCAAGCGCAAGGCGGCGCTGCCCGAGATGTCCGAGCCCGAAGTATTGTATCACTACCTGCGCCTGTCGCAGCAGACCCTGGGCATGATGAACATCAGCCTGTTCGGTACCTGCACCATGAAGTACAACGCCCAGATCAACGAGGCGCTGGCCTGGCGTCCCGAGGTGACCCACGTGCATCCGCTGCAGGATGAAAGCACGCTGCAGGGCGCGCTCGAAATCGTGCACGGCATGGACCTGATCCTGCGCGAGCTGTCGGGGATGGACCAGTTCGTATTCCAGGCCGGCGGCGGCGCCGACGCCGCCTATACCAGCGCCGTCGTCACGCGCGGCTACCACGCCGCGCGCGGCGAGCTGGAACAGCGCGACGAGATCATCACCACCATCCAGACCCATCCGAGCAGCGCAGCCACCGCCGCCGCCGCCGGCTTCAAGGTCATCACCCTGATGATCGACGACGACACCGGCTACCCGTCGCTGGACGCGCTCAAGGCGGCAGTGTCGCACCGCACGGCGGCGCTGATGGTGAACAATCCGGACGATATGGGCGTCTACAACCCCGAGATGAAGGAGTGGACCCGCATCGTGCGCGAGGCCGGCGGCCTGTCGTTCTATGACTCGGCCAACTTCAACGGCGTGATCACCCGCCTGCGCGCCCGCGAACTGGGCTTCGACGCCTGCATGTTCATGCTGCACAAGACCTTTGGCGCGCCCAAGAGCGGCGTCGGCGGGCCGGCGGTCGGCGCCTATGGCTGTTCGGCCGAACTCGCGCCCTTCCTGCCCAAGCCGATCGTGGTGCGCGACGGCGAGCGCTATCGCCTGGACGACGACCGGCCGCAGAGCGTCGGCAAGATCCGCGAATTCTGGGGCAACGTCCCGGTGGTGATCAAGGCCTATGCCTGGGCGCGTGCGATGGGGGCGGCCGGCATGGCCGAAGCGGCCGACCTCTCGGTACTGGCGAATAACTATATGGAGAAAGGCTTGCTGGCGATCCGCGGCGTGACGCGCTCGCATCCCGACCATACCGCCCCGCGCATCGAAATGACGCGCTACAGCCTGCAGCAGATGAAGGAAGACACCGGGGTCGACGTGCAGGATGTGCAGAACCGCATGAGCGACTTCGGCATCGACCCCTTGTGGACCAGCCACCATCCCTGGCTGCTGCCCGAACCGTTCACGCCGGAAGCCGGCGAGATGTATGGCAAGGAAGCGCTCGACACCTGGGTTGCGGTCATGGCCAGGATTTCGGAAGAAGCCTATTCGACGCCGCAACTGGTCAAGACCGCGCCGCACAATGCCGCCGTCCACCGCCTGAAGGGCCATCTCGACGATCCGAAGCAGTGGGCCATGACCTGGCGCGCCTGGAAGCGTAAGCGCAGCTGAGGCGCCGCGCCACGCCCACGCGCGCGCCGAACGCGCGCGTGGGCTCCCCGAACTCTCCGGTTCAGCAGATAATGTCAGGCTTTACCTGTTCGAGAGACTCGGAGACAGCATGAGCGACACCGCAAGCCGGCCCGGCATGCCGGCGGCAGGGACCAGTACGGCCCTGCTGGACAAGGCCTACCGCAGGATCACCTGGCGCCTGATCCCCTTTATATTCGTGTGCTACCTGTTCAACTACCTGGATCGGGTCAATGTCGGCTTCGCCAAGCTCCAGATGCTCGATGCCCTGCAATTCAGCGAGACCATCTATGGCCTGGGCGCCGGCATCTTCTTCATCGGCTACGTGAGCTTCGGCGTCCCGAGCAACCTTATCCTGCACCGGCTCGGCGCGCGGCGCTGGATCGGGATCATGATGATGGCCTGGGGTTCGCTGTCGGCCTGCATGCTGTTGGTGACCACGCCTGTCGAGTTCTACGCGCTGCGCTTCCTGACCGGCGTGGCCGAAGCCGGCTTCTTCCCCGGCATGGTGCTGTATTTCACCCGCTGGTACCCGTCGCACAGGCTGGGCCAGGTGATGGCGCTGTTCATGGCGGCGATCCCGGTCTCGGGCCTGGTCGGCGGCCCGCTGTCGGGCTGGATGCTGAGCCACTTCGCGCATGGCCAGGGTGGCATGGCTGCCTGGCAGTGGCTGTTCCTGCTGCAAGGCTTGCCGACCGTGTTCCTGGGACTGGCGGCGATGTTCTACCTGAACGACGGCGTGGGCCAGGCCAACTGGCTCGGCGCCGCCGAGAAGGCTGCCCTGCAACAGGAGCTGGTCCGCGACGAGCGCGAGCGCCCGGCCAGTGCGCAGGCCGTGCAGCCGCTGCGCGCGCTGCTGCTCGATCGCCATGTCTGGATGCTCGGCTTCATCTACTTCAGCATCAAGATGGGGGCGTATGCGATCAATTTCTGGTTGCCGTCGATCATCCAGGATCTCGGTTTCGAGGATCCTGGCACGGTCGGCTGGCTGAGCGCCATCCCCTATCTGTTCGCCTGTGTGGCCATGGTGCTGGTGGGCCGCTCGGCCGACCGCCGGCGCGAGCGTCGCTGGCACCTCTCGGCGCCTTTGCTGATGGCGCTGGTGGGCCTGTTGATGGCCGCGCATTTCTCGAACGATGTCGTGATCGTGATGGTGGGCCTGAGCCTGGCGACGATGGGCGCGCTGACCGGCCTGCCGATGTTCTGGCCGCTGCCGGCGGCTTTTCTCAGTACCGCGGCGGCGGCCGGCGGCCTGGCCCTGATCAACTCGATGGGGCAGGTGGCCGGTTTTGTCAGCCCCTTCCTGGTCGGCTGGATCAAGGATGCCACCGGCAGCACCGACCTCGCTCTCACTATCCTGTCGAGCGTGCTGCTGGTCGGCGCCATGCTGGTGCTGGTGGTGCCGGCGCGGCTGGTCAACCGCTGAGGGCGGGACTGAGCAGCGCGGACACGTACAACATCAGCTTGTCCTCGCTGCGACCCAGTTCGAGTCCCGTCAGTTCGCCAATGCGCCGTAGCCGATAATCGAGCGTATTGCGGTGAATGCCGAGCGCCGCGGCAGTGGCGGCCGCGTTTTCATTGTGTGCGAACCAGGTGTCGAGCGTAGTGCGCAGCATGGCGCGGCTCTTGTCGTTGGCGAGCCTGGCGATCGGCATGCGCAGCTGGTGCGCCTGCCAGCCGCTGTCCAGGCCCGACAACAGCACCGGCAACGCCAGCTCGTAGTAGCTGAAGATCTGGGTGCGCGGCGCGCGCAAGCGCCCCAGCCGGCTGGCGCTGCGTGCGCTCTGGTACGAGATGGCGGCGCCTTCGAGGCCGGGCAGGGCGATGCCCATCGCGAGCGTGAAGGGCAGCGCGCATTCTTCGCTCACCAACTGGGCCAGCGCATCGAGGCGCCGCTGGGGCGTGGTCTCGAAACCCTTGCGGCCCGGTTCCCACGAATCGAGCAGCACCATCTCGGACGGGCCGACGGTGGCCGTCAATGCATCCTCGCGCCGCGCCAGCAGGCGCATCTGCAGGCGCTGGATATCGTGCAGGGCGCTGGCCGCGCCGTTCGTATCGGGTTGCAGCTCGAGCAGGAACACCAGTTGCAAGCGCTCGAGGTCCAGCCCAAGGCGCCGCGCCCAGCCTTCGAGTTCGGGCCGGTGCGCAGGTTCATAGCGGATCAGGTTCAGCACGAAGGCTTCGCGGTAACGCGAGTTGTTCTGCAATTCGCCCGCCAGCGCGGCCTGTTCCAGGATCATCTCGGCCGTCAGGCGCACCAGTTCGCCGAACTGGCGTACCTCGTCGGGGGCGCCGCTCAGGCCGACCGCGCCGACGACCTGGCCGCCCACGCACAGGGGCAGGTTGGTGCCCGGCTGGGCGCCATGCAGCTTGCGCGCGGCCGCGGCGTCGATCTCGACTGCCAGCTTCTTGGCCAGCGCCAGCAGGGCGCCCGCATGCAGCTCGCCGACCCGTTCCGGGTTGCCGCTGGCGAGGATCACGCCGTGCCCATCCATCACGTTGACATTGAACGGGATGATGCGCATGGTACGGGTGACGATTTCCTGCGCGAGGCGGGTGTCGAGGATGTGCATGGCGTAGGGCCTGGAGGGTGGTCGGCCTTGTGATTATGCACAATTTCGGCCGTGCCGAGGGCGCGGCACTGCGTCGTCAATTGTGCGTATTGTGAGTTTGCACGAAAAATGCCGGTGATTTCATGCCGTCTGTTGTGCGTGTCGCCGACGCTGGAAATCCCTTGTTTGGTCGATAATCTGGTGGATCACCTATTAGAAAATCGGAGACAGCATGAGTACCACCGCAAGCACATCCGGCAACCAGGGCGGCCCTGGTGCGGCCCTGCTCGACGGCGCCTACCGCAAGGCGACCTGGCGCCTGATCCCCTTCATCTTCGTCTGCTACCTGTTCAACTACCTGGACCGGGTCAACGTCGGCTTCGCCAAGCTCGAGATGCTCGACGCGCTCCAGCTCAGCGAAACCGTGTACGGCCTGGGCGCCGGCATCTTCTTCATCGGCTACGTGACCTTCGGCGTGCCGAGCAACCTGATCCTGCACCGGCTCGGCGCGCGGCGCTGGATCGCGATCATGATGATGGCCTGGGGCTCACTGTCGGCCTGCATGCTGTTCGTGACCACCCCGACTGAATTCTATGTACTGCGCTTCTTCACCGGCGTGGCCGAAGCCGGCTTCTTCCCCGGCATGGTGCTGTACTTCACCAAGTGGTTCCCGTCGCACAAGCGCGGCCAGGTGATGGCGCTGTTCATGTCGGCGATTCCGGTCTCGGGCCTGATCGGCGGTCCGCTGTCGGGCTGGATGCTGAGCCACTTCGCCCACGGCCAGGGCGGCATGGATGGCTGGCAGTGGCTGTTCCTGCTGCAGGGTTTGCCGACCGTGTTCCTGGGCGTGGCGGTGTTCTTCTACCTTAATGACGGCATCGGGCAGGCCGACTGGCTCACGAATGAAGAAAAAGCGGCCATGCAGGACGCGCTCGACCAGGACGAACGACAGCGTTCGCAAGGCGTGCACGCCGTCCACTCCTTTGGCGCCGTGCTGCGCGACTGGCATGTGTGGATGCTGGGCTTCATCTACTTCAGCATCCAGATGGGCGTGTATGCGATCAACTTCTGGCTGCCGTCGATCATCAAGTCGCTTGGCTTCGAGAATGCGACCACGGTCGGCTGGCTGAGCGCCATTCCCTACCTGTTCGCGGGCCTGTTCATGGTGCTGGTGGGCCGCTCGGCCGACCGCCGCCGTGAGCGTCGCTGGCACCTGTCGGCGCCTTTGCTGATGGCGCTGGTGGGCCTGCTGCTGGCCGCGAATTTCTCGGATAACGCCGTGATCGTGCTGGCCGGCCTGAGCCTGGCGACGATGGGCGCGCTGACTGGCCTGCCGATGTTCTGGCCCTTGCCGGCGGCCTTCCTGGGCAGCGCGGCGGCAGCCGGCGGCCTGGCCCTGATCAACTCGATGGGGCAGGTGGCCGGATTTGTCAGTCCCTTCCTGGTCGGCTGGATCAAGGACGCCACGGGCAGCACCGACGTCGCGCTGTACATCCTGTCGACCGTGCTGTTCGTCGGCGCCATGCTGGTGCTGGTGGTGCCGGCGCGCCTGGTCAACCGTTGATTCAGGAGCGCACCATGAAGATTGTCATCGCTCCCGATTCGTTCAAGGAAAGCCTGTCGGCGCTGGAGGCAGCGAGCGCCATCGAGGCCGGCTTTCGCGAAGTATTTCCTGACGCTGTCTATGTAAAAGTCCCAGTGGCCGATGGCGGCGAAGGCACTGTCGAGGCCATGATCGCGGCCACCGGCGGCCGCCGCATCGACTTGCAGGCCACCGGCCCGCTGGGTCGCCCGGTCGCCGCCTTCTATGGCCTGACCGGCGGCGCCGACACGATCGCCGTGATCGAGATGGCCGCCGCCAGCGGCCTCGAGCTGGTGGCGCCTGACGAGCGCGATCCGTTGCGGGCCACCAGCCGCGGCACCGGTGACCTGATCCGCGCCGCCCTCGATGCCGGCGCCCGCCGCTTCATCCTGGGTGTGGGCGGCAGCGCCACCAACGATGGCGGGGCCGGCATGCTGCAGGCGCTGGGCGTCGGCCTGTTCGATGCCCAAGGCGGGCAGCTGGCACCGGGCGGTGCGGCGCTTGCGGGGCTCGACCGGATCGATGTGTCCGGGCTCGACCCGCGCATCAAGCAAAGCGTGTTCGAGGTCGCTTGCGACGTCAGCAATCCGCTGGTGGGCTTGCTAGGCGCGTCCGCGATCTTCGGGCCGCAGAAGGGCGCCACGCCCGAGATGGTGGCGCAGCTCGACGCCAACCTGCGTCACTATGCGGCCATCATTGCGCGCGACCTGGACCAGGACGTGGCCGACATCCCCGGCGCCGGCGCCGGCGGCGGCATCGCCGCAGCAATGCTGGTGTTCCTGGACGGGCGCCTGCGTCCGGGTAGCGAGATCGTGACCGACGCGGTCGGCCTGGATGCGGCGGTGGTCGATGCCGACCTGGTCGTCACCGGCGAAGGCCGCATCGACAGCCAGACCGTCAATGGCAAGACGCCGATCGGCGTGGCGCGCGTGGCCCAGCGTCACGGCAAGCCGGTGATCGCCATCGGCGGCTGCCTGGCCAATGATGCGAACGCGGTGCATGCGCACGGCATCGCCGCCACCTTCAGCACCGTCATGAAGGCCGGGACGGTGGCAGAGGCGCTGGCCGGCGCCCGCTTCAACCTGCACAGCGCGGCGCGCAATATCGCGGCGGCGGTCAAGCTGGGCATCGACCTCAAAGGCTAAGTGGTCAGCGGCGTATCGACTTTTTTCAGGGTACGCAGCACGAAGCTCGACTTGCTGTGGCGGATGCCGGGGATCTTGTACAGGCGTTCGCGCAGCAGGCGTTCATAGTCGCGCGTGTCCTTGACCGCGATGCGCAGGAAGTAATCGTAGTCGCCCGAGATCAGCGACGCTTCGAGCACCTCGGGGATCGATTCCAGCGCGCGTCCGAATTCATACAGCGTCTCTTCGCTGTGGCTGTCCAGCGTGACCTGGACGATCAGCGTGTCGTGGTAGCCAAGGCTGGGCAGGTCGACCTTGACCGTATAACCCTGCAGCGCCCCGCAATCGCTCATGCGCTTGATGCGGTTCCAGCACGAGGTACTCGACAGGCCGACCGCGGCGCTGATCTCCTGCAGCGGCGTGCGCGAGTCGCGCAGCAGGATGCCCAGGATGGCGAGATCGCTGGCGTCGAAAGATTTTTTGTCTTGGCTCATATAGTCTGAAAATTCATCAGGTAATTGGCCTATTCTAGCGGAAATTATGAAGCACTTTCAGGTCGTGAGTCGATAGACTTCAAGGCATGAAACCACATCCCGAATTCCTGCCCCCGTCCCCCGGCACGGTCGCGCTGACCGGCGCCGGCCTGCTGCTCGACACCCTGGTCGCCTGCGGCGTCGACTCCGTGTTCGGCTATCCCGGCGGCGCCGTGCTGCCCCTGTACGACGCACTGGCCCAGGATGGTCGCTTGCGCCACGTGCTGGTGCGCCACGAGCAGGCCGCCGTCCATGCGGCGCAGGGCTATGCGCGCTCGACCGGCCGGCTGGGCGTGGTGATCGTGACTTCGGGGCCCGGCATCGCCAACACCACCTCGGGCCTGCTCGACGCGCTGAGCGATTCGATTCCCGTGCTGTGCATCAGCGGCCAGGTCGCGACGACGGCGATCGGCACCAATGCCTTCCAGGAGTGCGACGCGCTCGGCATTTCGCGCACGGTCACCAAGTGGAATACGCAAGTGAGGGCCACGCGCGACATCGTCGCCACCATCCGGCGCGCGGTGGCCGAGGCGCTTGAGGGCAGACCCGGCCCGGTGCTGGTGGACGTACCCAAGGATATCCAGGCGCGCGCCGTGGACGCCGCCGACTTCGGGCGGCAAACGAAACCGGCGCCGCAGCTGCCCCCTGCCGACCAGGACCGGGACGGCCTGGATGCCGCCGCGGCCCTGATCCGCCATGCACGGCGCCCGGTGTTCTATGGCGGAGGTGGCCTGATCAACGCCGGGCCGGACGCCTGCGCCGCCTTCACGCGCCTGGTGCGCTGGAAGAATGCGCCATGCACCCTGACCCTGATGGGACTGGGCGCTTTCCCGGCCTCCGACCGGCGCTGGCTGGGCATGCTGGGCATGCACGGCACGTTAGAGGCGAACCTGACGATGCACGGCGCGGACCTGGTGGTGTGCGTCGGCGCGCGTTTCGACGACCGGGTGACGGGCCAGCTGTCCGAATTCTGTCCCGGCGCGAAGGTCATCCACATCGACATCGATCCGCGCTCGATCGGCAAGGTGGTGGCGGCCGACGTCGGCCTGCGCGGCGATTGCGGCGCCGTGCTGCGCGGCCTGCTCGAGCGGCTGGCCGACCTGCGCCACGACCATGCGCTGCTGGCCGACTGGTGGCGCACGATCGATGCCTGGCGCGCCGCGCGCTGCCTGGACTACACGGTGCAGGCCGCGACCATCGTCCCGCAGCAGTTGATGTCTACCCTCGCAGGACGCCTGGCGGGCAGGGACGCGATCGTCTCGACCGACGTCGGCCAGCATCAGATGTGGGCCGCCCAATACCTGGGCTTCGACGCGCCGCGCCGCTGGCTGACCTCGGGCGGCGCCGGCACCATGGGCTACGGCTTGCCGGCCGCAATCGGCGCCCAGATCGCGCATCCGGATGCGCTGGTGGTGTGCGTCAGCGGCGACGCCTCGGTGCTGATGAATATCCAGGAACTGGCCACCGCCGTGCAGCACCGCTGTCCGGTCAAGCTGGTGTTGTCGAACAACGGCTGCATGGGCATGGTGCGCCAGTGGCAAGAGCTGCATCACGGCGGGCGCTATAGCCACAGCTATTCCGAGGCCATGCCCGATTTCGTGGCGCTGGCGCGCGCCTTCGGGTGGGCCGCGCGGCGGGTCGAGCATCCGGACCAGCTGGAACAAGCACTGGATGAATGTCTTGCGTCGCGTGGGCCCTACCTGCTCGATGTTGTCGTCGAGCAGGCCGAAAACTGCTTCCCGATGATGCCGGCGGGGCGCGGACACCATGAAATCATGCTGGCCAAGGACCGCTGGTATCAGTCTCCTAAGTAGTTGCTCGTATTGAAAATGATTCTCATTCGCGATAGGATGCAGGTTTCGTCCATGAATCCTGCATGCCATGCCCACGCCAGTAACCCGCCGTCCGCTCCTGATCGTCCTCGCCCTGTCCCAGGCTTTTCCTGCATTCGCCGCGCCGCAGGAAACTGACGAGCAGGACATGCAGGCGGTGCGGGTCACCGCCACGCGGGCGCTGGGCTTCATGCCGAACACGGTCGAGGCGGGGAGCTTTCGCGGCGCGAACGTCATGGACGTGCCTTCGACCGTCAATGTGATCACGCGCGAAGTGCTCGAATTGCAGGCCGCCGCCGGCCTGTACGACGCGCTGCGCAACACCGCCGGCGTCACGCGCCAGCAAAATGGCGGCGAGACCTGGGACCAGCTGGTCATCCGCGGCATCGCGGTCGAGAACCGCACCAATTACCGCCTCAATGGCTCGCTGCCGCTGATGAACTTCGGCCAGGTGTCGATGGAGAACAAGGAGCGGGTCGAGGTGCTCAAGGGCGCCACCGCCCTCTACTACGGCTTTACGTCGCCGGCCGGCGTGGTGAACTTCGTCACCAAGCGCGCCGGCAGCGTGCCGGTCAATACCTATGGGCTGACGCTCGACGACAACGGCTCGGCGGTTGCCAGCGCCGACGTGGCGCGCCGCTTCGGCCAGCGCCAGGAGTTCGGCCTGCGCATCAACGCCGCCGGCGGCACGCTCGGCTCCCACCTTGACGGGGTAGGCAACGGCAATCGCGGCTTCGCCTCGGCTGCCCTCGACTGGCGCGTCAACGATCGCGTGCGCCTGCGCGCCGACCTCGAATACGACAAGCGCCGCGTGACCGAACAGGTGGGCATCAACCTGCCGCCCGTGGTCGGCGGCGTGATCGCATTGCCACGACCCATTGACCCGCGCCGCCTGGTCGGCCCGGACTGGGCGCGCTTCGAGACCCATGCGCGCAACGCCCAGCTGCGCGCCGATATCGCGCTCAACCAGGATTGGGCCCTGACGCTGGAAGCCGGCCACGCCCAGACCAGGCGTGATCGCAGCCTGCCGATCTTCCGCTTCGATAACGCCGCCGCCGTCGCCACCGGCGCCGGCCGCATCACCGGCAACCTGCAGCACGCCGACGTCGATTCGGACATGCTGCGCGCCGAGCTGGCCGGCCGTTTCACCACCGGCGCGCTGAGCCACGACCTGACCCTGGGCGTGAGCGGCACCGACAAGGGCCAGGCGCCGGTCTACCAGGCCAACTACACGATCCCCGCGCAGAACCTGTACGATCCGGTCCCGATCCGCAACGCCAGTGTCGGCGCCGTGCCGACCCAGCCGACCACCGCCGCGCTGCACAGCCGCGACAAAGGCCTGTACCTGGTCGACCGGATCCAGCTCGGCGCCTGGCAGCTGATCGGCGGGGTGCGCCGGGTCGACTACCAGAGCCGCCAGGGCGCCAACCGCTACGACGTGAGCGAGACTACGCCGATGGCGGCCGTGACCTGGCGCGCGCGTGAAAACATCTCGCTGTATGCCTCGATGGCCGAAGGGCTGGAAGAAGGCGAGGCCGCGCCCGCCGGCAGCGCCAACCAAGGCACGCGCATGGCGCCTGGCGTGAGCAAGCAGAAAGAGATCGGCGCGCGCTGGCGCATTGATGAAGGTTTCCTGACCCAGCTGGCGCTGTTCGACATCGACCGCCCCGGCTACTACACCAACACAGCCAATGTGTTCACGGCCGATGGCGAGCAGCGGTATCGCGGCGTCGAACTGTCGGCCCAGGGCCGCCTGACGCGGCGCTTGTCGTGGCAGGGCTCGGCCCAGGTGCTCGATTCCGAGTTCCGCGACATCAATGCGGCCTACAACGGCAAGCTGCCCGAGAACGCCGCGCGCCGCACTGCCAGCAGCTTCCTGGCATACGACCTCGATGCGGTGCCGGGCCTGTCGCTCACCCTGGGCGCCTACTACACCGGCAAGCGGCCGGTGAATGACCTGAACCAGGCCTGGCTGGGCGGCGTGACCCTGTTCAGTCTCGGCGGGCGCTATGCCGGGCAAGCCTTCGGCAAGCGCACTACCTGGCAGCTCAATGTCGACAACGCCGGCGACAAGCGCTATTGGGCCGGCGCCGGCACGCGCCTGTCCGCCGGCCTGCCGCGCCAGGTCAAACTGTCGATGAAGGTGGAACTGTGAGCGCGGGCTTGAATTCGCCCCAGCGCTGGCGCCTGCCGACCCTGCGCGAAGTCTGGTTCCAGCTGCACTGGTTCGTCGGGATCACGGCCGGCACCCTGCTGGCCGTGATCGGCCTGACCGGCGCCATCCTCGCGTTCGAGGACGAGATTGTCGAGGCCATCAATCCCGGCGTGTTCGCCGTGCCGCTCGAGCAGAGGCCGCGCCTGGAGCCGGAACAGATTCTGGGCGCCGCGCGCCAGGCCCATCCCGACCAACGGGTCGCCAGCCTCGCTTTCAAGGCGCAGGCCGGCAGCACCGTCAGCGTGCGCTTCGCGCCACCGCGCGGCGAGCGGCGTGGCCTCGAAATCCACGTCCATCCGTATAGCGGCAATGTGCTGCCCGCGGTGCGCGGCGAGGCCTTTTTCCAGTTCGTCGATTCGCTGCACCGCTGGCTGCTGCTGCCGCGCGCACCGGGTCGCATCGTGCTCGGCATCCTGGCCCTGTGCCTGGTCGGCCTGGCGCTCAGCGGCCTGTACCTGCGCTGGCCGCGCAAGAAGGACTGGCGCACCTGGCTGACCTTCAACACCACGCTGCGCGGGCGCTCCTTCCTGTGGGCGCTGCACGCGATCGCCGGTACCTGGGCCCTGGTGGCCTACCTGGTGGTGGCCGGCACCGGCCTTTACTGGAGTTTCGACATCGTGCGCGGCACCTTGCAGGACTGGGCTGGAACGTCGGTCTCACAGCCGCGCGAGGGTAAGTCAGCCGCCGCGCGCGGCGAAGGCGGCCTGGCCCCGGCCTGGCAAACCTTCGTGTCCACCGCGCCCGACTGGTCGAGCGCGACCATTCGCCTGCCGGAACGCGGGAGCGGCGCCTATCAACTGACCTGGCTTGCGCAGGATGCACCGCACGACCGCGCGCGCAACCGCATGACGCTCGGCGCCGACGGCACCGTGCGCCAGGACGAGCGCCATGCCGACATGGAAGCCGGACAGCGCGCCCTCACTACCATCCGTCCGCTGCATACCGGGACCTATTTCGGCCTACCGGGACGGATCGTCATGATGCTTGCCAGCCTGGCCTTGCCCGGCTTCGCGATCACCGGCTGGATGCTGTATCTCGGCCGCCGGCGTCAAAAACGTGCGCTGGCGCAGGAGCGCAGCCTGGCCGCGCAGGTCGAGGTGAATACCGCCGGTGCGCCGGTACTGGTGGCGTTCGCGACCCAGGGCGGCCAGGCCGAGCGGATCGCGCTGCACAGCGCCGGGGCCTTGCGCGCCGGCGGGCGCGCGGTCGACCTGCGCGCCGTGTCGGCACTGGCGCCGGGCGACCTGGCCGGCTACGGGCATGCACTGTTCGTGGCCAGCACCTTCGGCGAAGGAGAAGCACCCGATGCGGCGCGCCGTTTCAGCCGCGAGCTCGACGCCTGGCAGTCGATGTTCGAAAGCTGCCGCTTCGCCGTGCTGGCGCTGGGCGACCGCAATTACGCCCAGTTCTGCGGCTACGGCCATGCACTTCACCGCCGTTTGCAGAGCCTGGGCGGCAAGCCGCTGTTCCCGCTGATCGAAGTCGACCAGGGCGACGAGACGGCGCTGGGACGCTGGATGCATGCGCTGGGAGGGCTGGGCGCAGCAGCTGGCGCGCTGCCGGCAGTCGCGGAGGATGCACCGCTTGCCGACTGGGTCCTCGATTCCCGGCGCCTGCTCAACCCCGGCAGCCTGGGCGCGCCGTTGTATGAACTCGCCCTGAGGCCCGGTGCGGACGTGCGCTGGCAGCCAGGCGACCTGCTCGCTGTCGCCGTCCCCGCAGCGCCTGATGCGCCGCGCCGCTATTCGATCGCCAGCGTGCAGGAGGATGGCGCGGTGGAACTGCTGGTGCGCCAGCAGCGTCACGCGGGAGGCCCAGGCCTGGCGTCGGGCTGGCTGACCGAGCACCTGGCCGTCGGCGGGGTGGTGCGGGCGCGCCTGATTGCCAATCCGGGCTTCCACGCACCGGATGACGAGCGCCCCTGCATCTATATCGGTAACGGTTCCGGCATGGCCGGCCTGCGCGGTCACCTGCGTGGCCGCGCCGCCATGGGCCGGCGCCGCAACTGGCTGCTGTTCGGCGAGCGCCAGCGCGCCTTCGACAACCTGTGCGACGCCGAGCTCGCGGTGTTGCGCAGCGAGGGCATGCTGCCAGAGCTCGACCTGGTCTTCTCGCGCGACCCCGGGCCCGAATACGTGCAGGACCGGCTGCATGCGCGCGCCGATCTGCTGCGCCAGTGGATCGACGACGGCGCCGTGATCCACGTCTGCGGCAGCCTGCAGGGCATGGCCGGCGCGGTGCACGAGGCGCTGACCGCGATCTTGGGGCAGGCGCAGCTTGAGGGCCTGATGGAGACTGGCCGCTACCGGCGCGACGTCTACTAGCCTTACTTGCCGGCCTGGAGCTCCTGCACGGTCTGGTCGGTGGTCCGCAGCGCATTGGCGATGTAGCGCAAGTTGACCAGGGCGCTCGCATAGCCGTCGCCTTCCGGCGTCCTGGGGCCGGCCGCGGCGTCGCGCACGATGGCGACCTCGAAACCGCGCTCCAGGAATTCACGCATACGGGCTTCTACGCACAGCTTGGACGCCATCCCGGCCAGGATGATCTTGTCGACCCGCTGCTTGCGCAGCTGGAGCATCAGGTCCTTGGATCGTGGGCCATACAGCCTGTGGGGCGAGGCGACGATGGTCTTGCCATCTTCGATGAAGGTCTTGAACTCGGGCATATAGTCGGACCCCGAACCATCCAGCCCGGTGACACTGAGCGGCCCCTTGCGGTCGAAGATATGGATATCGTGCTGGAAGACCTCGACCGGCGCGCCGAATTTCCACTGGTGCCTGCATTCCGGCGCCGCTCTCGCTATACTGCGCGCATGAAAGATCACCACCAGGACGCCGCCAGCGATTTCAACACCATCGTGGCGGCGCGCCGCAATTTCACGCTGCGGCGCCTTCACGCGCCGGGCCCCGATGATGCGGCGCTGGCGCGCATCGTCGAAGCGGCAGCGCATGCGCCCGACCATGGCCTGCTGCGGCCGTGGCGTTTCGTGCTGATCCCGGGGCAGCGGCGCGCCGACCTGGGTGAGGTATTCGCCGCGGCCCTGGCCGCGCGCGACCCTGGCTGCGATGAAGCAGCGCTGGCCACCGCGCGCGACAAGGCCTTGCGCGCGCCATGCCTGCTGGTGGCGGTGCTGCGCGACGCGCCGGGATCGAAGACGATCCCTGTCGCCGAAAAGCTGGTGTCGCTCGGCTGCGCGCTGCAGAACCTGCTGCTCGCGGCCGGAGCCGAGGGCTTCGCCACCGGCCTGGCCAGCGGCGCCGCCATGGATAGCCCCGGCATGCGCCGCCTGCTGCGCCTGACACCGCACGAGCGCGCGATCTGCTTCATCGGCCTGGGCACCGCGGCCAGTGCAAAGCCGCCGCGCCCGCGGCCGGACGCGGCGGATTACCTGAGCAGTCTCTGACTCAGGCAGGCAGTTTCGCGAGCGACGGCATTCTACTGTTGCTGTACTATCGTCGATGGAAGCCTGCCCAATCGCCGTCGCAATCATGCGCTGATTGAACGCGTGGGCGGGAAACCCGCTTACCCTGCCGCCATTCACTTACCCGGGCAGCATTTTTTCACCATGCATCGATGAACACAGCGGTACCACATCAGGCCGGGATCAGCCAACAGCAGTGGCGCGACTCGCCGCTGGGCGACCCGCGCGACTGGCCGGTCGCGCTGCGCCTGGCCGCTTCGCTGGTGATCGAATCCCCGGCGCCGATGTGGCTCGCCTGGGGCGATGCATTGGCGCTGATTGCCAACGAGGCCTGTCGCGCATTGATGCCCGGCCCCTGGCGGCCGGGCGCGCCCGCCCCTGATGCCTGGGGCGATGCCTGGCCCGCGCTACAGGGCGCGGTCACGTGCGCGCTCGCCGGCAGCGGCAGCCGGGTCGACGAGTGCGAACTGGGCGTTGGCCGCGCACCAGGCGCCGCCACGGCCTGGGCGACGTTCTCGCTGGCGCCGCTGCGCGACGAGGATGGCCGCGTACGCGGGCTGCTGTGCACCATGCAGGACATGAGCGCCGCCGTGCTGGCCCGGCGCCGCCTGGGCGAGAGCGAGGCGGCGGCGACCAGCCGCACCGCGCAGGCACTTGAGACGGCCGAACGCTATCGGCTTGCCATGCTGTCGACCAACGACGCCATCTGGGACTGGCGCATGGCCGATGGCCACGTGATCTGGAACCAGGCCGTGCAGACCCTGTTCGGCCACCAGCTCGTTGCGACCAGCGCGGCCTGGTGGATCGAGCATATCCACCCCGACGACCGCCCGCGCATCGACAGCTCGATCCACGCCGTGATCGACAGCCAGGACAGCGCCTGGTCGGGCGAATACCGCTTCCGGCGCGCCGACGGCAGCTATGCCGACATCTTTGACCGCGGCACGGTGCTGCGCGACGCCGAAGGCCGGGCGCTGCGCATGATCGGCGCGATGCTCGACCTGAGCGAACAGAAGGCCACCCGCGCCGCGCTACAGGAAAGCGAGCGCCTGTTCCGCACCCTGTTCGAATCGATCGACGAGGGCTTCTGCGTGATCGAATTCCTCGACGGCCCCCATGGTCCGATGAGCGACTATGTGCACGTATTGGCCAACCCGGCCTACGCCGCCAATGCCGGCATCGAGAACGTGGTTGGACAGAAGGCCAGGGACATCGTGCCTGACGAAGCGGATGGCTGGATCGCGATCTACCGCCAAGTGCTGGTGGGCGGCCAGCCGATCCGTTTCGAGCGCGCACTCGAACACACCGGGCGCTTCCTCGAGCTGGCGGCGCTGCGGATCGAACCGCCCGAGCGGCGCCAGGTGGCGGTCCTGTTCCAGGACATCACCGAACGTCACCGCGCCGAGCTGGCGCTGCGCGACATGAACGACACCCTCGAGCGCCGCGTGGCGCGTGAACTCGAACGCCACGCGCGCATGGAAGAAGCGCTGCGCCAGTCGCAGAAGATGGAGGCGGTGGGACAGCTCACGGGCGGCATCGCGCATGACTTCAACAATATGCTGGCGGTGGTGTCGAACGCGATGGAGCTACTCGACCGTCGCCTGACGCAGGGCAGCGGCGACGAGCGCGCGCTGCATTACGTCGGCATCGCCAAGGGCGGCGTGCGGCGCGCGGCCCAGCTGACCCAGCGTCTGCTGGCGTTCTCGCGCCAGCAACCCTTGCGGCCCGAAGCGGTGTGCGCCAACGACCTGGTCGCCAGCATGTCGGAACTGATCCGGCATTCGCTCGGTGCGTCGATCCGCGTCGAGCTGGCGCTGGGCGGCGATCCCTGGCTGCTGCATGCCGACCACAACCAGCTCGAACACGCGATCCTGAACCTGGCCGTTAACGCGCGCGACGCGATGGAAGAAGCCGGGCGCCAGGGCGGCCAGTTGCTGATCGAGACCGCCAACCGGGTGCTCGACGGGCACGACTTCGTCGAACTGGGCGACGCCGCGCCGGCCGACTACGTGATGATCGCGGTGGCCGACACCGGCGCCGGCATGGCGCGCGATGTGCTGGCCAAGGCCTTCGAACCCTTCTTCACCACCAAGGAAGTGGGGCGCGGCACGGGGCTGGGCCTGAGCCAGGTGTATGGCTTCGTCAAGCAGTCCGGCGGCCAGGTCAGGATCGAATCCAGCCCGGGGCAGGGCACCCGGGTCGAGCTCTATCTGCCGCGCCACCTGGCGCCGGACGCCGCGACCGCGCCTGGCCTGAGCATGCCCGACATCGCCCACGCCCGCACTGGCGAGACCATCCTGGTGGTGGACGACGAAGCCGCAGTGCGCGAGCTGTCGGCGGAAATGCTGCAGATGCTGGGCTATACGGTGCACGTGGCCGATGGCGCGGCGACGGCCTTGCGCCTGTTTGACGCGCACCCGGAAATCTCGCTGTTGTTTACCGACATCCTGATGCCTGAACTCGACGGCCGCGAGCTTGCTGCCCGGGTGTTGCAGCGCCGGCCTGGCTTGCCGGTGCTGTTCAACAGCGGGCATGCGCGCGATGTCGAGGCGGTCGACGGCATGCCGGGCCAGTCCAGGGTACTGGCCAAGCCGTTCACGCTGGCGCAGCTGGCGGGGCAGGTGAGGATGGCGCTGGATGCCGGGTAAGGATTTTCACTCAGAATTGCCTATATCAGCGCTTAGCTTGGCTATTTTTGATCCACATCAAGTTTTTATTTAGTCAACGAATTGTAGGATGCGGCCATGCGTTCACCAATTCGGGTCGAACGCACTTGTCGGTGCGTCGGACCAGGTCGGGCGCGCCGGTCCTGACCGTGTTTCCATGGGCTTCGCCCCCAGTTTATCGTGAGCCGACACCGCATCGCACCGCGCCAGTTCCTGGCAACCCTGCCCCTGTTCGCCGACCTCTCGCCCGACCAGCTCGACCTGCTCGCGCAGGCGACCACCGAGCTGCATCTGCCGCGCAGCCGGGTGGTCGTCGACCGCGGCGAATCCTGCAGCGGCCTGCACGTCGTGATCTACGGCGACGTCAAGCTGAGCATCGTCTCGCGCCAGGGCGAGGAGAAGGTGGTCGAATTGATCGGCCCCGGCCAGAGCTTCGGCGAGGCGCCGCTGTTCATGGAGCGCCCCTACCTGACCCAGGCCGAGACGCTGGCCGACAGCATGCTGCTGCATATCTCGACGCAGGCGATCTTTGCCCAGATCGAGCGCAATCCCGGCTTCGCGCGACGCCTGCTGGCGTCCATGAGCCGGCGCATGCACGGCCTGATCGCGGACGTCGAATCCTATACGCTGCATAGCGGCAGCCAGCGCATTGTCAGCTACCTGCTCAAGGACGATCCGGCGCAGGGCGCGCAGGTGACGCTGGCCGCGCGCAAGAAGATGATCGCGTCGCGGCTCTCGCTGTCGCCTGAATATTTTTCGCGCGTGCTGCACGACCTGGCCCACCGCGGCATGGTCGGCATCGCCGGGCGCAGCATCACCATCCTCGATATCGAGCGCCTGCGCGCCTACCAGGGCTGACGGCGCCTGCGCCGGCGACGGGAAGCGCACGATCGTGCGTAAGTCCGGTCCGCACGCGATGGTGTCGCTTCGGCTAGAATGTTTGCCCATGAATGGAAGGCCGCCTTCCATGCCGCGACATCCAAGCTATAGGAAGACCATGAGCACCGACAGCAACCTGAACGAAGCCCAGAACACCCAATTGCGCATCGACGCGCTGGAATACCACCGCAGCCCGACGCGCGGCAAGATCGAGGTGGTCGCCACCAAGCCGCTGTCGAACCAGCGCGACCTGTCGCTGGCCTATTCGCCCGGCGTGGCCTACGCCTGCGAGGAAATCGCCGCCGACCCGGCCACCGCCTATGACTACACCTCGCGCGGCAACCTGGTAGCCGTGATCTCGAACGGCACCGCGGTGCTGGGCCTGGGCAATATCGGTCCGCTGGCCTCGAAGCCGGTCATGGAAGGCAAGGGCTGCCTGTTCAAGAAATTCGCCGGCGTCGATGTGTTCGACCTGGAGCTCGACGAACTCGATCCGGACAAGCTGGTTGACGCCATCGCCATGCTCGAGCCGACCGTGGGCGGCATCAACCTCGAGGACATCAAGGCGCCGGAATGCTTCTACATCGAGAAGAAGCTGCGTGAGCGCATGAACATCCCGGTCTTCCACGACGACCAGCACGGCACCGCGATCATCTCGACCGCCGCGCTGCTGAACGCCCTGAAGGTGGTCGGCAAGGACATCGGCCAGATCAAGCTGGTCGCCTCCGGCGCCGGCGCGGCGGCCATCGCCTGCCTCGACATGATGGTGCTGCTGGGCGTGAAGCAGTCGAATATTTTCGTGACCGACTCGCGCGGCGTGATCTGGCAGGGCCGTGAAGCGAATATGGAAGCGAACAAGGCGCGTTATGCGCAGGATACGGGCGCGCGTACGCTGGCCGACATCGTCGACGGCGCCGACGTGTTCCTGGGTTGCTCGACTGCTGGCGTCTTGACGGCCGAGATGGTCAAGACCATGGCCGACAAGCCGGTGATCCTGGCGCTGGCCAATCCGGAGCCCGAGATCCGTCCAGAAGTAGCCAAGGCCGCGCGTCCGGACGTGATCATCGCCACCGGCCGTTCGGACTATCCGAACCAGGTCAACAACGTGCTGTGCTTCCCGTACATCTTCCGCGGCGCCCTGGATTGCGGCGCAACCCGCATCACCGACGAGATGAAGCTGGCCTGCGTGACCGCGATCGCCGAACTGGCCGAAGCCGAGGCGAGCGACGTGGTGGCGCTGGCCTATGAGGGCGCCGACCTGAGCTTCGGTCCAGAATACATCATCCCGAAACCGTTCGATCCGCGCCTGCTGGGCGCGATCGCGCCGCGCGTGGCGCAGGCTGCCTTCGAGTCGGGCGTGGCGACCCGTCCGATCGAGGACATGGATGCCTACCGCGAGAAGCTGGGCCAGATGATCTATCACACCGGTTTCTTCATGAAGCCGGTGTTCAACAAGGCGCGCGCCAATGTGCGCAAGGTGGCGTATGCCGAGGCGAACGAGCCGCGCGTGCTGCGGGCGGTGCAGGCGGTGGTGGACGAGGGTATCGCGCATCCGGTGCTGATCGGCGAACCGGGCACCATCGCCAGCGGTATCAAGGCCGCCGGCCTGCGCCTGCAAGCGGGCGTGGACTACAGCGTGATCGCGGCCGAAGCCGATACCACCCTGCAGGGCACGCGCCTGCTCAAGTCGAGCCAGGTCGACGCCCTGATCTGCGGCATGACCGGCAGCTATGACAGCCACCTGGAACACGTCAAGAACGAGATCGGCGTGGCGCCGGGCGCCGAAGTGCTGGCCGCGATGAATGCGCTGGTGCTCGACAAGCTGACCCTGTTCATCACCGACACCTACGTCAACGAGACCCCGAGCGCCCAGGAACTGGCGGCGATCACCCGCCTGGCGGCCGAGGCGCTGCAGCACTTCGGCCTGGAGCCGAAGGCGGCGCTGCTGTCGCATTCCTCGCAGGGTTCGTCCGAGCGTCCCTCGGCGCGGCGCATGCGTGAAGCACGCGCGCTGCTGGCGCAGCAGTCGCCTGAATTGGCGGTGATCGGCGAGATCCATGGCGATGCCGCGCTGTCGCAAGAGATCCGCGATATCTACGGCATCGATGCCGGCTACTCGGGCAGCGCCAACCTGCTGGTGATGCCGTCGCTGGACGCGGCCAATATCCTGTTCAATGTGCTCAAGGTCGCCAGCGGCAAGGGCGTCACGGTCGGCCCGATCCTGTTGGGCGCGGCCAAGTCGGTGCACATCCTGAGCCCGAGCGCCACCGTGCGCCGCATCGTCAACATGACGGCGCTGGCTGCCGCACAGGTAGTCTGAGCGTGGTGGGGTGGGCGGCGCCGCCGTCCATTCCCCGCGGGTTCATGTGATCGATTTCCTGCTCAATTTCGGCCTTGGCGCTTCGCTCGGCATTGCCGGCGGCATGCTTGGCATCGGCGGCGGCCTGATCGCCATTCCGGTGCTGGGCCTGTTGTATGGCATGAACCAGCACCTGGCCCAGGGCACGGCGCTGGTGATGATCGCGCCGAATGTGGCGATCGGCTTCTGGCGCTATCACCAGAAGCATCCGGTGAATCTGCGCGCAATCGGCGTGGCCGGCCTGTGCTCAATCGGCACGGCGTGGCTGGCGGCGCGCTTTGCGGTCGGGATCGACGCCCGGCTGCTGCACTACGCCTTCGCCTTGTTCCTGATCGCGCTGGCCCTGTACTTTGGCTGGCCATCGCGGCGCAAGACCGGCGAAGCGCCGCCGGCCGCACGGGAGGTGCCGCGCAGGCTGATGCCGGTGATCGGCGTCGCCAGCGGCGCGGTCTCGGGCTTCTTCACGATCGGCGGCGGCATGGTGGTGGTGCCGGCGCTGGTCAGCCTGTTCAAGATGCCGCAGACGCGGGCCCAGGGCATGGCGCTGGCGCTGGTGGTGCCGGGCGCCTTGGTGGCGCTGGCGACCTACGGCTACAGTGGCGCGGTCGACTGGCAGGTCGGGCTGCCGCTGGCGCTGGGCGGCGTGCTCACCGTGTCGTGGGGCGTGCACCTGGCGCATACCCTGCCGCAGCGTTGGCTGCGCATGGCGTTCTGCACGGTGTTGCTGGGCGCGGCGGTCACGATGCTGGTGACTGGCGCTTGATTGTGCCCCCTACGTTGTGAAATGCGCGGCCAGGAAGTCAATGAAGACGCGCGCCCGCGCCGACTGCCTGCGCCCGCCCGGATAGACCACGTACAGGTCGGCGGCCGGCTGCACGTATTGCGGCAGCACGATGCGCAGGCGGCCGCTGTCGACATACTTCTTCACATCCCATTCCGATCGCAGCAGGATGCCGTGCCCGTCGAGCGCCCAGCCGAGGACGATGTCGCCATCATTGCTGGAAAGTAGGCCCTGGACTTTTACCGACACGTCGCGGCCCTCGTGCACCAGGCGCCAGACACCGTGCGCGTCCTCGTTCTGGCGGTGCACGATACAGCGGTGGCGGGCCAGGTCGGCCAGGGTGGCAGGCGCGCCGTGCTGCTCGATGTAGCGCGGCGCGGCGCACAGCAGGCGCCGATTGGACATCATGCGGCGCGCCACCAGGCGCTGGTCGGGCAGTTCGCCGAAGCGGATCGCCAGGTCGATGCCGCCCGCGACCAGGTCGACCGGGCGGTCGCTGACGTCGAGCTGCACCTCGATCTGCGGGTAGCGCTGGGCGAAGCTTGACACCAGCGGCGCGATCACGGTGCGCCCGAAGCCGAGCGAGGCATTCACCTTCAATCGCCCGCGCGGCACCGTGCGGGTGCTCGATACCGCCTCTTCCATCTCGCGCAGCTCGGCCAGGATGCGGGTCGCGTAGTGCAGATAGGTTTCGCCTTCCGGCGTCAGGCTGCTGGTGCGGGTGGTGCGGTTGACCAGGCGTACGCCGAGGTGTTCTTCAAGCTGGGACAGGCGCTTGGTGGCGGCCGGCGGGGTCAGGTCGAGCGCGCGGGCGGCCGCAGCCAGGCTGCCGTGGCGGGCTAGCAGGACAAAGAATTCGAGGTGGGAGGCGAGGTCGTTCTTCACTGCAGGTTAAGAATCAAATGAATTATCGTCAATCATAACCTCTCCTGAAGCGAATAATCTGGTGGCTCGTTCAAGCCAGGAGACAAACCATGAGAATCGTCGAGATCCGCGAAAAGACCGTCCCGATCAGCTCCCCGATCCGCAACGCCTATATCGACTTCAGCAAGATGACGCTGAGCGTGGTCGCAGTGGTGACTGACGTCGTCCGCGACGGCAAGCCGGTGATCGGCTACGGCTTCAATTCCAACGGCCGCTATGGCCAGGGCACCCTGATGCGCGAGCGCTTCATCCCGCGCATTCTGGAGGCCGAGCCGGCGTCGCTGCTCGACGATGGCGGCGCCAACCTCGACCCGCACAAGGTGTGGCAGGCGATGTTCACCAACGAGAAGCCGGGCGGCCATGGCGAGCGCTCGGTAGCCATCGGCACCATCGACATGGCGGTGTGGGATGCGACTGCCAAGATCGCCGGCAAGCCGCTGTTCCAGTTGCTGGCCGAGCGTTACGGCAACGGCGTACCGGAGCGCAAGGTGTTCGTGTACGCGGCCGGCGGTTATTACTATCCGGGCCAGGACCACCGCAAGCTGAAGGACGAGATGCGCAGCTACCTGGATCGCGGCTACACGGTGGTCAAGAAGAAGATCGGCGGTGCTTCGCTCGACGAAGACCTGCGCCGCATCGATTCCATCCTGAGCGTGCTGGGGGATGGGCAGAAACTGGCGGTGGACGCCAACGGCCGCTTCGACCTTGATACCGCGATCCGCTATGCCAAGGCGCTGTCGCAATACGACCTGTTCTGGTACGAGGAAGCGGGCGATCCGCTCGACTACGAGTTGCAGGCCACCTTGCGCAACTATTACGACAAGCCGATGGCGACCGGCGAGAACCTGTTCTCGATGCAGGACGCGCGCAACCTGGTGCGCCATGGCGGCATGCGTGCGGATCGCGACTGGTTGCAGTTCGATTGCGCCTTGAGCTATGGGTTGGTGGAGTACCTGCGTACGCTCGACATGCTGCGCCAGCATGGCTGGTCTGCCAGCCGCTGCATCCCGCATGGCGGCCACCAGATGTCATTGAATATCGCGGCCGGGCTGGGGCTGGGTGGGAATGAGTCCTATCCCGACCTGTTCCAGCCGTATGGCGGTTTCCCGGATGGGGTGAAGGTCGAGAACGGGTATATCACCATGCCCGATCTGCCGGGGATCGGCTTTGAGGGCAAGGCCGACCTGATTGCCGAGATGCGCAGGCTGACCGACTAACTGGCGGGGTTATTCTTTTAACCCCGACCCCGGCCTGGCCTGGGCTGCGTGCAGGTCGGCCTTGACGGTATCGGGCGCCAGGTTGTTGACGACGTTGCCGATCAATTTGCTGCTCGCCAGGCCTGCCACGATGCGGTCCTTGCCTGCCTTGAGCGCTTGATAGCCTTCCTCGGCCACCTTGGCGGGCGAGGCTTTTTCACCCACGCCCAGCTTATTGGTCAGCATATCGGCGCGCGGCCAGAAATTGGTGTCGACCTGGCCCGGCATCAGCAGTGTGATGGTGATGCCGTTGCTCCCGCTGTCCTTGAGCTCGGACTTGACCGCCTCGGCGAACGAGACCAGGAAGGCTTTCGTTGCGCCATACACCGCCTCGTAGGGCGTCGGCATGCTGCCCGAGATCGAGGCGGTAAACAGCAGCTTGCCCGAGCCCTGCGCCAGCATGTCGGGCAGGAGGCGCTTGGTGAGATGGACTTGTGAGATGGTGTTCAGCTGGATCATCGCGATCTCGCGCTGCAGGTCGGTGCCGTCGACGAAGTAGCCGCCCAGGCCGACGCCGGCGTTGAGGGCGGCGGCTGCCAGTGGGCGTGGGCCGGCCTTGACCGCCGCGTACAGGGTCTCGACGCCGTCGAAATCGGTGAGGTCGGCCACCACGGTCGATACCTGGGCGCCCAGGCTGCGCAGCTCGTCGGCGGCGCCGTCCAGGCCCGCCTGCGTGGTGGCGGTGATGACCAGGTCGTGGCCATCCATCGCGAACTGGCGCGCCAGTTCGTAGCCGATGCCGCTGGAGGCGCCGGTGATCAGTGCCAGCGGCCGATTGGTTTGCTCTGCCATTGCGTGCTCCTTGCTCGATTCAGTCGAGGGAGCCTAGCATGGGGCGCCGATCGCCGACGTTCGGCAGGCGCCCGGCGTCATGGCAGATGCGTGTTACACCTCGAGGTAGCGCGCGACGGCCTGGCCGACCTCGGTCGTATTGGCCGTGCCGCCCATATCCGGCGTGCGCGGGCCCTCGACCAGGCATTTCTCGATGGCGGCCAGCATGGCGTCGTGGGCGGCGATGTAGGTGGCGTCGCCCTGGCCCAGGAACTCGAGCATCATCGCGCCGGACCAGATCATGGCGATCGGGTTGGCGATGTTCTGGCCGTAGATATCGGGCGCCGAGCCGTGCACCGGCTCGAACAGCGACGGGAAGGTGCGCTCGGGGTTCAGGTTGGCCGACGGTGCGATGCCGATGGTGCCGGTGCAGGCCGGACCCAGGTCGGACAGGATGTCGCCAAACAGGTTCGAGGCCACCACCACGTCGAAGCGTTCGGGCGAGATCACGAAGCGCGCGCACAGGATATCGATGTGGTACTTGTCCCATTTGACGTCGCTGTAGTCTGCGCCGATGGTGGCGACCCGTTCGTCCCAGTAGGGCATCGAAATCGAGATGCCATTCGACTTGGTGGCGGCGGTCAGGTGCTTCTTGGGGCGGCGCTGGGCCAGGTCGAAGGCGTACTTGAGGATGCGGTCGGTGCCGACGCGGGTGAAGACCGATTCCTGCAGCACGAATTCGCGCTCGGTCCCTTCGAACATCTTGCCGCCGACCGAGGAGTATTCGCCTTCGGTGTTCTCGCGCACCACGTAGAAGTCGATGTCGCCCGGCTTCTTGTTCGCCAGCGGGCAGGGCACGCCGGGCATCAGGCGCACCGGGCGCAGGTTGACGTACTGGTCGAACTCGCGCCGGAATTTGAGCAGGGAACCCCACAGCGAGATATGGTCGGGCACCGTGTCGGGCCAGCCGACGGCGCCGAAATAGATGGCGTCGAATCCATCGAGCTGCTGGCGCCAGTCGTCCGGCATCATCTTGCCGTGCTGCGCGTAGTAGTCGCAATCGGCCCAGGCGAAGGTGGTGAATTCGAGGCCGATATTGAAGCGGCTCGCCGCGACGTCGAGCGCGCGCAGGCCTTCGGGCATGACTTCCTTGCCGATACCGTCGCCGGCGATGACTGCGATCTTGTGGGTTTTCATGGGCTTTCCCTTTTACTTGGCTAACGAGTGCAACCAGCATAATCCGAGACGTCCTGTTTATAATGTGGGAATTTGTGGTGTCAGGGAACACGCTGCGTGAATAATCTATTGGAGAATGCCGATTTGCGGGTGTTCGTGACGGTCGTGCGCAAGGCGTCGTTTGCCGCGGCGGCCGAGGAACTGGGCATGTCGGCGGCCTATGTGAGCAAGCGCATCGGGGTGCTTGAAGACGTGCTGGGGGTGCGGCTGTTCCAGCGCACCACGCGCCGGGTCGTGATCACCGAGGATGGCGAACAGGCCTTTGGCCGTGCCCAGGCCATCCTCGACAGCCTGGACGACCTGGTCGACGAGGTGTCCGAGCGGCGCCGCGAGCCCAGTGGCCGGGTGCGTATCTGCAGCAGCTTCGGCTTCGGGCGCAATGTGGTGGCGCCGGCGATCGCCAAGCTGGTACGCGCCTATCCTGCGCTGCAGATCCGGTTCGAGGTGTTCGACCGGCTGGTCGATCCGGTGGCCGAGGGGTTCGATCTTGATGTGCGTATCGGCGAAGAGATCGCGCCGCAGCTGATCGCGCGCCAGTTGATGGCCAATCACCGCATCCTGTGCGCGGCGCCCGAATATATCGCCCGGCATGGCGCGCCGCGTTCGTTGCAGGAGCTCTCCAGCCACCAGTGCCTGGTGATCAAGGAGCGCGACCATCCGTTCGGCGTGTGGCGGCTGCGAGCCCGCGCTGGCGAAGAGACGGTGAAGGTATCGGGCGCGCTGTCGACCAACCACGGCGAGATCGCGCTGCGCTGGGCGTTGGGCGGCGCCGGCATCATCCTGCGATCGCGCTGGCATGCGCAAGCTCACCTCGATGCCGGCCGGCTGGTGCAGGTACTGCCCGACTTTACGCAAGAGGCCAATGTATGGGCCGTGTATCCCCAGCGGCTGGGCAATTCGGCCAAGGTGCGGGTATGCGTCCAATTCCTGGAGCGCGAGCTGGCCGCGCAAGCACCGGGGCAGGGCGCCGGCGCCACGTAGGGCGCGCCAGAACAGGGGATGCGCGCACCGCAATAGTGCAGCGCACAAGGATGATTCTCATTGAGCACGCGACGGCATCAAGCGTATCGACATTGCGGCGCAACATGAGCGATAATAGCGGCCCGAAGCACTCCGTATCTCGTCAGTTTCGGCCTTTTGCGCTCACAAGGCGCGCTGGCCTCCCTGTTACCAGACTATCGTTAGGAACATGAACTTCAGCTCTGCCCTCGTCGCTTTCCCCTGCACGGCCGCCAGACGGGATGTCCCCGCTCGCGCGGCAATCGCCTCCATTGTTGCCGATGCGGCGGACCGAGGATGAGCCAATCCGCCATGTTCCCGGGTTCGGCCACGCCGACCCCGCGCGCCGTCGTGGTTAAGCCGCATTCGCTGCTGGATGACGTGTATGGCATCGTCGTGGGCGTACTGTTCGTCGTGATCGGCATCGTGCTGCTGCAGGCTGCCCAGCTGATCACGGGCGGCGTGGCCGGCATCGCGCTGCTGTCGTCCTACGTGAGCGGCCTGTCGGTCGGCACGCTGTTCATGCTGATCAACGTCCCGTTCTTCCTGTTCGGCTACCTGTTCATGGGCCCGATCTTCACCCTGAAGTCGCTGGCCGGCAGCGCGATGATCATGTCCCTGCTCAAGATCATGCCCTACGTGCTGGTGATCGACCACATCCACCCCGCAGTGGCCGCTTTGGGCGGCGGCACCTTCTGCGGCATGGGCATCCTGGCGATGGCGCGCCACGGCGCCGGCGTCGGCGGCACCGGCATCGTCACCCTGTGGCTGCAAAAAAAATACGGCATCAACGCCGGCCGCACCCAGGTCATGATCGACAGCGTCATCCTTCTGCTGGCCCTCGGCCTGGTCGCCCCCCACCTGGTCGGCTGGTCCGCCGTGAGCGCGATCGCCATGAGCAGCATGGTCATGGCCTGGCACCGCGCCGGCCGCTACTTCGGCAGCTAACCCCCCACAATTAGGGTCAGAGTAGAATTGTTGAGCAATTGTTCGGCTTGATCCGCGGTTATCCCTTTCGGGCACCTGCTTCGGATTAAACAGTGAAATGACTAGGGTCAGAGTAGAATTATTTACCAATTGATTTTCAAAAATTGGCAAACAATTCGACTCTGACCCTAATTGTTTTTGGGGTTGACTAATACTACAAGGCCCGAAAAGAATGGCTGAGCCCACCAAGTTTTGCGTTTGAAACTAATTGAATCAGAAAACAGGCTAAATTAATGAGGGTCAGAGTCGATTTATCGAGCAACTTCTGAAGTTGTCATTTAATTCGACTCTGACCCTCATTCTCACTTGGGTTATTGCCCAATAATCAGGGTCAGAGTAGATTTAATTCGCAATTGATTTACTGAAGTTGTCAAACAATTCTACTCTGACCCTATTTAATGTTGTGGGTGGCGGCTCGGCGTCGACATACCGAAGGTGATGAAGCAGGCGCGCGACGCGATCGATGCCATCCTGGAGCGGGCCGGTCCGCTGCCGGCGCCCGGCGCGGGCAAATAAAAAAGCAGGCGCTCAGGCCGGGTTGGCCTGCAGGCGCATGGTGGCGCGCAGGCCGGGATGGTTGTCTTCCAGGGTCAGGCCGCCACCATGCAGGCGCGCCACGGCGGAGACCACGGACAGGCCCAGGCCCACGCCAGGCGTGCCGCGGCTGGCGTCGACCCGGTAAAAGCGCTCGATGACGCGGGTGCGCTCGTGCTCGGGAATGCCGGGGCCGTTGTCGGCCACCACCACCGCCACCGTATCGGCGTCCAGGCGCCGTGCGGTGATCGCGATCGTGCCGCGTACCGGGGTGAATTTGAGGGCGTTGTCGACCATATTGCCCAGGGCCTGGGCCAGCAGGACCGGGTCGCCCGTTACCCGCAAGTCCTCGGGGGCGTCGAAGCCGAGGTCGATGTCTTTCAATTCGGCCACCGGGCCGTAGAATTCAGTCACCTCGGCGCCCAGCGCCGCCAGATCGACTTCGACGAAACCACCGCGCCGGCTGCCGCTGTCGATTTCGGCCAGGCGTAACAGGGCGTTGAAGATGCCCATCACGCGGTCGACGTCGTCGATGGCGGCGTCGATTTCGGCGAAGGTTTCCTCGCCAGGCGGGCGTTCCACCGACAGTTCTTCGAGCCGCGCGCGCAGCTCGGACAGGGGCGTGCGCAGGTCATGGGCGATGGCGTTCGAGACGTCCTGTACCCCAGTCACCAGGTGCTCGATCTGGTCCAGCATGCGGTTCACGGTGCGGGTCAGCTGCTGCAGCTCGTCGCCGTCACGCGGCTCGACCAGGCGGTGCGACAGCTTGCCCTCGATGATCGAGGCGGTGGTCTGGCTGATGCGCTGGACCCGGCCCAGCAAGGCGCGCCGGATCAGCACACCGCCCAGCGTGGCGCTCACCAGCACCGCCAGCGCACAGCCCAGCAGGCCGTAGCCGAACAGGCGCTCGAGCTGCTGGAAGCGATCCAGGTTGCTCGCCACCAGCAGCGAATAGCCATCCTCCAGCGTCACCCGCACCAGCTCCACATTGCGCGGCTTGTCGTCGACCCGGATCGTCACCTGGCACAGGCCATCCTGATCCGGCACGCCTTCGGGCCACTCGGGCAGGTTGCCGGCCAGCTTGGCGCCGTCGGGTGCCACGAACAGCATGATCTTGCGTACGCCATCGTTCACGCCATGGACCTGGCTGTCGATCGCCGCTGCCAGCGCCGGCGGACCCTGGCGCTCGAACAGGTTGCGCAGGTGGCGGGCGTCGGTCTTGAGCAGCTGGGTGCGCACCTCGCCGATGTTCTTGTGCCAGGCGAACCACAAGGGCGCGGCGAACATGGCCAGCACCAGCAGGGTGACCACGGCGTAGCCGATCGCGATGGTGCGGGCCGACAGCCCGGGCAGGCGCAGGTTCAAGGCTGGCTCACGGCTGGTCGGTCAGCATATAGCCGGCATTGCGCACCGTGCGCAGCAGCGGCGTGGCGAAGCCGGCGTCGATCTTCTGGCGCAGCTTGCTGATGTGGACGTCGATCACATTGGTCTGCGGGTCGAAGTGGTAATCCCATACGTTCTCGAGCAGCATGGTGCGCGTCACCACCTGGTTGGCGTGGCGCAGCAGGTAAGCGAGCAGCTTGAATTCGCGCGGCTGCAGCGCCACCGGCTTGCCGGCCCTGGTCACGCGGTGCGCCAGCATGTCGACCGTGAGGTCGCCCAGGCTCATCACGGTTTCCACCGATGACTGGCTCTGCGAGCGGCGCAGCAGCGCATCGAGCCGCGCCAGCAGCTCGCCGAAGGCGAACGGCTTGGTCAGATAGTCGTCGCCGCCCGCGCGCAGGCCGCGGATGCGGTCGTCTACGCCGTCCAGCGCGGATAGAATCAGGATCGGCACCCGGCTGCCCTGCTGGCGCAGCGCTTCGATGATGCCAAGGCCGTCGATCCCGCCCGGCAGCATGCGGTCCATGACGATCGCGTCATAGGCCTCGCTGACGGCATGGTACATGCCGTCGCGGCCATTGTCGGCGTGGTCGACCGTGTGGCCGGCCTCGGTCAGGCCCTTCTTGACGAAGCGGGCCACGCGCTCATTGTCTTCGACGAGTAACAGTTTCACGGCAGTCTCAGTGGGAAGCCGGCATTGTATCCGCTGCCGTCGCATGGGGCACCGGCGGCTTCGAGCGGCCGGCCACGATCACGTAGAACAGCGGGATCAGGAAAGTCGCCAGGAAGGTCGCCGTCAGCATCCCGCCGATCACGCCGATGCCCAATGCGTTCTGGGCGCCGGAGCCGGCCCCGCCAGCCAGTGCCAGCGGGGTCACGCCCAGGATGAAGGCGAGCGAGGTCATGATGATCGGCCGCAGACGCACCTTCGACGCTTCGAGCGCCGCCTCGACCAGCCCCATGCCCTGCAACTGCAGCTCGCGCGCAAATTCGACGATCAGGATCGCGTTCTTGGCCGACAAGCCGATGGTGGTCAGCAGGCCGACCTGGAAGAACACGTCGTTCTCCATGCCGAAGGCGGTGGCGGCGCCCAGCGCGCCCAGCACGCCGATCGGCACCACCATGATCACCGAGATCGGGACCGCCCAGCTTTCGTACAGCGCGGCCAGGCACAGGAACACGACCAGGATCGACAGCGCGTACAGCAGCGGCGCCTGGGCCCCGGCCTGCGATTCCTGCAGCGAAATCCCGCTCCATTCGAAGCCGATGCCCTGCGGGAGCTGACCCGCCAGGCGGGTCATGATCGCCATCGCCTCGCCGGTGCTGTAGCCGGGCGCCGGCTGGCCCACGATCTCGGACGAGGTCAGGCCGTTGTAGCGCTGCACCGAGGGCGCGCCCCAGGTCCAGCGCGCGCTCGAGAAGGAAGAGAACGGCACCATCTCGCCGTCGCGGTTGCGCACGTGCAGCAGGCGGATGTCGTCCGGATTCATCCGGTACTCGGCGTCGGCCTGCACATACACGCGCTTGATCCGTTCATCCAGGTCGAGGAAGTTGTTGACGTAGCGCGCGCCCCAGGCGGTGGAAAAATTGGCGTCCACTTCGGTCAGGTCCACGCCCAGCGCGGCCGCTTTCTCGCGGTCGATGTCGATCTTGTACATCGGATTGTCGGACAGGCCCGTGAAGCGCACCCGCGTCAGCGCCGGCTCCTTTGCCGCCAGCGCCAGCAACTGCTCGCGCGCCTCGGCCAGCGCGGCGCGTCCGAGGCCGCCGCGGTCCTGCAGCTGCATGGTGAAGCCGGTCGCCGAGCCGAGGCCGCGGATCGACGGCGGCTCGATCGGCGTCACCTGGGCGCCCTGGAAGTCGCGGTAGCGCGCCGCGATACGCTCGCTCAGGGCCGACACATGCAGTCCATCGGCGCCGCGCTCGTCCCATGGACGCAGGCGCACGAACATGCGCCCCACGTTCTGGCCACGCTGGCCCTGGGCCGATCCGTTGATGATCATGGTCGCGTCGACCATCGCCTTCTCGTCGCCCAGCAGGTACTGGCTGATCTCTTCGAGCACCTTGCCGGTGGTTTCCTGGGTGGTGCCGGCCGCGGCCTGCACCTGGACGATCATATAGCCCTGGTCTTCCTTGGGCAGGAAGCCGCCCGGCAGGCGCAGGAACAGCGCCAGCACCACGCCGATGGTGAGCAGGTACACCACCATCCACACGGTGCGCCGCCCGAGGATGCGCGTCACGCCGGCCAGGTAGCGGTCGCGGTTGCGGTCGAAGGAACGGTTGAACCAGCCGAAAAAGCCCTTTTTCTCGCGGTGGCCAGGATCGACCGGCTTGAGCATGGTGGCGCACAGGGCCGGCGTCAGGCTCAGCGCGATGAACACCGACAGCAGCATCGAGGCCACCACAGTAAGCGAGAACTCGCGGTAGATGGCGCCGACCGTGCCGCTCGAGAAGGCCACCGGCACGAACACGGCCGACAGCACCAGCGCCACGCCGATCAGGGCGCTGCTGATCTGGCCCATGGCCTTGAGGGTGGCCTCGAGCGGCCCCAGGCCGTCCTCGTGCATCACGCGCTCGACGTTTTCCACCACCACGATGGCGTCGTCGACCAGCAGGCCGATCGACAGCACCAGGCCGAACATCGACAGCGTATTGATCGTGAACCCGAGCACTGCCATGACGCCGAAGGTGCCCAACAGGACCACCGGCACCGTGATCGAGGGGATCAGCGTGGCGCGGAAATTCTGCAGGAACAGGTACATGACCAGGAACACCAGCACGATGCCTTCGATCAGGGTATGCACCACGCCGCTGATCGACTGCTCGATGAAGGGCGTGACGTCGTTCGGATAGACCGTGCGCAGGCCGGGCGGGAAGAATTCGCCCAGCTCGGCCAGGCGTGCGCGCACCGCGACCGCGGTGTCGAGCGCATTGGCGCCGGGCGCCATCTGGATGCCCAGACCGGATGCCGACTTGCCGTTGTAGCGCACATCGACGAAGTAGTTCTCGGGTCCCAGCTCGACCCGGGCCACGTCGCCGACCCGCACATGCGCGCCGTCCGGCTGGACCTTGAGCAGCACGCGCCGGAATTCGTCCGGCGTGCGCAGCAGGGTGGCCTGGGTGATTGTGGCGTTCAGCGCCTGGCCCGGCACCGCCGGGGTGGCGCCCAGCTGGCCGCCGGAGATCTGCACGTTCTGGGTGCGGATCGCGGCAGTGACGTCGTTCGGGGTCAGCGCGTATCCGGTCAGCTTGAGCGGATCGAGCCAGATCCGCATCGCGTACTGGGTGCCGAACACGTTCAGGTCGCCCACGCCGGGAATGCGGCTGAGCGGATCCTGGATGTTCGACGAGACGTAGTTGGCGATGTCGAACTTGCTCATGCTGTTATCGTCCGACACGAAGGCGGCCACCATCAGGAAGTCGCTGGTCGACTTGGTCACGCGCAGGCCATTTTGCTGGACCTCGGCCGGCAGGCGCGATACCGCGGCCTGCAGCTGATTCTGCACCTGGACCTGGGCGATGTCCGGGTCGGTACCGGCGGCAAACGTCAGGGTCGTGGTCGACTGGCCCGAGTCATCGCTCGAGGACTCCATGTAGAGCAGGTTGTCGATCGCGGTCAGCTGCTGTTCGACCACCTGGATGACCGTGTTCTGCATGGTCTCGGCCGATGCGCCGGGGAAGGTGGCCCGGATCTGCACCGATGGCGGCTGCACCGGCGGATACTGCTCGACCGCCATCTGGAACAGCGAGATGCCGCCCCCCAGCATGATCAGCAGCGAAATGACGATCGCGAAGATCGGACGGTGGATGAAGAATTTTGCCATCGCCGCTCAACCTCGCGCCGACGCGGCCGACGCGGCCGACGGGCCTGGCGCGGCAGGTGCTGCCGCAGCTGCCGGCGCGGCGGCGCGGACCCTGACCGCCATCCCGGGCTTGAGTTTCTGGCTGCCGCCCACGATCACGCGTTCGCCTTCGTTCAGGCCGTCCTCGACCAGCCAGTGACCGTCGACCAGCGGTCCGGTGCGCACGGTGCGCGCCTGGACCTTGTTGTCGGCCCCGACCAGCAGCACGCTGGCGCCGCCCTGCGGGGTGCGCGTCACGCTGGGGGCCGGCACGCGCATGACGCCCTGGCGAACGCCCTGGCTGACCGCGGCGCGCACGAACATGCCGGGCAAGAGCAGGTGATCCGGGTTCGGGAACCTGGCGCGCAGGGTGACCGAGCCGGTGGCCGGGTCGACCGTCACGCCACTGAATTCCAGTGTGCCTTCGCGCGCATAGGTGCTGCCGTCTTCCAGCGTGAGTACGACCCTGGCCGCGTTGGCGCCATCCATGCTGACCTTGCCGGCGGCGATCTCGCGCCGCAGCTGCAGGCCTTCGACACTGGACTGCTGCAGGTCGACGTACATCGGATCGATCTGCTGGACCGTGGTCATCAGGGTAGCCGCGTTGCTCTGCACGTAGGCGCCCTGCGTCACCGCCGAAACGCTGCTGCGGCCGGTGATCGGCGCGCTGACGCTGGTGTAGCCGAGGTTGATCCGCGCCGTCTCGAGCGCCGCTTTTGCAGCAGCAACGTCGGCCGCGGCTTCCAGCTGGGCCGCTTCGGCGTTCTCGAACTCTTGCCTGCTGACCGCGTTTTCCTTGACCAGCACCGTGTTGCGCCTGAGCTGGGAGCTGTTACTGGCCAGGGTGGCCTGGGCCCGCTGCAGCTCGGCCTCGGCGCTGGCCAGCGCGGCGCGGTAGGGCGCCGGATCGATCAGGTACAGCGGCTCGCCCTGCTTGACATCGGCCCCTTCCTTGAAGCGGCGCTCCTGCACGATGCCATCGACCCGGGCCCGCACCTCGGCCAGCAGGAAGGGGGCGGTGCGACCCGGCAGGGCGATATTCAGCGCCACGTTAGAGGTGCTCATCGTCAATACCGCGACTTCGGGCACGGCGGGGGCGGCCGGTTTCGGGTCTTTGGCGCAGGCGGACAGCAACAGCGCCGCCAGCAGGGCGGCGCCGAGGGCCGGCTGGCGCCGGTGCAGGAAGAAAGTCGGAGGCATGGTGTCGGATTCAGAGTGCAAGGTTGAGAGCGGTATTTTCCCTACCTTCGATAATGCCCGGCGCCGGCTTAAGAGGGGGTGTGCGAATTATTAATTTTAGTTAATATTGACGATCCCGATAATGATGAGCGATAGATGATGGTCTGCCAAAGCCGTATGGATGAGCGATAGATTCTTCGTCGTCGGGATGCTACAGATGAGCGATAGCATTCCCCTTTGCAGGGGAATGCCCAGGGGAGTATCCCCGCCACGTGAAGCGGCAAGGGGGAGTATCCGCCGCCGATGGCCAAAGGTTTCGCCCCGCGCGAAGGCCGGCAGGTCGGCGCGGTTCCTTACCGAACGGGTCAAGGATCAGAACTGATTGCGCAGACCAAACACGATATTGCGACCGCGCAGCGGCGACTGGCGCTTGACGAAGGACGCATGGCTAAAGGCCAGCTCGTCCGTCAGATTGGTGCCGCTGAGGTAGACCTCGGTCCAACGCCCGAGGCGATGCGGAAAGCGGTAGGCCACGGTCGCGTTGAGCATGTTGTAGCCATCGGTCCGCGTCTCCAGCAGCGCCAGCTTGTCCTGGGTGAACTGGCGGTAGAGCTCGAGCCCGGCCGACAGCGGCCCCCATTCGCCCTGGTAGCGCGCGCCGAGCCGCGCCGGCGGAATGCGCGGCAGGTAACCTTTCTCATCGGCCAGTTCGGCATGCACGTAGTCACCGAACACGGTCAGGCGCGAGGCAGGTGTCAGGCGCAAGCTGGCCTGGCCGTCGATGCCGGAAAAGCGTGCCTTGCCCGCGGTATGGATCAGGAAATGATGGGCGACCCCGTTGCGCGTTTCGGTTTCCAGCGCGTGCGTGTACACATAGTCGTCGACATCCTGGTGGAACACGCCGACCTCGAACTCGAGCGGGCCGCCTACCTTGCGCAAGGTCAGGTTGACCGTGTCCGACCGTTCCAGCACATCGCCGCGGAACACGCCGGCCTTCGCGAGGATCGGATCGATGAATTCCCAATCGGCGAGCAAGCCCATCTCATAGCTGTTGGTGGCGAGATTATTGCCCATGGCGAACAGTTCGCGCATATTCGGCGCCCGTTCGGTGCGCGCCAGCGACAGTGCGGCCGAATAGCCGGCGCCCAGATTCCAGGTGGCGCCGAGCGACATCGAGAGGGGGCGATGCTTGCGGTCGGGGTTACGCTCGAGGTGGCCCTGGCGCGATCCGTTCTCGATTTCCTGGCGCCAGTTCGGGCCGTACAACTCTTTGTAGGATGGAATGTATTCCTCGGGCACCCGGATGAAGAATGGTCCGGGAACCGGCACGCCGACCGTTCGCCAGTCCTTGCGTATGGCGAGCTCGACGTCGACCGCACCGAAGGCGCGGCGTTCGCTGAGGAACAGGCCGGTATTTTCCGTCACGTAATGCGTGTGCCCGTCGAAGCCATAAAAATTGGTCGACGGAACGTGCAGGTCGATCAGGTTGAGGCCGCCGAAGATGCCGTCCGTGTACTGCAGGCCGAACGTTCCGCTGAAGCCGAACCATGGCTTGTGGGTCAACTCGAGGCGGCCATCCTTGACCTTGTTGGTATAACGGCTGTACAGGATCGGGCCGTCGATCTCGTCGTGCTGGTAGTCGGTATGGGAAGCACGAAGCTTTACGCTGGAAAAGCCGGGAAGCGGATCGCTATAATCGGCGCGCACATCCACCCGGTCGCTGCGCAGGTCGATCCAGGCGGTGTCGGAGTCGGGGTTATCCAGCGGATTCTGGTAACTGCCATGCCCGACGCAATGCAGGTCCACCCGCTGCGGATTGAAATAGCCGTGCAGGTGGCAGACGCCGTTGGCATGACTGTGGCCGGGCAGTCCATATTCGTTGCGCACCCGGGTATAGGCGGCGCCGACATGGCCTTGCGCCGTGATCCACGCGCCGCCGATGCTGAAACTTTCGCTGTCGGCGAACGAGTCGCGCAGCCTGTCCGCGCCGAAAGCGGACGGCACCTCATATTCGCCGGCATTGCGCCTGGCGCCTTCGGCATGCACGGCGACATTGCCGCTGCCGGCGGTGAGGCGGCCGACCACCGTCTTCTCATTGTCGCCGGTGCCGTAGCGTACCTCGGTAGCCCCGCTGACACCGCCTTCGGGGATGCGTTTTGGCACCTTGCTGTCGATCAGGTTGATCGCGCCGCCGATCGCGTTGCCGCCGTAGCGCACAGCGGCCGGCCCGCGCTGGACCTCGATCGCGTCGAGCAGCAAGGGATCGGTGGCGATGCCATGGTCGGGCGACATCGACGACACGTCGAACAAGGTAGCGCCATCGCTCAGCACCTCGATGCGCGGCAGGGTCTGGCCGCGAATCACCGGCCTGGCGGCGCCGGCGCCGAAATTGTCGAGGTGCACGCCAGGCAGGCCGGCCAGGGTTTCGCCCAGCGTACCCATGCGGCGCCGCACGAGCTCCTGGCCGGACAGGATGTGCAGCGGCGTCACGCCCAGGGGCGCCGTGTCGTCGCGGCGTGCCGTGACCACGACGGTGCTGTCGGGTTCCGGCGTGGGCTCGGCGGCCAGCGCTAGCGCGGGTAGCAGGGCTAGGCAGGCGCCCAGCAGGGGAGTGCGTTTCATGGTGTTCCTTTCAAGGAAGGCATGCGGCGGCCCCGTCCTGCCAGGGGGAGGACGTGAACCACGCCGCGGGTTGAGGCAACGGCGTTGGAATTCAGCAGGGCGCGCTCAGGCCCGCACGGCCGCGCGCGGCGTGCGGATTCAAGCTGATATTCATCGTGCGAAGACCCGGTGCATGGCTGCAAGCAGGCCAGGCGCGTTTGCGCCAGCGGAGCTTGAGGCCGGAATGGAAAGACGCGCCGGTGCGCCGAGGCAACACCAGGCGGACTTCAGTTGCAGCGAGGGAATCAGACGCGCGGCGGGGCGCGGGAATGGAAGGCCAGCGCGGGGGCGGCCTCGAACGGGTGGCTGAAGGCAAGCGAAAGGATGCTGGCGCTGGCGGCGACTGGCGCCAGGGTCTGGACTGATGCCGGCAGCGTGGCGGCGTACTGGGCCGCGGCGATGCACAGCTCGCAATCGTGGTCCGCGAACTCGGCGCTGCCGCTGCTCGCTTCCTGCGCCGCAGCGGCGATCGCCGCCGGCGCCAGGTGGCCTACCGCGTGCGACAGCGTCGCCTGCTGCGTGAGCAGCAGGAACAGCATCAGCAACAATGACAGGGGGCGGCGCACGGTCCGGATCAGCCTGGAGAAAGCGGTTGGATGAGGGTAAAAAACAGTCGTAAACGCAGAGCGACAAAAAGCGGTTGCAGTATAAACCAGACTCTCGCGCCAGCCCTGGTTTATTTTGCAAGCAAGAATGAAAACAAGCACGCCGCAGTGTGGCCGGCAGGCCACGATAGATACTGAACACGCGCATTGTCTGATTCCCTCACGGCAACTATTCCCGTAAAATTGACCAGTTACATATTCCAAACAAAACCGCATTGATGTCTTTGCCAACTGTCCGGAATCTACGCCGCATATTGCTGCCGCGCGGCCTGGCCGGCTATATGGCGCTCGCCACCTCGATCCTGTGTGGCGTGCTCACCATCATCCTGGTCGCCCTGGTGCAGAACCAGGCGCGCGACCACGTGCGCGAGAGCATCGGCTTCGGCCTGGGCGAGTTGGCCCAGCAGGCGGCCGACAAGCTCGATCGCGGCATGTACGAGCGCTACCGCGAAGTCAATCTGCTGGCGCGCCGCGTGGCCGACCTGGGGCCGCAGGCGACGCTCGAATCGCAGCGCCGCATGCTCGACGACGCCCACCGCAGCTACGGCTACTACAGCTGGCTGGGTATCGCGACCGTGGATGGCCAGGTGCAGGTGGCGGCGCGCGGCCTGCTGGAGGGCGCCAACGTCGGCGCGCGGCCGTGGTTCAAGAACGCCCTGGCCGGCACCCACATCGGCGACGTGCACGAGGCGCTGCTGCTGGCCAAGCTGCTGCCGCGGGTCGACGGCGAGCCGCAGCGCTTCGTCGACGTCGCCTTCCCGATCGCGGCGCCGGACGGCAAGCCGCGTGCGGTGCTGGGCGCCCACCTGTCGTGGCAGTGGGCGCAGGACGTCGAGCGCTCGGTGATCGAACCGATCCAGGGCGGGCGCCGGGTGGACGCCCTGATCGTCGACAGCAAGGGACTGGTGTTGCTCGGACCGTCCGGGCTGCGGGGCACCACCATCGATACCGCCAGCCTGCGCAAGGCGCGCAGCGCGCGCGGGATCGGCTTTGCGCTGGAGCGCTGGGCCGACGGCCGCGACTACCTGGTGGGCTACAGCCAGACCCGCGGCTATGCCGACTATCCCGGCCTTGGCTGGACCGTGCTGCTGCGCCAGGAAGCGGACAACGCCTACGCGCCGGTACAACGGCTCGGCCAGTACGCGCTATGGACCGGGGTCGGGTTGGCGGTGCTGTTCTCGCTCGCCGGCGCGCTGGTGGCGAACTGGATCACCCATCCGATCAAGAACCTCCAACTGTACGCCGACCGCATCCGGGCAGGCGCGGAGGCGCCGCTGGTGCCGGACCCGCGCGCCTACGACGAGGTGCGCAGCCTGTCCAGCGCCCTCAATTCCCTGCTCGCCGACCTGGTGCGGCGCGGGCGCGAGCTCGAAGAACTCAACCATACCCTCGAAACGCGGGTGGCCGACCGCACCCAGGAACTGGCCAGCGCGCTGGCCATCGTCCAGCAGAACGCGCAGCACATCAATACCATCATCGAGACCGCCCACGACGCCTTCATCGGGATGGACCTGGATGGCATGGTGACCGACTGGAATACCCAGGCCGAGCGCATGTTCGGCTGGCGCCGCCACGAGGCGATCGGGCGGCCGCTGGCCGAGCTGGTGCTGCCGGCGCGCTACCACGACTCGCTGCGCCGCGCGGTCATCGAGTTTCGCTCCACTGGCCACACCAATGCCCTGAACCGGCGCGTCGAGCGCATCGTGCGTACGCGTCAGGGAGACGAGTTCGCGATAGAAATGACGGCCGGCATCGCCGGCATCGGCGAGCGCAGCTTCTTCAGCATCTTCCTGCATGATGTCTCGCTGCGCAAACGGGTCGACCAGATGAAGAACGAGCTGGTGGCCACCGTCTCGCATGAGCTGCGCACGCCGCTGACCTCGATGCGCGCCTCGCTCTCGCTATTGAAGAGCGGCGCGGCCGGGCCGATCGAGGGCGAGGTGGAGGAGCTGGTCGAGATCGCGCACCGCCATTGCGAACGCCTGGTGCGCCTGGTGAGCGATATGCTGGACGTGGAAAAGATCGAATCGGGCCGCCTGTCGGCCCATCCAAGGCCGCAGGCCTTGAAGCCGATCGTGGACGACGCGCTGGGCACGATGCGGGTCCAGGCGCAGGATGCGCAAGTCGAATTGCGTGGCGCCTGCGAGGCCGGCCTGGAACAGATGCCGGCCGAGGTCGACCGCGACCGCATTACCCAGGTGTTGCTGAACCTGCTGTCGAATGCGCTCAAGTACTCGCCGCCTCATGGGGTGGTCGAGGTCGGGCTGACCAGGGCCGGCGGCGGCCTGCGCATCACCGTGGCCGACCGCGGGCCGGGTATCCCGCCCGCTTTCCGCGCCCGCATCTTCCAGCGCTTCGCCCAGGCCGACGCCGATGCCGACCGCAAGTCCAGTTCGGGCCTGGGGCTGGCGATCAGCCGCCAGATCCTGGTCGAGCATGGCGGCGAGCTGTGGTTCGAGGACCGCGCCGGCGGCGGCACCTGCTTCCACGTCGACCTGCCACTCAAGGCGGCAAGCCGCTCGCTCGCTGGTTGATCAGTCGGCCGCCGGGTCGACGCTCCACACGGCCAGCTCGTAGCCGTCGGGATCGATGAAGTGGAAGCGGCGCCCGCCAGGAAATGAAAAGGTGTCCTTGCTGATCGTGGCGCCGGCGTCGATGGCGCGGCGCTGGGTGGCTTCCAGATCGCTCGAATACAGGATCACCAGCGGCCCGCCGCTGCGCACCGGACCATCGGTGGTGAAGCCGCCGGCCAGCCGGCCGTCGCGGAACTCGGTGTAGCCGGGACCATAATCGACGAAGCTCCAGCCGAACACCTGGCCATAGAAGGCCTTGCTGCGCGCGATGTCGGCGACGTTGAATTCGATATTGTCGATCTGGTGGTGGTTGCCCTGGGTGCTCACGGTGACTCCTCGAAAATGGAAGAGCGGCCATCTTAGCGCACCATTAAGCTCAACCGTTCAGAAGTCCCACCGCCGCTTCCAGCAGCGCCTCGGGACTGAAGGGCTTGACCATGTAATGGTCGGCCCCGGCGGCCAATCCGGCCGCCACATCGCTCTGCTGGCCGCAGGCCGACAGCAGCATGATCTTCATGCCGGCCATGGCCGGATCGTCCTTGAGCTTGCGGCACAGTTGCAGGCCGCTGACGCCTTCGCCCAGCCAGATGTCCAGCACCAGCAGGTCAGGCTTCGAGACCGCCAGCTGCGCCAGCGCGGCGTCGGCGCTCGCCGCCTGCGCCACTTCGCCCAGCGCGCGCAGCGACAGACGGATCAACAGGCGCAGGTCGGGCTGGTCGTCGACCACCAGGATGCGGCGCGTCATCGCGCCGCCTCGGCGTCGGCCAGCCGGCTTTCGAGCGGCAGCCACAGCGTCACCCGGGTGCCGTCGCCCGGGTTGGAGACGATCTCCACCAGGCCGCAATGGACGGCAACCACCTCGCGCACGATGGTCATGCCCAGCCCGTTGCCGGGCACGTCGGGCAGGGCGCCGGCGCGCCAGAAGGCGTCGTACACCTGGCGCTGCTGGTCGGGCGTCATGCCGACCCCGCGGTCGGCGACCGTCACCGCGACCCCGGCACGACCATTGCGCGCCTCGGCTGCGATGCCGATCTCGACCTTGCTCCCGGGCGCCGAATAGGCCAGCGCATTGGCCACCACATTGGCCAGCGCCTGCTGCACCCGTAGCGGATCGGCCACCACCGGCGCCAGGCCGGGCGCGGCCTGCACCACGATGCGCCCGGCCTCGGCCGCATCCTCGATGGCGGCGCCGACCCTGGCCACGACGTCGGCCAGGTCGAGCGGGACCGGGTGCATCTGGGCCGAGCCGCCGGCATCGATGCGCGCCAGGTCGAGCATCTGGTTGACCAGGCCGACCAGGCGCGTGGCCTGGCGGTGGATGATGTCGATCAGCTCGCGGCCGGTGGCGGCGTCGAACTCGCGCTTGAGCAGCAGCTCGGAAAAGCCCAGGATGCTGGCCATCGGGGTGCGCAGCTCGTGGCTGGCGGTGCGGAAGAAATCGTGGCGCCGCAGGTTGGCGGCGCGCACCCGCTCCTGCTCGGCGCGGTGCCAGGCGATGTCGCGCACCGTGGCCACCAGGTGCTGTTCGCCCTCGAGCGTCATGGCGGCGATCGAGACCTCGGCCGCGAAGGCGCCGCCATCGAGGCGCCGGCCGGCGCCTTCATGGCGCGCCACCACCGCCGGTTGCATGCCGATCAGGGTGGCGCCAGGCAGCCCGGCCAGCGCCTGGCAGGGCGCGCCGAACATGCGCTCGGCGGCCGGGTTGCACGAGACGATATTGCCACCACCGTCGAACAGCAGCACCCCGTCCGGCAGGTGTTCGAGCAGGGCCTGCACCGCCGAAGCGCTGCGCCGCTCGCGCTCGGCCATGGCCTTGAGCTCGAGGGCGGCGACTTCGTTGGCGACGATGCCGGCCAGGTCGCGCAGCAGGGTGCGCTCTTCGTGGCCGAACTCGCGCGGCACGCGGTCGACGATGCACAGGGTGCCGATCCGTACGCCGTCACCGACCTCGATCGGCGAGCCGGCATAGAATCGTACCGCGTGCTCTCCCTTGACCATCGGACTGTTGGCAAAACGCGGGTCCTGGCAAGCGTCAACCACCACCATCACCTCGTCCTGCAGGATGGCATGGGCGCAGAACGAGGCAGTGCGCGGGGTCTCGGACAGCGGCATGCCCACGCGCGACTTGAACCACTGGCGCTCGGCGTCGAGCAGGCTGACCAGGGCGGTCGGCACATCGAACAGGCGCGCTGCCAGCCGCGTGATTCGATCGAAGCGTTCGTCCGGCGGAGAATCGAGCAAGTCCAGGTCGATCAGGACCTGCAGGCGGCGCGCTTCGTCATCGGGCAGAGGGGCGTTGGTCGTCTGGTTCATTGTCGTTGTGTCGTACGGTGGCGAAAGCGGTTCAGGTCATTGCCGCCAGGCGCGCGGTGACCGCAGCACGCAGGGCCGCGAGTGGGGCCGGCTTGGTGATGAAAGGGACGTCCTCGGGCAGGCCCAGGGCCAGCACCGTCGGCTGGTCCATGCCGCTGATCACCACCAGCGGCAGGCTGGCAGTGGCGGGATTGCCGCGCAAGGTGCGGATCATGCCAAAGCCGTCCAGGCCGGGCATATGCAGATCGCTCACCAGGATGTCCGGTCGCGCCTCGCCGATGCGCAGCAGCGCCTCGATCCCGTTGCAGGCCTTGCGCACCGCCAGGTCCAGACCCCAGGTTTCGATCTCGAGTTCGTACAGGCGCAGCAAGGAGGCGTCGTCATCGACGAGCAGGACGCTGCGGGTAGCGCTGCAGCGCGCGGCAGCGGGCTTGATCGGCCGTGCTGCCGGCGCCGCGGCGGGCGCGCCCGCGAGTGCGGTGCGGCGGTCCTCAAGCAGTCGCTCCACCGATTCATTCGTGATGCGCCGGTGGCCGCCGGCGGTCTTCCAGGCCTTCAGGCTGCCATTTTCCACCCACATCTGAACTGTGCGGTGCGACACCCCGATGCGGTCAGCAGCCTGTCGGGTTGTGCAGAAGGCAGAGCGGTCCGCGTGGTGAACTTCGAAGGCGGCGTGATCATCGGTTTTCATATTTACTGATTTTACCGGTTCACATTTGTGTGTCAAGGCGAATCAATTGACTAATGAAATTACCGTTGAGCAATGATACATTTGGAGAGAATCTGTGGTGCGCGCGGTACAAGCGGCTCAGCAACGCGCGCATGCGGCCACAATCACTCGGGGTCGGTCATCGCAGTCGGCAAGTGAAGCGTGACTTCGGTCCCCTCGCCACACTGTGACTGGAGCGTGATGCGGCCGCAGTGCAGGTCGATGATCTCCTTCAGGATGGTCATGCCAAGTCCGCTGCCCGGCACGCTCGAAGCGCGGTCGACCCGGTAAAACGCATCGAATACATGGGCCAGCTGCTGGGGTGTCATCCCGATTCCCCGGTCGCGCACCCGCAGCGCGACCATGCGCCGGCCGTCGATCTGCTCCAGGCGCGCATCGAGCGAAATCGGGGTGCCGGGCGCCGAATACTTGATGCTGTTGCTGACGATATTGGTCAGCGCCTGCTGCATCTTTTGCGGGTCGGCCGCCAGCAGCGGCAGATCGGCCGCAAGACTGGCCGTCACGCGATGCGTCTGGCCCAGTCCTTCCAGGCTGGCCAGGGTCTGTTCCACCAGGGCCGGCAGCGCAACCGCGGCGATTTTCAGGTCGGCCGCGCCGCCAGCCTCGATCCGAGCCAGGTCGAGCAACTGGTTGACCAGGTCGACCAGGCGGCTCGACTCGCGGTGGATGATCTCGACCAGTTCGCGCTGGGTGGCCGGATCGAAGTCGCGCCTGAGCAGCAGTTCCGAGAAGCCCAGCACGCTCGACATCGGGGTGCGCAACTCATGGGTGGCGGTCGCGAAGTGGTGGCGCCGGCGCGCGTCGGTGGCGCGCGCCCGCTCTTCGTGCTCGCGCCGCTGGGTGATGTCGCGCACGGTGACAGCGAACTTGGGCCGCGCCGCCCACGCCATGCGGCAATACGAGAACTCCACCGGGAAGCCGCTGCCGTCCAGGCGCCGGGCGCTGCTCTCGTAGGGACAACCCTCGACCAGCAGGCCGGCACGGCGCCGGCTGACCAGGTCCTCGTCGAGCAGTTCGGCCAGAGCGCGCCCGGCCAGCATGGCGCCGCTGGCACTGAACATCTTTTCGGCGGCCGGATTGGCGGCCACGATCACGCCATGCACATTGAGCATCAGGATGCCGTCCGGCAGATGGGCGACCAGGGCTTTCTCCCAGCCTTCGGGCGCCGGCCGGCCGGCTGGCCGCGCGCGCAGTTCGTCGCCGGCGATCGCGGCCAGGTCGCGCAGGGTCGCCATCTGGTCCTGGTCGAACTGGCGTACCTGGCTATCGATCACGCACAGGGCGCCGACCCGGCTGCCGTCGGGCGCGGCCAGCGGAATGCCGGCATAGAAGCGCACCCGCGGCTCGCCCAGCACGAAGGGGTTGGCGGCGAAGCGCGGATCCAGGCGGGCATCCTCGATCACCAGGCCGGCTTCGGTCTGGATGGTATGGGTGCAGAATGAGGTGGCGCGCGCCGTTTCGCGCAGGTCGATCCCAACGCGCGACTTGAACCACTGGCGTTCGGCGTCGACCAGGGCGACCAGCGAGATCGGCACCCCAAGCAGGCGGCATGCAAGGCGGGTAATACGGTCGAAGCGTTCTTCAGGCGGGGTGTCGAGCAGTTGCAGCTCTTGCAGGGCCCGCACGCGGTCGGCGTCGGGCTGGGGGGCAGGCCAGGAGGTACGGGAACTGCTGTCCGGCTCTGAGCGCATATTATCTTCCTTGCTAACTCTCCAACGCCGGGTCGCTGGCGCCTAGAAGCTGCTCGACCTTGGCGCGCAGTTCAGTGAAGCGCACAGGTTTGGAGAACACTGGGATGTCTGCAGGCAAGCCCATCGACGCAATTGTCGCTCGGTCCAGTCCGCTGATCACGATGATTGCCATCTTGCCATAACGCGGATCGGCGCGCAGCGTACGTACCATGCGGAAACCATCCATGCCCGGCATGTTCAAGTCGCTGATCAACAGGTCAGGCCTGGCCTCGCCGATCCGGATCAGGGCGTCGAAGCCATCACGCGCCTTGATCAGCTCGGCATCCAGGTTCCAGCCCGAGATTTCCAGTTCGTACAGCCGCAGCAGGGTGGCGTCGTCGTCGGCCATCACGATCCGGCGCGCGGTCGAAGGCGCCTGCGCGGGCGCGGCCGGCGGCTGGCCGCCCGCTACCGCCTGGTTGCGCTGCGCCACCAGCCGGTGCACTGAAGTGAGCAGGATACGGCGATGGCCGCCGGCGGTCTTCCATGCCTGCAGCACGCCGCCTTCGACCCACAGCTGTACCGTGCGGTGCGAGACCCCCAGCAGGCTGGCAGCCTCCTTGGTCGAGACAACTTCCATTGAAGCGGGGTCGGGCTGCGCCGGCGATGGACTGCTGTGCGATTTCATGAATATCGGATGGGCATGTGGTTAAAAGCCAGCATACGCAACAAATACGCATGGGCAAGTCAGCAATCTATCAAAATCTCACACTTTACGAAAGTGAAACTCGACAATGTGTTTCTTTATTGTAACTTGCGGTGATTAGAACAGGCGCACTATTGAACTTTAACAGAAACCGTGACACTCCCTGTCGCGCCCGGCGCCAGTGTCCCGGTCACGCCCCACTCGACTTTGCCGCTCGAACCGACCTCTGGCCTGGCCGCCACGGTGCATGCCAGGCCGGCCGGCATGGCGCCGCAGCTGCTGTCCACATACGTGGTATACGCCGGGGTCGGGTCGCTCACTTTCAGGTTGTTGAGCGTGGTGGTGCCGCTGTTCTGGAAGGTGATCGTATACACAATGGTGCTGCCGGGCAGGGCGGCGCTCTTGTCGGCGGCCTTGGTCAGCTTGAAGTCATCGCAAGCCTGGCAAATGCCTTCCACGGTGACGACCATCTCGCCCAGGCCGATGCCCAGCAGCTTGAGCAGCGGGTCGGCCACGCCACTGAGCACCGGCGCCAGCAGCGGCGAGACGACCTTGGTCACCAGCGTCACCACCAGCGGTTGCACCACGCCCTGCAGCAGGCCCAGGCCCGGCATGTCGCGAAACTTGAGGTTGGTCACCAGGCTGTTGGCGGCATTGGTGACGAACATGGTGCTGCTGCTAACGGTGCGGGTTTGCGGGAAGTTGCCGCTCATCGTCACGCTGGTCGAAAACGGCGCCTGGGCGCGCACGATGCTTTTCACCTCGAGCGGGATATTCACCGAGGCCAGGCCCAGCAACAAAGTTGCCTGCAGCGAGCCGATGGCGCCGAAGTCGACGTCCGAATCCTGGATGGTCTTGCTGCGGTTGAAGAACACGCCGTCCGCGATCTTGCCGATATACAGGTCGGCCACGCCCGGCGCCACCTGCAGGGTGACGGCCCTGGTGGCGGCATTCACCGCCGCCAGGCTGCCCTGGCCGCGCGCCACGTCGGCATACACATCGAGCTTGCCGATGCCGAGCGAGGCCGCCTGCAGCAGGCCGCTGCCGACCAGTGCGTCGGTGACCGGGGCCAGGGTGATCAGGTCCAGCTTGAGCTTGATGCGCACCGCGGCCGAATAGAAGGTCGACCCAAGCGGGCCGCACACATACGAGGGCGGTTCGATCACCTGGGCGTACAGTTGCAGGCTGTTGACCACGCCGAGGGCGCCCAGCACGCCGCCCGAGATGCCGACCGGCACCGGCGTGGTGAGCACATTGCGCCGGTTGTACAGCTGGACCAGGCCGGTGAACATGTCGAGCGCATTCACGGTGGTGGTGCCCAGGTTGCCGGTATCGACGTTCAGCTTGAGCAGGTCGCCCAGGCGCACGGTGAGGCCGGCGTTGTTCAGTTGAGAGGCCAGGCCGGACAGCGCGCTTGCCAGTTGCGGCTTGGCTTCGGCCTGGGCTTCGACCGCCAGCGCATTGGCGATCTGGGCCAGGGTGATGTTGGCGTTCAGCACCTGGGTCGGGTTGGACAGGCTCAACTGGGTCTGCAGCACCTTCAGGAAGTTCAGCAGGTTCAGGTCGCCGCCGGCCAGGGCGTTCCAGTCGAGCGCATTGAGCGAAACACCCGTGCCCAGCAGGCCACCCAGCAGGGGGCCGAGCAGGGCGCTTTTTCCCGTGTCGATGCTGGCCAGGCGTGGGCCGGCGGTGATGCAGGCGCCAGTGGCGGTGCATTCGGCGCGCGCCGGCAGGGCGCTCAGCAGGGTCAGGGCGAACAGCACGGCGCGCAGCCAGCCGGCGTTCATCATTCCAAAGCTCATCAATCGCGAATTCATCATTGTTTCCTCGTTCTTATTTGAGCAGATCGCCGTTCAGCAGACCCTGCAGGGTATTTTCGTCGAACTTCATGCGCATGCGGAAGTACACGCCCTTGGCGGTGGCATCGGCGCCGGCCAGGTCACGCTCGGCGAAGCCCATGAAGTTGTAGCCGGCCGAGACCCACATATTGCGTTTCAGCTGGTAGCCCGCTTCCAGGCCCGCGGCGTACTGGCGGCCACGGGTATCACGATCCAGCAGCACCTGGGCAGTGACGCCGATGTCCCAGTCTTCGTTGATCTCGTGGGTCACGCGACCGGCCACCAGGTGGCTCACGGTGCGGCTCGACAAGCCGGTCGAGCGGTCCAGTGCGACCTTGGCCGCGTAGCGTGCGCTGACCACGGTGTCGCGGCGCAGCTGCCAGTTGGCGTTCATCGACACCGCGTGCACGGCGCGCTTCAGGTTGGCCGGGCCGTCGTCGCGTTCCAGCTTGTATTCGTACTTGGCCAGGCCGGTGATGCCGATCGATTCCAGCGCGCGGTAGGCGACGCCGCTTTGCAGCAGCTCGGTCAGGCGGATCGCCTTGCTGCCGGTCGACTTGGTGGCGGCCAGGGTGTTCTTGCCCAGGAAGCTCAGGCTGTCGTTGATCTTGTAGGCCAGGCCCAGGGTGCTCAGCACGCCGTCGCTGTCTTCGCCATGGCGCAGTTCGAGGCGCGCATTGCCGGTCCAGGTCGGGTGGCGGCTCACTTCGATCGCGCCGGTGACGGCGATCGCCTCGTTGTCCCTGGCGCCCGAGATCACTTTGACGCGCTCGACGCTGGTGTTGGCGCGCACGCCGTCGCCCAGGGTCCACAGGTTGCGCAGGCCCAGGGCCGCTTCGGCCTGGCGCTCGCCCAGCAGGGTACCGGCCGGGGAAGTACCACCAGCGCGATATTCGGTGAACACGCGGCCGTCCTGCATATAGTCGCTGTCGACGCCGAACACGGTGGCGCTGCGCTGCTGGCCCTGGTTCAGCGCATAGGTCGAACCCAGGCTGCTGATCAGTTCATGGCGGCCATACACGCGGCTGCCGCCGGCGAAGCGGTAGTCGCCGCCCACGGCGACCATGCGGCGGCCGTTGTCATGGATGTCCTGCTCGCCTTCCAGGAACACGCCGGCTTGCGGCAGGCCCGGGATCTGGGTCGCCACCTTGGCGCGCAGGCTGGTGAGGTCTGGCTGGGCCAGCACCACGCTGTCGCCGGCCGATTCGATCGAACGGCGCACGCCCAGCTCGACCTGCACGCCATTGTCGAAGGTATAGCCGCCGAACAGCTGCACGCCGTTGCGCTGGGCATCGGTCTCGATGTCGGCCGTGTGCAGGGCTTCCAGGCCCAGGGTGGCGCGCTCGGTGACGCGGTAGCGCACGGTGGCGCCGCCTTCGGTGCGGCCCTTCGGCAGCGACGACGACGGATTGTCGAAGTTGGCGTCGGCGCGGCCGGCGAACAGGCGGCTTTCCAGTGCGCCGTCGTTGCGGGTGGCGTCGATGCGGGCGGCGCGGCCCTTGGTATCGAATTTTTCCATCTGCGCCGCTTCCACCGTGACCACGGTCTTGTCGTCCGGGGTGACGCTGACGTTTACGCTCACCAGGCGGGTCGGGGCGGCCGGGTTGCGGTCTTCGACGGCGCTGCCGCCGACTTCGACGATGTCGCCGAACTTGTACTGGGCGGCGATGCCGCCGACCCAGAAGCGCGGGTGGCCCTGGTCGACTTCATAGCTGATACGCAGGCTGATCGGGTTCAGGTCCGGGTCCAGGCTGGCCACCGGGGCGCGCAGCAGGATGCGGCCGGTCAGCGGGTCGATGTCGTAGTCGGCGTAGCGCGCCAGCATGCGGCGCGACAGCATCAGGCCGGTCTGGTTGCGGTCGCGCACCACGATCTCGACGCGCTCGCTGTTGATGACCATCAGGCCGCCACCGGTGAGGAAGGGACCCGAGGTGCCGTTGGCGGCGATTTCTTCGACCATCTGGCGGGTGCTGTCGTAGCTGGCGAACGATTCAAACGTCAGGCCGCCAATCTCCGAATGGGTACGCAGGCCGGTCAGGTTGCGGTTGTAGGCGCCCAGGTTGCGCTGCGGGGTCACGCCTGGCGGCACGAAGTCGCCGTACATGATGTACGAGCGCTCGCGCTCGGCGCGCAGGTAGAGGCGGCTGGTCGACTGTGCCTCGAAACCGCGGCGCGCGTCGTCGCCGTAGGTCGGGTAGTAGGCCAGCGGGTCGATGTCGCGGAACAGTTTCGGTTCGGTTTCCTTGTCCGAATCGTAGGCCATGGTGACCAGGGTGTTGTCGCCCACCTGGCCCTTGGCGAACATGGCGGCGCGGGCGCCACCGGCCAGGCCGTCGTCCTTGCCCGCCAGATGGCGCAGCTTGTCTTCGAAACCGTCAAAATCGCGCAGCGGGTTGGCGGTGTTGCCGCGCACCCGGTTCAGGCTGACGGCGCCTTCGACCACGCCGGCGGCGACCAGCGGACGCAGGTCGGGCACGAAGCGCAGCGCGCCCTTGGCTTGCAGCAGGCTGCTGGCGGCCAGCAGGCGCGCTTCGCCTGCTTGTTTCGGTGCGCGCAGCGAGAAGTCGGCATTGCCGCCTTCGACAAAGATCTGGTGGCCAGGCTCGCGCGGATCGAGGTCGGGGAAGTCCCATTCGCCGGCGCTGGCGTCCAGGGTGACCGGGGTACGTTCCACCACCGGCACGCCGTCGGCGTCTTCCAGGGCGACGTTGACCATCACCAGGCGCTGGCCGTCGGCCGGGGCGCTCTCGGTGTGCGGCTTGATGCGCAGGCGCGCCAGCTTGCCCGGCACCACGACGCCGATGCGCAGGCTGCCGCGGGCATTGCCGAAGCCATCCTTCTGGGTGACTTCGAGCACGTTGCGGCCCGGGCGCAGCGCCACGCCCACGTATTCGTAGACGTCGAGCTGGCGGTCGGCGACCGTGCTTTGCTGACCCACGTGGCTGTCGTCGACTTCGGCGCCATTGACGCTGAAGATGAACTGGTTGCCGGCGCCGCCCTTGATGCGCACCGTGGCCTGGCCATGGGCCAGGACCGCGCCGTCTTCCAGGCCGATGAAGGCCAGCTTGTTGTCCAGCTTGGCCAGGTCGAGTTCTTCGTTGTTGGCGGCGACAACAGTCTTTTCAGGGGCGGCCAGCACTGCGGCGGCCTGCAGTTCGGCGCGCAGGCGCTCGGCACGGGTATGGATGGCGGCGCGCAGCTCGTCGCCGCAGGCATCCAGGGCGAAATCGGCACGTGCCAGTTCGCCGTCCTTGAGGTCGACGAAACGGCTGCCGGCGTCGCCCGCATTGCGGTTTGACAGGATGGCCAGCTGGCTGCCGGCCGGCAGGGTGGTGGCGTCGACCTTGGCCACGTGGGTGACCGGGGTCACGCCGGCGAAGCTGTAGCGGCCTTCGGCATCGGTCTGGGCGAAATTGCCGTCCTCGAGCCAGATACGCACGTCGGGCACGCCCGGCTCGTCCGCATCGCGCAGGCCGTTGGCGTTGCAGTCGGCGAACACGCTGCCCAGGATGTGGCCCTTGCTGCTGAAGATGCCGGCTTCGACCTTGACCTTGGCCGCGGCCACGGTGCTGGTAAACACCGGCGTGACGCTGGTGGCTTGGGCGCGGTTGATGCCGTCGCCCTGCAGCGCGCCGGCGCCAATCCGCACGCGGTAGCGCAGCACGCGGTTCGAGCGCGCCGCCAGGTCGCCGACGGCGATATCGAGGCGCGGGCCGCGGTTGGTGAAGGTGTCGTCGAACGGCGCGTTATCCAGGCGCATCGAGCCTGGCACATAGCTGAAGCCGGCCGGCAGGGTGTCGCTGACGACCACACCGGTCATGGTGTCGTCCGAGGCGTTGAACACGCGGATGGTGTAGTCCAGCACTTCGCCGACTTCGACCACGGCGCGCGCGGCGTTCTTTTGCAGGTACAGGGTGCCCTGGATCGGATCGAGCGGGACGTCGATGGTGACCACGCCGAGGGCGGCGCTGACGGTGAAATCACCGCCATACGAGCCGTACAGATTGGTTTCGCGGCTGGCCGGCAGCTTGCCTGGCTCGACCTTCGATGGGAAGCCGTAGTTGGTGGGCGGGATGACTTTCAGGCTGTACAGGCTGGGGGCGACCAGCGGGAAGTGGTACATGCCGTCGACGTCGGTGACGACCGTGCTCGGCACGCGGGTGGCGCCGTCGACGTCGAACACGACTGCCGGGCCGCCCGGGTTGCCGCCGTTGCCGGCGCCGGTGATGTCGATCAGGCTCACGGTGGCGCCCGGGATCGGCTCGTTGCTGACGCTGTCGTAGACGATGCCGATCGGGTCGACCAGGATGTCGGTCGAAATGGTGCCATTGCCGCAGCCGGCGATGCTGGCGGTAAGAGTGTCGTCGGGCATGACTTCGATCATGCCCTCGCCCATGTCGTTCTGGTGGTCGTCTGGATCGCTCGAGCGGTCCATCGCCATCGGGGTAATGCGGAACATGCCGCTGTCGGCCGCGGTTTCGCTGGCCATGAATGCCTGGCTGTCGCCGGTCTTTTTCGAGGTGATGGTGACGCTGATCTGTTCGGCCTGGGCCGGGTTGGCATTGCAAGTCTCGGCCGAGATCTGGACGAACAGCTTGCCGTTGGCGCGGGTGGCGCGCGCGACCGTGGTGAAGGCGGCCGACGTGAAATAGGTGATGGTGTCGTTCTGCTGCGCGCGCACCGTGTTCGATGCGACCGTTCCGGTACCGCCGCCGGCCAGGGCGAAGCTGGCGCTGGCCTTGTTGACGACAGCGGCTCCCGCGTGGCTGCACAGCAGCAGGGTGGCGATCAGGCAGAAAAAGACGAAGTGTCGGAGCTGGGTGATCATGGCGCGCGGGAGTCGAGAGAGAATTCGGGAGCGGCGTCCCCGGGGACGCCGCGTTTGCTGGTGGAACGAAGGGCTTACGGGTTGATCTTGACGCCGAAGTCGAGCGTGTTCGACTTGCCCGGGTCCAGGTTGAAGCCGGTGGCCGAGACGGTGGTGACCAGGCCCGAAGTGACCGGCGCCAGGATCGAGCCGAGCAGGGTGTTGGCAGCGGCGCCGGCGTGGTAGGTCGTATTGGCCGGCACGTTATCGTTGATGACCACGGCGTTGATGGTGGTCAGGCCCTTGTTGGTGGCCACGATCTTGTAGCGGATGCAGGCGCCCGGCTTGGCGGTGATCGGATCCTTGGTGTACTCGCCTTCGACGGTGCCGTTGCAGTCGTCGTCCAGGCCCTGGGTCTTGACCAGTTCGAGCAGCGAATCGCCCGCCACCACCGTCACGGCTTCGTGGATGCGGTCCGAGATCGCCGGATTGGTGGTCGACTGGGCGCGGAACCAGATGTCGGTGGTGCCCGGGGTCGCGCCCGCGGCCGGGGTGACTTCGGCGGTGACCTTGACATTGGCGCCGGCGGCGACGGTGGCGTTGGTGATCACCTGGCCGCTGGCGTCCTTGAACACGACGGTCCAGCCGGCCGGCAGTGGGGAGCCGCCGAAGTTGACGTCGGTGCTGGCCGCCAGCGCGAAGGTTTCCTGGCTGCCGCCGCCGTTGTTCAGGTAGATGACGAACGAGGTCATGGTGCCAGCGGTGGTGAGCTTGGTTTCCTGCGCCGCCTGTTCCGGGCCCAGGCCATGGCCTGGCGCGGTCGGGCCAAAGCTGCCGGCGGTCAGGTCGATCGCGGCGCCGGCGCCGACAGTAGCGATGTCGGTGCTGGTGGCATTCACGCTGCCGTTGAAGCCGCTGGTGGCTTTCACGGTCAGGGTATTGGTGCTGCCGGTAGCGCCGGCAGCCACGGTGGCGACAGCCACGAAGCGGTAGGTGGCGCCGGCGGCCAGTTGCGGGGTGACCGTGATCGGTGTGGCGTTGTCGGCGGCGCCGTCGCCGTTCTCGTCCAGGAAGAATTCGATGCCGCTCAGGGTCATGGCGCCGGTGTTGGTCTGGCTCAGGGCGAAGGTGTCGGGGCCGTTACCGGTATTGGTCACGCTGTGGGCGAACACGACCTTGGTGCCGACGGCGCCGCTCTTGGCGCTGCCGTTGTTGATGGTCAGGCTGGCCACTTGCTGCACGGTGGTGGTCACGATGTTCGACTGCACGGTCTTGGTGCCGGTCGAATCGTTATAGGTCGCGCTGGCCTGGTTGGTGATCAGGGTGCCGGCGGCGGTCGGACCGGCGGCGTTGGCGTTGGCGGCTGCCAGCAGGGTGGCGGCGGCGACGAGCGTGAGACGGGTTTTCATGGCGTTATTCCTTCTTGTGAGACGGGAAATGAATCAGGTTTGAACTGGAAACGAACAGGGTAGAGAGCGACTAGTATTGCTAAAATAACAACTAATCAGGTGGAGCTTGGGCCTTGGCGTTGAAATCGCTTATTTACTTGCCAACGCGGGAGCGGTTCCGACCGAAACCACCTTGACGCGCGAGGAGACGGTGACGGCCTGGCCGGGGGCGAGATCTCCCAGGTTCCAGCGCAGGAAGCGATATTCGGAGGCCGGCACCCGCTCGACCACGCGCAGGCCCTTGCGCACGACTTCACGGGTCAGGGGCAGCGGGGCGAAGGTCTTGCCGTCGAGGCTGGCCTGGACCGCCTTCGGCGCCGCGCTGCCGGCCAGGTAGCTCATCGAGCCGGCCGGGATCGGCAGGGTGGCCGCCACGGCCTGGGCAGGGGTCTTGCCCTGGTTGCGGTAGGTGATCTGGTACTCGATGGTGTCGCCGACTTCGGCTTCGAGGGCCGGCACCAGCTTCTCGCCGCCCTGGCCGGCGCTGACCTGGAAGGCCTGCAGGCGCACATCGACAGCTTGGGTATCGGCAGCGAATACTTTGGTGCCGGCGAGAACGATGGTCCAGAACAGCAGGATATTCAGGATACGAATGGTCATGGAATTCCTTTCAATGGTGCGGTGGGAGAGTGGCGTCATCATGGTTTCGGGATTTGCTGGTTTGTCGATGAGGTGGATTCTATCGACTTTACTGAATTTCTCAAGAAAAATATTTCATATTTGCTGTTTTAGTTGTTATGGAGGAACATCATGACCGCCAGGATTGCGATTTTCCCTATAAGGAACAGCATTTCTCCAACATGGCAAAGTGATATTGTTGTTCATGGACAACAAACAACGAAGAAATTCGAGCCTGCTGACTTTGCTGGATTTACTGTTTATGCGAATTGGCGCATGATGGCTTCATGCAGCATGTCGCGCCGCCCCCAGGCGTCGCCCCACCTACTAACTATTGGATATATGGAAACGATCTACCTGGAATCGCCCGATGCGCTGCAAGACCTGCGCGCCATCTACTCGGCGCTCGACAGCGCCCAAGCCATCATCGAGTTCGACCTGAATGGCAACATCCTGCGCGCCAACGACAACTTCCTGAACGTCACCGGCTACAGCGATGACGAGTTGGCGGGTCGTCATCATTCGATGTTCTGCGAGCGCGAGCTGATCGATTCGCCGGCCTATGCCCGCTTCTGGCAAGACCTGGGCGCCGGCAAGACCGACCGCGCCGAATACAAGCGCCTGGCCAAGGGCGGGCGCGAGTTCTGGATCAATGCTTCCTACAACCCGGTGCGCGACGTTACTGGCCGGGTATGCAAGATCATCAAGTTCGCCACCGACGTCACGGTCGAAAAGCTGCGCGCCGCCGAGACCAGCGGCCTGGTGGCCGCGATCGCCAAGGCCCAGGCCGTGGTCGAGTTCGACATGAACGGCATGCTGCTCGACGCCAACGCCAATTTCCTCGACCTGCTCGACTACGCGCTAGAAGACGTGCGTGGCGAACACCACCGCGTGTTCTGCGACGACGAATACGCCGCCAGCGCGGCCTATCGCCGCTTCTGGGGCAAGCTCAACCGCGGCGAATTCGACGCCGGCCGTTACAAGCGCCATGGCAATAACGGCAAGACGGTGTGGATTCAGGCTACCTACAATCCGATCTTCGATGCCGACGGTAAGCCGGTGAAGGTCGTGAAATTCGCGACCGACATCACCGAACAGGTGCTGCTGGAGCAGGCCGCGGTCGAACGCGCCGAATCCGAGCGCCTGAAGGTCGACACCCTGCTCGAGCAGGTGGCACGTGCCTCGCGCGGCGACCTGACCGGTTCGATCGACACCAGCGGCGACGAACCGCTCGACCAGCTGGCGCGCGGCGTCATGAAGATGATCGGCGACCTGCGCGCCGTGATTGGCGACGCCGTCTCCGCCGCCGGCAAGCTCAACGACTCCTCGCGCGCCATCGCCGACCGTTCCAATACGGTGGCCGCCAGCGCCCAGGCGCTGGGCGCCACGGTCGAGCAGATGAACGCCTCGGTCGACGGCCTGACCGCCTCGATCAACACCATCGCGCGCAGCACGCAAGAAGCCAATGCCCTGGCCCAGAACACGCGTAATGAGGCGGAAATTGGCGCCAAGGCGATCGCCCGTTCGATCGAGGCAATGGCCATGATCAACCAGTCGTCGGAAGACATTGGCGAAATCGTGAAGGTGATCGGCGAGATCGCCGGCCAGACCAATATGCTGGCCTTCAATGCCGCGATCGAGGCCGCCAGGGCCGGCGAGCACGGCCTGGGCTTCTCGGTAGTGGCCGACGAGGTGAGAAAGCTGGCCGAGCGTTCGTCGCAGGCGACCAAGGAAATCTCGAAGCTGATCAACGAATCGGTGCGCCGCGTGGCCCAGGGCAGCGAGATCTCGCGCCAGGCCAGCGAAGCGTTTGATCGCATCACCACGGGTGTCGGCAAGACCTCGCTGGCGATCGCCGAGATTTCGGGCAGCGCCAGCGAGCAGTCGCTCACGGCCAAGGAAGTCAGTGCCGCGATTCTCTACATCGCCCAAGAGACCGAGCGTTCGGCCGGCTCCTGCGACAGCATCGCGCGTTCGACCGAGGGCCTGAACGAGCATGCCGGGCACCTGAACAGCACCGTGGCCCGCTTCGTGGTGTAAGGACCGGCCATGGAACTCTCAGACGACAAGCTGCAGGCGGTGATCGCGCTGGTGCGCAAGCACACCGGCATCGCCATGGGCCAGCACAAGCGCGTGCTGCTGCAGGGGCGCCTGCAGCCGCGCCTGCGCGCACTGGGGCTCGACAACTACGGCGCCTATATCGAACGCCTGGAACAGGACCGGTCCGAGGTCGCGTCCTTCATCAATTCGGTGACCACCAACGACACCGCCTTCTTCCGCACCCCGGCGGTGTGGCGCTGGCTGGAGCGCGAGTTCCTGCCCGAGTGGGCTGCGCGCGCCGAATCGGCGCCGCTGCGCATCTGGTCGGCCGCCGCTGCCACTGGCGAGGAAGCGTATTCGCTGGCCATGACCTGCCTCGAGGCGCGCCGCAATTTCCCCGGCCTGCGCTTCGAGATCCTGGCCACCGATATCTCGACCGACGCCCTCGATACGGCGCGCGCGGCCGTGTATCGCGGGCGCAGCGTGGAGCGCTTCGAGCGCGACCATCCTGAACTGTTCGCCAAATACCTGCGTCCGGTGGGCGACGCCTGGCGCGTGGCCAGCGAAGTGGCGCAGTACGTCGAATTTGGCGAGCACAATCTGCTGCAACGTCCGCCGCGCGCGGCCGGCTTCGACCTGGTCCTGCTGCGCAATGTGCTGATCTATTTCGACACCGAGGCCCAGCAAAGGGTGCTGGCCGGCGCCCGTGCGGCGATGCGCCGCGACGCCCGCCTGGTGCTGGGCGAGCAGGAATCCATTACCCGCCTGGACACCGACTTCGTGTTCGAGCAGGCCCATGTCTACCGTATCGGGGATTGATACCATCATGAACATGCACAGCCAAAATACCATGTCCCATGTGCTGACCGGCCAGATGCAGGTCGGCCAGGGCGAGCAGGTCCTGACCGCGCTGCTCGGTTCCTGCGTCGGGATCGGCATGATCTGGCGTCAACAGCGCCGCTGCGGCCTGGCGCACTGCTTCCTGCCCGAGGGTGTCGAGAGCGGCGAAGACTCGGCGCGCTACGTCAGCGCGGCCATCCCGCGCCTGCTGGCGCGGCTGGGCGTGCGGCGCGAGCAGTACGACGAAGTGGACGTGGTGATCGCCGGCGGCGCGCGCATGCTCAATCTGCGCACCCACGATGGCGCGGTCGGCACCCGCAATATCGCGGTGGCGCGTTCGCAGATTTCGCTGCGCGGCCTGCAGGTGACGTTCCAGGACGTGGGTGGCTCGCAGGGCCGGCGCCTGTCGATCGACTGCGACCGCCAGACCTTCAGCGTGGTGCGCATCGAAGCGGCCCGTCAAGCCCAGGCGGTGATGGCATGAATGCCTTGTCCCTCACTGATGTCGGGGCCGCCGTGGCCACCATCGAGGCGCAGCAGGCTGCCGCCGCGCGCGTGCTGCGCGAGGCGGCCGGCATGGAGATCGTCGGCACCTTCTTTTTGGGCGGCCAGGAGTTCGCGCTGCCGGCCGAGCATGTGCGCGAGGTGGTCGGCATGCCGGCGCGGATTACCCCGATTCCGCTGTCGCCCGCCTGCCTGGAGGGCATCTTCACCTTGCGTGGGGCGGCGATTCCGCTGCTGAACCTGGGCCGCATCTTCGATCCGGCAGCGTCTGCGGCGTCAAGCGAGCAGCGGGTCGCGATCGTCGATGTCGACGATATCCAGGTCGGCCTGGTGTTCGACGCCACTGGCGAGGTACTGCGCGTACGGCCAGAGCAGCGTGCCGGCCTGCGCTGGCCGGATGGCCAGGGCCAGCAAGCCGGCGTGGTGCTGGGCGCGATCACGCTCGACGACGGCGCGCGCATCGTGCAGATGCTGGACGCCGCGCGCCTGGTGCGCATCGATAACGTGCCGCAGGTGCGGGCTCACGCCAGCGTGGCGCGCGAAGCCTGGCGCATGCGCTTCCTGCGCCAGGCGCAAGGCCGCAAGTGCATCTCGTTTACGGTCGGCGGCCTGCGCTTCGCGCTGGCGATGGAGGCGATCCAGGAAATCATGCGCGTGCCCGAGCTGCAGCCTTCGGTGATGCTGGGCCGCCTGTGCCAGGGCTGGCTCAACCTGCGCGGCGCACCGGTCGGGGTGGTCGACTTCGGCGCGCTGCTGCAATGCGCGCCGGGCCCTGGTGACGCGGATGACCGGCGGGTGCTGGTGGTGCGCATCGGCCAGGAACAACTGGGCCTGCTGGTCGATGCGGTGGACGACATCCGTCCCTATTTCGACACCGACATCCTGCCGATCCCGATGCTGGGCACGGCGCGCGGCGCCATGTACCGCGGCTGCCTGCCGAACGCGGAACTGGGCGACAGCCTGTTCCTGGCGCATGAGGCACTGTTCTCGGACAGTGAAGTGAGCGAGATCTGCGCCGGCCACCGCCGCCTGTACGCCGACCAGGTCAACGCCGCGCGCGCGGCCGAGAAGAAGGTGGGCGCGCGCCGGGTCTACCTGGCGTTTTCGCTGGGCGACGATTGCGGCTGGGCCGCCGACATCGGCCAGGTGCGCGAGATCGTCGGCTTCGACGGCGCGGTCACCCGTCCGCCCGGCATGCCGGCCTGCGTGCACGGCATGATCCAGGTGCGCCAGCAGATGGTGTGCGTGGTCGACCTGCGCATCCTGTACGGCATGGCGCCGCTGGCGGACCGCTCGGCTTGCAAGGTGCTGGTGCTGGAACACGAGGGCGAGCGTTTCGGCCTGGTGGTCGACCGGGTCGACACCATCCTGTCGCTGCCCGACAGCCAGCGCCGTCCGTCGCCGCAACTGCTGCGCGTAAACGGGCCGGGCGATATGCGGCGCGACGCCGTCGAAGTGCTCGAAGTGCCGGGCGAGGGCGGGCGCGAGGATGTGCTGACCTTGCTGGACAAGGAGCGTTTCCTGGCGACCCTCAAGCAGCAATTGGGCGGCATGTAGTGTCGGCATGGACGGGTCTCCCGTCCACCCGTTCAACTCACGCCAACTTGTCCAGCAGCGCCTGCAGCTGCTGTGCAGTATACGGCTTGGGCAGCAGCGCATCGGCCGTATCGGATTGGTGACTGGCCCCGCTCATGAAGGCAATCCGCGTACGTGGCGACCTGCTCCTGATCGTGCGCGCCAGCTCTTCGCCGCCCATTCCCGGCAGCTGCAGATCGGTCAGCACGATGTCCGGCTGGCGCTCGAGCAGCGCCAGCGCCGCCTCGGCGCTGGCCGCCTCCCATACCTCGTAGCCCATGAAGCGCATCAGTTCCGCCGTATTCTCGCGGATGTCGTCGTCGTCTTCCACCAGCAGTACACGCGCCTTCGAGGCCGCGGATGCGGCGGCATCCGCGGCCGGCTGCAGGGCCGCATTCTTCTGCCCCTGGTTGGCCAGCACGTGGCGGATCTTGCGTGCCAGCGCGTCGCGCGTATAGGGTTTGCCCAGCAGTTCCACACCAGGATCGAGGCGCCCGCCGTGCACGATCGCGTTCTCGGTATAGCCCGAAGTGAAAAGCACCGCGACGTTCGGAAGGCGCTCGCGTGCTTTCTTCGCCAGTTCCGGGCTGCGCAGCGGCCCCGGCATCACGACGTCGGTGAACAGCAGGTCGATGTGGACCCCGCTGTCGACCACGGTCAGGGCCGAGGCGGCGTCGCCCGCGCGCAGCACCCGGTAGCCAAGGTCGGTGAGCATGTCGACCACCGTCAGGCGCACCTGTTCGTCGTCCTCGACCACCAGCACGGTCTCGTGGCCGCCGGTGGCCGGCTGCGCCAGCTGTTCGCCGGCCAGGTCTTCTTGCCGCAAGGAGCGCGGCAGGTAGATCTTGACCGTGCTGCCTTCGCCGACCTCGCTGTAGATCTTGACGTGGCCGCCCGACTGCTTGACCAGGCCATACACCATCGACAGGCCCAGGCCGGTGCCCTTGCCCTCGGGCTTGGTGGAGAAGAAGGGCTCGAAGGCCTGGTCGATGACGTCCTGCGGCATGCCGCCGCCGGTGTCGGACACGGCCAGCAGCACATACTGGCCGGGGGCGACTTCAGGGTGGGCGGCGCAGTAGCCGGCGTCGAGCGCGGCGTTGGCCACCTCGATGGTGAGGCGGCCGGCGCCGTCCATGGCGTCGCGCGCATTGATCGCCAGGTTCAGGATCGCGTTCTCGAGCTGGGCCGGGTCGACCTCGGTAGTCCACAGGCCGCCCGAGATCACCATCTCGACGTCGATCTCCTCACCCAGCGCGCGCCGCATCATGTCTTCCATGCTGCCCAGCAGGCGGCCAATCTTGACCGCCTTCGGTTCGAGCGGCTGGCGCCGTGCGAACGACAGCAGCGAGCTGGCCAGCTTGGCGCCGCGCTCGACGCCGTTCATCGCGTTCTCGACCCGCTTTTTAATCTCCGGCAGACCTTCGGCACGGCGCGCAATCAGTTGCAGGTTGCCGCCGATGACTTGCAGCAGGTTGTTGAAGTCGTGCGCCACGCCGCCGGTGAGCTTGCCGATGGTTTCCATCTTCTGCGCCTGCTGCAGCGCCGCCTCGGTGCGCCGCATGGCTTCCAGCTGCGCCAGGTCGGCGCTGATGTCGCGACCCACGGCATGGATGTATTGCGCATCGGGCGAGGCGGTCCAGGACAGGTTGCACCAGCTGCCGTTCTTGCGCCGATAGCGGTTCTCGAAGCGGAACACCTGGCCGCCCAGGCGCAGCGCATCGATCTGGCGCACGGTGGATTCGCGGTCGTCGGGGTGCACCAGATCGAGCAGCGGGGTGGCCAGCACCTCGGCCTCGGTCCAGCCAAGAATGGCGGTGAAGGCGGGATTCACAGCGAACAGGGTGCCCTGCAGGTCGGCCACCAGCATGATGTCCTTCGACAGCCGCCACATGCGATCGCGCTCGGCGGTGCGGCGCTCGACCCGTTCCTCGAGGGTGGTGTTGACGGCGACCAGGGCCGCGCTGGCGCGCTTCTGTTCCTCGATGTCGATGCTGCTGCCGATCCACAAGGCGTCGTCGCCGGCCTCGCCCGGCGTGCGACGCGCGCGCACCAGGTGCCAGCGGTAGTCGCCGTCATGGCGCCGGATGCGGATCTCGGCGTCGAGCGGGGCGCCGGTGGCAATGCTGGCAGCCCAGATCGCGCGGTAGCGCGCTTCATCCTCGGGATGCACCAGTTGGTCCGAGCCGTGGCCCAGCAGGGCGGCACGATCGGCGCCCGCGTATTCATACACCCGGTCGTTGATCCATTCGACATGGCCATCCTCGCGCGCCGCCCACACGTGGTTGGGCATGGCCTGGGCAAAGGTGCGAAAGCGCGCTTCGCTCGCGCGCAGCGCGCGTTCGGCCACTACGCGTTCGGTGACGTCATTGCCTTCCACGAAAGTGGCGAATACGGCGCCGCTGGCGTCGCGCAGCGGCTGCAGCACGAAGTCGATGAAGAAATGCACCGGTTCGTCGTGGTCTGGATTCCTGAGCGAGAGTTCGACCCCTTCGGCGCGGAAGGTGCTGCCGTCGGCGAAGCAGCGGTCGAGCACCTCGACGATGCCGCGCTCGGCCAGTTCGGGCACCGCCTGCGCCGCCGGCAAACCAAGCAGGGGGCGGTTGCCGGTGAGGGCGCGGTAGGCGTCGTTGGCCAGGGCATAACGGTGGTCAGGGCCCTCGAGCAGGCAGATGAAGCCGGGCGCCTGCTCGAACATGCTGTTCAGGCGCTCGCGTTCAGCGCGCACGTGGCGCTCGGCCTTGACCTTGCCCGAGGTCTCGACCACCACCGCCATCACGCCGGCGATCGCGCCGTCGCCGTCGCGGATCGGCGAGTAATCGAGGTTCATCCAGACCGGTTCGGGCTGGCCGCTGCGGTGCAGCGTCAGTTCCTGGTCCTGGTAGCTGAGGGTGCCGCCGGCCAGGCCTACCTTCATCACGTTGTCGTTGAAGTCGGCCACCTCGGGCCAGCCTTCGCGCACCTTCGAGCCGAGCAGCACCGGGTGACGGCCGCCGGCGAACACCCGGTAGGGGTCGTTGTAGATCATGTAGCCGTCCTCGCCCCACAGGGTGACGATCGGGGCCGGGGTGGCCATGATCAGGGCCACGGTGGTCTTGAGCACGGTCGGCCAGGCGTCGATCGGGCCGAGGCTGGTGGACTCCCAGGGGAAAGCAAGGATCAGGCGCGACGTCTCGTCAGTGGCAGGCAGGAAGGGAAGGCTGGCGGGCATTGGCATGAATGCTAAAAGGTGAACCAACGCATTTTACACATCAGGTACCATGCAAGTTATATGACAGCCCGCGCTGTCATACGGTTTGTTACAATAAAGCAACAACTTCCAGGTGTTTGTCATGTGCGTCAATTATCGTCCTCCGACCCCCGAGCAGTTCAACGGCCGCATTGGCGCCTTCAGCATCCTGCCGCGCGAGTGGCACTGGCCCGAGGAAACCTGGAAGGACTACCAGGCGCCGATCCTGCGCGCCGCTCCCGGCTTGCCCCTTGACGCTGCCGTGGCCAGCTACGGCATGGTGCCGCGGCGTCACATTCCGCCTGAGGTCAAACCCTTCGACACCATGAATGCGCGCGCCGAATCGCTGGTCGAGCGGCGTTCGTTCGCGCCGGCCTGGCGCCGCCTGCAACTGTGCGCGGTGCCGATGCTGTGGTTCTACGAGCCGTGCTACGAGAGTGGCCGCGCCGAGCGCACTGCGATCGGCATGGCCGACGGGTCGCTGTTCTGGGTGGCGGGCTTGTGGCGCGAGTGGCAGGAGCTTGATGGCGCCATGTCGACCGCCTTCACCCAGATCACCATCAATGCCGACCAGCACCCGCTGATGCGGCGCATGCACCGGCCGGGCGACGAGAAGCGCTCGCTGGTGCTGCTGGGGCAGGAGGAAGTAGGGGACTGGCTGTCCTGCCGCGAGATCGACGAGGCGCGCAGCTTCCTGCGCCACTTCCCGGCCGAGCGCATGAAGGCATGGCTGGCGCCGCTCGCGCCGCGGCGCGCGGCGGCGCCATCGCCGAACGGCGAGCTGTTTTAATTACCCGATCCGGCGCCGAGGTAACGGCGGTGCAAGCGCGACCCGAGGCGGGTCAGTAGCTCGTAGCCGATGGTGCCGGCCTGGCCGGCGACGTCGTCCACCGTCTGCTGCGCGCACAACAGGTCGACCGTGTTGCCCGGTGCGATCCGCTGTTCGTCGATTCCCGTGACGTCGAGCGTGATGCTGTCCATCGATACGGTGCCGGCGAAGGGCACCGCCACGCCGTCGACAAAGGCCCGGGAATGCCCGCTGAGGGCGCGCAGCCAGCCGTCGGCATAGCCGATGGCGATGGTGGCGATGCGGCGCTCGCCAGGCGCCACATAGCGCGCGCCGTAGCCGACGATGTCGCCCGCGGCCACGGTGCGCAGCTGCACCACGCGCGCCGCCAGCGACACCGCCTGGGCCAGCGGATTGGCCAGGCCGGGCTGGGGGTTGATGCCGTACAGCGCGCAGCCGGGGCGCAGCAGGTCGAAGTGATAGCCTGCGCCCAGGAACACGCCCGACGAATTGGCCAGGCTGGCCGGCACGCCGGGGAACAGCGCGCGCACCTGGTCAAAACGCAGGCGCTGGCTGTCGTTGAGCGGGTGGCCCGGATCGTCGGCGCAGGCCAGGTGGCTCATCACGAGTTTCAGGTCTATGCCGTCCAGCCAGGCCGGGTCCTGGCGCAGGCGCTCGAGATCAGGCGGGGCCAGGCCCATGCGCGACATGCCGGTATCGACCTGGAGCACGGCCGGCAGCCTGCGTCCGAGCTCGCGCGCCAGGGCGCGCCATTCGGCCAGCTGGCCGGGATCGTTCAGCACCGGCAGCAGCGCGTGCCGGACGCAATCGCGCGCCGTGCCGGGCATGGCGCCATGCATCACATGGATGGTGCAGTCGGCGGGGACCAGAGCGCGCAGGCGGATGCCCTCGTCCAGGTGCGCCACGAAGAAGCTGCGGCAGCCTTCGCGCACCAGCGCGGCCGCGACTTGCGGCATGCCGAGCCCATAGGCGTCGGCCTTGAGCACCGCGGCGCAGGTGGCCGGGCTGCCGCGCTGTGCCAGCAGGCGGTAATTGGCGCGCACCGCATCGAGGTCGACCGTGAGGATGGCCCCGGCGCGCGCTGCATCGGTCACGCTCATGCCTGCGCCAGCCGGCCGCCCGCCACCGCGCGGCTGTTGCCGGCGTAGCGGAACACGGCCAGGTCGTCGGCCCGGATCGATGGCGCCTTGCCGCCCACCAGGTCGGCGATCACACTGGCCGAACCTGCCGCCATGGTCCAGCCCAGGGTGCCGTGGCCGGTATTAAGGTACAGGTTGCGCAGCGGCGTGGCGCCGACGACCGGGGTGCTGTCGGGCGTCATCGGGCGCAGGCCGGTCCAGAAACTGGCCTGGGCGGTGTCGCCGGCGCCTGGGAACAGGTCGTTGACCACCAGTTCCAGCGTCTCACGGCGGCGCGGATTGAGGTCCAGGTTGTAGCCGGACAGCTCGGCCATGCCGCCGACACGGATGCGGTCGTCGAAGCGGGTCACGGCGATCTTGTAGGTCTCATCGAGGATGGTCGACACCGGCGCGCGCGCGGCGTCCGTGATCGGCACCGTCAGCGAATAGCCTTTCATCGGATACACCGGCAGCGGGAACCAGCGCTGCAGCAGGGGGCGCGAATAGCTGCCCAGGGCCAGCACATAGCGCTCGGCCTTGAATTCTCCCTTGTCGGTCATGACCGATGCGATCTCTCCGCCCGCTTCGTTAAGGTAGCGGATGGTCGTGTCGAACTCGAAGCGCACGCCCAGGTCGCGCGCCATGGCGCTCAAGCGGGTGGTAAACAGCTGGCAGTCGCCGGTCTCGTCGTTCGGCAGGCGCAGGCCGCCAACCAGCTTGTCGGCCACATTGGCCAGCGCCGGTTCGGCGGTGGCCAGTTGCGCGCCTTCGAGCAGCTCGTAGGCCACGCCGGCCTGGCGCAGCACGTCGATGTCCTTGGCCGCACCGTCGAACTGCTGGCGGGTGCGGAACAGCTGCACCGTGCCCTGCTGGCGGCCTTCGTAGGCGATGCCGGTCTCGCGCCGCAGCGCGCGCATGCAATCGCGGCTGTATTCGGCCAGGCGCACCATGCGCTCCTTGTTGACGGCGTAGCGCGCCGGGTCGCAGTTGCGGAACATCTCCCACATCCACTGCAGCTGGAACAGCGAGCCGTCAGGGCGGATCGCCAGCGGCGCGTGGCGCTGGAACAGCCACTTGGCGGCTTTGAGCGGAATCCCGGGCGCGGCCCAGGGCGAGGCATAGCCGGGCGAGATCTGGCCGGCGTTGGCGAAACTGGTCTCGAGGGCCGGCGCCGGCTGGCGGTCGATGACGGTGACCTCATGGCCGGCCAGCGCCAGGTAATACGCGGTGGTGACGCCGACCACGCCGCTGCCCAATACGATAACGCGCATACTGTCCTCGAAAGCTATATTCAGAAAAGGTTGCCATCGTATCGCGGGTAGAGGGATAATTGTTTCTGTTAATACTGCGGTTTTCAGCAATTAATTCGGGATCAGCCCGTCGGAGTTACCCCATGCGCGTGCAAAAAGCCTCGAACCGCATCCTGGACCGGATCGACCTGCACATCCTGGCCATCCTGCAGCAGGATGCGCGGATCGTGATGAAGGACCTGGCCGAGCAGGTCGGGCTCTCGCTTACCCCCTGCATCGAGCGGGTCAAGCGCATGGAGCGCGACGGCGTGATCCAGGGTTACTACGCGCGCATCAATCCGCAGGCGCTGGGCATGCAGATCCTGGTGTTCGTCGAGATCAACCTGCACCAGAAGTCGGATAAAGCCTTCGAGCGTTTCAGGCGCGCCATGCTGGCGATTCCCGAGGTGATGGAATGCCACCTGGTGTCAGGCGATTTCGACTACCTGATCAAGGCCCGCATCCCCGAGATGTCCGAATACCGGCGCCTGCTGGGCGAGATCCTGCACGTGGCCGATGCCGGCCAGTCGAAGAGCTATGTGGTGATGGAAGAGCTGAAGGAAACGTTGGCGCTGTCGATTCCGCGCTGATCCGGGGTTGAACCGCTGCAAACTGCTGTGCTTGGGCCGGCGCATCCTATAATGGCTGTTTCCTAGCTGGAATTTTGATGCCTGCCGCTGCCGGACCAGTCCTCTCCCTGCGACACCTGCTGATCCTGCTGACCGCGATCGGCCTGCTGCCGCTCGCGCTGCTGGGCGTGTGGACCATCCACGGGGCCGGGCGCTATCTGGAGCAGGAGCAGGAAAGGATGATGCTCGGCCATGCGCGCGCGCTGTCGAGCGCCGTCGACGCCGAGCTCGATGCCACGGTGGCGGCCCTGAGCGGCATCGCCAAGAGTCCGCAACTGGCCGGCGGCGACCTGCGCGCCTTCCACGAGACGGCCAGCCGCCTGGCGCGGCCCGACTGGCTGGGCGTGGTGCTGTCCGATGCCGATGGCAAGCCGCTGTTTCGCACCATGGCGCCGTACGGGGCGCCGCCGGCGCGCATCGCCGACCCGGGCAGCCTGCACGCGGCGATGGCGCAGCGCCGTCCGATGGCTGGTCACGTGTCGCGCGGCCAGCGCGGGCGCGCCGCGGTCCCGGTGCGGGTCCCGGTGACGGGCCCCGACGGCCGGCCATGGGTGCTGACCGCCGTGGTCCAGCCCGACCGTTTCATGGAGGTGATCGCGCGCCAGAAGATTCCCGCCGATTCGGTGATCGCGGTGATGGATGGCGGCGGCGCGCTGGTGGCGCGCTCGCGCAATCAGGAGCAGACCGTGGTCCATGCGCCGAGCGCCTCGCTGCAGGCCCTGATGCGCAGCGGTGGCCCGGAAGGCGTGGGGCCCACCACCACCCTGGAAGGCGATGGCGTGATCAGCGCCTACACCACCTCGCCACGCTATGGCTGGCTGGTGGCGGTCGGCGCCCCCAGCGTCGGCTTCGGGATGGCGCTCTTCGAGCGCTTCGCGGTCTACCTGCTGGGCGCCTGGGTGGTGCTCAGCGCCTGCATCGCATTGGCCTCGTGGCTGTCCGGGCGCATCGTGCGCCGCATCGAGAGCGTGCAGGCCGGCGCCGCGGCGCTGGGAAGCGCGCAGGCGGTGCAGGTGGCGCCGTCGCGCATCAAGGAGATCCGCGCCATGGGCCAGGCGCTCGAGGCCGCCGCCGGCCGGCGCGCAGCCCAGGAACAGGAACGCGAACGCCTGCTGGCTTCGCTCGAGGAAGCGCTGGCCCGGGCGCGCCAGGCCGGCCAGGCCAAGGACGCCTTCCTGGCCATGCTGGGCCACGAACTGCGCAATCCGCTCAGCCCGATCCAGACCTCGCTCGACCTGATGGACTTGCGCAACGAGCCGGGCAGCCAGCGCGAGCGCGCCGTGATGCGGCGCCAGGTGAGCCACCTGCGGCGCCTGGTGGACGACCTGCTGGACGTCTCGCGCATCGCCTCCGGCAAGCTGGCGATCGACACCCGGCCGCTGAACCTGGCCGAGACCGTGCGCCATGCGCTGGCGGCGTTGCCGGGCGAGAACATCACGCTCGAGGCGCCGGACGAGGCATGGGTCATGGGTGACGAGACCCGCCTGGCCCAGGTGCTGGGCAACCTGCTGTCGAACGCGGCCCGCTTCGGCAGCAGCGACACCCGCGTCACCCTGGCGGCAGGCGATGGCGAGGTGGTGCTTGGGGTGAGCGACAACGGCGCCGGCATGGCGCCGGAACTGCTGGCGCGCGTGTTCGAGCCGTTCTACCAGGCGCCGCAGCCGCTGGCGCGGCGCACCGGCGGGCTCGGTCTCGGCCTGGCGATCGTGCGCGAGATCGTCGCTCTGCACGCTGGCCGCGTGACCGCCTCCAGCGCCGGCCCCGGCGCCGGCAGCCGCTTCGAGGTGGTCTTGCCGGCCGGTGTGCGCCATACGCCGGACCAACCGGGGCGGGTGGCGCCGCAAGGGCAGGGCCGCCGGATCCTGCTGGTCGACGACAACGAGGATGCGGCGGCGGCCAGCGCGGTGCTGCTGGGCCACCTGGGACACGCGGTGCGCGTCGCCCATAGCGCGGCCCAGGCGCGCGCGCTGGCCCTGGTCGAGCCGCCCGAGGTGGCGATCCTGGACATCGGCCTGCCTGATATGGATGGCTATGCGCTGGCCACGGCGCTGCGCGCCGACATGAAAGCCCCGGCCGGTACGGGTGCGCTGCGCCTGGTGGCGCTGACCGGTTACGGCCAGCAGAGCGACGTCACGCGCGCGCTCGGCGCCGGCTTCGATGTGCACCTGACCAAGCCGGCCACGATCGAGGCGCTGCAGGACGCCATCGCGGCGCCAGGCTGACACTCAGGCGATGGCCGCTTCCAGGGCGACGCGCGGCGCGCGGCGCGGGTGCGGGCAGCCAGGTGCCGCATCAAGTGCATCGATAGGTGCGCCCTTGAAGTCGACCACCGCGGTAAAGGCGTAGCCGCGCCCGGCCACGTTCACGATCGCGCTGCCGGCGTCGCCCATCAGCTTGCGCAGGGTCGCGATCTGTACCCGCAGGTTGGCGTCGATAACGATCGTGTTGGGCCACACCGCCGCCATCAGCGCGCGGTTGCTGAATACCTCGCCGGGGTGGGAGGCCAGCAGCGCCAGCAGGTCGAAGGCGCGCGCGCCGACCGCCAGCGGCCGCCCCGCGCGCAGCAGCAGGCGCTGCGCCGGGCGCAGTTCGAAGTCGAGGAAGGCGATCCTGGTGGAGGAGGGTGGGCCGGAATCCATGGTAAGCCTCATGTCAAGGTGGTTGCTGCGGCTGGACTTGTCGCATTGTCCGGCGCGGCGCCCGGCCGGCGCTAGAATTTTTCTGCTATTGCGCGCAGCCCGGTCGGCGTCGCCCTCTATACTCGGGCTCCCAAGAATTTTTCATGGAGTCCCGCATGCCCGCTTCGCCCAACCGCAAGCACGACCTGCCGTTGCACGAGGTACGGCGCTACCTGGAACCGGGACCGGTGGTGCTGCTCACCTCGCAGCATGAGGACGAACGCGATGTGATGGTGATGGGCTGGCACACGGTGATGGAGTTCAGTCCATCACTGGTCGGCTGCGTGATCTCGTCCGCCAACCATAGTCACGGCCTGATCCGCGCCAGCGGCGAATGCGTGATCAACCTGCCGACCTCGGAGCAGCTCGAGGCGGTGCTGGGCGTCGGTTCGAGCACCGGGGCCGAGATTGACAAGTTCGCGGCCTTCGGCCTGACGCCGGACGATAGCGAACAGGTGAACGCGCCGTCGATCCGCGAGTGCCACGCCCAGTTCGAATGCCGGCTGCACGACGACAGCCTGGTCGAGCGCTATGACTTCTTCATCTGGGAAGTGGTGGCCGCGCGCGTGGCGCCGCGGCCGCGTCATCCCGAGACGCTGCACTACAAGGGCGACGGCACCTTCATGGTGTCGGGCAAGGTGATCCGGCGCCGGCGCGCGGGCCTGAAATAGTTCAACGCTGCCGCGAGCGCGGCCCGGCGTGCGCGCCACCGCGCAGCAGGATGCGCGGCACATGCCCGCCGCTGCGCCCGACCGGCGCACGCGGGGCCGTGGCCAGGGCCAGGTCGGTGCTCAGTCGGTGCAGCGACAACAGGTCGAGCAGCGCCGCCACCAGCTGGCGGCCGAGCATCACATCGCCATCCTCGACCAGCGGCAGCGCGCGGTGCAGGGCGGCCAGGATGGTGGCGTTCTCGGCGCGGTGCGCATGCAGGCGCTCGTAGTCGAGCGACTCCATGACCATTTCTTCGTGCCGGAATCCGACCTCGACCGCAGCGACGACGGATGGGAAGGCGCGCACGAAACAGTCGTCGGGCGTGCAGCTGCTGTCGGCCATGTCGGCCAGGCGGGCGCACAGGTGGCGACGGGCCTGGCGGATCGCGGCGCCGATCGCACCGGCGCTGCCGTTGGGGTAGTGGCGGAAGGTCATGGCGGGTCAGGGAAGTTGGGTGTTCAGTGGGCAATGAGTAGCGGCGCCGGCGCGTGGTCGAGCACATCGCGCGTGACGCCGCCGAGTATCCATTCGCGGTAGCGGCTGTGGCCGAAGGCGCCGGTGACCATCAAGCCGGCATGGCAGTCGCGCGCCATGTCCATCAGGGCCTCGCCCTCGGGGGCGCGGGTGTGCGCCACAGCGACATCGACTTTCATGCCATGGCGCGCCAGGTAGTGCGCCATGTCGGCGCCCGGTTCGTCGCCATGCAGGCCTGATTGCAGGTCGGGATTGACCACGGCCAGGTGCACAGTGCCGGCCTGCGCCAGCAGGGGCAGGGCGGCGTTGATCGCGCGCTGGGCCGGCATGCTGCCATCCCAGCCGACCAGCACGTCGCCGGGAATCGGCTTGCCGTGGTAAGTGTCGGGCACGACCAGCACCGGGCGCGCGCCGTGCAGGGCCAGGTACTGGGGCAGGCCGCGTTCGGTGCGGGCGCGGTCGTGTTGCTTGTCCTGGCTGAGCACCACCAGGTCTGCATAGCGCGATTGCAGCAGCAGACCGTCGCGGTCGGCGTCTTCGACCATGCGCGCCTCGACGCCATGGATGCCGAGCCGCTCGGCCTGGGCCATGAGGTCGTCGAGCTGGACCCTGACGGCATCGCGCAGTTCCTGGAAATCGCGGTTGGACACCGGCATCGCCATAGATCCGATGAGGACGGCATAGGACGAGTACGAGACGCCGGTGGCGGCGCTGCCGACCAGGTGGGCGCCGTTGGCAGCGGCCAGCACGGCAGCCGCGCGCAGGCGGCTTTGTTGGCAGGGGCCGCCATCGACATGGACGAGGATGGTCTTGAACGACATCGGCTGACTCCCTTCGGTAAGGACACTGGAACGTGGCGTACAGCGTTTTACTATACGCGGCGCAAGGGAAGGTGTCAGGCGCACGCTTGATCGCGGTCAAACATATTCGAAATATCGCGGCAAGCTATCTTGTTGACAAGCAAAGGGTGAAGGTTTAGCGTTGTCGGCTCCGCAACCGCTCACGAACCATGCCGATGATCCGTTCGCTCGCCACCCTGCTCTGCGCCTGCTTGCTGGCTGGCGCCGCGACCGCGCCCGCCAGGGCAGCGCAATTCAATGTGCTGTTGTTCACCAAAGCCAGCGGCTGGCACCACGATGGCGTGCACGCCGGCGTGACGGCAGTGCAAGAGCTGGGCAAGCTGCACGATTTCGAGGTGTTCTGGACTGCCGACGCCGGCCGCGTGATGAACGATGCCGAGCTGGCCAAATACCAGGCGGTGATCTTCCTGCTGACCACCGGCGATGTGCTCGACGAGGCCCAGCAGGCCGCCTTCGAGCGCTTCGTCCGGCGCGGCGGCGGCTATGTCGGCGTGCACAGCGCGGCCGATACCGAACACCGCTGGCCCTGGTACAACAGGCTGGTGGGGCATATGTTCCACGTTCATCCCGCGATCCAGACCGCGATCGTGAAAGTCGAGCAAAGCAATTTCCCAGGCATGGAACGCTTCGCGCCGCGCAACCTGTTCACCGACGAATGGTACGAGTTCGGGCCGGCGCAATCGAAAGACCTGGTCTACCTGCTGAGCGTGGACGAAACCAGCTACCGCCCGCAGACCACCTGGCCCGACCGGGTGGGCAAGGGCATGGGCGCCTTCCACCCGATCAGCTGGTACCAGCACTACGATGGCGGGCGTTCCTTCTACACCGGCATGGGCCATATGGCGGCCACCTACCGCGATCCGGTGTTCCTGCATCACCTGTATGGCGGCATCTATTGGGCCGCGACCGGCCGCGGCGTCGCCGATTAAACGCGCGCCGTGAGCAGGGCAAACAGGATCATCACCAGCCCCACCATCGACACCAACCACACCAGGGTGCGCAGCACCGGGATCCCGGCCGCATACAGCGGCACATAGGCGATGCGCGCCAGCAGGTAGAGCCAGCAGCCCCACACCGTCAAGGACCCATGCAAACCCACCACATGGGCGATCAGTACCGCCGCCGCGAACAGCGGCAGGGTCTCGAACAGATTGGCCTGGGCCCGCTGCAGGCGCGCCGTCACCGGACGCGGCGGCGGCGCGCTGCCGTCGCGCGCGCCGACATTGTATTGCGCGCCAGTCTCCTGGGTGCGCAAGGTCGAGGGCAGCAGGATCTGGACCAGGGCCAGCACCAGGGTCCAGGCCAGCAGCGTCAGTTCGGTGGTCATCGGGCTTCCTTTCTTTTTGGCGGAGGGGCCGCCCGATCATACGTCACAGAATGTGAATCGCAGCTCTGCTTTTGGTGAGACGGAGAATTTACCTGCTTGCAATGAAGAAAATGATCGTTTATTCCAAAAAAGAGCAAACGTTCATTCCACATCCTTCGACGTCCGTGTCGCTTCAACGAGGTTAGCGTAATGCCATCCATTCATTCCCTCTCCCGGGGCGCAGGCGCGGCCCTGCTCCTGGGTTCCGCCCTGCTTGCCGGCTGTGGCAATGAGCGGGCGACTACTGCACGGCATCGTGGCTGGCCTGCTTGGCGACTGCTTGCTCAATCCGGGCAGCTTTGACCTGTCGGCCGAAGGCGAGCGCGCGCTGGACGCGGCGCTCGTGATGCTGCAGGCGCCGTCCTTGCGCTAGCGCGCGCCCAGCAAGTCCTGGCGCGGCCGGTCCCACTGCGGCACCGGCGCTGGGCAAGGCCGATCCGCCATCCCGGCGTACGGCAAGGTCGAAAAATTATCCATGCCTGGCGCGCTGAAGCGGATATCTGTGGCCTTGCCATCGACCAGCGACGGCACCCGCGCGAAGCGCAGCCAGCCATCGAAGTGGCAGTTATCCTGCTGCAGATCGCGCAGGCTGGCCAGGCTGCCGTCTTCGCGGTACTTCCACGACAAGGTGCGCGCCTCTGCGCCCGGCTCGCCGCCGAAGCGCGCAGGGCAGGCGGCGACGTCGCTGACGCCGGGCGCCAGGCTCAAGACCCCAAGGCGCACCGCATAGCTGCCGGCGCCGCCATTGTCGGTGATGGTCGCGAACGACCAGCACAGGGGATTGGACGGGAACGCCGACAGCGGCAGGTCGAGGATGCGGCTGCCCGGCTCGGCCTGGGCCAGCGCGGAGCGGATCTGTTCGCGCGCCAGATGGCCGGCCACGCCCTGCACCGCGATGAAGCCGAGGCAGGCCACCATGGCGGTGACTACGCCGGCCGATCCGCCGCGGCGCGCCATCAAGGCCACCACGCCGGCCAGCGCCATCAAGCCGGCCAGCGAGCCCCACTGCAGGAATCCCATCCCGGTAAACAACACGGGCGCGGCCAGGATCAGCGCCGTGAACAGCCAGCGCAGAACCCGGTTTGGTACCAGAAGGGCCAGCGCCACGCCGAGCGCGGTCCAGAACACCGGCTCGATGATGAACACAATATCGCCATACAGCCAGCGCGAGTCGAGCGGGTGGAAGGGGTGCACGCCATACGAGTTGAGGAAGTCGAGCGACAGGTGCAGCACCATCCCGACCCCGGCGGTGGCCAGCACCGCATTGCGCGCAGTGCGGTCCTCGCGCATCAGGCGCCGCGCGCCCGGCCACAACAGCCACAGCAGGCCGAGCAGCAGCGCAATCTGCGGCAGGGCGTACAGCAGGGTATGGGTGTGGCCGCGGTGGTGCAGCAGGTAGCCGAGCGGCGGCGCCAGCAAGGGCGTGAGCACCAGGTCCAGGTCGGGGAAGTTGCTGGCCAGTGCGCCGGTGGCAAGCAGCACGCGACGGCGCGTGCGCGCCCGTTGCGGATCGGGATCGGCCGGCAGGGCGCGGTCGGCAAGTTCACCCAGTGCCAGGCCGATCAGGGAGTGGGTCAGATTATCCATCCCGCAAGTTTACCTTGAAAGCAAGAAATTGAACCAAATCAAGTTTTTCTTGGTTACATAGCACAGCCGACCGTCACATTTTTGATGTAGGTCATACTTTTTGCATTTCGTCCTCGTTAGAATCCATCAAACAATACATTTGCCCAAAAGAAACTAGAGGAGAGCGCAGTGCGGAATAACCAGCCAGTGACCGGCATCGAGTACTTGATGAAAGATGGCCAATCCATCGTATCGAAGACCGATACCAAGGGCCGCATCACCTATGTCAACCCAAGCTTCGTCGATGTCAGCGGCTTCAGCGAACAAGAGTTGCTCGGCAAGGCGCACAATATGGTGCGCCATCCGGACATGCCGCCCGAGGCCTTCGCCGACCTGTGGGCCACCCTGCAGGCGGGCGAGCCCTGGACCGGCATGGTCAAGAACCGCCGCAAGAACGGCGACTTTTACTGGGTGGTCGCCAACGTGGTGCCGATCCAGGAGCACGGCCGCGTGATCGGCTACATGTCGGTGCGCACCGCGCCCACCCGCCAGCAAGTCGAGCATGCGGCCCGGCTGTATGGCCAGATCCGCAGCGGCGAAGCGCGCGGACTGGCGATCGTGCGCGGCCAGGTGGTGCCCACCGGCTGGCGCCGGCGCCTGAACCTGCTGGCTGCGCTGCGCGAACTGCCGCTGCACCAGCGCCTGGGCTGGATGATGGGCGGCCAGGCCGTGCTGCTGGCCGCGCTCGGCGTGGCGCAGGGCTCCGCCGCCTGGCGCGTGCTGGCCGGCGCTGGGGTTCTGGCCTTGCTGGCCGTCTGGTATGAGCTCAATCGCAGCATCGCACGGCCCCTGCGCGACGCCACCGACACCGTGTACGCCCTGGCCGGCGGCGACCTGGCGCGCCCGGTCCCGCTGCCCGGCAGCGGCGAGATCGGCCGCCTGCAACTGGCGCTGCGCCAGCTGAACATCAACCTGACCGCGATCATGGGCGACGTGCGCGACAACGTCAGCTCGATCGAACTGGCCACGCGCGCCATCGCCGCCGGCAACGCCGACCTGGCCAACCGCACCGAAGCCCAGGCCGCCAGCCTGGAACACACCGCGAGCAGCCTGGGTAATATCGCACACGCCGCCAGCCGCAATACCGATAGCGCGGTGCAGGCCGACAGCATGGTGCGCGCCGCGAGCACGGTGGCGGGCGAAGGCGGCGCCGCGGTCGGGCAAGTGGGCCAGACCATGGACAAGATCAGCGGCTCGGCCCACCGCATCGGCGACATCATCGGCCTGATCGACGGCATCGCCTTCCAGACCAACCTGCTGGCGCTGAACGCGGCGGTGGAGGCGGCCAGGGCCGGCGAGCAGGGGCGCGGATTCGCGGTGGTGGCCGGTGAAGTGCGCAGCCTGGCCCAGCGCACGGCCGGCGCGGCCAAGGAGATCAAGGGACTGATCCAGGTATCCAACGGCCACGTGGGCGAGGGCGCCGAACTGGTGGGTCAGGCCGGCCAGACCATGCGCGAGGTGGTTGGCAAGGTGGCCGAGGCGGCCGCCATCATGGACGCGATCACCGCTGCCAGCCGCGAGCAGGCCCAGGACATCATGGGCGTCAATGCGGCCATGACCGAGCTCGATGCGATCACGCGCCAGAACGCCGCCCAGGTCGAGGAATCGGCGCTGTCGTCGAGCAGCGTGGCCGACGAGGCGGCTCGCCTGTCGCTGGCGTTATCGGTATTCAAATTTAATACTAATGGCCGTTTGAAGTAGGCGCGGACTCAGCCATGTTTGATGCAGGTCAAGGATTTGCTCGAAGCAGATCAATAAACTGACAGCTAATCGAGCCACTTTGCATTTCCGCAAAGTGGCGAGCAGCTGGAGTTCCATTCTCATGTACGTCGAAGCGCAAGCGGCGTCCCCCGCGCCACCACCATCCCAGACTCCTGTCGCCATGCACCCGGTCGTCGAATTCGATGGCGACCTGCTGGCCCGGCTCGGCAAGTCCAGCCCCCGCTACACCTCCTACCCGACCGCCGACCGCTTCAGCGCCGACTTCGGCTACCGCGACTACCTGCACGCGGTGGCCGGGGTGCGCACCCGTGGCAAGCGGCCGTTGTCCCTGTACCTGCACATCCCGTTCTGCGAGAGCGTCTGCTATTACTGCGCCTGCAACAAGATCGTCACCAAGCGGCGCGACAAGGCGGCCACCTACCTGGCCTACCTCAAACGCGAAGTCGAGATGCAGGGCCTGCTGTTCGCCGGCATGAACGAGGTCGAGCAGCTCCACTTTGGCGGCGGCACCCCGACCTACCTGTCGGACGCGCAGATGGGGGAATTGATGGCGCACCTGGCGCGCTGCTTCCGGTTCGCTCCCGACGAACACGGCGAATACTCGATCGAGGTCGATCCGCGCACCGTGTCGGCCCTGCGCGTGCACAGCCTGCGGCGCCAGGGCTTCAACCGGATCAGCCTGGGCGTGCAGGATTTCGACCTGGATGTACAGCAAGCGGTCAACCGGGTCCAGCCCGAGGCCGAGACGGTGGCCATCATCGACGCCGCGCGCGCAGCCGGCTTTCGCTCGGTGAGCATCGACCTGATCTACGGCCTGCCGAAACAGACGTTGGCCAGCATGGCGCAGACCCTGGACAAGGTGATCAAGGCCAGCCCCGACCGCATCTCGGTCTACCACTACGCCCACATGCCGCACCTGTTCAAGCCGCAGCGGCGCATCCTGCAAGCAGACATGCCGGACAGCGACACCAAGCTCGGGATGCTCCAGCTGTGCATCGAACGCCTGGGAGCGGCCGGCTATGTCTATATCGGCATGGACCATTTCGCCAGGCCGGACGACGACCTGGCCGTGGCCCAGCGCCAGGGACGGCTGCACCGCAACTTCCAGGGCTATTCGACCCATGCCGACGCCGACCTGGTGGCCTGCGGGGTGTCGAGCATTGGCGCAGTGGGCGCCACCTACAGCCAGAACGTCAAGACGCTCGACGAATACTATGAGCTGATCGACCGCAACGAGCTTCCGGTGCAGCGCGGCATCCGGCTGTCGATGGACGATGCACTGCGGCGCGCGATCATCCAGCAGCTGATGTGCCAGTTCGAGCTGTCGATCGCGGCCATCGAGCAGGCGTTTCCGATCGTGTTCGAGCACCACTTTGCCGCCGAACTGGCCACCCTGCGCACGATGCAGGACGACGGCCTGGTGCAGGTCGACGCCGAATGGATCAGCGTCACGATGAAGGGGCGGCTGTTGATCCGCAACGTGTGCATGGCGTTCGACCGTTATCTTGCCCGGCCGGGCGAGGGCCCGCGCCATTCGCAAACCGTATAGGGCACAACGCACATGACCGGCATCAGCCTGTTCCCCGTGTTCCTGGTCGGTCTGGCCGGGAGCGTGCATTGTGCCGGCATGTGCGGCGGGATCGTCGGTGCGCTGTCGCTGCCACGGCGGCCGGCGCCGATGCTGCGCGCGGCGGCCTTTCCGGTACCGGTGCGCAGCGAGGCGGCGGCTGGCGGGGCAGCGCTCGCCTGGGTCGGGGCGTATAACGCCGGCCGCCTCGCCAGCTATATGACGGCCGGCGCCCTGGCGGGCGGACTGGCCGGCGGGGCCGCGTCGCTGGCATCGCTGCCGGCGCTGCAGGCGGCTTTTTACTGGGCCGCGAACCTGATGCTGGTGGCGCTCGGGCTGTTCCTGATGGATGCCTGGCGCGGATTGGCCCGTATCGAGCAGCTCGGCCAGGCGCTGTGGCGCCATGTGATCCCGCTGCTGCGGCGGGCGAAGGACGCACCGGCTGGCGGCGCGCGCATGTTCGCGCTCGGCGCCCTGTGGGGCTGGCTGCCGTGCGGGATGGTCTACAGCGTGCTGGTGACGGCCATGCTGAGCGGTTCGGCGATGCAGGGCGCCGGCGTGATGCTGGCCTTTGGCCTGGGCACGCTGCCGATGCTGGTCGCGCTCGGTCTGGCGGGCAGCCGGCTGCGCAGCCTGATGGCGCGCCGAACGGTGCGCGTCGCATGTGGATTGGCGATCCTGGTCTTCGGCATCCTCGGCCTGGTGCGCGCCGCCGGTGGCCTGCCGCCGGGCTGGATGCATGAGTTGTGCTTGACTGGTGGGAGGTCGATATGAGCGCGGTCCTTCAGGAAGCGGTGCGCGACGTGGCCGCCGCCGCGCGCACGGTGCCTGCCGGGTGTTTCCACTGCGGCCTGCCGGTGGCGGCCGCCGGTAATTGGCAAGCCACGATCGGCGGCAACGTCCAGCGCATGTGTTGTCCGGGCTGCGCGGCGGCGGCCCAGGCCATCGTCGACGGCGGCTTTGCCGACTATTACGCGACCCGTACCGCCTACGCCGCCCAGGCCGATCTCGACGCCGCCAACGCGCCCGAGCTCGAGCTGCTCGACGGCGTCGACCTTGGTGCTGAGGCCAGTTTCACGGTGGAGGGCATCCGCTGCGCCGCCTGCGTGTGGCTGATCGAACGCCGCCTGCTGCAGCTGCCCGGAGTGATCGACGCCAGCCTGAACGTGGCTACCGAGCGCCTGTTCGTGCGCTGGGACCCCACCGCATGCCGGCCCAGCGCCATCCTGCGCACCCTGCGTGCGATTGGCTACAGCGCCTATCCATATGACACGCGGCGCCATGGCGAGCAGCTCGAGCGCGCGCGCAAGAAGCTGTTTCGCCAGCTGTTCGTGGCAGGCCTGTCGATGATGCAGGTGATGATGTATGCGGTGCCGGTGTACATGGCCGACGAAGGCACGATGGACGCCGCCATGACGGCGCTGATGCACTGGGCCTCGTTGTTCCTGACCTTGCCGGCGCTGCTGTATTCGGCGCGGCCGTTTTTCAGCGGTGCATGGCGTGACCTGCGGCGCGGCATGCCGGGCATGGACGTGCCGGTGGCGCTGGGGATCGGCGCCGCCTTCCTCGGCAGCCTGCATGCGCTCTTCGTGGGCCAGGGCGATGTGTACTTCGATTCGGTCACCATGTTCGTGTTCCTGCTGCTGGGCAGCCGCTACCTGGAGCTGGGCGCGCGCCGCAAGGCGGCCGGCGCGCTCGAGCGCCTGCAGCAAGGCCTGCCGCCATCGGCGCTGCGCCTGAAGGGCGAACTGCGTGCAGGCCGGGGGGACGAGGACACGGAACTGGTGACGGCCGCGAGCTTGCGGGTGGATGACCTGGTACTGGTGCGCGCCGGGCAGGCGGCGCCGGCCGACGGCGTGATCGTCGAGGGCGACACCGAGGTCGACCTGGCGCTGCTCACCGGCGAAAGCCGCACCCAGCGGCGTGGCGTGGGGGATCAGGTGCCGGGCGGCGCGGTCAATGCGGCCGAGGCCATCGTGCTGCGCGTGACCTCGACCGCGCATGACAGCACCCTGGCGATGCTGGTGCGCCTGGTCGAACGCGCAGGCCAGGGCAAGCCGGCGCTGGCCTTGTGGGCCGACCGGGTGGCGGCCTGGTTCGTGCTCGGCCTGCTGGCGCTGACGGTTCTGGCTTACTTTGCCTGGCTGCAGGTCGATCCCGCCAGGGCCTGGCAGGTGGCGATCGCGGTGCTGGTGGTGTCCTGCCCGTGCGCGCTGTCGCTGGCTACGCCGACCGCACTGGCCGCGGCTACCGACCGCCTGTTGCGGCGCGGCGTGCTGGCGGTGCAGCCGCATACCCTCGAGACCCTCGACCGCGCGACCCATGTGGTGTTCGACAAGACCGGCACGCTCTCGCACGGCCGGCCGGTGCTGCGCCAGACCCTGTCGGTGGGATCGCTGGCCGGCTTCGACTGCCTGCGCATCGCCGCAGCGCTGGAAGCCGACAACCCGCATCCGCTGGCGCAGGCGATCCGCGACGCGGTCGACGAGCCAGGCCGCGCCGAGCGGACCCGGTTCACGGTCGGGCAGGGCGTCGAGGGTTGGATCGATGGCCGTTACTATCGCCTGGGCAGCCCGGCCTGGGTGGCAGGTGTCGCCGGCGGCGCGGCGAGGGCGGCGGCGCCGGCCGGGACCACCTCGGTCTGGCTCGGCAACAGCGATGGCTGGCTGGCGCGCTTTGACCTGGCCGATGGCCTGCGGCCCGAGGCTGCCGAGGTGGTACGACGCATCCGCGACAGCGGCAAGGCGGTGATCCTGCTCAGCGGCGACGAGCAGCATGCGGCGCAGGCGGTGGCGGCCGAACTGGGCATCCCGACCGCTATCGGCGGCAAGCTGCCGCAGCAAAAGCTGGACTTCGTGCGGCGCCTGCAGCAGGACGGCGCGGTGGTGGCGATGATTGGCGATGGCATCAACGATGCGGCGGTGCTGCGGGGGGCCGACGTCTCGTTTGCAATGGGGCGTGGCGCCGAGCTGGCGCAGCTGCATGCGGACGGGGTGCTGATGGGCGACAGCCTGGCGCCGCTGGCCGATACGCTCGATACGGCGCGCCGCACACTGGCGGTGATCCGCCAGAACCTGATCTGGGCCACGGTGTATAACCTGGCGGCGATACCTGCGGCGGCGATGGGGTTGTTGAATCCGTGGCTGGCGGGAATCGGCATGGCCGCCAGTTCGGCGGTGGTCGTGCTCAATGCGCTGCGCTTGCGGAAGGACTAGAAGATGGAAGCCTTGTATTTGCTGGTGCCCCTGAGCGTGTTGCTGGTGGGGCTGGCCTTGTGGGTGTTCTTTGGCGCGGCCGATAGCGGGCAGTTCGATGACCTGGAAGGCCCGGCGTATCGTGTGCTGCAGGATGACGACCGGTAGGGTTGGCGGCGTAGCCGCCAACCTTAGGTGTAACACAGAGTAGAAAATTACATCGTCGGGCCGCGACCGACGCCGCTTTCTTTTTCGATGCGATCCTGGCACTCGATACACATGCGCACCGTCGGCGTCGCCAGCAGGCGCGCATCGGGAATCTCGCGCCCGCACGACTCGCAGATGCCGGCGCCGCCGGCCTCGAGCTTGCCGAGCGCGACATCGATCTCGTGCAGGGTGTTGGCGTCGTGTTCGGCCAGGTGGACCTCGTCGTGGCCGATCATCTCGGCGGTGTTGCGGTCGTCGCCCTGTGCTGCATGCGCGAGCGGGCCGATCGACGGGGTATCACCCTCGTCGGGGGTGGTGCGCGCACGCACGGCGCCGAGCAGGTCTTCACGCGCCGCATTGAGGCGCTCGGACATTTGTTCGTGAACGGATTGGGAAAGAGGCGGCATAGCGATTCCTTATTGGTTAGTGAGGAAAAGCCCCCCGGAACATGGCGGGCCGTCTAGTTTTGGACTTGATTCATCTCAAAACGATGCCCGTGGAATCGTGGAAGAAAGCGTCGCGGCTCGGGTAACAACAGGGCCACAACCAACGTTCCCATACTCTATCCATTAAGGAACATTTTGATTCAGATCAAGGATTTTTAAGTTTCGTAAAAGCACACTCCTGACTGTCACTCAATCGTGTCATTTCAGGAGAGTATCTTGGACAGCAGTCTAAACTATAACTACAAGATCGTGCGCCAGTTTGCCATCGCCACCGTGGTCTGGGGCGTGATCGGCATGGCGGCAGGGGTGTTCATCGCGGCCCAGCTGGCCTGGCCCGCACTCAATTTCGACATCCCCTGGCTCAGCTACGGACGCCTGCGTCCACTGCACACCAACGCGGTCATCTTTGCCTTCGGCATCTGCGGCCTGTTCGCCACCTCGTACTACGTGGTGCAGCGCACCTGCCAGGTGCGCCTCTTTTCGGACAAGCTGGCGGCCTTCACCTTCTGGGGTTGGCAGGCGGTGCTGCTGTGCGCCGCCGTCAGCCTGCCGCTGGGTTTTACGCGCGGTAAGGAATATGCCGAACTCGAATGGCCGATCGCGATCCTGATCGCCATCGTCTGGGTGGCGTATGCAGTCGTATTCTTCGGCACCATCGTCAAGCGCAAGGTCAAGCACATCTACGTCGCCAACTGGTTCTTCGGCGCCTTCATCCTGGCGGTCGCGATCCTGCACATCGTCAACGGCATGACCTCGCCAGCCTCGCTGATGAAATCCTACTCGGTGTACTCGGGCGTGCAGGACGCCATGATCCAGTGGTGGTACGGCCATAACGCGGTCGGCTTCATCCTCACCGCCGGCTACCTCGGCATGGTGTATTACTTCATTCCGAAGCAGGCCGAGCGTCCGGTGTACTCGTACCGCCTGTCGATCGTCCACTTCTGGGCCCTGATCTTCACCTATATGTGGGCCGGCCCGCACCACCTGCACTACACCGCGCTGCCCGACTGGACCCAGTCGCTGGGCATGGTGTTCTCGATCATCCTGCTGGCGCCATCGTGGGGCGGCATGATCAACGGGATCATGACCCTGTCCGGCGCCTGGCACAAGCTGCGTTCGGACCCGCTGCTCAAGTTCATGATCGTCTCGCTGTCGTTCTACGGCATGGCCACCTTCGAGGGCCCGATGATGTCGATCAAGACCATCAACGCGCTGTCGCACTACACCGACTGGACCGTCGCCCACGTCCACGCCGGCGCCCTGGGCTGGGTCGGCTTCATCACCATGGGCTCGATCTACTACATCATCCCGCGCGTGGCCGGCAAGAAGCAGATGCATAGCGTCGCCATGGTCGAGACCCATTTCTGGGTCGCGACGATCGGCGTGGTGCTGTACATCGCCTCGATGTGGATCGCGGGCGTGATGCAGGGCCTGATGTGGCGCGCGGTCAATGCCGACGGCACCCTGACCTATACCTTCGCCGAGAGCGTCAAGGCGACCTATCCCTACTACGTGATCCGCGTCACCGGCGGCGCCCTCTACCTGACCGGCATGCTGCTGATGGCCTGGAATACCTGGATGACGATGCGCGGTACGAAGAGCGTCGATGTCCCGATCCCGCTCGGACCCAAGAACCCGCACGGCGTGAACCAAGCCGGGCATGTCGTCCCAGCCTAGAGAAACCAGGAGCTTGCAATGAAATTCACCCATGAGTGGATCGAGAAGAATGTGTGGCTGCTGATCGGCCTGGTCCTGCTGGTCATCTCCTTCGGCGGCCTGGTCGAGATCGTGCCGCTGTTCTTTCAGAAGTCGACCACCGAACCGGTCGCCGGCCTCAGACCGTATTCGCCGCTGCGCCTGGCCGGGCGTGATGTGTATATCCGCGAGGGCTGCTACGGCTGCCACTCACAGATGATCCGTCCCTTCCGCGCCGAGACCGAGCGCTATGGCCATTATTCGGTGGCCGGCGAGTCGATCTACGAGCACCCGTTCCAGTGGGGCTCCAAGCGCACTGGGCCCGACCTGGCGCGAGTCGGCGGGCGCTACAGCGACGAATGGCACCGCACTCACCTCGACAATCCGCGCGACGTCGTGCCCGAGTCGAATATGCCGGGCTACCCATGGCTGGCGAGCACGAAGCTGGTGCCGGGCGAGATCATGCCGAAGATGCGCGCGCTGAAGCGGGTCGGCGTGCCCTATACCGACCAAGAGATCGCGCTCGCGCCCCAGGACCTGGTCGACAAGACCGAGCAGGACGCGCTGGTCGCCTACCTGCAGGGCCTGGGCACCCAGATCAAGACGAGGAATTGAGATGGCACTCCAACAAATTTTCGACGACGCCAGCAGCGTCATGACCGTGATCAGCTTCGCGACCTTCATGGGGATCGTGGGCTGGACCTATTTGCTGCACAAGGGCAGTGACTTCGACGCTGCGGCGCTGCTGCCGTTCGCGGACGACGCCGACGAGCGCAAGGAGCATTGAGATGGCCGACTTCTTCAACGATTTCTGGCATTACTACATTGCGGTGATCACGATCCTGTCGGTCGCCGGCTGCGCCATCCTGCTGTGGTCGCAATCGAAGTTCAAGGTCAAGCTCGATGCCGACGGCAAGCCGCAGCAGACCACCGGCCACGTCTGGGACGAAGACCTGACGGAGCTGAACACGCCGATGCCACGCTGGTGGATCGTCATGTTCTGGCTGTCGATCCTGTTCGCCGCCCTCTACCTGGTGCTGTATCCGGGCCTGGGCGCCTTTCGTGGCACGCTGGGTTGGGACCAGGTGAGCGAGTACCAGGACGAACTCAAACAGGCCAGGGCTGAATACGGCCCGCTGTTCGAGCAATATAAAAAGCTCGACCTGAAGGCCGTGGCGGCCGACCCGCAGGCACATGCGATCGGCGAGCGCCTGTTCCTGACCTATTGCTCGCAATGCCACGGCTCGGACGCGCGCGGCAGCAAGGGCTTCCCGAACCTGGCCGACAGCGACTGGCTGCACGGCGGCGAGCCGGACGTGATCAAGACCACGATCCTGAATGGCCGCACCGGCATGATGCCGCCGATGGGCGCCGCGCTGGGCTCGGACAAGGATGTCGAGAGCGTCGCCCACTATGTGCGCTCGCTCTCGGGCCTGACCGCCGATCCGATCAAGGTGGCCTTCGGCAAGCCCAAGTTTGCCAGCTGCGTGGCCTGCCATGGCGCCGATGGCAGGGGCAACACGATGCTCGGCGCGCCAAACCTGGCCGACAAGACCTGGCTCCATGGCGGCAGCGTCGAGACCGTGATGGAGACGATCCGCAAGGGCCGCACCAATACCATGCCGGCCTTCGGCGACTTTTTGGGTGAAGAGAAGGTGCATGTGCTGGCGGCCTATGTGTGGAGCCTGTCGAACACGACTGCACCTTCCAGCGCGGCGAAAGCGACGGCAGCAAAATGACTGACCCCGCTGGTGCGCCGCGCGAGGCGATCGTTCGCATGTACGCCGCGCGCGAAGACATTTTCCCGCGCGAGATCAAGGGACGCTACGCCTCGCTGCGCTGGGCCTGCGTCTGGCTGACCCAGATCCTGTTCTACGGCCTGCCGTGGCTGAACATGAACGGCCGCCAGGCGGTGCTGTTCGACCTGGCCAGCCGCAAGTTCTACCTGTTCGGGATGGTGTTCTGGCCACAGGACTTCATTTACCTGGCGGCGCTCCTGATCGTATGCGCCTATGGCCTGTTCCTGGTAACGGCGGTGGCCGGCCGCGTATGGTGTGGCTTTGCCTGCCCGCAGACGGTGTATACCGAGATCTTCCTCTGGATCGAGCGCAAGATCGAAGGCTCGCGCAGCAGCCAGCTGCGGCTCGCGCGCCAGCCGTGGACCGCCGAGAAGGTGGGCAAACGCGGCGCCAAGCACCTGGCCTGGGGCCTGGTCGCACTGTGGACCGGCTTCAGTTTCGTCGGCTACTTCACGCCGGTGCGTTCGCTGGACGGCGAGATCGCGGCTTTCGGCCTGGGGCAGTGGGAAACCTTCTGGATCCTGTTCTATTCCTTCGCCACGTATGGCAATGCCGGCTGGCTGCGCGAGCAGGTGTGCAAGTATATGTGCCCGTATGCGCGCTTCCAGAGCGCGATGTTCGACAAGGACACCCTGATCGTCACCTACGACGAGGCGCGCGGTGAGCCGCGCAACGGGCGTCGCAAAGGCGAGGCCAAGGCCGGCGCCGCGAGCAGTGGCGACTGCATCGATTGCAGCCTGTGCGTGCAGGTATGCCCGACCGGGATCGACATCCGCAAGGGGCTGCAGTACGAGTGCATCGGCTGCGCCGCCTGCGTCGACGCCTGCAATATCGTGATGGACAAGGTGAGCAAGCCACGTGGCTTGATCCGCTATGCGACCGAGAATGGCCTGATGCAGAAGCTCGGCACGCTTGAGATCCGGCGTCGCATGCTGCGCCCACGGGTGCTGGTCTACAGCGTGGTGCTGATCATGCTGGTGGTGGCGATGGGTGGTTCGCTGGCGCTGCGCAACCCGCTCAAGCTGGACGTGATCCGCGACCGTGGTTCGATGGGGCGCGAGGTCGAGGACGGCCGCATCGAGAACGTGTACCGGCTGCAGCTGATGAACACCAGCGAACAGGCGCAGTTGCTGCGGGTGAGCGTGAGCGGCATCCCGTCGGTCACGGTGGTCGATGAAGGGCCGATCGCGATCGATGGCGCCACCACGCGCGCGGTGCCGGTGCGGGTGCGGATCGACCCGGGCGCGGGCAAGCCGGGCTCGAACAGGATCGAATTCACGCTGCGATCGGTGAATGATCCGGACCTGAACGTCAGCGAAGGCGCGGCCTTCATTGTGCCCAAATGAGCAAGGAGAACGATATGCAAACGACGAATCCCAACCTTCCGCATGGCGCGGCGCCGTGGTACAAGCACCGCTGGCCGTGGTTCCTGATGATCGGCCCGGTGGCGGTGATGATCGCCACCGGCGTCTCGGCCTGGCTGGGCATGCAGCAACCCGACGCGATGGTGGTTGCCGACTACTACAAGCAGGGCAAGGCGATCAACCAGGACCTGCGGCGGGATCGTGTCGCCACCGAGCTCGCGCTGGAGTTCGAGGCCAGCCATGATGCGCGTGCAGGGCGCCTGAACGGGCGCCTGTCAAGCAAGGGCGAAGCCGTGGTGGCGCCGTTCCACATCCGCCTGGCGCATCCGACCCTGCCCGAGCGCGACCTGGTGCTGGAGGCGCTGCCCGATGCGCAGGGGCGCTTCTCGGCCGACCTGCCGGCGCTTGAGGCGACCCACTGGCAAGTAGTGGTGGAGGGCGCGGCCCGCGACTGGCGGCTGGCGCGCAGTTGGAGTCCCGCGAAGCAGGCGGCCCTTGTCATCGAGGCGGATGCCCGGTAGGGTTGGCCGTCAGGGGATGATCATCACTGAAACGGCAGCGCTCGTGATGATACCGATCACCATGCGCAGCCAGGTGCGCGCCTGCGCCGCCTTGTCTCCTTGCTGGTTCTTTCGGTATTTGCCGTGCGGAAACATCATGCAACGTTGCGCGGCCCTTGCCTTTGATCCTCTCCAGTAGTTCGCCAAGCGCTTATTCCGCGCTGCGCAGGATCAGGATGCAGCCGGCTTTCCAAGCCGGGCGATGGCGCGCACATACACCAGTTCAGCCACCAGTTCGACCATGGTCTGGGTCACGATGATCGCCGGCAGCAGCGGCACCGCGCCCGGCACCGCCAGCGCCAGCGGCAGCACCACCAGCGAATTGCGGGTGGCGCCGCTGAAGGCGACCGCGCGACCGGCAGGCGCCTCGAGCCGGAACTGCCGCGCCACCAGCCAGCCGGCCAGCGGCGCCAGCACCGCGAAGGCGAGATACACCGGCACCACGCCAAGGGCCGCGTCGAGCTCCTGGCCCAGTTGCGGCAGCACCGACGCCACCACGATAAACAGCACCAGGGCGGTTGCCGGAACCGGCAGCAGCCCGAGCACCGCCGAGAGACGCGCGCCGACCGGGTTGCGTGCGGCCAGGAATTGCACCGCAAGCGCCAGCAACAGCGGCACCGCGATCAGCCACACGAAGGCATCGATGAAGGGCCCCGGCTGCACCAGGCCGGCCGCCTCGTCACCCAGCAGCACCCGCAGGTAGACCGGCAGCATCAGCATCTGCGTCACCAGCAGCACCGGCGTCGCGGCCAGCAGCAGGCGGGCGTCGGCGCGGCCGAGGTGAGAGAAGGTGACCACGTAGTCGATGCAGGGCGCCAGCAGCACCAGCAGCACACCCAGCCGGATCAGCGGTTCGCTTGGTGCCAGCGGGAGCAGGGCGGTCACCAGCAGTGGAATCGCGACGAAGTTGGTGACCAGGAGCGCACCCAGGAAGCGGGTATGGGCACGCGCCCGTCCCAGTTCCGCCAGCGGCACCTGCAGGAAGGTCACGAACAGCATGAAGGCCAGCGCCGGGTTCACCGCCGACTCCAGCGCGGTGGTCCCGGGCACCAGCCACGCCGCCAGCAAGGCCAGCGCCACGGCGCCGAAATAGATGCCTATCTGGCCGTTCTCCAGCCTGTCCCTGATGTTCTGCATGCGGCGCGATCGTGTTCAATGATGGAAGGATGGCCATTATACGTAGCGTGCCATGGCCATCGGCAAGCCATGCGGTAAGATGCCGGCCATTGCATGAATGATCGGGAGAGCGAGTGCGGTATCGGAACCTGCTTGTCTATTGGCTGGCGATCGCCATTGGGGGAATGCTGGCGTTCCGCATCCCGGTCGTCGGCTTCGCGCTGGGTATCGGCGCGCTGCTGTATTTTTTGTATGCGATTCCCTACTGGCTGCTGTTCGTGGTGCTGTTCCATCAGCGGCCGCACAGCCCCCTGGTATTCGGCATGGCGCGCCGCAGCTTCGCGATCCGGCTCGCCATCGGGGCCGCAGTGGCATGCATTGGCAGCCTGCTACTCGGGTGGAATATCCTCGCCTGCCTTGGCGCGGCGGTGCTGGTGTATTGCGGCGAGGTCGAGCTCAAGGAACGGATGATCGTCGCCGCACGCCGCAATCCGGACGTCAACTAGACGCACCGTACGTACGCCGCCCGACAACAGCGGCGTTGTCGATCTGTTTACTTCCATGTTAGATTCCTCGACGGCAATTGCTGCATTCACGAGACGCGGCTGCCGCAGATAATCAACCACAAGGAAGACACCCAAGATGCCATTGATCCGCCAGCGCAGCCTGTGCGCCACCATCGCCGCCCTGTTCATTCCCGCCATGCTCGCCGGGGTGTCGCTGCCAGCCGCCGCCGCGCCTGCCGCGGCAAGCCAGGCCGCCGCCGTCGCTCCCTATAAGGCGTTCGACGCCTGGAGCGACAAGTTTGCCGAAGACTGGGTGCGCCTCAATCCGCAGTTGTCGACCTCGACCCAGTACTTCAGCGGCGCCGAGCAGGCAAAGCTGGACCGCGAGCTGACCCCGCTGACCGCGGCGCACCGCCAGAAGGCGGTCGCGATGGCGCGCGACGGCATCAAGCGTCTCGACGGTTTCAATGCCCAGCCGCTGAATCCGACCCAGAAGATCTCGGCGTCGGTGATGCGCTGGTCGCTGCAGAACGTGATCGCCAACGAACCGTTCGAGGACTACGCTTTCGTGTTCTCGCAGTTCAGCGGCCCGCAGATCGGCCTGGTCAATTTCATGACCAATACCCATCCGATGCGCAATGCGGCCGACGTCGACAGCTACCTGGCGCGCCTGGAACAGGTCGGCCAGCGCATGGACGAGGCGCTGGCGCGCGCCAAGGGAGCGGCAGCCAAGCAGTTGATCCCGCCGCGCTTCATCCTCGAGCGCGCCCAGTTCCAGGTCGATCACTTCCTCAAGCCAACCGCTGCTGAAAACGTGTTGGTGACCACCCTGGCCCAGCGCACTGCCGAGATCAAGGACCTGTCGCCAGAAGCGCGCACGGCCGCCATCGCGCGCGCGACCGGCATCGTGGAGCAGAAGGTGCGTCCTTCGTACACCCGGGTGCAGGCCTTCATGGCCGAGATCCATCCCAAGACCGGGGACGTGGCCGGCATCTCGCGCCTGCCGAACGGCGGCGCCGCCTACAAGCGCGCGATCGAGAACTTCACCAGCACCCAGCTGACGGCCGACGAGATCCACACCATCGGCCTGCGCGAAGTGGCGCGCATCGAAGCCGAGATGGACAAGCACCTGCGCTCGCTGGGCCTGGCGGAAGGCAATATCGAGACCCGCATGAAGCAGCTCGACGCGCGCTTCCAGCCGAAGGGCGAGGGCGACCCGCGTCCCGCCATCATCGCCAGCTACAACGAGATGGTGCGCGACGCCGAGCGTCGCAGTGCCTCGCTGTTCAACCTGAAACCGCGCGCGCCGGTCGACGTGCGCCGCGTGCCGCCGTTGACCGAACCGTCGGCCGCCGCCCACTACACCTTGCCGGCGCCGGACGGCAGCCGTCCGGGCATATTCTGGGTGCCGCTGCGCGGGCCGACCTTCGACATGATCCGCATGCGCAGCCTGGCCTACCACGAAGCCGTGCCGGGCCACCACTTCCAGCTCGCGATCCAGCAAGAGATGACCGACCTGCCGAAGTTCCGCAGCCAGCGCATCTTCAGCGGCGGCAGCGCGCACTCGGAAGGCTGGGCGCTGTATACCGAGCGGCTGGCGGTGGAGCAGGGCTGGTATGAAGGCGACGTACCGGGCCTGTTGGGCGCACTGGGTTCGGAACTGTTCCGGGCGCGCCGCCTGGTGGTCGACACCGGCCTGCATACCAAGGGCTGGACCCGCCAGCAAGCAATCGACTACGGCATCGGCGCCCAGGAAACCGAGCGCTATGTCGTGTGGCCGGGCCAGGCCAATGCCTACATGATCGGCATGCTGCGCATCCTGGAACTGCGCGCGAAGGCGCAGAAGGAACTGGGCGACAAGTTCTCATTGCCGGGCTTCCACGACATGGTGCTGGGCGCCGGTTCGGTGCCGCTCGATGTGCTGGGTGACCTGGTCGACAACTGGATTGCGCAGCAGAAGAAGGCGTGACGTCGACATGCATGCGGTGTTTCGCCGCATGCACCGATCGTTGAATAACATCCCCGCCAAGAGCGGGGATGTTTGTTTTTGAATACGGCTTACGAGGCGGTCAGGAACAAATCAACAGTGTTGTGCGAACACGAATGATAATGATTATCGTTTACATGTAAGTACGTTCTCGGTAGAATCATTGTTTTTCTTGCAGTGTTACGCATCAATCACCCGAAAGAGACAGTTCGCCATGAAAGCCATAAAAAGTCGTAAGCACCCCACGCGCAGCCAGGTCGCCGGCACCGCGCTCGCCGCAGTCCTGCTGCCGTTCGGCGCTCATGCGGCCGACGACGCACCGGCCACCGCCACCGCCACCGCTGCTGCCGCCCCGGCCACCGTCGCCCCGCAATCGACCGTCGAAATCGTCGGTAAATACGAAAACGCCTTCCGCGCCGAAAACGCCTCGTCGCCCAAGTACACCGAACGCCTGGTCGACACCGCGCAAACCCTGCAGGTGATCAAGAAGGAGCTGTTCGAGCAGCAGGGCGCCCTGACCCTGACCGAAGCGCTGCGCAACACCTCCGGCGTCGGCGCCTTCTTCCTCGGCGAAAACGGCAACACCACCACCGGCGACGCGATCTTCATGCGCGGCTTCGACACCTCCAGCAGCATCTACGTCGATGGCGTGCGCGACATCGGTTCGATCTCGCGCGACGTCTTCAACCTGGAGCAGATCGAGGTCCTGAAAGGCCCGGCTGGCACCGACAACGGCCGCAGCTCGCCGACCGGCTCGGTCAACCTGGTGACCAAGAAGGCGAATATGACTGACCTGATCACGACCTCGATCACGGGCGGCAGCGGCGACCAAAAACGCATCACGGCCGACGTCAACCAGGTGCTCGACGAGGGGCGCGGCATCGCGGTGCGCCTGAACGTGCTGGCCCAGGATTCGGGCAGCGCCGCGCGCGATGTGGTCGAGAACAAGCGCTGGGCGGTGGCGCCGAGCATCGGCTTCGGCCTGAATGGCGCCACCCGCGTGCACCTGGATTACCTGCACGTCGACCAGAACAACATCCCCGACGGCGGTGTGTTCGTGATCGGCCTGCCGGGCTACACCAGCCCGGATCGCGCCCGCCCATGGGTCGCCGACGCGCCCAAGGTCGATCCAGAGAATTTCTACGGATCGAGCGGCGACTACGACGACGTGAAAGCCGACATGGCCACCGTGCGCATCGAGCACGACTTCTCGCCGACCATGAAGCTGCAGAACACCAGCCGCTATGGCAAGACCAGCCAGGACTACCTGCTGACCGCCTTCCTCACCAGCGCCGCCAACCTGGTCACGCCGGTGCAGGCCGACCCGAGCACCTGGACCCTGGCGCGCAGCATCCGCACCGGCAAGGACCAGGAAAACAAGATCCTCACCAACGTCACGACGCTCACCACCCAGTTCGATACCGGCACGCTGTCGCATACCCTGGTGACCGGCCTGGAAGTGACCAGCGAGCGCCAGACCACCTGGGGCGTGACCGGCCTGGGCACGCTGCCGGCCGCGAACATCTACAATCCGAACCCGAACGACGCGCCGACCACGCCGGTCGATGTGCGCCGAACCGGCGCCTACAACGAAGGCGAAATCGACACCCAGAGCCTGTACCTGTTCGACACCGTCAAGCTCGGCGAGCGCTGGATCTTCAATGGCGGCGTGCGCGTGGACCACTTCCGCGGCGACTACTCGGTGGTGGCGCTGACCAATAATGTGCTGACTTCGACCCGCTTCAAGGTCGGCGACAACCTGGTCAACGGCAAGCTGTCGGCGCTGTACAAGCCGACCGCGAACAGCAGCGTGTACGCGATGGTGGCCAGCTCCAAGCAGCCGCCGGGCGGCAACTTCACGGTGTCGGGCAGCGCCAACAGCGCCCAGAACCCGATCTACGAACCACAGAAGACCATCACCACTGAGCTGGGCGGCAAGCTCGACCTGCTCAAGGCCAAGCTGTCGCTGTCGGCGGCCCTGTTCCGCACCGAGGTCGAGAACGAAGTCGAGCAGGATCCGGCCGACCAGCAGTGGTACCAGACCGGCGAGAAGCGGGTGCAGGGCGTGGAACTTGGCGCTACCGGCAAGCTGGCCCCGCACTGGCTGCTCAGCGCCGGCTACCTGTACATGGACACCAGCGTGGAACGCGGCCGCAACGTGACCGCCGCCGGCGAGAACAGCCTGACCTACACGCCGAAGCAGTCGTTCACCGCCTGGACCTCGTACGACCTGCCATGGGGCTTGCGCATCGGCGGCGGCGCGCGCTTTAGCGACAAGCTGGCGCGCGGCACCGACGGCGCGATCGGCACCCCGGCCTACACCGAGTCGTACTGGGTGTTCGACGCGATGGTCGGCTACAAGGTCAACAAGAACTTCGACCTGCGCCTGAACGTGTACAACATCGGCGACGAGAAGTATGTCGCCGCCATCAACAAGAGCGGCTACCGCTACACCCCGGGCACGCCGCGCTCGGCCAGCCTGACGGCGAACGTGAGCTTCTGACCTCGCGCCGCGGATGCATGGGCTGCGGTATACTCGCAGCCCATGCGCATCCAGCTTTTCTCCGACCTGCACCTCGAACGCTATCCCGCCTTCTTGCCGCACATCCTGCCCGGCGCCGATGTCGTGGTGCTGGCCGGCGACATCGGCTCCTACCAGGCCGGTTCGCGCCTGGAAACGCCCGATTTCGGCCTCGAACGCTTTTCGCCATCGCTGCCGGCATTGGCCGGCAAGACGGTGCTGTTCATCCCCGGCAACCACGAATTCGATTCGCTCGACTACGACGAGACGTATGTCCGACTGCGCGCGACCTGCGAGCGGCTTGGCATCACCTGGCTCGACCGCGAGATCGTCACCATCGGCGACGTGCGCTTCATCGGCACTACCTTGTGGAGCGACTTCGATGCGCTGGCGCTGCGCGAGGCCGACCTGGCCAAACAGCTGCAGCAGCGCACCAAGGCCTTCCGCGCGGCCAACTACTACCTCAGCAAGAACACCACCCTGAAGGACGGCGAGCAGGTGCTGGCCGAGGGCATCCGCGCCATGTCGCTCGATTGCCAGGCCTGGCTGCGCGCGGCGCTGGCCACGCCATTCGCGGGCAAGACGGCGGTGGTCACCCATTTCGCGCCGAGCCTGATGAGCGCCGACCCGCGCTACGGTCTCACGCCCGGCACGGCGGGCTTCTGCAATACGCTCGACGACCTGTTCAAGGGCGCGCAGCTGTGGCTGCACGGCCACCTGCACTGCATGAACGACTACGTGATGGAGGGGCGCGACGGCGCGCATTCGTGGGCGTGCCGGGTGGTGGCCAACCCGCTCGGCTACCTGAGCAAGGGCGAGCAGGAAGGCTACCGTCCGGAGCTGCTGATCGAACTCTGATCAGCGCGACTCACGGTCGTCATCGTCCGAGAAGAAGGTGCCGATCAGCCTCTCGAGGCCGTTTTCCGCCTCCGGCAAGTGTTCCTGCTCCGCATACTCGGCATACACCCAATCGCCGCCGACGCGCGCCACGCCTTCGGGCGGCAGCGGCTCGTGCTGCGGCGTCTTCGCCAGCGCCACGCGCATGAAATCGACCCAGATCGGCAGCGCCAGCGTGGAGCCGAACTCGCTTCGCCCTAGCGAGCGCGGTTCGTCGTAGCCCATCCACGCCACCGCCGCCACCTGGCCTCCATAGCCGGCAAACCAACCGTCGAGCGCGTTGCTGGTGGTGCCGGTCTTGCCGGCCAGGTCATGCCGTTGCAACTGGCGCGAGGCCGCCGTCGCGGTGCCGACGCGGGTCACGTCGCGCAGCATGCTGTCGACGATGAAGGCATTGCGCGCGTCCAGCACCCGCTCGGTTTCCTGCCTCGGCTGCGGCGCAGTCCCTTCGAACAGGACCTTGCCGTCGCCATCCTGGATGCGCGTGATCAGCGTCGGCGCGACCCGGTAGCCGCCATTGGCCAGCACGGCGTAGGCGCCGGCCATCTGCAGCGGCGTGACGGCGCCGGTGCCCAGCCCGAGGGTCAGGTTACGCGGCTGGCGCGCGGCGTCGAAGCCGAAGCGGGCCAGGTGTTCGCGCGCATAGTCGACGTCGAGCGCGCGCAGCATGCGCACGGTCGGCACATTGCGCGAATGCGACAGCGCGTGGCGGATCGTCACCGGTCCTTCGAACCTGTTGTCGTCGTTGCGCGGCGACCAGTTGGCGTAGGCTTTCTCGGCGCTGAAGTCGAGCGGTTCGTCCAGGATCTGGGTGCCGGGGAAGAAGCCGCGCTCCAGGCCTGCCGAATAGACGAAGGGCTTGATGCTCGATCCCGGCTGACGCCAGGCCTGGGTCACGTGGTTGAGCTTGTGCAGCGAATAATCGAAGCCGCCGACCAGGGCGCGGTAGGCGCCGGTCTCGGTGTCGAGCGCAACAAAAGCCGCGGCCACGTCGGGCAATTGGACGATCGCCCACGCGCCGGCGGCAGGTCGTGCCAGGCGGATCACGGCGCCCGGCGCCAGTTTTACCGCCGGCCTGGCCTTGGCCGACAGCGCGCCGGCGGCGAAGGCCAGGCCTGGTCCCGCAATCTCGACCGTCTCGCCACCAGCCAGTACGGCGCGCACCCGCTTGGGCGAGGCCGCGATGACGACCGCCGACGCGAAGCCGTGCACCGCGGGGCGCTGGCGCAGCGCGGCGTTGATCGCGTCTTCCCGTTCAGCGGCAGCGGCCGGCAGCTTGACGCGCGCTTCCGGACCGCGGTAGCCGTGGCGGCGGTCGTAGGCGAGCACGTTGCGGCGCACTGCCTCGTAAGCCGCATCCTGTTCGGCGGCCACGATGGTGGTGGTGACCGTGACGCCGCGCTCGTAGGCCGCCTGCCCGAGGCGGGCGTGCACCGCCTGACGCGCGATCTCGGCCACCCAGGCCGCGCGCGGATTGACGCTTGCGCCCTCGCTGCGCACCTGCAGGGGCTCGGCCAGCGCGCGCCGGTACTGGGATTCGGTGATCATCGCCAGTTCGTGCATGCGCCTGAGGACGACCTGCTGGCGCTTGCGCGCCGCCTGCGGGTTCGCTACCGGATTGCTGCTCGACGGGTTTTGCGGCAGGCCAGCCAGCATCGCCAGCTCGGCCAAGGTCAGGTCGGCGAGCGGCTTGCCGAAATAAGTGCGCGCCGCGCTTCCAAAGCCGTAGGCGCGCTGGCCGAGATAGATCTGGTTCAGGTAGACCTCGAGGATCTGGTCCTTGGTGAGCGCCTTCTCGATCTTGTACGCGAGGGCGACCTCGGTCAGTTTGCGGGGCAGGGTCTTGTCGCGCGACAGGAAGAAATTACGCGCCACCTGCATCGTGATGGTGGACGCGCCCTGGCTGCCGAAGTCGCCGATATTGGCCTTGGCCGCGCCGAGCGCGCGGATCCAGTCGACGCCGCCGTGTTCATAGAAACGGGTGTCCTCGATCGCCAGGATGGCCGACTTCATCAGCGCCGGCACCCTGGCGATCGGGACGAACTCGCGCCGCTCGGCGCCGAATTCGCCGATCAGGACCTTGTCGGCGGTGTAGACGCGCAGCGGGATCTTCGGCCGGTAATCGGTGACGGCCTTGATGTCGGGTACGTCCGGCAGGATCGAGGCGACCACCGGCGCCGGGCAGGCGAGAAGCGGCAGCATGGCGCTGGCGGACAGCAGGAGCGCGGCGCGCGAAGGCAGGGTGGAGAAAGTGGACATGGCGGCACGATTGAGAAGAAGTGCGCCGATCTTACTGGCGGCCGGCCGCCGTGGCTTGTCATAAGCGCCGGGTAGCGCCACCTGGCACCAACAGGTGCAGGCAGCGCTACCTGGCTGCTCAGGCGGCGCGCACCGCGGCGGCCATCTCGAGGTCCATCGCGGCCAGCAGTCCTTCCTGGTTGGCCGCCAGCTGGGCGCCGTCGAGGAAGGCCGTCCCCTGCAGCGGCAAAAACTGCAGCGAGGTCAAGCCGATGCAGCCGAAGGCCGCCGCCAGGTAGGGCGTCAGAAAATCCGGTTGCCGCGCCTGTTCGCCGCTGAAGCTGCCGCCTGAAGCGATGCCGATGTAGACCGGACGGTCGCGCAGCAGGCCGATCTTTTCGCCCGTGCTTGAGATGCCGATCGTGCGGCCCACCCGCAGCAGCTGGTCGATCCAGGCCTTGAACACGGAGGGCAGGGTGAAGTTGTTGATCGGCGTGCCGATCACCAGCACGTCGGCCGCTTCGATTTCCTGGATCAGCCACTCGGACAGCTGCACGTCGCCCCTGGCGATGCCGGCCTCCAGCGCGCCGGGCGTGGCCAGGGCGGCGGCGTAGGGGCCGTCAGTGTGCGGGATCGGCTCCAGGCCCAGGTCGCGCCGCAGCACCGTGGCGCCGGGATATTCGGTGAGGAGCTTGTCCAGCATCGCGCTTGACAACTGGCGGCTGTACGATTCCACGCGTGGGCTGCAGTCGACGTGCAGGATGTTGAAGGCGCGGCTCATTGGCGCATCCCGATCGCGAGGCGGTTGAAGGCGCTCATCAGGGCGACGGCGAAGGTCAGGTCCGAGATCTCGACTTCGCTGAAGTACTCCTTGAGCGGTTCATAGTCGGCGTCGGGCGCGCCGCTGCGATCGACCAGGGTCAGCGCGTCGGTCCAGGCCAGGGCGGCGCGTTCGCGTTCACTGAAACGTTCGCTGATGCGCCAGCCGGCCAGGCAATCGAGCTTGGTCTGCGACACGTCCTTGCCGCGCAGCGCCTTGGCGTGCATCTCGAGGCAGAAGGCGCAGCCGTTGATCTGCGACACGCGCAGCCACACCAGTTCGATCAGCTCCATGCCGAGCGGGCTCTTCTCGAGCGCTTGATGGGTAGCGCCGAAGCCCTGGTAGGCGGCGGGGGAAAGGGCGGAATAGGGCAGGCGTTTGGGGGCACTCATTGGCATTCTCCGGTAGATAATATGGTGGGGCGCCTGGTTGGCGCCGTGGTGATTCAGTGCGGCTGGACGAATACCATCCCCAGGGCCAGCAGCCCTTGCCGGTAATAGAAGCGCTGCGCCAGCGGCATGTGCAGGCCGGTGTCGAGCACGAAGTTATCGCAGCCCTGGCGCTTGGCTTCATCGCGCAGGGCATCGAGCATTTTGCCGCCCAGGCCGTGGCGGCGCGAGTCGGTAGTGGTCACGAGGTCGTCGACGTACAGGAAACGACCATTGAGCAGATTCTCGAGGATGCGGTAGCCGCCCAGCGCCTTGACCTGGCCATCTTGCCAGGCCGCGAGCAGGCGATAACCCTGTTCGCCCTGGCGCCGCGCCTGGGCGGTGAACGCCTCGGGGCTGGCGAGGTGCGGCCGCAGTTCATGCATCACGGCGAAACTGGCCCGGTAATCGTCGTCGCTCTCGACGGGGCGCACATCGAATTCGTTCATCGTCACTCCTTGTTCAATACGGTTACTATAGGTGTGCGATGGCCTACATGGTAGGTGCAAGAAATGTAGAATTGAATAGGACATAGGGGTGGGACGTGGACCTGCAGAACCTGAAACCGAGCCGCGAGCGCGACGAACCGATGTATCTGCAGCTGTACCGGCGCTATTGCGAGGCGATCGCCGCCGGCAAGCTCAAGGCGGGCGACCGGGTGCCGTCGGTGCGCAGCCTGGCCAGCGAATTGAACCTGGCGCGCGGCACGGTGGAGGCGGCCTACCAGATGCTGGTCGGCGAAGGATATTTCGTGGCCCGGGGCGCGGCCGGCACCGTGGTCTCGCCGCGGCTGGCCAGGCCCGCGCAGCCGGCCAGGGCGCGCAGTGCGCCAGCATCGAGGCCGGACGCCAATTCGCCGCAAGGCGTGCCGGGCGCTGCGCTGCCGTTCCAGCTCGGCCTGCCCGCGCTGGATGCGTTCCCGCGCAAGACCTGGACCCGCCTCGCGGGCCGCAACCTGCGCGCCCTCGAGACGGTCGCCATGACTTATCCCGATCCAGCCGGCTACCTGCCGCTGCGGCGCGCCATCGCCACCTATCTCGGCATCTCGCGCGGCATCGCCTGTTCGCATGAGCAGGTGTTCGTCACGATCGGCTATCACGGCGCGCTGGAACTGGTGCGGCGCGCCTTGCTGCGCGATGGTGACGTGGGCTGGTACGAAGACCCCGGCTACATCCTCGCGCACCGCTTCCTGACCCGCGCCGGCTTGCGCCTCGAGCCGGTCGCGGTCGACGCCGAAGGGATCGACGTGGCGTGTGGACGCCAGCGCGCACCCGATGCGCGTTTTGCAGTGGTCACGCCCACCCACCAGAGCCCGATGGGCGTGGCCATGTCGCTGCCGCGCCGCCTGGAGCTGCTGGAATGGGCGAGAGACAGCCGCGCCTGGATCATCGAGGACGACTACGACAGTGAATTTCGCTACCAGGGACGGCCCTTGCCGGCGCTCAAGAGTCTCGACCGCCACGGGCGGGTGCTGTACACCGGCACCTTCAGCAAGGTGCTGTTGCCGGGACTGCGATTGGCCTACCTGGTGGTGCCCGAGTCGCAGCTTGGGCGGGTGCGCGGCCTGGTCGACTCGCTGCCGGGGCCGGGATCGATCCTGCCGCAGGCGACGGTGGCCGATTTCATGGAGCAGGGGCATTTCGCGCGTCACCTGCGCAAGATGCGCGCGTTGTATGCCACGCGGCGTGCTTACCTGGTCGAGGCGCTTGAGCGTGAGATGGGCGACTGGATGGAGGTGCAGCCGCAAGCCGGCGGCATCCATGTGCTGGCGCGCTTGAAGGCGGGGCAGGACGACAGACTGCTCGCCGCCGCCGCCCAGGCGCGTGGCTTCGGGCTCCAGGCGCTTGGCGACTGGCGCGCAATCAATTCAGACCGCGGCGGGCTGTTGATGGGGTTTGTCAATTTCGCGACGCCTGAGGCGGCCACTGCAGCGGTGCGTCAGTTGCGCGCTTTGATGGACGAGCGTTGAGTTCCACTGCATTCCCGCGCATGGCGGCTTGGGACAGAATGTTACCGGCACCCTAGCGCGGCGTCGGCTTGCGCATCACGAAGCGATAGCGCTCGCCATGCGCCAGGAAGCTGACGCGCTCGTCCCAGCCCGCCGCCTTGACCTCACGCGCGAAATCGGCGAGCGGCGACTTGAATACGTCGTAGTCGTTGTAGTGGATGGGAATGGCATGCCGTGGCTGCATGATCTGCAGGAGCTGTATGCCGTCCTTCGCATCCATCGTCACCTTGAATACGCCCAGGATGCGGGTGCCGCCAAGATGCAGCAAGGCCAGGTCGATGCCGGGGAAGCGCTGCGGGATCGCCTTGAGATCGTCGTGGACCAAGGTATCGCCGCTGACGTACATTCGGTAATCCGGCTGGGCGGAATCGGGGCCGAAGTCATACACTGCACCCATCACCTTGGGCAGCAGGGCTTGCGCGCCGAACTTGCCATGCCTGCCGGGCACCGCCGTGATCCGCACGCGCGCGGCGCCTTTTTCGACGTCGAGCCGGTCCCAGTGTGACAGGCCGATGGTACGCACGAAGCCCAGGCGTTTGAGTGCTTTGGCCGCGCTTGGGGTCGTGGCAATCGCTGTATTCTTGTCGAGCTTTTGCTGCACCCGCTTGTCGAAATGGTCTTCGTGCATATGCGACAGCACCACCAGGTCGATGGGTGGCAAATCCTCGAGGGCGATCGCGGGATTGGTGAGCCGTTTGGAGGTCAAGCCATAGCCAAGGTGCACGTGCTCACCCTTATGCAGGAAATTGGGATCGGTCAGGATGGTCAAGCCCCGGTAGCGGATCAGCACCGTCGCCGTGCCAATGAACTGCACGCCATCCTCATCGGTGGCTGGCTCCGTGGATGCGGGCGGCAGCGTCATGGAGAAGCGCGCCCCGTCGGCGGGAGGCGGGCTTGCCTGCTGCGCCTCGGCGTGCGCCAGGCCGGCCATCACCATTGCCATTGCCACTGTCAGCAGCAGGCTTTTCAGGATACCCGCGCGACTGCTACGAGGTTTCATCATTGCCTTCCTCCAAAAGGGGGGGGGGCGGGCCGTTGTCGAAGCGATACCCGCACGGTCGGCCGCACCCCGACGTCAGCTGGACCCGAAATGGTCCTTCGACTGCAAGGTCTAAAGGGAAGATTAAAAGAAATTTCTTGCCCAGCAACGGTAGAGCCAGCTCCATGGGCCAAGCTGGTTCTGCCATGTCAGGGACCGCCAGTCGAAAGATTAGCAGCATATCCACATCGAGCGAGCGCAGTTTCACGCAATGCCGCTTCGAGCCGCTTTCGCCCAGCCCGAGAATGCAGGCGGCCGCACTCCAGTCCCTTGACGCTCGGCCTTGGACTAAGCCAGACCGCAGCCGGAGAGGGGCACGAAACAACGGACACCAGCGGTTCACCTCAGCTCAGCCCTGCTCACGCCGACGGATATCAAATTTGCCGGTGGCCAACGGGATCCAGACCCACGACGGTGCGTCATGGCGCGATCATCAGACAATTCTGCTAGCGGCATGCAGTCCGACATTGGGTTAAGAGGAAGGCCTACACAATCGTCGAGCAAGCAGACGCTACGATCAGCGTCCTTGTCCCATCAGGTGCTTAATGAAAGTCTTGATCTTCGATAGCGACATGCTAGTACGGAACGACCTGAAGCTGATGTTTGCGCTCAATGGCGTAGTCGCCAACTGCACCGGCGACTTACGCAAAGCGCTTTCACTCATGACTAGCGGCGCCTACAGTTTCGTTGTAGCCGGTGTCAGCCAGTATGCGGAAGGTATCCCGACCTTTGCAAAGGCGATGAGGTCAGCTCCACGCCGTTTGCCACTGATTGTCGGAGCAGCACACCAAGCCGAAACCCTGCACCTACGCACAGTTTCCGCATACGTCCAATTCCCTGTTTCACCAAACGACCTAAGTCGCCTTGTTAAAAGAGTGATAACGCATCAATCAGCACCTGCACTCAGTTTGACCGCTTAATAAATTCGAAAACGCTTCAGGGTCGGGGCGTCCGCGTGGCTATTCACTGGAGCAGTACTTCGCGTTCTACAACGCCGAGTGGCGACACCAGTCCGTTGGCACCAGCATAAAATTTTTTAACAACGCAAATCGGAGAGCACTGACAATACCCGGTCTCTCGGAACACTCGCCAAGGCGTTTTCTCGAGGTCGGACATGGTAAGCAGAGCCCTGAAAACACGCGGATCCGGCGATTTTACACAGCCTTGGTCCACAAAAAGCCTTACAGCCATGGCGATCGCCCCGGTGCACGCAGTCATGGCGCAGTAGGTCGGCGACGGCGCCATCATGCGATCACGCCATCGGACTGCACACGTCAGTGCCGGCCGCCAGCGCCTTGAGCTTGACCGGATCGAGCAGGGTCAGTTCGCGCTTGTCCACTTCGATCCAGCCCTGCTTCTTGAAGCGCGACAGCAGGCGGCTGATGCTCTCGATGGTCAGGCCCAAATAATTGCCGATGTCCTCGCGCGACATGCGCAGCTGGAAGCGGTTGGCCGCATAGCCGCGGGCTGCGTAGCGTGCCGACAGGTTGACCAGGAACACGGCGAAGCGCTGCTCGGCGCGCATATTCCCGAGCAGCAGCATGACGTTCTGCTCGCGCGTGATTTCCTGGCTCATGATGCGGTGGAAGTGCCGCAGCAAGGTGGGCACTTCGCCGAACAGGTCTTCCAGGCGCGCGAACGGGATCTCGCACACCTCGCTGTCTTCCAGTGCCACCGCGTCGCAATGGTGGGTGCCGCTGATCGCATCCATGCCGAGCAGCTCGCCGGCCATCTGGAAACCGGTGATCTGCGCTTCGCCGGCCGCATTCACCTGATAGGTCTTGAAGTGACCGAAGCGCACCGCGTACAGGTTGCGGAACGGCTCACCCACGCCATACAGGCGCTCGTCGCGCTCCAGGCGCCGGCGCCGACCGATGATCTTGTCCAGGCGCTCGATCTCGTCGTTCTCCAGCCCCATTGGCAGGCACAGCTGGTGCATGCTGCACTGGGCGCAGGACTTGAGCGCCTGGATGTTCAGAAGCAGATCGGCGTGCTGGGTGAGGGGCTGGGTCATGAGGGATTGTCGGAAAATTCAGTACACCAGGATTATAGACCGCCCGCTCGGCGATGCTGGCGGGCAAGGCAGTAACTGGCACGAAAACGGGAACTTTTGTTGCGATTCGACCGGTATTGTTCAAAACCCACTCGACAATGATTAAAAGCGACATGATCTATCGTGCGTCCTGGCTCGCGTGCTTAACTTGTCCGATCGAGATCAAGGGGACTCATATGCTCGGTCTGACCGCCCTGGAACTGGCGCGCATCCAGTTTGCCTTCACAATTTCGTTCCATATCATCTTCCCTGCAATCACGATCGGCATGGCCAGCTACCTGGCCGTGCTCGAACTGTGCTGGCTCAGGACCAAGCGCCAGGTCTACGTCGACCTGTATCACTTCTGGCTCAAGATCTTCGCCGTCGCCTTCGGCATGGGCGTGGTCTCGGGGATTGTCATGGCTTACCAGATCGGCACCAACTGGAGCTATCTGTCCGAATTCGCCGGCAGCATCATGGGGCCGCTGCTTACCTACGAGGTGCTGACCGCCTTCTTCCTGGAAGCCGGCTTCCTGGGCGTGATGCTGTTCGGCTGGAACCGGGTCGGGCCACAGTTGCACTTCGTCGCCACCTGCATGGTCGCCATCGGGACGCTGATCTCATCCACCTGGATCCTGGGCGCCAACAGCTGGATGCAGACCCCGCAGGGTTACGCGATCGAGGGCGGACGCATGATCCCGGTCGACTGGCTGGCCATTATCTTCAATCCCTCATTTCCTTACCGCCTGATGCACATGGTGGTGGCGGCTTTCCTCGCTACCGCCCTGATCGTCGGCGCGTCCGGCGCGTGGCACCTGCTACGTGGGCATGACAACAAGGCGGTACGCAAGATGCTGTCGATGGCGATGTGGATGATCCTGTTGGTGGCGCCTATCCAGGCGGTGATCGGCGACTTCCATGGACTCAACACCCTCGAGCACCAGCCGGCCAAGCTGGCGGCAATGGAAGGGCATTGGGAAAACCAGCCCGGTGAAGCGGTGCCACTGATCCTGTTCGGCATCCCCGATATGGAGCGCGAAGAGACCCGCTACGCGGTCGAGATTCCCTACCTGGGCAGCCTCATCCTCACCCATACATTGCGCGGCCAGTTCCCGGGCCTGAAGGAATTTCCGCGCGAAGACCGGCCCAACGCGCTGATCGTGTTCTGGAGCTTCCGGGTGATGGTCGCTCTGGGCCTGTTGATGATCGCGCTCGGGACCTGGAGCCTGTGGTTGCGGCGGGGAGGACGCATCTTCGGCACCCGTCTGTTCCTGCGCTTCGCCCTGGTGATGGGGCCGGCTGGCCTGGTCGCGATCCTGGCCGGCTGGGTCACCACCGAGGTCGGGCGCCAGCCCTGGGTGGTCTATGGCGTGCTGCGCACGGCCGACGCGGTGTCGAAGCACAGCGCCATCACCATGGGCGTGACCCTGGCGATCTTCGTCGTGGCCTATGTATTCGTGTTCGGCGCAGGCACTGTCTATTTGCTGCGCCTGATCCGCAAGGGGCCGCAGCACTTCGTCCTGCAGACCCCCGCGGAGGGCGGGCCGGGAGAAGGGCGCACCCCGATGCGGCCATTGTCGGCGGCCAATGTCGACAATGACGATAGCCCCCGCGGCAGCGTGGATGACAACCCCGACCGCGAACGCGGCGACCAACCGACGCGGAGCTGAGCATGGGCATCGATACATCCGTTATCTGGATCGTGATTATTTTCTTCGCGGTGTTCATGTATGTGCTGCTGGACGGCTTCGACCTGGGCATCGGCATGCTGTTCCCGTTCACCCCGAAAAAGCGCGACCGCGACACCATGATGAATTCCGTTGCCCCGGTCTGGGATGGCAACGAGACCTGGCTGGTGCTGGGCGGGGAAGGGCTGCTGGCGGCCTTCCCGGTGGCCTACGCCATCATCCTGTCCGGGCTCTATCTGCCATTGATCTTCATGCTGATCGGCCTGGTGTTTCGCGGCGTGGCCTTCGAGTTCCGCTTCAAGGCCAAGGAGCACGAGCGCCACCTGTGGGACAAGGCCTTCATCGGCGGCTCGGTCGCGGCGGCCTTTTTCCAGGGCGTGACCCTGGGCGGCTTCCTGGATGGCATCAACGTCTCGGGCCGCAGCTTCGCCGGCGGGCCGCTCGACTGGGTCGCGCCATTCCCGCTGCTGGCCGGGCTCGGTGTGATGGTCGCCTACACCCTGCTGGGCGCTACCTGGCTGGTGATGAAGACCGAGGGCGAGCTGCAGGCGCGCATGATCCAGGTGGCGCGACCGTTCGCCTGGCTGCTGCTGGGCGCGATCGTCGCGGTCAGCATCTGGACCCCGCTACGTTTCTCTGCGGTCGCCGAACGCTGGTTCACTTTCCCCAACATCGCCTTCCTGGCGCCGGTACCGATCCTGGTCGTGCTGTGCATGGTGCTGTTGCTGCGCGCGTTGGCCCGCAAACCGTTCCGCCAGCCTTTCGTGCTGGCGCTGGCGCTGATTTTCCTTGGCTACAGCGGAATGGCGATCAGCATCTGGCCGCACGTGGTGCCGCCCGCCATCACGATCTGGGAAGCCGCCTCGCCGCCGCAAAGCCAGGGTTTCGCCCTGGTCGGCACCCTGTTCATCCTGCCGATCATCCTGATGTACACGGGCTGGTCGTACTGGGTCTTCAGAGGAAAGGTCAAGCATGACGCGGGGTATCACTGATGGCGGCGCGGTCCTTGTGGCTGCGCCGGCTGGGGTGGATGGCGCTGCTATGGGCGGGGGGCGTTGCCACCCTGTCGCTTGTGGCATTTCTTATAAGAATTATCATGCATGCCGCCGGAATGCGCTAGGCGCAACTGTGCGCGCCCGATGTGAATCGGGGTCTACACTGGCGATACAATTTGACTAACTGGAGTGATCGACAGTGTCATCCATAATTGCGAACACGCCCGTCAATCCCGCGATCACTGCCTTCTCCGCGGTCAGCATGGCGCCCGTCGCGGAAGACCAGGCCCGGGCCGACCTGTATGCCTTGCTGTCGCGCCTGCTGCTGGCAGCGCCCGATGCGGCACTGCTCGATGCGCTGGCGTGCAGCGACCCGATTCTGGCCGAGGGTGGCGACCCGGCACTCGAACGCGCTTGGGAACACCTGACCATGGCCTCCGGCGTCATGGATGCCGGGCTCGTACACCAAGAATTCGCGGCACTGTTCATCAGCGTCGGTACGCCGCCGGTCGATCCCTACGGCTCGCGCTACCTGGCCGGCTACATGAACGATACGCCGCTGGCGCATCTGCGCGCAGACCTTGCACGCCTGGGCGTGGCGCGGATCCACGGCCGGGGCGAATTCGAAGACCATCTGGGCGCGCTGTGCGAAACCATGCGTGTGCTGGTCGCCGGCGCGCCCGGCATCCGGCGCCAGCCGCTGGACGTGCAGCGCCGGTTCTTCGACGCCCATATCGGCTCCTGGTGCGAGCGCGCGCTGGACGATATCGCCAACGCCGAAGGCGCCAACTATTACCGCCTGGTGGCCCGCTTCGCGCAGGCATTCCTGGCAATCGAGGCGGACGCATTCGCCGTGGGAGAAGAGACCAATGAACAAGCCTGATCCAGCCACCAAAGACCAGCCCGACCCCGCGCGACGCGGCTTCCTGAAAGCCGCCCCGCTGGGCGCCCTGGTCGTTGTCGCCGCCACCCCGGCGACGGCCAGCCCCGACCCGGCCCCGGCCGCGCCCGATCCCAGGGTCAAGCGCGGCTACCACGAGACGGATCACATCCGCCGTTACTACGAGACCGCCGCCTACTGGTAGCCAAGCAGAGGAACTCCTATGTCACTGGTCAAGTCTACGCGCGACGGCGCCCTGAAACGGCGCCGCTTCCTGGTCGGTGCCGGCGTCGCCGCCGGCGCCGGCGCCCTGGCGCGCCACCTGCCGCTGAACGTGATCGAGCCGGCCCAGGCCGACGCGCTGCCCAATACCCCGGTGCCGACCGAGGTGAAACGCACAGTTTGCAGCCACTGTTCGGTCGGCTGCTCGGTCGACGCCGTGGTCGCCAACGGCGTCTGGGTGCGGCAAGAGGCCGCCTTCGATTCGCCGATCAATATGGGCGCCCACTGCGCCAAGGGCGCCTCGGTGCGCGAGCACGCCTTCGGCGAGCACCGCCTGCGCTATCCGATGAAGCTGGTGAACGGCAAGTACCAGCGCATCTCCTGGGACCAGGCGATCAATGAGATCGGCGACAAGCTGTTGCATCTGCGCAAGGAAGCCGGGCCGGACGCGCTGATGGTGATCGGCAGCTCCAAGCACAATAACGAGCAGGCTTACCTGCTGCGCAAATGGGTATCGTTCTTCGGAACCAATAACTGCGACCACCAGGCGCGCATCTGTCACTCGACCACGGTCGCCGGCGTGGCCCAGACCTTCGGCTACGGGGCGATGACCAATTCGTTCAACGACCTGCATCACAGCAAGGCGGTGCTGTTCATCGGTTCCAATCCGGCCGAGGCGCATCCGATCTCGATGCTGCACTTCCTGCACGCCAAGGAACTGGGCGCCAAGATGATCGTCATCGATCCGCGGTTTACCCGCACCGCGCGCTTTGCCGATCACTACGTGCGGGTGCGGCCGGGGACCGATATCCCGCTGGTGTGGGGCATCCTGTACCACATCTTCACCAACGGCTGGGAAGACAAGAAATATATCGAAGAGCGCACCTGGGGCATGGAAGATGTGCGCGCCGAGGTCATGAAATGGACGCCCGATAAAGTGTCGGACGTGACCGGCGTGCCCGAGTCCGCCGTGCGCATGGCGGCCGAGATGCTGGCCCTGAACCGTCCTTCGTCTGTCGTCTGGTGCATGGGCATCACCCAGCACCACGTGGGCACCGCCAATGTGCGCGCGCTGTCGATCCTGCAGCTCGTGCTGGGCAATATCGGCATCCCGGGCGGCGGCGCCAATATCTATCGCGGCCACGACAATGTGCAGGGCGCAACCGACGTCGGCCCCAATGGCGACTCGCTGCCGGGCTATTACGGCATCGCCGAAGGCGCCTGGAAGCACTTCGCCGCGGTCTGGGGTGTCGATTACGAATGGATCAAGTCCCGCTTCGGCTCCAAGGAGCTGATGGAAAAGCCCGGCATCACGGTGTCGCGCTGGTTCGACGCGGTCAATGAGCAAAACGAATTCATCGACCAGCCGAGCAATCTGCGCGCCGTGCTGTACTGGGGGCATGCGCCCAACAGCCAGACCCGCCTGCCGGACATGAAGGCGGCGATGCAAAAGCTCGACCTGATGGTCGTGATCGACCCGTATCCGAGCATGACGGCCTCGATGCATGGCCGCACCGATGGCGTCTACCTGCTGCCGGCCGCCTCGCAGTTCGAGACCCAAGGCTCGTGCACCGCTTCGAACCGCTCGATCCAGTGGCGCGAGCGGGTCATCCAGCCGCTGTTCGAATGCAAGACCGACCACGAGATCATGTACCTGTTCGCGCGCAAGCTCGGCTTCGCCGACGAGCTGGTCAAGAACATCAAGGTGGTGCACAACGAGCCGGTGGTCGAGGACATCCTGCGCGAGATCAACCGCTCATGCTGGACCATCGGCTACACAGGCTGCTCGCCCGAGCGGCTCAAGCTGCACATGGAGAACAAGCACACATTCAATCCCACCACCTTGCGCGCCGATTCCGGTCCGTGCAAGGGCGACTACTACGGCTTGCCGTGGCCATGCTGGGGCACACCCGAAATGAAACACCCGGGCACGCCGATCCTGTATGACCTGAGCAAGAGCGTGGCCGAGGGCGGCTTGCCGTTCCGCGCCAACTGGGGCGTCGAGCACAACGGCTCGAGCCTGCTGGCGGCCGATGGCTCGACCACCAAGAATAGCGAACTCGATGTCGGCTACCCCGAGTTCGACCACGTGTTCCTGAAGAAGCTGGGCTGGTGGGCCGAACTGACCCCGGCCGAGCAGGCCATGGCCGAGGGCAAGAACTGGAAGACCGACCTGTCGGGCGGCATCATCCGCGTCGTCATCGCCCACGGCTGCGCGCCGTATGGCAATGCGCGGGCGCGCTGCAATGTCTGGAACTTCCCCGACCCGGTGCCGGTGCACCGCGAGCCGCTGGCCACGCCGCGGCGCGACCTGGTGGCCAAGTACCCGACCTACGACGACAAGGCCAACCACTGGCGCCTGCCGACTTTGTACAAATCGGTGCAGGCGGTCGACTATTCGAAGGATTTCCCGCTGATCATGACATCCGGCCGCCTGGTCGAGTACGAGGGCGGCGGCGAGGAAACCCGCTCCAATCCCTGGCTGGCCGAGCTGCAGCAAAACATGTTCGTCGAAATCAACCCGCGCGACGCGGTGCAGATCGGCGCGAAGATCGGCGAATACGTGTGGCTCGAAACCCCGACCGGCGCGCGCATGAAAATGATGGCGATGGTCACCGAACGGGTGCCCGTCGGCCTGGTGTGGGCGCCGTTCCACTTCGGCGGCTGGTGGATGGGCGAGGACCTGGAACAGCACTATCCCGAGGGTGGGGCGCCGATCGTGCGCGGCGAGGCCATCAACACCGGCTGGACCTATGGCTACGACGCCGTGACCATGATGCAGGAAACCAAGGTATCGCTGTGCCGCGTGGTGCGGGCGTGACCTGAAGAGCCGACAGGAGAGCGACATGGCAGCAAGAATGAAATTCATCTGCGACACCGAGCGCTGCATCGACTGCAACGGTTGCGTGACCGCCTGCAAGAACGAGCACGAACTGGCCTGGGGCATCAACCGGCGCCGGGTGGTGACGATCAACGACGGCATCCCGGGCGAGCGCTCGGTATCGATCGCCTGCATGCACTGCACCGACGCGCCGTGCCTGGCGGTGTGCCCGACCAACTGCATCTACCACACCGAGGATGGCATCGTCCTGCACAGCAAGGACCAGTGCATCGGCTGCGGCTACTGCTATTACGCCTGCCCGTTCGGCGCACCGCAATTCCCCGAGACGGGCCTGTTCAACCACCGCGGCAAGATGGACAAGTGCACCTTCTGCGCCGGTGGCCCCGAGCCGGATACGTCCGAAGCCGAGTTCAAGAAATACGGCCGCAACCGCATTGCCGAGGGCAAGCTGCCCGCCTGCGCCGAGCAGTGCGGCACCAAGGCGCTGCTCGGCGGCGACGCCAATATCATCGCCGACATCTACCGCCAGCGGGTCGAGACGCGCGGCTATGGCCCGCAACTGTGGGGCTGGAAGATCGCCTACGGCAAACCGAAGCGCGGCGGCGAGATCAAGGCCAAGGGCGACTCGCCGCGCGTCAACCAGGACCTGCGCGATTCGCAAAATCACTCCGGGAGGTTCCCGACATGAAGCTCCTCACAAGCTGTGCGTTGATCCTGCCCGCCGTCTTCCTGGCCGGTTGCCTCGAGGTCGACCAGCACCCGCCGTGGCTGCACGGCGAGTATGCCGGCAAGAAGGATGACCGCCCCTACCAGCGGCGTTTCCATAACGACCGCCTGGCCTGGTGGGCCACGGTCGAGAACCGCAACGGCAAGCAGAACGAATACAACCGGTCCAATCCCTGACGGAGTCATCATGCGAGCGAACCTGAATACGCTGCGCGCCATGCTGTTGCTGGTGGCGGCCCTGGTGATGTCAGGCAGCTGGGCCGGCGTCAAGAACGAGCGCGCCACGCCGGCCTATGCCGAAGAACAGACCATGCTGCAAATCGAGGCCGACTCGGTCGTGCCCGATCCCGGCCTGCTGCAGTCCGAATCGGGGCGGGTGCACATGGACCGCCACTACCTTGGTCAGTACGGCAGCAAGGAAGGCAACGTCATCGTCCAGCGTGGCGGCAATACCTGGCGCCATCTGCGCAACGGGCCGCTGGCGACCCTGGCCGGTTTCATCCTGCTGGCGGTGCCGCTGGCCATCTTCGTGTTCTACCGGACCATAGGCCCGGCCAACCAGGTGGCCGAGGCCGGCCGCAAGATGCAGCGCTTCAACCGCTGGGAGCGCCAGGTGCACTGGGCGACGGCGTTCAGCTTCATCGCGCTGGGCATTACCGGCATCATCATCATGTACGGCAAGAACATCATGCTGCCGTGGATGGGGCACGACCTGTTTTCCTGGGTTGCGATCATCTCGAAATACCTGCATAACTTCGTCGGGCCGCTATTTATCCTGTGCTCGATCCTGATGTTCTTCACTTTCCTCAAGCGTAATTTTTACAACCGCGCCGACTGGCAGTGGGTCAAGCAGGCTGGCGGCCTCATCAGCCACAAGCATGTCCCGGCCGGCTTCTTCAACGCCGGAGAAAAAACCTGGTTCTGGGGTGGCGTCGCGCTGCTGGGCCTGATCATGTCGGTCACTGGCCTGGTGCTCGACTTCGCCATCGGCCAGACCCGTTACGTGATGCAGGTGGCGAACGTGCTGCACGTGGGCGCGGCGGCCATGTACATGGCGGCGGCTGTGGGCCACGCCTATATTGGCACCTGGGGCACGCCGGGCGCCTACGAGGCCATGCGCTACGGCACGGTGGACGAGAACTGGGCCAAGGCCCACCACCAGCTGTGGTACGAACAGATGAAGACCGGCGTTCCGCCCGGCCTGGACCAGGACGGCAAGATGGTGCCGGGCCGTGACGTCCCCGGCCAGGGCGGCCGGCCACCGCAAACCGGCCCTGCGCACTGAGGAACATCATGAAACTACGTAACGCATCGATGATCGGCTGCGCGGCTCTGGCGGCCATGCTGCTGACCGCCTGCGACCGCGGCCAGGCGCCCGCCGCCGATGGCGTGATCCAGACCAAGTATCCGGGTCAGGTGACGTCCGGCGGCCTGAGTAGCGGGCAGATCATGGCGCGGACGGCGCGCCCCGAAACCGACGCCACCTACGCTGGCGGCACGCCTGGTATCGCGGGCGGCTCGGGCGGCAACACGAGCGGCGCCGAGACCGGCGGCACGGTCAGGGAGACCGGACAAGGCCCGACCAGCGGCGTCACCTCGCCATCGAGCGCCGGACGTCCCGGCAGCAACGTCCCGTCGGGCGACAACAAGCCCGCCGCGCCAGCGCCAGGCAGCGTCGAACCCGCACCGGCCAATAATGCCGCTCCAGGAGGAGGGACACGATGAAAATGAACATGGCGCGCCCCTTGCTGGCGCTGGTAACCGGGCTGGGGCTGGCCGGGTCTGCATGGGCGGCATTGCCGCCGCCATCGCCGGCCCAGGCCCAGGAAGCCGCCGCCAAGAAGGTGCAGGCCGACGCCAAGGCGGCAAAAGACAAGCAGGCGCTGGCCGCCTCGATGGACGAGATCAGCGGTCATTGGCGCCAGCGCGCCGCTCAGGAGGGCTGGACCATCAAGCCGCCGCCGCCCGTGACCGGGCCGACGGGCGTGGCCGCATCCGACCCGACCCCGGCGGGCGCTGGCGTGCCGTCGCCCGCGCCAGCCGGCGCTGCACCGGGCACGTCGGGCGCGGCGCCAGCCACCGGTGCGGCGCCGCTCGGCGCGCGCGCACTGCACGCGGCCAATGTGCCGGTCAAGAGCGAGAAACTGGGGACGGCGCGTCCAAGCGAGGACGTCAAGCAGGGGCCGACCCGCGCCGAGCCGGCCGGCACGGCGCCCACCGTGAACAAGAAGGGCGTTCCTTCGGACGCTCCCAAACAGTAAAGGCTGCACAATGAAAATGGGAAGCCTGGCGGTCGCCATCATCATGCAACGGCGCTCGGTGCAGCACCGCTGGGGCGATATGGATAGCTGGGCCGCGGTCGGCATCGTGCCGGACCGCGGCGAGCTGCCGCGCCTGTCGATGCTCAGCGAAAGCGCGCAGCGCGACTATTACCTGGTCTCGGGCCTCGAGCTCGAGCTGTACACCGACGAGAACGAAGGCTATTACGAGAACATCATGGCGCCCGAGTCGAAAGTGTTCGTGTTGTGGCGCATGGAGGACGGACGGGCGATGCCAGCCCGCGCCTCGGTCAGCTATGTCGAGGGCACCCGAATGTTCGATTCTGGCGAGGCGGCCGACGGCGTGACCATGCCGGCCGAGATCTATAGCTGGGTCGCGGGCTACCTGCGCGACAACTTCACGCCGCGCCCGCGCAAGGGCCGCCAGCACGGATGAGCGCCGACACGATGGCCGGCGAAGGCTTCCTGCGCCGCTGGGCGCGCCTCAAATCCTCCCCTGAACCAATGGAGGAGGCAGTGCCTGTCGCGGCACCGGCGCCTGCCGTCCAGGCGCCGCCATCCAGGCTTCAGGAGCAAGAGCGTCCATTGCCGACTTTGGCCGATGTGGCCCGCCTGACGCCGGAATCCGATTACTCGGCCTTCGTCGCCAAGGGCGTCGACAAGGCCGTGCAGCGCATGGCGCTCAAGAAGCTGTTCGCCGATCCGAACTTCGCCATCATGGACGGTCTCGACATCTATATCAGCGACTACAACAAGAGCGCGCCGCTCACCGACGCCATGCTCGCTTCGCTCAAGCACGCACCGGGGGTGTTGAGCCGCCTGCTGGGCGATGAAGAGGAGGACAAGTCAGGCAAGGCGGAGGCGCCGCGCCGCACCGGCGACAACGATGACCCGGCAGCCGAATCCGAGCCGGGCACGCCACTACAAGGGACCCCATGAATATCCGATTCAACGACGGCGCGCCTGCCGACCCGTTCCAGGACGGGCGCGACGCACTGGCACGCCAGGCCGCCCTGCGCGCGGCCAACGATTTTCCCGAGGTCGAGGCGAGCGTCACGGTCGACTACCGCTCGCACGGCCGCACGCTGGTGGTGGGCAGCGCGCGCGATGCGCTGCCGCTGGCCGACCGCCTGGCCGGCACCCTGTCGGTCACGGTGCTGCTGCTGGACGAGCCGGACGGCCAGCTGCGCCTGTACCCGGTGCATGCGGCGCAAACGGTGGCCGTGGCCGGCTGGCTGGGCGCTTTCGAGGCGCGCTGGCGCGCGGCCGGCCATCCGGTGGGCGAGGGCCGGTTCGACCTGGTGCTCGACCTGTGTCCGGCGCGCCTGATCGCCAGCCACCAGCGGCCGCACGGCTACTACGCCCCCGGCCCCGATGAAGCGGCGCGCCTGGCGGCGGTCGAAACGCTGCTCGAGATGGTCGGCGACTTCGAAAAGCCCAAATACTTCAGCTACAAGGAACGCATCTGCGCCCATGGCCGCAACGGCATCCACGCCTGCACGGCCTGCGTCGACATCTGCTCGGCCGGCGCCATCGCCAGCGACGGCAACCGGGTCAAGGTCAATCCCTACCTGTGCGCCGGCTGCGGCGCCTGCGGCACCGTCTGTCCGACCGGGGCCATGAGCTACGTCTTTCCGCCGGTGCCGTTCACGGGCAAGCGCATCCAGGCCGCCCTGCGCGCCTTCCGCGAGGCGGGCGGCGTCCAGCCGGTGCTGCTGCTGCACGATGCGAGTGGCGCCGACATCATCGCGCGCCTGGGCGACAGCGTGCCGGGGCGCATCCTGCCGTTTTCGCTGCACCACGTGGCCTCGACCGGCATCGACGTCTGGCTCGCGGCGCTGGCCTATGGCGCGGCCGGCGTCGCGATCCTGACCACGGGCGACGAAGCGCCGCAGTACGTGCAGGCGCTGGGCGAGCAGATGGCGATTGCCCAGGCCGTGGTCGATGGCCTCGGCTATGCCGGCCCGCACTTCCAGCTGCTGCAGCTCGGCAGCTCGCCGGTCGATGCCGCGCAGGAACTCGCGCTGGCCCTGCGCCACGCGCCGCGCGGCGAGGCGCCAGTCGCGCCGGCCCTGTTCCACCTGGCCGTCGACAAGCGCAACACCCTCGATTACGCCCTCGACCACCTGCACCGCCACGCGCCGCAACAGCCGCTGCATATCAGCCTGCCGGTGAAGGCGCCGTTCGGTGCGCTGGTGATCGACCGCCAGGCCTGCAGCCTGTGCATGTCCTGCGTCGGCGTGTGCCCGGCCGCGGCCCTGCAGGACGGGCAGGGCGCGCCGCAACTGCGCTTCATCGAAAAGAACTGCGTCCAGTGCGGCCTGTGCGCGAATACCTGTCCCGAGAATGCCATTTCTATGGTGCCGCGCATGTCGTTCGACCCGGCGCGCATGAATGCGGTGGTGCTCAACGAGTCGCAGCCCTTCCACTGTATCCGCTGCAGCAAGCCGTTCGGCACCTTGCACATGGTCGAGAACATGCTGGGCCGCCTGGGCTCGCACCCGGCCTTCGCCGCCAACCTGGACCGCCTGCGCATGTGCGGTGACTGCCGCGTCATCGACATGATGGCGCCAACCGACGAGATGCAGGTAACGCCGCTGCGGCGCCGCTGAGAAAGCACCACCGGCTGCCGAATCGGTGGCAGAATGGTCGCGACAATGAAATGCGGGAGCGGGGTGAAGACGTCCTTCCACGCGCACCGCATCCCGACCAGGAGACACCCATGACGCCAACCCAGCGCTTCGTGCAGGCGCGCGATTTCCTCCAGCGGCACCGGCTCGACTACGACACCGCGTACCGCGATTTCCAGAAGCCCGATCTCGACAATTTCAACTGGGCGCTCGATTTCTTCGACCACCAGGCCCGGGACAACCACGCGCCGGCGCTGTGGGTGGTCGAACAAGACGGCAGCGAACGCAAGATCTCGTTCGCCGACATGGCGGCGCGCTCAAGCCAGGTGGCCGAATACCTGCGCAATGCCGGTGTGCGGCGCGGTGAACGGGTGCTCCTGATGCTGCCCAACCGGGTCGAGCTGTGGGAAATCATGCTGGCCGGGATCAAGCTCGGCGCCGTGCTGGTGCCGACCACGATGCTGCTGGCGGGCGACGACCTGGTCGATCGCCTGGAACGCGGCCAGGTAAGGCATGTGATCGCCCAGGCCAGCGAAGCCCATAAATTCGATGCATTGGCCGGCAGCTTTACCCGCATCGCGGTCGGCGGCGCGCCCGCGGGCTGGCGCGACTATGGAGCCAGTCACGACGTCGCGAGCGTATTCGTGCCCGAAGGCGACACCCGCGCCACCGATCCGCTGCTGCTGTATTTCACGTCCGGCACCACGGCCAAGCCGAAGCTGGTGCTGCACACCCACCAGAGCTATCCGGTCGGCCACCTGTCAACCATGTACTGGATCGGGCTGCAGGCGGGCGACGTCCATTGGAATATCAGCTCGCCCGGCTGGGCCAAGCACGCCTGGAGCTGCCTGTTCGCGCCGTGGAACGCGGGCGCCACCGTGTTCGTCTACAACTACGAGCGGTTCGCCAGCCGCGCCGTGTTGGACACCATCGTGCGCTGCGGCGTGACCTCGCTGTGCGCGCCACCGACCGTGTGGCGCATGCTGATCAAGGAAGACCTGGCCGCCTGGCGTCCCGCGCTGCGCGAGCTGGTCGGCGCCGGCGAGCCGCTCAACCCGGAAGTGATCGAGCAGGTCGAGCGCGCCTGGGGCATCCGCATCCGCGACGGCTTCGGCCAGTCCGAGTCGAGCTGCCAGATCGGGAACTCGCCGGGCCAGCCGATCAAGCCGGGCTCGATGGGGCGACCGCTGCCGGGTTACCGTATCGCGCTGCTCGACCTCGACGACCAGCCGGCGCGCGAAGGAGAAATTTCGGTGGAACTCTCCTCGCAGCCGATCGGTCTCATGGTCGGCTATGAAGGCAATGAGGAGAAAACCCGCGAGGTCATGCGGGCAGGGCACTACCACACCGGCGACACGGCGAGCGTGGACGACGACGGCTATTATTTTTATGTCGGCCGCAACGACGATGTGTTCAAGTCGTCCGACTACCGTATCAGCCCGTTCGAGCTCGAGAGCGTGCTGATCGAGCACGAGAGCGTGCTGGAGGCGGCCATCGTGCCGAGTCCCGACCCGCTGCGGCTGTCGGTGCCCAAGGCCTTCGTGACCTTGCGCGCCGGGGTGGAGCCGAGCCGCGAGGCGGCGGCGGCGCTGTTCGCATTTACCCGCGAGCGCCTGGCGCCCTATGCGCGCATCCGGCGCATCGAGTTTCGCGAGCTGCCCAAGACCATCTCGGGCAAGATCCGGCGCGTCGAGCTGCGCCGCGCCGAGGCCGGGCGCGAGGGCGGCGCGGCGGGCCAGGGCGCCGAATACCGCGAAGAGGAATTTATCGTCAAGTAACAAGGCAAGCGACAGGAGAATGACCATGAAACTGCACGCACCGATCCAGCCCTGCCTGTGGTTCGACACCCAGGCCGAAGAAGCCGTCAAACACTATATCGGGATCTTTCCCGATTCGCGCATCACGCAGGTGTCGCACTACAGCGCCGCCGGCCAGGATGCTCACGGCATGGCGCCGGGCAGCGTGATGGCGGTGCAGTTCGAGGTCGATGGCCAGCCCTGCATCGCCATGAACGGCGGGCCGCAGCACCGCTTCACCGAGGCCGTGTCGTTCATGATCATGTGCGACACCCAGGAGCAGATCGACTATTACTGGGAGCGCCTGGGCGAGGGCGGCGACGAGGCGGCGCGCCAGTGCGGCTGGCTGAAGGACAAGTTCGGCCTGTCGTGGCAGGTGACGCCGACCGAGATCATGTCGCTGATGGCCGGTCCGCGCAGGGATGCGGTCATGGTCGCCATGCTGGCGATGAAGAAGATGGACATTGCCGGCCTGCGCGCCGCTGCCGGCGAAACTTGAGCATTTCTTCGGTAAGCGTGCGGCCCGTGCCCGACGATTGCGGCCATAATGGATGCATTCCACCAATCGTCCACCCGGCACCCAGATGACCTCCAACAAAGACAAGAAAAAGCGCTCCACCAAAGGCGACAGCAAGCCTGCAGACATCGACCCGCTGTACGAGGTACGCCAGTCGCCCGTGCACGGCAACGGCGTCTTCGCACGCCGCACTATCCCGGCCGGCGAGCGCATCATCGAATACACGGGCCAGCGCATCAGCTGGGACAAGGCGACCCGGCGCGCCGAGGAGGCCGGCGGTCCGATCAACCACACCTTCTATTTCAGCCTGGCCGACGGCCGCGTGATCGACGGCGGCCGTGACGGCAACGAGGCGCGCTGGATCAACCACGCCTGCACGCCCAACTGCGAAGCCTTCGAGGACGATGGCAAGGTATATATCCACGCCATGCAAGAGATCGAGGCCGGTGCGGAACTCAATTACAACTACGCGCTGATCTACGACGAGCGCCACACGCCCAAGCTCAAAAAGCTGTTCGCCTGCCGCTGCGGCACCCCCGACTGCACCGGCACCATGCTGGCGCCCAAGCGCCGCACCAGGAAGTAGGCGACAATACATCCTGCCGCGCCCGTTGCGCAGATGCCTGGAGCCTTGATGAAACCCGTAGTTCGCAGCCTGCTGGAGACCGATCTTTACAAGTTCACGATGTGGCAGGCCCTGCTGCACAGCCACCCGGGCGCCACCGGCGAGTACGAATTTCGCTGTCGTAACGAGCCTGCGTATCCGCTGGCCGAGCTGCAGGACGAGGTCAATCGCGACCTCGATTACCTGTGCGGCATGATGTTCACCGAAGACGAAGTGGCCTACCTGCGTGGCCTGCGCTTCATCAAGGGCGACTTCGCCGACTTCCTCACGCTGTTTCGCTTCCAGCGCAAGTTCATCGAGGTGAGCACCAACGGCCCGCAACTGGTGATCCGCGCCAGCGGTCCGCTGGTGCACGTGATGGGCTTCGAGATCTTCGTGCTGTATATCGTCAACGAGCTGTACTTCCGCCGCTTCGACCAGCAAGAGGCGCTACCTGAAGCACGCCGCCGCCTGCAGCAGAAGATCGACGAGCTGCGCGCCTTCGGCGAAGAGGCGCCGCGCGCCAATCCTTTTGAGTTCTTCGACTTCGGCGTGCGCCGGCGCTATTCGGGCGAATGGCACGACGAGGTGGTGTCGACCATGGCGCGCGAGCTGCCGCAGTACTTCAAGGGCACCTCGAACGTCTATCTGGCATATAAGCTCAAGCTGACGCCGATCGGCACCATGGCCCACGAGTACCTGCAGGCCCACCAGTCCTTCGGCACCCGCCTGCGCGACTTCCAGAAGGCCGCGCTCGAGAACTGGGTGCAGGAGTACCGCGGCGACCTGGGCACGGCCCTGACCGACGTGGTGGGCATGGACGCCTTCCTGGCCGACTTCGACCTGTATTTCGCCAAGCTGTTCGATGGCCTGCGCCAGGATTCGGGCGATCCGGTGGTGTGGGGCGAGAAGGCGCTGGCGCACTACGCCAAGCTGCGCATCGATGCGCGCACCAAGCGCCTGGTGTTTTCGGATTCGCTGACGGTGCCGAAGGCGCTCGAGCTGTACCGCCATTTCGCCGACCGCGTGATGACCGGCTTCGGCATCGGCACCAAGCTCACCAACGACACGCCGCACAAGCCGCTCAATATCGTCATGAAGCTGGTGCGCTGCAACGGGCAGCCGGTGGCCAAGCTGTCCGATACCAGGGGCAAGTCGCAGAGTACCGACGAGACCTTCATCGCTTACCTGCGCCAGGTGTTCAACAAGTACGACGCGGGCGACTGAATCTGTTTCCAGCAGCGCGAGATTGTGTGAGATTGTGTGGCATTCCGACGCGCTATGCTGTCGGCTCGTTCAATACCGCCCAGATGGAGACCGCCATGAAGCAGCTGACACCGATCGCCCTTGCCATGATGTTCGCCATGCCCGTCGCCGCCGTGCATGCGCAGGAAACCGACTATAGCAAGGCAGGGGTGGCGGCTGCCGAACAGTGGCTCAAGCTGGCCGATGCCGACAAGGGGCCTGACACCTGGGACGCCGCCGGTACCGCCTTCCGCAGCGCCGTCAGCGCCGAGCAGTGGACCGGCATGCTGCAGGGCGCTAGAGCGCCGCTGGGCGCGCTCAAGTCGCGCTCGCTCGCCAATGCGCGCTATACGCGCACCCTGCCCGGCGTTCCGGAGGGTGACTATGTGGTGATCCAGTACAGCGCCGTGTATGCCAACCGGCCGGGTTCCACCGAGACCCTGGTGACGGCGCGCGAAGCCGATGGCAGCTGGAAAGTTGTTACCTACCTGATCCAGTAGCTTAATTCACCAGGCGCCATAGCTCGGTCGGCAGCGCCGCCGGCGCGTCGGGCTTGAAGAACGCCGAATCCTGGATGTGCGACGACGTCACGTAGACCGTGCCGTCCGGGCCCTGGGTAAAGGTATCGGGCCAGCGCAGGCGCGCATCCTGTACCAGCACCTTGATGTCGGCTTGCGGCCCGTCGTCCAGGTCGCGCATCTTGATTGCATTGTCCTGCACCGCCGTGAGCAGCATGCGCTTGCTGCCGCGATCGAACAGCAGGCCGTCGTTGACGCCATTGTGGCCGTAGTCCTCGACCGCGTCGCCCACGTCCTGGCCTGCAAGTCCCCGCTCGATCAGCACGCGGGTGGAGATGCGGTACAGCGTGTCGCCCTTGATCGCCTGCCAGTACAGCCAGGCGCCGTCGCCAGACAGTTCGATGCCGTCGGCCGAGAACTCGACGCCGCGCCCGTCCGGGCGGCGCAATACCTCGCCGTCGGCTTTGACATCGAGCCCCTTCTTCATCTGGGTCGACGGGTGGCTGTCGAGCAGGCGCACGGTCTTGTCCTGGTCGAGATCGACCACCAGGATGGCGCCGACCACGCCCGAATCGGTGATGTAGGCATATTTGCCGTCATTGGAAAAGCGGACATCGTTCAGGTAGGAGCCTTGTGGCGCCGTGTTTTCGTCGAAGGCAATGGTACGCACGACCTTGTCGCTCGCCAGGTCGATCTGCACCAGCTTGGCGCCGCCTGAGACGAGGTGGGCCTGGGCCGGCGCCGCCGGGTCGAGCACCCACAGGCTGCCGCGGCCATCGGCCACCACGCTCTGCACGCAGACCCAGTGGTCGTTCGGTGTCACGTCGTCCTTGCGCGCATTGCGCCAGGCATTCCATCGCTCATCCGGATAGGGCCGCAGCGCGCCGTCTTGCTGCAGTTCGGCCACCGAGACCGTATTGTCCTCGGTCCAGCGCGGAAAATTCACGAAGATACGGTTGTCTTCGGACACCGATACGCCGGTGACCTGGTGCTCGAAACGGGCCACCAGTTCGATCTTGCTTGCTGTGGTCATGCCAAATCCTTTCGTGGTGCTCACGCCACCGCGCGGGCGGCGGGACGCGACTGTTTGCGTGGCGCGGCCTGTTTCGGCGCAGGCTTCTTGCGTGGCGCCGCAGGCCGCGGATTTTCCTGCTCGTGGCGCAGGCGTTGCTGCAACATGGCCAGCACCGCCGCTTCCTCGGGCTGCAGGGCGTGCAGGTCTTCCTGCAGCGTTTCTTCGGTGCGCTCGCGCAGCACCTCGAGGGCGGCGCCGTCGAGATAGGCGTCCAGCACCGCCGGGTGCACATAACACTTGCGGCAGATCGACGGCGTATTGCCGAGCTTCTCGGCCACCGACTCGATCGCGCGCACGATATTCTTCTTGGCCTGGGCTTCGGAATCGAACTTCTCGAATTCCTGCAGGGCCAGCGCCGCCAGTACCGTGCCCGACCAGGTGCGGAAGTCCTTGGCCGTATAGTCCTCGCCGGTGATGGCGCGCAGGTAGTCGTTGACGTCGCTCGAATCGATGCTGTGTGTCTCGCCGTCGCCGTCGACGTACTGGAACAGTTCCTGGCCCGGCAGGTCGCGCGAGCGCGCCACGATGCGCGCCAGGCGCCGGTCGTGTACCTTGACCTTGTGATAGACCCCGCTCTTGCCGCGGAAACTGAACTCGACGTCGCTGCCATCAACCTTCGCATGCCGGTTGCGCAGGGTGGTCAACCCGAACGATTTATTGGTGCGCGCATACTCCTCGTTACCGACCCGCATCATGGTCGCCTCAAGCAGGTAGACGATGGTGGCGAGCACTTTTTCGCGCGGCAGCCCGGACAGCTTCAGTGCGCGGTCGACCTCGGCGCGGATGGCCGGCAGGGCCTGGCCGAACTTGAGCATGCGCTCGTACTTGACCTCGTCGCGCGCCGCGCGCCATTTGGGGTGGTAACGGTATTGCTTGCGGCCGCGGGCGTCGCGTCCGGTGGCCTGCAGGTGGCCGTTGGCCTGGGGGCAAATCCAGACCTCGGTCCAGGCCGGCGGAATCACCAGGCTTTTGATGCGCGCCAGGGTGTTCTCGTCGAGGACCGGTTCGCCGCGTGCGTCGAGGTAGCGAAAACCTTCCCGGGCCGTTTCGCGCCGGATGCCGGGCCGGTCGTCATGTACGTAGCGCAGGCCGGCAGCACGCGCGGCGGCCGGGGGATCGCTGGGGACGGTATCGTCGGTCTGATTGCTGGGCATTGGCAGGTCCGCTGGAAAAATGTTGATTCCAGCCGATCCTACCCGCCCGTTCTTGCGCTCACTGTACGCGAAGTAACGGTGGCGCAAGCCTGCGTGCTCAGCGGTACCGAGCCTCGACCAGGTCGATCTCGCGCAGCAGCTTGCGGGCGATCTCGTCCGACAGCTGGTTGTGGCGCGCCATTTGCAGCAGCACCGCGCGTTCCTGCTCGAGCGCGGCCAGGCGGTAATGGCGTTCCGCGTTCTCGGCGGCGCGCGCAAGTTGCGGCGCAATGCCGGCCCCGGTGCCGCCGTCGAGCCGGTACTGGTACAGGCTGCGCACCTGGTCGGCCGCGCTGGCGTTCATGTCTGCTGCGCCTTCGGCATCGCAACCGGCGGTCGGCGGCGGTGGCGGCGTGGCGGCGATCGCTTCCAGCGCCGCCAGCGTGGCGGCGTGGCGGGCCTGGTCTTCCTCGCTCTGGTAGGCCGGCTCGGCCGGCAGTTCCAATCCGCGCAGCACCTGCGGCAGGCCGACACTGGCCAGCACCAGCGACACCACGATCACCGCGCTGGCGAGGAAAATCACCAGGTCGCGGCCCGGGAACGGGGTCCCGTTCTGCATCGCCAGCGGCAAGGTCAGCACACCGGCCAGGGTGATCGCGCCGCGCACGCCGGCCAGCGAGGTGGCCAGGATCAGGCGCGGATTGGGGCGGTACACGGCCTGCTGCTGGCGCCGCGCGGCCAGCAGGGTCAGGCGCAGCGACACCCAGACCCAGATGAAGCGCAGCAGGATCAGGCAGACGCTGATCGCCAGCGCATTGCCCAGCAGCCACCAGACGTCGTGGGCCGCCGGCAGCTCGGGCGCGCTGAGCGCGGCCTTGACGATCGCCGGCAACTGCTCGCCCAGCAGCACGAACATGATGCCGTTCAGTGCAAACTGCACGGTATCCCAGACCACGGCGCGCCGCACCCGGGTGGTGGCCAGCGCGCGGCCGCTCAGCTCGACGTAGCTCATCGTGATGCCGGCCGCCACCGCCGCCAGGATGCCTGACGCTTCCACGTGCTCGGCCGTCAGATAGGCGCCGAAGGGCAGCAGCAGGTTGACCAGGATCGGCGAACCGCTTTCCTCGCCGATGCGCGCTGCCAGCACGCGCTGGGCCGCGCTCACGGCAACCGTCAGCCCGACCCCGATCGCGACGCCGGCCAGCGCCACCCACAGGAAGGTCAGTGTCGCTTCGCCCAGCGAAAAACTGCCGGTCAGGGCAGCCGCCACCGCGAACCGGAAGCAGACCAGGCCACTGGCATCGTTGAGCAGCGACTCGCCTTCGAGAATGTGCATCAGGCGCGGCGGGATCGGCACCCGCGCCGCGATCGAGGACACCGCGACCGGGTCGGTCGGCGCCAGGATCGCGGCCAGTGCGAACGACACTGCCAGCGGCAGCGACGGAATCAGCCAGTGGATCAGGAAGCCGGCGCCGAGCACGGTAAACAGCACCAGGCCGAGGGCCAGTCCGAGGATGGTCGTGCGGTCGCGGAACAGGCCGACCTTGGGAATGCGCCAGCCGTCCAGGAACAGCAGCGGCGGCAGGAACAGCAGGAAGAAAATGTGCGGCTCGAGGCGCACGCCGTGGCTGGTGGTGCCTGAAATGGCCGCGCCGAGCGCGATCTGGACCAGCGGCAGGGGCACGGCGAACGGCAATATCCGCACCAGGTAGCCGCTTGCCACCACCGCCAGCAGCATTGCCAGTACGATTCCTACCTCATCCATCGACGTCTCTCCCTGTCAAACTGACATGATAAGGGATCGACTGGATTCGCGTCGGCGCTGCCCGCGCGGCCGTGCGGTCGCCGTTGATGGCTCAGGCTTTCACGCCCAGGTGCAGCAGCAAATCATCGAGCGGCATCGGCCGGTGGAACAGGTAGCCCTGCATGCACGCGTTGCCATGTTGGGCCAGGTATTCGGCCTGGGCCGCGGTTTCGACACCCTCGGCAACCACACGCAAACCGAGGTGGCCTGCCATCGCAAGAACCGATTGCACGATCGCCGTGCCATTCTTGTCGTGCGGCGTGGCGCGGATGAAGACCTTGTCGATCTTGAGTTCATACAGCGGCATCCGCGTCAGATAAGACAGGCTCGAATAGCCGGTGCCGAAATCGTCGACCGAGATGCGGATCCCCAGCGAGGCAAGTTGGCGCATCCGATCGATGGTGTGATCGAGGCGATCGACCAGCAGGCCTTCGGTGACCTCGAAGATGAGCTGCCCGGGCGGCACGCCCGTGGCAGCCAGGATCGCCTCGACCCGCGTCACGAAATCCGGCTGGCGAAACTGGATCGGGCTGACATTGACCGACAGTGGAAGCGGTTGGCCGATGGCTGCCAGCGCATGCCAGGCAAGGCAGGCCTGCTGTAGCGCCCAGTCGCCAAGCGGGACGATCATGCCGCTGGATTCGGCAACAGGGATAAATTGATCGGGTGGGACGCTGCTGCCGTCCTTGCGATGCCAACGCATCAGGAGTTCGGCACCGCAAGGCTTTTGCGCCCCATCGACCTGCAGTTGAAAGTGCATCACCAGCTCCCGGTTTTCCAGGGCCTGGCCGAGATCGCGCCCGAGGGTGAGCCGGCGCTGTGCATCGCGCAGCATGCCGGCTTCGAACATCACTACGCTATTCCTGCCGCGTGCCTTGGCGTGATACATCGCGGTGTCGGCCTCGCGCAGCAGGTCATGGACCGTCTCCCCCGACGGCAGGCGCGCGGTCAACGCCGCCCCGATGCTGGACGTGGCATCGTAGCGCTGGTCATCGATCAGCATTTTTTCGGCCAGTGCGCATCGAATCCGCTCGGCCACGGCCAGGGCGCGCGCTGTCGCGAGGCAGGCATCGGGGCCGAGATCATCGAGCAGCACAACGAACTCATCGCCGCCAAGGCGGGCAACGCTGCCCTGGATCCCGACCACGTCGACCAGTCGTGCGGAAGCGATCCGCAGGACCTGGTCGCCAACCGCGTGGCCGCGTGCATCATTGACCGTCTTGAAGTTGTCGATATCGACGTAGAGAACTGCGCCAACGATGTTGGCGTCCTGCGCCGCGACGATCATCTTGTCCAGCCGTTCCATCAGCAGGCGGCGATTGGGCAAGCCGGTCAGCACGTCATAGAATGCCAGCCGGTGAATCGATTCGGCAGCATTGCGGCGCTCCGTAATGTCACGGCTGACAACGACCCAGCGGGTGATCGCGCCCTGTTCGCCGGCGAACGGCACCATCTCGGCCTCGACCCAATAAGGTTCATGGCGGCTGGTGTACAACAGCAGTTCGGCCTTGACAGCCTCCTTGCGCGCCACCGAAGACAGTACCCGCGCCACGGTGGCCTGGTCGGTCTGCGGGCCTTCCAGCATGCGCAGGCTGCGCCCGAGCACCTGTTCGCGCGTGTAGCCGGTATGACGCAAGAACGCATCGTTGGCAAAGATGATCGGTTGCTCCGCGCCGGGCAGGTCGACCATGCGGGCGATCAGCACCATGTCGTTCAGGCGTGCGATGGCCTCGGACGTCATGCGCAGTTCGGCATTCAAGAGGTGCAGGCGGGCCTGGCCCGCTTCGAGTTCGGCGGTTGCCTTGTGCGAGTCAGCCAGGGACGTGGCGATTCCCTTCAGCAGGGTTCCGCTAGTGAATGTGATCAAGGCACCGACACAGGTGAAATTGACCGCCGCAACCAGCGATGAGGCCAGGGTGTAGTCTTCAAGTCCCGGCACATGAAGATGCGTCCTGCCAACCGTGCCCAGCCCGACGATACATGCGGCGCACAAGGCCAGCGCCGCGATCGCGGCGCGATTTCCCAGCAGGATGACCGCCATCGCGGGTGGCGCCATCAGATAGTTCAGGCTAACCGGGCCGACGGCCAGCATGAGGCCAATGGCGACGAGGTACAGCATGGCCAGGAAGTTCAGTACCCTCACCGTATAGGGCACGCGGGTGCAGCGCCAGATCGCGAACAGCCAGGTCAGGGCGAGCAGGTCCATCACTGCGACCGGCCATTTTCCCTGGTGCAGGACGAGGGGGATACTCGGGATGGCGGCGATGACTCCGAGCACGAGCACGGTCGGCAGGAGGGTCGAAAACACGCGCGAGCGCCACTGCGCGAGGTCGTTATGAGGCAGCATCAGGAAAACATCCATTTCAGCATGCCCAAGGACGTTGTCCAGAGTGCATAAATTTGCTTGTGTGCAAATTTTATGCAGCCTGCAATGTCCCTGTCACGTGTTATTCGACGTTTGTTGTGCCGAAACGACCAATGGTTTAATGCGCACGCTCGTGCTGACACTAAGCCATCCGGCTCGCCACTGACTCATCGCGCTGCCGCCTGCTCCAGCATCTCGCCCAGCTGCAGCGTGTTGACCGGCTTGACCAGGTAGTGGTCGAACCCGGCCTGGGTGGCGGCTTCGCGGTCTTGCTGGCGCCCGTAGCCGGTGGCCGCGATCAAGGTCGCGCCGCTGGTTTGCGGCAGGCGGCGCAAGCGGCGCGCCAGCTCGTTGCCGTCCATGTCCGGCAAGCCGATGTCCAGGATACAGGCCTGCGGCGAGAATACCTTGGCGATCTCGAGCGCATCGACGCCGCCATATGCGATTTCGACTTCGTGGCCCGAGGCGCGCAGGAACAGGTTGAGCGTATGCGCGGCATCGAGGTTGTCGTCCACCACCAGGATACGCAGGGCGCTTGCCGGAACCGCCGGGATGGCGGCGGCGCGGGCAGGCAGCTTGCCCGGCAGATGCGCGCTGTCCTGCCGGTGGCGCGGCAGGCGCACGGTGAAGGTGCTGCCCCGGCCCAGGCCGGGACTGTTGGCGCTGACACTGCCGCCGTGCAGCTCGACCAGGCTCTTGGCCAGCGCCAGGCCCAGCCCGAGGCCGCCCTGTGAGCGGTCCGGGGTGCGTTCGGCCTGGGTGAACAGGTCGAACACACGCTCGACCAGGCGCGCATCCATGCCGATGCCGTCGTCGCTGACGCTGAGCAGCCAGGCATCGTCGTCCTGCTTCAGCTGCAGCTCGATATGGCCGCCTTCCGGCGTGTACTTGGTGGCGTTGCCCAGCAGGTTGGCGACCACCTGCACCAGGCGCTTGTGGTCGCCCTTGACATGGGCCGCGCTGGTCGGCAGGTCGAGCACCACCTTGTGGCGCCGCGCGCCGATCAGGGGCCGGATCTGTTCGGCGGCGTCGTCGATCACGCTGCGCAGGTCGAGCACCTGGGTCGACAGCGACACCAGGCCGCGCGTCACGCGCGACACGTCCAGCAAGTCGTCGACCAGGCTGGTCATGTGCTCGACCTGGCGCGCGATGATGGCGCAGGTCTGGGTGATCTGGGCGTTATCCGAGTGCAGCAGCTTGAGCAGGTGGGCGCCGGTGCTGATCGGCGCCAGCGGGTTCCTCAGTTCGTGCGCCAGCATGGCCAGGAATTCATCCTTGCGCTGGTCGGCCGCGCGCAGTTCGCGCTCGGCCTGGCCGCGCGCCGCTTCCTTCTTCTGCAGGTTCTCGGCCATTTCGTCGAGCGCCGCCGCCAGGCGCCCGATCTCTTCGTTACCGTATTCGATATTGGTGCGCGTATCGAGTTCGCCGGCGGCGATGCGGCGCGCCACCGAGGTCAGGCCGCGCACCCGCTGCACGATCAGGCGCTCGCCCGCCACCCAGGCCGCCAGCAGGGCCAGCAGGGTGGTCGCGCCCAGGCCCAGCAGCGACATCAACTGGGCGTCGCGCGCGACCTGGGTGATCAGGTCGGTCGGGACTCCGATCGTGACGGTGTATTCGGTCAGCGTCGGCGCGCCGACGCGGGCGAAGGTGTGCAGGCGGTCGATGCCGTCTTCGCCGCGCACCACCTGCGCGCGGCCGTGCGGGCCGCGCATGGCGGCCAGCAGTTCGCCCGACACGCGTTTGCCGAACCAGCGCTCCGGGTCGGGCCGGCGCGAGATCAGGGTGCCTGCCGCGTCGGCCGTTTCCAGGATCGAACCGGGCGGCATGCTGATGTCGTTGACAAACGTGTCCAGGCCGGCCAGGTCCATCGCCGCGAACACCACCGCCACCACGTCGCCCGAGCGGTCGATGACGGGGTAGGTCAGGTTGATCGTGTGCTTGCGGATCACGCGCCCGAATACATAGTCGCTGGCGATGAAGCGGCGCTCGGCGACGGCGCGTTTGAAGTGGCTGCGGTCGCCCAGGTTCACCGGGTGCAGCATCGGCACCGCGCTGCAGCTGACGTCGCCGTTAAGCTGGATCAGGCCGAAATTGACGTAACCCTCATTGCGGTCGAGGACATTGGCCAGCAGGGCGTTGCAGCCGGCGGCTGGGCCCATCAGGTCGGGCACGCTGACCAGGTCGACCAGGATCTGGCGCGCGCGGTCGATCGATTGCGCCTCATTCGCCGCGGCCAGGGCGGTCAGGCGTTTCAGGTTTTCTTCCGAGGCGCGGATCGCCGCCTCGCGTTCGCGCAGGCCGCCCAGCACGGTGACGATCGCGATCGGCGTGATCGCCAGCAGCACCAGCAGCATCAGGCGGCTGCGCAGGCTGTTCAGGCGGAAGCGTCCCAGCATATCGCTCATCGTCGCTCCGCCATGCGGGTGCCGAATGCGATGATGCGGCGCACGCCTTCCATCAAGGTGTCCACATCGTCCGAGATGTAGCCGATGCGGATGAAGCCGGGGCGTCCGAGCGCATCGCCCGGCATCAGGGCGACCCGCTCCTCATCCAGCAGGCGCTCGGCGAAGCCGACCGTATCGATGGTGAGCGCGCGCACGTCGCCCCACAGATAGGGCCCCGAGCCTGGTGCATGCATGCCGATCCAGGGCACGTCGGCGAAACAGCGCACCACCAGGTCGCGCCGGGCGCGGTAGTCTGCCAGCAGCGCGTGCGGGGCGCCGGTGGCGAATGCCGCCATGGCAGCCACCTGCGACAGGTGGGGGGCGGCGGCCGTGATCGGCCCCTGCAAGGTCTGCATCGCCTGCACCAGATGGGTGGGGGCGAGCGCGAAGCCGACCCGCCAGCCCATCATCGCATAGCTCTGCGAGGCCGAGAACAGGGTGACCACCCCCAGCGCGCGCCAGTCGCACAGCGCCGCCAGCGAGAGGTGCTCGCCATCGAAGACCAGATGCTCGTAGCTTTCGTCGACGATCACGTGCACGCCGCCAGTCAGGGCCCAGTCGCGGATGATCGCGAGCTCGTGGCGGGTGAATACCTTGCCGCTCGGGTTGTGCGGGTTGTTCAGCACCAGCACCCTGACCTGGCCGAAGGCGGCCAGCGTCTGCGCGCTCAGCGTGTCGGGCAGGTCGGCCAGCACCACCTCGAGCCCGAGCAGCTCGGCGGTCGCGAGATAGGCCGGCCAGTGTGGACGGAACACCGCGATCCGGTCGCCCGGCTCGGTCATGGCGTACAGCGCCTGGTAATAGGCCTGCTTGCAGCCATTGGTCACGATGATCTCGTCGGCCGTCGCCTCGATGCGGTTTTCAGCGGCGAGCTTGGCGCACAGCGCTTCGCGTACTTTCAGCGCGCCGCTTACCTCGGTATAGGGCAAGGCGGATTTGTGCGCGATGGCGGCGGACACCGCGTCGAGCACCTTGGGCGGGGCGGGAAAGTGCGAGATCGCGATCGAAAAGTCGATCACGCGTTCGCCCGCATGGCGCAGCGCTTCGGCGCGGCCATGCATGGCGGTGGTGGCAAGGGGACGGGAATGCGCGATCCGGGCTGAAATCTTCATCGTGTCTGGCGAGTATCCAAGTTGGGGGGCCGGCCGCGCAAGGTCCGGGCTCTCGGTTTTGTTCTTTCTGAATTGTACTAAAAACTGGCGACGTTCAGAGTAGGATTCTTTCGTGCGTCGCAACTGCTTGACACCTCAAGCATTGGCGCGGGTAATATACGTCCCACACCAGCACCCGGAGGGATCATGAACATCGTTTGCGTCGGCGGCGGCCCGGCCGGCCTGTACTTCGGCCTGCTCACCAGGCTGCGCCATCCGGCCCATGCGGTGACCGTCATCGAGCGCAACCGGCCGGGCGACACCTTCGGCTGGGGCGTGGTGTTCTCGGACCAGACCCTGGGCCACCTGGCGCAGGCCGACGAGACCAGCGCGCGCGCCATCCTGCAGTCCTTCAATCACTGGGATGCGATCGAGGTCCACTTCAAGGGCGCCACCGTCACCTCGCACGGCCACGGCTTTTGCGGCATCGGGCGCAAGCGCCTGCTGGACATCCTCGCGGCGCGCTGCCGCGCGCTGGGGGTGGAGCTGGTGTACGAGACCCGGGTCGAGGATGCGGCCGACATCGCGCGCCGCTACGGCGCCGACCTGGTGGTGGCGGCCGATGGCGTCAACAGCCAGTTGCGCGCGCAGCATGCCGAGGTATTCCAGCCCGAAGTCGAGGAACGCAACTGCCGCTTCGTGTGGCTGGGCACGCGCAAGCGCTTCGACGCCTTCACGTTTGCCTTCGAGGAGACCGAACATGGCTGGTTCCAGGCCCACGCCTACCAGTACGACGGCGAGACCTCGACCTTCATCATCGAGACGCTGGACGCCACCTGGCGTGCCAGCGGCCTGGCCGACATGGACCAGGAGCAGGCGCTGGCCTTCTGCGAGCGCCTGTTCGCGCGCCACCTGGGCGGCCACGCCCTGATGGCGAATGCGGCCCACCTGCGCGGGTCCGGCATGTGGATCCGCTTCCCGCGCCTGGCCTGCCGCCAGTGGGTGCACCCGGTCGAGGTCGACGGCCGCCAGGTACCGGTGGTGCTGATGGGCGATGCCGCCCACACGGCGCACTTCTCGATCGGGTCCGGCACCAAGCTGGCGCTGGAGGATGCGATCGGCCTGTCCGATGCCCTGGATGCCGAGCGCGAGCTGTCCGCCGCCCTGGCGCGCTACCAGGATGCGCGCCTGGTCGAGGTGCTCAAACTGCAGAGCGCCGCCCGCAACTCGATGGAATGGTTCGAGAACGTGGCGCGCTACACGGCCATGGAGGCGCAGCAGTTCGCCTATTCGCTGCTCACCCGCAGCCAGCGCCTGTCGCACGAAAACCTGCGCCTGCGCGACGCGGCCTATGTCGAGGGCTTCGAGCACCGTTTCGCCGTGGCGGCCGCGCAGCAGGCCGGCGTGGCGCCGCCGCCCTGCGCGGTGCCGCCCATGTTCACGCCCTACAAGGTGCGCGGTGTGCTGCTGAAGAACCGGGTGGTGGTCTCGCCGATGGCGCAGTACTGCGCCGTCGATGGCGTCGTTGGCGACTTCCACCTGGCCCATCTCGGCGCGCGCGCGCTGGGCGGGGCGGCGCTGGTGATGGCCGAGATGACGTGTGTGTCGGCTGATGCCCGCATCACGCCCGGTTGCCCTGGCCTGTACACGCACGAGCAGATGCTGGCATGGCGCCGCATCGTCGACTTCGTGCACACGGCGGGCGACGCCAGGATCGGGATCCAGCTCGGCCACGCCGGCGCCAAGGGCTCGACCCGGCCGATGTGGGACGGCATCGACCTGCCCCTGGAAAGCGGTAACTGGCCGCTGTTGTCGGCGTCCAGCCAGCAGTATCTTGACGGCGTGTCGCAGGTCGCGCGCGCGGCGACGCTGGATGACCTGGCGCGCATCAAGGATGATTTCGTGCGCGCCACCGAGGCGGCAAGCGAGGCCGGCTTCGACTGGCTCGAGTTGCACTGCGCGCATGGCTACCTGCTCTCGAGTTTCATTTCGCCGCTGACCAACCGGCGCCAGGATGATTACGGCGGCAGTCTTGAAAACCGCTGCCGCTATCCTCTGGAGGTGTTCGCGGCAGTGCGCGCGGTCTGGCCGGCGCAGCTGCCGATCAGCGTGCGGATCTCGAGCCACGACTGGGTCGAGGGTGGTGTCACGCCGCAGGACGCGGTTGCGATCGCGCGCCTGTTCCGGGCGGCGGGCGCCGACATGATCGACTGTTCCTCGGGCCAGGTCAGCAAACAGGAACGGCCGGTATTCGGGCGCATGTACCAGACGCCGTTCTCGGACCGCATCCGCAACGAGGCCGGCATCGCGACCATCGCCGTCGGCGGCATCTACGAGGCTGACCATGTAAACGGCATCATCGCCGCCGGCCGCGCCGACCTGTGCGCGGTGGCGCGCCCGCACCTGGCCAACCCGGCCTGGACGCTGATGGAGGCCGCGCGCATCGGCTACACTGGCGCTGCCTGGCCGCGCCAGTACCGCGCCGGCAAGCAGCAGCTTGAGCGCAACCTGGAGCGCGAACGCCAATTGCAGGCGGCAAATAGCGGCCTGTCGCCGCAACAGCTGGCCGCGCGCCTGCTGGAAGGCTGAACCAATTCAATCGGAGTCACGCATGCATTATCTTTGGGGCGAAGCCCATCGCCTGCCGGGCGGTCGCCACAGCCTGGCCGGCTACGCGCCGCAGCATTTCAATTTTGCGCTCGATGCGGGTGTCGCCACCGTGATCCTGGACCGGCCCGAGCGCATGAATCCGCTGACCTTCGACTCGTATGCCGAGCTGCGTGACCTGTTCCGCGCGCTGGCCTACGCCGACGAGGTCAAGGCGGTGGTCATTACCGGCGCGGGCGACAATTTTTGCTCCGGTGGCGACGTCCACGAGATCATCGGCCCGCTGACGCAACTGGACATGCCGGGACTGCTCGCTTTTACCCGCATGACGGGCGACCTGGTAAAAGCCATGCGCGCCTGCCCGCAACCGATCGTGGCGGCAGTCGACGGCGTGTGCGCCGGCGCCGGGGCGATCCTGGCGCTGGCCTCGGATATCCGCTATGGCACCGCGCGCAGCCGCACCGCGTTCCTGTTCACCCGGGTCGGCCTGGCCGGCTGCGATATGGGCGCTTGCGCTCTGCTGCCACGCGTGATCGGCCAGGGCCGGGCGGCCGAGCTGTTGTATACGGGGCGCTCACTGGATGGGGAGGAAGGCGAGCGCTGGGGCTTTTTCAACCGCCTGTGCGCGCCGGAACAGGTGTTGGGTGAAGCCCGCGCCTTTGCCGCGACGCTGGCGAACGGCCCGACCTTCGCCCACGGCATGACCAAGAAGATGCTGCAGCAGGAGTGGAATATGGGGGTCGATGAAGCCATCGAAGCCGAGGCCCAGGCCCAGGCGATCTGCATGGCGACCAATGATTTCCATCGGGCCTACCACGCCTTCGTGGCCAAACAGCGGCCGCAGTTCGAGGGGGATTGATGGCGTACGACTACCTGGACTGGCCGTTCTTCGAGGCGCGCCACCGCGAGCTGGCACGCGCGTTGGATGCCTGGGCGGTGGATAATCTGCATGACGCGCATGGCGTTGACGTCGATGCGGTCTGCCGTGCGCTGGTCGCGCGCCTGGGCAGCGATGGCTGGCTGCGTCACGCGGTCGGCGAGCAGGCCATCGATACCCGCGCCATCTGCCTGATCCGCGAGATGCTGGCGCGCCATGCCGGCCTGGCCGATTTCGCGTTCGCGATGCAGGGCCTGGGCAGCGGGGCGATCTCGCTGTTCGGAACCGACGAACAGAAGCGCCACTGGCTGCCGCGCGTGGCCAGCGGCGAAGCGATTGCCGCGTTTGCCCTGTCCGAGCCGGAAGCCGGCTCCGACGTCGCGGCAATGCAATGCGCCGCGCGGCGCGAGGGCGATGACTGGGTCCTCGATGGCGAAAAGACCTGGATCTCGAATGGCGGCATCGCCGACTTCTACGTCGTCTTCGCGCGCAGCAGCGACGGCGGCGGTGAGGGCGGGCGCGGATCGAAAGGCATCTCGGCCTTCATCGTCGAGGCGACCAGGCCCGGCCTGGAGATCGCCGAACGCATCGACGTGATCGCCCCGCATCCGCTGGCGCGCCTGCGGTTTGCCAACTGCCGGGTGCCGGGCGATTGCCTGGTCGGGGTGGAAGGCCAGGGCTTCAAGGTGGCGATGGCCACGCTGGACGTGTTTCGCACCTCGGTCGCCGCCGCCGCACTGGGCTTCGCGCGCCGCGCCATGGAAGAAGCGTTGGCGCGCGCGCAATCGCGGCCGATGTTCGGCAAGACCCTGGCCGACTTCCAGCTCACGCAAGCCAGACTGGCGCAGATGGCGCTGGAGATCGACGCCGCGGCCCTGCTGACCTACCGCGCCGCCTGGCTGCGCGACAGCGGCAAGCGCGTGACGAAAGAGGCGGCGATGGCCAAGCTGGCCGCGACCGAATCGGCGCAGCGCGTGATCGACGCCGCGGTGCAGCTGTTCGGTGGCCAGGGCGTGCAGAGCGGGCAGGTGGTGGAAAGCCTGTACCGCGAAATCCGCGCGCTGCGCATCTACGAGGGAGCGAGCGAAGTGCAGCTCCTGATCATCGCGCGCGAGCTGCTCGCGGCGAAGGCTTGACCGAACTTCTGGAGAACGCATGGATATCCTGCAACCGCCCGGCTGGCCGCGACCGAAGGGCTACGCCAACGGCGTCGCCTGCCGCGGCCGCCAGGTTTTTGTCAGCGGCATGATCGGCTGGGACGCCGAAGGCCGTTTTCACACCGACGACTTCGTCGGCCAGTCGCGCCAGGCGCTGGAAAACATCGTGGCCGTGCTGCGCGAAGCCGGCGCCGGCCCGCAGCACATCGTGCGCATGACCTGGTATGTCGTCGACAAGCGCGAATACCTGGACGCGGGTGGTGCACTGGGCACCGCCTACCGCGAGGTGCTTGGGCGCCACTATCCGGCCATGAGCGCGGTGCAGGTCGCGGGGCTGATGGAGGATCGGGCGAGGGTCGAGATCGAGGTGACCGCGGTGATACCGGACCTCGAAGGCGAACCTGGCTGATGCGTAATGTGCTGCCCGGAAATGCTTACTGCGGCTGGGTCAGTTTCGGCGTCTCTTGCTTGTTCTGCTTGTAGACCAGCCATGCCATCGTGGTGGTGGCGAGCAATAACGCGATACTTGCCGCGTCGACCGTCACATTGACGCGAACATCTACTTTGACGTCTTTCATATCTGTATCCGGAAGCATGATCAGTGGTGCCGCCCAGGGGCTCTGCTTGTCTTGAGCATAACATGGGTGCTCACCGGTCAGCGTCCGCCAGCGGCGCGCGCAGGTACCACTTCGGAGCGACTGGCTGCCAGCCTTTCTGGTAACTTGTTTGCAACAGCACACCAAGGAGGCACCATGAGCAATCCCATCGTACGCGTGATCCAGGACTTCGCCATCGCCGAGCAACTGCGGGCCGACCTGATCGCAGCCGGTCTCCCGCAAGACAATGTCGTCCTGTCTCCCATCGGCGACGAAGCCGGCCCCGGCCAGTCCAACTTCACGGTTGGCGACTCGTCCGAGGTCAAGGGCGGCACCGACTACAACGATGTATTTCGCCCGGATGGCGATGTCCACGGGTCCTGCATCCTGAGGGTATTGGCGCAGGACGTGCGCCAGGAAGAACTGGCGCTGGCCGTCCTCGAACGGCATCGCACGGCAGCCCCGCACGCGATCAGCGAGCGCGGCATGCCGTAACAGCGCGTTAGCTCCAGCTCAGGTCAACCTTGCTCAGCGGGAGCTCGCGCACCCGCTTGCCGGTGGCGGCGAAGATCGCGTTGCACACCGCCGGCGCCAGCGGCGGCAGCGGCGGTTCGCCCAGGCCCGTTACCGGCTGGTCCGATTTCACGAAGTGCATCTCGATCCTTGCCGGGGCGTCGCCGATGCGCAGCAACTGGTAATCGTGGAAGTTGCTCTGCACGATGCGGCCGTTCTCGAGATTCAGCTCCGGGAACATCAGCGTCGACAGGCCGTCGATCACCGAACCCTCGACCTGGTTCTCGGCGCCCGACAGGTTGATGATGGTCGGGCCCACATCGCTCGCCACCACCACCCGGTCGACCTTCACCTTGCCGTCCTTCGAGACCGTCACCTCGGCCACCTGCGCCACATAGCCGCGATGGCTGAAGTGGAAGGCGATGCCTTGTCCCTGGCCGCGCGCGAACTTCTTCTTGCCCCAGCCGGCCTTGTCGGCCGCGGTCTGCAGCACCGCGCGCATGCGCGCCACGTTATACGGCTGGCCGCGCTCGACGCTCGGCGGCATCACGTCCTTGTCGCCCAGCAGCTCGAGGCGGAAAGCCAGCGGATCGCGTCCGCCCGCATGCGCCAGCTCATCGATGAAGCTGTGGAAGGCCCAGGCGAACACGCAGCTGCCCGGCGCGCGCCATGGCCCCATCGGCACGCTGCATTCGAGGGCGGTCTGCTCCAGCTGGCAGTTGGCCAGCCAGCGGCCCGGGAATTCGTCGGGCGACAGGCTGCCGCCGCTGCCGTTGCGCAGGGTGCTCTTGCCGTCCTGTTCCACCCGGTTGGCAAAGGTGACGAAATGGTTGTGCCAGCCCACCACCTTGCCGGCCTGGTCCACGCCGCCGCGCAGGAAGTGGAAGCCGCCCGGACGAAAGTGATCGTGCTGCAGGTCGTCCTCGCGGGTCCAGGTCAGTTTGACAGGCGACTTGTCCTTGATGCGCTGGGCGATCGCGGTGGCCTCGACGATGAAGTCCGAGCTCAGGCGCCGGCCGAAGCCACCGCCGCTGCGGATGATGTGCATCGTGATCTTCTCTTTGGGGATGCCGAAGGTGGTGCTCACCAATGCCTGGCCCGCGTTCGGGTTCTGGGTCGGGGCCCACAGTTCGAGCGTGCCGTCCGGTTTCAGCCATGCCGTGCAGTTCTGCGGCTCCATGCTGGCGTGCGAGATGAACGGGTAGCTGTAGGCCGCTTCCACGGTCCTGGCCGCGCCTGTCAAGGCGCTGGCCACGTCGCCATCGCGGCGCAGCACCGTGGCGCCGGGCTGCTGCGCCGCGGCCCTGGCCTGGGCCGTGAAGTCGGCCCAGCTATGTTTGGCGGCCGCGCCTTCGTCCCATTCCACTTCCAGCGCGCGACGGGCGCGGATCGCGGCCCAGGTCGAGGTAGCGACGATTGCCACGCCGGGGCGCAGGCCGTTGAGGTTATCGGTGCCTTCGATGATGAAGGCGTCCTTGACGCCGGGCAGGGCGCGCACCGCGTCCAGGTTGGCGCGCAGCGGCTTGCCGCCAAAGACCGGGCATTTCACGTATTGCGCGTGCAGCATGCCGGGCAGCTGGATGTCGATGCCGAACAGCGGCTTGCCGCTGACGATGGCGCCATTGTCGACGCCGCCGATACGCTTGCCCAGCAACTTGAAAGTGGCCGGGTCCTTGAGCGCCACGCTCGCCGCCTCGGGCAGCGGCAGCTTGGCCGCGGCGTCGACCAGGGCGCCGTACGCCAGGCGCCGCTTGCTGGCCGCGTGCAGCACATGGCCAGCGTCGGTCGTGCATTCGGCGGCCGGCACTTGCCAAGCCTTGGCCGCGGCCTGCACCAGGACCAGGCGCGCGGTGGCGCCCAGGCGCCGGAAGTTCTCGTAATTGTTCGGGGTCGAGTTCGAGCCGCCCGCGCCCTGGCTGCCATACGCTTCCAGGTTCAGGTCGCCCTGGACCACGCGCACGCTGCCCCAGGCGACATCGAGTTCCTCGGCGATCACCATCGGCAGCGAGGTCTTGATGCCCTGGCCGATCTCGGGCTGTTTCGAGATCAGGGTCACGCTGCCGTCACGGGCGATGCGGATGAAGGCATTCGGCACGAAGTCGGCGGCAGCATCGGCTGGATTGCTCACCGCGGCCAGCACGCCTTGCGCGGACATGCCGATCAGCAGGGCGCCGCCGGCGCCGGCGCTACGCAGAAAGGCGCGGCGGGAAGTCGATGCGAGCGTCATGCTTTTTTCCCTTCGGTCGATGCGATTTCGGCGGCGCGGTGGATGCCCTTGCGGATCCGCATATAGGTGGCGCAGCGACACAGGTTGCCGGCCATGGCTTCGTCGATCTGGGTGTCAGTCGGCTTCGGATGCTGCTTGAGGAGCGCGCAGGCGCTCATGATCTGGCCCGACTGGCAGTAGCCGCATTGCGGCACGTCCAGCTCTTGCCAGGCCACTTGCAGCGGATGGCGGGCGTTGGCGTTGAGGCCCTCGATGGTGGTGATCTTCTGCGCGCCGATGCTCGATACGGGCAGCACGCAGGCGCGGGTCGCCACGCCGTCGAGGTGGACGGTGCAGGCGCCGCACTGGCCCAGGCCACAGCCATACTTGGTGCCGACCAGGCCCAGGGTATCGCGCAGGGCCCACAGCAGCGGGGTGTCGGCGTCGACATCGACGGCTTGCGCCTTGCCGTTGATGTTCAGGGTGTATGTACTCATGGCGTTCCTTCCAGGGCAGTGCGAACAAGCTGCTCATCGTAGCGGAAATTTCGTTAACTAAACAGTATTGCAAGTAATACTTTGTTGCCTATTGAACAGATTCTGTCCGCTTCCGATAGAGGCGGCTTGGTCGACCGGGCCTGTTATGTAATACTTTGTCGCATTGAAGTTGATAATTATCCTATGCTCACACGCGGTCTGCGCCTGTTGCCGGTGACCCTCAAGCTTCGCATGGCCTGCGTTGCCGCGATCCTGGTGTTCGTGGCCACCTTGCTGGTCACCCTGGCGACCCTGGCGGTGGCCGAGCGCGGCATGAAATCGGTGATCGGCGACCAGCAGTACGCGATGCTGGCCAGCGCCGCGTCGTTCATGGATGACCGCATCGTGGCGCGCATGGCCCAGGTCGAGGCGCTGGCAGCCAGCCTGCCGCCGGCGGCGGTGGGCGACCCCGAGGCGACCCGGCGCGCCCTCGAGAACCAGGGCGCGCTGTGGGAGCAGGAATACCTGAACCTGATCGTGCTCGACACGCGTGGTCAGCAGGTAGTGTCGCTGCGCTCGTTCGGCAACGACCGCCGGCTCGACGCGGCCGGGCTTGAGTATTTCGAACGCCCGATGGCCACCGGCCGCGGCTTCATGTCGCAGCCGGTCGTAAGCCGCATCTCGAACCGCAAGATCCTCATCATCAGCGCGCCGGTGTTCGATGCCGGCGGCAATCGGGCCGGCGTGCTGACCGCCAGCATGGACCTGCAAGCCTCGGGTTTCCTGCGCCAGATCAGCGCCCTCAAGCCGGGCGAGTCGGGCTACCTGTTCCTGATGACGCCCGACGGCGCCATGATCGATCATCCCGACCCTGGGCGCATCCAACAGGCCATCGGGCTGGGCGCCGCGAGCCTGGAGCGCGCCATGAAGGGCTTCGAGGGCTGGACCGAAGCGGCCGGGGTGGATGGCCGTGAATCCATCTTTGCCTACCAGCGCCTGCGCACCACCGGCTGGATACTGGGGGCGCGCTATCCCACCGAGGAAGCCTTCGCCCCGCTGGCGCAGATGCGCCGCAACGCCATCGTCGGCGCATCCGTGCTGGCGCTGGCGTCCGGCGTGCTGGGCTGGGCGCTGGTGTTCCGGCTGCTGGCGCCGTTGCAGCGCCTGCGCGACCGGATCCGCGCGATCCGCCTCGACGGCGCCGATATCGCGGTGCTGCACGACACCCGCCGCGACGAGATCGGGGAGCTGGGCAATGCCTTCTACCAGTTGATGGCCGAGCGAGAGAATGCCGAAGGCCTGCGCGCGGCAAGCGAGAAGCGGCTGCGCCTGATCACCGACAACCTGCCGGTACTGATCGCCTATGTCGACCGCGACGAGCGTTTCCGCTTCGGCAATGCGACCTTCGAGCGCTGGTTAGGGGTCGCGCCGGAGCAGCTGGTTGGCATGACGATCTCGGAATTGATGGGCGAGGATGCCGCACGCCAGAGCGCCGCCAGCCTGGATGCCGCCTTCGCGGGTCACGCCACCACCTGCCAGATGCGGCTGCAGATCGAGGGCGCGCCGCGGGTGCTGGAGGGCGTGTATATCCCCGACCTGCAGCCGGACGGCAGCGTGGCCGGCGTGTATGCGCTCAAGCACGACATGACGCACGTGAAGGAGGTCGAGGAACAGCTGACCCGGCTCGCGCGGGTGGACAGCCTGACCGGCCTGGCCAACCGCCGCAGCTTCAACGAGACCTTGCAGGGCGTGCTGGCGCGCGCCGCGCGCCACGCCCGGGCACCGGCGCTGGCCTATCTCGACGTCGACCATTTCAAGCGCATCAATGACAGCTACGGTCATGGCGTGGGCGACGAGGTGCTCAAGGAATTCGGAGAACGCCTGCGCGCCTGCGTGCGTGCCAGCGACACGCCGGCGCGGTTGTCGGGCGACGAGTTCGTGGTGATCCTGGAAGAGATCGACAGCGCCGGGGAGGCCGAGCGTATCGCGGCCAAGATCGTGGCCGCGATGCGCGCGCCGTTTGCGACCGGCGCCGGGGCGTTGGCGGTGACGGCCAGCGTCGGTGTTGCCTTGTGGCGGACGGGGCAGGATGAGGATGCGTTGCTGGCGGCGGCCGATGGGGCCTTGTACGTCGCCAAGGAAGAGGGCCGGGATCGGTATATTGTGGGTGGCTGCCCGGACCTGGTGTGATTGGTGCGCTTGCCTTTACAAGCCGCCCGGATACGTCTCGGGCGGCTCTCCCGAATGCCACCCGCGGGGCGCGTCCAGCGGCTCCACCGCCGTGGTGCGGTCGATATGGATCACCGCGTCGAACTGGCGCGGCAGCTGGGCCATGAAATAATGGCTCTGACGCTCGCTGCGCGGCAGGTACAGCACGCCGATGGCGCGCTCAAGCCGCTCTTGCATCAGCGCGTCGCGCGCCGGAGAAGGATCGCGCAGCGGTAAGAAGAAGCGTTCGATGCCGGTCAGGTGCAGCAGGTGTTCATAGCTGTTCTGCAGCGCCGGCCGCACATGCTTGTGGAGGCCCTCGCCATCCCATTCCGATGCCGCCGTGACCCGGCCCTCATAAGTGGTGAAGCCGACCAGCAGGGCGTCGGCCCCGTAGGCCTTGCGCGCCAGTTCACCGACCGTCCACTCGCCCTGGCGCCCGATCTCGGTCGCGCGCGCGTCGCCGATATGCGAGTTATGCTCCCACACCACGATGCGGGCCGGCTTGCCGCCGTGCGACAGGTGGCCCGCCACCGCTTCCAGGGTGTCGGCCATATGGCTGTCGCGCAGGTTCCAGGACGAGACGCGGCCCTTGAACATGGTGCGGTAATACTCCTCGGCGTTCTTGACCAGGCGCGCGTTCTGCTGGGCGTAGAACAAGGCATCGTCGGCGCCATCGGCCTGTACCTGGTCGATGGCGCGCTGCTGCAGGAAGCGCAGGGTGTCGAGTGCGCCTTGCTCGCACGACGGCGACATGCCGAAGCTGGCGGCGTAGCCGTATTGCTGGCTGTCGCGGTCGTAGTGGTCGAAGCAGGCATACACCGTGCGCGCCTCGCGCGCGGCATCCGGGTCGACCGCTTCCAGGTAGCGCAGCACCTCGTGGATCGAGGTGTACATGCTGTACAGGTCCAGGCCATAGAAGCCGGTCTTGACCGCATCGCTGCCCTGGCAGCCGTTATGCCCGCGCAGCCACTCGACGAAATCGAGCACCGCGCCATTGCGCCACATCCAGGCCGGAAAGCGCTCGAAGCCCGACAGGGCGGCGTTGCCATCCGGGTCGGCGCCTTCGCCACGCACATAGCGGTTGACCCGCCAGGCGTCGGGCCAGTCGGCTTCAACGGCCACCGCGGTAAAGCCTTTTTCCTCGATCAGGCGCTGGGTGATGCGCGCCCGTTCCGCGTAGAACTCGTGGCTGCCGTGGGTGGACTCCCCGAGCAGCACGAAGCGGGCGTTGCCGACCATGTCGAGCAGTGCGTCATAGTCGTCCGCCGCGCCCGTGAGCGGGCGGGCGCTTGAGCGCACCGCATCGAGGGCGGCGTTGGTGATGATGCTCACATCAGTGAAGCGGGCTGTGGCTCGGCGCCGGCTGGTGGCTGGCGTAGTGGGCGCCGCCGCGCTCGATGAACTGCTTCATGCGCGCCAGGTCGTCGTCCATCTGGCGCTGCGGATCGGCGCCCAGCATGCGTGCGATGCCGTGGCCCAGCGCGCCGGCCGGCGGCGAATAGGTCATGCGCACCGTTACGCGGGTACCGCCGGCGGATGGCTCGAAGGTCACGGTGCCCTCTTGCTCGATTTCCGAGCCCGGCTCGCTGCGCCACGACAGGCGGTCGGGACGCGACTGCTCGGTGGTGACGGCATTCCAGGCGTATTCCATGCCACCAGGGCCGCGCACCACCCAGTGCGAACGGCGGTGGCCGAGGTCGCGCACCTCGGTTACGTGCGACATGAAGCGCGGGAAATTCTCGACTTCGGACCAGGCGTCGAACACCTCTTTCGGTGCGGCGTCGATATGGATCGAGTTCTCGACCTCGACCTGGCTGGCGGCGCCGCGGTGGCGCAGCGAGTCGAGCAGGTGGCGGCCACGGTCGCTGCGCAGCAGCACCGCCAGCGCGCCCAGGCCGAGCAGGGCGGCCGCCGGCGAGCGGCGCACCAGGCCCACCACACCAAGGGCGCCGGTGCCGAGCAGGGCCGAGTTGGTGAGGGTCGGGCTGCGCTGGCCGAATACCTGGCTCAGGTGGTCGGTCCATTCGCGCACCTGGTTGCCGGCGGCCTGGGCGCGCGAGCGGGCATCGGCCTTCAGGCTGTGGGCGCTCTGTTCGATGCGTTCACGCGCCTGGTCGGCACGTTCGCGGGCGCGTTCGGCGGCGTAATCAGCGCGGTCGCGCGCCTTGTCGGCTGCGTATTCGGCCTGCTCCCGTGCCTCATGCGCGGCGTGGCTGGCGCGATCGCGTGCTTCGTGGGTGGCATGGCGGGCGCGGTCGCGCACATCGTGGGCAAGCTCGTGTGCACGTTCTTTTGCGTCGTACGATGCATCGGCCAGGCGGTGGCGCGCATGCTCCAGGCGGTCGCGCGTATGGTGCGAGGCTTCGGCCAGGCGGTCACCGGCGGCATGGGCGGCGCCAGCCAGGCGTTCGCCGGCACGGGCAGCAGCAACCGAAGCGCGCACGCGCGCCGAATCGACGCGGTCGCTGGCGCTGTGCCAGGCGTTTTCAAGGCGGTCGCCGGTGCGGTCGCGCGCATCGCGCAGCGCGCCGCGGGCGTGGGCACGGCGCTTGGCGCCGCGCTCGGGGTCGAATGCGTACATCAGCAAGGCGCCTGCGACTGCCGCGCCAATCCATTTACCCACGTTGGTCGCTTGTTCGGTCGTCTTGTTCGTATCGTTCGTATCGTTCATCTCGGCTCCTTGAGGTGGGGTTGCTTGGTGCCGGCGTGGACAAGGGGCGGCTGCGCCCATGCCTGCGCCAGCAGGGATTGCACTTCTTCATCGTCGGTCTGCCCGAAGCTGCGGTACCACCCGCTGACCGCACGAAACCGGCTCGGCGCGAGCAGGCAGACCACGTCGTCGACCAGCTCGCGCAAGGCATCCAGCGCGTCGCGGGCCGCTACCGGCACCGCCACCACCAGCCGCGCAGGCCGCTGGCGGCGTGCGACATCGACTGCCGCCAGCATGGTGGACCCGGTGGCGATGCCATCGTCGACCAGGATCACGCAACGTCCTTCGAGCCGGCATGGCGCCCGACTGCCCCGATAGCGCCGTTCGCGCCGCGCCAGTTCAGCCTGCTCGGCCGCGCTGACGGCGTCGACCTCGGCCTGGGTCACGCCCATCAGGCCCGGCACGCCGGGCTGCAGCACCCGTACGCCGCCGCTGCCGATGGCGCCCATCGCGAACTCGGGATGGTTGGGCAAGCCGAGCTTGCGCACCAGCAGCAGGTCGAGTTCGGCCCGCAGCGCCAGCGCGACGGGGAAGGCAACCGGCACACCGCCACGCGGCAGCGCCAGCACGATCACGTCGTCGCGGCCGCCGTACTGCGCCAGCGCCTGCGCCAGTTGCCTGCCTGCGTCGGCACGGTCGATGAATGGTTCGAGCTCTTGCATGATGAAGAAGTTGTTAACTTCCAGCATACACATCGACGAGCGTGGCCGTCGTTCGTTTGCCCTGAGGAATGATGACGATGGTGGCGGCCCGGGGACCGGGCCGCGCGCGGCTCAAGCGAGCTGGTCGCTGTGGAAACGCAGATGGTCTTCGATGAAGGTCGAGATGAAGTAATAGCCGTGGTCGTAGCCGGGGTGGCGGCGCAGCGTGAGCGGCTGCCCGACCTCGGCGCAGGCTTGCTCGAACGCTTCTGGAAGCAATTGCTCGACCAGGAATTTGTCGCCCAGCCCCTGGTCGATCAGGATGCCGCCAGGGAAGGGGGCATAGTCCTGGGACGCCATCAGGGCGCTGGCATCGTATTGCTGCCAGGCGCTCTGGTCCGGGCCGAGATAGCCGCCGAAGGCCTTGTGGCCCCACGGGCAGCGGCTGGGCGCGGCGATCGGAGCGAAGGCCGAGACCGAGCGGAATAATTCAGGGTGCTTGAGCGCCATGGTCAGCGCGCCATGGCCGCCCATCGAGTGGCCGAAGATGCCGACCCGCTTCGGGTCAGCCTGGAAGGTGGCCAGCACCAGCGCGTGCAGTTCCAGCAGGTAGCTGTGCATGCGGTAGTGGCGGGCCCACGGCTGCTGGGTGGCGTCGAGGTAGAAACCGGCGCCGACGCCGAAGTCCCAGCTGTCCGATTCGCCCGGCACATTGGCGCCGCGCGGGCTGGTGTCGGGCGCGACCAGGATGATGCCCAGTTCGCTGGCCAGGCGCTGGGCGCCGGCCTTGGTCATGAAGGTTTCTTCGGTGCAGGTCAGGCCGGCCAGGTAGAACAGCACCGGCAACTGCTTGCCGCCTGCAGCCGGCGGCAGGTAGACCGAGAATTTCATCGGCAAGCCGATGGCGGTCGAGTCGTGCTGGTAGAAGCGCTGGGCGCCGCCGAAGCAGGCGTGTTCGTTCAGGAGTTGGGGCATGTGGTGTCTGAAGCAGTGGTGGATGGCGCCAGTATGCCGCGTCCGGCGCCAGCATGCCAACTAGACCACGCCCAGCGCACCCAGTAAAGCCCCGGCCGCCAGCATCCACAACAGGTGCAGGCGGGTACGCCAGATGACGATGGCGGTGACCGCCGTCAACAGCCACAAGGGCCAGTTGTCGCTGTGCTCGCCGCCCTTGCCGCCACCCGTCGCCAGCAACCATGCCGTGGCCAGCAGCATCGCGATCACCAGCGGCGCCATGCCCTGCTTGAAGGCGCGCACGGCGCGCAGCTGGCGGTTGCGGTGCGCCCATTGCGCCACCTGGTAAGTAAATACGGTGGAGGGCAGCATGATGCCGACCATCGAGATCACTACGCCACCCAGCGCGGCCGACATGCTGCCGGTGTTGAGCCCGACGTTCCAGCCAAGCAGGGCCACGAACAGCACGTTCGGGCCAGGCGAGGACTGGGCCAGCGCCACCGAGTCGGCGAACTGGGTCTGGCTCAGCCAGCCCTGGCGCTCGACCAGGTAGCGCTGCATTTCGGAGGTGGTCGAGATCGCGCCGCCCAGCGACATCATCGACAGCATCAGGAAATGGACGAACAGGTTCAGCCAGTCGTGCCAGCCGAACACCAGGCTTGGCGCGTTCATCGTTTGAGCCTGCGCCAGGCCAGCACGCAGCCGAGGCCGCCGAGCAGGGCGATGACGAGCGCCAGCGGCACCCGGATCCAGGCCAGCAGCACGAAACCGGTGGCGGCGAGCGCGCTGCAGACGGCCAGCGGGATCACGTTCTTGCTCAGCGCCACCGACATGCGCAGGCCGGTGGCGGCGATCAACCCGGCGGCGACCGCGGCCATGCCGCGCAGGGCGCCCTGCACCTGCGGCTGGCTGGAAAACTGCGCGTACACCAGGGCCAGGCACAGCACCAGGATCAGCGGCACCGTAAGGATGCCGGCCAGTGCGCTCAAGGCACCGGGCAGGCCGAAGTGGCGGGTGCCGATCATCATGGCCAGGTTGCAGACATTGGGGCCCGGCATGATCTGGGCCACCGACCACTCTTCGATGAACTCCTCGTTGCTCATCCAGCGCTTGCGCTCGACAACCTGCTGCTGGATGACGGCCAGCACGCCCCCAAAGCCCTGCAGGGCGATCAGGGTGAACGAGACGAACAGGTCGGTCAGCGAGCTTGGTCGGGGACGATCGGGGTCATGCGTGGACGGGGCGGGTGGTGCGGGTAGGGGTGAAGCGCTCATCCGGCGATTATCGCCGCTCGCACCACATCCTGTCCACGGACTACCCGCACTGGATGGGCTCAGCCGCCGCCGATGCCTTCCATCACGCGGCCGGTGCCGCCGCACTGCGGACAGGATTTTCCATCGGCAAGGGTGCCACTGCCGGCACAGGCGTCACAGATGTCTTCGCCGGCGCCTGGGGTGCCGGGTGCGGCGTCGTCGCCGGGATTCAGGTCGGGATCGGTGCTCATGGTGGTCCTCACGTTGGGTTGTTTGCACCGATTGTAGGCAGGATGGTGGCTGGGCGGCGCAGCGCAGGGGGCGGCGTCTGCTGCATTAAATCGGTGTTCGATACAGCTTTGATATTGACTTCGCCCGGACATCGTCAATACTCCTGATGCGCCAGCGACATAACACACCGGAGAGCGCCATGAGTCCATTCCGTGCCCAGGAAATTAACCAGGCCCTGGCGGCCAGTTCCGAGCTCAGGCGCAATATCGACCAGCGCGACATCGTCGCGCGCGGCATTGCCACCCTGTGCGAGTGCGGCATCATGCCCGCGGTCGAGTATCTCAAGGCACATGGCGTGCGGCCGCAGGTGATCGAGCGCGTGCTGCTCGAGCCTGAGCGCAGGCGGACACTCGCCTGACATGAGAGTCCGTAACTTCCAGTTGTTCACACATTTGACTTGCGAATTATTTGCAGCGCGTTCAGTGTCGGATCGTGGCGACAGCGCATAAGTCTTTGATTTGCAGCGCAAACGAGATTGCCTTCCCAATAGGCAAATTGTTGAAACCCGCACGGGAGGCCGCGTCCAGCGTGTCAAGCCCCCGCTTTTCCACACACTTATTCACAGACTTTGTGGATATCCAAAAAACGCCTTCATATTCCGTGACTTGGCAGCGAATGGTGAGGTCATGCCTGATGTCATTCTTGATAACTTGCTGACCGCATCAGCGCGGCCCCGCATTTTCTGCTTGCGGCGCGGGACTGGATAAATGTACAGTATGGCATTTCCAGATTCCGCCCCATGTCCGCCGTCGCCACCCCTCCCGCCATCGAAGACCCGTTCGCCTGCCTGAACCCCGAGCAGCGCTCAGCGGTCGAGCACGATATTGGCGTGGTAGCGCCGCGTCCATTGCTGGTGGTGGCTGGCGCCGGTTCCGGCAAGACCAATACGCTGGCGCACCGGGTGGCGCGCCTGATCCAGTCCGGCGCCGATCCCCAGCGCATCCTGTTGCTCACGTTTTCGCGTCGCGCCGCCACCGAGATGACCCAGCGCGCGGGCGGCGTGCTGCACCGCCTGTTCGGGCGTGGTGGTAGCCAGGCGCAGATTACCTTGCCCTGGGCCGGCACCTTCCACAGCATTGGCGCGCGCCTGTTGCGCGAGTTCGCAGGCCGCATCGGGCTGGATGCGGCGTTCACCATCCACGACCGCGGCGACTCCGAAGACCTGATGGGCATGGTGCGCCATGAGATCGGCCTGAGCCAGCTTGAAAAACGGTTTCCACTGAAGGGAACCTGCCTGTCGATCTATTCGCGCGTGGTCAATGGGCGCGAGCCGCTGGACGAGGTGCTGCAGGCCTTCTTCCCCTGGTGCAGCGAGTGGGAAGCGCAACTTAAAACGCTGTTCGGCGCCTATGTCGACGCCAAGCAGGAGCAGAACGTGCTCGACTACGACGACCTGCTGCTGTTCTGGGCCGAGATGGCGGCCGATCCGGTGCTCGGGCTTGAGCTCGGCGCGCTGTTCGACCACGTGCTGGTGGACGAATACCAGGACACCAATCGCCTGCAGGCCGCCATCGTCAGCGGCATGAAGCCCGACGGCACCGGCGTCATGGTGGTCGGCGACGATGCCCAGTCGATCTACGGTTTTCGTGGCGCCACGGTGCGTAATATCCTCGATTTCCCCGCCCAGTTCACGCAGCCCGCGCAGCGCATCACGCTCGAGCGCAACTACCGCTCGACCCAGCCTATCCTGGACGCGTCGAACGCGGTAATCGGCGCCGCCCTCGAGCGCCACGCCAAGACGCTGTGGACCGACAAGGCCTCGAGCATCAAGCCGCAACTGGTGCTGATTCCCGACGAAGCCGAGCAGGCGCGCTGGGTCTGCAACCGCATCCTCGAAGAGCGAGAGGCCGGGGTCACCCTGAAATCGCAGGCGGTATTGTTTCGCGCCGCCAGCCACAGCGCCGCGCTCGAGCTCGAGCTCATGCGGCGCAATATCCCGTTCGTGAAATTCGGTGGCCTCAAGTTTCTCGAGGCGTCGCATATCAAGGACGTGCTGGCGCTGCTGCGCTTCGCCCAGAACCCGAGCGGGCGCCTGGCGGGCTTCCGCGCGCTGCAGCTGATCCCCGGCATCGGCCAGGCCACCGCCAGCCGGCTGGTCGAGGCTGCGAGCACGAGTGATGACCCGGCCGCGGCGCTGGAGGCGTTCCCGGTGCCGGCGCGCAGCAAGACTGATTGGCAAACCTTCTGCGCGCTGTACCGGCGCCTGCGCACGCCGGGCCTGCGCTGGCCGCTGGACCTGGAACTTGCCCGCGCCTGGTATCAGCCGCATCTGGAGCGCCTGTACGACGATGCCCAGGTGCGCGCAGCCGACCTCGACCAGCTGGTGGCGCTGTCCGGTGGGTATGGCAACCGTGAGAGTTTCCTGGCCGAGATCACGCTCGACCCGCCCGAGGCCACCAGCGACCGCGCCGGCGCGCCGCTGCTCGACGAAGATTACGTGATCCTGTCGACTATTCACTCGAGCAAGGGGCAGGAGTGGAACTCGGTGCACGTGCTCAACGTTGTCGACGGCTGCATCCCGTCCGATATGGCGACCGGCAGCCAGGAAGACATCGAGGAAGAGCGGCGCCTGCTGTACGTGGCGATGACGCGCGCGCGCGAAAACCTGCACCTGGTGGTGCCGAACCGGTTCTTCATCAAGCAGCAGTCCAGCATGGGCGACCGCCATGTGTATGCGGCGCGCACGCGCTTCATTACCCCGGTCATGCTCAAGCATTTCGAGGAATGCGCCTGGCTCAGCGCCGACAAGCGCGAGCTGCGCACGCCAATGCCCGACTCGATTCGCATGATGGTGCGTGAGCGAGCCCGAAACGCATGGAAATGACGACAGATGAACGCTAGTTGATGACTTATCCCCGGTGCCTCACTTTTGTAGGACTTTGCCGTATGTGACATGGACGCGCAGAAGTGGTGCACGTGCAAGTGACTGATTTTATGAGGGGTTTTTTTTGCCTTCAGAACGGGCATTTTGTTGAAACCCGCATCGATACTGCGCTTGCGGCTTGTCAAGTGGCGCTTGTCCACACAGTTATCCACAATTCTTGTGGATAGGCCAAAAGGCTGAATGAAATCAGCCACTTAGTGTTTAGTATTCACCGTGGTCAACACCCGGATCAATCCGCGTGGCGCTGTGCCCGTTAGCTGTTGATGACCCCGAGTGCAATGCGCAGCAATTGCTCGACAGAAGTGACTCGACCGCCATCGAGCGCCCATTGCCATCCCAGATAGTTAGGCAGGTAGCGCGATGCGACGCAATGGAAACGGGCCAGCCATTGCTTGAAGCGCCGGTGGTAGGCGTTGACATTCTGCACATGGATGGCGCCGGCAGTGCTGGCACGGACCCGTTCGCCGCGACTGAGATTGACGGCCTGGTGTGCAATGCCATGCGTACGGGCGAAGGCGACATAGGCAGCATTGGCGTCGCTGACCAGCAGCGCTTGCGGATCGAGTTTTGGCAGCAGGTGTTGTGTCAATTGAGCCGCCTTCAGGGCGCCGCGGCCAACGACGGCATCGATGGTCTGGCCGTTGCGGTCGCGCGCCACCAGGATGCAATCGAGGTAACGAGAAATCCCGCGCAAGCCGGCCTTGCCGCCCCGCTTGCGCGGCTTGCGATCGAGCTTGCGCGAGCCCTTCTGCGATTCGAGCAGGAACATCTCGTCGGCTTCCACGATGCCTGTCAGGCGCCCGGGCCGGTCATGCTTGACCCGGTCGAGAAACCGGTGGCGCCAGCGAAACGCGGTATTGCGGTGCACGCCGACCCGCTCGGCGGCTGAACGCACCGCACGCGAATCAAGCAGCGCATTCAGATAATCGAGCCATTTCCCTTTGTGCCTGAGCCGTGCCAGCGGCGTGCCGGTCAGGTCGTTGAAGGTGCGGCCGCACTGGCAGCAGCGAAAGCGCTGCAGGTGGTTGGCCTTGCCATGCCGGTGACAGCGCACGCAGCCGCAATCGGGACAGCAGCGAGCGCCTGAGCGAATCTGGTCGATGAGGGTAACCACCCTGTCGAGCCCAGCTGCGGGATGCAGGGCGTCAAGCACCTGCTGTCGCTGCGGCTGGTTGAGCAACTGCAATTGGGCGAGCAGCGTTGCAAACCCGGGCGCTTTCATGGTGCGCTCCTGTCGATATCGATAGGAGTTGGACCGTTGATCAGCTCAGCAGTTCAATGCTCATCCCTAGCTAACGGGTACAGCGCCATCCGCATTTCCTGTGCGATCGATTGCAGTGCGGCGAGTGCGCCCATGGGGATGCCGACGCCGCGCACGATCCGGTGTTCGCGCGGGTTGATCCGGATTGCCTGCACACCTAGCGACTCGGTGAAGCGGCGCACCGAGGGCAGGTCGGTGCCGGCGCCGAGTTCGATGACCGCCAGCCGCGACACCCCGGCGCGCCACTGCGCCAAGCGCGCGAGCTGGGCCTCGCTCGGCAGATCGACCCAGGCGCTATCGTTGAACATCAGGATATTCGGCCTGGCCAGCGCGCCGCAGTGGGGACAGGTGGGCAGAGGCGACAGCAGTGCGCAGCGGGCCAGGTCGACCTCGGGCGTGATGCCGCCGGCCGGCCAGGTGACAGCGCGACAGGGACGGGTGCACTGCAGGTGATGGATGGTGCCGTGGCATTCGGCGACCCGGTCTTCAGGGAAGCCGGCGCGCTGAAACTGGCCGTCGACATTGCTCGTAAACACAAAGCTGCCGTGCCGCATGCGCTCGCCGAGGGCGCGCAGGATCGCGAAGCCGGCATGTGGCCGGGTGCGCCGGTACAAGTCCAGGCGGTGGCCATAGAAGCCCCAGGCCAGGCGCGGGTCTTGCGTGAAGCTGGCTGGATTGGCCATCTGGCGAAACGGCAGGCCGCGTTCGGCCAGTGGCGGATAGGCTTTCCAGAAGCCGGCATTGCCGCGAAAATCAGGCAGTCCCGAATCGACCCCGATGCCGGCGCCGGCCGCGACCAGCAGGCCGTCGGCGTCACCCAGCAAGGCGCAGGCGCGTTCGATCTCAAGCATGCGCGAGCTTCATGAGGCGGTCGAGTTCAGCCAGGAAGCGTTCGCAGGCCAGGCCAGGCGGCCACGGTTCCCACGGCCGGCAATCGTAATGGACGGCCAGCGGATCCTCGGCCAGCACCTCGGCCCGGATCTTGAGGGTGCGCCGCACCTCGTCGCGCGACCAGCCGGCCACGTGTACCGCCTCGGTGGCGGCGGCCAGGCGGTCGGCGCGCTTGTGCGCCGCGTGGCCGCGCGTATCCCAGGCCGGCAGGCCATAGCGCAAGAACACCATGTGCTCGAGGCGCTTGGTCAGCGCCCGGAAGGCCTCGCCCAGGAAAGGCTTGATGACCGAGATCGCGTCGAAGCCGAGCAGGCCTTCTTCGGCGTCGTGCAGCAGTTCGCGCAATTCTTCGAGCGGGGTGATGGCAGGCGTGGCGGCGCGGCGCAGCAGCATGACCGAGATCGAATGCTGGGCCACCGACAGCGGCAGCGGCCAGGCCGAATGGCCGCCCCAGCGGTAGGTGCGGGCCAGGCCGAGCGCCAGGTCAGCGTCGTCCCAGTCGAGCGGCGTGGGATCGAGCAGGTCGAGGCGGCGGCCGGACGGCATGCGGACCCAGGCGCGTGTCTGGTCTGGGTTGGAGAGGATGTGCATGTGGCGATTTTACACATCGCCCCATCCATTCCGCGCATAATTGATGCAGGCAAATGGGGCATGCTAAAGCCCGCCTACACTGGACGATCGGCGGCGTGCCGCAGCGTGCACAAGAGCAGGGGACTCATGGAAGCGAACTCGACGATCGATTGCGACTTGCTGGTGGTCGGCGGCGGCATCAACGGCGCCGGCATCGCGCGCGACGCGGCCGGGCGCGGCCTGTCGGTGGTGCTGTGCGAGAAGGACGACCTGGGCGCGCACACGTCTTCCGCTTCCAGCAAGCTGATCCACGGCGGCCTGCGCTATCTCGAATACCGCGAATTCGGCCTGGTGCGCAAGGCGCTGGCCGAGCGCGAAACCCTGCTCAAGAGCGCGCCGCACATCATGCGTCCCTTGCGCTTCGTGATGCCGCACGTGCCTGGCCAGCGCCCGGCCTGGCTGCTCCGCGCCGGCCTGCTCCTCTACGATCGCCTGGCGCCGCGCGCTTTCCTGCCCGCATCGAGCGCGATCGAGCTGGCCGGCCACCGCGCCGGCGCCCCCCTCAAGCCCGCATTCACGCGCGCCTTTGCGTATTCCGACGGCTGGGTCGACGATGCGCGACTGGTGGTGCTCAACGCCCTCGATGCGCATGAGCACGGGGCCCGGGTGTTCACCCACGCCGCCTGCGAACACGTGGTCCGGCGCGCCGCGCACTGGGAAGCCCGCCTCGACCAGGACGGCGCCGCGATCACCGTGCGCGCGCGCGGCCTGGTCAATGCCGCCGGCCCGTGGGCGGCCCGTTTCGCCGCGCGCGCCGACCGGGGTACTTCCCACCATGCGCCACATCGCGCGCTGCGGCTGGTCAAGGGCAGCCATATCGTCGTGCCGAGGCTGTTCGAGCACAGCTGCGCCTACCTGTTCCAGCACGCCGATGGCCGGGTCGTGTTCGCGATTCCGTATGAAGAAGCGTTTACGCTGGTCGGCACCACCGACGTCGATTTCGCGGGCGACCCGGGGGCGGTGACGATTTCGGACGACGAGACGCGCTATCTGTGCGAGCTGGTCAACCGTTATTTCCGGCGCCAGCTTGCTCCGAGCGACGTGGTGTGGAGCTATTCGGGCGTGCGTCCGCTGCTCGAAGACGCTGCCGGCAGCGCGCAAGCGGCCACCCGCGACTATCACCTTGAGCGCGACGCCGACGGGCCGCCGCTACTGTCTGTGTTTGGCGGCAAGATCACCACCTATCGCAAGTTGGCCGAGGAGGCCGTCGACTGGATCGCGCCGTTGCTGGGCAAGATTCAAGGTGCGGCCTGGACGGCGGACGCCGTGCTGCCGGGCGGTGACCTGTTCGGGCCCGGGCCAGACAGCCGCGGCGTGCTCGAATTCGATCGCTGGGTGGCGGCGCTACAGCGGCGCCATGCCTGGCTGCCCAAGCCGCTGGCGCTGCGCTATGCGCGTGCTTATGGCACCCGGATGGAGGTGCTGCTGGCCGGCTGCGCGGCGCTGGCCGATCTGGGGCCGGAGGTGGCGCCAGGATTGCATGAGGCGGAGCTGCGCTACCTCATGCGGCATGAGTGGGCCGTGGGTGCAGCCGATGTGCTGTGGCGGCGGACCAAGCTGGGGCTGCACCTTCGACCGGGCGTGGTGGACAAGATCGATGACTGGATGACTGCCGAGAGATTAGTCATGGCCTAGGGTTGGCGGCGAAGCCGGCTGCGCGCCCCGGCCAACCCTACCTTACCCGCTTGTACCAGGCGCCGTCCTCGAACAAGGGCTGGTAATCGCCCACCGCCGCATCGCCCACCACCAGCTCGCGATCAATTCCCAGCACCCCGAACAGGGCCAGGCTGTCCCTGAACAGGCGTAGCACGCGCTGGCGCAGCACGGGTCCGAAGTCGGGCAGGGCGCGGCAGCAGACGATGGCGTGGAATTCGTTGAACGAGCCATCCGTCACCAGGCAGTACTGCAGCCAGGTGATGCGCTCGCGCAGGCGCGGCAGCAGGCGCGCGCGGCCATCGCTGACCTCGAAGTAGTCGGCCAGGCGCCCCGTGCCGCCGCTGTCCTCGTAGCCGCGCTGGGCGTCAAACAGCATCGCCGCCGGCAGCGTGGCGTCGCGCGCCTCATACAGCAGCTCGTCGCTCGACAGGGTCGCGAACACCTCGGTGCGCCCGTACAGCTTTTCCTCGGCCAGCAGCACGGCCAGGGTCCAGGCTTCGCCCACGCCGGCCACTTCGGGCAGCCAGACCCTGGGCAGGGCCGTCGGACGCAGGCTGTCGGCCAGCGCCCGGCGCTGGCGCCGCGCCCAGTCGGGACGGTCGAACAGCGCCGCCGGCGGCACCGCCAGCGCGCGCACCACCTCCAGCGCCGTGCCCGACGCGTGCAGTACCTGCTCCTGCAGGCGCGACAGGTTTGGCAGTTCGCGTTGGCGCACCAGTTCGAGCAGACTGGCGCGCAGGGCGGCGCGATCGTGGCTGCGATAGTCGAAGCCGAAGCGCTGGTACAGCGCTTCGAGCAGCAGCTCGAGCTCGAGCTCGGCCAGGCCGGCGTCCAGCCGGACTTCAGTGAGGGCGTTCAAGCCGGCCTCAGTGCAGCCAGACCCGCATCATCGACAGCAGCTGGGCCACATCGACCGGCTTGGTGATGTAGTCCGAGGCGCCAGCCGCAATACATTTGTCGCGGTCGCCCTTCATCGCCTTCGCGGTCAGGGTGATGATCGGCAGCGAACGGAATTTGGGGATGCGGCGGATCGCGCGCATCGTGTCGTAGCCGTCCATCTCGGGCATCATGATGTCCATCAGGACGATCTCGATGCCGGGATCCTTCTCCAGCACCTCGATGCCGTCACGGCCGTTCTCGGCGAACAGCACCTGCATCTGCTGGCGCTCGAGCAGGGTCGACAGGGCGAAGATATTGCGCAAGTCATCGTCGACGATCAGCACCTTGCGCCCGGCCAGGCCCGAGTCCAGGGCGTGGATCTCTTCCAGCATCTTGCGCTGGGTCTCGGGGAGGCTGGCCTGCGAGCGGTGCAGGAACAGTGCCGTCTCGTCCAGCAGGCGCTCGGGCGAACGCGCATCCTTGATCACGATGGTCTTGGCATAGCGCTTGAGCTTCGTGACTTCCTTGCGATTGAGCTCCTTGGCCGTGTAGATCACGATCGGCAGGTCGCGCAGGCGTTCGTTGCGGCCGATCTGGTCGAGCAGGTCGAAGCCCGAGATGTCGGGTAGCGTCAAATCGAGCACCATGCAGTCGAAGTGCGACGATTGCAGGGCCTCGAGCGCGGCCGCGCCATGGTCGACCGTGACCATGTGGATGTCGTTATTGCCGATCAGCGCGACGATCGACTCGCGCTGGGCCGGATCGTCCTCGACCACCAGCAGGCTGCGCTTGCCGCCCATCAGGAATTTCTGGATGCGCTTGAATTCTTCCTTCAGCACGTCGCGCTCGACCGGCTTGTTGATGTACGAGATCGCACCCTGGCGCAGCGCGCGTTCGCGCTCGCGCAGGGACGACATCACGTGTACTGGAATATGGCGCGTGCTCGGGTCGCGCTTCAGGCGATCCAGCACCGTGAAGCCGTCGATATCGGGCAGGTCGAGGTCGAGCAGGATCGCCGACGGCAGGTAGTCGCGCGCCAGCGACAGGGCCGAATCCCCGCGGTGGGTCACGATGGCCTTGAAATTCTTCTCGCGGGCGAATTCGAGCACCACTTTGGCAAAGTGCTCATCGTCTTCCACGATCAGCACCGACGGATCGCCCGGCGTCACCAGGCCGCGGTCGTCCAGCACGCTCGCATATTCGACCATGGCGCCGCTCGGATCGAGCAGGTTGGCCGTCAGGTCGAGGGTCGAGACTTCGCTGTGTTCCTGCAGCACCGGCACCAGCGGGGTAGGGATGTTCAGCGGCGGCGCCAGGCGCGCCGGCTGCGGCTGGCGCGCCTGCTCGTAGTTGACGAAACCGGCGCGGTTGTATGGCAGGTACAAAGTAAATACCGAGCCGGTGTTGACGGTCGACTCGACCCGGATTTCACCGCCCAGCAAGCGCGCCAGTTCGCGCGAGATCGACAGGCCCAGGCCCGTGCCGCCATACTTGCGGGCGGTCGAGCCATCGGCCTGCTGGAAGGCCTCGAAGATCAGTTGCAGCTTGTCGGCCGGGATGCCGACACCGGTGTCATAGACCGAGAACGCCAGTACCGCGTCGGCATGTTCCAGGTTCGGGTGGTCGGCGGTCCAGCCGCTGGTCACCAGGCTGATGCCCAGCGAGACCTGGCCGTGGCTGGTGAATTTGAAGGCATTCGACAGCAGGTTTTTCAGGACCTGCTGCAATCGCGTGGTGTCGGTCATCACCGCCGTCGGCAGGTTCTCGGCCAGTTCGACCTGGAAGCCCAGGTGCTTGGCCTCGGCCATGTGCCTGAAAGTGCGGTCGACATAGTTGCGCAGGTTCGAGAAGCGGTATTCCGACACGTCCAGGGTGACTGTGCCCGACTCGATCTTCGACAGGTCGAGGATGTCGTTAATCAGTGTCAGCAGGTCCGAGCCCGAACCATAGATCGTCTTTGCGAACTCGACCTGCTTGCCCGAGAGGTTGCCCTCTGGATTGTCGGACAGTTGCTGGGCCAGGATCAGCAGCGAATTCAAAGGCGTACGCAACTCGTGCGACATATTGGCCAGGAATTCGGACTTGTACTTCGAGGACAGCGCCAGCTGGGTCGCCTTTTCTTCCAGCGCCAGCTTGGCCTGCTCGACCTCGCGGTTCTTGCGCTCGACCTCGATATTCTGCTCGGACAGCAGGCGCGCCTTTTCGGCCAGTTCCTGGTTGGTCTGTTGCAGCTCTTGCGCCAGCGACTGCGACTGCGTCAGCAGTGACTCGGTGCGGCTGTTGGCCTCGATCGTGTTCAAGACCACGCCGATCGATTCCATCAGCTGGTCGAGGAAGGACAGGTGGGTTTCGGTAAAGCGGTCGAGCGAGGCGATCTCGATCACGGCCTTGACCTGCTGCTCGAACAGGATCGGCAGCACCACGATATTGTTCGGCGGCGCCGAACCCAGACCCGACGACACCACGATATAGTCGCGCGGCACGTCGGTCAGCCAGATGCGGGTCTTCTCGAGCGCGCACTGGCCTACCAGCCCTTCGCCCGGCAGGAACGAGGTTGGCAGCTTGCGGCTGGAACGATAGCCGTAGCTGGCGATCATGCGCAGGCGTGCGTCGGTCTCTTGCGAGTCCATCATGTAGAACACGCCGTGGTGGGCCGAGACCAGCGGCGCCAGTTCCGAGAGAATCAGCCTGGTCACCGCCTGCAGGTCGCGCTGGCCCTGCAGCAGGCGCGTGAAGCGCGCCAAGTTGGTTTTCAACCAGTCCTGCTGCGCGTTCTTCTGCGTGGTTTCCTTCAGGTTGCGGATCATCTCATTGATGTTGTCCTTCAGGTAGGACACCTCGCCGCGCGCTTCGACCTGGATCGAACGCGACAAGTCGCCGCGGGTCACCGCGGTCGCCACTTCACCGATCGCGCGCATCTGGTTGGTCAGGTTCGCCGCCAGCTGGTTGACGTTCTCGGTCAAGTCCTTCCAGGTGCCGGCCACGCCCGACACATTCGCCTGGCCGCCGAGCTTACCTTCGGTGCCAACCTCGCGCGCCACCCGCGTCACCTCGGAGGCGAACGAGGACAGCTGGTCGACCATCACGTTGATGGTGTCCTTCAGTTCCAGGATCTCGCCCTTGACGTCCACCGTGATCTTCTTGGACAGGTCGCCGCGCGCCACGGCGGTGGTCACCGCCGCGATATTGCGCACCTGGCCCGTCAGGTTCGACGCCATGAAGTTGACGTTGTCCGTCAAGTCCTTCCAGGTGCCGCCCACGCCCGGCACATAAGCCTGGCCGCCGAGTTTACCTTCGGTGCCAACCTCGCGCGCCACCCGCGTCACCTCGGAGGCGAACGAGGACAGCTGGTCGACCATCACGTTAATCGTGTTCTTCAGCTCGAGAATTTCACCTTTCACGTCGACCGTGATCTTCTTCGACAGGTCGCCGTTGGCCACCGCGGTCGTCACATCCGCGATATTGCGCACCTGGCCGGTCAGGTTACCCGCCATCGAGTTCACGCCGTCGGTCAAGTCCTTCCAGGTGCCGGCCACGCCCGGCACATTGGCCTGGCCGCCGAGCTTACCTTCGGTGCCGACCTCACGCGCCACCCGCGTCACCTCCGAGGCAAAGGAGTTCAGCTGGTCGACCATCACGTTGATGGTGTTCTTCAGTTCGAGAATCTCGCCCTTGACGTCGACCGTGATCTTCTTGGACAGGTCGCCGTTGGCCACCGCCGTGGTCACGTCCGCGATATTGCGCACCTGGCCGGTCAGGTTGCCCGCCATCGAGTTGACCGAGTCGGTCAAGTCCTTCCAGGTACCGGCCACGCCCTTGACCATCGCCTGGCCACCGAGCTTGCCCTCGGTGCCGACCTCGCGCGCCACCCGCGTCACTTCGGAGGCGAACGAGGACAACTGGTCGACCATCACGTTAATCGTGTTCTTCAGCTCGAGAATCTCGCCTTTCACGTCGACCGTGATCTTCTTGGACAGGTCGCCGTTGGCCACCGCGGTCGTCACCGCCGCGATATTACGCACCTGGCCCGTGAGGTTCGACGCCATGAAGTTGACGTTGTCGGTCAAATCCTTCCAGGTGCCGGCCACGCCCGGCACATAAGCCTGGCCACCGAGTTTGCCCTCGGTACCGACCTCGCGCGCTACGCGCGTGACTTCGGACGCGAAGGAGCGCAGCTGGTCGACCATGACGTTGATGGTGTCCTTCAGTTGCAGGATCTCGCCGCGCACGTCGACCGTGATCTTCTTGGACAGGTCGCCGTTGGCCACCGCGGTGGTCACTTCGGCGATATTACGCACCTGGGAGGTCAGGTTGCCGGCCATCGAGTTGACCGAGTCGGTCAAGTCCTTCCAGGTGCCGGCCACGCCTTTCACCTGCGCCTGGCCACCGAGTTTACCTTCGGTGCCGACCTCGCGCGCCACGCGCGTGACTTCGGACGAGAACGACGACAGCTGCTCGACCATGGTGTTGGCCGTCATCGCCGCGCGCAGGTACTGGCCCTTGAGCGGGTGGCCATCGACCTCCAGTGCCATGGTCTGCGACAGGTCGCCCTTGGCCACGGCGCCGATCACGCGCGCCATCTCGGTGGTCGGGCGCACCAAGTCGTCGATCAGGGTATTGACCGAGCTGATCATCGTGCTCCAGCCGCCCACTACGCCCGGCAGGTCAGCGCGCTGGGTCAGGTGACCTTCGCGGCCCACCACGCGCGACACTTCCGTCACCGTCTCCACCATCTTCTGCTTGGTTTCGATGATGTCGTTCAGGGTGTCGGCAATCTTGCCCGATACGCCGGTCCAGTCGTCAGGCATGCGCACCGAAAAATCGCCTTTTTTCAAGGCCATCAAGGTAGTGAGCAGCAGCTTGACGTCCAACTGCTCGCCCATATCGGTCATGGTGTTCATCGCCTGGGTCCCGTCCTGAAAGGAAGTGTTTGATAGCCGGCCGAGCCCGGCGAAAAGTGTCGTTTTTACACAAAGACAAGATACCGTTCTCTAGATCTAAGTCAAGATATGAAGCGGCATCTCAGCTAGCAAATAATTGCATTTCTGAAATTTATTTCAGGTAATTCGGCGCAGGGTAGCGGATTCCCTCCAACCAGGGCGCACATTTGCAAATTGTTGTGGTTTATGCACGACAACATGCAAAATAGATAGAAGTAAATCCTTGGATTGTTAATTTCTGTGAATTTGTGGACGGGGTGAACCATCTAGCATAGCGGTGTTACATCAAACACCGCCCCCATGATCGACACCGCCTTATTACTTGAGCTGATGCAGGCCAAGGACGCCTCCCGCTGGAGCACGTCGCTGTTCACCATTGCGCGGGGGCTGGGGTTCGACCAGGTGCTGTTTGGCGTCGTCAATTCGCGCCATACCCGCTTCGAGTCGGCCTTCTTGCGCAGTAATTATTCCGACAACTGGCGCGAGCGCTACGATCGCAACGGTTTTGCCTATGTCGATCCCACGGTGTCGCACTGCCTGTCGAGCACCGTGCCGATCGTCTGGCACCCGGGCACCTTCGAAGCCGGCGCGCGCCAGGCCGAACTCTACGAAGAAGCCAGCGCCCATGGCATCCGCAGCGGCGCCACCTTGCCGATCCACGGGCCGCAGGGAGAATTCGGGGTGATCAGTTTCGCGTCCGATGCACGTCCCGATGTCGCTGCCCAGCGCGCCATGGGCGAAGCATTGCCGATGCTGTCGCTGGTGCGCGATTACGCGTTCGCCTCGTCCAGCCGGTTTCGCGAGGAGGCCACGCGGCCCGACGAGGCGCCGCGCCTCACGCGGCGCGAGCTGGAAGTGTTGCAGTGGGTGATGGCGGGTAAATCGTCATGGGAGATTGCCCGCATCACCAACTGCTCTGAAGCCACCATTAACTTCCACCTGGCGAATGTGCGTCAAAAATTTGACGTCAACACTCGCCAGCAGGCTGTGGTCAAGGCCATCGCCATGGGGCTCATTACCCCTGAAGATCACCATCGTTGAGCTTACCGTTGACATACATGCGCAGCAGGATCGATACCGGCGCCGGAATCGCGAGGCCGGTTTCGAAGCGGCTACCACTGGATTGGGTGACGCCGAAGCGGCCCCAGAATTTTTCCTGGCTTTCGCGCTTGGTGATGCGCAGCCGGCGCAGCTCGTGCGGCGCCAGGCGCGCGGCCCCGGCTGCGTGGACCAACTGTTGTGCCTGCAGTTCGGCTGCCAGCGCGTCGCACATCAGATCGTTTGCCATGGTGAGTCCTTTCGGGGAGGTGAAACAGCTATTTCGGAAACTGCAGCATTTCCAAAAGTATTGCACCGTCGATATTGCTCGCCACCTATCAGTGCTGATAGTACCCAAGCTACCCGATTTGCATGACGCTTCTATGCGTAGTGCATTTTTTCTCCACCGATTTTCTCACCGAGGGGGTTGGCAATGAGCATGCAAATCAGGATCGCGCCACGTCGCGCATTCGCGTCAAAAGAATTGTGGGAAATGCATACGCTGCGCGCGAAAGTATTTCGCGGCCGGCTGGGATGGGAAGTGCCGGTGCTGTCCGGCATGGAAATCGACGGCTATGACGCACTCGAGCCGCGCTATATGCTGATGCGCGACGGCGAGACCCTGCGTGGATGCTGGCGCCTGCTGCCAACCGAAGGACCGTATATGCTCAAGGACTCCTTCCCGCAACTGCTCGACGGCCAGGAAGCGCCGAGCGACCCGCAGATCTGGGAGCTGTCGCGCTTCGCAATCGAGACCGAGGGCGCCGGCAGCTACGGCTTCTCGGAGATGACGATGGAGTCGATCGAGGCCATCATCCGCCACGCCCACGAGCGCGGCCTGTCGCGCTACGTGACCGTCACCACCACCGCGATCGAACGCATGCTGCGCCGGGCCGGCGTAATCACCAACCGAATCGGCGCGCCGCAGGCGGTCGGGATCGAGACCGCGGTCGCACTCTACGTCGAGATCGAGCCGACCTGGGAAGCGCTGTTCGCCAGGCGGCTGGCGTCCTGACGGGGGATCACATCGGGTGCGCTCCAAGCTGCCGCAACAGGAAGGTGTAGGTCAGCGCATTCATGCGTGCGGTCTGGGCGTTGTCGGCCGCTCCGGCATGGCCGCCCTCGGTGTTTTCCCAATACAGCACGTCGTGTCCCTGTTCCAGCATGCGCGCCGCCATTTTGCGCGCATGTCCGGGATGGACCCGGTCGTCGCGGGTCGAGGTCGTCAACAGCACCCGCGGATAGCGCTGGCCGGGGTGCACATTGTGATAGGGAGAGTAGCGAGCAAGGTAAGCCCAGTCTGCGGGGTTATCAGGGTCGCCGTACTCGCCCATCCACGAGGCGCCGGCCAGCAGTATGTGGTAGCGCCGCATGTCCAGCAGCGGCACCTGGCACACCACGGCCCCGAACAGGTCCGGACGCTGGGTCAGCGCGGCGCCCACCAGCAGGCCGCCATTGCTGCCGCCCACGATGCCCAGCCGGTCCGGGGTGGTGAGGCCGCGCGCCACCAGGTCCTGGCCGACGGCGCTGAAGTCGTCGAAGGCGCGCTGGCGATGCTGGCGCAGGGCGGCCTGGTGCCAGCGCGGACCGAACTCGCCGCCGCCGCGGATATTGGCCAGCACATAGGTGCCGCCGGTTTCGAGCCAGGCGGCGCCGGTCATGCCGCTGTAGAAGGGCTTGAGCGAGACTTCGAAGCCGCCGTAGCCATACAGCAGGGTGGGACTCGGCGCGCCCGGTTCCAGGCCGCGCCGGGTGACGACGAAGTAGGGGATCGCTGTGCCGTCGCCCGAGATGGCGCTGTGCTGGGCCACGTCGTAAGGCGCAGCGTCGAAGAAGGCCGGCATCGCCTTCAGCGGCTCGCGCTTGTCGCTGCCCGCGCGCATCAGGTACAGGGTGGTTGGATGCAGGAAGTCGGTCACGGTCAGGAAGTAGTCATCCGAGCTGTCCGGGTCGACCGCCGATACGCCCAGCGAACCGAATCCGGGGACGGCGACCTCGCGCCGCTTCCAGCGCCCGTCCTCGCGCCGCAGTTCGGTGATGCGGTTCCTGACATTATCGAGCACCGTCAGCAGCAGGCAGTTCATGGTCGCCGCCACGCCATCGAGCGAGGTATGCAGCGATGGCGCGAACAAGACCTCGAACTCGCGCTTGCCGGCCACGAAGTCGTCAAAACCGCATGCCAGCAAGGCGCCTTGCGGGTAGCTCGCGCCGCCAGTGGCCCAGTCCGAGCGCAGCTCGATGACCAGCTGGTCGCGCAGGGCGAAGGCGTTGGCATCGAACGGCTTGTCGATCCGGACCAGCTCTTGGCCACGGCGCCAGAACAGTTCACTCGAATAGAAATCGACCTGGCGCAGCACGAAGCCGCGCTCCCAGCCCGGCGTATGGTCGTGGTAGCCGGACGCCGCCAAATCGCCTGGCGCCGCCTCATACACGATCGTCGCCGCGGCCAGCGGCGTGCCGCGCCGCCACTCTTTGACGATGCGCGGATAGCCCGATTCGCTCAGGCTGCCGGGACCGAAGTCGGTGCCGACGAACAGGGTGTCGCGGTCGATCCACGCCACATCGCTCTTGGCCTCGGGCAGGATGAAACCATCGGCCACGAAGGCCAGGGTGGCCAGGTCGAACTCGCGCACCACATGGGCATCGCCGCCGCCGCGCGACAGCGACACCAGGCAGCGGTCGGCCTGCGGCTCGAGCCAGGACACGCCGGCCCAGACCCAGTTTTCATCTTCCGCGCGCGCCAGTGCATCGAGGTCGAGTACCGTCTGCCAGGCCGGCGCTGGCGTGCGGTACTCGTCCAGCGTGGTGCGGCGCCAGATGCCGCGCTGGTGACTGGCGTCGCGCCAGAAGTTGTAGCACCAGTCGCCGTGCACGCCGATGTATGGGATCTTGTCGCTCGAGTCGAGGATGCTTCGCAGGCGCTCGCGCAGCGGCGCGAAGCGCGGATCGGCTTCCAGTTCGGCTTCGGTGGCGCTGTTCCTCGCATCGACCCAGGCACGGGCGCGCTCGCTGTCGATCTCTTCCAGCCACAGCCATGGGTCGTCAAGCTGGACGTCGCGGCTTTCATGTTGCATGCTTACCTCATCAATATCACGCCGGCGCGGCGCGCTGCGCAGTAGGCCCATATACTAGCAATTTTGTGCAGCAGGCATCGCCCGCCAAAGGAAGCATGAGCCGTTTGACCTTGCCGAACAGTGATGCCATCGAAGCGGCCGCCGCGCGCCTGGGCCGGCCGTTCGTGTTGTGGGGTGGGGGGCTCGCGCTGTCGCTGGCAGTCGGCCTGCTGCTGCAGGTGGTGGCCGGCGCCGCCATCGAGGACGATGCGCGCAAGCGCTTCGAGAACCTGGCCGAAGGCGCGCGCGATCGTATCGACGGCTCTCTCGCGTCCTACGGCCGCGCGGTGCGGGCGCTGGCTGCGCTGCATGCGGCCGGTGAGGGCGTACCCGACCGCGCCGCCTTCCACCGCTACGTGGCGGCGCTCGACCTGTCGGCAAACTATCCGGCCATCGAGGGCGTGACCTATGCGGCCCACGTCAGGGATGGGGAGCGCGGCGCCTTCATCGACGCCATCCGCACCGACCGCAGCGTCGAGCCGCGCGGCTATCCCGATTTCACCATCTTCCCGGCAGGGCGCCGGCCCTGGTACGAGGTGATCGCCTATCAGTTCCCGATCGACCAGCCAACGCGGCGCCTGGGTTTCGACATGGCGTCCAGGCCGGCCGTGGCCAGTGCGCTGGAAGCGGCGCGCGACAGCGGCGGCATCAGCGCCTCCGGCCAGCCGATCCTGGTGGGCGAGCCCTTTCCCCATTACGTGCTTGGCATGCGCATGCCGGTCTATCGCGGTGGTGTGCTGCCAGCCGGCGTCGAGGAGCGCCGCGCAGCCTATCTCGGTTCCTTCGGCATTGCGTTCGCGGTGCATGCGCTGGTCGACAACGCGGTGCGCGCACCTGACTGGATCGCGCGCTCGGTCAGTGTGTATGGCGCCGGCGCCGACGGGATACTCCTGCACGGCCCGGACGTGCGCCGCACGCCGCACGATACGCGCGTGAACTTCGCCACCGTGATGGACGTAAATTTCGCCGGCAGCCAATGGAAGCTGCATTTTGCGGTGCCAAAGGAGTCCATGCTGGTCGGGACCGATCCCTGGCTGCCGATGCTGGCCCTGGCCGCCGGCTTTCTGGGCACCCTGCTGGTGTACGGCCTGTTCCTGGCCCAGTACCGGTCGCGGCGCACTGCCGACGAACAGCGCCTGCTGCTCGATACGGTGCTCGACAACCTCGACGCCGAGGTCTATCTGAAAGATGCGGGGCGCCGCATCCGCTACCTCAATGCCAAGGGCGCCTCGCGCATCGGGCGCCCGGCGGCCGAGCTGATCGGCCGGCGCGACGTCGATGCCATGGGCGCGGCCCAGGCCGATTGCGCCTGGGAGCTCGACCGCACGGTGCTGCACCAAGCGCGGCGCAGCAGCGCCCAGGTCGCGCAGGAAAGCGCCGACGGCGTGCCGCGCCAGCTGTGGACGGTGCGGGTGCCGATGCAGGTCGACGAAGAGCCGGCGGTGCTCTGCGTGGCGACCGATGTCACCGAACTGCACCGCCTCAAGGCGCGCGCCGACGCCGCCAGCAAGGCCAAGAGCGACTTCCTGTCGAACATGAGCCACGAGATCCGCACCCCGATGAACAGCATCATCGGCATGACCCACCTGGCATTGCAGGCCACGCCGGACGCGCGCCAGCGCGACTACCTCGAGAAGATCTACCATTCGGGCCAGCACCTGCTGGGAATCATCAACGACATCCTCGACTTTTCCAAGATCGAGGCCGGCATGCTGGAACTGTCACGCGTGTGCTTCATGCTCGACGCCCTGATGCGCAACGTCGAGGCGCAGCTGGGCACCGCGGCCGCGGCCAAGGGCCTGGGCTTCGACATCGAGATCGACCCGGTGCTGATGCGGCCCCTGTGCGGCGATTCGCTGCGCCTGGAACAGGTGCTGCTCAATTTCGCCGGCAACGCCGTCAAGTTCTCCGAGCGCGGCCGCATCACCATGCGCGCGCGCCTGGCCCATGCCTTCGGGCCCGAGGTGCTGGTGCGCTTCGAGGTCGAAGACCGCGGCATCGGCATCGAGGCCGGGGCGCTGCCGCAGCTGTTTACGCCGTTCCAGCAGGCCGACCAGTCGGCCACCCGGCGCCACGGCGGCACCGGCCTGGGCCTGGCGATCAGCCGCCAGCTGGCCGAGCTGATGGGCGGCGAGGTCGGGGTCCGGAGCAGCCCCGGGGACGGCAGCACCTTCTGGTTCACGGCGCGCCTGGCGCTGGACGACGCCGGCGGTGGGCGTTCGGGCGCCGTGCTGGGCGCCGGCCTGGGCGCGGCCCCGGCCCCGGCCACCCTGCGGCTGGACGATTGCGCGGTGCTGCTGGTCGAGGACAATCCCTTCAACCAGCAGGTCGCACGCGAGCTGATCGAGCAGGCCGGGGCCGAGGTCGCGGTCGCGAACAACGGCCAGGAAGCGCTGGCCGCGATGGCGCGGCGCAGGTTCGACTGCGTGTTGATGGACGTGCAGATGCCGTTGATGGACGGGCTGGAAGCGACCCGCCGCATCCGCCTCGACCCCGCGCTCAAGGACACGCTGGTGGTGGCGATGACGGCCAATGCCGGCGTCGACGACCGCGCGCGCTGCCTGGCCGCCGGCATGAACGAGTTCCTGGCCAAGCCGGTGGTGCCGGAGCTGCTCGCAGCCACCATCGCGCGCGTCCTGGGACGCACCTCGGCGCCGGTGGCCGACATCGCCGTCACCCGCCAGTCGGGTGTCGGCGTCGGCGAGGATGCTGCCCGGGCCGCGGCCCTGCATGGCGATGTGCTCGACCTGTCCAGCCTGGCCAGCACCGCCGGCGGCGACCCGGGGCGCATGCGTAAATATGCCTTCATGTTCCTCGACACCGCGCGCGAGAACCTGGCCGGGATCGATGCCGCCCTGGCCGGCGGCGACCTGACCCACACGGCCAGCCTGGCGCATCAGCTCAAATCGGCGGCGCGCGCGATCGGCGCCGCCGGCTTCGGCGCCATCTGCGAAGACCTGGAGGCGCAGCCCAGGCGCGAGTTGCGCCTGGGCGCGGCCGGCACTGCCCAGGCCCGGGCGCTGGCGGCGCGCCTGCGCGCGCTGTTGATCCGCATTGAACGCGAGGTGTCGGCCCAGTTCGGCGCCCGCGACGGCGAGGCGCGCTGAGTCCGTAAAACGACGGCCCTGGCCCTACCGCGGACCTGCCAAACGCGGTATGCTTTGGACCCGACTGCCCGAGCCACACGCATGCCTTCCACGATCACTCCCGGCCTCCTGATCCTTCATGGTAACCAGATGGAGCTGCTGCGCAGCGCCGTGTTCGACTGGCTGCGCAACCATCCCCTCGGCCCGCTGGAAGAAGAGGTCTTCCTGGTGCAATCGAATGGCGTGGCTGAGTGGCTCAAGATTGCGCTGGCCGAGGACCTCGGCGTGTGCGCCGCCACCCGGGTGGCGCTGCCGGCGCGCTTCATGTGGGAAGCCTATCGCGGCATGCTGGGGCGCGAACGGGTGCCCACCCGCGCCCCGTTCGACAAGGATCCACTGACCTGGCGCCTGATGCGCCTGCTGCCCAACTTGCTGCAGCAGGACGGCTACGAGCCGCTGGCGCGCTTCCTGGCCGATGGCGACGCCGAGCGCCGCCTGCAACTGGCCGAGCGGGTGGCCGACCTGTACGACCAGTATCAGGTATACCGCGCCGACTGGCTGGCCGACTGGGCCGCCGGGCGCGACCAGCTGCGGCGCGCCGCCGGCGACCCGGTCCCGCTGGCGCCGGACCAGCGCTGGCAGGCCTGCCTGTGGCGCGCGGTGCACGAGAGCCTTGAACCGGCGCAGCGTGATAGCGGGCGCGCCACCATCCACCAGCAATTCCTGGACGCGATCGAGGCCGGCCAGGCGCCTGCCAACCGCCTGCCGCGGCGGGTGGTGCTGTTCGGGATGTCGACCCTGCCATACCAGACCCTGCAGGCGATCGCGAGCCTGGCGCGCCATACGCAAGTGCTGTTCGCGGTGCCGAACCCGTGCCGCTTCTATTGGGGCGACATCATCGAGGGCCGCGACCTGCTCAAGGCCGCGCGCCGCCGCCAGCCGCAGCGAAATGGCATCGACCTGGGTGCGTACCCGCTCGAGGAAATGCACGCCCACAGCCATCCGCTGCTGGCGAGCTGGGGTCGCCAGGGCCGCGACTTCGTGCGCATGCTCGATGAATTCGACAACCAGGACCGGCCTGAAGATACCGAGGCCCCGCTGCGGGTCGACCTGTTCGCCGACGACGATGGCGCGACCATCCTGGCCCAGGCCCAGGCCGCGGTGCGCGACCTGGTGCCGCTGTCCGAGCACCCGCGGGTGCCGCCGATGCCAGACGACCGTTCGATCGAGTTCCACGTCACGCACAGCGTGCAGCGCGAGGTCGAGGTGCTGCACGACCAGCTGCTGTCGTGGTTCGCACAAGACCCGAGCCTGCGTCCGCGCGACGTGGTGGTGATGGTGCCCGATATCGACACTTTCTCGCCGGCGATCCATGCCGTGTTTGGCCAGCATGGGCCTCGCGAGAAACGCTACATCCCGTTCGAGATCGGCGATGTGCGCGATCGCAGCGTCAATCCCTTGCTGGTCTCGCTCGAATGGCTGCTGCGCCTGCCGCAGCAGCGCTGCCGCCAGAGCGAGGTACGCGACCTGCTGGACGTACCGGCGGTGGCGCGCCGTTTTGGCCTGCTCGACGAAGACTTGCCGGTGCTGGGTCGCTGGATCGAAGGCGCCGGCGTGCGCTGGGGCCTGGACCAGGAACACCGCAGCGGCCTGGGGCTGGGCATGGCCGGCGAGCAGAATGCCTGGATCTTCGGGGTGCGGCGCATGCTGCTCGGCTACGCCAGCGGCGCCGGCGGCAGCTTCGGCGACATCGAGCCATATGCCGAAGTGGGCGGCCTGGACGCCGCGCTGGCCGGCTCGCTGGCCCAGCTGGTCGATTGCCTGCTGCAGTGGCGTGCCGGCCTCGAGTCGGCGCGCACCCCGGCCGAATGGGGCGTGGCGGCGCGCGAGATGCTGTCGTGCTTCTATGCCGCCAGTGGCGAGGAAGATCGCCTGACCCTGGCTGGCCTCGACCAGGGCCTGCAATGCTGGCTCGAGACCTGTGACGCCGCCGAATTCACCGAACCGGTGCCGCTGGCGGTGCTGCGCGAAGCCTGGCTCAATGAGCTCGACCAGCCGACCCTGAACCATCAATTCGTCTCGGGCGGCGTGACCTTCTGCACCCTGATGCCGATGCGCGCGGTGCCGTTCCGCGTGGTGTGCCTGCTGGGCATGAACGACGGCGATTTCCCGCGCCGCACGCAGCAGGCCGACTTCGACCTGCTGGCGCTGCCCGGCATGGCGCGCCCTGGCGACCGTTCGCGCCGCGACGACGACCGCTACCTGATGCTCGAGGCCCTGCTGGCGGCGCGCGACAAGTTCTATGTGAGCTGGGTCGGCCGCAATGTACGCGACAACAGCGAGCAGCCACCGTCGGTGCTGGTGGCGCAGCTGCGCGATTACCTGATGGCCGGCTGGGCCATGCCGGATCTGGGCCAGCTCACCACCGAGCATGCGCTGCAGCCGTTCAGCCGCCGCTATTTCGAGCAGGGCGGCTTGCTGACCTATGCCGGCGAATGGCGCGCGGCCCATGGCGCCGCTGACGCCGGTGCCGACGATCCTTTGCCCCGGTACGAGCTGGAAGCCGACACGGTGCTCAAGCTGGCCGACCTGGCCGGCTTCCTGCGCCAGCCGGCCGAGCATTTCTTCAGGCGCCGCATGGGCGTAGTGTTCGACCGTGACACCCAGGTCGGCGACGATGACGAGCCGTTCGCGCTCGATGCGCTGGAACGCTGGCAGGTGAACGACCGCCTGCTCGATGACAGCGACGCGCCCGAGGCGATCGACGAGGTGCACGCCACGCTCGCCGCGCGCGCCGCGCGGCTGGCGCGCGCCGGGGTGCTGCCGATCGGGCTGGTGGGCGGACTGCTGCAGGACGAGCTGGTCGGCAACCTGGCGCCGGTGCGTTCCGAATGGCTGCGGGTTGGGACGCAATTCCCCGAGGCGGCGCCCAAGCTGGCGATCTCGCTCGACCTGGACGGACTGCGGCTGGACGACTGGATCGATCGCCTGCACCGCGGCGACGGTCACAACACCTGGTTGATGCAGACCGCATCCCAGGTACTCGACAAGGGCGGCAAGCCGCGCGCCGACAAGCTGGCGCCGTTCTGGCTGCGCCAGCTCGCGAGCGCCGCCGCCGGCAGTCCGGTGGCCGGGATCCTGGTGGCGCGCGATGCCAAGTGCGAGATGCGCCCGCTCGATCCGGAAGCTTCCTTGCAGGCCTTGCGAGACCTGGCGCGCCTGTGGCGCGCCAACCTCGACAGCCCATTGCCGGTGGCCTGCCGCACGGCGCTGGCCGAACTGGCCGGCAACAAGCCGCGCCAGGTCTACGAGGGCAGCGATGATGTCCGGGGCGAGGTCAGGGATCCGTGCCTGGCGCGCCTGTGGCCTGACTTCGACGCCCTGCGCGGCGCCGGCGGCTGGCCTGAACTGGCCCACGAATTGTATGGACCGCTGGCGCACTGGTTTGCCGAGGCGGTCACTGTCACCCCATTGCAGGAGTCGTCCAAATGAGCCAGGATCTCGAACCCTTGGTGTTTCCGCTGCACGGGTCGCGCCTGATCGAAGCCTCGGCCGGCACCGGCAAGACCTGGACCATCGCCGCGCTGTATGTGCGGCTGGTGCTCGGCCACGGCGGCGCGCACGGCTTCACGCGTCCCTTGCTGCCGGCCGAGATCCTGGTGATGACCTTCACCCGCGCCGCCACCCGCGAGTTGTCGAACCGGGTGCGCGAGCGGCTGGTGCAGGCGGCCGCCTATTTCCGTGGGCAGGGCGGGCACGACGACCCCTACCTGGCGCAGCTGGCCGAGGACTATCCCGACCAGGGCGCGCGCGACATCGCCGCGCACCGCCTGATGCTGGCCGCCGAGACCATGGACGAGGCGGCGATCTTCACCATCGACGCCTGGTGCCAGCGCATGCTGCGCGAACACGCATTCGACAGCGGCAGCCTGTTCGACGAAGAACTGGTGAGCAGCGAAGACATGCTGTTCGAGGACGCGGCCAACGATTACTGGCGCCAGCACGTGTATCCGCTGGGCGCGAGTCAACTGCAGCTGGTGCTCGACAACTGGAAGGATGTCGGCGCGCTCAAGAAAAAGGTGCGCAAGCTGGTCGCGCTGGCGCCGCTGCTCGAGGCCAGCGCGGACGAGCCGCTGGGCCCGATGGTGGCGCGCCTGGCGGCTGCCGAAGCGGCCACGCTGGTGCAGCTGAAGCAGGGCTGGAACGAGCGCATCGATGCGATGGAGGCGTGGATCCCCGAACTGCGCGCGGGTGCCGGCCGCAAGGTCAATGGCAATATGCTCAACAAATCGCACGTCGCCGGCTGGCTCGGCAAGCTGCGCGCCTGGGCCAACGATCCACGGGCGCGCGCGCCCGACCTGCAGGCGGGCTGGGAGCGCCTGACCCCGGACGGCATCCGGGCCACCGGCAAGGACGGCTACGTGCCCGAGGTGCCGGCCTGCTTCGACGCGACCGCGTCCTTGCAGCAGGCGCTCGACGCCATGGAACCGGTGGCGCATCCGATGCTGGCCCATGCCGCGATCCACATCGGAGCGCGCATTCAGGAGCTCAAGCGGCGCAACCACCAGTTCGGCTTTGCCGACATGCTCGAGCGCCTCAAGGCGGCGCTCGAGGGCGAGAACGGCGAAGCGCTGCGCTGCCGCATTGTCGACGGCTACCCGGTGGCGATGGTCGACGAGTTCCAGGATACCTCGCCCGACCAGTACCGCATCTTCGACCTGCTGTACCGGGTCGAGGACAATGACCCGCAGCGCGGCCTGTTCCTGATCGGTGACCCGAAGCAGTCGATCTATGGCTTTCGCGGCGCCGACATCCACAGCTACCTGGCGGCGCGGCTGGCCACCAGCGGCCGCCATTACAAGCTGGGCACCAACTACCGCTCCAGCGCGGCCCTGGTGGCAGCGGTCAACCGCGTGTTCGCCTTCGCCGAAGACAGCCAGGTGCATCCGGGCCATGCGGCAGGGGCTTTCCGTTTCCGCAAGGACGAGCTCAACCCGCTGCCGTTCGAGCCGGTACTGGCCAACGACCATCGCCGCAGGCTGGTCGGCGTGTGCGAGCCCTACCAGGCGCTGGCCATGTGCGTCAACGGCATGGAAGACATGAAGGTCGAGGCCTACCGCACGTTCTTCGCCCATCACTGCGCCGAGCACATCGTGCGCTTGCTGAACGACGAGCGGGTCGGCTTCGAGGAAGAGCGGGACGGACAGCTCATGTTCCAGCGCCTGAAGCCGGCCGACATCGCGATCCTGGTGCGCAGCGGCGACGAGGCGGGCGTCATGCGCAAGGCGCTGGCGCGGCGCAACGTCAAGAGCGTCTACCTGTCCGACAAGGATTCGGTGCTGCACAGCGACGAGGCGCATGATGTGCTGCGCTGGTTGCGTGCTGTAGCCACGCCGCTCGACGGCGCCCTGGCGCGGGCGGCCTTTGCCACCCGCTCGGCCGGGCTGGAACTGGCGGCGCTGGCACGCCTGTCGGTCGACGAGCTGGAATGGGAGACGCGCGTCGAGCAGCTCAAGGGCCTGCACGGCATCTGGCAGCGCCAGGGCGTGCTGGCGATGCTGCGCCGTTTCATCCACCAGCTCGGCCTGCCGGCGCGCCTGCTGAACCAGGCCGGCGGCGAGCGCTCGCTGACCAATCTGTTGCACCTGGCCGAACTGCTGCAGCAAGCCAGCGGCCAGCTCGAAGGCGAGCAGGCCCTGGTGCGCTGGCTGGCCGAACAGATCGAGGCCGAGGACGCCGCCGGCGACGAACGGGTGCTGCGCCTGGAAAGCGACGCCGAGCTGGTGAAGGTGGTCACGGTGCACAAGTCCAAGGGGCTGGAGTATCCGCTGGTTTACCTGCCGTTCGGCGTCACCATGTTCCACACCACGCGCCGCGACGCCTTTTTCAATTATGTCGACGCCGACGGCCAGCGCCGCATCGACCTGGCGCTCGGCGACGCGGCGCTGGAGGCGGTCGACCGCGCGCGGCTGGAGGAAGACCTGCGCCTGCTGTACGTGGCGCTGACCCGCGCGCGTCATTTCCTGTGGCTGGGCGCGGCCGGTGTCCTGCACGGCAATGCGAAGAGCAACCGCCTGCACCAGACCGCCCTGGGCTACCTGCTGCGCGGCGGCGAGCCGATGGCCGCGGGTGAATTGCGCACCCACTTCGACGCCTTGCGCGGCGACGTCCTGGGCATCGTGGTGCACGAGCTCGAGCCGGCGTCCGGAATCACGCTGCTGGCACGCCACGAGGACCAGCCCGCGCTGGCGGCGGCGCCGCTGTACGCGGCCGAGTTCGAACGCGACTGGTCGGTCGGTTCGTTTACCTCGATGACCCGGCATGCGGTGGCCTCGCCGGTGCCGACCCCGATGCGGGCCTCGGCCCAGACCCTGCTCGAGGAAGCGCCGCAGGTGGTAACCCCGCCGCGCATCGAGGACGCGCCCTGGCACCGCTTCCCGCGCGGTTCGGTGCCGGGCAACTTCATGCACGAGCAGCTCGAGTGGCTGGCGCGCGAGGGTTTTGATTGTCTCGACGATCCGGCCTGCGTGACGCGCCTGAGCCGGCACATCGAGCGCCAGGGCTGGGGCAACCGCCTGGACGACGCGCTGGCCTGGCTGCGCGCGATCGTCGACACGCCGCTGCCGCCCCTGAACGCGGCCCTGCGCGACCTGCAAGACGTGCTGCCCGAGATGGAGTTCTGGTTCCCCAGCCAGCACCTCGACTTGAAACAGCTCGACCAGCTGTGCCGCAATCGCCTGCTGAACGGGATCGAGCGCCCGCTGCTGCCCGAGCGCGAGTTGCACGGCATGTTGAAGGGCTTCGCCGACCTGGTGTTCGAGCACGATGGCCGCTACTGGGTGCTCGACTACAAGTCGAACGCGCTGGGGCCGAACGACGCCGCCTATACCCGCGCCGCGATGGCGGCCGGCATGGCCGAACACCGCTACGAGATCCAGGGCAGCATCTACCTGCTGGCCCTGCACCGCCTGCTGCGCGCGCGCCTGGGCCAGGCCTACGAGCCCGAGTACCAGCTGGGCGGGGCGGTGTTCATGTTCCTGCGCGGGATCGCCAATCCCGAGACCCGCGGCTGCTGCGTGCTGGCGCCCGACCTGGACCTGCTGGACGAACTGGAACGATTGCTGGACAAGGAAGCGCATGTCGAAGCTTGAACCGAATACCGAAGCCCTGTGGACCGAGATCGGTCGATTGAGCGAAGAGGGCGCGCTGCGCCGCCTGTCCGGCGCCTTTGCGCGCTTCATCGCCGGCCTCGGCCCCGGCCCCGCGCCGGCGCCACTGGTGCTGGCCGCGGCTGTGCTGTCCGAGCTCGAAGGCCATGGTCACAGCTGCCTGCAACTGTCCGACCTGGCAGCCAGCCCGGCCGCCTTGCTGGGCTGGAGCGAGGAGCAGTGGGAGCAGCTGGCGACAGCCGCCGCACCGCTGCCCAAGGGCGTGGCCGGCTGGCGGAAACTGCTCACCGGTTGCGAGCAGGTGTGGGAGCGCACTGAGTTCGACCTCGACCAGCCGCTGGTGCTCGATGGTGAGCGGCTCTACCTGCGCCGCTACTGGCGCGACGAGACCCAAGTGGCGCGCAATGTGCGCGCGCGCGCCGCCAGCGTGCACGAGGTCGACGAGACGCTGGTGCGCGGCTGGCTCGACCGCCTGTTCATCGCCCAGCCAGGCGTGGAAGGCCCGGACTGGCAAAAGCTGGCCTGCGCGGTTGCCCTGCGCGGCTCGCTCGCGATCATCACCGGTGGCCCCGGCACCGGCAAGACGTATACCGTGGCGCGCCTGCTGGCGTTGCTGTTCGCGACCGCGCCCGATGCCGAGCGCCAGCGCGTGGCCCTGGCCGCGCCTACCGGCAAGGCCGCCGCGCGTCTGAAACAGTCGATCGACAAGGCCCTGGGCGAGCTGGCCGAGCGGGTCGGCGCCGACCTGCCGCTGCGCAAAATGACGGAGCGCATGGGCGCGGCGCGCACCCTGCACAGCCTGTTGGGTGCGCGGCCCGATACGCGCGCTTTCCGCCACCAGCGCGGCAATCCGCTCGAGGTCGACGTGCTGATCGTCGATGAAGCCTCGATGGTGCACCTGGAGATGATGGCCAGCCTGCTTGACGCGCTGCCGCCCACCGCCACCCTGATCCTGCTGGGCGACAAGGATCAATTGGCGTCGGTGGAGGCGGGCGCCGTACTGGGTGACTTGTGCCACGACGCCCACCTGGGCCACTACGACGAGGCGACGGTGGCTTATGTCGAACGGACCAGCGGCGAGACGATTCCCGCGTCCTTCCGCAGCGCCGGCGGCGATCTGGCCCAGCAGACCGTGATGCTGCGCCGCAGCCGCCGTTTCGGCGGTCCGATCGGCCAGCTGGCGCTGGCCGTCAACGCGGGCGACGAGGCGCGCGTGGAACACGTGCTGCGCGCCGACGGCGATGAGGTGCGCTGGATCGAACACGCCCAGCAGGCGCAGGTCTTGCAGCTGGCCCAGGCCGGCTACGCGCCCTACCTGGAACTGCTGCGCGCCGGGCAGCAGGGCAGTCACGAGGACTGGGTGCGCCAGGTGCTGCGCAGCTTCGAGGCCTTCCGCATCCTGTGCGCGGTGCGCGACGGCGAGTGGGGCGTGGCGGGACTGAACGAGGCGATCGAGAAGCGGCTCGCGGCCAGTAAGCTGCTGCGCCACGGCGCCGAGTGGTATGTGGGGCGCCCCGTGATGGTGACCCGCAACGACTATTCGACCGGGGTGTTCAATGGCGACATCGGCATTACATTGCCGGATCCGGCGCGTCCGGGTGCGCCGCGCGTGTATTTCCTGGAAGGCGATGCGGTGCGCAGCGTGCTGGCCTCGCGCCTGCGCAATGTGGAAACCGCGTTTGCGATGACGGTCCATAAATCGCAGGGTTCCGAGTTCCGTCACACGGTGCTGGCCCTGCCGCGCGAGGGCAATGCCGTGCTCACGCGCGAACTGGTGTATACCGGTATCACACGCGCCAGCGCAGTGTTTACCCTGGTGACGCCCAACGCCGACGTGCTGCGCGAGGCGATCATGCGGCGCACCTACCGCACCAGCGGCCTGCGTTCACTGGTGGCGTGAGGCGGCCGCCGCATCGTGCAGCAGGTTGAAGAACCTGCCGCGCAGGCGGTATTGGCCATTCTCGACCTTCCAGTAGCGTCTGCCCTGGGCCGACAGCATGAACGCCTTGCGCCGGTCCAGGCGCTCGGCGCCGAGGGGTGACTTCGAGATCACGTAGCGGAAAGCGCCATCCGGCGCCAGGATCACGGTGCTGCCACCGTAGGTTTGCAAGGTGATGCCATCGGCCGTCCTGATACGGCATGCCTGCACCACTTCGGCGATCAGGTCGAACACGATCTGGCCGTCCGGGCCGACGCGCCGTGCGGTGCGGATCGAGGTCACTGCGGGCAGGTCGATGCTGCCGGGCGCGAAACCATGCGCGTCTTGCGCCAGCAGGCCGAATTCATGGGCCACCTCTGGCCGGGTCACATAGTCGCCGAGCACGTCGGCCTGGCGCCGTAGTTCCTGGTCGCAGGCGGGGCAGCCGGGATCGCCGTCGAAGCGCAGCTCCCCGAAGCTGAGCATGGCGAGCGGCGGGTGCTGCATCCGGGGCGGGTTCCACAGCAGCGCCGACTCGGACAGATTATGTACGCCGCGCGGCAGGATGTCGCGGCGCAGGAAGGCGTCGATCAACGCTTCGCGGTAACACCACGGGTCGTCGGGCACCAGGTCGCGGTCGGCGGTGATCAGCGCGCGCAGGAATTCTCCCAGCCGGATATCGACCGGCGGACAGTAATCGATGGCGCGGATGACCAGCACCTGGAACTGGCTGGCCAGCTCGCTGATCTTGTCGGCCAGGATGTCGGCCAGGTCGGGCGGCAGCTCGCCATCGGGCAGCACGCCGGTGCCGCCGGTGGCCAGGCGCAGGTAGCGCGCGGTCTTGCGCCGGTACACCACCAGGAAGGCTTCGAACACGGCGGCGACCAGCACCGCGCCGAGGGAATGCGGGTCCAGGTCCTGGTCGTAGCGGCGCGGCGTGCCGGCGTCGATCGCATCGCGCAGCGCGCCATGGTGGCCGGCGGCATAACCAAGCTGGCGCGCCAGTTCGGCCAGCGACAAGGCCTGTTCCAGCGCGCCGCGCGCGCGGCAGATAGCCGCGCGCACCAGTTCGCGGTAGCCGAGGCGCTGGAAAATCGCCACCAGGTCGGCGATCGCCTCGTGGAAGGCTGCCACGTCGGGCCCATTCGGGATCGAGAAATGGCCGCGCATGCCGTCCAGGATCGCGTGCGTGACCTCGTGCGCGATGATGTCGTGCGACAGGCAACTGAATACGTATTCGCCCGGCAAGACGCGGATCGCCCCCTTGAGGTCGGGCGCCTTTTCGTAGCCGAAGCAGAGCAGGCCTCGCACCTTGTCGTAATAGGCATTCACCCCGCGAAACGCGTGCGGTTGCAGCCACAGCCGGTTGGCATCCTCGCTGCGCTCGAAACCCCAGGTCAGCTCGCGTCCCAGCGCCACACGAAACGCCGCGTACACATTCGAGCAGACCGCATACACCATCTGCTGGTGAAAGCGCACGTCGGACGGCGCCGGTTCATAGCCTCGGCCCAACAGCGTAAACGGAGAGTCGAGGTCGGCGCGTATATACGCCTGGCCGGTGCTGGCATCATGGTTGTCGACCTTGAACAGGCGGCCTTCGGGGCCCGGCGCCAGGCGCTCGTACGGCACGTTGACGGTGGTGATCGCGCCCTCCAGCCGCGACGCGCTCGGGTCCGAGGTGAAGATGCGCAGCGGCCGGTACAGGGGTTGTTCGCGCAGCGGGGGCGTGGCGCGTGTGATGGTGCGCGCAATATTGGGCCCGAGCGCATGGCGTCGCTGCGGCGGCGGTGGCGGCGCCGTGACGGCGGGGCCGGGCGCGACGGCGCCACCACCATCGCGCGATTGCGCCACGCTGGCGACCGGCCGCGCCGTGGACGCGGGCTGGATGCCGCCCTCGCTCATGGCGCTAGACCTTCATCGGCCGGGCCGCATCGGCGCCCTCGCGCAAGCGCCGGCTTGCGACCTCGGCACGCTCGCGTGCAGTCAGCACGGTCGCGAGCGAGCGTCCGCCAGCTCGCATCGCCGACGATGGCGGGCATATCGGCTGCAGCAGGGCGGCTGCGCCCAGCGCGTCGCTGCTGTAAAGCTTGGCATGCTGGCGCGGCGACGCGCCGAAGGCCTGGGTGACGCGTTCGGCGAAGGCGGCGTTACTGAGCCCCGCCGTGCCCTGGCCCAGGACCTGCAGTGCATGGCGCGTAAAATCGCCATGGCCTTGACTCTCGAGCGCGACCTCGCTCGACAGGCACGCCGAGAACACCACGTCGCGCATGGTGTCGCTGTCGTCCATGGCGACGCTACGCGACAAGCTTGCGCGCCGCCGGTCCACGAAGTGTTCGATCAACTGGCGGTTGGCGGCGATGAAGCGCGCCCGCGTACCGGCCGGCGTCGCTGCGCCCGGCTTGCCAAAGGCGAAACGGGTGATGGTGCCGGAGTGGCAGCAGTCGAAGAAGCAGGTCAGGTTGACGCACTCCGGCAAGCGTTTGATGATGGCGCGGATGTCGTCGTCGATCAGCAGTTCGCCGCTCATGAAGTCATGCGGGCACAGGGCCTCGTCTTCCCCTTCGGGTTCATCGCCGTCGAGGTCGGGCATTTGCGTCCCATGGCCGGCGAACTGGAACACGATCACGTCGCCGGCCTGGCTCTGCTCCACCAGCGCCGACAGCTGGCGCACGATCGCGGCGCGCGTCGCCTGCCCGTTGAGCAGCATCTGCGGCGTCTCGAAACCAAGGCGAGCCAGGGCTTCGGCCCAGGCCCGCGCATCGTTGACGCAGCCGCCCAGGGGGGCGGTGGGATAGTCGTCGATGCCGACGCACAGGGCGCTGCGCCGGCCGCCGCCGGCTGCGACCTGCGGCATTGGCTTGACGGTCGGCGGCAGTTCGGGCAGCGTGAAATTCGGCAGCTCGAACCCATGTTCTTCGAGGATCCCGGCCCAGACATCGGCCGGGGTGCGCCATGGATTGGCGCCGACGCGCGAGCGTGGCAGCTCGACGATGGCGTCGGCATCGGCCTTGCCGAGCACGCGGCGGGCAATGCTGCCCATCGTCGCCGGGTCGTCGTCGAAGCCGCCGTGGGTGCGCGATCGGCTGGCGCTGCGGCCCCCGTCGAGACCGTTGTCGGACCAGACCACGGTGGCGTCGCCCTGGCCGCCGCCGATACCGAACAGTTGCTTGAGGCCGGCATCGGCGCGCACGCTGCGCTCCAGCCCGAGGATCGGCTCGTTGCGCTCGGGTTCGAGGCCATGGTGGATCAGGTATAGCAGCGACTTGCGGTACACCTTGCCGCAATCGTCGTCTTTTTCGAAACCGTCGTCCATCGTGTACATGGTCAGCTTGTCGATGCCCTTGCCCTTGCCGACGCGGTGCTGGAGCTGCTGGCGGAACAGGTCGACGCGCACGGCCGGCGCCAGCAGGTGCAGGCTGTCGACGCGCGGCACACCGTGCTCCAGCGCGCACGGGATGAAGTGGGCGTGGAAGATCGATCCTGCGCTGTGCCCGCAGGCATGGACTTCGATCTCGTCCGGATGCTGCTTGCACCAGTCGGCCAGTTTTTCGGCGACGTACCAGGCGCCGCCAGTGCCGCCCTGCGCGTTGGCCGACGACGACTGTTGCGCGCTCCATTTCATCGCGTTCCAGATCTGCACGCCGCCCGCACGGTGCACGAAGGCTTCCACCAGCGGATCGCTGACATGGTCCGAAAAGAAGTTGCGGGCCGCCCGGTCCCGGCCCTGGCTGGCGCGTTCGAGTATCTGGCCCAATGTCTCGACCAGGCCGGTCTCCCAGACGAAGTGGATCGGGTAGATGTCGTTCGCTGTCCACCACTTGACCAGGTCGGCGGTCTTCGCCAGTGCGTCGGTCTCGCTGTTCAGGCCTCCGTGGGCGTACAGCATCAGCTTCAACTTGCGCTCCCCGGCCCTGGCCGCGGCGAGTGCGCGCGGCAGGTGGTCGTCGAAGATCGCATCGACGTCTTGCGCAGAAGTCGTCCATTCTCCGCTCGACGAGAACAGCCCCATCCTGAGATTGACGATATGGGGACGCAGGGCCTGCACCAGCGCCACGCCGAGCCCGCGCGTGCCATCGACGGCGCTGCGCGCTTCCTCATGGTCCAGGTGATCGTCGCGGTGGGTGCAAGGTTCGGCATCGGCAGGCTCGAACACGGTGTCTGTTGCGCGTTGCAGGCTATCGATCGATTCGCTGACCACCTCGCGCAGGATCAGCTGTTCGGGCTGGAACGGACCATCGGCCGACGGTGCGCCGCGTGGTTTGCTGATCAGTTGCGGCCGCAGTTCGGCGACATCGTGCAGGACCGTCTGGTAGTCGATGCTGTTCCCCGGGCAGGTCTTGGTCGACATCATATTATGCATCTGCAAGGTGCCGGTCGGCAGGCCGAAGCGGTGCTGCACGCGCGCGATCACTTCGAGGGCGGTGGTGCGCTGCTTGCCGTTGAAAGGGTCCCGGCCTTCGTCGAAGTCGCCGATCATCTCGAACATGAACGGACCGGCTTGCGCATTGCCGTTGTGACCGGAGGCGCTGGCAGGCGGCCGGTTCCAGTCACGGCCCAGCCAGATGGCGCCGTCGGGTGCGATCGTCAGGTGCTGGGCGATATCGGACCAGCCGTTCTCGCGGGTGTGATGGCGCCACATCGAGACGATCGAATCGTGCCCGCGGTATTGGGCATGGTTCGGACGCCAGGTGTGGTGCATGTGCACGGCGTTGATCTTGCGCGTGAACGGAAACTTCGCCAGCAGTTCGGCGAATTGATCCACGGTGATCTGCTTGAACGGGGCGGGCATGGCGTCTCCTTTGATGGATAGCGGCGCCCCATAACTCAGCGAGCTAAAGCGCGCAAGTCGAATTCTTCCTCTGACCGTGCAATATTAGACCCACTTTTTTAAGTAATCTCAAGACAACGTAAATATACTCACCCTGTTGCAAAAACTGCACGGCGCTCGTCTGCGTCTTTCGGGAGATTGCCAATCAGGCTTGCAGAAAAGAACAAGGGGCCTTGCGGCCCCTTGGATATCTCGTGTCGATGTGCTCAGTTGCGGCGCTTGCGCGCGGTCTTGACCTTGGCCGTGGTGCGTTTCTTGGTGGCCTTGACCTTGCTGTTCTTCGTCTTCGCACGCGCCTTGGCTTTCGAACTGCCGGCGCTGGCCTTGATGCGTGGGCCGCCCGCGGCGCGCGCCACCTTGGCCACTGGCGCGTCACCGGTAATGAAGCGGCGGATATTGAGCGCATCCATCACGCGCGCCGACGAGGCGCCGGCATTGAGCAGCACCAGCGTCGCCTTCTTGCCGGCAGCGGTGATGTTCATGATCAGGCAGCGGCCGGCTTCGTTGGTGAAGCCGGTCTTCGACAGGCCGACATCCCAGCCCTTGGCGCCAACCAGGCGGTTGGTATTGCGGTACTCGACGCCGCGGCCGTTGATGTCGATGATTTCCTTGGTCTCGGTCGTCATGCGCACGATTTCCGGATAACGGCTCGAGGCGGCCGCCATCTTGACCAGGTCGCCCGCGTTGGAGCGGTTGTGCGGCGACAGGCCGGTCGGTTCCTCGATCTCGGTCTGGGTCATGCCCAGCGCCTTGATCTTGCGGCGCACGGCGGCCTTGAAGCCTTCCTTGCCGCCCGGGAAGGTGCGGGCGAGGGCGGCGGCGGCGCGGTTATCCGACGACATCAGGGCCAGGTGCAGCACGTCGCGGCGCGAAATGCTGGCGCCGACCGGCACCCGCGAGCTGCTGAATTTCACGCGGTCGACATCTTCGCGGTCGATCTCGATCTGCTCGTCCATGTCGAGCTTGGCGTCGAGCACAACCATGGCCGTCATCAGCTTGGTCAGCGAGGCGATCGGCATCACCGTATCGGCGTTTTTCTCGAGCAGGATCTTGCCGGTCTCGTCGTCGACCACGAGCACCGATTGCGAACCGAACGGCACGGCGAATGCCGCAGCCGAAAAGGTCATCAAGACCGTTGCGAACAGTTTTTTGATCATTCTTTGTCTGGGATGTCGGGTTGAGGTTGAACGTCGGGGCGCCACATGGCGCGAGAACAACATCTATCTCTAGGGCAACTAGAGTAAGGACGATATCATCTATCCCCGGCGCATGTCTATGGCGCACGAGCAAATTCCCCTATGGGAAGCCGTTTTTCGGCGGAAATGTAACGCTCTCAATGCATCAAATTAACAACTCATGTCACATAGAAATGTCGAGTGACCAATTGTGGGGGCCCAAACGCAAACAGCCCCGCACGCGCGGGGCTGTCTGTCGCATCAAGCCGGCTTACTTGGCTTGATAGATCTTGTCGAATTCGCCGCCGTCGTTGAAATGGCGCTTCTGGGCTGCAGTCCAGCCACCGAATACCTCATCCACGGTGAACAGGCTGATCGGCTTGTAGTTGGCGGCATATTTCTTCATGACTGCTTCCGAACGCACCCGCATGAAATGCTTGGCGCCGATTTCCTGGCCTTGCGGCGTGTACAGGAAATTCAGGTAGGCGGTGGCCGGCTGGCGCACTTTCAGGCGGTCGACCACCTTGTCGACCACGGCCACCGGCGACTCGGCCAGGATCGAGGTGGTCGGGTAGATGACTTCGAAATCGTTGCCGAATTCCTGGCGCACCAGGCTGACCTCGTTCTCGAAGGTCACCAGCACGTCGCCGATCTGGCGCTGGGTGAAGGTAGTGGTGGCCGCGCGGCCGCCGCCATCGAGGATCGGCACGTTCTTGAAGATCCTGGCGACCAGCTCGCGCGCCTGCGCTTCGCTGCCACCCTTCTTGATCACCGAGCCCCAGGCCGCCAGGTAGGTATAGCGGCCATTGCCCGCAGTCTTGGGATTCGGGATGACCACGGCCACGCCCTGGCGCGCCAGGTCTTGCCAGTCGCGCACCTGCTTCGGATTGCCCTTGCGCACCAGGAACACCATGGTCGAGTAATACGGCGCCGCATTGTTCGGGAATTTTTTGGCCCAGTCTTTCGCCACCAGGCCGCGTTCGGCCAGCATGTCGATGTCATTGGCCTGGTTCATGGTGACAACCGATGCCGCCAAGCCATCGGCCACCGCGCGCGCCTGCTTGCTCGAACCGCCGTGCGACTGCTTGACCGTCACGGTCTGGCCGGTCTGTTGTTTGTACGAGGCGATGAAGGCGGGATTGACCTCTTTGTAGAGCTCGCGCGCCACATCGTAGGACACATTCAGCAGTTCGGCATTGGCGGCGCTGGCATGCAGCGGCAACCCGCTGCCGGCGGCCAGGACCAGTGCCAGGAGGGAGCGGCGCAGCGTGTTCGGGGAGATGTCGCGCATTGTGTGTTCTCGCTTATCGGAAGTATTAGTGACAGATTGCATGTTCTCTAATTCAGGCGACAAACGGAACGACAGTTTCGTCATATGGTTATAAGGCGTTCCTGCTTGACCGTGCTGCCAGCAGGGTCTCTTACTTTCGGTGTATAGTCGAGGTCGTGCGATGCCGCGTCATCGTTCGTCCCTCTCTGTTCTGATTAGATGATTGATGTCCACGCGAATTGAAATCCGCCGCGCTGTCCCCGACGATGCAACGGCTGCCTGCACCCTGCTGCGCCGTTCGATCGAGGAAGGCTGCCGCCCCGACCACCATGACCAACCGGGCGTGCTGGACGCCTGGCTCGGCAACAAGACGCCGACCAACGTCGTCACCTGGTTTTCCTCGCCCACCAATTATGCGGTGGTCGCCGAAAGCGAAGGCGAGCTGGTCGGCCTGACCCTGTTGACGCAGGCCGGCAAGGTGGCCTTGTGCTACGTGCTGCCGGACGCCTTGCGCTGCGGCGTCGGCCGCGCCTTGCTCGATGCGGTGGAACAGCAGGCCCGGGCGTGGAACATCAGCAAGCTGCACCTGCACAGCCCGGCCGGGGCCAGCCTGTTTTTCGAACGCCATGGCTACATCAATGCCGGCAAGGAAAAAGCCTGCTTCGGTCTCGAATGCGACCTGCTGTGGAAGCGCCTCGACGGCGCCTGCGATCCGGCGGCGCGCAAGCGTTTCTGCAACTGCGCAGAGTAAGTCCGCGTCGTTAGCACCTACACGCAACAAAGCGATAACATTTGCACGCTTCGTGAACTCTTCTGCATGCTTGTCGGATACGCTATAGTACGGCCTATCGCAATTGTCGAGTAACGGATCCGCCCCATGGCTTCACGCAGAGATTTTCTTCATCACAGCGCCCGCCTGGCCGCGCTGGGCGCCTTCGGGGCGCCGCTGGCCGCTGCCGCCACCGACCTTCAACCGCCGCCCGACCTGTTCGATTCGCAGGCGCTCGACATCGATTTCTGGGTCAAGCCGCGTACCTTGTCGGTGACCCGTCCGGCAAGCGGCGAACGCGCAAGTGTGCTGTACTGGAAGGATGGCGAAGTCATCGATTCCGCCTACGAACGGCTGTGCCATTTGCTGCGCGACGTCAACGGCAAGGCCACCGCCAAGATCGACCCCAAGCTGCTCGAGATGCTGTGGAGCACGCAAGCCTTCATCGCCCGTTACGGCCTGCTGCAGCCGCTCGAGATCCTGTCCGGCTACCGTTCGCCGGAATCGAACAAGCGCCTGCGCGAAGCCGGCATCCCGGCCGCGCGCCAGTCGCTGCACATGGTGGGCAAGGCGGCCGACATCCGCATCGCCGGCCTCAACGAAGAAGTGCTGGGCGGCCTGATCGCCAGCTTCCGCGGCGGCGGGGTCGGTTACTACTACCGCTCCGGCCCGCGCGGCGGCTGGATCCATGCCGACACGGGGCTCGAGCGCAGCTGGAAGGGCTAATTGCGGCCGCCCCCGATGCGTGCGAGCGTGTCTGGAAACTTGGGATAGTATGATTGGCAAGTGCCGGGGCAGGATGCCTCGGCTATCCCATGTCTTTCCAAGGAGGCTGTGATGGCAACAATCAATGCACCAACCATGGACCGCCGGTCCGTCGCCGACCGCCGCGTCAACGTCCACGCGCGCGAGCGTTCGGCCATGTCGGCCCTCGACTATATCGCGATGGCGCTCCTGATCATCGGTGGTCTCAACTGGGCCATGGTCGGCCTGTTCGAGGTCGACATGGTCGCGACCCTGTTCGGCCCGGATAGCGCGCTGACCCGCATCGTGTATGTGGTGGTGGGCCTGGCCGCGCTGTATTCGATCTATACCACGGCCAAGATGGCCAGCAGCAAGCGCATCAAGTCTTGAAACGTGTCGGCCTGATTTCCGACACGCATGGGTTGCTGCGCCCGCAGGCGCTGGACTACCTGCGGGGCAGCGACCATATTGTCCACGCCGGCGACATTGTCGACCCGGCCATCCTGGATCGGCTGGCTGAGCTGGCGCCATTGACCGCCGTGCGCGGCAATAACGACACTGGTGCGTGGGCGCGTGCCTTGCCCAAAACGGCCACCCTGACCCTGGACGGCGTCACCATCCACATCCTGCACGACCTCAACGAACTTGCCATCGATCCGGCGGCGCATGGCGTGCGCGTGGTCATTGCCGGCCATTCGCACAAGCCGGCCTGCGAGGAACGCGGCGGCGTGCTGTACGTGAATCCAGGCAGCGCCGGACGGCGCCGCTTTACCCTGCCGATATCGGTCGGCGAATTGCTGATCGAAGATGGGCAGGTAGATGTGCGGCTGCTCACGCTCGATGTGTCCTGAGGCCTATTTGCTCTTGCTCGCCAGATAGCTTCGCAGGCCATGGGTGACCACCATCGGCAAGACGCTCGCATGGTCTTCGTCGGCGAACACCGTCAGCCGGGTATGCAGGTTCCGGTAGGCGCGCTTCTTGAGCGAGGCATCGAATTCGCGCAGGTCGGCCACCATGTCCGCGTCTTCTTCCGAACGCGAGCGCTTCTTGCCGGCGGCGAGCGTCTCCAGGCTGCCGATGCCGAAGAACACGCTGGCCGGCAGATCCTTGTGACGCGCTGCAAAGGCCTGTTCGCGATCGAACATGATGCCGGCGTCGAACCAGAGCGACGGACTGCCGAGGACGTAATGCTCGAAACTGCGCGGCGCGTCGAACATGATCTGCAGGCCGAGCAGGCTGCCGTAGGAATGGCCCACGAAAATCTTGCGCGCCATGTCGGCGCGGTAGTGCTGCGCGATGAAGGGAAACACCTCGCCCGTCAGGTAGCGGCCATAGGCGGATGCCTCGCCGAAGGCGGGCGCCCGGCCTGGCATGTCGGACCGGTAGGCATGCTTGCGTGGGGTGCTGGGCGTGTAGTCGCGCCGGCGGCTGAAGACCCCGGCGTCGCCTTTCGCGTAAGACAGGCCGACCACGATGGCTTCTTCCATGCCCGCATGCCGGTGCAGGCGCGAGGCAATACTGCGCACCACCGGGAAGGCGTAATCGGCGTCGACCACGAACACGACCGGATAGGTGCGCTTGCTGGCGGCATAGGAATCGGGCAGGGCGACGAAGACCTGGTAGTCGCGTCCCATGCTGCCGGCGCGCACATCGCGCACTTCGGTATTGGCCAGGATGTAGGGCGGTGGGGCGGCCGCAGCGGCCAGCGACGAAAAGCACAGGACAAGTGCGGCTGGAACAGCTTTCACTTTCGGGACCTTTGTTGTTGTCGTTCAATTATTGTCACACAGCCAGGCCCAGCAGGAAAGCCCCCGGGAGACCGCGCGCAGGTGGTGGAAATCCCGTAAGATACGGTCCGTTCCTTCAACCACGCAGCACATGACTCTCCCGCCCGACCAACCCCGCTTCAAACCCCGCCCCTGGACGCCGCTCGAGACGCCGCAGGACGTCGAACTCTGGATCGACGAACACAATGCCGCCATGCAGGAGCTGATCCGGCCGCAGGAGACCGGGGTCGGTATCTGCTTCACCCTGGCCCCGGGCGGCACCGTCCACATGCAGACCCTCGAGGATGCGATCCTGCTCGACGTCGACCAGGACGCATCCTGGATCGCGCCGCTGATCGTGGCGGCCACCCAGGCCGAGCAGCCGCGCGGCCAGATCTGGGTGCTGCCGGACGACCGGCTGGTGCAGCTGATCCTGGGCCTGTCGATGCTGGTCGAGAGCACCACGCTGGTGACCGGTCATCACTTCGGCGCGGCCGGCCGCCGTGCCTGGTAGTACTCAGTAAGGCAGGCCCGTCACATCCAGCCGCAACTGCCATACGGCGGCGGCGCCGGTGATGTACAAGGTCTTGCCATCGGCGCCGCCGAAGGCGACGTTGGTGACGTTGGCATCGACGCGGATGGTGGCCAGCTGGCGCCCCTGCGGCGTGAACACGCGCACCCGCTTCGGCGCATGCTCGGTCACGTACAGGTTGCCGTGGCAGTCGAGCGTCATGCCGTCACCGTTCTCAATGCCCTTGATCAGGTCGTAGCCCTGCTGGGGCACGCCGTCCTTGATCGGGTAGGCGCGCACCGCGCCATCGCTTGCGTTCACATACAGGGTGTCGCCGTTCAGGGACAGCGCGATCCCGTTCGGATTCTTGCGCGTGCCGTCGACCAGGGTCACGGTGCCGTCGGTGGCGATGCGGTAGATGCCGGTCACCGGCTGGCCGCCGGGCGCTGCGGCCTTCTGGTAATCCGGGTCGGTGAAATAGATCGTGCCGTCGGCCGCGATCGCGATATCGTTGGGCGAACTGAACACCTGGCCCTGGAAGCGCGTGGCGACGTCGGCGCGCTTGCCAGTGGCGATGTCGTAGCGCGACATGGCCTTGTACTTGTGGGTTGCGGCGACCAGCGCGCCGCTGGCGTCGACCGCCAGGCCGTTGCTGCCGGCATCCTCGAGCGCCGTGCTGACCGTGCCATCGGGCGAAAACTTGCGCACGCGCGAAGGAAAGCCTTCGCTGAAGCTGAAGTCGGAGAAGTACAGCGCATCCTTGATCCACACCGGTCCCTCATACAGTCCCGGCTCGCTGCGCGTCGGCTTGATCGCGGCGATCCGCTCGGCCTTGAGTTCGCCCATCGGCGGCTTGCCGCTGCAACTGGCGGCCAGCGCGGCGGCGGGCAAGGCGGCGACCACGCTGGCGGCAAGCACGGCGCGAACAAAGGGGGTAACGCGGGAAGGGCGGGTCATCGGCAATATCTCCTTATGGTGTATACGGGGCGAACAAGCTCCCGTGTTAACGCTATCATTTGAATCGAATCAATTGTATCCTGATCAAGAAACCGATTGTAGCCCGTGGTGCGGCTGGGCCAGCACGGTATTCGAACCAATAATTCTGCGAGGAGACGCAAAATGATCGACCTGAATCGGCGCGGCCTGGTGATGGCTGCGGGTGGGGTGCTGGCGGCGGGCGCGGTGGGCATGCCGGCCTGGGCCAGCACTGAACGCAAGCTGGGCTATGCCATCGTGGGCCTGGGCGGCTATGGCCTGGGGCGCATCATTCCTCAGTTCAATCAATGCCGGCACAGCCGCCTGGTGGCGCTGGTCAGCGGCGACCCGGCCAAGGCGAAGAAGGTCGCGGCCGAATACGGCGTGCCTGAGCGCGGCATCTACAACTACCAGAACTACGACAGCATCCGCGACAACCCGGACATCGACATCGTCTATATCTGCCTGCCTGTGTTCATGCATGCCGAATACACGATCCGCGCAGCAGCGGCCGGCAAACACGTGATGTGCGAAAAGCCGATGGCGGTCAGCGTGGCGGAGTGCGAGCAGATGATCGCCGCCTGCCGCAAGGCCGGCAAGAAGCTGATGCTGGGTTATCGCTCGCGCTTCGAGCCGCATAACGTCGAGGCGATCCGCCTGGCGCAGAGCGGCGCGATCGGCAAGCTGCGTTATTTCCGTTCCGAGCACGGTTTTGTGGCGCGCGACCCGAATACCTGGCGCATGAAAAAGGCGCAGTCGGGTGGTGGCTCGCTGATGGACATCGGGATCTATGCGCTGCAGGCGGCGCGCTACATGACGGGCGAGGAGCCGGTCTCGGTGTTCGCCAGGGAAACCACCGACCGCAGCGACCCGCGCTTCCGCGAAGTGGAAGACATGATCGACTTCCAGCTCGAATTCCCGTCCGGCGTGATCGGCTCGTGCATGTCGATGTACAGCGCCAACCGCAACCAGTTCATCCTGATGGGCGACAAGGGACGGATTGAACTCGAACCGGCCACCGCCTACAGCGGCCAGCGCATGTGGGTCGGCGGCGAGCGCGGCGACAAGACCCAGCTTACGCCACCTCCCGGCCCCTATGCCAACCAGTGGGTTGGCCAGCTCGACCACATGTCGCAGTGTGTGAAGGAAAATCGCGAAACCATCGTGCCGGGCGAGGAGGGCTTGCGCGATATCCGCATCGTCGAAGCGGTGTACCGGTCGGCGCGCGAGCAGAAGCGGATCGTCCTGCGTGCGTAGGCACGAAAAGTATTTTTCGGTTATAAAGGGCGATTAACCGGGGTCGAGGTAGAAGTCGATGGTCGAAGCTGTGATGAAGAAGGGGCGGCGCCGTTGGGTGGCCGCAGGCTGGATGGCAGTATTGGCCGCCGGCGTGCTGCCAGCGGCGCAGGCCGCGGATGTGATGAGCGAAGCCAGGGCGCGCGGCGTCCTGCGCGTCGCCATCGAAGGTACGTACCCGCCCTTTAATTTCAAGGATCCGAAAACCGGCCACCTGACTGGCTACGACGTCGACGTCGCGCGCCTGGTGGCGGCACGGCTCAAGCTCAAGCCGCAGTTCGTGCTCACCGAATGGAGCGCCATCCTGCCGGCGCTAACGTCAGGCAAGGTCGATGCCGCCATCAGCCAGGTGATCATCACCCCGGAGCGTGAAGAGGCCTACGACTTTTCTATCCCCTACACCTACTCGGGCTTCCAGCTCATGGTGCGCAAGAACGAGCGCGCCACTTACCGCAGCCTGGCCGACCTCAAGGGACGCCGGCTGGGCGTGCGCCAGGGCAGCGTGTTCGAGCAGCGCGCGAAGGAGGTGCCGGGGATCGAGGTCAAGAGCTATCCGGCGGTGCCGGAGAACCTGCAGGACCTGGCCTTCGGCCGCATCGATGCGTCGCTCGACGACAGCCTGATGGTGAACTACCTGCTGACAAACTCGGCGTTGCCGATCAAGGCCGGGCCGCGGGTGGGCAAGGTCATGCACATCGGCGTGGCCTTCCGCAAGGGCAATCCGCAATTCAAGGCGGCGGTTGACAAGATCTTGAACGAGGCGCGCAGCGACGGCAGCTTGCGTCGCTTGTCGCTCAAGTGGTTCGGGATCGACGCCAGCAGCGCTACCCGCTAGCGCGCCAATAAAGGCGCTGTTCGCGTTAGTTCGGCGAACCTTTCGCTGTCCAGTTTGGTCTCAGCCAGTGTCGAGTCAAGCTGAAGAGGCGGCCATGGACAGCCCGGACTTTGCTACCCTGTTTGCCGCCTTGCGCAGCCTGGCGCTGCGGCATGACGAACAGGAGCAATTGCGCACCTGGCTCGGCGGTGTCGGAGATGCATTCGCGTGCATCGCGCTGATCGAACAAGCAGCGGCCGGAAAATGCTGTCCGCGATGCGGCGGCGCGCGCTCCCACCGTTGTGGGCAGGCCAGCGACCTGCAGCGCTGGCGCTGCCTCGCATGCGGTCGTAGCTACAATGCATTGACCGGTACCAAACTGGCACGCCTACGAAAGAAGGAATGCTGGCTTGCTTATTTGCAGTGCCTGCTTGATTCGCGCACTGTACGCGCCAGTGCCGAGGCGGTCCGAGTCCATCGCACGACCAGCTTCCGCTGGCGTCACCGCATGGTGGCCGGCTTCACGCACGAGCGGCCAGCGCGCCTGACCGGCACGGTCGAAGCGGACGAAACCTATTTACTGGAATCGCAGAAGGGATCGCGGCGCCTGACCCGCCCGCCGCGTCGGCGCGGCGGCGTGGCCAGCCATCGCGGCATTGGTCCCGACCACGAATGCCTGCTGGTGGCCTGCGCCCGCGGCAGCGATGCCCTGGATTTTCATTGCGGGCGCGGTCCGGTGAGTAGCGCGCAACTCGGGCAATGCCTGGGGCCGGTGCTGGACCCGGACTGTCTCTTGATCAGCGACGGGGCCGCTTCATATCCTGCGTTTGCCAGGCGACTGGGCATCGCCCACGAGGCCATCAATCTGCGCGCAGGCGAGCGGGCGCGCGGCACGATCCACCTGAACCATGTGAATGGCTGGCACAGCCGTTTCAAGCGGTGGTTGGTACGCTTTCACGGTATTGCGAGCCGCTATCTCATCCATTACTCGGGCTGGCGACGAGTACTTGATGCGAGGCATTTGATCACGCCTGCCCAGTTGCTTTCCGTCACCATCAAACCAGACTGAGCCGTTCCTTTTGCAGATCTAACGCGAACAGCGCCCCCAATAACAAGGCGCGGCTCGCACTGCGGGCCGCGCCATCCGTGGTCAATGCCACGTCAACGGTTCTTGTCCTGCTTGCCGTCCCAGCCGCGCGTCTGGTCCATCTGCTGGGCGGCGTTGCCCAGCGACCCTCGGTTACGACTGTCGAGGTCGGCATTCAGGTCGTCCAGTGCGGGTGTTCCGCCCGACGCATGCTGGCCGCCATGTTGCAGGTTCTGCCGTTGTGCGCCGGCCCCTTGCTGGCTGCCGACGTCTTGCTGCTTGCTGCCTTGTTGACTGCTGCCTTGCTGGATACTGCCTTGCTGCTCGGTGCTGATTTGCTGCTGTCCGGTGTCTTGCTGCTTCCCGGCGCTCTGTTGATTACCGGCACTTTGGCCGGCCCGATTTGCTGCCGATCCCATCTCATCTATTTCGGGATAGTTCGGTGCTTTATCGCCATGTCCTTTGTTCTCACCCATGTCGGTTCCTTGCACTGGTGTCTGGAGTTCCCATGCTACGCCCACGACAGACTTCGCCAATCAGAGGATTGGCGGAGCCCGCGTAGGATTTTTCGGACAAAGTCAGCAGTAAATCAGGAGAGCGTGACAGGTCAGCGTGACGCCGGCAATACACCCTGCTGACGCAGGAAAGCCTGGACTTCGCTGAAGATGGCGACCTGTTCGTCAGGCTTGAAACCGCCATGGCCGCCACCCGTGACCGTGTGCAGCACGTTCTTGACGCCAGCCTTGTCGAGCGCGCTCTTGAGCCGCACGCCGTGGGCATACGGCACCAGCTTGTCGGCATCGCCATGGACCGTGAATACGGCCGGGCCGCCGGCGCGCACATGGCTCAATGGCGACAGCTCTTTCGCCAGCGCAGTGCGTCCCGGCAGGCTACCGAACCAGGCCACTGCGTATGAGCGGATGTTCGGGCCCTGCAGCATGTCGGCCACATCGGTAATGCCATACCAGTTGACGACCGCTTTCACCCTCGGCGCGGCGTTCTTGTATGGGCCGCTCCAGGTCGGCTCGGTCGAGGCGCACTGACTCGCGAGCGGCGAATCGCCAGGAATCATGGCCGTGGCCAGCGCCAGGTGGCCCCCAGCCGAATCGCCGGTGGTGATCACCCGATCCAGGTCGAATCGGTAGCGCTCGGCATTGCGCCCGACCCACTGCAGCGCGCACAGCGTGTCTTCGACCGCAGCCGGGGCCAGCGCCACATTCGCCAGGCGGTATTGCACGTTGACGACGGCAAAGCCCATTTGCAAATAGGGCAGCGTGGACAGCGCGCGGCTTTCGCGGTTGCCCGCGACCCAGCCGCCGCCGTGGAAATTGAGCACCACGGGCAGGCGCGCCTTGTCGTCGCGCCATGGCCAGTAGACATCCAGCTTGAGTTCCTGGCCGCTGGCGCGCAGGTAGGTGATATTGGTGTCCGCTGCGGTTTCATGACCGAGCAAAACGGCGCTGCGCAAGGCGGCGTCGTCCTGGGCCAGGGCGTGCGTGGCCGCTGCCAGCAGGCAGGCGGCCGCCACGGCGCGCAGTCGGGTGTGCATCGTGTTGGTCGCCATCGGGGGCTCCCTACATGTTTGGATAGTTGGGGCCGCCGCCGCCTTCCGGCGTGACCCAGACGATGTTCTGGGTCGGATCCTTGATATCGCAGGTTTTACAGTGCACGCAGTTCTGGGCATTGATCTGCAGCCGGTCGCCGCCATCCTCGCGCTTGACGAATTCATACACCCCGGCCGGACAGTAGCGCTGTTCCGGGCCGGCATACTTGGCCAGGTTGACGTCGACCGGCACGCTCGGGTTCTTGAGCGTCAGGTGGACCGGCTCGTCCTCGCGGTGGTTGGTGTTCGAGATGAACACCGACGACAGCTTGTCGAAGGTCAGCTTGCCGTCCGGCTTCGGATACGCGATTGGCTTGTAGTGCGAGGCCGGGCGCAAAGCTTCATGGTCGGCATGCTTGTGGTGCAGGGTCCAGGGAGCCTTGCCACGGAACACAATCTGGTCGATGCCGGTCATGATCGTGCCCAGTACCAGGCCTTTGCTCATCCACGGCTTGAAGTTGCGCGCGATATGCAGTTCCTCGTGCAGCCACGATTTTTCGAAGGCGGCCGGGAAGGCGGCCAGTTCGTCGGCCTGACGGCCTTCGCCCAGGGCCGCGAAGGCGGCTTCGGCGGCCAGCATGCCGGTCTTGATCGCAGCGTGGCTGCCCTTGATGCGGCTGGTGTTCAGGAAACCGGCGTCGCAGCCGATCAGGCAACCGCCCGGGAACACGGTCTTCGGCAGCGATTGCAGGCCGCCCGCGGTAATCGCGCGCGCGCCATACGAGATGCGCTTGCCGCCCTCGAAGAAGCCGCGGATATCCGGGTGGGTTTTATAGCGCTGGAATTCCTCGTACGGCGACAGATACGGGTTCTGGTAAGACAGGCCCACCACATAACCGACCGCGACCAGGTTGTTTTCCAGGTGATACAGGAAGGAGCCACCGTAGGTGTCGTTCGGCAGCGGCCAGCCGGCGGTGTGGATCACCAGGCCGGGCTGGTGCTTGGCCGGATCGATTTCCCACAATTCCTTGATGCCGATGGCGTAGGTCTGCGGGTCCTTGCCCTTGGTCAGGTCATATTTCGCCATCAGCTGGCGGCCCAGATGGCCGCGCGAGCCTTCGGCAAAGAAGGTGTACTTGGCGTGCAGTTCCATGCCCAGCTGGAAATCGGCGCCAGGCTCGCCTTCGCGGTTGACACCCATATTGCCGGTGGCCACGCCTTTGACGGAACCATCTTCGTTGTACAGGATCTCGGCCGCCGGGAAGCCGGGGAAGATTTCCACGCCCAGCGCTTCGGCCTGCTGGCCCAGCCAGCGCACCACATTGGCCAGCGAGACGATGTAATTGCCGTGGTTTTGCAGCGCCGGGGGAATCGCGATCACCGGCGTCGAGAACGACTTGGTCTGGGTCAGGAACATCACGCGGTCTTCGGTGACGGCGGTGTTCAGCGGTGCGCCTTTTTCTTTCCAGTCAGGAATCAGCTCGTTCAGTGCGCGCGGATCCATCACTGCGCCGGACAGGATGTGGGCGCCGAGCTCGCCGCCTTTTTCCAGCACGCAGACCGATACTTCCTTGCCTTGTTCCGCTGCCAGCTGCTTGAGCCTGATCGCCGCGCCCAGGCCGGCCGGGCCGCCGCCGACGACCACGACGTCGTATTCCATGGCTTCGCGCGGTCCGAATTGTTCGATGAGGTTGCTTGTCTCTGTCATGGTTTTTGTACGCTCTCGTTGAGGCAGTCTTTAAAATAGCACGAGTGTGCGGGTTTTTGCTGGCGAATGCAATATCGCGGCCATTGTAAAGGCAATATTAGTTGGGGCAATCTATTACTCGGCATTTGTGGGATCATGATGCTTTCGAACTTTGACAGCAGCGGGGGAGCCGGACGTGGGAATTGAAGTCAACTTCGAAGGAAAGATTGCCATGGTCACCGGCGCCTCGAGCGGGCTCGGTGCGCGCTTCGCGAAGGCGCTGGCCGGGGCCGGGGCCCAGGTCGTGCTGGCCTCGCGCCGCGTCGAGCGCCTGAAGGAATTGCGCGCCGAGATCGAGGCCGACGGCGGCGCCGCGCACGTGGTGCGGCTTGACGTCACCGACCTGGGCAGCATCAAGGCGGCCATCGCGCACGCCGAGACCGAGGCCGGGCCGATCGATATCCTGGTGAATAACTCCGGGGTCTCGACAACCCAGCGCCTGCTCGATGTCGGCGAAGACGATTATGGCTACATCATGGACACCAACTTGCGCGGCGCCTTCTTCATGGCCCAGCAGACCGCCAAGCGCATGATCGCGCGCGCCAAGGGCGACCCGCGCAAGCAGCACCGCATCGTCAACATCGCCTCGGTCGCCGGCCTGCGGGTACTGCCGCAGATCGGCGTGTATTGCATGAGCAAGGCCGGGGTGGTGCAGATGACCAAGGCGATGGCGGTGGAGTGGGGCAAGTACGGCATCAATGTCAATGCCATCTGCCCCGGCTACATCGCCACCGATTCGAACGAGGATTACTTCAACACCGAACCCGGCCGCAAGCTGATCGAGATGTTGCCGCGCAAGCGGCCGGGCAAGCCGGAAGACCTCGACGGGCTTTTACTGCTGCTGGCGGCGGAAGAAGCCCATTTCATCAATGGCGCCATCATCACCGCCGATGACGGCATGACGGCGCAGTAAGATTTGGAAGCAGAGACAGGTAATGAGTAGCAAGAAACTGGTTCACACCATGCGCATGCCGATTCGCTGGGGCGATATGGACGCCATGGGGCATGTCAATAACACGAATTATTTCCGGTATATCGAGTCGGCGCGTATTGCCTGGCTGGAGCAGGTCGGCGGTTTGCCGGACTCGCGCGGAGAGGGGCCGGTGATCGTCAATGCCTCGATGAATTTTCTTAAGCAGCTGACCTATCCGGCGGATATCGAGATTCGTACCTTCGTGGCGCCACCCGGGAGGTCAAGTGTCGAGGTGTCTCACGAAATCCGGCTGGTGGACGCCGACGGTGAAGCTGGCGACCTGCATGCCGATGGCGCGGCCAAGGTGGTGTGGGTCGATTTCAAGCTGGGCAAGTCGGCGCCATTGCCAGAGGTGTTGCGGGCGCAATGCCCGTCGGCCGAGTAAAGGCGCTTAGCGTCCTCCGACCAGCTTGTTGACCAGTTCCGACGAGGTCGACGCCGCGAACTTGCGCATCAGGCTGGCCCGGTGCATCTCGACCGTGCGTGGACTGAGGTCGGTCTCGCGCGCGATCACCTTGCTGGTCTTGCCTTCGACCAGCAAGGCGGCGATCTCGCGCTCGCGCGGCGTCAGTTCGGCCGTCACCGGGCGTTTCTCGCTTACGTCCTCGAACGTCCACACACCCGCGCCCAGCGGCTCCAGCGGATTCAATGCACGCCCGGTCACGTGGCACCAGAACAGCTCGCCAGTGGCGCGGCGCATGATGCGCTCGTCCGAATAGCGGCCCCTGGTATTCATGATGGGAATGATGCGGTCGCCCGTGCGCAGGAATTCGTCCATCGTCGGATACAGGATGCTAAACGATTGGCCATCGAGCTTGCCATCCGCATAGCCGAACATCGCAGCCAGCGCGCCATTGCAGGTCTGGATCACCCGGTCGACCGACACGCACATGCCAACCGGCGCGTGCTGGAAGATCATCTCGTAATCGATGACGCAAGGCGGATTCTTCTGAGGTGGATCGACAGCTGTATTCATTCGCGATGGTATGGATAAAGTAGGGCCGTAGTTCTACGGTATTGTGTACAGCTTGTGATTATTCTATGCTGAGAGTCTACTCAGTAGTACAGAAGAGCTTTGGCTTAACCTATAAAAGGGACGGGTATGAATAAAGTTTATCCTGACGCGCGTTCGGCTCTGGCCGGCATTGTTGAAGATGGCCAGACCATCGCCGTGGGCGGCTTCGGCCTGTGCGGCATACCAGAAGCCCTGATCGCGGCATTGCGCGATTCCGGCGTCAAGAATCTCACCGCGATTTCCAATAACGCCGGCGTCGATGGCTTTGGCCTCGGCCAGTTGCTGGAGACGCGCCAGATCAAGAAGATGATTTCGTCCTACGTCGGCGAGAACAAGGAATTCGCACGCCAGTTCCTGGCCGGCGAACTCGAGCTCGAGTTCACGCCGCAGGGCACCCTGGCCGAGAAGCTGCGCGCCGGCGGCGCCGGCATTCCGGCCTTCTTCACCAAGACCGGCTACGGCACCATCGTCGCCGAAGGTAAAGAGACCCGCGAGTTCAACGGCGAGCACTATGTGATGGAGCACGCCCTGACGCCCGATGTGTCCCTGGTCAAGGCCTATATGGCCGACCGCGCCGGCAACCTGGTGTTCCGCAAGACCGCGCGCAACTTCAATCCGAACGTGGCAACCGCAGGCAAGGTCTGCATCGTGGAAGTCGAGAAACTGGTCGAGATCGGCGAGATCGATCCGGACCAGGTGCACACCGCCAGCATCTTCGTGCACCGCATCGTCCACAATCCGACGCCCGAGAAGCGCATCGAACAGCGCACCGTGCGCGCTTGAACCTACACATTCGGAGACTAGAACATGGCATGGACTCGTGATGAAATGGCCGCGCGCGCGGCCCAGGAGCTGCAGGATGGCTTCTATGTGAACCTGGGCATCGGCTTGCCGACCCTGGTCGCCAACTATGTACCGCAGAATATCGAAGTCTTCCTGCAGTCCGAGAACGGCCTGCTGGGCATCGGCCCGTTTCCCACCGACGACGCGGTCGACGCCGACCTGATCAACGCCGGCAAGCAGACCGTCACGGCGCTGCCGGGCGCCGCCTATTTCAGCTCGGCCGATTCCTTCGGCATGATCCGCGGCGGCAAGATCAACCTGGCGATCCTGGGCGCGATGCAGGTGTCGGAGCAGGGCGACCTGGCCAACTGGATGATCCCGGGCAAAATGGTGAAAGGCATGGGCGGCGCGATGGACCTGGTCGCCGGCGTCAAGCGCGTGGTGGTCGTGATGGAACACGTCGCCACCGCCAAGGATGGCTCGACCAGCCACAAGATCCTCAAGAAATGCGATCTGCCGCTGACCGGTGTGGGCGTGGTCGACCGCATCATCACCGACCTCGGCGTGATCGATGTGACCGAGACCGGCCTCAAGGTGGTCGAACTGGCGCCAGGCGTGAGCCGTGACGAGATCGTGGCGGCGACCGGCAGCGAGCTCGATACGTCGGCGCTGTAAGCGGCGCGGGTTCCCAGAAACAAAGGGCGCTGGATGGTTCCAGCGCCCTTTGTCGTTGCAGCGTGCCGAATGGCGCTTAATCCATCTTCCAGACATAGACCACCGGTATCCAGACCGACACCGGTTTTCCGTCGGCCTTCGGCGGCCTGAACGTGCATTGCGAGAAGGCGCTGCGGACTGCCTCGTCGAGCGACGCATCACCGCTCGACGTATAAATCCTCGATGTCTTCACCCTGCCATCGGGACCGACCAGGAAGCCGATCGTCGAGGTGCCCTCGATCTTGTCGGCGGCAGCCTGTGGCGGATACACCGGTCGGTTGCAGGAAGCCAGGTCAATGACTGGCGGCTGCACCGCATTCGGTACCGAAGCGGCCGGTCCCGGCACCGGCGTCTGCGCACAACTGGCCAGGACCGCGACGGCCATGGCGAGCGCCACTGGCATGCGGAGGCTCGGCCGCTTCACTCCGGCATCCACGCGTACTTCAGTTCAGTCCATATGTCCTTCGGCGCACCGTTCAGGGTGCCTGGCTGGAACCGGCACTTGGCGAACGCCGCGCGCGCCGTCTCATCCAGCGCGGCATTGCCGCTGGTCTTGCGCACCACCGCTTCGCGCACCGTGCCATCCGCTTTCACCAGGATGCCAAGCGAAACCGTGCCTTCGACCTTGGCCGCCAACGCTTCAGGCGGATACACCGGCTTGCGGCACGACTTGGGATTGATGACCGGATCGGTGGTGACACTGTCAGGCATGTCGGCGAAGGGATTGACCGGCCCCGTCTGGGCGCAACCGGCCAGGATCACCGCCGTCAATCCCGGCACCAACAGTAGACGGCCTGCACGGCGCCATGTGAACAACTCAAGCATCAAGATCCACTCCTATTTACGGGCTCAGGAAAAATGATAGCTTATCATTGTCATGTTGCCAGCGTACGCCAAACGCGTCGGTGCGATTACTTCGATACCCAGACGTACTGCACTTCGGTCCATTGCTCGGTCGGCTTGCCATTGACCGTGCCAGGCGTGAAGGTGCACTTGGCCAGCGCCATACGGGCCGCTTCGTCCAGCGACGTGTCGCCGCTCGACTTGCGCAAGGTGGTATCAAGCACGACCCCCTTGGTGCTGACCAGGAAACCGAGCGTCACCGTACCCTGGATATCGCGCGCCAGCGCCTCGGCCGGATACTTCGGCCGCTCGCAGGAATCGAATTGCGCGACCGGGATATTCACGATGCTGTCGGGCTTGACGCTGACCGGGTTGGAAGCCGGCGTTTGGGCGCAGCCGGCCAGGCCGGCCAGTGCGAAGCCGAGCACGGGAATCGCGGCTTTCCAGTTCAGCGCTTCGGTATCGGGACGTACCAGTTGTTTGATGCGTGACATGAGATCTCCTCCGTTGGCCGCCTGGGCCAGGTGGTGGTTGGAGAACTGGAGTTTTTCCAGTTCCGAGAGGGCCAGGGCCAGGCGCCGCGGTTCGCCCAGTTGCCGTGCCGCGATTGAGTCGGCGATCTGTTCCCGTTCGACGCGGATGCGGCGCGAGATCCACCAGACCGCCGGGTGGTAGAACAACAGTGATTCGATGACGTTCTGGAGCAGGTTGACCAGATAGTCGTGACGCTGGACGTGCGCCAGTTCGTGCGCCAGCAGCGCTTCGAGCAGATGCGGCGGCATGCTGGTCACCAGCGACGCCGGCACCAGCACCACCGGACGCCACCAGCCGGCCGTGACCGGGCTGGACAGTTCTCTGACGATGCGCAGGCGCACCGGGCGCGATAAACCAAACTGCGTGGCGAGCCGCTCGATGCGCGCCTGCCAGGCCGGATCATGGCCTTCGTTGCTAGCCGCGCGCTGCACCCACAGCAGGCCGGCAATCATGCGCAGTGCCAGGAACAGCGCGCACAGCGCCCAGGCGCCCACGATCCAGGCCAGGTTGCGCTCGAACAGGCTGCTCCAGCCACTATCGTGCGTCACGCCCGCCGCAGCGCCGGCCAGCACGATCGCAAATCCGCCTCCGGCTCCCGTGTCGCCGGTCAGGCGGCCAAACAGCTCGGTCGCCGGCCAGGCCAGGCACAGCAGCAGCCCGATGCAGGCGACCAGGTAGCGTGTCTCGGGACGCGCCTTGCGCAGGAAGGCGAGGGCGAGCGCGGTCTGGGCGCCGATCAGCGCGCCTTGCCAGCTGAAATGGACCAGCGTCCAGCCGATGCTGTTGACGAGTTCAAATGCGCTCATCGCTTGTCCTCGTCCTTGAGCAGTTGCTCGATCTCGGCGCGTTCCTTCTTCGAGATGCCGCTCTTGAGCGCGGCCAGCACCAGTGCCTTGGCCGAGCCCGAGAAGGCGCGTTGCATCAGGTCTTGCAGCAGATTGGTTTGCAGGGCGTCGCGTTCATGGACCGGCGCGTACACGTGCGAGCGTTCGCTCTCGTCGCGGTGCAGGAGGCCCTTGCCGTGCATGACCTGCATCAGGCGCAGCACCGTGGCATAGGTGACGTCGGGGCGTTGCGGCAGCATCGCCTCGTGCACCTGCTTGGCGGTGGCCGCGCCGAGCGGCCACAGCACTTGCAGCAGGTCGAGTTCGGCGGGCGTGGGCTTGGGGGCGTCGGGGGAGCGCGGCATTGCAGGACCTCGTCTGTTCAGGATGGAACTAGATTATCCTGTCTAGATCGTGATGTCTACATTAATTCGCGCGATCATGCGGGGTGGATAGCGGAACAAAGTGCCGCACTGAACAGCAGTCAGGACTTGCGGGGAGGGGCGCCGAATTTCTCAATCGTCTCGAGCAGCACCTTGGCACGGAAGGGCTTGAGGATGACGCGACTGATATTGCGGTTACGCAGCGCACTGAGCAGTTCCGCCGTGGCCTGTTCGGCCATGATGGCGATCGGCATGGTCTTGCCTGCGGTATCGTCGGCGCGCAATCGGTCGATCAGGCCCAGGTCATATTGGCGGTCAGCGCCGCTGCCGATGCAATTGACGGCAACTACCGCACCCTGGAAGGTACGCGAGCGCAGCAGGCGCAGTGCGGCGTCGTTCGTCGCCGCTTCGTGCACCTGGCTCATGCCGAGGCTGCGCGCCGTCATGGCCACGGTGCGGCGCAACATCGGCTCCGGTTCGACCAGCAGGATGTGGCTGTCAGGCATCGTGTTGTTCCTCCCGCCGTGCCAGTTCCATCACCGCCAGGTCGCGCAGCGTACCCAGGATGCCAAGGTCGAGTGCGTCGAGCGTGCGCGGCGCGCGATCGATCAGGCATAGCGTACCCAGTCGCAGGCCAGAGGCCAGTGTCAACGGGGCGCCGGCATAGAAGCGGATATGCGGCTCGCCGGTTACCAGCGGATTATCGACGAAGCGGGCATCCGCCGCGGCATCGGGAACGACCATGATGTCGTCATGCAGGATCGCGTGCGCGCAGAACGACACGTCGCGCCCGGTTTCGCATACCTCGGTGCCGACCTTGGCCTTGAACCACTGGCGCTCGGCGTCGACCAGCGTGATGACCGCGATCGGCACCTCGAACTCCTGGGCCGCAAAAGCGGCGATCTTGTCGAAGCGCTCCTCGGGCAGGGTATCGAGGATCAGCAGTTGGTAGAGAGCGGCGAGGCGCGTGGATTCGTTGGCGGGAATGGCGGCAACTTGCATTGGGGCGGTCGAAGGTGGTAATGCGGGCAATATAGCAGACCAGAACAATGCCCGGCGCAGCAGAAGCCCTTGTCGCTACCGACGAAAAAAAGCCGCACCATGAGGTACGGCTTTTCGGTGAACGCAGGACAGTGAAATTACGCTGCCTCGCGCACTTCCTTCAGGCTGTTCATGTCTTCGACATGCACGCGGCCGTTGAGCACGTCGTCCATGCGCTTCGTGTCCAGTTCCTTCTCCCACTTCGACACGACCACGGTAGCGACACCGTTGCCGATGAAGTTGGTCAGGGCGCGCGCTTCGCTCATGAAGCGGTCGATGCCGAGGATCAGCGCCATGCCGGCCACCGGAATGGTCGGCACCACGGCCAGGGTCGCGGCCAGGGTGATGAAGCCGGCGCCGGTGATGCCCGAGGCACCTTTCGAGGTCAGCATCGCCACCAGCAGGATGGTCAGTTCCTGGGTCAGGGTCAGGTCGGTATTGGTGGCCTGGGCCACGAACAGGGCCGCCATCGTCATGTAGATATTGGTGCCGTCCAGGTTGAACGAGTAGCCGGTCGGGACCACGAGGCCGACCACTGGCTTCGAGCAGCCCAGTTTTTCCAGCTTGCGCATCAGGTTCGGCAGCGCGCTTTCCGACGACGAGGTACCCAGCACGATCAGCAGTTCTTCCTTGATGTACTTGATGAACTTGAAGATCGAGAAACCGGTGAACTTGGCGATCACGCCCAGCACGATGAACACGAACAGCGCGCAGGTCAGGTAGAACGAACCCATCAGCTTGGCCAGCGGCAGCAGCGAGGCGATGCCGTATTTGCCGATGGTGAAGGCCATCGCACCGAAGGCGCCGAGCGGGGCGACTTTCATGACGATGTTGACGATGCCGAAGATCACGTGCGAGATATCGTCGATCAGCTTGGTGACCGGACGGCCACGCTCGCCCATCATCGACAGCGCGAAGCCGAACAGGATGGCGACCAGCAGCACCTGCAGGATATTACCGGTAGCAAAAGCATCCACGAACGTGGTCGGGATGATGTGCATGATGAACTCGGTGGTCGTCTGGGCATGCGCATTGGTGGTGTACTGCGCGATCGAGCTCGAGTCGAGGTGGGCCGGATCGACGTTGAAGCCGGCGCCCGGCTTGGCCACGTTGGCGACCACCAGGCCGATGGCCAGGGCGAAGGTCGAGACGACTTCGAAATAGATCAGCGCCTTGCCGCCGACGCGGCCGATCTTCTTCATGTCCTGCATGCCGGCGATACCGGCAACGACGGTACAGAAGATCACGGGGGCGATGATCATCTTGATCAGCTTGATGAAGCCGTCTCCCAATGGCTTCATCGCGGTGCCCAGTTCGGGGTAGAACACCCCCAGCAACACGCCAAGAACGATGGCGATCAGCACCTGGACATACAGTACTTTATAAAATGGCTTCTTCATGACAACTCTTCAACGAGGTTGGTGGTTGTTCCATGTTGGCGCAATCGTCTGCCGTGGGCTATTGTGGAAATCCGCATGCTGCACTGCACCAGGGCATTACGCAAAGCAATGCACTGCACGGGTGCAGAGGGAGAAAGAAGCGGCGATGGCGTTCTGCCATGCCGTCTTATGGGAGAGCGCGCCCTAGCTGGAGGATGCCATTGCTGCACGGCGCCAGGCGCCGGGCCCGATGCCATAGCTGCGTTTGAACACGCGATTGAAGGCCGCCTCGGACTGGTAGCCGACCGCTTCGCCGATTGCCGCCACCGGCCGTTTGTCGCGCGCCAGCCACTGTGCGGCCTGGATCATGCGCAGTTGCACCAGTGCGCCCTGCGGCGTGGTGCCCGCCAATTGGCGAAACAGGCGCGCAAAGGTGGCGCGCGACATGAAGCAGGCCTGCGCCAGCTGTTCCACCAGCCAGGAGCGCTCCGGCTGCGCCAGCATCATGCGCAGCGCCGGGCCCAGGCGGCGGTCGGCCAGCACCGCCAGCAGGCCGGGCGTGGTCGGGCTGTCGTCGAGCCAGGCGCGCAGCAGCAGGGTGAACAGGGCGCCGGACAGCTGCGCCACCACGGCCGCGGCGCCCGGCCGCGCGCTGTCGGCTTCGCTGCGCAGCATCGTCACCAGGGCCAGCAGGCCGGCGAAGTCGGGACGGGTAGACGCGTGCACCACGATCATGGCCGGCAGCGCCGGCTGCAGCACGCGGCGCGCGCCGTCGTCGAACACGAACTGGCCGCACAGGATGCCGGTCGGCGCGCCGGCTCCGCCATTCGACACCCAGCGCAGCGGTGCCGGGCCGGGCACGTCCACCAATGGCTGCGCTTGTTCCGGCGGCCCCGCGTGCAGGCGGTGCGCGCCGCCCTGCGGGAAGACGACGATGTCGCCGGCATGCAGCACGATGCGCTCGCCGGTCGGCGTGTCGACCAGGGCTTCACCCTCGACGATCAGGTGATAGGGCGCCACGCCGGCCTCGGACGCAGGCTCTTCGAGCACCCACGGCGCAGCCAGCGCGCAGCGGATGTCGAGCGAGGTGCGCAGTGTGAACAGCGACAACAGGCGGCTGAGGGTGTCGATGCCTTCGCCGGCGCCGGCGTCGTTGGCCATGCCGGGCTTACTGCGCAGCCCAGCCGCCGTCCATATTCCAGGCCACGCCGCGCACCTGGTCGGCGGCCGGGCTGCAGAAGAACACCGCCAGCGCGCCCAGTTCGTCGGGGGTGACGAACTCGCCCGACGGCTGTTTCTCTGAGAGCAGGGCCTTGCGCGCGGCATCATTGTCCAGACCCTCGCGCGCGGCGCGGTCATCGACCTGCTTCTGCACAAGCGGGGTCAGCACGAAGCCGGGGCAGATCGCATTGGCCGTGACGCCGGTCTGCGCCGTCTCGAGCGCCGTCACCTTGGTCAGGCCGACCAGGCCATGCTTGGCGGCGACATAGGCCGATTTCTGCGCCGAGCCGACCAGGCCGTGTACCGAGGCCAGGTTGATGATGCGGCCCCAGTTTTTCTGGCGCATGCCGGGCAGGGCCAGGCGCGTGGTGTGGAAGGCCGAGGTGAGGTTGATCGCGATGATGGCGTCCCATTTGTCGGTGGGGAAGTCCTCGATCGCGGCCACGTGCTGGATGCCGGCATTGTTGACCAGCACATCGACGCCGCCGAATTTCTCTTGCGCGTATTCCATCAAGGCCTCGATCTCGGCGGGCTTGGACATATCGGCATTGTGGTAGGCCGTTTGCACCCCGAATTCGGCGCCGATGTCGGTGTACAGCTTCTCGATTTGCTGGGCGTCGCCGAAGCCGTTGAACATGATATTTGCGCCTTGCTCGGCCAGCGAACGGGCGATCCCGAGGCCGATGCCCGAGGTCGAACCGGTGACGAGAGCCGTTTTACCACTGAGCAGATTGGATTTCATGGTGTCCTCTATATGAAGGTGATCGGGGGAACTTCCTCAGAATTGGTAGAATTCTAATCGCAACGTCTTTGCGATGGTCAATTGCAGAGTCGCCGCCAATAGTTTCCCACGACGGAGTCACGATGTCTGAACCCAGATTAAATAGCGTCCTGTGCAGCTCACCGGCCGGGCTGCACCGCGTCGCCTACAAGGAATGGGGCGACCCGGACAACCCGCGGGTGCTGGTCTGCGTGCATGGCGTGACCCGCGTGGGTGACGATTTCGACCACCTGGCGCGCGCCCTGTGCCACCAATACCGGGTGGTGTGCCCCGATATCGTGGGCCGCGGGCGCTCGGGCCGTCTGCGCAATCCGGCCCATTACACGGTGCCGCAGTACGTGGCCGATATGGTGACCCTGGTCGCGCGCGTCACGGCGCGCTCGAATGGTGAACAGGTGGCCTGGTTCGGCACCTCGATGGGGGGCCTGATCGGGATGGCGCTGGCGTCGCTCGAGGATACGCCGGTCAACCGGCTGGTGCTCAACGATATCGGCCCGGTGCTCGATGGCGCGGCGCTGCAGCGCATCGGCGACTATATCGGCCAGGACGTGCGCTTCCCGAGCTTTGCCGCCGGCGCCGAGTTCGTGAAGGCGGTGTCGGCCTCGTTCGGGCCGCACTCGGACGACGAATGGCGCAAGCTGGCCGCCGACGTGCTGCGCAAGGGCAGCGACGGCCAGTGGGAGCGCCACTACGATTTGAATCTGGCGCAGCCATTCCGGGCCATCACGCCGGAACGCGCCGCCCTGGACGAGGCCGCGCTGTGGGCGGCCTGGGATGCGATCCGTTGCCCCACCTTGCTGGTGCGGGGCGAGCATTCCGACCTGCTGTCGCGCGAGACCGCGCAGCAGATGACGCTGCGTGGCCCTCGTCCGCGCCTGGTCGAAATCCCCGGGGTGGGCCATGCGCCGACCTTCGTGCACGACGACCAGATCGCCATCGCACGCGAATTTTTGATTGCTTGACCGTTACGGTTCATTTTAAACAGAGAAGAAAGAGATCATGGAAATCAAACGACTGCACGTAGGCAAACGCTTGTCCGAAGTGGCTATCCACAATGAAACCGTCTACCTGGCCGGCCAGATTGCCGAAGACACCAGCCAGGGCATCGAGGGCCAGATGCGCGAAGTGCTGGGCCATGTCGACCGCCTGCTGGGCGAAGCCGACAGCGACAAGACCTGCATCCTCTCCTGCCAGATCTTCATCTCCAGCATGGACAACTTCCCCGGCATGAACAGCGTGTGGGACGAATGGGTCGCCCAGGGCCACACCCCGCCGCGTGCGACCGTCGAAGCGAAGCTCGCCAACCCTGCCTGCCTGGTAGAGGTCTGCGTCGTCGCCGCCCTGCGTTAATCGTATGGTATCGACCGCCCTGCTGGGCGACGTCAACAGCGGCCTGGTTCAGGGCCTGAGCCTGGACGACTGCGTGCGCGTGCACGCGGCGCTCGACTACGCCGCTGCCGGCTATGGCGAGCGGGTCGCGGCGTCGGGCCAGGGCGCCTTCGAGTTCTCGCTCGGCGCGGCCGGCACCCTGGCCTATCTGAACACCGACGCCGAAACCCGGATCGCCGGCCTGCTGTTCGAGCTGGCCTTGATGGAGCCCTCCACCTTCGGCCAGATCGAGGAACGCTTCGGCCCCGAAGTAGCGGCGCTGGTGCAGGGCGTGCACCAGCTGATCCGCCTGCGCGACCTGACCGTCGGCCAGGCGCCGGTGGGCAGCGGCAAGAACGCGGCCCAGCAGGCGGCGGCGCAAAACGAAACCCTGCGCAAGATGCTGCTGGCGATGGCCACCGATATGCGCGTGGTGCTGATGCGCCTGGCCTCGTGCGCGGCCACTCTGCGTTACTTTGCGGAGCACAAGCGCTTCGACCAGGTCACGCATGCCTACGGCCGCGAGGTGCTCGACTTCTATGCGCCGCTGGCCAACCGCCTCGGCATCTGGCAACTGAAGTGGGAGCTCGAAGACCTGGCGTTCCGCTTCATCGAGCCGGATACCTATAAACGCATCGCCAAGATGCTCGAAGAGAAGCGCATGTCGCGCGAGAGCTTCGTCGCGTCGTCGATCGAGCGCCTGCAAAGCGAGCTGGCGTCAGCCGGCATCCAGGCCGATGTGTCGGGCCGGCCCAAGCATATCTACAGCATCTGGAGCAAGATGCGCGGCAAGGAGCTCGATTTCAGCGAGCTGTATGACGTGCGCGCCTTCCGCGTGATCGTGCCCGACATCAAGACCTGCTACACGGTGCTGGGCGTGATCCACAATATCTGGACCCCGGTGCCGAAGGAGTTCGACGACTATATCTCGCGGCCCAAGCCCAATGGCTACCGCTCGCTGCACACGGTCGTCACCGCCGACGACGGTCGTCCGCTCGAGGTGCAGATCCGCACCCTGGAGATGCACAACTTCGCGGAGTACGGCATCGCCGCCCACTGGCGTTATAAAGAAGAAGGCGGCTCCAATTTCAAGAGCCAGGCCTACGACGAAAAGATCGCCTGGCTGCGCCAGCTGCTGGCCTGGAAGACCGACGTCAGCGACGCCGTCACCGGCCAGGAAGACCTGCAGCGAGAATGGGTCGAGAAGCTCAAGGCCACCAGCCTGGACGACCGCATCTTCGTGCTCACGCCCCAGGCGCGGGTGCTCGAATTGCCGGTCGGCGCAACGCCGATCGATTTTGCGTACCACTTGCACAGCGACGTCGGCCACCGCTGCCGTGGCGCCAAGATCGACGGCACCATGGTGCCGCTGAACACCCAACTGAAGAACGGCCAGACCTGCGAGATCATCACCGCCAAGGGTGGCGCCGCCGGCCAGGGACCGTCGCGCGACTGGCTCAGCCCGGGCTACGCGGCCAGCAGCCGCACCCGCTCCAAGATCCGTGCCTGGTTCCACGCCCTGGACCAGGCCGAGACCCTGGCGCATGGCCGCGCCGCGGTCGAAAAATCGCTTCAGCGCGAGGGCAAGACCGCAGTCAATCTCGAATTGTTGGCGCAAAAACTGGGCTTTGCCAAGGTGGACGAATTGTTCATCGAGGTCGGCAAGGACAAGTTCAGCCTGCGCCACGTGGAAGCGGCGCTGCATGAGAGTGCCGAACCGGCGCCCGTCGAAGACGCGGCGGTGGTCAATAAAAGCCGCGCCTCGAGCGTGGAGCAGGGCGCCAAGTCGGGCGTGCTGGTGGTGGGCACCGAGGGCTTGATGACGGTGCTTGCCAAATGCTGCAAGCCGGCGCCGCCAGATCCGATCGTCGGCTTCGTTACGCGCGGCAAGGGGGTCTCGATCCACCGCCTCAGTTGCAAGAACTTCGCCGAGATGCAGGCCAAGTCGCCCGAGCGCGTGATCCATGTCGAATGGGGCACGGCGGGATTCGAGACCGTGTACCCGGTCGACCTGTTCATCCTGGCGCAGGATCGACAGGGGCTGCTGCGCGATATCTCCGAAGTGTTCTCGCGCGAGAAGATCAATGTGATCGGGGTGAATACCCAGAGCGCCAAGGGGCAGGCGCGGATGGTGTTTACGGCCGAGATCGGGTCGACCGCCCAGGCGCAGAAGGCGCTGGCGGCGATCATGGAGGTGTCGGGGGTGATGGAGGCGCGGCGGCAGTAGGGACGGGCGAACGTAATCATTTGTCACGAACGCGCATACACCCCGTCAGACCAAGTATCATTCTGCCCATGCCGCGCACGCTCTCTCCCATCGCCCAACCCGACCGTTGGCCAGTCTACCTGGCGCGCTACCTGCGCAGCTGGTGGTACATGATCCACCTGGGCGCGATCGCCGTCGTCACGGCGCTCTCGCCCTCGACCTGGCGCCGCGCCAGCTTCCACGCCACCGCGCGCCACATCCACGCCAGCACCTGGCAGGTGCTGCCCTGGTTCACGCTGGCCTCGTGCCTGGTCAGCCTGGTGATCATCCGCATCGTGCTGGTCACGGCCAAGAGCTATGGCCTGTCAGGGTTCGCGCTCGAGATGGTGGTGCGGGTGCTGGTGCTCGAACTGATTCCCCTGACTGCGGCGCTGTTCGTGGCCCTGCGCGCGAGCATGGCCTTCGATGCCTCGGCGCTTGGCCTTGCGCGCTCCGGCCTGTCGATCCGCGCCGCCAGCGATGAAGCCCTGCGCCGGGTGCGGCGCGATCTGGTGCCGCAGCTGATCGCCAACGCGGTCGCGGTATTGAGCCTGGCGATGGTCACCTCGATCATCGTGCTGCTCCTGGCCTACCTGAACGTGTACGGCTTTTCGCCGTGGGGCATCCCTGATTACACCCGCACCGTGGGGCGCGTGTTCGCGCCGGTGGTGACGGCCGGCTTCGTGCTCAAGACGGTGCTGTTCGGCCTGGCCGTGGCCCTGATCCCGACCGCCGCCGTCCTCGAATTGCAACGCTATCCGCGCGCGCTGGCTACCAGCGTCCAGCCGGGCGCGCTGCGCCTGCTGTTCGTGCTGATCGTGATCGAAGCCGGTTCGCTGGCGCTGAAATACATCTGAATTCCTCAATGAGAACCGCATGCCGGACCTGACTCCTGATCCATCCATCCCCGACGAACCGAAGAACGTCGAAGCCAAGGCGGTGATCCTGCTGGTGCTGCTTGGCCTGTTGATTTCGGGCTTCGTGCTGTACGTGATGTACGCGCGCGGCGTGTTCGAGCCCACCCAGCGCCTGACCCTGGTGGCCGACGATTCGTCGGGCGTCATCCCCGGAATGGACATGACCTTCGCCGGCTTTCCGATCGGGCGCGTGCGCCAGGTCGACCTGGGCGACGACGGCAAGGTGCAGATCACGGTCGACGTGCAGAGCAAGGACGCCAAGTGGCTGCGCGCCTCGAGCGTGTTCACGCTGGAGTCGAGCATCGTGGGCGAGACCCGCCTGCGCGCGTACACCGGGGTGTTGACCGACGAGCCGCTGCCGCCCGATTCCACCCGCACCGTGCTGCGCGGCGACGCCACCGCCGAAATCCCGCGCATCGTCGCCACCGCGCGCGCGCTGCTCGAGAACCTGGAAACCATGACCGCCTCGGGCTCGGACGTGAATGCCAGCCTGGCCAACCTGTCGGCGGTGACGGGCCGCATGTCGGGCCGCTACGGCGTGCTCGGTGGCGCCCTGGGCGGCGATGAAGAAGCACGCAAGCTGATGGAGGCGCTGGACCGGGTCAATATCATCCTGGCCAAGGCCGACCAGCGCGTGTTCGGCAAGGCCGGCGTGATGGACGACACGCAAGCGGCGATCCGCCAGCTCGATGTGGTGCTGCAGGATGCTAGCACCACGCTCAAGAAGGTCGATGCGGTGCTGGTCGAGGCCCAGGCGGTCGGCGCCAACACGCGCGCCGCCACCGAAGACCTGGGCGCGCTGCGCGGCGAGGTCGACGCCAGCCTGCGCAAGGTGAACCGGCTGGTCGAGGAAATCAACCGCAAGTGGCCATTTGCTCGCAGCAGCCAGGAGATCAAGCTTCCATGAAGATGCCATTTGTTTTGATCGCATTCGTGCTGGCCGGTTGCGCCAGCAAGCCGCTGCCGCCCGACTGGCAGGCCAATGCCAAGGGCGCGCTGGACGCTTCGGTCGACGATTACCTCAAAGGTCATGCCGCGGCTTCCGCATCTGAATTCCGCGAAGCGCGGGCCGAGACGGCGGCCACCGGCCGACCCGATCACGTGGCGCAGGTGGAACTGGTGCGCTGCGCGGCGCAGGCGGCCAGTCTGGTGTTCGAGGATTGTCCGGGTTACGCGGCGCTGGCGGCCGATGCAACCCCGGCTCAGCGGGCATACGCCGCCTACCTGGCCGGGCAGTGGGATGGCCTGGATGTGGCGCTGCTGCCCGAACAGCACCGCGCCGTGGTCGCCGGCGGCGCGCTCGACAAGATCGAGGACCCGCTGTCGCGCCTGGTCGCGGCCGGGGCGCTGTTCAAGGCCGGGCGCATGACGCCGCAGGGCATCTTGCTCGCGGTCGAGACCGCATCGAACCAGGGCTGGCGCCGTCCCTTGCTGACCTGGCTCGGGGTGCAGGAACAGCGCGCCAAGGCAGCGGGCGATACCGCAGCGGCTGAGCAAATTCGGCGTCGTATTGCATTGGCGTCAGGCGCGAATTTGTCGCGGAGTTGACGCTGCATGAAGAGCAGCTTGCGCCATGCTCTGAAGCGCAGTTCAAGTATGCCCGGGAAAACCCCGATCAGATCTACGCCCAGGTCAGTGTTGGCGGCAAGGTGGTAGCGACGGTGTACCAGTCGGGCATGACCTCACTTGAGACAGAGGCGTACGGCGCGGACCTGACCGAGCACGGGGACCTGGCGTGCTCCCGCATGGGAACCGGCGAAGCGTCGACAGTGCCGGAACCGGCCGCTGCGTCAGGCACGGGCGCGTAGGGCCCGGCCCGGCCGGTTCAGCCGGGCAGCCGGATGTCGCCGTCGATGACGCCGGTGACATGGCCGCCGATCCAGGGCGTGCCGTCGCGATATTGCACGAAGATGCGTCCGTTCCTGCCCAGTGCCGTGCCCTGGCGCGCCCGATACGGGGCGCCCGCTTGCGATGCCTGCAGCAGGCGGGCGATGCAGGCATTCGCGCTGCCGGTCACCGGGTCTTCGATCAGCACGCCATGTTCGATGAACAGGGCGCGCACCTCGATATTGGCCGGGCCGCCATCCGGATGCGGGCCGTAGACGGCGACGCCATCGGTGCCACTGTCGTGCTGCAGCCGCTTGAGGGTCGCCGCATCCGGTGACCATGCCAGGCAGTCGGCCGCACTGTCTAGTGGTACAACCAGCCAGCGTATGCCCATGTCGACCACGGTCGGCGGATGACGCGCACCGATCGGCGCCTGGTCCAGTGCCAGCGCCAGCAGGGGCTGCAGTGCCGGGGCGAGCGGCGTGAAGCCGGCGGGCGGTGCGCTGAACGCCAGGCTGCCATCGTCGCCCAGATGGACGGGCACCAGGCCCACGCCGCATTGCTGGACGAGTTGCCCGGGCACCTTGGGACGCAGCCCCGCCTGCAATAGCGCGTACGCGGTGCCGAGCGTCGGATGCCCGGCAAACGAAAACTCGTCCTGGGTCGTGAAGATGCGCACGCGGTAATCGGCGGCCGGATCGTCGGGCGTGAGCACGAATGTCGTTTCAGACAGATTGGTCCAGCGTGCGATGGCGTGCATCTGCTCGGTACTCAAACCGTCGGCGCCGAACACCACGGCCAGTGGGTTGCCCTTGAACGGCACGTCGGTGAAGACGTCGACTTGCATGAATTGGTGAATCACCAGCTTGCTCTCCCAGGTTCAGGCGTGACGCGCCTGTCCCGGGCGTCGACGGCGCAAGTGTAGCACCTGCCTGCACGGCGACCGGCTGGCCAGCTGCGGCATCAGCGCAAGGCCCAGGGCAGCGTATTGTGGATGGTGGTGGCTGCAATCGCCGCCTGGCCTGCCGCCACTGCGATCTGGTTCAATCCGCGCGTGACGTCGCCGATGGCGAATAGCCCTGGCACCGAGGTGCGGCAATGGTCGTCCACCAGCAGCTTGTCGCATTCGACCGTCTCGGCCCCGAGCGCCGCCGCCAGCCCCGAGCGGGCCGACTCGCCCAGCATCGGATAGAACACGTCGCACTCATAGTCCTCGCCATCGCGCGTATGCAGCACCGGTCGCAGGTCGTCGGTCAGGGTCACACCCAGCAGCGGCGCGGTGATGTGGCGTACGTTCGCCGCCTCAAGCTGGCGTTTTTGGTCGTCGTCGACGGCCGATGCCTCGGCCCGTTCGAACAGCAGCACGTCGGCGCTGAAGCTGCGCATGAACAGCGCGTGACCCACCGGATTGACCTCGGATGTGGCCACCGCAATCTTCTTGTCGATGACATCGAAGCCGTCGCAGACGGGGCACAGGCGCACGGCGCCGGCCGCTACCGCTTCTTCCCAGCGTTCGACCGGCATGCCGGCATCGGCTACGCCCGTTGCCAGCAGCACCGTATGCGCGCGCAATACCGTCAGGTCTCCCTCGGGGCTGCAGCAATCGGCCACGAACAGGCCATCCTCGATGCGCAGGTTGACGATCTCGCCGGGGATGACGTGGCCGCCATAATTGCCCAGCTGGCAGCGCAGTTGCTCCAGCAGCAGCTTGCCATTGATTCCGTCCGGGAAGCCCGGATAGTTATGTGAAACGGGAATCCAGCCCAGCCGGCTGTTGCCCTTGTCGACCAGGGCGACATTGCGGGTGAAGCGGTGCAGGTAGATGGCGGCGGTCAGCCCGCCCGGGCCGCCACCGATGATGAGGGTGTCGAATACATTGGCTTTGAGTTCCATGGTCCGATTATCGCGTGCCGGGAAGCGGCGGGCTATCGGCGTGCGCCCCCATCTCGGGTCGGCATCGGCTTACAGCGACTTGCCGCCGGCCGCCTCGGGTTGCAGTGTCACATGGTCGATGCCGTGGCGCTCGCGCAGCATGGCGCGCACGGCTTCTAGCACCGCTGGCCATTGTTCCAGGCTGCGGATCTCGATGTGGCCGATCAGGGCGGGGTGGCCCGGCGACATATCCCACACATGCATATCGTGTACGGCGAGCACGCCGTCGACGGCGGCCATGTCGGCCCCGACCTGCACATAGTCGATTGCATGCGGCACCCCTTCCATCAGGAAATGGTAGGACTCGCGCAGGATGCCGCTGGTCGAGCGCAGGATCAGCAGGGCGACGAAGATCGACAGAATCGGGTCGGCCTGGACCCAGCCGGTGACATAGATGATGGCGCCCGAGGCAATCGCCGCCAGCGAGCCGAGCAGGTCGCCCATCACATTGAGCAGCGCGGCGCGGGTATTGATGCTGTCGTTATTACGCGAAAGAATCCATGCCACCAGCAGGTTGATCGAGGCGCCCAGGGCCGCCACCACCAATACGATGCCGCCTTGCACCGGCTCGGGATGGATCAGGCGCTGGATCGCTTCCCAGCCGATCCAGGCTACCAGGCCCAGCATTGCCAGGCAGTTGACGAAGGCGGCCAGCGCTTCGGCGCGCACGAAGCCGAAGGAGTGGCGCGCCGATGGCGGGCGCTTGGCGATCATCTGGGCCAGCAGGGCCAGGCCGAGGGCGGCGGCGTCGGTGACCATGTGGCCGGCGTCCGAGATCAGGGCCAGCGAATTGGAAATGAAGCCAGTGATGACTTCGACCACGGCGAACAGCAGGGTCAGGCCGAGCGCCACCGCCAGCGCCTTCTGGCTGCGCGCCTCGATCGAGTGCGAATGGCGGGCGTCGCCGTCGAGGTGGGCATGCAGGTGCGACGGGTCGAGCGGCTTGTAGTTCATCTCATGAAGTAAATATGTGCCTGGTGCCAAAGTGTAAATCATCCAGCGTCGGATAGCAGGGGGCGGACCCTACGGCAACTATTTCTGTGCGAGGGTTGCGGTTCGGTCACGCGGTCCCTATAATGGCGGCATCGGGCGGTTAGTTCAGCTGGTTAGAATACTTGGTCGACATCCAAGGGGTCGCAGATTCGAATTCTGCACCGCCCACCAGTACATATGTAAGAGCGAGAAAGGCACCACGGTTATGACACCGCGAACTACAACCTGGTTGTGGGGGAGTCGCTAGACGCGAAGGGGTGTGCTTTTGCTCAACACAACGAAAAAACGCGGCTAGTGCCGCGTTTTTTTTCGTCTTTTAAATTTCCATTGTCTTTTTGTTTATTTTTCACCGGCGCGAGCGCCAATTGGAGAACAGCATGCTGAACGTTCGACTTCCCGATGGCTCCAGCCGTCAATTCGACGGCCCCGTGACGGTGGCCCAGGTAGCACAGAGTATCGCCCCGAGCCTGGCCAAGGCGGCCCTGGCCGGCAAGGTCAACGGCAAGGTGGTCGACACTTCGCACCTGATCGAGAGCGACGCCGAGCTGGCGATCGTGACCGACCGCGATCCCGAAGGCCTGGACGTGATCCGTCACTCGACCGCCCACTTGCTGGCGTATGCGGTCAAGGAATTGTTCCCTGAAGCGCAAGTCACCATCGGCCCGGTCATCGAAAACGGCTTCTACTACGACTTCTCGTACAAGCGCCCGTTCACTCCGGACGACCTGAAGGCGATCGAGAAGAAAATGGTCGAGCTGGCCAAGAAGGACGAGCCGGTCACCCGCAAGGTGCTGCCGCGCGATGAAGCCGTGGCCTATTTCAAGTCGATCGGCGAAGCCTACAAGGCCGAGATCATCGCCTCGATCCCGGCCAATGAAGACGTCTCGCTGTATAGCGAAGGTGGCTTCACCGACCTGTGCCGTGGCCCGCACGTGCCGTCGACCGGCAAGATCAAGGTCTTCAAGCTGATGAAGCTGGCCGGCGCCTACTGGCGCGGCGACTCCAGGAACGAGATGCTGCAGCGCGTGTATGGCACCGCCTGGACCAGGAAAGAGGACCAAGAGCAATACCTGCACATGCTGGAAGAAGCAGAAAAGCGTGACCATCGCAAACTGGGCAAGGCGCTGGATCTGTTCCACTTCCAGGAGGAAGCGCCGGGCCTGGTGTTCTGGCATCCGAAGGGCTGGACCGTCTGGCAGCAGGTGGAGCAATACATGCGCCACAAGTACCAGGTCGCCGGCTACAGCGAAGTCAAGGCGCCGCAAATTCTGGACCGCACCCTGTGGGAAAAGACCGGTCACTGGGAAAACTACCGTGACAATATGTTCACCACTGAGTCGGAAAACCGCTCGTACGCCCTGAAGCCGATGAACTGCCCGGGCCACGTGCAGATCTATAACTCTGGCATGCGATCGTACCGCGAGCTGCCGCTGCGTTTCGGCGAATTCGGCCAGTGCCACCGCAACGAGCCGTCCGGCGCGCTGCACGGCCTGATGCGCGTGCGCGGCTTCACCCAGGACGATGGCCACATCTTCTGTACCGAAGAGCAGGTCGAAAGTGAGGTAACGTCCTTCCACGCCCAGGCCATGGCCGTGTACGACGACTTCGGCTTCACCAATATCGACGTCAAGCTGGCCCTGCGTCCTGACAGCCGCATCGGTTCCGACGAAGTCTGGGATCAGGCCGAGGAGTCGCTGCGTTCGGCGCTGCGCGCCTGCGGCGTGGAATGGACCGAGCTGCCGGGCGAGGGCGCCTTCTACGGCCCCAAGATCGAATACCACCTGAAGGACAGCCTGGGTCGCCCATGGCAGGTTGGCACGGTGCAGGTCGATTTCTCGATGCCGGGCCGCCTCGGTTCCGAGTATGTCGCAGAAGACAACACCCGCAAGGTGCCAGTCATGCTGCACCGTGCGATCGTCGGTTCGATGGAGCGTTTCATCGGCATCCTGATCGAGAACTACGCCGGCGCGCTGCCGCTGTGGCTTGCGCCCGTGCAAGTCGCGGTGTTGAATATTTCGGACGCCCAGGCCGATTACGTCAAGCAGGTCGAGGCCAAATTGCGCGCTGCGGGCCTGCGCGTTCACGCTGATTTGCGCAACGAGAAGATCACCTATAAAATACGTGAACATTCCGTCCAAAAACTGCCGTACATCCTCGTTGTTGGGGATAAGGAAAAGGACGCGAACACAGTGGCTGTGCGAGCCCGCGGCAATGTCGATCTGGGCGTGATGTCCATCGACGCGCTCGTGGAGCGTCTGGTAGGCGAAGTTGCCGCCAAGACGAAATAATCCCGGCCAATACCAATACATTCAAAGGAAATGACATAGCTACTGATAAGCAAAATCGCATTAATGGCGAGATCACCCATCCGGAAATGCGTTTGAACGGTGTGGACAACGAGCCGTTGGGCATCGTGACCCTGGCCGAAGCGTTCCGTCTGGCCGAAGAAAAGAACGTCGACCTGGTTGAGATCGCGCCTAATGCGGTGCCTCCGGTTTGCCGCCTGATGGACTACGGCAAGTTCAAGTATTCGGAACAGAAGAAGGCCCACGAAGCCAAGCTCAAGCAGAAGATCATCCAGGTCAAGGAAATCAAATTCCGCCCGGGTACCGATGAAGGCGACTACAGCATCAAGCTGCGCAACCTCATCAAGTTCCTGGAAGAAGGCGACAAGACCAAGATCACCTTGCGCTTCCGCGGTCGCGAGATGGCGCACCAGGACATCGGCATGCGGGTGCTCGAGCGCCTGCGTACCGACCTGGATGCGGTCGGCGTGATCGAGCAGTTTCCGAAGCTTGAAGGTCGCCAGATGGTGATGGTGGTCGGACCGAAAAAGAAGAAGTAATTCTTCGTGCGAGAAACGCGGCCGGGTCCGTGGCGCAGGCGAAAGTCTGTGTCGCGGCCCGGCCGTGACTCGTCCAGGGTTGTCGCACTGGTCGCGCTGGGTGGATGTGTTGCCGCTAACCATCCACAGGCCCCAAAACCTGTGCTACAATCTGCGATTCCTGTTTTTAGAAACAGGTTGTAGCAGACTCGCTTCTGCTGCAAGACAAGTGAAAGTAGGCATTCAAGAGCAGCGTTGCTGCCACCTGCAATCCTGTCCCATATGAGGCTGTCCGCGAGGGCAGATGACTATGCCAAAAATGAAAACCAAGAGCTCCGCGAAGAAACGTTTTCGCGTGCGTCCGGGCGGTACCGTCAAGTCGGGCATGGCGTTCAAACGTCACATCCTGACCAAGAAAACCACCAAGAACAAGCGCCAACTGCGCGGCACCCGCAACATCAATGCGTCGGACGTGACCAGCGTCCTGCGTATGATGCCGTCTGCTTAACCTCACACTAAGGAGCTAATATGCCTAGAGTTAAACGTGGGGTTACTGCACGTGCCCGTCATAAGAAAGTCCTTGATCTTGCCAAAGGCTACCGTGGTCGCCGCAGCAAGGTATATCGCGTTGCCAAGCAAGCAGTCATGCGCGCTGGCCAATATGCCTACCGCGATCGCCGCAACAAGAAGCGCGTCTTCCGCGCACTGTGGATCACCCGTATCAACGCGGCTTCGCGTTCGCACGGCATGACCTACAGCGTGTTCATGAACGGCCTGAAAAAGTCCGCGATTGAACTGGACCGTAAAGTCCTGGCCGACATGGCAGTGCATGACAAGCCGGCATTCGCCGCGATCGTCAGCGCCGTCAAGGCCAAGCTGGCTGCTTAAGCAAGAAATATTCAGTCTGCAAGCAAGAAGCGCTGTGTTCAGCTGAGCACGGCGCACTAGAAGCGGGGCAAGGTTCACACCTGTGCCCCGTTTTTTGATTCTGGCGTCTCCCGCCAACGAAAAACAGGAAAAGAACAAGCATGAACCTGGAACAACTCGTCGTCGCGGCCAGGGCCGACTTTGCCGCCGCCCAAGACGCCGCCGCGCTCGAAAATGCGAAAGCCAAGTATCTGGGCAAGACCGGCCAGGTGACCGACCTCATGAAGGGCCTCGGCAAGCTCGACCCTGAACAGCGCAAGGCGCAGGGCGCCCTGATCAATGCCGCCAAAGAACAAATCGAACAGGCATTGACCGCGCGCCGCGATGCGCTGGCCGAAGCGCAGCTGATGCTGCGCCTGTCCGCCGAGAGCATCGACGTCAGCCTGCCGGGCCGTGGCCGCTCGAAGGGTGGCATCCACCCGGTGATGCGCACCTGGGAACGGGTCGAGGAAATCTTTCGCTCGATCGGCTTCGATGTTGCCGACGGCCCGGAGATCGAGACCGACTGGACCAACTTTACTGCCCTGAACAGCCCCGAGAACCATCCGGCGCGTTCGATGCAGGATACGTTCTATATTGAGGGCAACGACAGCACCGGCAAGCCGCTGCTGCTGCGCACCCACACCAGCCCGATGCAGGTGCGTTATGCACGCACCCACACGCCACCGATCAAGGTGATCGCGCCGGGCCGCACCTACCGCGTCGACAGCGACGCCACCCACTCGCCGATGTTCCACCAGGTCGAAGGCCTGTGGATCGGCGAAGACATCAGCTTCGCCGACCTCAAGGGCGTGTACCTGAACTTCGTCAAGGCCTTCTTCGAGACCGACGACCTGCAGGTGCGTTTCCGTCCGTCCTACTTCCCGTTCACCGAACCGTCGGCCGAGATCGATATCGCGTTCGGTTCCGGTCCTTTGAAGGGCCGCTGGCTCGAAGTGTCGGGCGCCGGCCAGGTGCACCCGACCGTGGTGCGCAACTTCGGACTGGACCCGGAAAAATTCATCGGCTTCGCGTTCGGCTCCGGCCTCGAGCGCCTGACGATGCTGCGTTATGGAATCAACGACTTGCGCCTGTTCTATGAAGGCGACCTGCGTTTCCTGAAGCAGTTCAATTAATTTGCGAAGCTGAGGTAAAGAATATGCAATTCTCGGAAAACTGGCTCCGTTCCATCGTCGATCCGAAGATGAGTTCGGATGAGCTGTCCCATCTGCTGACCATGTCCGGCCTCGAAGTGGAAGAGGTCGAAGCCGTCGCGCCGCCGTTCTCGAACGTCGTCGTCGCGCATGTGGTCGAGGTGGCGAAACACCCGAACGCCGATCGCCTGAATGTGTGCCAGGTCGATGCCGGCACCGGTACGCTGTTGAACATCGTGTGCGGCGCGCCGAATGTGCGCGCCGGCATGAAGGCGATTTGCGCCAAGGCCGGCGCGCTGCTGCCGCCGGGCGCGGACGGCAAGCCATTCGAAATCAAGGTTGGCAAGCTGCGCGGCGTCGAGTCGCAAGGTATGATGTGCTCAAGCAAGGAACTGGGCCTCTCGGAAGAGAGTAGCGGTCTGACGGAACTGCCGGAAGATGCACCGGTCGGCCAGAACATCCGCGATTACCTGGGCCTGAACGACCTCAAATTCACCATCAAGCTGACCCCGAACAAGGCCGACTGCCTGTCGGTGCTGGGTGTGGCGCGTGAAGTCTCCGCGCTCACCGGTTCGCCATTGAACCTGGCGCCGACGCGTGCCGTGGCCGTCACCAGCGACGAGATCCTGCCCGTTAAAGTGTCGGCGCCGGACCTGTGCGGCCGTTTTGCTGGCCGCGTGATCCGCGGCCTGAACGCACGCGCCGCGACCCCGGAATGGATGAAGCGCCGCCTGGAGCGCAGCGGCCAGCGCTCGGTGTCGGCCCTGGTCGATATCTCCAATTATGTGATGCTCGAGGTCGGCCGTCCGTCGCACGTGTTCGACCTGGCCAAGATCCACGGCTCGCTCGATGTGCGTTGGGGCAAGAAGGGCGAATCGCTCAAGCTCCTCAACGGCAACACCGTCGAGATCGACGACTGGGTTGGCGTGATCGCCGACGAGAAGGAAATCGAATCGCTGGCCGGCATCATGGGCGGCGACTCCACCGCGGTGTCGCTCGACACCACCGATATCTACCTGGAAGCGGCGTTCTGGTGGTCAAACGCGATCCAGGGCCGCGCCCGTCGCTATAACTTCTCGACCGATGCGGCGCACCGCTTCGAGCGCGGCGTCGACTATGCGACTATTCCCGACCATATCGAGCGCATCACCGCGCTGATCGTCGAGATCTGCGGCACCGCCGAGACCAAGGTGGGCCCGGTCGACGACCAGATCGTCAATCTGCCGCAGCGTCAGCCGGTGCAATTGCGTACGGCGCGCGCACAAAAAGTCATCGGCGTGCCGCTGACCGATGCGTTGATCGCCGACATCTTCACCCGCCTCGGCCTGGAATTTACACGCGGCGAGGGGACTTTCCTGGTGACGGCGCCGTCGTACCGCTTCGACATCGAGATCGAGGAAGACCTGATCGAAGAAGTGGCGCGCGTGTATGGCTTCGAGAACATTCCGGCCAATCCGCCGGTGGCGCCAAGCGCGATGCTGATCGCGCCGGAAAATACCCGATCGCTGTTCGCGATCCGTCATCAGCTGGCCGACCTGGGTTACCAGGAAGTGGTCAATATGAGCTTCGTTGAAAGCGCCTGGGAGCAGGATTTCGCCGGCAATGCCGAGCCGATCCGCCTGCAGAACCCGATCGCCAGCCAGCTGAGCGTGATGCGCTCGTCGCTGATCGGCAGCCTGGTGGCCAATGTGCGCTACAACCTCAATCGCAAGGCGGGCCGGGTGCGCGCCTTCGAGGTCGGCGCCGTGTTCAGCCGCAACAGCGCGGTGCAGGATGGCCCGCTGGCCGTGGCCGGCTACGAGCAGCCCAAGCGCGTGGCCGCAATCGCCTACGGCCCGGCCTTCGATGAGCAGTGGGGCCAGCCGACCCGCGCAGTGGACTTCTTCGACGTCAAGGCCGACCTGGAAGCGCTGTTCGCTCCGCGCCAGCTGCGCTTTGCCAAGGCCGAGCATCCGGCGCTGCATCCGGGCCGCTGCGCCACGGTCGAGCTCGATGGCAAGCAGATCGGCCTGGTCGGCGAGCTGCATCCGCGCTGGCTGCAAAAGTATGATCTGCCGCAAGCACCGGTGCTGTTCGAAGTCGATGCCGAGGCTCTGTGCCAGCGCGTCGTGCCGAGCTACGCCGAGATTTCGAAGTTCCCGGGCGCCACGCGCGACCTGGCGCTGGTGGTGAAACAGGACGTGCCGGCGCAGTCGGTGATCGACGCCTTCCAGTCCGAGATTGCCGCAAATCCGGCAGGAAAGATCGTGCAAGCCGTTGTTTTGTTTGATGAATATCGCGGCAAGGGCCTGGAGACGGATGAAAAAAGCCTTGCTTTCCGCTTTAGCTTGCAAGATACTCAATCGACGCTGCAGGACGAAGCGGTCGATGCCATCATGGCAGCGGTCGCCCAATCTGCGGCGACAAAACTGAGCGCGCGCCTGCGCGCATGATGACCGGGCGAACAGGCGTAAGCCTGTTCGCCGTCTATTTCCGAACCATCGTTTGAAGGCAGGGCTTCAAAATTAACAACAACGACGTAGATTCCGCCGTCTTCCAGGAGGCGCTGGCTGCCGACCTGGATCGCGCAATGCAGGTGGCGCGGGTACGCAAGGAAGCCGAACAGTCATTGCCGACCTTGACCAAGGCTGAGCTTGCCGAGCTGCTGTTCGAGCAGGTTGGCCTGAACAAGCGCGAAGCCAAAGACATGGTAGAGACCTTTTTTGACGAGATCCGCAATGCGCTCGAGCGCGGCGAGGCGGTCAAGCTGTCCGGCTTCGGCAATTTCCAGTTGCGCGACAAGCCGCAGCGGCCGGGCCGCAATCCGAAAACCGGCGAAGAAATCCCGATCACGGCGCGTCGCGTCGTGACTTTCCACGCCAGCCAGAAACTCAAGGGAATGGTCGAAGAGACCCAACCTGGCAGTTCGCCTGCGGGTTCCCTGGCGCGTGCAGCCTGAGGACACCCAATAAGCGATGAATGACCGACTGAACAAGATCGAACCGAGCGTGCTGCCACCGATTCCGGCCAAGCGTTATTTCACGATCGGCGAAGTCAGTGAATTGTGCGGGGTCAAGCCCCACGTCCTGCGCTACTGGGAGCAGGAATTTACTCAGCTCAAACCGGTCAAACGTCGTGGAAACCGTCGCTACTATCAGCACCACGAAGTGCTGCTGATCCGGCGCATCCGTGATCTGCTGTACGAGCAGGGCTTCACCATCAGCGGCGCACGCAACCGCCTCGACAGCCGCGCCAGCGCGGTGCTCGAGCATGGCGAGCCAGAACTGCCCGATCGTGCGCCCGCGATCGACGGCGACAAGCTGCGCGCCGATCTGCTCGACATTCTCGACCTGCTCAAGAACGGGTCGCGACCCGCCTAGGCCCGGGCCAGGCGAGTCATCATCCGCTGTCGTCCACCGCCATTCGCCACCGCCGGGTCCGTCGTGAACTGCCGTATTCCACACCTTGCCATCGCCCTTGGCGGGTCGTCCGCGGTTCAGTCACGACCATCCTTGACTCATGCATTCGTGCACTCTGTTGAACGTGGGCCCCGGAGTGTTAAAATGTCACTCGCGCATATGCTGAATCTGCCGCATGTAAACCGGGCAACACAGACCCGGCACTTTCCTGCGCAAGGAAAATTTAAGGGAAGACAATGATACGCGTTGCCATTTGTGACGATCACCAGATAGTTAGAGCAGGATTCAAGCAGATTTTCTCGTCGTCGGGCGATTTCGAAGTCGTCGCCGAAGGCGCTACCGGCCGCGAGGCCCTCGATATCGCACGCCGCGAGATCTGTGATGTGTTGCTGCTCGATATCGCAATGCCCGACCAGAGCGGCATCGATATCCTGCGCACCATCCGCCAGGGCCAGCCGAATCTGCCGGTGCTGATCCTGTCCGGTTATCCTGCGCAGCAATACGCGCTCAACCTGTTCAAGATGGGCGCCAACGGCTACCTGAACAAGGAGTGCGAAGCCGACGAGCTCAAGACCGCCGTGCGCACCGTATTCCAGGGACGCCGCTATGTATCGTCGACCGTGGGCGAATTGCTGGCCCAGAGTTTCGACCGCGATCCCAACACGGCGCTGCATACCGAGCTGTCCGATCGCGAGTTCCAGGTATTCCTGCGCCTGGCGAAAGGGGCGACCGTGTCCGATATCGGCAATGCGCTGTCGCTGTCGATCAAGACCGTGTCCACCTACCGCACCCGCATCATGGAGAAAATGGGCCTGCAGTCGAATTCCGACCTGACCTATTACGCCATGAAGAACAATCTGCTCGATTAAGCATTCGCCGATTTTTCGGCCAGACCATTCCGACAACGCGCCCAGATGGGCGCGTTTTCACTTGTGGAACCGGGTGTTGGTCCCATGCACCGCAAAATGCAACAAATAGTTACGTCCAGGCATTTCGCGGTGCAACATGGCGTCCATACGCCTATAATGAAGGGCCACATTCCTTGCGCGAAAGGAAGCCTGGATGTACTTTACTACCACTGCGGATGAAAAATCGATCCGTAGTCTCCCTCTCCATAAGACCCTGCTGTGCCTGATCTGCGTGGTGCTGCTGGTCGTCAATGGCGTATTCCTAGTGCGCAACCTCGACGACTTGCGGGCGGCAAACACGCTGCAGGCGCAAACGGCGCAGGTGTCCGATGAACTCCAATACCTGAATCTGCTGGTGACCGATGCCGAGAGCAGCCTGCGTGGCTACTTCCTGTCGGGCGATGAAGTCTATCTTGGTCCACTGCGTGGCGCGCCGCAACAGATCGACAAGCAATTGCAGGCCCTGGGCGTGTTGCTCGACGACAGTCCGTCCCAAACGACGAACCTGCAGCAATTGCGCACGCTCGTGGAAAAGAAGATGGGCCTGTTGCAGCAGTCGCTCGAGGTCTATCGCCAGGGCGGCCTGCAGGATATTGTCGCCATTGCCGCCTCACCCGACGACCGGGCGCAAATGGACGAGATCCGGCTGCAGGTGGTGATCATGACGCGCGAGCAGAATGAAGTGCTGACCACCCGTACCGCCGCGTTCTATCAGCAATACCGCCACGCGGCCCTGTTTGGGGTTGGCATCAATGCCGCCGCCATCATTGTGTTGCTGCTGTTCTATAAGCTGATCAAGCGTGCCTTCCGCTCGCGCCTGCTGGCCGAACGCGCCCTGCGGCACACCAATGATGGGCTGGAAGAAATCGTGGCCGAGCGCACCGCCCAGCTGTCGGTGCTGTCGCGCCACCTGATCCGGGTGCAGGAAGAGGAAAAGTCGCGCCTGGCGCGCGAATTGCACGACGAGATGGGCGCCAACCTGACGGCGATCGGCATCGACCTGACGACAGTTGGCGACCAGCTGCGCTCGACGCACCCTGAACTGGCGGCCAGGCTGGCACGCGCGCGGCGCACCCTGGTCGATACAGTGCAACTCAAGCGCCGCATCATTGAAAACCTGCGCCCGAGCCTGCTCGACAATATGGGTCTGTCGGCCGCCTTGCAGAGTTATTGCGCCGATTACGCGCGGGTGACCGCTCTCGATTGCGATGCCTTGATCGATGCCGGGGCCGACGCCGCCGGCCCGATGCAGGCAATCGCGCTATTCCGCATCACGCAAGAGGCGTTGAACAATATCGCCAAGTACGCCAAAGCGCGCAATGTGATCGTCAACCTGACGCGCGAACCCGACGGCTGGGGCCTGGAAATCACCGATGATGGCATCGGCATTCCCGACGACGCGATGGCACGATCGAAATCGCATGGCTTGCTGGGCATGCGTGAGCGCGCCTTGCTATTGGGCGGAACGCTGGTGGTGGAGCGGGGAGTGAACGGGATAGGGACTTGCGTGCGGGCCGTGATTCCGGCGAATGCGCCAGGCGGCAATGACGAGGCGGTAAATAAAACGCCGGCCGCGGCTTGTGCCGATGCCGGCGCAGTACTACTCGATGCGCCCGGCCCACGCGATGGTGGCGCCGGGGTAGAGCAGCGTCATCTTAACGCGCCACATCCATGAGCAGGCGGTCGTATTCCGACTTGGCGACCTTGTAGCATTCGCCTGCGTAGTCTTCCAGGCCGGCACGGTCGAGCACGGTGATATTTCCGCGGCGGTACTGGATCAGGCCTTCGTCCTGCAGCTTCCCGGCGGCGGCGGTGATGCTTTCGCGGCGCACGCCCAGCATGATCGAGATCAGCTCCTGGGTCACTTTCAGTTCGTTGCTGGCCGAGCGGTCCAGGCGGTCGAGCAACCAGCGGCACAGTTTCTGTTCGATCGAGCTGTGGCGGCCGCCGACGGCGTTCTGGGCCATCTGGGCGAACAGTGCGTTGGTGTAGCGCATCAGCAGCTGGGGCAGGGCGCCGCCGCGGTTGAAGGCGTCACGCAGGTACTGGGTCTTGAGGCGGTAGCCGTAGCCGGCGCTCTGCACCACCGCGCTGCAGGTGGCGCGCTCACCCATGAACAGCGACACGCCAACCGCGCCTTCGTGACCGACCACCGCGATCTCGGTGGTCGCGCCGTCTTCCATCACGTACAGCAGCGACACGATTGCGGTCGTTGGAAAATACACGTATTCCAGTTTGCTGCCATACTCGAACAACTCTTTACCGAACGGCATCGGGACCAGTTCGAGGTGATCGAACATGTCTTCCAGGTCGGTGCGCGGCAGGGCGGCCAGCAATTCGTTCTGCTGGGTGCCGCTGTAGCTGACGACCGGTTTGCTTGGGGACTTCATTGCCTCACTCGTGGCAGGAACCTGGTTTTTCGATTTTTGGGTGAAACCACCAAACTGAGTGCTGTTCATCTTATGTCCTCTTATGTCTATCGTACTTCGGGGGCGATTTGGAGGTTGTCTTTCTTACCTCGTCGCGATGGGTGTACTTTAAAGCTACCGTCTGTTGCCGCACATAAGACGAGTATCCGCCCCCATGTAGGTTCCAAGCATGATGTCGTGTCAGCCCAGTCCTACTGGGGGAGCGCTTGATTTCGCGCAGTTCCATAGTTAAGTTTTGTTGTGGAAACGGAAATGCCGCATAATTCGCCGGCGCGCATCTGAGGCGCGCATCACGACGATGGGGCGAAAAAGCACATATGGGTCTGCGGGTATTGCTGGTGGAAGACGATGCGGTGCTGGCCGACGGCCTGCTGCGCGCCCTGCAGGCGCAAGACATGAGCGTGGTGCTGGTCCCGCATGGGCTGGCCGCCGACGCCGCCCTGCAAGGTCCCGGAATCGAGGTCGCCGTGCTCGACATCGGCTTGCCCGGCATCGACGGCTTCGAGGTGGTGCGCCGCCTGCGCGCGCGTGGCGCGGCCACGCCGGTGTTGCTGCTGACGGCACGCGACGCGGTCGAGGACCGGGTGCGCGGCCTGGAGACCGGCGCCGACGACTACCTGGTCAAGCCCTTCGCCACCGCCGAACTGGTGGCCCGCATCCGCGCGCTGGCGCGCCGCCATGCGCCGCCCTCGACCACCATCTCGCTTGCCGGCCTGAGCCTGGACCGGGCGACCCGCCGCGCCAGGGTTGCCGGCTTGCCCGTCGAGCTGTCGGTACGCGAGTGGGGCGTGCTCGAATACCTGCTGCAGCAGGCCGGGCGGGTGGTGTCGAAGCAGCAGATCATCGACGCCATCCTGCCCTGGGGCGAAGACGTGACCCACAACGCAGTCGAGGTGTATGTCTCGCGCCTGCGCCTGAAACTGGAAGGCTCGGGGGTGGCGATCCGCACCATACGTGGCTTCGGTTACCTGCTTGAAGCGGCCGCATGAGCGTCCTTGAGCAAGCATGAACAGCATCCGGCTGCGCCTGCTCAAGTGGCTGCTGGGCCCGATCCTGCTGGTCAACCTGGTATTGGCCGCGCTGGTGGCGGGCCTGGCCTGGACGCCGGCCCAGGTCGCCTTCGATGGTGGCCTGCTCGAGACTGCCGACACCCTGGCCCAACGTTTGTCGGCGGGCGCCGCGCCGCAGTTGGTGCAGGATGGGCATGCTGCCGGCGCCGCTGTCGACCGCAGCTGGTTCGTGGTGCGCGATGGGCAGGGCCGGCACCTGGCCGGCGAGCCCGCGTTTCCCGCCTTGCGGCCCGGCGCCGCACCCTATGATGCCGAGGTCGATGGCGAGCCGGTGCGGGTCGCCGCGCTGGCGCGGGCTACTGCCGACGGCGTCCGTCAGATCGGCGTGGCGCGCACCCTGCGCCAGCGGCGCGAGGTGCGCTCGGCCATCGTGCGCTCGCTGGTGGTGCTGGTGTCGCTGGTGACCCTGACCCTGGTTGGTGTGGTCTGGCTATCGGTCGGCAACGGCTTGCGACCGCTGGCGCGCATCCGCGCCGGCCTCGCCGCGCGCGCGCCTGGCGACCTGGCGCCGATCCCGCTGGCAGGCGTGCCCTACGAGATCGCGCCGGTGGTCAGTGGCTTCAACGAATTGCTCGACAAGGTCGAGGCCGGCGCGCGGGCCCAGCGCGACTTCCTGGCCGATATGGCGCACCAGTTGCGCACGCCCCTGGCCGGCATGCAGCTGCAACTCGAGTGGCTCGGCGCGCGCCACGCCCTGGACGCCGACACCATGCGTTCGCTCGGCATGATGGAGCTGGCCAATGCGCGCATGATCCGCCAGGTCAACCAGTTGCTGGCGCTGGCGCGCGCCCGCGAAGGGCGGCCGGGCGCGCAGCACGCCGCGCTCGACCTGGCGCAACTGGTACAGGAAACGATCGGCTACTTTGTCGGGCGCGCCGCCGAGAAGGACATCGACCTCGGCTTCGAGCTGGCGCCGGCGCCGCTGCAGGGCGACCCCTTCCAGCTGCGCGACCTGATCGACAACCTGGTCGACAATGCGCTGCGCTATACACCGCGGGCTGGGCGGGTGACGGTCGGCTGCGCGTTCGAGCATGGCGCGGTGCTGTTCACGGTCGAGGATTCAGGGCCTGGCATTCCCGCCGCGCGCCGGGCGGCCGTGTTCGAGCGCTTCGTGCGGCTGGACGACAAGACCACCGGCAGTGGCCTGGGCCTGGCGATCGTGCGCGATATCGCGCTGGCGCACGGAGCCACGATCACGCTGGACGATGCCGATGGCGGTGGAACCCGGGTCTCGGTGCGGTTCGCTGCCGACATGACAAGGTTGGAAGCCTCCTAGCGTTGCATTTGCGTCGCTGTCAGGATTTTGTCAGCCTTTCCTCAGGGAAATGACAGCTTCGTGGGATATCATTCTCTATGGCAACATTCTCGTCGGCATTCGGCCGCGCGATGCGCCTCCAGGAGAATTTCATGCAGCAGCGTCAGTCCGGTTTCACGCTTGTAGAGCTCATGATCGTGGTGGCGATCATCGGCATCCTCAGTGCGATCGCCGTACCTTCCTACAATGCCTACGTGATGCGCGCGCGCCTGGTGGAGTCGCACACCGTGCTGGCCTCGGCCCAGGCCAGGCTGGAGCAGTACTGGAACAATCATCGCAGCTACGAGAAATTCGACGAGCAGGACCCGTCGCAGATGCCCGAGGCGGGCCTGCATTTCGATTACAGCCTGGACGACGTCACGGCTGCCACGTACACCCTGATCGCCACCGGCAAGGGCGCCGCCGCTGGTTTTGTCTACACCATCGACCAGGCCGGCAAGCGGGTCACGGCCGACGCGCCGGATGGCTGGACCACCAGCGATGAGTGCTGGGTCGACCGCAAGGAGGGCACGTGCACCCAGTAAGCGCGCCGGCCCAGGGTGGCTTCACCGCGCTCGAAGCGCTGGTGGTGGTGGCGATCATGGGCATCATGCTGGCGGTCGGCATCCCCGCCATGCGCGGCTGGCTGGGCGCCACTACCGCTACCGGCGCTGCGCAATTCTATGCCGAAGGATTCCGCCTGGCGCGCGCCCAGGCGCTGGCCAACAACAGCCGTAGCCGCCTGGTGTTTACCGAGAACGACCAGAGCGGCCAGTTCGACTGGCAGGTCGACGTCTGCTTCCCGGTTGCGGACGACGGTTGCGGCGTCGACAGCGAGCGCTGGTCGAGCGTGGACGAGCCGGCGGTCGGACCTTCCAAAGGTGATGTCGAGACCAGTTCGGTCCTGCGCAGCGCGGCCGCGCTGCCGCGCACCGCAGCCTTGAGCGTCACCCCGGATGCCGAGGCGCGCTCGGTCTATTTCACTGAACTTGGCTGGGTCGACAGCGGCAAGCCGGCGCTGATGCGCCTCGACCTTGGCCCCGGCAGCGCCGATGCCGAGGACGTGTTCACGCCATCGGCCGTGGTGCTGACCCTGGCCGGCGCGGTAGTGACTTGCCGCCCCGATCTTGACGACGCCCGCAAATGCCCATGAAAACACTGACCAGGATACGCCGCTGTTCGCCCGTGCGCCGCGCCGAGCGCGGCGTCGCCATGCTCGAGGCCCTGATCGCGGTGCTGCTGCTGGGGATCGGCCTGGTCGGCACCCTGGCCCTGCAGGTCAACTCCCAGGCCGCGCTGGCCGAAGCTGCGATGCGCGCCGAGGCCACCATCGCCGCCAACGAATTGATCGGCGTGATGAGCACCGACCTCGATCACCTGGACGACTACGCGCTGGCCAGGAATGCGCAACCGGGCGAGCGGCTCGCGGCCTGGCATGCGGCGCTGGAAGAGCGCCTGCCGAATGCCGCGATCACCGTCACGGTGACCCCGGCGGAGGATGCCGAGCGCACCGCCGTCGTGATCGTCATCGGCTGGCGCCGCGGCGAGCAAGGGCAGCAGAACCAGCACCGTATCGTGAGCTATCTGGCGGGGTCGGCATGAGCGGCCTGCACCCATGGCGCCGGGCGGCCGGTTTCTCGCTGGTCGAGCTGATGGTCAGCATCGTGATCGGGCTGCTGGCGGTGCTGTTCGCCACCCGCATGATGACCGAGTCCGAAAACAGCAAGCAGGGCGCGCTGGGCGGCTCGGATTCGATGCAGAACGGGATGATGGCGATGTTTTCGATCAGCGCCGACGCCGAGCAGGCCGGCTACGGTCTGAACGATCCGATCCTGAGCGGCTGCGACACCATCTTCCAGGACAGCAAGGGCTATCAACTGGCCAAGACCAAGCGTAGTGGCGTTGACGTGTGGCCGCTGGCGGGCGCCGTGATCGAGCCCGGCGCCGACGGCCTGCCGGACCGGCTCACGATGTACGCGGGCAGCGCGCCGGGAGGCACCGGCACCATGCGCCTGCAGGGCAACTATATCGGCGGCAACCAGCTCGTGGTCGACCGCGAACACTATGGTTTCGCGATCGGCGACGTAATCGTGGTGGCGCCCGAAAACGGCGACGGCAAGTGCGCGCTGGCCCAGGTCGCGGGGCTGTCCGACCCGGGCGCCGATACGCACTCGGTCGCCATCGGCAGCACCAGCTACCGCTTCAACACCGGCGCGCTGGGACGTAACTTCGAGGGCAGCGCGAGCCGCGTGTTCAATCTGGGGCGTGAAGCCAGCCTGTCGTTCCACACCTGGTCGGTGGACGGCGGCGTGCTGCGCCTGCGCGCCACCAACCTCGGTGGCGACGGCGCCGCCGCCCATGCGGTGGCCGACAATATCGTCTCGCTCAAGGCGCAATACGGTTTTGATACCCGCGGCGTGGCCGACTTCGAGCCCGAGCTGGGCATGCAGGTGGGCCAATGGTCGGCCGAGATGGTCGACGCCGACACCGATGGCGTCACTGGCGGCCCCGGCGACTACCAGCGCATCGCCGCGCTGCGCATCGCGGTGGTGGCGCGCGCCAGGACGCCGGAACGGGCCGGGGCGGACGGCGTGTGCACTGCGCAGCCAGAACAGATGAAGGTATTCGGCAGCGAACAGCCGCTCGGGGTCGAGGCCGAGGAGGTCACGCTCGACCTGCGCGTCAAGGACGACCCGGTCGACTGGCGCTGCTACCGCTACCGCGCATTCGAAACCATCGTCCCGCTGCGCAATGCGGGTTGGAGGCCTACCGCATGAGGTTCACACCCATTCAATTCCGCCAGCACGGTGCGGCCCTGCCGGTCATGCTGATCATGCTGCTGGTGATGCTGGTGACCGGCATCTACCTGCTCAGATCGAGCAATTCGGCGACCCTGGCGGCCTCGAATCTCGCCTACGACGCCACCCTGAGCCGGGCGGTGGATTTCGGCTTGCACAGCGGTTTCCAGTGGCTCAGCAAGACCGCGTCCACCAGCAAGGCCAGTCTCAACGAGAGCGACGAGGCGCACGGCTACAGCGCCATCCTCGACACCACGCTCACGCCGAACGACGAAAAATTCTGGCAAGACAAGGTCGACGTCGTGGACGCGGACGGCAACCGGATCAGCTACGTGATCCACCGCATGTGCCTCGCGCCGGGCAGCTTCAGCAAGGCCGGGCAGGACTGCATGCTGACCTCCGCCAACACTGTCAAGATCGGCACCAAGATGGCGATCGGCGAAAGCCAGGCCTCCGACGCGCCGGCCTACGCCAGTTCGCCCCAGGTCCACTACGTGATCACCGCCCGCATCGATGGTGTGCGCGGCGGGAATGTGATCAACCAGCTGGCTGTACTGATCGGCGCCTGACGCCGGCCTCCCATGATTGGAATGCGCATGAATTTTTCTTCCCTTGGCGCGCTGGCCCTGGCGCTGGCCCTCGGGCTGGCCTCGATCCCGGCCGTGGCCGGCCCGACCGGCCTGGCCTCGCTGCCGCTGATGAGCATTACCGGCAGCGGCACGGTCAAGCCGAACCTGATGCTGCTGTACGACGATTCTGGCTCGATGGCCTGGAATCATACGCCCGACTATGTCGACGACAGCACCACCTGCCGCGCCAGCAGCAGCCTGGCGCGCGGCCTGCGCGGCTGCGTGATCGGCGATGCGCCGTACGCGGCGCCGCTGTTCAACCGCCAGTACTACGACCCGAAGGTGCGCTACCAGCCGCCGGTGAAGGCCGACCAGACCTCGTATCCGAGCCAGACGGCGCGCGAGACATCGAACTGGACCTCGGTGGCCAGCGACGGCTTCGGCGTCGACAAGCGCAATATGCGCAATGCGAACGAGACCAATACCGATCTGGTCACCGGCTATCCCGACCTGGCCTGGTGCAACGACGATGGCGAGTGCCGCCGCAACATCATCGGCTACACCTATCCGAGCCTGGCCTATGACGACCCGGAACAGGTCAGCGGCAATCCCTATTACTACACGATCAACGTCGCCGAGTACTGCACCAACGCCAGTCTCAAGACCTGCATCAGCACTGCGGTCAACGCCCCGGCTCCGAACGGCTATCCGGTCCCGGCCCCGGTCCGCTGGTGCAACAGCACGGCGCTGACCGATTGCCAGGCCAAGTACGTCGGCAACTACAAGTATCCGCGCTTCGGCGATCCGGGCCGCTCGGCGAACTGGTACACCACGATTACCATCAACGATTCGGGTTCCAATGCCTCGGTCACGATCAGCGGCGTGACCTCGGTCGGCGTGTCCGCGACCCAGGACATCGCGCGCGATGCGGTGACCGCGTCGGGCGGCACCAACAGCGCCGACGAGCGCGCCGCCATGGCCACCGCGCTGGCCGCGTCGATCGTCAACAAGACCGGCCTGGGGCGGCCATTCACCGCCTGTGCGACCCGCGCCAGCGGCGTGGTGCCGGCCTGCGCCGACTTCGGCATTACCCTCGAATCGAACGCCATGCTGGCCGTGATCCCGATCAGCTGCGGCAGGAACGTCACCAACAAGTCCAATTGCACGGTGGTGAAAGAGGGCGAGCGCACCGGCGACGAGATCCTGGTCAGCTCCGGCACCGCCGCCACCGCGCTGCTGCAGGTCACCGGCCGCAGCGCCACCAGCAGCAGCACCAATGGCCGCAGCCGCCTGAACGGCCTGAAACTCGGCAGCACCACCCTGATCGACTCCTTGCGTTTCGGTTCGAACAACACGGCGGCCCAGGTGGCGTCGGCGATCGTGAGCGCGATCGGTACCAATGGCACGATCAAGGCCTATGTCGGGGGCAATAGCGTGACCCCGCAATGCGCCACCGCCACCAATACCATGGTGTGCATCGTGGCCCCGGTGAGCATGGCCGGCGCCAACCTGAGCTACACCCGCATCGACAACCCGGGCAGCCTGGGCTGGGGCGGCGCCCCGGCGACTTCCAACGGCGCGCCGACGTCGGTATCGGGCTTCGATACCGGCGTATTCATCCGCACCGACATCGTTTCCAGCCGCAACAGCTACCCCAAGTCGACCCAGCGCACCGACTGCGGCGGCGATACCTGCACCTACGACGACGAGATGACCAATTTCGCCAACTGGTACAGCTACTACAAGACCCGTAACCAGATGATGAAGACCGCGGTCGGCCTGGCCTTCCAGCCGCTGGGCGAGGCCTACAAGGTCGGCCTGGTGGGCCTGCAGGACGCCGCCGCCGAAGGGACCATGAGCCGCCCGCGGCCGTTCACCGGCCAGACCCGGATCGACTGGTACAACGCGCTGTACGCCATGAACAGCTCGGGCGGCACCCCGGTGCGCCTGGCGCTGCACGCGATCGGCAAGATGTTCGGCAACCAGTCGCCCTACAAGCAGGCGGCCGGCGCCGAGACGGTGGAATATGCCTGCCAGCAGAACTTCACCTTCGTCACCACCGACGGCTACTGGAACGGCGACAGCCCCAAGCGCCAGACCAAGGAGGCCACCCGCTACTCGCCGGCCGAGTACGAAGAGATCGTCGCCAACAACGATAACCGGGCCAACCCGGCGCGCTTCTGCACGCAAGAGAAGGGCTGCGTCGATACCCGGGGCCAGACCCTGCCGTCGCTGGCCGACGTCGCGCTGTACTGGTACAACGGTGGCTCGAGCACCGGTACGGTGTCGCTGCGGCCCGAGATCGACGATATCTCGAAGACTGGCCAGGTGCCCGGCAACGGCAATACCCACCTGCACATGCGCACCTATGCCCTGGGGCTGGGCGTGGACGGTATCATGACCTATGAGCCCAACTACGACACCAAGCCGGTGGTCGGCGGCGACTTCTACAACCTGATCAATGGCGTCAAGACCGGCTGTCCGTGGAACGGTAACGGCGCCTATGTCTGGCCCGATCCGAACACCGGCACCACCGACCTGTCGACCGCGCTGCAGTCGCGGGTGGACGATTTGTGGCACGCCGCGATCAACGGCGGCGGCAAGTACTTCCCGGCCTCCGACCCGCTGCAGGTGGTCGACAGCCTGAACCAGGTGCTCAACGATATCCAGGTCGCGACCGGGGCCGCCGCCGCGGCGGCCACCTCGACTCCCAACGTGGCGCAAGAAGACCGCGACATCTTCTCGGCCACCTTCACCACGGTCAAGTGGACGGGCAACCTGAGTAAGCGCGTGATCGACGTCACGACGGGCGAAGTGAGCAAGGATGTCGACTGGAAGACCTCGTGGACCCTGGGCCAGAAGGTGCGCGCCGATTCCGATACCCGCAACATCTGGTACCGCAACCCGACCACGGGCCAACGCACCAGTTTCGACTACGCGCTGCTCGGCGCCGACCAGGCCTGGTTCTCGAACAAGTGCTCGGCGCTGCCGCAATGCGCGCGGATGTCGGCCAGCCAGCGCGCCACCGTCGACAATGGCGCGACCATCGTCGGCTGGTTGCGCGGCCAGCAGCAGCATGCCAACAACATCCTGCTGCGCGCCTACACCAGCACCGGTCCCGAAGACACCGGCGCCAACGGCGCGCAACTGGAGATCCTGGGCGATATCGCGTCGTCCAAGCCGGCCTACCTGCGCGAGCCGCGCAAGGGTTATGGCAGCGAAGACTACCGCACCTTCCGCAGCGAGAACGCGAGCCGCGATCCGGTGGTCTTCATCGCGGCCAACGACGGCATGCTGCACGCCTTCGACGCCGATGAAGGCGGCGAACTGTGGGCCTATATGCCGCGCATCACGATGAATAAGCTGCACCGCCAGGCCAGTGTCAACTATGCATCGAGCCACCAGTTCAGCACCGACGGCTCGCCCGAACTGGCCGACGTCAAGATCAACGGCGAATGGCGCTCGGTGCTGGTGGCCGGCCTGAATGCGGGCGGGCGCGGCTACTATGCGCTCGACGTCACCGACCCCGACGACCCCAAGCCACTATGGGAAATCTGCGCCGACAGCAATGTCTGCAGCGGCGTCCACCACCAGCCCGATATGGGCTTCACCTTCGGCAATCCGCAGTTTGGCACCATCAAGGTGGGTGGCGCGGATCGCTGGGTCGTGTTCCTGACCTCGGGCTACAATAATTTCCCCGGCGCCGACGATATCCAGTCCGGCAGCGGCAAGGGCTACCTGTTCGTGATCGACATCGCCACCGGCGAAGCGATCACCAACCTCGGCGCCGGCGATGTGCTCGACAAGGGCATGCTGACCACCGGCCAGGGCGACACCACGACGCCGTCGGGCCTGGCCAAGATCACGGCGATCACGGCCAATCCGAACACCGATCCGCTGGTGACCCATGTGTACGGCGGCGACAACCAGGGAAAAATGTGGCGCTTTGACTTCACCGGCGCCAAGGTCGAGCGCCTGCTGATGGCCGACGCCGGCCCCGACCAGCCGATTACCACCCGTCCCGACGTCGCCATGTGCCAGGTCAGGTCGGTGGACGAAGGAGAGAACGCCTCGCCGACCAGGCGCGTGGTGGCCTTCGGCACCGGGCGCATGCTCGACCTGCCGGATATCCAGAACACCAAGCTGCAGAGCGCCTACGTGCTCAAGGACGACGATGCCGCCTACGACGCCGCCACCTGGCGCAAGGATGCGACCTACGCCGAGCGCAAGCTGACCGAGACCCGGCCGTACGACGACCGGGCTCCGGACGTACCGCGTTCGAACCAGTTCACGATCGACGGTACGATCGCCGACCTGGGGCGCCAGCGCGGCTGGTTCGTCGACTTCGACAAGAACCCGGGCGAACGGGTCAACCTGGATCCGAAGATCGTGGCCGGCACCCTGACCGTGGTGACCAACCTGCCGCAGTCATCCACCGCCTGCGCGGTGGGCGGCATCAGCTACGCCTACTTCCTGGACGTGTGCAGCGGCGAAGCGGTGTCGAACGACATCGCAGGCACCCTGCTGTCGGGCGATGCGGCGGCGGTGGGTATCACCATCGTGCGCCTGCCGTCGGGCGCGCTGAAGCTGATCACCACCACCGCCAAGGGCAATACCATCACTACCGAGGTGGCTCCGGCCAAGACCCAGGACGCGCGCCGCACCGGCTGGCGCCGGGTGCGCGAGTAAGAAAGCTGCGGGCCGGCGCGCCCGCTGCTTTCTGTTCACACGGCGCGGCCCGGAAACGGTAAAATCGAGGGTTTTCCGACAAGGGCCGCCCGCGGCCCGACAACTGGGCTCGATCATGGCCAACGACACCGACATTTCCAGCGACGACATTGACGTCGCCGCCCCCCGCCAGGCTGGCGCGACCGCGCGCGAAGTCGCGCGCCGCCGTACCTTCGGCATCATTTCCCACCCGGATGCGGGCAAGACCACGCTGACCGAAAAGCTGCTGCTGTTCTCGGGCGCGATCCAACTGGCCGGCACCGTCAAGGGCCGCAAGAGCGGCCGTCACGCGACCTCGGACTGGATGGACATCGAGAAGCAGCGCGGCATCTCGGTCGCGTCCTCGGTGATGCAGTTCGAATTCCGCGAGCACGTGATCAACCTGCTCGACACCCCCGGTCACCAGGACTTCTCGGAAGACACCTACCGCGTGCTGACCGCGGTCGACTCGGCCCTGATGGTGATCGACGCCGCCAAGGGCGTCGAGGCCCAGACCATCAAGCTGCTCGACGTGTGCCGCATGCGCGACACGCCGATCGTCACCTTCATGAACAAGATGGACCGCGAGACCCGCGATCCGCTCGAACTGCTCGACGAAGTCGAATCGGTGCTCAAGATCGAATGCGCGCCGGTGACCTGGCCAATCGGCATGGGCAAGAACTTCCGCGGTGTGTACCACCTGCTGAAGGACGAGATCATGCTGTTCAAGGCCGGCGAAGAAAAGGCCGACGGCGCCTTCGAGATCGTCAAGGGCATTGACAATCCGCGGCTGGCGGCGATGTTCCCGCTCGAGATCGAGCAGCTCAAGATGGAAGTCGAGCTGGTGCACGGCGCCTCGCATGTGTTCGACCTCGAGCGCTTTTTGTCGGGTGTCCAGACCCCGGTGTTCTTCGGCTCGGCGATCAACAACTTCGGCGTGCGCGAGATCCTGTCGGCGCTGGTCGACTGGGCCCCGGCGCCGCGCGAGCGCGACGCCACGGTGCGCGCGGTCGAGCCGACCGAAGCGAAGTTTACGGGCTTCGTGTTCAAGATCCAGGCGAATATGGACCCGGCCCACCGCGACCGCATCGCGTTCCTGCGCGTGTGCTCGGGCCGGTTCGAGAAGGGCATGAAGGTCAAGCACCTGCGCCTGGGACGCGACGTCAAACTGTCGTCGGTGGTGACCTTCATGGCCTCGAGCCGCGAGCAGGTCGAGGAGGCATATGCCGGCGACATCATCGGCTTGCCGAACCACGGCAATATGCAGATCGGCGACAGCTTCTCCGAAGGCGAGATGCTGACCTTTACCGGCATCCCGTATTTTGCACCGGACCTGTTCCGCACGGTGCGGATCCGCAATCCACTGAAGGTCAAGCAGCTGCATAAAGGCTTGCAGCAGCTGGGCGAAGAGGGCGCGGTACAGGTGTTCAAGCCGGTGCTGGGCGCCGATCTGATCCTGGGCGCGGTCGGCGTGCTGCAGTTCGAGGTCGTGGCCAGCCGCCTGCTCAACGAGTACGGTGTGGACGCGGTGTTCGAAAGCAGCAGCATCAGCAGCGCGCGCTGGGTTTCGAGCGACGACAAGAAGGCGCTGGCCGACTTCGAGGACCAGCTCGGTCACCAGGTCGCCTACGACGCGGCCGGCAACCTGGCCTTCCTGGCCACCTCGGGCGTGAACCTGCGCCTGACCCAGGAACGCTGGCCCAAGCTGGTGTTCCACGCGACGCGCGAGCACGCGGCCAAGCTGGCCTGAGGTATCAGGACTCCGGCGCGCGCTCGACCTCGAGCGCGGCCAGGGTCTGGATGCGCACCGCGCCGTCCGGCATGGTCAGGCGCAGCTGCACCGGCAACCAGTCGTGGCCGGGAGCCAGCCACAGTTCCAGCCGCGGCGCGCCCTCTGGCGCCAACTGCGCCAGGTGCAGCGTCTCAAGCGTGCCGATCCCGGTCTCGACCATCTCTTTTCCCATCACTTCGTAGCGCTCCTGGCGCGCGCCGCCGGCGGCGCCGATCCAGAAGTCCAGTACCCCGCGCAGCTGGTCGGGATTGGCCCGTCCCATGCCGGCCAGTTGCAGCAGCAGCGAGGCCCGGTCCTGGGCGCCGCCTGCCAGTTGGGCGCGCCGCGCCCCGAGTTGCGAGACGATCACGCCGCGTGCGCGGTCGAATTCGGTGGTGGCGCGGCCCGGGCCGGCCGGTTCGGAGGCGCGCAGCGGCGCCAGGCCGCCGTCATCCAGGCCACCCTCGCTGTCCAGTTCCCCCAGGATGCCGTCGACCTCGATGCGGTAGCTGCTGCCGTCGGTGCGCCAGGTAAGGTGCGCACTGCCGCCATCGCCGGTCTGGTAGTCGATGCGGGCCGGGGGCGCCGGCGACATGCGGAACTGGCCGGGCATCGCACCCGGCAGCACGTCGCCGGCGCTGCTGGCCTGGAGCGGGGCGAGCGCCGGCACGGCTGCCAGTTCGGCGGCCGCTTGCGGGGCGACTGCCGGTTTGCCGGGCGCCGGGCGCGCAGGGACGGGCGCGGCGGGCGCGACTACCTTGCTGGTCTCGGCGTGCGCGATGCGTACCGCCAGCGGGGCGGCGCCGAACGCGTCGGCTGCGCGCCGTGCCGGCAGCTCGAACCAGGCGAGAACGCCCAGGTGCAGCAGCAGCGACAGCAGCCCAAGGCCCAGCAGGCGCCCATGACGCGCCAGGAAAACGGAAAATCTCATGGGCGCCAGTGTAGCGCGCCTGCGTGCGGTGCGGTCAGAAGCCGAGGTTCAGGTTGGCCTTGAGCTTGCTGCTGGAATTGGTCGCGTCCTGGAAGCGCTGGGCGGCGTGGCCGTGGTTTTCGAAGGAGCCGTCGAGCGTGAGTCGCTCGCTGACCTTGTACTGGGCGCCGACCCCGGTGTACAAGCCCGTGTCGACGCCGCGGTAGACCCCGCGCCGGTTCTGGCTGTGCGCCACGCCCAGCTTGCCATAGGCCGACAGGCGCTCGCCGAGCGGCTGGGTGATCTTGGCCGCCGCATGCAGATTGAAACCGCGCAGGCCGATCGCGCCGCTGGTGTCTTCGGGATCGCGCTCGTTGACGGGACGGAAGCCCTGGTCGATCATATTCACGTAGCCCGCTTCGAACGACAGGCCTGGCGCCACCGCGAGGCCCATCAGCAGGCGCGGATCGGTCTTGAACATGCCGCCGAACAGGCGGTCGTTGGGGTTGGCATTGAGGTTGCCGCCATAGGTGCGCGGGAAGGTCTTCAAGAGCGGATCGCGCGGGGCCGAGAATACGCTGCGCGCGCGGGTGTCGGCCAGCGCGACGGGCGCCGCCGGTTCGGGCGCCAGGTCGACGGGTTGTGCCTGGGCCGGCGCGGCGGAGAACACGATGGCCGCCAGGCAGAAGCGCGTTGCTTGCATGTCGATTCCTTCAGAAACCCATCTTGAGGTTGGCCTTGATGCCGTCGCGTACGTTCTTGAACTTGCTGGCGGCGTCGCCATGGCGCACGAAGTCGCCGCTGACGGTGGTGCGCTTGTCGACCTTGAGCCTGGCGCCGGCCCCGGTGTACAAGCCGCTGTCGGAGCTGGCCGCCACGCCGCGTTCTTTCGTTTGCTCGGTATGGGCGATGCCGGCCTTGGCATAGGCCGACAGGCCCTCTTGCTCCGGCAGCGCGTATTTGAGGGCCAGGTGATTGTTGGAGCCTTTCGCGCCGAGTGCAATCGCGGCATCGGCCGGCTTGCCCGGTTCGACCGTGTGCAGCCCTCGATCCGGCAGGTTGAGGTAGCCGCCTTCGAGCGCGATATTCGGCGCCACCTCGGCCCCAGCGAGCAGGCGCGGATCGCGCCGCATATTGGTGAACACATGGTCGTTGGGCTGGGCCGCCACGTTGCTGCCATAGATGCGCGGATAGGGCTGGTGGCTGCCGGCGAACGGATCGGGGCGGGGCGGCTGGTCGCGTTCGAGCTGGGCCGCTGGCGCCGGTGCCGGGTCGGGCAGCAGCTGGGCCTGGGCGCCGGCGGCGGCCAGCCAGCCGAGCGTCAATACGACGGTGCGTGGGTTCATCGGGATTCCTTGAACGGGGGACTGTGCAAGCATACCGCGTTATGTCCGGCCCCGCTCATGCACTGTTCATGCGTTGCGCATGGCCTGGTAAGCGGATGTTACCGGTATGCATACGCTGACGGTGGTGCCGCCGGGCGAGCTGTCGATTTCCAGCGCGCCGCCGGCCAGGCGCGCGCGCTCGCGCATCCCGGGCAGGCCCCAGTGGCCCTGGCGCGCGCCGCTGGCCAGGATCTCGGGGGCGATGCCGCGCCCGTCGTCGCTCACCGCCAGGCGCAGCTCGCCGCGGCGGTAGTCGAGCGAGAGCGTGACCTGGGTGGCGCGCGCATGGTGGAAGGCGTTGGACAGGGCTTCGCGGCCGATCGTAAATAGCTCTTCCTCGATCTCGGGATCGAGCGGCTGCGGCCGGCCCTGGTGGCGCTCGACGAAATCGACGCCGCCCGCCGCCGCCAGCACCCGGCCGGCATCGGCCAGCGCCGGCGCCAGGCAGCCCTGGCGCACGCCCGCGACGCGCAATTGGCGCACCCGTTCGCGGCCTTCGTCGATCACGTCCTCGGCGCGCGCCAGCACGTCCTCGACCTCGGCCCGCATGCCGTTGTCGGCCGGCAGTCTGCCCATCAGGATGTGCATGCGCAGCACCAGCGCCTGCACGCTTTGCAGGAAGGTGTCGTGCAGGGTGCGTGCGATGCGCTCGCGTTCGCGGGTGCGCACCCGCATCTGCTCATTCATGCGCGCCGCCAGCCGCGCCAGGCGCCAGCGGTGCAGCAGCCAGGCCGCGGTTAGCAGGGCCAGGGCGCACGCCAGTCGGAACCACAGGCTCTGGGTCCAGGCCGGCTCGATGCGCAGTGCGACCCGCGCCGGCTGCGCGCTCCAGACGCCATCCTCGTTGGCGGCGCTCACCTCGAAGCGGTAGTCGCCCGGGGCCAGGTTGGTGTATACCGCCTGGCGCATGGCGCCCGATTTGCGCCAGTCGTCGTCCTGGCCGACCAGGCGGTACCTGAAGCGTACCCGTTCCGGCATCGACAGCGCGCTGGCGGTGAAGTCGATCTCGAGCCGGTTGGTGTGGGGTGGCAGCACCAGGTCGGTATCGATCGGATGGTTGCCCGCGTTGCTGCGTATGGCGCTCAGTATCACGCTTGGTGCGCGCGGATTGCGCGCGATATGGGCCGGATCGAGATGGCCGACCATGCTCGAGGTGGCGAACCACAGGCGGCCGTCGTCGGCCTGGGCCAGCGAGGGCAGGGGCTGCAACTGGGCCGGCATGCCGCGGTGCCCGTCCAGGTGGTCGAAGCGCTCGACCGCAACCTCCGGGGCGCGCGCATCGAGGGCGGCCTTGAGCAGGGTGGCGTCGATCCGGGCCAGGCCACCGCTGTCGTGCAGCCACAGTTCGCCGTCGCTGCGCTCGACGATGCCCGAGACGCCACGCAAGCCACGGCCGGCGTGTTCGTCGAGGCCCATGAAGCGCTTTCCGTCGAACCAGGCCAGGCCCTGGTCGCCGCCGACCCAGAGCCGCTCGCGTCCCTGGACGATGGCCAGCGTGTTGCCGATTGCCAGGCCATGTTGCGCCCGGTAGTGGTGTAGCGTGGCGCCGTCCAGCATCGCGATGTGGTTGCCGGTATAGCCAAACCAGATCCTGTGTTGGCGGTCGATCGTGATGGTGACGGCGGTGGGACCGGTCAGTTCGGGGTGGCCGCCACCGGCGGTCCAGACGCCATCGCGTACGCTGTGGACCCCATGCCCGATCACCGACAGCCACAGCGTGCCGTCGGCTCCAGCAGCCAGCGCCTGGACCTGGCGCCCGGCCAGTCCGGGCGGCAGCGGCCAACGCTGGGTGACGCCGTTCTTCACCCGCCACAGGTGGGCGTTGTTGCCGAACCAGAGAGTGCCATCGGCGGCGCGGTGGCTGGCGCTGACATCGATCACCGCACTGTTGCGACGGGTGCCGTCAGGCGCGAGCACGAAGCTGGCGAAATCGAAACTGCCCGAGCGGTCGGTATTGCCGATCCAGACGGCGCCGCCATCGGCGGGCGTGACGCTCAGCGCCGGCACGAATCCGGTCGGCAGCGTCACGCTGGACAGGCGGACCTGGCGGATGCGGTCGATCCCGTTCGCGGTGGTGAACCACAGATTGCCTTCGCGATCGAGGAGGCTGGTGTTGAACACCCCATCGGTGAAGCCGGCGGCGGTGGAGAACTGGCGCACGAGCTTGCCTTCGGCGTCGAACAGGCGGGCCCCATCGCCGGTCGACAGCCAGAGGCCGCCGCGCGCATCGCCCTCGTAGGCAAGCAATCGGGCGCCGCCGGTGCGCAAGCGCAGCAAGCTGGTCTTGCCGCTTCCTGGGTCGAACAGCTGCATGCCGGGGCCGCGGCTGTTGATCAGGATCCTGCCGTCAGGGCGAAGGTAGCCGGCGCCGAGCTGCGGCTGGTCGAGCACCTTCGCGAAACCGCGCTTGCCTGCGCCGGAGCCGGCCCGGCCGCGGTAGATTCCCCCTGCAAGATAGACCAGCATGCTGCCATCGTCCAGCATGGTGAATCCGTGCGGCTTGCCCTCCGGGAGACCGTCGCCAGCGCCGGCGTGGCGCCAGCGTTCGCCGTCGAGCCAGTGCATGCCGGTGCCGCTCTGCGCCCACATGGTGCCGTCGTGCGCACGGCCGAAGCGAAAGACCGTGGTGCTGGGTGAGTCGGTACCTACGTAGTGGCGCACGGCGCCACGCTCGAAGCGGCTGATGTCGCCGAATTGGTAACTAAGCCATAGAGACTCGCCATCGGCGGCCACGGCCATCGTCTGCGGCGAGCGCAGCCGGTGGCCGAACACGCTGTCGTTGCGCACGAAGCGTATACCGTCGAAGCTGTACAGGCCGTCGGTGGCGGCGAACCACAGCAGGCCGTCGCTGCCCTGGGCCAGCGAATACACGGCCGATGGGGCGCCATCCTCGCGCGTCCAGGCGCTGTGGCGCAGGTCGGCGGTCCAGGGCGACGGCGCGGTGGCGCCGGCCCATGTGAATGGCAAGAGCGCGAGCGCGACCAGCAGTGCATGGAGCAGGCGCATGGGAGGGTTTCCGTCAGGTCCGTTTTTATTGATTGAACGAATTCTTGCTCAGAAACACCTATCACGGCAAGTCGGGCTGGCGCGTCCATGACAGACCTCTGTCTTGCGCCACCACAAGTACAGCCGATATCGCGGGCGTACATTGCTATATGCACTGGGAAATATTGCCCTGCGTATTGCCCTGCGATGAAAGGAAGTCATGACCACGCCGCCCGCCAACCGCGTTTCCGGACGGACCATGCTGGCCCGTCTACGCATCGGCCCCAAGCTGCTGCTCGCTCCGGGCACCGTGCTGTTGCTGTTGCTGCTCCTGTCGTGCGCCGCCTACTATGCGCTGGCGCGCCAGAACGCTTCGCTCGAAGCGATCGTGGGGCAGCGCGCGGCCAGCATGCGTGCCGCCAGCAGCCTGGCGGCGCAGTCGCAGAAGGCGCATGCCGACATCTACCGGCTGCTGAGCTGGATGGGCGGCAGCTTCCCGGTGGCGCGCACCGAACCGCTACGCCAGGACATCCTGGCCCAGCACGAGCGGATCGACGCCGGCCTGGCAGCCCTGGGCGACGTCACCCTGACCGAAGCCGAAGACCGCCATGTCGGGCAGGCGGGCGTGGCGCAGCGCCGCTATGCGCAGGCGGTGCGCGAGGTGATCGAGCTGGCGCCGCTGGACGGCTCGATCAGCGCCAATGCGATGCAGAAGGCCGAGAGCGCGTTCGCGCTGGTGGCGCAGCGCCTGGCTGACCTGGGCGCGCTCGAGGAAGCGCTGTCGCTTGAGGCGTCACGCAGCGCGAAAGCCGACTTCCGCATGATCTCGGTCCTGATGCCGGCCGTGCTGTTGCTGGCGATCGGGCTGTCGCTGGCGATCACTTTTGCCGTGCGCCGCATCCTGCTCGATGAGATCCGCGGCATTGGCCTGGCTGCCAGTGGCCTGGCCAGTGGCGACCTGACGGTGCGCCAGGGCGTGGGCCACGACTACGGCGGCGACGAGATCGCCGACACTTCGCGCCAGCTCGACGCCGGGATCCGCAACCTGAACGGCACCCTGCGTTCGATCCTCGACTCGGCGCGCCTGATCGGGGCCGCGTCGCGCGATATCAAGCTCGGTAGCCTGAGCCTGGGCAGCCGCGCGGTGTTCCGCGCCAGCGCACTGGCCCATACCGAACGCGCGCTGCGCGAGCTGGCCGCCGGCTTCAAGCGCGACGCCGCCGGTGAAGGGCAGGCCGCGCAACTGGAAGACGTGGGGCAGGCGATCGTGCAGATGGACCAGGTGACGCGCCAGAATTGCACGCTGGTCGAAGAAGCCGCGAACGCGGCGCGCACGCTGCAGATGCAGGCGTTGCTGCTGTCGCGCACGGTGGCGGGATTCAGGCTGGAAGAAGAAGGGGAATCGCCGGCCGGAGCGGCGGAGGCGGTCAAGAGCGAGGCTGGCGCCCGCGGCGAAAACGGCGGTGACGACCCGGCGCGCGAACGCCGGGGAGCGTCACGCGAACGCCGCCGTCACCAGGCCTCGCACTTGCGGCTCGCCTCGAGCCGCAAGTGACGAGATACAGCGATTACTCGTAATCGCTGATCGGCGCGCAGCCGCAGAACAGGTTGCGGTCGCCATACACATTGTCGGCGCGGCCGACCGGCGGCCAGTACTTCTTCTTGCGCAGGCCGGCGACCGGGAAGGCCGCCACTTCACGCGTGTAGCCATGCTGCCAGTCGTCGGCGGTGACCACTTCCGCGGTGTGCGGGGCGCCCTTGAGCGGGTTGTCCATGCGGTCGTACTCGCCGCGCTCGACCTTGACGATCTCGGCGTGGATGGCGATCATCGCCTCGATGAAGCGGTCGATCTCGACCTTCGACTCCGACTCGGTCGGCTCGATCATCAGGGTGCCCGGCACCGGGAAGCTCATGGTCGGGGCGTGGAAGCCGAAGTCCATCAGGCGCTTGGCCACGTCTTCGTTGCTGATGCCGGTCTTGTCCTGCAGCGGACGCAGGTCGATGATGCACTCGTGCGCGACCAGGCCGTCGTGGCCGGCGTACAGCACCGGATAGTGCGGGGCCAGGCGGCGCGCGATGTAGTTGGCATTCAGGATCGCCACTTCGGTGGCGCTGGTCAGGCCTTCGGCGCCCATCATCGCGATATACATCCACGAGATCGGCAGGATCGAGGCCGAGCCGTAGGCGGCGGCACTGACGGCGCCGATGCCGTTCTCGTCACGCACATAGCCGGTCGAGAGCTGGTTCGGCAGGAACTGCGCCAGGTGGGCGCCGACGCCGATCGGGCCGACGCCCGGACCGCCACCGCCGTGCGGGATGCAGAAGGTCTTGTGCAGGTTGAGGTGGCTGACATCGCCGCCGAAGGCGCCCGGTGCGGCCAGGCCGACCAGGGCGTTCATGTTGGCGCCGTCGACATACACCTGGCCGCCGTGCTGGTGCACGATCTCGCACAGTTCCTTGATGCCTTCTTCGAACACGCCGTGGGTCGATGGGTAGGTGACCATCACGCACGCCAGGTCATTGCTGTACTGCTCGGCCTTGGCCTTGAGGTCGACCAGATCGACGTTGCCGTTGTCGTCGCAGGCGGTAACGACCACCTTCATGCCGACCATGCTGGCCGAGGCCGGGTTGGTGCCGTGCGCCGACGATGGGATCAGGCACACATTGCGGTGGCCTTCGCCGCGCGACTGGTGGTACTTCTGGATCACCAGCAGGCCCGCGTACTCGCCCTGCGAGCCGGCATTGGGCTGCAGCGAGATGGCGGCGTAGCCGGTGGCGGCGCACAGCATGGCTTCCAGCTGGGCGATCATCTCGCGGTAGCCGATGGTCTGGTCGTCGGGTGCCAGCGGGTGCACGTTCGAGAACTCGGGCCAGGTGACCGGCACCATCTCGGCGGTTGCGTTCAGCTTCATGGTGCACGAGCCCAGCGGGATCATGGTGCGGTCCAGCGCCAGGTCCTTGTCGGCCAGCGCGCGCAGGTAGCGCAGCATCTCGTGCTCGGCGTGGTAGCGGTTGAAGGTCGGGTGGGTCAGGTAGTCGCTGGTACGGGCGAGTTGCGCCGGGAAGGCGTCGGCGACGCCGGCGTCGAGCTGGTCCAGGTCCACGGTCTTGTCGTTGCCGAACACGGCGAACAGCTTGGCCAGGTCATCGCGGGTGACGGTTTCGTCGAGCGAGATGCCGACGCTGGTGGCGTCGATCTGGCGCAGGTTCAGGCCGCGCGCGGTCGCGTGGCTGTGGATCGCGTCAGCGTCCTGCACGCGCACGGTGACGGTGTCGAAGAAGGTCTTGTTGACCAGCTCGAAGCCCAGTTGCTGCAAGCCGGCGGCCAGGATCGTGGTCTGGCGGTGCACGCGGCGCGCGATGCGGGCCAGGCCTTGCGGGCCGTGGTAGACCGTGTACATGCCGGCCATCACGGCCAGCAGCACCTGTGCGGTGCAGATATTCGAGGTCGCTTTTTCGCGGCGGATGTGCTGTTCGCGGGTCTGCAGGGCCAGGCGGTAGGCCGGGTTGCCCTGGGCGTCGACGGTGACGCCGACCAGGCGGCCCGACATGCTGCGCTTGAATTCATCGCGGGTGGCCAGGTAGCCGGCGTGCGGGCCGCCGAAACCGAGCGGCACGCCAAAGCGCTGGCTGTTGCCGACCACAACGTCGGCGCCCCATTCGCCTGGCGGGGTCAGGACGGTCAAGGCCAGCAGGTCGGCGGCCACGACCACCATCGCGCCCGCGGCGTGCAGGTGCTCGACAGCGGCGCGGTAGTCGCGCACTTCGCCATCGACGCCCGGGTATTGCAGCAGCACGCCGAAGCAGGTGTCTTCGAGTTTTTCGATATCGGCCGGGGCGATGCTGCGCACTTCGACGCCGATCGGTTCGGCGCGCGTCTCGATGATCTCGCGGGTCTGCGGCAGCACGTCGTCGGCGACGTAGAACACCTTGGAGGCCGACTTGCCGACGCGCTGGATCAGGGTCATGGCTTCGGCGGCGGCGGTGCCTTCGTCGAGCATCGACGAGTTGGCGATGCCCATGCCGGTCAGGTCGGTGATCGCCTGCTGGAAGTTCAGGATCGCTTCCAGGCGGCCCTGCGAGATCTCTGGCTGGTACGGGGTGTAGGCGGTGTACCAGGCCGGGTTCTCGAAGATGTTGCGCAGGATGACCTTCGGCGTGTGGGTGCCGTAGTAGCCCTGGCCGATCAGCGATTTGAGGACCTTGTTCTTCGAGGCCAGGCCCTTGAGGGTGGCCAGGGCTTCTTCTTCGCTGCGCGGCTCGGCGAACTGGCCCAGGTCCAGCTTGTCCTTGCGGCGGATGTTGGCCGGGACCACGGCATCGATCAGGGCGGCGCGGGTTGCGTAGCCGAGGGTCGAGAGCATGGCTGCCTGTTCGGATTCGGACGGGCCGATATGGCGCGGGATGAACGAATCGCGTGCTTCAAGTTGGGTGAGGCTGGAGCGGGTCATGGTAAGAAGAGAGTCTGGCACCATCGCTGGCTGGATGAAGAAGGGGGTGTGTCAGTGAACGGTGCGCCCGGCAGGCGCACCGCAAGGCGCGCTTGGGGAGGGCGCACCGTGCTTGATCAGTGGTCGGTGGTCTTGCCGTAGGCGTCGGCGTCGAGCAGCTTGTCGTAGGCGGCGGCGTCGCTCGGGGCCAGCTTGAACAGCCAGGCGCCGTAGGCATCCTGGTTGATCGAGTCAGGCGCATCGGCCACTGGCTGGTTGACGGCAGTGACGGTGCCCGAGACCGGGGCGTAGATGTCGCTGGCGGCCTTGACCGATTCGACCACGGCGGCGTCATCGCCCGCGGTGAATGCCTTGCCGACCTGCGGCAGCTCGACGAACACGATGTCGCCCAGCGCGTCCTGCGCGTATTCGGTGATGCCCACGGTCAGGCTGCCGTCTTCTTCGCGGCGCACCCATTCATGGGATTCGGTGTATTTCAGGTCGGTAGGGATGTTCATGAAAATTCCTGGTGATGGTGGGGTTATGAGTATACGTGTTTGTTATGACAGGGCGGCGATCAGGCGGCCAGCACTTTGCCGTTGCGGACAAACGGCAGCTTGACCACGCTGGCGGCCAGCTGCTTGTCGCGGATGACCACGTGCACGGTGTCGCCGACCGCGACATCCATCGGCACGCGCGCCAGGGCGATCGCCTGCTGCATGCTCGGGCTGAAGGTGCCGCTGGTGATCTCGCCCTCAAGGCCGGAGGCTGCCACGACCTTCTGGTGCGCGCGCAGGATGCCGCCTTTTTCGCGCAGGATCAGGCCGACGAACTGCGCGCCCTGGCCCTTGGCCTGCAGCGCCGCCTTGCCGATGAAGTCGCGCTCGGACACCAGGTCGATGGTCCAGGCCAGGCCGGCGTCGAGCGGGTTGACCGCGTCATCCATGTCCTGGCCATACAGGTTCATGCCCGCTTCCAGGCGCAGCGTATCGCGCGCGCCGAGGCCGGCCGGCTTGACGCCCGCCGCCAGCAGGGCATTCCACAGCGCTTCGGCCTGGGTGGCAGGCACCCCGATCTCGAACCCGTCTTCGCCGGTATAGCCGGTACGCGCCACCATGGCTTCGCCAAAGGCGGTATCGCCGACGATCGCGACATTGAATGGTTTGAGGTTTTCAGTTGCAAGCTGGGTAGTCGGCAGCACCTGCCACACCTTGGCGCGCGCGTTCGGTCCCTGCACGGCGATCAGGGCGATCGGCTCATTCCCGTCGCGCCGCTGGGTGATGGTCAAGCCGCTATCGGTAGCAACATTCTGCTGCTCCATCCACGCGACATCCTTGTCCGCGGTGCCCGCATTGACGACAATCCGGAACCAGTCCTCGGCCAGAAAATAGACGATCAAGTCATCGATGACGCCGCCTTCCGGATTGAGCATGCACGAATACAGCGCCTTGCCCGGCACCTGCAGCTTGTCGACGTTATTGGCCAGTAGTGCGCGCAGGAAGCCGCGCGCATTGGCGCCCTTGACCTCGACCACGCACATATGGGAAACATCGAACATGCCGGCGTCGCTACGCACCGCGTTGTGCTCTTCGATCTGCGACCCGTAGTTAACGGGCATATCCCACCCCCCAAAGTCGACCATCTTGGCGCCAAGGGCACGGTGAGCGGAGTTGAGCGGGGTCGCTTTGAGCGTCATGGAATCCTCAGGACAATAATAGGGATAGAGGCACACGGCTCATTGCCGTGCACCATCGACCCCTCTGTCCTTGGTACCTGAGAGATAGCGGCTGGCGCCGCTTGCCCCTTCGGTGGACCGCCTGCGCGGTCGCTCTCCAGAGTTTGATCCGGCCGCGCATTGCGCCGCCGTCCCTTGACCGGTCCTTTTGCCTGAGAGTTTATGGGTAAGTGCCCCTTCGGCGGCAGCCTGCGCTGCGCTCTCCCGATCAAGACTGCGGAGGATATGCCACCCCGCCACCCCTGTCAACCACACCACAATTGCCCCCACCCCTTACCCAACAATGAGGGTCAGAGTCGAATTGTTTGACAACTTTGAAAGTTGCTCATTAATTCTACTCTGACCCTATTTATTTTCTGGTAGTGGTGGCAACAAAAACCGTGCATTCAGAAAATAGTTTGATTGATGGAATCAACTCATCAATTTGATAGCGCTATACCTCCCAAAACTAATTAGGGTCAGAGTCGAATTGTTTGACAACTTTGAGGAATTGCCCAATAAGTCTACTCTGACCCTAATTGGAGTGGGGTGGGAGTTGCTTGGAAGTATTGCTGCGCACTATTGGGGAGGGGCATCGCGGGGGATTGTCGTGATTTGCTACACTTGTTCCACTTATTTTGTTGGTGGGAACAGACTATGAGCGAAGAAAAAAATTTGCAGGAGAAGGAGGCCTGGTTCACGCTGTCGGGCGACGTCAACAGTGATATGGTGCATCGGATGTTCGAAGCGGTGGCGAATATGACCGAGGATGGGCTCGATACTGCCCACGTGCTGCTGCAGTCGAATGGCGGGTATGTCAGCGATGGGCTGTGCCTGTATAACTTCATGGCCAGCTCGCCGATCAAGTTTGTGATGTATAACGCCGGGGCAGTGGCTTCCATTGCTGTGGTGCTTTATCTTGCGGGCTCGCGACGGTATGCCAGCGAGACGGCGCGCTTCATGATTCACAAGTCGCATGCAACGGCCTCGCCTGGGTCGCGGCCGGATGCGCTCAATATTATCGTTGAGGGGTTGCGGGCGGATGATGCGCGGACTGAGGCCATACTGCGCAAGGAGATCGAGCTGTCGCCCGAGCAGTGGAGTGTGCATCAGTACGGCGACCTGCACCTGACCGCGCGCGATGCCAAGGCGGCCAAGATGATCCATGAGGTGACCGACTTCGCGCCGCCCAAAGGGGCGAGCTTGCGCAATATTTGAGCGGCGGCACCGGGCGGATCATCGCACCGACTTTGCTGTCGAGGTGTGATGGGTCATTGCTGAGGGGTAAGAGTGTGGCAGAATAGGGGCTTGCTTCACTTTGCGAACCGTCATGGCCAACCCGTCCGCCCAGACTACTGCCGCGCGCAAGGCCGCCGCTGCCCAGCAGGCGGCGCTGGCCGAGCTGGTCGATATCGCGCGCCGTCACGCCGAGTCCGGCCTTGTGGACATGGCGCGGCGCATGGTATCCGCGCTGCTGGACTTGACCACGGCCGGGCCCGAACCCGCCGTCGTCATGCGGCGCGTGAAGTCGGGTAACCTGCTCAAGGATAATCCCTACGCTTTCACCCATCTCGCAGCGGACGCGATCACCTCACGGCTGCGCCAGCAAGTGGCGGAACTGGTCCCGCTCGACGCCGCCGTCGCCCCGGCCGGCCCGATCGAACTGAGCCTGGTCCCGCTCGAGCAGATCGACCAGCAGATGGCGCTGGGCGCGGTCAGCCGTCCCTTCGATCTGCAGCATTCCGAAGGCCTGGCCACGCTCGGCGTGCGCCTTGGCCTGCTGCTCGGGCGTGATCTGGTGCGCGCCAGCCACAACCCCTTCCGGCCCGACGTATTCCTGGCTGCTGTGGACGCCGCCTGGCGCCAGTTCGAGCCCGATCCCGAGGCCCACGGCCTGGTCGCGCCGCTGCTGCGGCCCGGCCTGATGTTCGACCTGGGACCGCTGTACGAAGAGCTGGTCGAGGCGCTGAAGGCACGCAAGGGGCCCGGTGGCGATACCCGTTTCAGCAAGACCGACGACCGCGCCGCGCGCCAGGCCGAGCGCGCCCGGCGTGAAGCAGCGCTGGCCCAGGGGCTGCGCCAGTTGTTCGATCCGGCGCTGGCAGTGCCCGAGATACCGAACCTGCCGCAGGGCGCTGGCAGCTGGCGCCCAAGCGCGGCGTCCGGATTTGCGGTGCCCTCAACCGAAGCGGCGATTCCGGCGTCCCCCGCGAACACGAACCACGGCCAGCCTGCCACAGGCTTCGTCCAGCCCGGCGGCGCGGCGCTCCAGGGCGCATACCCCGGACCTGCAAGCGCCAGCGCGCCGCTGCCCGCCGCGCAGTCGTTGATCGAGCTGCTCGGCCGCCCCGGCGGGGCCGGTGCACAGGCCGCACCCGGCGTGTTCTACCTGCCGCAGCTGCGCGCCAGCCTGCCGCAAGGCGCGCTGTCGCGCGGCGACGCCACCACGCTCGACCTGCTCTCGCGCGTGTTCGGCAGCGTACTGCAGGACGATGGCGTGGCGCCCGAGACGCGCGAACTGATCGGCCAGCTGCAACTGCCGGTGCTGCGCACCGCGCTGCGCGACCGCAGCTTCTTCTACCAGGAAGCGCATCCGGCGCGGCGCCTGCTCGACCTGCTGTCGCAGGCCGGATGGGACCAGCAGCCGGGCCAGGACGACCCGGTCTACCGCGCCATGCGCAGCAGCGTCGAGCGCGTGCGTGGACAGGATGATCCGGAATTCGGCGCCGCCCTGGCCGAGCTTGAGGCCGGCCTGGCCGCGCGCGACAGCGCCGAACAGGCAGGGCTGGCCGCGCCGATCGACGATGCCACGCGCCGCGAGAAGCGCGCTGCTGCCGAGCGCTCGGCCCAGCGCGCGGTGGCCCTGCGCCTGGCGGGCGAGCAGGTGATCCCGGCGGTGACCGGCTTCCTGGAAGGGCGCTGGACCGCTGCGCTGGCGCTGGCCTACACGATCGAGGACAGCCGTCCCGGCGCCATCGACAATGCCACGCGCACCATGGAAGACCTGATCTGGAGCGTCAAGCCGAAACAGACCCAGGAACAGCGCAAGACCCTGATCGCGCGCCTGCCGGCGCTGCTGGCAAGCCTGAATAACTGGCTCGACGCCACCCGCTGGCAGGACGCCGAGCGCCTGCAATTCTTCGCCGCGCTGGCCGAGTGCCACGCCTCGATCGTGCGCGCGCCGATCGAGCTCTCGCCCGAACGCCAGCTCGAACTGGCGCTCGAGGCGGCCCAGCAGGACGCGCTGCGGCGGGTGGCGCAAGAGCAGGAACAAGCCCGGCTCCAGGACGAGGAAGCCCAGGCCGGCGCGCGCGATCCGGGGCTGGCCACCGTGGCCACGCTGGAGCGCGGCATGCGGCTCGAGCTGCTGGAAGGCGAGATCGTGCGCCGGGTGCGCCTGGCCTGGGTCAGCCCGCTGCGCACCCTGTACATCTTCTCGGGCGCCGGCCGCCAGGAAGCATTTTCGCTGCCGGCCGCGCGCCTGGCCGAGCTGCTCAAGGACGGCGCGATGCGGGTGGCGGCGGCCGAAGGCGTGGTCGGGCGCATCCTGAGCGCGGCGGTGGGCGCCGGTGCGGTCAACGACGCCGCCCCAGGCCCCCTGTCCGCAATGGTATGATGATCGCTTTACCTCAACAGCCTTAGCCGACGCACGTGCGCCTCTCTTCCATCAAATTGTCGGGATTTAAGTCGTTTGTCGATCCCACCAATTTCCAGGTGCCGGGTCAGCTGGTCGGCGTGGTCGGTCCCAACGGCTGCGGCAAATCGAATATCATCGACGCCGTGCGCTGGGTGCTGGGCGAATCGAAAGCGTCCGAGCTGCGCGGCGAGTCGATGCAGGACGTGATCTTCAACGGCTCCACCCACCGCAAGCCGGCCGGCCGCGCCTCGGTCGAACTGGTGTTCGACAACAGCGCCGGCAAGGCCGCCGGCCAGTGGGGCCAGTATGCCGAGATCGCAGTCAAGCGCACCCTGACGCGCGACGGCACCTCGACCTATTACATCAACGGCCAGCCGGTGCGCCGGCGCGACATCCAGGACATCTTCCTCGGCACCGGCCTCGGTCCGCGCGCCTACGCCATCATCGGCCAGGGGATGATCGCGCGCATCATCGAATCGCGCCCCGAAGAGCTGCGCGTGTTTCTCGAGGAAGCGGCCGGCGTCTCCAAGTACAAGGAACGCCGGCGCGAGACCGAGAACCGCCTGTCCGACACGCGCGAGAACCTGCTGCGGGTCGAGGACATCCTGCGCGAGCTGAACGCCAATCTCGAGAAGCTCGAAGCCCAGGCCGCGGTGGCGAACCGCTTCCGTCAATTGCAGGCCGACCAGGAAGAAAAGCAGAAGCTGCTGTGGCTGATGCGCAAGAACGAGGCCAAGGCCGAGCAGGTCAAATTCTTCCGCGAGATGGAAGAGGCCCAGACCGCCCTCGAAGCGCAAACCGCCAAGCTGCGCAGCGTCGAAGTCGACCTCGAGCATCTGCGCCAGGCCCACTTCGCCGCCGGCGACCGCCTGCACACGGCGCAGGGCGCGCTATACCAGATCAATTCCGAGATCGGCAGCCTGGAAGCCCAGATCAAGTTCGTGGTCGAGTCGCGCACCCGCCTGCAAAACCAGATCGTCACCCTGACCGCCCAGCGCGATGGATGGCAAGCGCAGGAACAGGAACACCGCGAGGGGCAGGAAGAAGCCGAGATGCAGCTCGAGGAACTGGCCGCGCGCGCCGAAGGCGCCCAGATCGCGGTCGAGGTCCAAAACGAGCGCCTGCCCGAACTCGATGCAGTCTGGCGCGCCGGCCAGGAACGCCAGGCCGCCTCGCGCGCCCGCATCTCGCAGGTCCAGCAGCGCATCGAGCTGGCCTCGGCCCACGGCCGAAATGCCGGCGGCATCCTGAATAACTTGGCCGCGCGCCGCGAACGCCTGCAGCAGGAACGTAATGGCCTGAACCTGCCCGACAGCGCGACGCTCGACAAGCTGCGCCTGCAGCTCGAAGAAAAACAGCAGTCGCTGGAAGAGCAGACCGTGCTGCTCGACGAGGCGACCGGACGCCAGGAAGCGGTCGAGAGTGAACGCAAGGAAGCGCACGCCCAGGTGCAGCGTGAAAGCACCGCCAACGCCCAGCTGGAAGCGCGCCTGAATGCGCTGCGCCAGATGCAGGACCGGGTGCAAACCCAGGGCAAGGTCCAGCCCTGGCTGGAAAAGCACGAGCTGGCCGGCCTGCCGCGCCTGTGGCAAAAGCTCGACGTCGAACAGGGCTGGGAGACCGCCCTCGAGGCCGTGCTGCGCGAGCGCTCCGGCGCGCTGGAAGTCTCGAACATCGACTGGGCCAAGGCTTTCGTGGGCGATGCGCCTCCGGCCAGGTTGGCGCTGTACGCACCGCAAGCCGGCAGCCAGCCGGCGCCGGCCGAAGGATTGAAACCATTTTCCAGCCTGCTGCGGGTGAACGACGCCGGCATTCGCGGCGTGCTCGAAGACTGGCTGCACGGCGTCTACGTCGCGCCCGATGCAGCCCAGGCCTTCGCCGAGCGCGCGCGCCTGCCGCATGGCGCGGCCTTCGTTACCCGTGAAGGCCACCTGGTGACCCGTTCCAGCGTGCGCTTCCACGCCCCGGACGCCGAGCAGGACGGCATGCTGGCGCGCCAGCACGAGATCGAGAATACGACCCGGCAGCTCAAGGCCCAGGCCTTGCTGGCCGACGAGGCGCGCGGCCGCGCTACCCGCGCCGACGCCGCCGTCACTGATCTCGCGCGCCGGCTGCAGGATGCGCGCAGCCGCGTCGGCACGCTGCAGCGCGAGGTGCATGCGCTGCAGATCGAGGTGCTCAAGCAGAGCGAGATCGAAGCCCGCTTCAACCAGCGTAGCGGCCAGATCGCGGACGACCTGTCCGAGATCGCGGCCCAGGAAGCCGAGCAGCGCCAGGCCCAGGCGGAGAGTGAACAGGAATTCGAGCAGCTCGACCTCGAACTGGCCGAGCTGCAGGAAGCGCACGAGGATGGCCAGAGCGCCTACCTGGAACAGGAGCAGGCCCTGGCGCGCGCCCGCGACCACCTGCGCGAGCTGGAGCGGGGCGCGCACGAGGCGCAATTCGCCGAGCGCGCCCAGCGCAGCCGCATCGACGAGCTGCGCCGCACGATGGCGACCGCCGCCACCCAGGCCGAGCAAAGCGGCGCCAGCCTGGCGCAGGCGCGCCTGGAATTGCAGGCCCTCGAAAGCGGCACCGCGCACGAAGGCCTGCAAGCGCTGCTCGACCGCCGCACCACGCAAGAGGTGGCGCTGTCCGACGCCCGCCATGAGCTGGATCAGGTCGCCCAGCAGCTGCGCGCCGCGGAAGAAGCGCGCATGGGCTCCGAGCGCAGCCTGCAGCCGCAGCGCGACCGCATCACCGAGATGCAACTGAAGGAGCAGGCCGCGCGCCTGAACCAGGAGCAGTTCGCCGAGGCGCTGGCGGCCACCGGCGCCGACGAGGCGATGCTGTCCGAAAAACTCGACCCAGAACTGAAGCCCCAGTACCTGCAGGGCGAGGTGACGCGCCTGACCAACGCCATCAATGGCCTGGGCGCGGTCAACCTGGCGGCGGTCGACGAACTGGCCCAGGCCACCGAGCGCAAGCGCTTCCTGGATTCGCAGAACGCCGACCTGAACGAGGCGATCAACACCCTCGAGGACGCGATCGGCCGCATCGACCGCGAAACGCGCGACCTGCTGCTCGACACCTTCGATCGGGTGAACGGCCATTTCTCGGAACTGTTCCCGATCCTGTTCGGCGGCGGCAACGCCAAACTGGTGATGACCGGCGACGAGATCCTCGACGCCGGCGTGCAGGTCATGGCCCAGCCGCCGGGCAAGAAGAACGCCACCATTCACCTGCTGTCGGGCGGCGAGAAGGCGCTGACGGCGACCGCACTGGTGTTCTCGATGTTCCGCCTCAACCCGGCGCCATTCTGCCTGCTCGACGAGGTCGATGCGCCGCTGGACGACGCCAATACCGAGCGCTTCTGCCGCATGGTCAAGCGCATGTCCGAGCACACCCAGTTCCTGTTCATCTCGCATAACAAGATCGCGATGGAGATGGCCAGCCAGCTGATCGGGGTGACCATGCAGGAGCAGGGCGTGTCGCGCATCGTGGCGGTCGACATGGAAGCGGCGGCCGACCTGGCCGCCGCCTGAGTGAACCGGGCCGTTTGCACCCCCGTGCTACACTGGCCCGGCCCGTTCCGGGCATGTCCCACAGCACGATGTTTTCAATGACCGACGACTCCCGATCACCGCCTTCAGCACCCTTGTCCGCAGCGCTGGAGCAAGGACTGCGGCTGATCCGCGCGTCGCCGGTGCCGATGCTGATCCTGCGCGGCGACAACCGGATGGCCGCCGCCAACCCGGCCCTGGCCGCGCTGCTGCCTGAAGCGCTGCCGCAGGCCTGGACGCCGCTGGCCGCACTGCTGCCCGGTGCCGGCGCCGAGGCGCTGGCCGCGCGCATCCTCGACGGCAGCCTGGCCCAGGCCAGCACGCCGACCTTGGCGCTGTCGCCTGTATGCGAGCCGGATGGCGCCATCGTGGGCGTGCTGGGCGTGGCGACGGCATCGGCGCCCGCGGCCGACCAGGCGCCGGGCGACCTGGGGCTGCTGGTCGAATCCGGTCCGGTCGGCGTCGCGCGTTTCCGCGCCATCACCAATGCGCTGCCGCAGATGGTGTGGTCGACCCGCGCCGATGGCTTCCACGACTACTACAACGACGGGTGGTACGGCTTCACCGGCGTGCCCCCAGGATCGACCGACGGCGAAGGCTGGAACGATATGTTCCACCCCGACGACCAGGACGCCGCCTGGGTCAAATGGCGCCATTCGCTGGCCACCGGCGAACCCTATGAAATCGAATACCGGCTGCGCCACCGTGACGGCGGCTATCGCTGGGTGCTGGGCCGCGCACTGCCGGTGCGCGACGGGGCCGGCGTGATCCAGCGCTGGATGGGCACCTGCACCGACATCCACAAGCACAAGCTGACCGAGGACGCGCTGCGCGAGGCCGACCAGCGCAAGGATGAATTCCTGGCCATGCTCGGCCACGAGCTGCGTAATCCGCTGGCGCCGATCCGCAGCGCGGCGGCGCTGCTTCCGCTGGCGAAGGCCGATCCGGACCGGGTCGAGCACATCGGCCGCGTGATCGCGCGCCAGTCGACCCACATGACGGGCCTGATCGACGACTTGCTGGACGTGTCGCGCGTTACGCGTGGCCTGATCGCGCTCGACCAGGAAGATGTAGCGGTGCGCCTGCTGATCGACGAAGCCGTCGAGCAGGCGCGCCCGCTGATCGAGGCGCGTAACCACGCGCTCGAGATCGTCGACCAGCTTGACGGCGCCTGCGTGCACGGCGACCGCAAGCGCCTGGTCCAGGTGCTGGCGAACCTGCTGTCGAATGCGGCGCGCTACACGCCGCCCGGCGGCCGTATCGCGGTCACGCTGGCGCGGGTGGACGGCATGGTCGAGATCGCGGTGAGCGACAATGGCATCGGCATGGCGCCCGACCTGGTCGACAGCGTGTTCGAACTGTTCCGCCAGGGCCAGCGCACGCCCGACCGTTCGCAGGGCGGCCTGGGCATCGGGCTGGCGCTGGTAAAAAGGCTGGTGCACCTGCACGGTGGCCGGGTCGGCGCATCGAGTCCGGGCGAGGGGCTGGGCAGCGAAGTCGTGGTCGCCTTGCCCGTCTGTCGCCAGGCGACGCAGCCGGAGGCGGCATGAGTCGGCGGGATATACATACCGCAGCAGGCCGGATATGGCATCCGGGCTGCCGAGTTGGTATCATTGCATGGATTTTCGTGGGGAGAACGCCCGCACGGATGGCATTTCGATCGAATCAACCATTTCGCGAGACGAAGAGAAGCGCGCGGCCGGCACGGCCCGCGTCTCCGGCGCGAATTTCGCTATTGAGGCACACGCAGCATGACTGATTTCCAAATGAGCCTGATCGCAGCTGGCGGCGTCTTCGTCGTCGGCGTCATCACCTATAACAAATGGCAGGAGTACAAGGCGAGGAAAAGCGTGGAACGCGCCTTCGCTTCCGACCATGACGATGTCCTGATGCGCGATGGCGAGGCGGCGCCCGGCGCCGACCGCCACGAGCCGGTGCTCGATACGGCGCTGGAAGAGAAAGCGCCGGTGGTCATGAAAGAGCCGGTGCTGGACGCCGACGCCTTCGCGCCATCCGACGTCAAGCCCGAGCCGCAGCTGGACGACGCACCCGCAACCCCGCCATCGGCACCGGTCGCGGCCGCCACTGCTACCGCTTCCAGCGCGGCGCCGATCGTTGCCGGTCCCGGCGCCCCGACCACCAGCTACCGCGCCACCGGCGCCAGCGCCGCCCAGGATGCGCTGGCCGCTTCGCTGCCCGGCACCCGTCCCGGCATGCCGGCGGCCGAACTGGCCGAATGCCTGGTCGATCCGCTGATCGACTGCCTGATCCCGCTGTCGCTTGAAACCCCGGTGCGCGGCGACAAGATCCTGCCCGCGCTGCAAAAACTGCGCCGCGTCGGCAACAAGCCGATCCATTACATCGGTTTTGCCGTCAGCGGCGAATGGGAGCCGATCGTGCATGGCGGCGTGTACACCAAGCTGCAGGCCGGGGTCCAGATGGCCACCCGCACCACGGCCCTGAACGAACTCGAATATTCCGAACTGGTCACCCGCCTGCGCGCGGTGGCCGACGAGATCGGGGCCGAGCCGGAAGTGCCTGACATGATCGAGGTGATGAGCGAGGCCCGCATCCTGCACCGTTTCGTGGCCGGCCATGACGCCCAGTTGGGCGTGAACCTGGCGGCCAACGGCGCGCCGTGGGCGATGTCGACCCTGATCGGCGCGCTCGAGAACGCGGGCTTCGACGTGCGTCCGGACGGCCGCTTCGCGATGCCCGACAAGGAAGGCAATGGCGGCGTGCTGTTTACGCTGTCGACCAATGTCACCCTGGGCGCCGACACCACCTCGCGCCTGACCCTGTTGCTCGACGTGCCGTGCGTGGCGCCGGAGCGCGACGGTTTTGGCCGCATGGTCGACACCGCGCGCGGCCTGACCCAGCGCCTGGACGCGACCATCGTCGACGATGGCGACCAGCCGCTGATGGACGAGGCGCTCGACGAGATCAAGAGCCAGGTGGTCGAGTTCTACGCAGAGATGGATGCGGCCGACATCCCGGCCGGCTCGACCCGTGCACTGCGCCTGTTCAGCTGAGGATACCCGGTGAGCGAGCAACAGAATCACCTGCAGCGCAGCATTGAACGAATGCGGTGGCTGGTCGCGGAACTGAACCGCGCCAGCTACAACTACCATGTGCTGGACGCGCCGACCATCCCCGACGCCGAGTACGACAAGCTGTACCACGAGCTGCTGGCGCTCGAAACCGCGCACCCTGACCTGGTCGACCCCGACTCGCCGACCCGGCGCGTGGGCGACGCCCCGATCCCCGAATTCGGCCAGGTGACCCATACGGTGCCGATGCTCTCGCTGAGCAACGGCTTCAGCGATGAGGACATCGATAATTTCGACCGCAAGGCGCGCGAAGGCCTCGAGGTCCGCCAGGTGTTGTATAACGCCGAACTCAAATTCGATGGCTTGGCCATCAGCCTGCGCTACGAGAACGGGCGCCTGGTGCAGGCCGCGACCCGCGGCGACGGCTACACGGGCGAGGACGTCACCGCCAATATCCGCACCGTGCGCGTGATCCCGATGCGCCTGCACGGCAGCGCGGTGCCGGCGGTGCTCGAGGTGCGCGGCGAAGTGCTGATGTTCAAGCGCGACTTCGAGGCGCTCAACGAGCGCCAGCGCGCCGCCGGCCACAAGGAATTCGCGAACCCGCGCAACGCCGCCGCCGGCAGCCTGCGCCAGCTCGACGCGCGCATCACCAACGAGCGCCGGCTGCGCTTCTTCGCCTATGGCATCGGCCAGATGGAAGGCGCCGAGCTGCCTGAGACCCACTCCGGCCTGCTCGACTGGTTCGATTCCCTCGGCCTGCCGGTGGCCAGGGAGCGCAAGGTCGTCACCGGCCAGGAGGGCCTGCTCGCTTTCTATCGCGACGTCGGCGAGCGGCGCAAGTCGCTGCCTTACGAGATCGACGGCGTGGTCTACAAGGTCGACAGCATCGACGACCAGCGCACGCTCGGCTTCGTGTCGCGCGCGCCGCGCTTCGCGCTGGCCCATAAATTCCCGGCCGAGGAAGCCCTGACCACGGTCCAGGCGATCGAGGTGCAGGTCGGCCGCACCGGGGCCATCACACCGGTGGCGCGCCTGCTGCCGGTCGCGGTCGGTGGCGTGACCGTCACCAATGCCACCCTGCACAATGAAGACGAGGTAAGGCGCAAGGACGTGCGCGTGGGCGACACCGTGATCGTGCGCCGCGCCGGCGACGTGATCCCCGAGGTGCTGGCGGTAGTGCTTGAGCGGCGCCCGACGCCCGCGCCAGGCGTGTACGAATTGCCGAAACAGTGCCCGGTATGCGGCTCGCACGTGGTGCGCGAGGAGGGCGAGGCGATCGCCCGCTGTTCCGGCGGCCTGACCTGCGCCGCCCAGCGCAAGGAAGCGATCCGCCACTTCGCCGGCCGCCGCATGATGGATATCGAGGGCCTGGGCGACCGCTACATTGACAGCCTGGTCGAAGCCGACCTGGTCAAGGGCGTGGCCGACCTGTACCGCCTCACGCTGGACGACCTGCTCAAGATGAAGCGCCTGGCCGATGAGCGCGACGGCACCACGCCCGAGACAGTCAAGCAGGGCAAGGTCGCGACCCGCTGGGCCGACAACCTGCTGGAGGCCATCGCCGCCAGCAAGCAGCCGCCGTTGGAGCGCCTGCTGTTCGCGCTCGGCATCCGCCACGTGGGCGAGTCGACCGCCAAGACCCTGGCCGACTGGCTCGGCAGCCTGGCGCTGGTACGGCGCGCGCCGGCCGCGCTGCTGCGCGTGCTGCCCGATATCGGCGGCACGGTGGCCGAATCGATCGCCGAGTTCTTCGCGGAAGAAAAGAACCAGATCGCCCTGGATGCCTTGCTCGGCGCCGGCGTCGGCCCGCGCGACGAGCATCCGCCAAAAGCGCAGTTGCGCGACAAGCTCGATGAGATCAAGCTGCTGGCCGCGCTCGACATCCCGAAACTGACCGAGCCGCGCGCGCGCCAGGTGATCAGCAGTGGCCAGACCCTGGAAGACATCGGCGTGCGCACCGACTTCGGTATCTTCGGCCTGCCGGCGGGTGTCGCCGGGGCGCTCGAGGAATGGATGGCGGTGCGGGCCAATCGGGAAAGCGTGCAGGCGCTGGCGGCCCTGCGCCGGTCGCTGCTGGACGCCTTGCCCGAGGCGGCCGCCGCGCCCGAGGGCCCGCTGGCCGGCAAAACCTTTGTGTTGACCGGCACCCTGCCCACCATGAGCCGCGACGCGGCCGGCGCCCTGATCGAACAGGCCGGCGGCAAGGTCTCGGGTTCGGTATCGAAGAAGACTTCGTACCTGGTAGCCGGTGCGGAAGCCGGCAGCAAGCTGGCCAAGGCCGAGGAGCTGGGCGTGACCATCCTGGATGAGGCGGCACTGCTGGCGCTGCTCGGACAACCATAACAGCATCACCACTGGACCACGATGAACCTGATCCGCAAAGCCGTATTCCCCGTCGCCGGCCTCGGCAGCCGCTTCCTGCCCGCGACCAAGGCGCAGCCCAAGGAGATGCTGCCGATCGTCGACAAACCGCTGATCCAGTACGCAGTCGAAGAGGCGGTGGCCGCCGGCGTGACTGAACTGATCTTCATCACCGGCCGCAACAAGCGCGCCATCGAAGACCATTTCGACAAGGCCTACGAGCTCGAGTCCGAGCTCGAGGCGGCCGGCAAGCACGCCCTGCTCGAGACCGTGCGCGGCGTGATCCCGAAGAACGTCAACTGCATCTATATCCGCCAGTCGGCGCCGCTGGGACTGGGCCACGCGGTGCTGTGCGCGCGGCCGGTGGTGGGCGACGAGCCGTTCGCCGTGCTGCTGGCGGACGACTTCATGGATACCGCCGACGGCCAGAAGCCGGTGCTGGCCCAGATGGTCGACGTGTATGCGTATGAGCGCAGCAGCATCCTGGCGGTGCAGGACGTGCCGCGCGAGCACACCCGCCAATACGGCATCGTCAGCGCCTCGCCCTATCGCGCCAACCTCGAGCTGGTGTCCGGCATTGTCGAGAAGCCGCAGCCGGCCGACGCGCCGTCGACCCTGGCCGTGGTCGGCCGCTACGTGCTATCGCCATCGATCTTCGGCTACCTCGAGACGCTGGGCAAGGGCGCCGGTGGCGAGATCCAGCTCACCGACGGCATCGCCGCCCTGATGCAGGCCGAGCGCGTGCTGGCCTACCGCTACGCCGGCCAGCGCTACGACTGCGGCTCCAAGCTTGGCTATCTGCAGGCCACGGCTGCCATCGGCCTCAAGCACCCCGAGACGGCCGAGGGCTTCCGCGCCTCGCTGGCCGGCCTGCTCGAAGGAAGGGGCGCGGCATGACGGTGCACCAGATCCTGAAGATGGGCGACCCGCGCCTGCTGCGGGTGGCCGAGCCGGTCACGCAATTCGATACGCCCGAGCTGCATGCGCTGGTGGCCGACATGTTCGAGACCATGCATGCCGCCAACGGCGCCGGCCTGGCCGCGCCGCAGATCGGGGTCAACCTGCAACTGGTGATCTTCGGCTTTGGTAACAACCAGCGCTATCCCGACGCGCCGCCGGTGCCCGAGACGGTGCTGATCAACCCCGTGCTGACTCCATTGTCGCAAGAGATGGAAGAGGGCTTCGAAGGCTGCCTGTCGGTGCCCGGCCTGCGCGGCAGCGTGCCGCGTTACACCCGCCTGCATTACGAGGGGTTTGACCAGTTCGGCAAGCGTATCGTGGTCGATGCCGAGGGTTTCCACGCGCGCGTGGTGCAGCATGAAGTGGATCATCTGCTGGGCATCCTGTATCCGATGCGGATCCGCGACTTTTCCCGCTTCGGATTCACCGAAGTGATGTTTCCCCACCTTGATCCCGGAGCCGACGATTGAGCCGCGCTTTATTTTCCATCGCCTTCATGGGCGCGTGCCTGGCCGCCCCGCTTGCCACAGCCGCTGATTTGTTCACCAGGATCGATGCGTCGCCCACCAGCGAGCTATGGATCGACACCGGCTTCTACACCGCCCACTTCGACGGCGACAAGGACCTGAACGACAACAACAAGGGCCTGGCGCTCGAGTACCGTTTCATGGGCACCATGACCGCCACTGCGGGGCGCTTCCATAACAGCGACCGCGCCTGGTCAAATTACGCGGGCGTGATCTGGCAGCCATACGCGGTGGGGCCGGTGCGGGTGGGGCTGGCGATCGCCGCCTTCGACGGCTATCCGAAGACGCGCGACGGCGGCTGGTTCCCGGGGGCGATCCCGACCCTGACGTATGAATACAAGCGGGTCGGCGTGAACGTGGGGATCATCCCGAACTACAAGGATCGCCTGTACGGCGGGATCTCGTTCCAGCTCAAGTTCAAATTGTTTGGCAAGTAGAACCACGCCGCGTCACCACGTCGTCCCCGCGATAGGCGGAGACCCAAGTTTCTCGGCATACCACTTACATCGATCGCGGTGGACATGCAGACTTGGGCCCCCGCCTACGCGGGGACGACGGTAGGCGAAGGTCAGCTCTCCTTCGGATACGGACTCGGTCCACCTTCCGCAATGAACTGGTCGATCCGCTGCTGCAGCACCGGCAGCGGCACCGATCCCACGTGCAGCACCGTGTCGTGGAAGTGACGGATGTCGAACTTCGACCCCAGCGTCTTCTCGGCACGCGCGCGCGCTTCCTGGATCGCCATCTGGCCCAGGTAGTACGACAGCGCCTGGCCCGGCCACGAGATGTAGCGATCGACCTCGGTCTCGACCTCGTGCTTCGACAGCGCCGTATTTTCCAGCAGGTAGTTCTGCGCCTGCTCGCGGGTCCAGCCCTTGGCGTGGATGCCGGTGTCGACCACCAGGCGCGAGGCGCGCCAGGCCTGGTAGCTGAGCATGCCGAACACCTCGTACGGGGTCTCGTAGATCTCCATCTCGGTGCCCAGCCGTTCGGTGTACAGCGCCCAGCCTTCGCCGTAGGCCGAGATATATGCGCGGCGAAATGGTGGCACACCTTTCTGTTCCTGCGCCAGCGGAATCTGGAAGGCGTGGCCCGGCGCCGATTCGTGCAGGGTCAAGGCGGGAAGGCTGTACAGCGGCCGCGCCGGCAGATTGTAGGTATTCACCCAATAGGTGCCGGGACCGCCGCGACCCGCGGTCCAGAACGGCGCCTGGTCGGCCGGCACCGGGATGATCGCGAAGCGGCGGCGCGGCAGGTGGCCGAAGAACTGGTCGGCCTTGGCGTCGAACTTCTTGGAAGTCCAGGCCGCGCTCTTGAGCAGTTGTTCCGGGGTCTTGGCGTAGAACTGCGGATCGGTGCGCAGGAAGTGCAGGAAGGCCTGCAGGTCGCCCTTGAAGTCGACCTGCTGCATGATGTCGTGCATCTCGGCGCGGATCTTCGCCATCTCGGCCAGGCCGATCGCGTGGATCTGGTCGGCGCTCATGTCGGTGGTCGTGAATTCGACGATCTTCGACTGGTAGTACGCTTGACCGCCGGGCATGTCCTGGGCCGCCAGCGTGGTGCGCGCCTTCGGCACGTACTCGTCGCGGAAGTAGGCCAGGGCCTTGGCATACGCCGGCTGCACCTTGTCCTGGATGACGGCGACTGCCTGCTGGCGCAGCGCCGCCTGCTCGGCCGCGGGAATGGTCGACGGCATGTCCTTGAACGGGTTGTAGAACACCACGTCCTGCGGCGTCCTGGCATCGGTCACCGAGGTCAGGGTGCCTTCACGTCCGGCCAGGGTGACCTTGGGTGGCGTGAAGCCGCGCGCCAGGCCGGCGCGCATATTGTCCAGCTCCTGGTCGAAGTAGGCCGGCAGGCCATCGAGCAGGCGCAGGTAGTTGCGGAATTCATCGGCGTTCTTGTAGTTGCGGCGCGCGGCATAGGCGACGTTGGACCAGAACGCGCTGTCGGCATTGACCGGCTGCTCGTATTCGCGGAAACGCTGGGCATCGTGCAAGGACGCGACCTGGGCCCGGTAGACCGAGAAGTTGATGCGTTCGGCGGGCGAGAGCGCGGCCGGCGCGATGGCATCGAGTTCCTTCAGGATGCCGGCCCAGTACAGGCGCCGCGCTTCCTGGGCCGCGGCGTCGACTCGCGCGAAGCCGGGGTTGGCGTTGGGCGCGCTGTCATCGCGCGCCAGGCGCTCGGCGATACGCCATTTCCATTCCTTGGTGTAGATCGCCTTGAAGCGCGCATCGGCGGCAGCAGCAACTTTGCTTGCTGCAGGCGCTGGCGCGGTCGTGGCCGCGGCGCTGGCCGGTGCCACGGCCACACCCACCATCATGAGGGCTGCCGCAATGGCTGCGCCTAGCTTGTTCTTGTGTTCCATTGATCCCCTGCTTGATAAAGAGCATGATTGCTCGGCGATACACATCTTAGCGGGGAATAGGGCACATGCCTACAGCATGTTTTGCATCGTAAATACCTGTAATGACGGATTGTGCGGCGCATATAAATTCTCCACGTGCCCAAGCAATAGCACTAAGCCAAGATATAATGTTCGTCAATCTATCGCCGGGCGAGCGCACGACGATCCCGCACCTCAGCGTGCCTGGACATTTCACGATGACTACGCCAGCAATTGCTATTCAAATCAGACATGATGACCAGTAAGGGCGGCCCAGGTCGCTCCGAAGAGCATATCCGGCTTATCCAATCCTGGCGCCATCTGGCTGATCAGTTGGGTCCGCTCATCGGCGACAGCGGCTTCTGCGCGCTGTACGGGCGAGCGTGTCGTCTTGTCGGTCCCGAATTCAGCTGGTTGGCGCAGACGCCGCCGTGCAAGACCCGCGACTCCCAAATCTCCGCGCTGGACGAACTGTTCGCCAGCGTGGCACCCGACCACGCACAAGCCGCGCATGCGGCCCTGCTCAAGACGTTTACCGAGTTGCTGTCGTCCCTGATCGGGCAGGCGCTCGCACGGCGCCTGCTCGACGCCGCCGCGCGTGACGGGGATGAGAAGAATGCACAGGAGCACAAGTAATGAGCGATAAAGTATCCCTTGGAAAGCTGAGCACTGGCGTGCAAGGGCTCGACGTTCTGCTGGGGGGAGGGCTGAGCGAATTTTCCTTCAACCTGATCGCTGGCCCGCCGGGATCCGGCAAGACCACGCTTGCCCATCAGATCATGTTTTCGCTGGCCAGCAACGAGCGCCGCGCGCTGTTCTTCACCGTGCTGGGCGAGCCGCCGCTCAAGATGCTGCGCTACCAGCAGCAGTACAGCTTTTTCGACATGGACATGGTCGGCAACTGCGTGCGCTACGTGAACCTGGCCGAAGACCTGCGCACCGGTGACTTCAGCGGCGTGCTGGCGCGCCTGATGAAAGAGGTCGAGGATTTCTCGCCGAGCCTGGTGTTCGTCGATTCCTTCCGCTCGGTGGCGCAGACTGCACGCGCCGGCAACGAGGGCGTGGCCGACCTGCAGCACTTCATCCAGGACCTGGGCACCCGCATGACCAGCTGGCAGGCCACCACCTTCCTGATCGGTGAATACCAGCACGGCGACGCCGAGGCCAGCCCGATCATGACGGTGGCCGACGGCATGATTTCGCTGACCCCGGTCCATGAAGACAATTCCGTGGTGCGCAAGATGCGGGTAGTGAAAATGCGCGGCCAGGCCCACCTGGGTGGGTCGCACACCTTCCGCATCACCGACGACGGCATCCGTGTGTATCCGCGCATCCTGCCGCCGCTGGCGGCCGACCATCACCAGGGCGAGCGGGTCGACCGCGACGCCGGCCGCATCCCGACCGGCACGCCCGATCTCGACGAGCTGCTCAACGGCGGCCTGCCGCAGGGGCATTCGCTGCTGGTGTCGGGCCCCAGTGGCTGCGGCAAGACCATCCTCGGCACCCGCTTCCTGCAAGAGGGCGCGCGCCAAGGTGAAAAAGGCGTGGCGGTCTCGTTCGAGAAGGGTGCTTCGCGCCTGCGCAACGCCGAACTGGCCGAACTGGTGGCCAGGGGCGAGGTGCAGATGGTCGAGAGCCGCAAGATCGACCTCACGGTCGACGAGCTGCTCGACGAGATGAACGAGGCGATCGACCGCACCGGCGCGCGCCGGGTGGTGGTCGATTCGCTGTCCGAACTGGCGCTGTACCTGGCGCCGGAAGGCCGCAACCAGTTGCGCGCGACCGTGTTCCAGATGCTGACCTCGCTGGCCAAGCGCGGCGTCAGCGTACTGGTGACCATGGGCCTGGACGACGACTTCACCCAGCTGCGCTTCAGCCAGGCCGATGTCGCCTATCTCACCGACGCCATCGTCCTGATGCGCTACGGCGAGAGCGGCGGCCAGATCCGCCGCTTCATCTCGGTGGTCAAGGTGCGCGGCAGCGCCCACAGCGCCGACCTGCGCGAATTCCATATCGGCGACGACGGCATCAGTATCGAGCCGGTCGCGACCGAGTTCGAGGGTGTGCTGCACGGGCTGCCCACGGCGCGCGGGACATCCTGAATGAACCTCATGGCGGCGACACCAGGCAATGATGATGGCACCCTGGCGCTCCGCCTGGCGGCGCTCGAACGCGAGGCCGCGCAACTGCGCGGCGATCTCGCGGCCAGCCTGGCGCTGACCGCCAGCCTGCGCGAAGCCAACGAGCACCTGGTGCTGGCCGCGGTCGACGCCCAGACCTCGCGCGACGACGCCGAGGAAACCAACCGCCGCCAGAACGAATTCCTCGCCATGCTGGCGCACGAGCTGCGCAATCCCCTGGTGCCGATCAGCGTGTCGGCCAGCCTGCTCGAACGGGCGCCGCTCAGCACCGCCACGCTCGAGCGCCTGACCGGCGTGATCCAGCGCCAGGTGGGTCATATGGCGCGCCTGCTGGACGACCTGCTCGACGCCGCGCGCCTGAGCAGCGGCAAGATCACGCTGGCGATCGAGCCGCTTCGGCTGGCCGAGGTGATCGAACACGCGGCCGAAACGGTCATGCCGCGCGTGCGCGAGCGCGGCCAGGAGCTGGCCATCGCCGAGGTGGCCGATGCGCTGGTGGTCGACGGCGACCGGGTGCGCCTGACCCAGGTGTTCACCAACCTGCTCAACAATGCCTCGAAGTACACGCAGGACGGCGGCCGGATCGCGGTCGCGGCCCAGGCCCTCGCTAGCGGTGGGGTGGCGGTTACCATCGACGACAACGGTTCCGGCATGTCCCATGAGACCATCGGCCGCGCCTTCGACTTGTTCACCCAGGGGCCGCGCACGCTGGCGCGCTCCGAGGGCGGGCTCGGGGTTGGCCTGAACGTAGTGCGCAACCTGGTCACCATGCACGGCGGCAGCGTCGGCGCGGCCAGTGGCGGATTAGGGCAGGGCAGCACCTTCACGGTGTCGCTGCCGCTGTCCACCGCCACGGCGCCGGGCGTGGTTGCCGACAGCGCGGCGCCGGTCAGCGGCGCCATGCGCCGCGTACTGATCGTCGAAGACAATGCCGATGCGTCGGACGTGCTGCGCATGCTGCTCGAAGCCGAAGGCCACCAGGTGGAAATCGCCGCCGACGGCCATACCGGCCTGGCGCTGGCGCTGGAAGGGCGCTTCGACGCGGTGGTGTGCGATATCGGGCTGCCGGGGCTGGACGGCCTCGAATTGATGGCGCGCCTGCGCGCGGCGCCGAGCGCCACGCAGCCGCTGACGATCGCGTTGTCGGGCTACGGCCAGCCGCAGGACCGTGAGCGCGCGCTGGCGGCGGGGTTCGATCGCTACCTGGTCAAGCCGGTGGCGCCTGGTGTGCTGATCGAGTTGCTGGCGTAGAGTTGGCGGCTTCGCCGCCAACCCTACCCGAACAGCCGCTGCAGCCGCGCCACCGCTTCCTCGATCCGCTCATACCTGGTCGCATACGAAAACCGCACATGGCGCTTTGGCGCCGCCACCCCGAAATCATCACCCGGCACGATCGCCACATGCGCATCGTGCAGCACCGCCATGCTCAATGCCGCGCTGTCGCCATGCAACGCATGGTCAACCCGGTCGATATCGGCATACACATAGAAGGCGCCATCCGGCATCACCGGCACCCCGAAGCCGAGCTGGCGCAGGGCCGGCACCAGGTAGTCGCGGCGGCGCTGGAATTCACGTCGGCGCTCCTCGAATATCGCCAGCGCCTCTGGATGGAAGCAGGCCAGCGCCGCATGCTGGGCCACCGTCGGCGCGCAGATGAACAGGTTCTGGGCCAGCTTCTCGAACACCGGCACCAGGCTGTCGGGCACCACCAGCCAGCCCAGACGCCAGCCGGTCATATTGAAATACTTGGAGAAGCTGTTCACCGTGATCACGTCGGGATCGAGCGCCAGCGCGCTCAGCGGCTGGTGGTCATAGCTCAGCCCCTGGTAGATTTCGTCGACGATGGCAAACCCGCCGCGTGCGCGCACCGCCGCCAGCATCTCGCGCAATTGAAGCGGCGTCATCGAGGTGCCGGTCGGGTTCGAGGGCGAGGCCACCAGCACCCCGCGCGTGCGTGCGCTCCAGCGTTCGGCCACGTGGTGGGCGCCGAGCTGGTAGCGGTCTTCGTGCGAGGCCGGCACCAGCACCGGCTTGCCGCCGAAGCTGGCCACGAAGTGGCGGTTGCACGGATAGGACGGGTCGGGCATCAATACCTCGTCGCCTTCGGACACCAGGGCGGCGCAGGCCAGCAGCAGGCCGGCCGAGGCGCCGGCGGTGATCACGATGCGGCGCGGGTCGATGTCCAGGCCTGAAACCAGAGCGTAGTGGCCGGAGATTGCCGCGCGCAGTTCGCGCAAGCCGAGCGACTCGGTGTATTGGGTGATGCCGCCGCGAATCGCCTCCATCGCGGCGTTGGCCACGATGTCGGGCGCGGTGAAATCGGGTTCGCCGACGCTCATGCTGATGATGTCGTGACCGGCGCGTTTGAGTTCGCCGGCCGCCTTGACCATCTCCATGACGCGAAACGGTTCGATCGCGTGCACACGCTGTGCAAGCTGGAACTGGGGAGGTGTAATGAAAGACATGCTGGAAGATGGTAGGGAAGGACCCCGCTATCTTACCTTATCGCCTTAGGCGCGCGCGTGATGCGCCGCAGTCAGGCGCCGCATCAGCGGCAGCGCCGCCAGCGCAATCAGGGTGCAGGCAATCGCTGCCAGCCCCAGCTTGTTGAACAGGCTGGTGTAGATCGGCAGCGTTTGCAGCGGGTCAGTCATCCCTTCGGGTACGCTGGCCATGGTGGCCACCAGGCCGCCCAGGTATTGCGAGATGCCGACCGCGACGAAATACGCGCCCATCATGAAGCCGCCCATGCGCGCCGGCACGTAGCGCGCGATCATCGCCAGGCCCAGGCCACTGACGAGCAGCTCGCCCAGCGAATACAGGCCGTAGCCGGCGATCATGATCCACGACGAGGTCAGGCCACCCACGGCGAAGGCGCCTGCAACACCATAGGTGAAGAAGCCGGCCGCCACCACTGCGAAGCCGAGCGCGAACTTGGCGGCGATCGACAGGTCGAAGCGGCTGCCGCTCGAGCGCGTATAGATCCAGGCCAGCACCGGCGACAGCACCATGATCCAGATCGCGTTCAGGGCCTGGAACTGGGCCGGCGACCAGGTGAACAGGTGGCCGCCGAACAGGCTGAAGTCGAGGTCGACGTTACGCAGGGCGAACAGCGACAGCGAGGTCGACATCTGCTGGTAGAAGATAAAGAAGAACACGGTCTGCAGGGTCAGCACCAGCGCCGCCACCAGGCCGGCGCGCTCGCTGGCCTGGCTGGTGCGGATCAGGTGGATGAAGATGCCGAGTACCACCAGGCCTGCGACATACACGAACAGGCGCGCCAGCCACTGGTATTCGAGGATGAAGGCCGAGGCGATCACGGCGAGCAGGCCGCCGCCCAGGACCAGCGCCAGCTTGCCCCAATCGAGCGGCAGGGCGTCCGGCGGCGAGCCAATATGGTTCACGGTGCGGCGCAGCACGCCGACCGTGAGCAAGCCCACCCACAGGCCGACGCTGCAGAAGGCGAACGCGATGTGCCAGCCGAGTTCCCCGTTGGAGCTGGCATTGAAATGGTCCTTGATCGCCGGCGTGGCCAGCATCGAGACGGTGGAACCGACATTGACCGCCATGTAGTAGATGGTGAAGGCGCTGTCGATCCGGGCGTCGTCGCCTTCGTAGATCTTGCGTACCAGGTTGGCGGTGTTGGGCTTGAACAGGCCGTTGCCGACCACGATCACGCCCAGCGCCGAGAAGGTCAGCCAGGTGTTGGTGGTCGGGATGCCCATCAGCGCGTAGCCGAGCGAGAGCACGATGGCGCCGATGATCATGCAGCGCCGGGTGCCGAGCACCTTGTCGCCGATCCAGCCACCGATGGCCGGGGCCACATAGATCAGGGCCGCCGCCGCGCCCCATACCAGGGTGGCGCGGGTATCGTCGAAGCCCAGGCGCTGCACCATGAAGTAGACGATCAGGGCCTGCATGCCGTAGTAGCCGAAGCGTTCCCACAACTCGATCAGGGCCACGGTAAGGAAGGAGCGGGTCTGGCTGGGCCCGGAGGCGTCCAGGGGGTGGGGCTGGTGCTGCATGGGATTCCTTTGACAACGGCGCCGCGGATGGCCGGCGCAAAAATCCGGTGATCCTATGCCACATGGATCAAATATGCAAACCGGCCGGGCGCAGCCGGCATCAATCCGTCCTTACAGTTTCGCGACATTCTGCCGACAATAATGCGGAACTTGCCGCGGTCGGCTTGCCTAGAATTCCCCTGATTGACAAAACCATATTTCAGGACAGGGGACTCGCATGCACCACCACATCAAATTCACCGCCATGGCTGCGGCTTGCGCGCTGCTGCTGGCCGGCTGCGGCGGGTCGGACGACGACGATGCGCCGGCACCACCGGGCGCGGGCCAGCCACCGGCGGTCGCGACCAAGCTCGACGTGTTTACCAGCACCGCGCGCGGCATGGAAAGCGTGGTCTACCAGGGCGGCAATGCCTACCTGTCTCTCGCCAACAGCAAGACCGAACCTGCTGCCGTGCTCAAGGCCCCGCTACCGGTTACCCGCGCATCGACCTGGAGCCCGGTCAGCATGGGCGGCTGCGCCATCGGCACGCAGGGCAACTTCATCGTGCGCGCACCGAAGCTCAAGGTGGTGGGCCAGGACATGTGGCTGATGCAGCACTGGGCCGACCTGCCGGAGTCGAAGGACGAGCACTCGACCTGTACCCTGGGCGCAAACAATGCCTTTGTCGCGCGTGACCAGGACCTGCGGGTCTGCACCGGCAGCTTCTGCGAAACCCTGTCGATCCAGGACATCAAGCAGCATGGCAACCGCCTGTACAGCAATCCGGGCGCCGGTCTGAACCTGTTCACCTCGAACAACGGCGGCAATACCTGGACCGTGATCCGCGGCCAGAAGGCGTCGATGGTGTGCACCCCGACCAAGTTCCACGTGATCGGCAACAAGGTGCTGGTCGGCGGCGAATGCCCGCTCGATTTCGCCTTCGTCGAGGCCTACCAGCTCACCGCCGACGGCAGCGCGCTGACGAATGAAAACAAGCTGCCGCTCACGCTGCCGGCCCTGGAGAACCGCAATGTCCAGTTCATCGAATCGGTGCCCGACACCAAGCGCGTCTTCATTGGCGTCGAGGGCGGCCTGCTGCGCAGCGAGGACGATGGCGCCAGCTTCAAGTTCGTGATCCAGCAACCGCTCTCGGGCGCCAAGACCTACCCGTACATCACCGCCTTCATGCCGGTCAGGGGCAAGCCCGACACGATGGTCATCGGCGGCTTCGACAAGGCCACGCAAATGGCCTACCTGGCCTGGTCGAAGGACGGTGGCGCGACCTGGATCGATATCTCCAACCTGACCCCGAACTACGGCAAGACCCCGCCGGCCGGCGCCACCGTGATGATCAAGGCCATGTCGGAGGATCCGCAGGGCCGCATCCTGGTGACGATGAACGACACCGGCGACGCCGAGGGCAAGCTGATGCAGCTGACGCTGGGCACGAACTAGGAGCCTGTCCCGGTAGATGGGGTCCTTACAGTTTGATGACATTCTGCCGACAATAATCCCGCAAACGGCGTTGGCAGCTTGTCTAGAATTCCACACGTCGTACCGGGGCCATGGCGGCGCCGTCGGCGATCCACAAGAACAGGGAATCCGCATGCACCAACACATCACATTCACCGCCATGGGCCTGGCCTGTGCACTGCTGCTGGCCGCATGCGGCGGCTCGAACGATCACTACGCGCTGGCACCGGCGCCAGTAGCGACGACGCCGGTCGCCACCAAGCTCGAACCGCTGTCGAGCACCACCCGTGTCATGGACAGCGTGGTGTTCAGTGGCGGCAGCGCCTACCTGTCGCTGGCCAACAGCGCCACCGAAGGCTCGGCCGTCCTGAGCGCCAGGCTGCCACTGACTGCCAGCTCGAGCTGGACCCCGGTCGGCCTGGGCGCCTGCGCGATGGGCCCGATCGGCGACTTCATCCAGCGTTCGCCGAAGCTCAAGGTGGTGGACGGCGATATGTGGCTGATGCAGCCGTGGGCCGATACGCCGGAAGCGAGCGACGGCCACTCGACCTGCAGCCTGCCGGCCAACAGCGCCAGCTTCATCCCGCGCGACCAGGACCTGCGCACCTGTAACCCGTACTTCTGCGAGACCCTGTCGATGCAGGACCTGAAGTCGGCCAATAACCGCCTGTACAGCAATGCCGGCGCCGGCAACAACCTGCTGACCTCGAAGGACAAGGGCAATACCTGGCAGGTGATCCGCGGCTCGAAGGATTCGCAGATGTGCTACCCGACCAAGTTCCATGTGATGGGCGAGCGCGTGCTGGTCGGCGGCGAGTGCCCGCTCGACATGGCCTTCGTCGAGGCCTATCGCTTGACGGCCGACGGCGGCGCACTGGCCAGCGAGGACAAGCTGCCGCTCACCTTGCCCGAAATGGAGAACCGCAACGTGCAGTTCATCGAATCGGTGCCCGAGTCGCAGATGGTGTTCGTCGGCGTCGAAGGCGGCCTGCTGCGCAGCACCGATAACGGCAACAGCTTCAAGTTCGTGATCCACGAGCCGCTCTCGGGCGGCAAGGGCTACCCCTACATCAGCGCCTTCCTGCCGCTCAAGGGCAAGCCTGGCAGCATCGTGGTCGGTGGCTTCGACAAGATGCACGGCCGGCCCTACCTGGCCTGGTCGGAGGACAGCGGCGCATCGTGGAAGGACATCTCGAAGCTGGTGCCGGGCTATGAGCGCAAGACCGAGGACGAGTACAGCACGCCGTCGATCTCGGCGATTACCCAGGATCCGGACGGGCGCATTATCGTGGTGACCAATGAACGCGCCGACAGCCAGGGCCGCCTGATGCAGCTGACCCTCGGCAGCAACTAAGCTTCAATATGTTTCACGGCGCCCCGCGCCTGCCCTCGGGCAGGGCGGGGCGTTTCGTTTGCGTCAAGACTGTTTGATTGCGCCGAATTCTGTCATGCTCTCGCCAGATTGATCACAACGATAACGAAGACATGACCAAAGCCCCGATTGCCCGCCTGGCGCTGCTCCTTTCCGCTATTGCGCTGGCCGCCAGCACGCTGGCCCATGCCCAGAACGCCGAGCGCCAGCTGGCCGGCGTGACGCGCACGCAGAACACCCTCGAGATCGCGACCAACGACGGCCGCTACCTGATCAAGCCGTATTCGAGCACGATCGTCGAGACCACCTTCATTCCCAAGGGCGAACGCCTCGATCCAGCCTCGCATGCGGTGATCCTGGCCCCGGTGCAGGTCGCCACGACGTTCAAGGACGAGGACGGGCGCATTAGCTACGCGGTCGACGACGGCATCAGCGTCACGGTCGACAGGCAGCCATTCCGTATCAGCTATGCCTACAAGGGCAAGCCGCTGGTGGCCGAGAAGCGCGGCTTCGGCCGCACCGATGGCCATGACAGCATTGAGTTCGCGCTCGACGACGGCGAGGCGCTGTACGGCGCCGGCGCGCGCGCGGTCGGCATGAACCGCCGGGGGCACCGCTTCCAGCTGTACAACAAGGCGCACTACGGTTATGCCGAACGCTCCGAGCTGCTCAACTTCACGATGCCGCTGGCGCTGTCGTCCAAGAAGTACGCGATCCACTTCGACAATCCCCAGACCGGCTGGCTCGACTTCGACAGCCGCAAGGACGGCACCCTGCGTTATGAGGTGATCGGCGGACGCAAGACCTACCAGGTGGTGGCCGGCGACAGCTGGGATCAGCTGATGGCCGGCTACACCGCCCTGACGGGTCGCCAGCCGCTGCCGCCGCGCTGGGCCTTCGGCAATTTCGCCAGCCGCTTCGGCTACAAGTCCGAGGCCGAGACGCGCGCCGTGGTCGACAAGTTCGCGCAAGAGAAGATCCCGCTCGACGCCGTCATCCTCGACCTCTACTGGTTCGGCAAGACGGTGCAGGGCACGATGGGCAATATGGACTGGGACCGCGACAGCTTCCCCAACGCCGAGAAGATGATGGCCGACTTCAAGGCCAGGGGCGTCAAGACGGTGGTGGTCACCGAACCCTTCGTGCTGACCACTTCCAAGCGCTGGCAGGATGCGGTGGAGCGCAAGGTGCTGGCCACCGACAAGTCCGGCAAGCCGTACACCTATGATTTCTTCTTCGGGAACACCGGCCTGATCGACCTGTACAAACCCGAGGGACGCGACTGGTGGTGGAATATCTACCGTGGCCTGAAGCAGGGCGGCGTCGCCGGCTGGTGGGGTGACCTGGGCGAGCCAGAGGTCCACCCGGCCGACCTGCAGCATGCCACCGGCCCGGCCAACCAGGTGCATAACGTCTACGGCCACGACTGGGCGCGCCTGATCGCCGACGGCTACAAGCGCGAGTTTTCGAACGAGCGTCCCTTCATCCTGATGCGCGCCGGTTACTCGGGCTCGCAGCGCTTTGGCATGATCCCTTGGTCGGGCGACGTCGCCCGCAGCTGGGGCGGCCTGCAATCGCAGATGGAAATTTCGCTGCAGATGGGCATGCAGGGCCTGGCCTATATGCACTCTGACCTCGGCGGCTTTGCCGGCGCGGTGCTCGACGACGAACTGTACGTGCGCTGGCTGCAGTATGGCGTGTTCCAGCCGATCTTCCGTCCCCATGCGCAAGAGGCGGTGGCGTCCGAACCGGTGTTCCGATCCGAGCGGGTAAAGGTACTGGCGCGCGAAGCAGTGTGGCTGCGCTACGCCATGCTGCCGTATAACTACACGATCGCCTTCGATAACGAGCAGACCGGCATGCCCTTGATGCGTCCCCTGATGTTCGTCGAGACCGATCCGGCCCAACCGGCCGAACGCGCGAGCACCTACCTGTGGGGCCCGGACTTCCTGGTGACGCCGATCGTGCATCCGGGCGCGACCCGCGCCGAAGTGTATTTCCCGAACACCGGCAGCGTGTGGTTCGACTTCCATACCGGCCAGGTGCACAAGGGCGGCATCCTCGAGACCGTGAAGCCGGTCGAGGCGAACATCCCGGTGTATGTGCGCGCCGGCGCCTTCGTGCCGATGGCGAAGGTGGTGCAGACCACGCGCGACTACACCGGCCGAGAGATCGACCTGCACTATTACCACGACGCCTCGGTCTCGAGCTCGAACGGCAAGCTGTATGACGACGATGGCGAAACCGCCAACGCCTTCGAGCAGGGCAAGTATGAGATCGTGCGCTTCGAGAGCAGGTTCGCCGGCAAGCAGCTGGAGGTGAGTTTCGCCACCGAGACCGGCAAGGCGATGGAGGCGCAAGCGCGCGCCTTCGCGCTCAAGGTCCACAATGTGCAGGCCAGGCCGCGCGCAGTAACGGTCGATGGTCGCAAGGCCGGCTTCACCTACAACGCACAGCAGCACCTGCTCGAAGTGCAGGTCCCGGCGCGCAAGGGACAGGCGGCGCAGGTCGCCATCTCGCTGTAATCGACGATGGCGCCGGTGCGCGGCATTGTCGCGCATCGGTGCTGTGGCGAAGACGACGCCCAGCGCGCGGCGAGTCAGTCCCATTTCGCGGGGCATGGCGGCGAATGGGAGCTGGGTGTGCAGCTGAACGTCGATGTCGAGAAAATGCCGATCGAGGATGCCGCGGTCGAATGGCCGCAAGACCTGAGCCCATATATCGCCGTGGCGCGCCTCAAGCTCGATCCGCAAACCAGCTGGGACGCCGGCTCGCAAGGCCTGGAAGACGAAACCGCCTTCGACCAGTGGAACTGCCTGGCCGCGCACCGACCTCGGGTCGGTCAATCGCGCGCGGCGTGAGGTGAAGGCGGTCTCGCGCGATTTCCGTTCCGAGTTCAACCGCTGCCCGATCCACGAGCCGGCTGCGTGAACGTAGGGTGCCGGAATTGGCGCTTACCGTGCCACGATCAGCCGTAACCCCAGCCCGATGAACACCGCCCCGGCGATCCGGTCCAGCCACATGCCGGCCGTGGGGGTGCGGTTGAGCCACTGCCCGATCGTGCCCGAAAAATAGCCGAGCGTGCCGAAGATCACGGCCGCCTGCAAGGTGAATGCGATGCCCAGCAGGCCGATCTGCAGGTTGGCGTCGCCGCGCGCGGCCACCACGAACTGCGGCAGGAACGACAGGAAGAACAGCACCACCTTGGGATTGATCACCGCGGCCACCAGCCCCTTGGTAAACAGGCGCAGCGCCGGTTCATCCGGTGCGCCCGCCGCCTCGACCCGCGCGCCGCCGCGGCTGCGGATCGCCCCCCAACCCATCCAGATCAGGTACAGGCCACCAACGACCTTGAGCGCGGTAAACGCCGTCGGCGACGCCGCGATCAGCGCGCTGACCCCAATCACCGCCAGTATCGTGTGACTGATGCAGCCGAGCGCGCAGCCAAGGCCGAAGGCGACCCCGCGCAGGCGGCCCTTGGCGATGCCGGTGCTGAGCACCATCAGGTTGTCGGGTCCGGGCGACAGGGTAATCAGCACGGCGGCGGCCAGGAAGCCGAAGAGTTGTTCGGGCGTGAGCATGGGGAGAAAAAAGAACGACGGGCGAACAGCTTAACGCATGTTCGCCCGTCGCGGCAGCGCTGGTGCTGAGCTTACGACTTCTTGCAGCTCAGTTCCTTGGCATTGGCGCCCCACTGGATGGTGGTCTTGCCCTGGTGTTCCTTGAACGTCTCTTCACGATTGCGATAGGAGATACCGCTTGCCATCTTGTCGCCGCGCAGCAGCAGGTGCTGCTTGTCGCGCACGATGACCATCGAGGCCGGCGTGGTCTCGAGGAAGGTGGCGCTGAACTTGCTGCCGTCGCTGCAGGTGAACCCGACCGGGCCGGTGGTCTTGGCGACTTTGTAGCTCGATTGCAGCTGCAGCGCGCGGCTGCCGTAGGCGTTGTCGATGCAGGCGTTCAGGTTGGCGGCGTCGCTGCATTTCTTGACGCCGTCCCACCACTTGGTGTGCTGTTCCTGCAGTTCCTTGCTCGGACCGGCGTCGAGCTTTTCGAGTGCCGCACGGTACATGGCGAACACCAGGCCTTCGGATTCGGCCGAGCCTGGCGCGGCGCAGACCTTGGCTTCGGCGCTGCCGATGCCCCTGGCGCAAAAGCCCGGCATCGAGACGGCCTGGGCGCCCAGTGGCAGGGCCAGGACGGCGGCGGCGATGAGTAGTTTTTTCATGATGTGCTCCTTATTGTGGAAGATGGGGTGCGCCGCGGCGTCATGCGCAAGCGCCGTAGATTGCCGATATGCGCCTTGTCAGGCCTTGATCTTGCCGAGGTCGAGTTCGACCCAGGTCGGCGCATGGTCGCTCGGCTTATCGCGGCCACGCACGAATTTGTCGACCCCGGCGTCCTTCAATGCCGGCTGCAGCGCGGGGCTGAGCAGCAGGTGATCGATGCGGATACCGGCGTCGCGCCCGAAGGCGTTGCGGAAGTAATCCCAGAAGGTATAGATGGTGTCGTCCGGGTGGATGGTGCGCAGCGAATCGAGCCAGCCCTGCGCAATCAGGCGCTCGAAGGCGGCGCGGGTCTCGGGGCGGAACAGGGCGTCGTCGACCCAGCGCTCGGGTTTATACACATCGCGCTCGGTCGGGATGACGTTGAAGTCGCCGGCCAGCACCGCCGGTATGCCTTGCGCCAGCAGCTCGAGGCCGCGCAGGCGCAGGCGCTCCATCCAGGCCAGCTTGTAGTCGTACTTGGGGCCGGGGGCCGGGTTACCGTTGGGCAGATAAAGGCCGGCGACCAGGATGCCTTGGTAGACGACCTCGATGTAGCGGCTCTGCTCATCGCTCTCGTCGCCTGGCAGGCCGCGCTGCACCTCTTGCGCCGGTTCGCGGGTTAATATCGCTACACCATTCCAGCTCTTCTGGCCATGCCAGATTGCGTGGTAGCCGGCGTCCTCGATCGCCTGTAGCGGAAATTTGTCCTGCGGCGCCTTCAGCTCTTGCAGGCAGACGACGTCGGGCGCGCGCTCGCCGAGGTACTGGACCAGGGCGTCCAGCCGGCTGTTGATGCTGTTGACATTGTAGGTTACGACGAGCATGGCTTCTCCGATTCGGGTAGAGTCATTATGACAACAATTGGCGGCAACTGGCGCACGGCTATGACGCCCGCTGCGTGGCTATATGAGTTTTTCGGCATTTTCTTATGGCAAATCAGTCGTTTTTCGATATAAGCGTTTGTTCTATACTCGTCGGATCATTATCAATGCTGGAGCTTGCATGATCACTCGCCGTCACCTCATCCTGGGCGCCTTCGCCCTGGGCGCCCCTTTTGCGGCCAGCCTGGCCCATGCCGACCAGCTGGCCGACGTCAAGCAAAAAGGGCAGATCGTGTTCGGCGTGCTCGGCACCGATGAACCGAACAGCTTCATCGAGCCCAAGTCGCGCCAGCTGGTCGGCTACGAGATCGACATCGCCAACGCGATCGCCAAAAAGCTGGGCGTGAAACCCGTGTTCAAGCAGATCTCGGTCGCCGCCCGCATCCCCGAGCTGCAGCAGGGGCATGTCGACATCCTGGCCGCTTCGCTCACCCACAACAAGGAACGCGAGTCGCAGGTCGATTTCGCGCTGACCCACTTCGTGACCGGTTCCAAAGTCATGGTGCGCGCGGCCAGCGGCATCACCGGCTTGCCGCAACTGGCCGGCAAGAAGGTGCTGACCGTGCGCGGCGGCACCCAGGAAACCAATATCCGCAAGGCGGTCCCGAATGTCGAGGTGGTCACCTTCGAGAACACCCAGCAAGCGTTCCAGGCGCTGCGCCAGGGTAAGGGCGTGGCTTATGTGAACGACGAATCCTCGCTCTTGTCCGACTACGGCAAGCTGGGCCCGGCCGCCAAGGGCTTCACGATACTGTCGCCATCGATCGGCAACGAGCCGCTCGCACTCGGCCTGCGCAAAGGTGAAAAAGGCCTGAAGGCGGTGGTCGACCAGACCCTGCGCGAACTGGAAAGCAGCGGCGCCGCCGAGCAGCTGTTCAACAAATGGTATGGCCCCGGCACCCGCACCAACCTCGCCAAGCGCAGCTTCAAGATCCATACCGACCGCATCTAAGTCAAACCACTGAGTCCGGCCCTTGTTCTTCGATCCGACCATCCTGCAGTCAGGCCAATACCACGACTGGCTGGTGCAGGGCCTCGTGCTCTCGATCCAGCTGACTGTGATCAGCTTCGCCTTCGCGCTGCCGTTCGGGGCGCTGGTGGCGGTGATGCGCACCTCGAGCTTGGCCCCGCTGCGCGCGATCGGCGCCACGCTGGTCGAAGCGATCCGCAATGTACCGCTGCTGGCGCACCTGCTGTTCTGGTACTTCGCCTTCCCCGAGCTGCTGCCGGAAAGCGCGCGCGAGGTGCTGTACGCGAACAACCCGGAGGTGGTGTGCGCCGTCATTGCCCTGAGCCTGTACGCCGGCGTGCACATGGCCGAGGACATTCGCAGCGGTATCCGTGCGATACCCGCCACCCAGTTGGAGGCCGCCCGTTCGCTTGGCCTGGGGCGCATCGCCGCGGTGCGCCTGGTGCTGCTGCCACAGGCGCTGCGCGCCTCGGTGCCGCCGCTGCTGTCGCAGACCGTCAACCTGTGGAAGGACAGCAGCGTAGCGACCGTGATCGGCGCGGCAGAACTGATGTACCAGGCCGCGCGCGTCGAGACCGCGAGCTTTCGCAGCCTGGAAGCGTTCACCTTCGCCACCCTGGCCTACCTGACGGTGTCGCTGCTGATCTCGGCCGCGGCCTATCTGTTCCAGCGCCGCTATCCGGTGCGGACAGCCTAGGGGACAGACGATGCTCGAACTGATCGATACCTACTGGTTGTATTTCCTGGTCGGCCAATACCCGCAAGGCCCGCTCGGCGGCCTGGCGTTGACTATCCTGCTGTCCGGCGCCGCGCTGGTGCTGGCGATGCCGCTTGGCCTGGCATTGGGGATCGCGCGTGTCAGTCCCTATCGCGCCATCAGCCTGCCGGTGGCCGGCGTGGTGCAGGTGGTGCGCGCGGTGCCGCTGCTGCTGGTGCTGTTCTGGGTCTACTTCTTCCTGCCGGCGCTGACAGGCGTGAAGACCTCGCAAGCGGCCACGATGCTGATCGTGCTGGTGGTGTTCGACAGCGTCTACCTGGCCGAGATCGTGGCCGCCGGCATGCGTGCGCTGCCGAAAGGGCAGCTCGAGAGCGCCCGTTCGCTGGGCCTGGGCTACGGCGCCGCGCTGCGCCACGTGGTGCTGCCGCAGACCCTGCGCCACGGCCTGCCGTCGATCGTCAACCAGCTGGTCTCGACCATCAAGGCGACCTCGCTCGGCTACATCATCGGCCTGTCCGAAGTGTCCTTTATCGCCAGCCAGATCAATACCCTGGTGTTCACCCAGGCGGTCGAGGTCTACCTGATCCTGGCGCTGACCTATTTTATCCTGTGTTTCGGCCTGTCCCGCCTGGCCTTCCTGCTCGAGCGGCGCCTGCAGCGGCGCACGCTGCAGGCGTCATGAAAGTATTTGAACGATGATCGTCCTCGATAAAGTCAATAAGTTCTACGGCGACTACCACGCGCTGGTGGATATCACCGAACGCGTGGAAAAGAACGAGGTGCTGGTGGTGTGCGGGCCTTCCGGGTCCGGCAAGTCGACCCTGATCCGCACCCTCAACCGGCTCGAAGAGATCGACAGCGGCCGCATCGAGATCGATGGCCGCGACATCCATGCCAAGGGGGGCGACGTCAATGCGCTGCGCGCCGGCATCGGCTTCGTGTTCCAGAGCTTTAATTTGTTCCCGCACCTGACGGTGCTCGAGAATTGCACGCTGGCGCCGGTCAAGCTGGGACGCGAGAGCAAGGCCGAGGCCCGTGAACACGCCATGCAGTTGCTCGAGCGGGTCGGCCTGGCGCACAAGGTCGACGCCTATCCGAATGCGCTGTCGGGCGGCCAGCAGCAGCGGGTGGCGATCGCCCGCGCGCTCGCCATGCGGCCGCCGATCATGCTGTTCGACGAGCCGACCAGCGCGCTCGACCCCGAAATGGTGGGCGAGGTGTTGCAGGTGATGCGCGGCCTGGCCGGCGAGGGCATGACCATGGTCTGCGTGACCCACGAGATGGGATTCGCGCGCGATGTGGCCGACCGCATCTGGTTCATGGCCGAGGGGAAGATCCTGGAGAAGGCGACGCCGCAGGAATTCTTCGCCAACCCCCGCCATCCGCGCGCGCAGCAGTTCCTGGCCGACCGCCGCCGCGACTAGCCGGGTGGTCCCGGGAATCACCGCACTCCTGCGCAGTATGACGCTCGCATGGAATCCCTGCCTGCCGTAGATCGGGGCCGCGACTTCTGGTAGTCTCGGTTGCTTGTGTCTTCCTCAACATCCAGCCCGGGATCCTCATGAACGCCGCCTCCACCAGCCGTCGCCGCCTGCTCCTGACCGTTTTGGCGCTGTGCGCCGAACTGGGCCTGCTGGCCCGCGAACATGTCAATGGCGGGGTGCTGGCGCACCACCTGCTGGCCAATCCCGAGCTGCCTGCGGTATCGAACTGGTGGGGCCTGCTGCTGGTGCCGCTGCTCACCTGGTGGACCGTCGGACGGGCCGAGCGCCGCGCCCAGCTTGCCGCCAGCGCCGGGCGGGCGCTCAGGCCCGCGCCGCTCGTCGCTTTCCTGTGCGCGCTGGCCTATGGCGCCGTGCTGGCGGCGCTGTTCGCGGCTGGCAGCCCGCTGGTCGACTACCTGTTCTTCGCACTGGTGGCGCTGGCGCTGGTGCTGCGGTTGTGGCATCCGGAATACCTGCTGGGCTTCGTGCTGGCCATGAGCCTGGTCGCCGGCCCGGTCTTGCCGGCCATGTTCGGCGCCGTGATCGCCCTGTTCTCGTGGCTGGTGCACACGGCGGCGCGCGCGCTGTGGCGCCGGCTGCGCCCAGGCCTGGCCTGAAACGTCCATGGAAACCATGAGAATCATTGCCGGCATCTATGTGCTGATCGTCGGCATCGCCAACCAGGTGATCGACTACAAGCACCGCAAGCGCAATGCCTATGAACCGGGATGCGCCTGGCAGTATTATGCGCAACTGGCGCGCGAGGGCAGCCGCGAAGCGAAGTTCATGATGTGGTCAGGCTATATCGCGATCTACCTCATCCTCGCCATGCTCGGCTTTACGTTCTACGAGCTCGCGAAGGATTGAACGCATTCCAGGACGCATGGCAAGCTTTCCCGGACGTTCCGTGTGGCAGCATATCGGGCTTTGTTCCTATAATTGACGGCCCGCCGGCATGTTCGCCCGGCCCGTTTCGAAGCCCCCACCATCCATGACGTCCAGTAACGCCCCCCTCGACGAAGAAGCGCGCCTTGCCGTCCTTGATTCCTACGGCATCCTCGATACGCCGCCCGAGCGCTCGTTCGACGACGTGGTCCGCTTGATCAGCCAATTACTTGATGCTCCGATTGCGGCGGTCAGTCTGGTGGCGCGGGATCGGCAATGGTTCAAGTCCGAATTGGGGCTCGGGTTCACCGAGACGCCCCTCAGCGACTCGATTTGCCGGATTGCGATGCTCGAGCAGCAGCAGTTGGTAGTGGGCGATACGCTGGGCGATCCGCGGTTCAGCTGCAATTCGCTGGTCAACGCGGTCGACGGTGTGCGGTTCTATGCTGGCGCGGTGCTCAAGACGCGTGACGGCATCCCATTGGGCGCCCTGTGCGTGCTGGACCGGAAACCCAGGCCGCACGGGCTGACCGAGCAGCAGAAGTTCATGCTCTCGACCCTCGCGCACCAGATCATGAGTCAGATCGAACTGCGCAAGGCGTCGAATGAGCAGCAGGCACTGATCGCCGCGCTGCGCCAGGCTGACCAGCGCAAGGACGAGTTCCTCGCCATGCTGGCCCACGAGCTGCGTAATCCGCTGGCGCCGATCGTATCGGCCGCCACCATGCTGTCCAACTTCAACCTCGACCCAAGCATGGTGCAGCGCGCCAGCGAGATCGTCGCGCGCCAGGCCGGCCACATGACGGCGCTGATCGACGACCTGCTGGATGTGTCGCGGGTCACGCGCGGCAAGGTGGAGCTCGAGTTGCGCGAGCTCGATTTCAAGGATGTCATCGCCGACGCCACCGAACAGGTCAGGCCGCTGATCGAAAAGCACCGCCACCGGCTGGTGCTCGACCTGCCGCCGGCGCGCGCGATCGTGGTGGGCGACCGCAAGCGCCTGGTGCAGGTGATGACCAACCTGCTCAGCAACGCCGCCAAGTACACGCTCGAGGGCGGGCGCATCGAGGTGCAGCTGACGACGCAAGACGAGGCGCTGGCGGTCGAGATCCGCGACGACGGCATCGGCATGTCGCCCGAGCTGATCGCCAGCGCCTTCGACCTGTTCGCGCAGGGCGCGCGCGGCCTGGATCGCAGCCAGGGCGGCCTGGGCATCGGGCTGGCGCTGGTGCGCAGCCTGCTCAAGCTGCATGGCGGCACGGTCGAGGCGAGCAGCGAAGGCGCGGGGCGGGGCAGCACCTTCCGCGTCGGCCTGCCGCTGTCGACCCGGGTCCAGGTCGAGCGGCGCGCGCGGGATCGTAGCACCGATGGAGGCCGCATGCCGCCGCTGCGCATCGGCGTGGTCGACGACAACGAGGATGCGGCGGTCACGCTGTCGCTGCTGCTCGAGACCCTGGGGCACACGGTGCTGGTCGCCCATTCCGCGCGCGAAGCCTTGACGGCGCTGCCGGCGTTCGGGCCCGACGTCTGCCTGCTCGATATCGGCCTGCCCGAGATGAACGGTTACGAACTGGCCGGCGCGCTGCGCAAGAAGCCCGGCACGGCGCAGTCGATCCTGATCGCGGTCACCGGCTATGCGCAAGAGAAGGACCGGGCGCTGGCGCTGGCGGCGGGCTTCCACGACCTGTTCGCCAAGCCGGTCGACCTCGACGTGCTGGGCGCGGCGCTGGTGCAGATCGAGAGCCGGCGCGCCGCCTGAGGCGCGTGCTGCGCCACAGTGTTGCTTGCGCGTGCTGCGCCACAGTATTGCTTGCGCTGGCGTGCGCCGGTGTCGCCCCCGGGCAGGCAGAATTCGTCCTTTACGAGCAGTCGGGAAAGGACAGGATGATGACGCAGCGCTACCAACCGATCACGCGCCTGGGGCTCGGCGGCACCGGCCTCGGTGATATGTACCACGCGACGAGTGAAGAGGCGGGGCAGGCCACCGTCGATGCCGCCTGGGACGCCGGCATCCGCTATTTCGACACTGCGCCGCACTACGGCGCCGGCTTGTCCGAGCACCGCTTCGGCCAGGCCCTGCGGCGCCGTCCGCGCAAGGAATACACGCTGTCGTCCAAGGTCGGCCGCCTGCTGGTGCCGAGCGAATCGCCCGAGATCGCGGCGCCGTTCGTGGGCGGCCTGCCATTCCGGCGCATCACCGACTACACGGCCGACGGTGCGCGCCGCTCGATCGAGGACAGCCTGCAGCGCATGGCGCTGTCGCACATCGACATCGTGTATGTGCACGACCTGTCGCCCGACCGCTTCAGCCAGGCCGAGTACGCGCATTATTATGCGATCGCGGCCGGGCGGGGCGGGGCGTTCGAAGGCCTGGTCAAGCTGCGCGACGAAGGCGTGATCAAGGGCTGGGGGCTGGGCGTGAACACGGTCGATCCCTGCCTGCGGGCGCTGCGCGATTCGGATCCCGATATCTTCCTGCTGGCGGGGCGCTACACGCTGATGGAAACCACGCCGCTGGAGCAGCTATTCCCGCTGTGCGAAGAGCGCGGCGCGAAGGTGGTACTGGGCGGGCCGTTCAATTCGGGCTTTTTGGCGGGTGGGCCAAACTATGACTACGGCCCGGCCGATGCCGACAAGATCGCGCAGCGCGAACGCCTGCGCCAGGTAGCAGCGCGCCATGGCGTCGATCTGCCCGCGGCGGCGCTGCAGTTTGGCCTCGCCCATCCGGTGGTGGCGGCGACGATTCCCGGGGCCAGCAGCGTGGCGCATTTGCAGCGCAACGCGGGGTTGATGGATATCGTGATCCCGCCGGCGTTCTGGGAAGCGTTGAAGGCAGAGGGATTGTTGGCCCAGGAAGCGCCGATACCGAACGGCCAACCCTACTAGAATTGTTCGTCGGGTGCCAGGTAACGCCACTGGCCCTCGGGCAGGTTGCCCAGCTTGACCTTCCCGATTCGAACGCGCTTCAGGCCCACCACCTTCAGCCCCACCATATCGCACATGCGCCGGATCTGGCGCTTCTTGCCTTCGCGCAGGGTAAAACTGAGCTGATCGTCATTTTGCCAGCGCACCTTGGCCGGCAGCAGTGCCTTCCCATCCATCCACAGCCCGTGGTTCAGCTTCTTGAGATCGCTCTCGGGCAGCTTGCCCGGCTTGGTGTACTGAACCCGCACCAGGTATTCCTTGTCGACCGACGTCGTCTCGCCGATCAGGTGCTTGGCAATGCGGCCGTCCTGCGACAGCACGAGTAAACCCACCGAATCGATGTCCAGCCGCCCGCACGGCACCAGGCTACGCAGCTGGGTCGGATGAAACTGCTCGCGCGAGGGATCATCCGGCCAGCGGTTCTCGGGCTTGATCAGGGCGATTGCCGGCGTGTAGCCATCCTCGGCCTGGCCGCTGACAAAGCCGACCGGCTTGTTGATCAGGATGGTGACGCGCTTGGATTGTTCGGCCGCGGCCTGGCGCTCGACCGTGATGCGCTGGGTCGGCAGCACCTTGCTGCCCAGTTCCGAGACAACCTGGCCGTCCACCCGCACCCAGCCGCGGGCGATCCACTCATCGGCTTCGCGGCGCGAGCACAGGCCGAGTTCGGACATACGTTTGGAGAGGCGGAGCGGTTCGGTCATCGGTAAGGCTTTACAAAGGAAAGGTGAATCAAATCTTGAGGGCGTCGAGCAGGTCGGTCTCGAGCTGCACCTGGGTGCGCGGGCTGTTCAGGGCCGGGCCGTCGATCAGGAACACGTCCTCGACGCGCTCGCCCAGGGTCATGATCTTGGCCGTGTGCAGGTTCAGCCGATAGCGCGCCAGCACGCTGGCGATCGCATACAGCAAGCCGGGACGATCATTGGCCGCGACCGACAGCACATGGAACTGGCGCCGCTCGTCCGGCTGCAACTCGACGGTCGGGGTGAGCGGGAAGGTGCGCGACATGCGCGACAGGCGACCGCGCACCAGCGGCGGCAACGGGTCCTGCGACAGCAGTTGCGCGCACAGCTCGTGCTCGATCAGGCTGATGATGTCGCGGTAGCTGCCGGCGAAATTCTCGTCGGCCACCAGGAAGCTGTCGAGCGCATAGCCATGCCGCGTGGTGTGGATCTTGGCGTCGAGGATGCTGAAGTTCTTGCGGTCGAAGTAACTGCAGATGCGCGCGAACAGGTCGGGCTGGTCTTTTACATAGACCGCCACCTGCAGGCCTTCGCCGATCGGCGCCAGCCGCGCACGCACCACGGGTTTGGCGGCGTCGACCTTGTCGTGCAGGGCGCGCGTCTGCCAGGCGATGTCGGAGGCGTCATGGCGCAGGAAGTAGGCCACGTCGAGCTGCTTCCACAGCGCCTCGTGCACGTTGGCCTCGAGGCCATACAGGCGCAAGGTGGCCAGCGCCTCTTTCTGGCGCATGCGCAGTTCGCGGTCGGCCGTGTGCGGCTCGCCGCCCAGCACGCGCAGGGTGACCTTGTACAGGTCTTCGAGCAGCTTGGCCTTCCAGGCATTCCACACCTTGGGACTGGTGCCGCGGATGTCGGCCACGGTGAGCAAATACAATGCCGTCAAATGCCGCTCGTCCTTGACTACCGCGGCAAAGGCGGCGATCACGTCCGGATCGGACAGGTCGTGCTTCTGGGCCACGGTCGACATGGTGAGGTGCTGCTCGACCAAAAATACCACCAGTTCGGTGTCTTCCTCGCCCATGCCGTGCTCGCGACAGAACTGGCGCGCATCATCCATGCCGAGCTTGGAATGGTCGCCGCCGCGGCCCTTGGCGATGTCGTGGAACAGGGCCGCCACGTACAGCAGCCAGCGATCGTGGAAGTCGGCGATCAGCTGGCTGCAGAACGGGTATTCGTGGGCGTGTTCCGGCATCGTGAAGCGGCGCAGGTTACGCACCACCATCATGATGTGCTGGTCGACGGTGTACACGTGGAACAGGTCGTGCTGCATCTGGCCGACGATCTTGCGGAACGCCGGCAGGTAACGGCCCAGGATCCCGAATTCGTTCATGCGGCGCAGCGCATGCACCAGGCCGCGCGGCGCCTGCAGCACGCGCAGGAACAAGGCCTTGTTGCCCGGGTCGGCGCGGAAAGCGTCGTCGATCAAGGTGCGCGCATGCCACAGGGCGCGGGTGGCGCGCGCCGTCATGCCCTTGAGTTCACTGCGCTCGGTCATGAGGACAAAGATCTGCAGGATCGCCGATGGGGTCTTCTCGAAGGTGTCGTCGGCCGCGATGTCGATCAGGCTGCCCACCTGCAGGAAGGAGGCGCTGATCGGGAACGCCACCGCCGGTTGCGGGAACAGCTGGGCCTCGATATTCTGCAGCAGGATCGTATTGAGCTGGGTGACCGTCTTGGCGGCCCAGTAGTAGCGCTGCATCAGAAATTCGCTGGCGCGGCGCGCGTTCGGGCCTTCGCCATTTGCTTCAAGCCCGAGATTGCCGGCAATCGCCGTCTGGACGTCGAACACCAGCCGGTCTTCGCGCCGTTTGGTATGCAGGTGCAGGCGGATGCGGATGTCCTTGAAGGCGCTTTCCTTTTCCAGCAGCTGGCGCGCTTCCATGCGCGTGATCAGGCCGCGCGTGGCGAGCTGGCCGAAGGTGTCGGCCAGGCCCGCGGCCTTGGCCACCCACAGGATCACCTGCAGGTCGCGCAGCGCGCCCGGGCTTTCCTTGACGTTCGGTTCGAGCGCGAAGGCGGTGTACTCGTACTTGGCGTGGCGCAGCCGCATCTCGGCGGTCTTGGCCTGGAAGAAGGCTTGCGGATCGAGGGCGTCGCGGTAGCGCCGCTGCAATTGTTCGAACAGCGGCGCGCTGCCGGTGACCAGGCGCGCCTCCAGCAGGCTGGTTTGCACGGTGATGTCGGCGCTGGACTCGACCAGGCACTCGTCCACGGTGCGGATGCTGTGGCCGATTTCCAGGCCCAGGTCCCACAGCAGCTGGACCAGGCCTTCCAGGCGCGCCTGGGTGATGGCGTCGGCCGGTTGGCCGAGCAGGATCAGCAGGTCGACGTCGGAATACGGGAACAGTTCGCCGCGCCCGTAGCCGCCCACGCCCACCAGCGCGGTGTCGGGCGGCAGGCCGGCCGCCTGCCAGGCGTCAAACAACACGCCGTCGACCACCTGGCGCAGATTGCGCAGCAGCTTTTCAGGCTTGCCGTCTTCGTCGAAGGCCTGGAACACCAACTGGCGTTCGGCCTTCAGGCGCTGGCGCAGGGTGGTGCGGGCGGTGTCGAGCAGGGCGGCCTGTCCCATGGGCGCTCCTCAGGCCGCGGCCAGGGTCGGCACCGCGCCGGGGTTCAACAGCGGCAGCACGATGGCCGGCGGCGGCGGGCTGCCGGCCGACATCGTCAGCACTTCGACCCCGCTCTCGGTCACCAGCACCGTGTGTTCCCACTGGGCCGACAGGCTGCGATCCTTGGTCTTAATGGTCCAGCCGTCCGGCATTTCCTTGATGTCGCGGCGGCCGGCATTGATCATCGGCTCGATGGTGAAGATCATGCCGGGTTTCAGTTCTTCGAGCGTGCCGGCGCGGCCGTAGTGCAGCACCTGCGGCTCTTCGTGGAACACGCGGCCCACGCCGTGGCCGCAGAATTCGCGCACCACGCTGTAGCCGTTCTTTTCGGCGTGCTGCTGGATCGCGTGGCCGATGTCGCCCAGGTGCTTGCCCGGCTTGACGGCGGCGATGCCGAGCCACATGCATTCGAAGGTGATCTCGGACAGGCGGCGCGCCATGATCGACGGCTCGCCGACCAGGAACATGCGGCTGTTGTCGCCGTGGTAGCCGTCCTTGGTGATCGGCGTGATGTCGATGTTGAGCGCGTCGCCCGATTTCAGCACGCGCTCGCCCGGGATGCCGTGGCAGATCACGTCGTTGAGCGAGGTGCAGATCGAGCCAGGGAAGGGCGGGTAGCCTGGCGGCGCATAATTCAGGGTCGCCGGAACCGTGCCCTGCACATTGACCATGTAGTCGTGCGCCAGGCGGTCGAGTTCAAGCGTGGTGACGCCGGGCTTGATGAAGGGGGTGATATAGTCCAGCACTTCCGAGCCAAGGCGGCAGGCGAGGCGCATGCCGTCGATTTCTTCGGGAGTTTTGAGAGTGGTTGCCATGAGGGATTCTTATCCTGCAGTAGTCAGTGCAATAATGCGCCATTATAGAGGAAACATTGCCCCCTCAGGGCTGCGGCCGCCGCCAGCGCCACGTGGCGCTTGAACAAAACCGCAAATCCCGCTAGAATCTCGGGTTGCTCGGATTCGCATTGAGCAATGTTGTAAAAACTATCTTTTATTTTATAGAAATCGCGAGTGCGGCCCTAAAAGGGTGCCTGTTTGGTGACTGGCCGCATTCAAGACCCAACCCTGGAGAATTACATGTCCGTTACTATGCGCGAAATGCTGGAAGCCGGTATCCACTTCGGCCACCAGACCCGTTTCTGGAACCCAAAGATGGCGCCGTTCATCTTCGGTCATCGCAACAAGATCCACATCATCAACCTGGAAAAAACCATGGCGATGTACCAGGATGCGATGAAAACCA